>Ga0315282_10000289_pt1 | contig 99395 bp, 82 predicted proteins | sample YL17G07_20_MG_FD_203693 | JGI IMG/M metagenome (GOLD analysis project Ga0315282, IMG submission 203693) | Sediment microbial communities from Yellowstone Lake, YNP, Wyoming, USA - YL17G07_20 | ecosystem: Environmental > Aquatic > Freshwater > Lake > Sediment | place: USA: Wyoming | collected...
TGGATAATACAACACGAAACGGGCTCCTTCGAGGCATACTGCAGCTCCTTTCCGGAAGTGCATTATACCAGAAGGCGTCCCAGAACCATCCATAAAATATGTCATCGTAATTGCGGCAAGGTGCACTAAGTCTGGGACATCGGGTCGTCCCGAGTTCGCCGCCGGGCGAACGAGGGACCTCCAGAGGCCGAGCGATCCCGCATTTGGAGATCCCTCATCCCGCCGATGCGGTATTCGGGATGACGGCCTACGACGATACGCGATGGGCGATGGCGCATGGAGCATGCATTTGCCGATGCGGTCATTCCGACGAACGCGCAACACGTGCGCGCAACATGTTGCCAATGCTTGTCCGTCCGCTTTGTGGCGGGGACCCCCAGAGGCCGCATCGCTCGGCACACCGAAGATTTCGCGGATCGCCATCGGCGACACGCAGCGACTCGGCCGGGGCACGCCACTCCAAGTACCGCGGGGGAGGACAGCTCAATAGCCCGTCTGAAGTTCGGCGATCTTCTCGTCCGGGCCGATCACCACCAGGACGTCGCCTTCTTCAATGATGTCGGCGGCACGCGGCAGGTCGTTGACCCGCGGCTCGACCCTCGGCCCCTCCGGGCCCGTGGTCACTTCGCGGGACTTGATGGCGACAACGTTCAGGCCATAGCGGTTCCTGAAATCGAGTTCCGCGAGCGTCTTGCCGACGAACTCCGGCTTGGCCTTCAGTTCCGCCAGCGAATGGTCGGCGGTGATGGGCGCCAGCACCTGCGTGCTCGGCATTATGATCTCCTGCGCCACCTGGCGCGCCATCTCCCTCTCGAGGCTGATAATCCGGCGCACCCCCATGGCCTCCAATATCTGCGCCTGGTTCTGATCTATGGCGCGCACCCATATCTCCTTGACGCCCAGCCTCTGCAGCACGGCCGTCACCAACAGGCTCGCCTCGATGTTCCTCCCGATGCAGACGATGACCAGGTCCATCGCGTCCACGCCGAGCTTCCGCAGGGCGAACTCGTTGGTGGCGTCCACGGCCACGGCCCGCGAGACGCGCGGGTCAACCTGCTCCACCACGTCGGTATTGAGGTCCACGGCCAGGACGTTGGCGCCAAGCTCCGCAAGGCGCACAGCCAGGCCGAAGCCGAACCGGCCAAGGCCAATGACGGCGATCCGCTGCAGTGCCTTCTGCGACCGTTGCGGGCTCATATCCTTCTCGCTGCCAATGGAATGCTACGGGAACGGCACGCTGCCGGCGCCCAAATCAGGACCCTTAGTCCTTCCTCAGGCTCTGCCGAAAGCGTCCGTGTATCCCCTTCAGCGAGCGGCGGAGGAACTGCACCAGATACACGGCCTCCGGGCTGGCATGACCGTTGTTCTCGATCATGTCGTATATAGGCACCCGGTTCAGTTCGCGGGTCCTGTAGATGGCCTTGTATGCCCGGGTGAGTTCCTCGATGACGCTTTGGTCGTAGCCCGCCCGCTCCAACCCGATCTCATTGACCCCCCTGACCCGCGAAGGGTTCCCCTCGATGATCATGAACGGCGGGACGTCCTGGATAACGCGCGTCAGCCCGCCCACGTAAGCCAGCCTGCCGACGGTGACGAAGGGATTGACTGCCGCGCCGCCCATGAGCTTGGCGCCCGTCTCTACACAGCAGTGGCCGCCAAGAAGGACGCCGTTCACCAGGATGACATCGTCCTCCACTTCGCAGTCGTGCCCGACGTGGCTGCAGATCATGAGATAGTTGCGATTGCCGATCCGCGTGACTCCGGGACCTGTTACGGTGCCGCTGTTGACGGTGACGAACTCGCGAAACACGTTGTCGTTGCCGATGACGAGTTCGGTCTCCTCGCCATGGTACTTGAGGTCCTGCGGCGCCGTGCCCAGCACGACGTACGGGGACATCATGTTGTTTGCGCCGAGCGTCGTCCGGCCCTCGATGTGGCAGCCATGCCCCACCATGCAGTCATCCCCGATGACCACGCCGGGGCCGATATAGACGTTGGGCCCGATCTCGACGTTGTCGCCGATCCTGGCGGCGCCGTCCACGTGTGCCGAAGGGTGTATCTTCATAAGTGTCCGAAGTCCCTTAGAGCTGCCCGACTTGCCACTCAGATTGCGTCCGCGTCCGCCAGCATGAAGGTCATCTCAGCCTCGCAGGCGGTCTCTCCGTTGACTGTCCCCCGAGTTTTGACCACTGCCAGGCGCGACCGCAGGCGCAGCGTCTCGGCCTCGAGAATAAGCTGGTCGCCGGGCTTCACGGCCAGGCGCAGCTTCACGCCGTCCATGCTCACCATGAGGGCCACCTTCCCCGTGTGTTCGAGTTTGCGCAGCAACAGCATTCCTGCCGTCTGCGCCAGGGCCTCGAGCTGCAAGACTCCCGGCATGATCGGATAATCGGGGAAGTGTCCCTGGAAGTAGGGCTCGTTGGCCGAAACGTTCTTCAGGCCCACTATCTTGTTCTCACCCTCGATCCTCAGTATGCGGTCCACCATCAGGAACGGGTAGCGGTGGGGAAGGACGCGTCGTATCTCCCGCACGTCCACATACTGCTCCGGCTCGGCCTCTTGCTCTATAAGGCGCCGCAGGCGGGCGGCAAAGGCGGCGTTGAGCCTGTGCCCGCTCTTGACCGCGACGACCTTCGCCTCCAGGTCCGTATTAGCCAGGGCAAGGTCGCCCAAAAAGTCCACCACCTTGTGGCGCGCGGGCTCGTCCGGGTAGCGCAGCACCGCCGGCGCCCCGCTCAGCGGCTTCCTTACGCTGCCGTCCTTGCACAGCACGAGGGCGTTGTCGTCGCTCACCCCTCCGCCCAGGGAGAGCCGCCTGAACTCCTCGTAGTCTTCCTCCAGGCCGAATGTCCGCGCGGGGGCCAGCTCTCCCATGAAACTGTCGGCGTTCACGGTGATGGTGAAGGCTGCGGTCGTCCGGTACCCGCCGTTCAGGTCGAGCACGTAGCTTACGGCCAGCCCTTCATCGTTCGGCATCGCCACTATGGCGGCGCCGTCCTGCCAGACCGTGACGGGCTGCTCAAGCCTCAGGACGGGGCGTTCGGCCTTTTGCTCGACAATCCCCGCTTCCTTCAGGGCTGTGGCGTACTCCAGGGCGCAGCCGCCAAGGGCCGGCATCTCGTCGCCGTCTACCTCGATGATCAGGTTGTCCACCTGGAGGCCCGTGCATGCGCTCAAAATGTGCTCTATGGCCCTGACTTCCACGTTGTTCCAGCTCAGGGACGTGCACCGGAAACCGTCGCCCACGGCGGAAGTGGTCGCGGGCAGAACGGGCTTGTCGGGCAAGTCCGTGCGGACGAACAGAAAGCCCGTCGAGGTCTCCGCCGGCACGAGCCGTGTCTTGGCCGGCCGCCCCGAGAAGAGAGCCGGACCGGACAGGACGGCTGCCTGACTGATTGTCCTTTGCGGCCGCGGCACCTTACTTCACCTCGATCGGTCCCTTGTACGCGGCATTCAGCCGCTCAATGACAGCCGCGCTGATGTCAAGCTCAGGATCGGCATACAGCACTTCCGTCGTCGCAATCTGAAGGCTCTGCTCAACGCTTTGCGGTGCGGTCAGGTCGAAATCCTGCTTCTTCAGGACCACGCTGATGCCGTGCTCCTTAGCGTATTCGGCCACTACGCCGTTCAGCCTGGCGAACAGGTTGCGCACGGAGCCTTCGTGCTGCCGGGCCGCCTCATCATCCAACTGCTGCCGCATCTGCTCGTACTCCTGGAGCGCGGCCTCGAGTTCCTCGGCTTTCTTGCGGCGCTCTTCCGTGCCCGGGGGCAGATTCTCGTACTCGTTGCGCAGCACCTGGTCCTTGCGCACCAGCTTGTCAAGCGTCCGTCGGGCGGTGTCGAGCGTGCGCGCGCGCTCCCCGACGGCATCCTGCCATTCCTTGCAGCCCGCCAGCACGCGCCCCATGTCCACAACGGCTATGAGGGTTCTCTGACTCCGCGGCGCATCCCCCTGGGTCCCCCCGGAGGCCGCCCCGTCGCACAGAGGGCGCGCAAACATAGCGATAAGTGCGACGACGAGCAACGAGCGGAGGCACCTGACCGCCGTGCTCCCACGGGCTGCATTAGACATATGTCCTCCGTTTCTGCAAGGGCCGGGGGCTATTAGAGTCTCTAACAGCATGCCGCGTGAGCCGGGTTGCGCCTCCGGCTGGATGGATGCAAGCAAAGGCGCCGACGCCGTGCCAGGGTCGGGCACGGCGAGGCGACTTTGCGCAGCAGACGCCACCCCGAGGCGCAACCCGAAGGGACGGGCGGCCTTCACCGCACACCCGTGTCGCTCGGGCTTGTCGCATCGGTCTCCCATGCGCCGCGCCCTCGCTCCTTGGCGTGCGGCGGAATCCGCTCCGTCGCGGCCACGGGGCGTCCTGTTAGAGACTCTTAAATCTAAACGAAGCCGGTGCCGTTCACAACGGTCAGAACCGCTGTTCGGCTCCGAGGGAGAAACTGATGATCTGGGTCTTGTCTTGGGACTGCTTCAGGATGGGCGCAGCAAGGTCAACTTCAATTGTAGCAGGTCCCAGAAATGGCGCCTGCCACCGTATGCCGATCCCCAGGGAAGCGCGCGGTTCGCTCAAGCTGCTCACTACGTCGCCCACGTGTTGGCCGACGGTGCCGGCGTCACAGAAGGTAAGGAACCGCAGCCGGTCGTCTTTAGTTACAGGCACGCTGTATTCGACCGTGCCCGTGAGCAGGGAGTCACCGCCGACGAGCCTGCCCTTCTCGGCGGGCGAGACGCCTTCAAACGCAAAGCCCCTCAAGCTGCTGAAGCCGCCTGCATAGAAGCGCTCGTAGACGGGCAGGTCGCCGCTGTAAGACTGCGCCAGGCCGATCCTGCCGCGAACGCCGAGGACTTGCTTGTGGAGCCCGTGATCCTGGGCGATAGTCCAGTACTTCTCCCCTTGCGCCGTCACCTTCACCGCGTGCGCGTCGCCTGCAGACAACTCAGCTTCGACGCCCGCCTCGTATCCTTCCGTGGGCATGAACCGGCTGTCGCGCCTGTCCACGGCAGCCCCGGCGCGCACATACGGCTTTGAATGAGTTCCCTTGGCGTCCGTCAGCACGTCGGGCGACTTCTTCCGGACGTCGTCCACAGTGATGAACTCATAGCCCACGGTCACGTAGCGGCGGACGAACTTCCACAGGTGCTCCGTTAGGGTGACGTTGGCCCCCGTGCGGGTCTCGAAGAACTCGCCGTCGGCCCGCGTCGTGCCGCGCGAGTACAGCATGGTGCCGACGCCCCGGTCCGAGTTGTTTATGGAAGGGTTCTCCCACGAAATGGCATAGAACGACCTCTTCGTCCCGGCTTGCAGCACGATGGACATGCGCTGCCCGGCCCCGCGGAAGGCGTTCCCTTCCCAGACGTCGTTCCAACTGCCGGGCCAGTGTGAGATGTCGAAGTTGGCCTCCTCTATCGTGACGCCGCCCAACAGCCCCGTATCGCTTCCGACTCCGGCGGTCACCAGGAACCTGCCCGTCGGCCCTTCCTCCACGCGCACTATCGCGTCGCGGAGCGGGCCTTCTTGCGGGGCCAACTCGATCTGGACGGGCTTCTTGGGCGGCTCCGCCACGAAGTACCCCGTGTTGGCGAGCACCTGTTCGCTCTCTCTGAACTTCGACGCCGCGGCTATCTCTTCCGGATAGAAGGTCAGGTCGCGGCGCACCACGTCCTCCTTGGTCTTGCTCAGCCCCCGGATCTCAATGCGTCGGACGAAGACCGGTCCAACTTCGGTGATGCGGAACTTGAGCGTAACGTCCGTCCCCTGGGCCGGGATCACGTCCTCGATGCGCAGGTTGCCCTTCGGAGCTGTAACGTCCCAGTAGCCCTGGTTGGCGTAGAGTTCGGAGATGGCCACGGCCGCGGCAGCAAGGTCGTCGGGCCGGTAGGGGCCGCCGACGACGATGGGTGTCGCCGCTAACAACTCGGAATTGCGGAAGAGCGTGTTCCCCTCAAACTGCACCTCTTTGACGCGGTACAGCGCTCCCTCCTGGATGACTACGTGCAGCCGCACGCGCCTCATGTCTTCGCTGAACACGGATTGGCCGCTCACCTTTGCGTCCAGGTAGCCGCGGTCCCGATACGCTTTCTCCACGCGGCCTATGTCTTCGTGGAAGGCCTCATCGTTGAACCAGCCCGGCCAGATCCACGAGATCCACCCCCGCGTCGAACTCTCCATCACGCCTCGGAGGGCCTTGCCCGGCACGCCCTGATTGCCCTCGAACTCAATTGCCTCCACCCACGCCTCAGGGCCCTCCTGGACGTGGAAGACAAGTTGTCGTTGGCCCGGAGTGCGCTCGACGATCCCCCCCTTCACCAGCACCGACGGGTAGCCGGCTGCGTGGTACACGGCAACGATCTGGCGCTCGGCGGTGGCCGCGTCGGCCTGGGTTACCTTAGAGCCGGCGTTGATGCCAACCCTCTCCTCGAGCCTTCGCGAAGAGATGCGCGCGTTGCCCTCGAAGGCAACGCCGATGACCTGCACGCGCTCGGCCAGCGTCAGGATGAGTTCGACCGCCCCTTCGGGCGCCGGCTCGATGCGATAGGAGATGGTGCCGAACAGGTCAGCGCTGTTCCACGCTTTGACGGCCGCCTCGAGTTTCTCGCTGTCCCAGGGCTGGCCGTCCCTGACGCCGAGGCCTTCCAACACCTGTTGCGTCGTGACGTAACGAGTGCCCTGGACGGTGATCTTTGCAATGCGCGGGCGCACGGCTTGAGCCAGAAGGGGTGACGAGCAAAGCGAGGCGACCAGCAGGAAACACGCCGCCCATGCAAAGGTCCGAGGTGCGGCCGTCTCCCCCCGTGTGCGTCGCATCTTCCGCTGGGTCACCGCTCAGTAGTTGTAGTTGTGCGGCCGGCTGTAGTCGTGATGCCTGTGGCACGGGACTCGAACCGGAGGAAGCGTCGCCGGAACACAAGGTGCACTACCCCAGTAGGCCCGTTTCGTTGTTTTGCAACGATCAGCTGGGCATCTGCCCCGTACAGCTCCTCCTGTTGTTCCCATCCCGGCGGCCCCTGTTCTCGACTGCTCCAGTCTCCACCGAACCTGTCTGGTGCGGCCTCTTCGTCGTGCTCGACTAAGGCCCTGTGGAGAAGAAGCACGAGGTCCGCATCCTGCTCAATAGCGCCGCTCTCGCGCAGGTCGCTGAGCCGCGGCTGGCGCTGCTCCTGTTCCACGCGGCGGCTGAGCTGAGACACGGCGATAACGGGGATATTGAGTTCGCGTGCGAGCGCCTTTAGGCCCCGGCTGATCTCCGCCACTTCGTTGGCCCGGTTATCCTGGCCCCTATTTGGGGCGAGGAGTTGGAGGTAGTCCACGACAATCAACTGCAAGTCGTGTTGCTGCACGAGGCGCCTGGCCCGGGCGCGCAGATCGAGGACGCGGTGGGTGGCACTGTCGTCAATGTAGAAAGGCAGGCCGACAAGGTCATCTATGGCGGCATCGAGATTCGCCCAGCCGCGGTCGTCTAGTGCCCCCGTACGGAATTGGTGCGTGTTCAACTTAGCAGCAATGCACAGGAAGTTGCTCACGATCTGCTCGGCGGGCATCTCGAGGGTGTAGAGCGCGGCCGGGCGGCGCAGCACCACGCAGATGTGATGCAGAATATTCAGCGCAAGGCTCGTCTTGCCCATGCTCGGGCGGGCCGCCACCACGATGAACTCGCCCGGCTGGAAGCCGCCCGTCATGCCATCCAAATCATAGAAGCCGCTGGGCAAGCCAGACATACTACCAGGATGCTGGTGCCGCTGCTCCAGCGAGGCCATAACGGCCTCCAACACGTCGTTAAATGGGCGCGTGGCCCCGGCGGCCTTCTGACGGCGGACGGCGAGAATGTGCGATTCGGCTTGGTCGAGCAGTTCGTCCACGTCCTGGGAGTTCTGGTAGGCGTCCTTCTGGATACCTGCGGCGCTGTCTATCAGGTGCCGCCGGAGGGCGTGCTCGCGCACGATCTCGATGTAGTATTCCACGTTGGCGCTGGTAGGAACCGCCTCCATCAGCTCCAGCAAGTAAGCCTGCCCTCCTGCCTTCTCCAGCTTGTCTTCTTTGGCTAACTGATCGCGCAGCAGGATGAGGTCCACCGCGTTGTGAGCGTCCGAAAGCTGCACGATGGCATTGAAGACGTCCTGATGGGCGAGCTTGTAGAAGCTCGATTCGGCAAGGCGTTCGCGGGCGAGGTGGACCGCGTCCTGGGAGAGCAGCATCGAGCCGAGCACGCCCATCTCGGCCTGCACGTCGTGGGGCGGGGTGCGCGGCGCAGCGCTGGAGTCGGACGTCTCAGGCATCGGCTGGCTTCGTGTCGCCTTGGACCAAGGACCCGACCCGGGATTCCAGCGGCTTACGGCCGGGCCGAGCGGGTTGCGCCCGGGGCGGGCGCGCTCGCCCGCACCCGAGCCCTGGCGAGCTTATTCTTCTTCTTCCTCTTCCTCGGCGGCCACCCGCACAAGGATCCGCGCGCGGACCTCCGGGTGGAGCATGATCTCGACCTGGTAGTCCCCCACCTGGTCAATCGGCCGCTCCAGGTTCACATTGCTGGGCCGAATTCCTTCGAACCCGTTCTGGACCAACTGGTCGGCCACCTGCTGCGGCCCGACCGAGCCGAACAGGTGCCCCTTGTCCGTGGCGCGCGCCGTGATGAAACAAAGAAAGCCTTCGAGCATCTCCGCCTGGCGGCCAACGCGCGCCAGCTCCTCCTCGGAGCGCTGGCGCCGGGCCTGGCGGGCGGCCTCCACTTCACGGAGGTTCTGCGGCGTCACTGGCACCGCTATTCGCTTCGGAAGCAGGTAGTTGCGAGCATAGCCGTCAGCCACCTCAACGACATCGCCCAGATGACCAAGCTTCTCAACGTCTTTGCGGAGCACCACTTGCATATCTGCTGTTTCCTCGGATCTCCTGTTTGATTTCCACGTGCGGGCCAAAGGGTCGTCAGAAGGGGATTTCGTCATCCGAGACGTCTACGCCTTCATCGGCCGCTTCCTCGGGCGCAGGCGCTTTCGGCTGGGGTTTGCCCTGCGGACGCCCCTGGGCTCGCTTCGGCGAACCGCCGCGCGCCGGGGGCTCGGCAGCGCCGCCTTCCTCCGCATCAGCCGCGCCGCGTCCTGCCGCGCCAGCGCCGCCGCGGCTGCCAATGAATTCAAAGCCCTCAGCCACGACGGTCATCTTGGTGCGGCGTCCCTCGGCGCTTTCCCAGCTATCGTACTTGAGGCGTCCCTCGATGAAGATGGGCTGACCCTTCGTCAGGTACTCACTGATGGCGACGCCACGCGCTCCCCACATCGTCACGTCAACAAAGCAGGTCTCGTCCCGCTGCTCGCCGGCGCTGGTCTTGTATCTCCTGTTGACGGCGAGGCCGAACTCGCAGACCGGCGTGCCGCTGGGAGTGTAGCGGAGTTCTGGATCGCGGGTCAAATTGCCCATCAGGAAGACTTTGTTGAGGCTCGCCATGGCAGCCTCCTTCGCCTCCTAAAGCCTCTGGGGCTCCATTCTTACGCCTGTTGGCCGGGCCCGGCCTCGGCCTCCCGCGGCGGAGCGGCCGGGGGCGCGGTCTCCGCCACGGCTTCCTTTGGTTCCGGTGCGGCCACCGCCGCGGGCGCGGGCTGGGACACCGCCTCGCCCTGAGGCGTAAAGAGCTGACCCCGGACGGCGCTCTGCTTCTCCACGCGCAGGACCAGCAGGCGCAGTAACTCCTCGGAGAGGCTGACGTTCGCGCGGAGTTCGCTGATCGCCGCGCCGTCCGCACGGAGGTAGACGAGGATGTATATTCCTCTCTTGGCCTGCCCTATGGGGTAGGAGAGCTTGCGCTCGTCCCACCGCTCGATCCGTTCGATGGCCGCGCCCTGGCGGGTCAGCAAATCGGCGATGTAGCGGATGATCTTGGGGAATTCCGAGCCGCCTTTGGCGGCGTCTACCACGAACATGGCTTCGTAGAGGTTAGCTGCCAAGATGATTCCTCCGTTAACTTCCCAGGACGGCACGCAATCAAAGCAGTCTATATGGAAACAGGCCCTGCCGGCGGTTCGTCGGCGTCGGCCTTATTGGCCGCGTCCTTGGCGTCCTTTCGGTTGAACTGCGTCATTGCCGCCTCGATGCCTTCCTTCGCCCAGCACAGCGCGGCTTCGACTGCTTCGTCGGTCATGGCCTCCACTGACGGCCATTCGTCCGGCCCGAACGGGCTCAGCACAAACTCTCGCCCATCTGTTCCGGGCGGGCACGGCCCGATGCCCAGTCTGAGCCGCGGGAACTGCTCGGTCCCGAGCGCCTCGATAAGGGACTCTAAACCGTTGTGCCCGCCGCTCGATCCGCCCGGACGCAGCCGGATGCGGCCGAGCGGCAAGTTCAAATCATCCACCAGAACCAAGGTGTCCTGAAGCTCCACGCCGGCTTCACGAACCATGCACGCAACGGGCGGCCCGCAAAGGTTCATGAAGCTGAGCGGCTTGAAGAGCCACATCTCGTCGGAGCGGACCCGAAGCCCTCCGCACCGAAGCTCTTCGTGACGCGCGCCGCAACGGGCGGCCAGCTTGTTCACAGCCATCCAGCCCGCATTATGCCGCGTCTCGACGTAATTGCGCCCCGGGTTGCCCAATCCGGTGATTATCTTCACCGCTTCCTCCCGTCAACCCCGCCTGCAAGCAGGGCCGACCGGATTGCTCGGCTATTTCGACTCCTCGCCCTCGGCCTCGGCTTCCTCTTCAGCGGCCTTCCGTCCGATGACTTCCGGCTCCACCTGCGCTTCCTCAGGCAACCCGACGGCCTCTTCGGCCGGCAACTCGACGGGCGCAACCACCGCCACGACCGCCATTTCGGGATCGGCCGTCGGCGTGACGCCCTCAGGGAATTGAACGTCCCGGACCCTGAGCGTGTCGCCTATGGCCAGGCTGGAGACTTCGACCCTGATCCTCTCAGGGATGGCCGTAGGCAAGCACGTGACCTCCAGTTCATGCTCCCGCACCGCCAATATGCCGCCTTCCGCCAGGCCGACGGGGTCCCCGTGGGGTTCCACCCGCACCCGGACGGTGATCGTTTCGGTCAGCGAGATGCGGGCAAAGTCTATGTGTTCGATCAGGTCGCCAAGGGCATCGAACTGGATCTCCTTGACCTGCGCAGCTTCTTCCCGCCCGTCCCAGTTCACCCGGACGATGAAGGCGCGAGTGGCGAGGAGCTTTTCCACGTCTTTGCGGTTGACGCTCAGGAGGATGTTATCCTGTTTGCGGCCGTACAGAATCGCCGGCACCAGGCCCAGCTTGCGAAGGCGGCGGCATTCGCGGCTGCCGCGCGCCTCGCGCGCCCGAGCCTCAATTTGCACGAGTTCCATAGCAGTTGCTCACTTATGTAACGAGTACCGCGCTGTTGGCGGCCACCTTCGCCAGCCCTCTCGACCCCGCCCGGCGAACTCGGGCCACGGCGCACTAACGCGTCGTCCCGACCCCGGGCGGAGGCAGTCGGCACCCCCCACGTCCGGAACAAAGCCGTTCCTCAGGAGCATCGTTGGGGAAGGTGTCTATGAGGAAAGGCAGGGCCGTTTTGGTCGGTTAGCCTAACTCTCTGTAAACGCTAACTTATAACACACGCCTGCTGTCCTGTCAACGCAACAACGGCCTCCAAGACCCCCTGGCGCACCTCATCCGGGGCTCCTTCAGCGCCGCCGGTGCGGTGCTACTTCACAACTCTGGCGTCCGCCCAATCCGCAAAGTTCCCCCCCGCCGGGACGCGGCTGCCGAAGTCGGCCACAAGGGTCAGTTTGTCCACGTTGCCGATGTCCAGCGCCAACGCCTGCGGCGCGTCGCCGCTCTTCAGCGGGCCGCTCTCGAAGAGCAGGCGCCCGTCTGCAACGACCCGGAAGACGACGCGCCCGGGGCGAGCGGCGGCATCGGCCTTACCGGCGGTCCCCACAGTGCCGACGCCGCGAGTTGTGGTCGCGCCGTCGTCCACGCCGATAGTGGCATAGAACCGGGAGTACGCCCGGCCGAGCCCGAACGTCACCTCGGTACGGGCATCCATGGCGATGCCCTTCTCGTAGGCCTGGCCGGCCAGAATGATGGGGCCCCCGCCGACTGAGCGGTCGAAGCGCGGCGGCCAGACGATGTCCAGAAGTGGCTGACGGTTAACCTTCTCCGGTTCGATGTCGCTCAGGTAACGGTAGGCGTCGGAGTAGATGCGTATCCTGGCCAGCCGATCCGATAAAGGCGCGTCAACGGAGAAGCGGGCCTGCCCGTCCCGGCCGGTGAGCACGCCGCCGCGCACCTCAAGCGACTGAGCGCGGAAGCAGGTTCCATCCGCGAGTTCGACCACATGGCCGGTAACTCTCTCAGGCGGCCGTGCGCCCGGCGAGAGCACCGCCCATCGGACCTCGCTCCAGGGGATGGTGCTTCGGCCTGCGCCTACGGCCAGGTTCAGGCCGGCCTGCGACGCGCTTTCGACGATGCACGTGATGACGCGCTCGCCGTCCTTCGACGCCGCCACTCGGTCGGAACTCTGGGGCGGGCTCTGGCGAATACGATCGAACTCCTCCCGGCCTGACGCAGGTCCGCCCATCACGTCACGGGACGCCAGTGCGCGTATGGCCGCCAGGGGGACATCTATTCCCTGCCATCCGTAGCCTGTGATGTCCACTGCCTCCTGCTTCGATGCTCCCTTGATCTGCCGCGCCATGAAAACGTCGCCCTTATCCGCCCACACGGTCAGGGGAGGAGGAATGGAGGGAGCAACGGCAGGCTGCGCCTGGGAAAAGACGATCTCGCGAAAGTCCGCCAGGGGAAAGGACGCCTCCGTCCCCTCGCGCGCCAGCGTCAGCGTGTCATCCTGGATCGAGACGAGCCGGCCGGCTTCGGCGCCCTCAGCGACGTTCAGGCAACGAACGGCGGGCGCCTCCGTTGACTGCGCCAGCGCTGCCGTGCAGAGGCCCAGCGCCATCGCTCCCAACACCGCCATGGTGCAACGCAGCATGCAGGGGTTCCTTTGCTTCAGTGACACGTCCATTATAGTAGCCGTGCGGGCGTGTTCAACGCAGCATCCGGCGCCGAGTGCGGGGGCCTTGCGCGCCTTGACCGGGCCCGGCGGCCTCACTACAATCGCCGGTGCAGGAGCGAAGAGCTTTCGGCTTTCGGGTCGAGGAGGATGGGATGGAGGTTTTCGAGACGATCAAGGCGCGGCGGAGCATCAGGTCGTACCAGGATCGGACGGTGGAGGATGAGAAGCTGACGCGGGTGCTTGAGGCGGGGCGGCTTGCCCCCTCGGCGAGCAACCGGCAGGAGTGGAAGTTCGTGGCCGTGCGCGAGAAGGGGCTGCGAAAGAAGCTGGCAGAGGCGGCGCGTGGTCAGGCCTTCGTGGGTGAAGCGCCCGTCGTCATCGTGGCCTGTGCGGTGGAGCATGCGCACGTCATGTCCTGCGGGCACCCATGCCACTTGATAGACGTGGCGATAGCAATGGACCACATGACCCTTGCAGCGCGCGAGCTGGAGCTTGGCACCTGCTGGATCGGCGCATTCGACCAGCAGAAGGTCAGGGATGTCCTGGGCATTCCCGGGACCGTGGAGGTGATCGGACTGCTACCCCTCGGCTATGCGAAAAGCTGGCCCGGCGCCAAGCCGCGCAGGGCGTTCGAGGAGGTCGTCTGCTACGACCGCTGGCAGGAGTGAGGTCTGGTTTGCCGGCTGCCGGTCCGCCTTTGGCGTGTGGCCGATCGGGCGTGCCGCGCTGGAGCGAGTTCCGCCGCCAAGCGTCAGGTTGACGGTGCGGAGCGTTACATCGGCGGCCATCAGCTGCCCTGCTAAGGCAGCAACCGAGATTGAAGAGGCGAGGGGAGAGGTGAGGAAGCCTTCCGACTGGGCGAAGGTTCTCATAGTGCCGGCGTGCCTCGTAGTGGCACTGGCCGCAGTGTTCGCTTTCCTTCTCGCGGCTTGCTGTCAGGGCACGGCGCCCGGGGCCGCGCACGAGCAGGTTGCGGCGACGCAAGAGCGGCCCGCGGTCACAGAAGAGCCGGATGCGGCGACGGAGGAGCAACGTGCGGCGACTACGAGGCCCGCAAATTGGGCCGTGCCGATCCAACTGCCGGGCTTGCCGAACCTCCACAAGGTTTCCGACGACCTCTACCGCGGCGCCCAGCCGACGGCTGAGGGATTCCGCGAGCTGAGGAAGTTAGGAATCAAGACGGTCGTGAACCTCCGCTCCGACCATTCGGACGCGCAGGAGATCAAAGGACTCGGGCTGGAGTACGTGAGTATCCCGACGCATGCCTGGCACCCGGAGACAGAGGACCTGGTCCGGTTCCTCAAGGTCGTAGCCGACCCGACGAAGACGCCGGTCTTTGTCCATTGCCAGCACGGGGCTGACAGGACGGGGGAGATCTGCGCGGCATACCGGGTAGCCGTCCAGGGGTGGAACGTGGAGGACGCCATAAAGGAGATGCTTGAAGGGGGCTTCGGTTTCCACGGGATCTGGAAAGGCCGGATGAGCAGCTACCTGCGGGGGCTGAACTACGACGCCGTGCGGAAGCAGGCAGGGATGAGCATCATTCACAGCACAGACGCTGAAGGCGCAGAGAAAAGCTCGAAAACGGGCGGCAGCAAGTAAGGTCACAACTCCGAAAGGCTTACGACCACAGCACGACAACATTTTTGACGCAGATGGACACTGATGGGCGCTGATTACAGAACGGAAACAGGTTACAAGCACAGCGAGATCACCGGGAAGATCATAGGGGCTGCCTACAAGATCCACGGGGTCCTGGGGTGGGGGTTCTTGGAGAAGGTCTATGAGAATGCACTCGCGATGGAGTTGAAGAGGGAAGGCCTTGAGGTCGGGCAGCAGTGCCCCGTGACGGTGCGCTATGAGGGGGAGGTGGTCGGCGAGTATTTGGCCGATCTGGTGGTGGACGGGAAGGTGGTCGTAGAGGTGAAGGCCGTGAGCGACCTTGAGCTGGCCCATGAGGTGCAGCTTGTGAACTATCTGAAGGCCACGGGCATTGAGGTGGGGCTCTTGTTGAATTTTGGCCGTCAGGTAGAGGTGAGGCGGAAGGTTTTCGGTCAGCGGTGATCTGCGTTCATCAGCGTCTCGAAACCGTTGAGGAAGTAGGTGGGCGGAAGGCTGCGGCAAAGGCAAGGCTCCGAGATGAGGGGGAGGGCGGGTAGATGAAGATGATACTTTTGAGCTGGCTGGTTGCGCTGTTGCTGACGTGGGCGGGCTGCCAGGGCGGAGCCCCTGAACCAAGGGCTTCGGCGAGGGAGACTGCCGCCGAACAAGGCGCCCTTGCCTCGGAGCCTTTGCTTTCCGGAAAGGACATTCGCCTGACTCTGGCGCTGGTCAAACAGGAAAAGGATGGGATTCCTGGCGCCTTCCGGGTCACGTTTGAGAATACCTCAGACCATCGGGGTGTGCTGACCCTTCCGGCGCCGATGCCCGGGCGGCCGGCCCAGGATTCCTGGGACTACGCCCCACCGTCCATAGGCATCCTCATCACAGCGAGTGATGGGCGCGAGAAAGGCCTCCCTTACACCGACATCCGCGCGACTCGGGCCGGACGTGCGGAGCGAGCGGTCCTCGCGCCCGGAGAGAAGATTGAGCGCGCCTACGATGGCGACGATCTGTATGTCTGGATGGCCGATGGGCCGGCCGACGGCGGTAGGTTCACGAAGTGCATCAAGGCCGGGAAGGACGAGGTCCAGGTGCGTGCTGTGATGTCGGCGGAATACTTCCGCACCGAAGAAGAGACCGCGGCCAAGGGGGCCAGAGTGTTCTCGGAGCCGGTGACAATGCACTGCTCTCTGAGCAAGAAGCTCTTTATGAAACCGGAACGTCCCAGCCCCTTGATGAAAGCCGTCCAAGACGAAGACGTGGCGGCTGTGCAGCGGCTCTTAGCGGAGGGTGCGGACGTCAACGACGGCGGCGAAAGTCAGGGCAACTGGACGCCCCTCCAGGGTGCAGTGATTCGCGGAAACGCGCAGATCGTGAAGATACTGCTGGATAGGGGCGCGAATTTGAACGTACGGGACAAGTATGGGCACACACCCCTGCATGACGCCGCTTTCGGGGGCCACGCTGACGTGGCCGGCCTCTTATTGGAGAAGGGAGCTGACGTCAACGCCAAGAATAGGATGGGCTGCACTCCGCTCCACAGGGCTGCTGACAGAGGAGAGCTTGAGGTCGCGCAGGTCCTCCTGGCAAAGGGTGCGGATCCGAACTGCGAGACCGGCGCAGGTAGGACACCTTTGGATGAAGCCGTTTTCGGGAGCCACAAGGAGATGGCCGCGCTCTTGTTGGAGAAGGGAGCAGATGTCAACGGAGGACGCCGTGGCGGCGATACCCCGCTGCACAGCGCCGCTCTATATGGCGACGCGGGAATGGTTGAACTCCTGCTGTCTAAGAACGCGGATGTAAACTCTAAGGACGCGCGGGGCCACACGGCATTGAACATTGCGGAGGAGCTTCACGAAGAGGAGTGCGCCCGTGTGCTGAGAGAGCACGGCGCCAAGGAATAGCTGGAGCCCGAGGCTGGCACGAGGGCGTCCCGAAAGCTTGAATGGGCCTGGAGTTCTGAGCGAAGAAGGCGGGCTGGGAACGGCCCGCCTTCCACTTGAGACGCAACAAACTCTATGAAGCCCGCCAACGCCAGAGCCTCACCGCAGGACCGATGCCTGGCGGCAAAGCGGCTGCCCGCATCACTGCTCCTCGCCGCCCTGCCTGCGGGTCAGTCCACTCTGACGGTGACGGTCTTCTTCTCTTCCGTGATGCTGATGAGTTCGCCTGTGGCGCCCTCTTCGATCATGTCCACGATGAGCTGAGGGTCGATCCTTCCCAGCTTGCCCTCGGGGATCGTTTTGAGGCCGGCCTCGGCCAGGGCTACCGGGACCTTGAGGCTGATGAAAGACTCCTCACCGTTCTGCTCGATGATGGCATTGTGGTCAACAATCACAACGCACAGATACCTTCTCTCGGCCACGGGTCCTCCTCTCCTCTCTGCTCTGGCTTTCTTCTCCGGCTCGGGCTCCGGGGCGCCGGAAACTTCGAACGTCTCAAGGCCTTCGTCGCTCATAACTGCCTCCGTTTTGATTTGTCGAGCGCCGGAGAGCGGCTGTCCCCGAACGTTCCGGCGTTGGTTATATCGCAAAACCCTGCCGTGTCAACCGAAAGCGGCGGCGGGGCTGAGCCTGACGGAGGTGGCCAGATTGAGGGCACGCTGGCTCATCGCGGCCGAGGACGGCCGCGCTACCCAAAGGTGAGCAGGGACTGGCTCCCTACCCGTTGAAGCCGGCCGCTCCGAACGAATAGAATCAGGGAGGTACCATTGAGGAGAGAATCCAATGCCGGATAAGACGAAGCCGAAATCCGGGCCGCCCAAACGCGGGCATCTCCGGACCAAGCGTGCCATCAAGGGCGACTTTGACCTGCTCGACGTCACGCGCCAGACGAGCGAGTTCACGCATTCGGACACCTGGCGGGTCTTCCGCGTCATGAGCGAGTTCGTCGAAGGCTTCGAGCTGTTATCCAGCGTGGGGCCGGCGGTCTCCATCTTTGGGAGCGCGCGCACGTCGCAGACAGACCCTTACTACGAGCGGGCTCGTCGCACGGCTCGCCTCTTTGCCGAGAAGAACATCACGGTGATCACGGGCGGCGGCGGGGGCATCATGGAGGCGGGCAACCGGGGCGCCAGGGAAGGGGGCGGGCTCTCCATCGGGCTCAATATCGAGTTGCCCAATGAGCAGAAACCGAACGCCTACCTGGATCAGATGGTAGAGTTCCACTACTTCTTCGTCCGCAAGGTCATGTTCCTCAAGTACTCGATCGGCTTCGTGTTGTTCCCCGGCGGTTACGGAACGATGGACGAGCTGTTCGAGGCCCTGACGCTCGTGCAGACCGGGCGGAATCTGAACTTCGGCGTCGTCCTGTTCGGCCTGGAGTACTGGGACAAGCTGCTCAGTTGGGTTAAGGAGGTCATGCTGTCGAGGGGTTACATTTCGCCCGCCGACCTGGATATTCTGAAGTTGACGGACGACCCCGAAGAGGCCGTGGACCACATATTGCAGCGGCTGCACCTGGTGGCCCAACTGCAAGCCGCCCGGAAGAACCATCCGGGACGGCAATAGGCGTGCCGGTTGACCGCAGCGGGCGACGCAACGGCGCATGCCCAAATGCTGTTGCCAAAACGACTTCCACCGGGTATAGTGGTCAAGTTACGCGCGGCGTGGCCACGCCAAGCCTGCTTGCGTCGGTGACTGTGCGGGCCGCTGGACACGGCTTTGTCGCACCGGCCCGGGACGGCTCCGCCGAAATCCTCTCGAACAGAGGACCGGGCCTTGGTGATAACAGTTGACGGTCCGGCCGCGGCCGGCAAGAGCACGGTCGCGCGCCGGCTCGCCCGGCGGCTCGGGTTCCAGTATCTGGACACGGGCGCAATGTACCGCGCGGTGACGTGGAAGGCGCTCCGATCCGGCGCGGACCTGAGCGACGCGCGCGTGCTGGCAAAGGTCGCCGAGCAGGCACGCATCGAGATCAAGCCGGACGGCGAAGGGCTGCGCGTCTTCTGTGACGGCCGTGACGTCACGCGCGACATAAGGACCCCCGAGGTCACCGAGAACATCTATCGGCTGGCCGACGAGCCGGCCGTGCGGCGGGTGCTCATAGGATGGCAGCGCGAGTTCGGGCGTCGCTACGATCTGGTGGCAGAGGGCAGAGACCAGGGAACTGAGGTCTTTCCCGACGCCGACGTGAAGTTCTTCCTGGACGCGGCGCTGGAAGAGAGGGCCAGGCGGCGGCTTGCTGACCTTCGCGAGGCAGGCGGCACGGCATCACTGGAAGACGTCATCCGCCAGTTGGCGGAGAGGGATGCAAAGGACCGCGCACGCCCTGTCGGCGCACTCCGCAGGCAGGACGACATGATACTCATTGACAGCACGAGCATGGCGGCGGACGACGTGGTGGAGGTCATGGCCGCCGAGATAGAGCGCCGCACGGCCCGTCACCTGGGGCTTCGCCCTGGCGGAGCGCCGTCCCGGCTTGACGGGACGCCGAAAGGCGGGCTGTCCGGACAAACATAGTTTCGGTTGCGGACGAACGCGTGACCGGCAAGGGACCCCTGCAGAGCGGCTTCTACTTCGTATGCAAGCACCTTCTGAGGGGGTCTCTGGCGGCTTATGTGCGGGTGCGGTACTTCAACGTGCCCGACGAGACCGTGATGCGGCGCGGCTTGCTGATCGTCTCGAACCACCAGAGCTTTCTGGACCCGGTCCTGGTGGGCTCAGCGTTGCCGGCTCCGGCATCGTACCTTGCGCGGCGGGACTTGTTCCGGATACCGGTCCTCGGACAGGTGATATACGCTCTGAACTCGTACCCGGTTACCCGGGGCGCAGTTGACAGCGCGGCGCTGAGGAACATCTTGCGCCTGCTGCGGAGCGGCGAGACGGTTTTGATGTTCCCGGAAGGAACACGGTCGTACGACGGGGCGCTGGGTTTGTTCAAGCCCGGCGCCGCGGCGATTGCGATCCGGTGCGGCGTGCCTGTGCTGCCGGCCTGCGTCGAGGGTGCTTACGAGTGCTGGCCGCGGACGCAGAAGCTTCCGCGGCCCGGCCGCGTGGCGGTGGCGTACGGAAAGCCGTTGCATCCGGGCGCCCAGAGCGCGGAAGAACTGACGCGAAGAGTGCGCACAGAGATCGAGGGCTTACAGGGATTCCTTCGCCGGTACCTCGGCCACACCGAGGGCTGACGAAAACACGAGATCCTGGGCATGGGCGGTCGGCCGAAGGCGGCGCGACTGCCGTAGCTGCCGAGGTGAATAGAAGCGGAGGAGCGGTGACGTGTGCGGTGGGGAACCGCCGGCCTGCGGCCGTCGGACTGAGCACCACCAGGTGACATTGGACGCGGTTTCATGACTCTTTTTGCGGTATCAAGGGTAAAAGATGGCAAAGCGTGACGTTCTTGCTGATTACGGCATTGACAGGGAACAGGTTGAGAAGGAAGTGGCCGCCTCGCTGCTGGGCCTTTCGGGCGAGGAGCTTGAGAAGAGGCTGGACGAGTCCGTCAGGGACTACAGCGTGAACACGATCCTCGAGGGCCGCGTGGTGAGCGTGAGCTCGGACGAGGTGATGGTGGACGTGGGTTATAAGAGCGAAGGCTCCGTGGCGCGCCACGAGTGGGAGTCCGGGCCGCCGGTCGTGGGCGACACGGTGGAGGTGCTGCTGGAGGCCGTGGAGGATGACGCGGGCCTGGTCCAGCTCTCCAAGCGCAAGGCCGACCGCATCCGCAACTGGGAGCGCGTGGTCACGCGCCATAAGGAAGGCGACGTGGTCACGGGCATCGTGATGCGCAAGATCAAGGGCGGCCTCTTGGTGGACATCGGCGTGCCGGTCTTCCTGCCGGCGAGCCAGGTGGACATCCGCCGGCCCGGCGAGATCGGCGATTACATCGGCCACAACCTGACTTGCAGGATACTGAAGATAGACCAGGAGCGGCGCAACATCGTCGTCTCCAGGCGGCAGCTCATAGAGAGCCAGCGCCAGGTCATGAAGAAGCGCCTGCTGGAGAAGCTGGCGAAAGGCCAGACCCGCTCGGGCAAGGTCAAGAACATCGTGGACTTCGGCGCCTTCGTGGACCTGGGCGGAATTGACGGGCTGCTGCACATCACCGACATGAGCTGGGGCCGCATCAGCCATCCCAGCGAAATGGTCGCCATTGACGACCTGATCGAGGTGATGATCCTGAACGTGGACGTGCTGAAGGAGAAGGTGGCTCTGGGCCTGAAGCAGAAGACCCCCAGCCCGTGGGACAACATCGAGAGGAAGTACCCCGTCGGCTCCGAAATCAGCGGCGAGGTGGTGAACCTGATGAGCTACGGCGCTTTCGTCAAGCTCGAGGAGGGCGTCGAAGGCCTGGTGCACATCAGCGAGATGTCCTGGACGCGGCGCATCAACCATCCCAGCGAGGTGGTGGCCATCGGCGACATGGTGGACGTGGTCGTCCTGGGCATCAACAAGGAGAAGGAAGAGATCAGCCTCGGCATGAAGCAGACGGAGCAGAATCCGTGGGAGTTGGTCCAGAAGAATTACCCGGCGGGCACGGAAGTAGTCGGCCGGGTGCGGAACCTGACCAGCTACGGGGCCTTCATCGAGATCGAGGAAGGCATTGACGGCCTGCTGCACGTGAGCGACATGTCGTGGACGCGCAAGATTTCCCATCCGTCCGAGGTGATCCAGAAGGGCGACACGGTCAAGACGGTCGTCCTCGAGGTGGACCCGGAGAAGCGGCGCGTCGCGCTCGGGCTCAAACAGCTCGAACCCGACCCGTGGAAAGAGCAGATCCCGAACAAGTACCGGTCCGGCGACCTCGTGCGCGGCCAGGTCACCAAGCTGACCAACTTCGGCGCATTCGTGGAGTTGGAGGACGGGCTGGAAGGCCTGCTGCACGTCAGCGAGCTGAGCGACAAGAAGATCCCGTCGCCGGAGGAGATCGTTGACGTGGGCGACGTCGTGGACGTGCGCATCATCCGCGTGGACGCCGAGGCGCGCAAGATCGGCCTGAGCCTGCGCACCGAAGGCCCGATCACCGAAGAGGAACGGCCGCGCATCGTGATCCGCAGCGACCAGATCGAACAGGCGCCGAATCCCCAGGAGATGGTCAAAGAGGCTTTGCAGGAGGCCCCGCAACTCGGCCGTGACCGCGAGGCCATGCCCTCCGGGCCGCCTGTCTCCAGCCTCGACATCCCCCGGGAGATCGGCCTGCGCCATGACGAGGCCGTCGCCGCGGCCGCGGCCTCGGCGGAGGCTGCGGTGCCGGCAAGCACGGTGCCCGTAGCGCCGGAAGACAAGGCGCCTGCCGAAGAAGCACAGGCGCTTGAAAGCCCCGACGCAGCCGAAGGGCCAGCGCCCGTAGAGCCGGAAGACGAAGCACCTGCCGGCGAAGCACAGGCGCCTGAAACCCCCGACGCAGTCGAGGGCGGTGACGAGGGCTTGGATTCGAGCAAGGCCGGCGAGTCGAATGCCTGAAGCGGCCTGACTTGTTTGCAGAACGGCGGAGTGCGGCCCGGCCATGTGCGGACGGGCCGCACTGCCCTGCCTGAGGCGGATCACTGGTCCGTAACGGCGGGCAGGCTTCATGGGGGTCTATGACCGCAATGCGGCGTGATTAGAATGCTGCGTTGCACAGTGGGGGCTTGAGCATGCGGCGAGCAACTCAAGATGTCGCGCTGAGGCAATACCTCAAAGAGGTCGGGCGCTATCCCCTTCTCTCGAAAGAAGAGGAAGAGGCGCTCGCGCGCCGCATCATCAGGACCGGCGACCAGCGGGCGAAGCAGGAGATGATACTGGCCAACCTGCGGCTGGTGGCCAGCATCGCCACGGAATTCAGCGGCCGCGGACTCGATCTGATGGACTTGATCGAGGAAGGCAACCTCGGGCTCCTGCACGCGGTTGAGAAGTTCGACCCTGAGCGGGGATTCCGTTTCAGCACCTACGCCTCGTGGTGGATACGCCAGGCCATCCGTCGGGCCGTCAACTCCAGCGCCCGCACCATCCGCGTCCCTACCTACATGATCGAAGTGATCGGCAGGGCAAAGCACGCTCAGTCCGCCCTGCGCGCCGAGTTGCGCCGCGAGCCCACGATGGATGAGGTGACGGCCAGGCTGGCCCTGAAGGGCACGCGGGCGCAGTTGCTGCGGAGGGCGCTGGCCAGCGAGACCAGGAGCCTCTACGAAGGCGTCAGGGTGGGCGGTGTGCAGGAAGTGTCCCTGGCGGCCGTGCTCAAAAGCCCAGACGCCTACCGGCCCGAGCGCGAGGTCTTCGACAGGCTGGAGCTGCAGATGCTGGGCAGCCTGCTGGAGACGATTAATGAGCGCGAGGGGCGCATACTGTCCCTGCGGTTCGGCCTCGAGGGTGAGGGGCCCAAAACGTTGAGGCAAGTCGGCAAGATGGTAGGCCTGAGTTTCGAGAGGGTGCGCCAGATCGAGAGGCGGGCGCTTCAGAAGCTGAAAGAGGCAATGACGGGCGCCGGCTATGAATAACCCACATACCCGACGCATGCCGAAGGGTTAGGCACGGGCGGCTCCCCCTGGGGACGCGGACCAGAGGCAGAAAGGACCAAAGCAACGTGGACCTAAAGAGCTACATCCGCAACATCCCCGGCTTCCCGAAGCCGGGCATAGTCTTCCGGGACATCACGACCCTCTGCAAGGACCCGGCAGCCCTGAAGGCCGCAGTGGACGCGCTTGCGGTCCAGTTTGGCAACGAGAAGGTTGACCTCATCGTGGCGGCCGAGGCGCGGGGCTTCATCTTCGGCGGTGCAGTGGCCTGCCGATTAGGCGCCGGTTTCGTCCCCGTTCGCAAACCCAGGAAACTGCCCGCCGAGAGCATCCAGAAGACTTATGAGCTTGAATACGGGACTGACGCGCTGGCGATTCACCGGGACGCCATCAAGCCGGGGCAGCGGGTGCTTGTGCTCGATGACCTGCTCGCTACCGGCGGGACTGTGGCGGCCTGCTGCGACCTTGTGGAGGAATTGGGAGGCAAGGTCATCGCCTGCGCGTTTCTGATTGAGTTGAGCTACCTCGGCGGGCGGAAGAAGCTCGCCGGCCGCCGCGTCGTCTCGCTCATAGACTACGCCAGTGAAGACGCGCAGTGAGGCCTGCTTGGCCTTTCACACGCAGCGCCGGGCGGGGCTCACGCCTCTATCACTACTCCCTCGCGCCGCGCAATCTCTATGATCGGCCGGCGCCCGTCGGTCTCCCAGTCAACTTCGCCGCACGCGATCGGCTCGATTCGGTTGTCTCCATACTGAGTCGCCTGCCAGAGGCGCTCAACGAGTTCAATGTCGCGCACACTGTCGAACTCGGGCGCGATCACGACGATATCTACATCGCTGTATTGGCGTTCTTTGCCTCGGGCAAACGAGCCGTACAAGATGGCTCGACGCGGGTATAGGCCAATCTGGGGGAGGGCAGCGAGATAGCGCCGCACGGCGGCTACGATTGTTTCCTCAACCATTCCAGCACAGCCTCCACTTTGGCTAACCTGTCACGCGCGGCTGGTTCCTTTAGGGCAACTCCTCGGTGCCGGGGTAACGGGCGGCGAAAGCGTACGCGTTGAAAGCGCGAAGAAAAACGTCGCGGTCCTGGTCCAGTGCGAGTCCCGCAAGTTCTGCCAGCAAGATCAGGTTATGCGTGCGCGGCGGCACGTCGTGAGTGCGCCTCGTAAAGCAGCCCGAAGGCCTCCGGATCGCCTTTAGCGCGTTGGACCAACTCGGCCTCGTCGCGCACGGCTTGGCGTCCGTCGGTGGGGGCGTCTGCCGCTCCTTCGCCCATCTCGTTGGCGGCCATTGCAGGTCCCCTGTCTTACCTGGCACGCACCACGCCCCGATACTTAAATGCGGTAAGTCGCGAAAAGTTGCACCCGGGAAGAGATCCTGCCCCCTCTCACGGCTGGAGTGCCCGGCCGACGAGCTTCGCTACCACCACGTATGCATTCCCCCATGCGTCGGGCCGGAAGAACGCCACGGGTGCATTCGGGTCTCCGATGAACGGCCGAAGCACCCAGCCCATCTCGATGCCCACGAAGGCGTAAAGGAAGAACCAGAAGAACAGCATGGCCCCGTGTCGCGGCGAGCGCCGGATCAACGGACCGTAGTAGCGCCGCATGACGACCTGCGCCGCTACCGCTGCCACGGTGAACATCCCGGCGTTGAACAGCACGGCCAGGCTATAGTTGGGCGTCGAGACGTAGCACAGAGCGGTCACCGGCGCCAGGGCGGCAAGGGCAATCGTCAGGCATGCCTGCCCCGCCAGGACCGCGTGCAGGGCCTCTCCGAAATCCTCCCGCAGCCCCGCGACCGTATTCACAATGAAGAAGCTGGGCAGGCACAGGAGCGACGTAACGAGCAACAGCAGCGGCACCTTGGCGCCCACGTAGAACATCTGGTGGCACCGGCCCGGCGCCAGGCCGCTGAATGAGGCCATCACCGCGCCGTAGGCAAATCCGAACACGACGATGAAAGCCAACAGGCGCCGTGTCCGCCCGAAGGGCTCGGCACCCACAGCGAAACGGCCCTGCCCGCGCAGGAACTCATCAATAGCGGTCGCAAATCCGGTCATGTCCCCATAAGCTCGCCAATGGCATGCAGAACATCGGTGAATCCGTTTCCGCCCCGCTGCCCGAACCACTCGAATGGCAGCTTCGACGCTCCGATGAAGGGACGGAGCACCCAGGCCATCTGCGCAGCTACCAGGGCGTAGACGACCAACCATGCCTGGAAGAGCTTGCGCCCCGCGTCTTTACCTGCGGTGGTGAAGGGCGGCGGATCCGCGCCCGCGCGTCTGCCCGCAGTCACCTCCTCGGCCCGTGCGGCCTGCGAGGTTGCCCCCAGCGTTCGCGCCCGGTCGAGTTGACGGAGCATGTTCAGCAGGAAACCGAGGCCGACGCACGCGGCAGTGCCGAAGAAGAATACGTTCAGCAGCTTCATGAACGGATAGCTCGAAGTCGTCAGGGTGAAGAAGGCCGTAATGGGAGCAAATGAGGCAAGCACGGCGAGGCTCACCACCACCGCTGATACGATCACGCGAAGCGCCGCGAGGGGGCTCAACTGAGCGTCCGTGAGCGCGCTGAAAACATAAAGGGAAGGAAAGGATACCAGCAGCGTCAGGAAGAAGAGCGCTGGCACCTTCAGCGCCGACGAGAGGAATTGCTCATACGCCGGCGGCGTCCGGTTCAGGACGCTGTAGAGCGCCATGCAGAGGCCGTAGATTATGCCGAGCAGCACCGCCATGCCCACGTGCGGGCCGATTCGCAGATGCCCGGTGCCCTCGGCCAGCGCTTCCGGCCGGCCCTTTCGCCCGCGCAACAAATCGTCAAGTTCCCTCAACCAAGTGGGCATGGCGAGTCCCTCCCTGCTTTGCGGACAGTGGCGCATGTATCAACTCTGTATCAAGTATTGTCTCTCACCCGGCATACCGGCCGCAAGACCAGCCACCAGCACAGGAGGCCCCCACGCGCTCTTGACCTTTGGCTGGCAGGAAAAACAATGGACTCCCCAAGTCCACGTGCCGACGCGCCGTCATCCCGAGTCCGCTGCCGCGCGGACGAGGGATCTCCAAACGCCAAATGGCTCTTCTCGCGCCTGGCCTCCGGGGTCCGCCGCATGTGGACACTCCTCGGAGTGACAACGCCGGGGGCACTCGCTGGCAATGTCCCCGGCTGCTGGCCAAATGGGTGAAAGCTCGTGAGGTGCTAAGTCACCTCGTTCGTCCGTTCGTTGCCGTCCTCCGTGCCCTCGGTGCCTCCGTGTTGAATGTCAGGTCTTCGTCCAGATGCGGGTGTTCAGGTCAAGCTCCTCTACCACGCCCACGCCAAGTTGGAGCTGGCGCAGGTACTCGTGCAGCACGGCCGGATCGGAAAGGGGCGCCGCCAGGCGCGGCTCGAACAGATCCTTCCCCGTCGTGGTCGCCACATAGACGTTCGACCTGACGAAGGAGAAATAGACCTGCCTGCCCGTCTCGCGCTTGAACTCCAACAGGCGCTCCATGAGCGCCGGCGTCAGGATGTAACGGGCCTCGACCTGGTCATCGGCGTAGACGACGAACTCCCGCTCGAACTCAGGGTCCTCCAGCTTCACCAGTTCGCGCCCCCGGAACACGTCGGTCCACTCCTGGAACGCCTGGCCGAGCCACCCGAACAGCTTCTCGGCCACGTCGGGCAGGACAAGCGTCACGCTGCGGAACTCCTTGTTGAAATCGGCGATGATGAAGAGGCCCTTGAAGATCGTGTGCCAGCTCGTGGAGGTGTTCCCTTTGGCGTCGGTGTGCGTGGTTTTGTACTCGGCGTGCACTTCGGAGAAGCGGATGGCGGTTTCGCCGATGCGGCCGGCGACGTAGTCCTCGCCCGTGTAACGGTCCACGGCGTGAGGAAAGAGCTTGCTCTCCTTGAAGTCCTGCTCTGAGATGCAGAGGTCCGGGTCATAGGCCAGGCTCGGGTCAAGGTAGTGTGCGATCGCGCTGATGACGCGGTGCTTGAACTGTTTCGTAAAGCTCGACACCAGCGCCCACCAGACGGCCCCTGCGAGCAGAGCTGCCAGAGCGACCGCTAAGAGCGGCGCGGGTGTGCGCATCGCGCGCCAGAGGGCGATCGCGGAAATGAGCAGCGCGGCGAGCACGGCCGCCCCCGTCCTGAACCGCGCCCACAGCCTCCGCCTGCGCCCCTCAATGTCCTCCAGGACTCCGCGCAGTTCCGTCTGGCAGAAATGGTCGAAGTCCTCTTCAGTCCTCACGGCCGTCTCCCTGAAGCCTCAGAGGGGTTGAGCTGCTGGCCCACGGCTGGCGCCTCCCGCTCAGCCGCCGCGGCGCCCAGGAAGCACCGCTGCCGGAAGCCCATCAACGACGCCACTAAGCTGCTGGGGAACATCTGCACCGCGTTGTTCAGGTCCAACACTGCCGCGTTGTAAGCGCGCCGCGCGGCCGCGATCTGCTCCTCGATCTCGTTGAGCGACCGCTGGAGTTCCAGGAAATTCTCGCTCGCCTTCAGCTCGGGGTAAGCCTCGACGATCACGAGGATGCGCCGAAGCAACTCGGTGATCTGGTTGTTGACGGCCACAGTCTGGTCTGTGCGCAAGCCGCCTCCTGCCGCCTGCGCCCGGAGCTTTGCGACTTCCTCGAAGACGCCGGCCTCGTGCTGCGCGTAGCCCTTGACCGTCGCCACTAAGTTCGGGATGAGGTCGTAGCGTTTCTTGAGCATCACGTCTATGGTGCTGAAGGCCGTCTCGCAGCGATTGCGCCGGACGATCAGGCCGTTGAAGACAACTACGAAGGCAAGCCCTACCAGGCCCAGGCCGGCAGGAACGATGAGCATTGGAGCACTACCTCCCACCTGGAGGTCTCAAGGAACGGTGCGGCATGGAAAGCCAGGCGCGCTGAACCCCGCCGCCAATACGCGGGGTGAGCATAGCCTCAGCAAGTCGGCAAGTCAACCAGCCGCTGCCGCCCGACTCGCGGCCCGCTGTTTCCTTGGCACGCTTGCCGGCATGGTCCCTTGATGCAACTTTTGCCGGCCTTACGTACAATCCCTGTCGCCGGCAGTTCGCCCGCCTTTCGGGTGCCCCGGGGCAGTCTCTTCACATCGGCGGTATAGTGAAAAACGGGCCCCGACGCAATTGTGCAACCTTTGCCATTTATACATCCAACAGGCGTCTCATGCCTGTGAAGGACGCCCCTGCGTACGTAAGCCGCGCGGCAGCAACCAGTTGTGTTGCGTCGGTGCTTGTTTCATGCCCGTTCTCCCTCCGATCTGATGCCCAGACCCCAGGGCAGTCTCAGCTTGAGGAGGCCAAAGCTGAATGAGCGCCGATTTGTCCCTTGTTCGTGCCGTCCCAACACCTCAGAGCTGCCCGTCGGTGTTGCCGTAACCTGGTCACCCTTAATCGGTTGCGTAGTGTCGTCGTCGTTAGCCTGCCCCTTTTAGTTCTCCGTGCCCTCCGTGTCTCCGTGTTGACTATTATTACTTTATTTCTGATACAGCGTGACCAAACGCGTCTTTTCGGGAATCTTGGGAATATTAGGTCTTTTGGGGACCTGCGCGCCCAAACCGGACACACGATTTCCTAAAACCGTGTATGATCTACCCTCGGTCTGGGTCAAGGCTCCTGCGGAGCTGTCGGAGGCTGACATGACGCTTTACCCCGAACCTCATAACGCCCGCGCCGTTGTGCGGGATTCCTGCGGGCGAGGTCTGCCCGCACACGCCATTGCCCAGACCCTCGTCTGTGATTCCGTCGAGGGCGCCTCCGAACCTTCGCCAAGGGCGAAGGTCAGCGACACTCGACCAGCTGTCGCCCTATTCCGTCGAAGCCGCCCACCTTATGCGGCTTCGACTACATTGTCGGCGCAGCCGACAATCCGACAGCCCCTTGTCCGTCATGTCACCCTCCGGTGGCGTGAAGATGACCAATGCTGCACTGCAGTGCGACTCCACTTGCACCGGGTGCCACGCCCTGAGCCTGCCTGCCGCGAGCCCTGCGTGCGGAGCAGACTGCACGCCCGAAGAAGTCGAAGGGCGAATTGACCGTGCAGTGCGAGTGGCCGTTGCGCCGGCTGCGTCTGAGGTGCTCACGAAGACAGAGCGTATCCCACACGCCGGATGCTTCGCCGGGCCTTCAAACAGCCTTGCCCAGACCCCGAAGGCCCGGGGAGTGCCGGCTTGTGAGTCATCAGAGGTTCGAGCCTTTACATAAAAGGAGTTGAGGCCCACCCGAGACTGATCTGATTTGCGCGAGATGCGTTCCGCGTTCAGCCACGCCGTGACGTTTCGATTCGCCCATGAGGTCGAGAAAGGGGAGATTGTGTACGCGCTCCGTTCGCATCGGCACCCTGGCTTGGTACAGTCGTGGTGAAAAAACACCGTTTTGCAAAACGAACCGATTTTTCAGCGTATCTCTCTGACGGACAAGGCGTTACGCCTGAAATGCTCGTCCTGCGAGCCCCTGCGGAGCCCATGGATGGCCTCCGCAGGCCCCCGGAAGGTGCAAAGACGTGCCACGAAGGGGGTACGAATGACGTACGAACTACGTACGAATGACGTACGAATGACGCACGAAGACCCCACGAACTACGTACGAAGGTATCACTTCGGTGCACGAAATACTGGCTTGGCCGGCAGGAACTGCCGCTTGCGTGCTGTGCCAAACTTCGGTACCCTGAGCGTTGCGCTCAGGTCCCCCGTTCATGGGCAGTGACGAGCGATGCCGCAGCCGATGTCGCGCAGAACTGACCCCTGATACTCTCCTGCAGTGTCTTGCCAATAAGGAGATGCGAAGTGAGCGAAAAGGGCAAAGTCGTTCTCGCTTATTCCGGCGGCCTCGACACCTCAGTTGCCGTAAAGTGGATTCAAGAGACTTACGGCCTGAACGTCATCACGCTTACCCTCGACATGGGCACGCACGAGGACCTGGACCGAATACGGCGGCGGGCCCTCGACGTGGGCGCGCTGAAGGCCTTCGTCGTGGACGCCGCTGACGTGTTCGTGGAGTACTTCATCTGGCCCGCGCTCCGCGCAGGAGCCGTCTACGAACGCGCCTACCCTCTTGCCACGGCCCTGGGGCGTCCGCTCATCGCGAAGCTGTTGGTGGACACGGCGCGGCAGGAAGGGGCACGCGCGGTCGCGCACGGCTGCACCGGCAAGGGGAACGACCAGGTGCGGCTGGACGTGGCGATCAAGACCCTTTCGCCGCAGATGGAGATCATAGCGCCGGCGCGCGAATGGAAGATGACGCGTCAGCAGGAGATGGACTATGCCGCTCAGCACGGCATCAAGGTGGACGTGACCAGGAAGAGTCCCTATTCGACCGACGAGAACCTCTGGGGCCGCAGTGTCGAATGTGGCGCCCTCGAAGACCCGTGGGCCGAGCCGCCGGAGGATGCCTTCGCCTGGACGGCCAATGCCGCCAAAGCGCCGGACGAACCGGAGTATGTCGAGATTGACTTTGAGAGGGGCGTGCCCGTGGCGCTGAACGGCCGGCAGATGGGCGGCGCCGCACTGATAGAGGAACTGAACCACACGGCAGGACGACACGGCGTGGGGCGCATTGACCACATTGAGGACCGGGTCGTCGGCATCAAGAGCCGCGAACTGTATGAGGCCCCTGCGGCCGTGGTGCTGCACGCCGCACATGCAGCGCTCGAAGGGATGACGATGACGCGGCCCGCGCTGCGCTTCAAAGAAGTGGTGAGCCTGCATTACGCGGACTTGATCTACGACGGGCTCTGGTTCAGTAAATTCCACCAGGACCTGGCGGCCTACGTGCTGAGCAGCCAGCAGGTGGTGACCGGCTCGGTGCGGATGAAGCTCTTCAAGGGCCAGGCCGTGAAGGTCGGGGTGCGCAGCGAGTACGGCCTTTATAGCAAGGCGCTGGCTACCTACGACGAAGGAGACCAGTTCGACCACAGGGCAGCCCTTGGTTTCATAGCGCTCCACGGCCTGCCGACGCGCACGCAGGCGCAGGTGCTCAAGACGGCGCTGCCCGACGAAACGGTCCGGCCTCGCTTGAGCCCGCCCGAGATCAAGCCGAAGTAACGGCCCCTCGCTGAACGGGAGGGCAGACAGTGCCCGTGAGAACGGCACATGGATCGCGGGTCCGCGTGTGGGCCATGTTGGTTGCCGCATTCTTCTGCGGCCTCAGCGCGCCTGCGCGGGCGGCGGCCGGGCCGGATGCCGCCGACCGGCCCGCTACGTGGGCGTTCGAGCCCGCGCAGGACCGGTTCAGCCCGGATGCCCTGCTTGACCTGCGTACCCTGAACGAGACCTTCGCCGGCGCGCACGGCTCCATCCGCCTCTCTCCCGACGGCGGCGGCTTCGCAAGGGGCGACGGCACGCCGATCCGGTTCTGGGCCGCCAACACGAGCACCTGGCGCTGCGGAAAGCAGGAGATGATGGCCGACCACGCCAGGTTCCTGGCCAAGCGCGGAGTCAACCTCGTCCGCTGGCACGGCAACATGCCCCTCCAGAAGGAGGGCTCCCGCCTTACGGACTATGACGCGGCCGCCCGGGACGGGCTGTGGAAGGGCGTAGCGGCCATGAAGGCAGAGGGCATCTACACGACCATTTCGCCCTACTACCCGCATGCGACCAGGCTGCAAAAGAGCTGGGGGCTCGACTCGCCGCAGGACAACATGACCTGCCTTGCCTTCTTTGATCCGAAGGTCCAGGAAGGCTACAAGGCGTGGCTGCGCGCCGTCTTCGAGCCGGTGAATCCGTACACAGGCATTGCGCTGAAAGATGAGCCGGCCGTCGCCATCATCCAGATACAGAACGAAGATTCGCTGCTCTTCTGGACTGCGGATGCCGTCAAAGGCGGCGAACGGCGGCTCCTGGAGAGCAAGTTCGGCGAATGGCTGGTCCGGAAGTACGGCTCCCTGGAAGCCGCATCGCAAGCGTGGGAAGGCACCAGCATAGCGGGCGACGATTTCAGCCATGGTCGGCCCGCCCTCTTCATCACCTGGGAGCTGACCTCGGGCGCGCTCGCCCAGTTCGGCAAGCCCGCCCCCGGCAAGGCGGCCCGCCTCGCGGACCAGTCCCAGTTCTACGTCGAACTGATGCGCGGCTGGTTTGAGGAAGTCGTCCGTTACCTGCGCGAGGACATTGGCGCGAGGCAACTGGTCAACGCCGGCAACTGGCACACCGCCGACGATGTCCTCCTCAATGACCTTGAACGGTACGCCTACACCTCGGCGGACGTAGAAGGCGTCAACCGATACTACACCGGCGGCCTGCACGTGGGCTCTAACGTCGGGTGGGCGATCTGCAACGGCGACAGGTTTTCAAACCGTTCTGTCCTGCTTGATCCGGGCGATGTCCCGCCGGCGCTCAAGCAGGTGTCAGGCCGGCCGTTCATCATCCCCGAGTCCACGTGGGTGCCGCCTCTGGGCTACCAGTCAGAAGGGCCTTTCCTCGTGGGCGCGTTCGGGTCGCTCTCCGGAGTCAATGCATTCTACTGGTTCGCCTTCGGCGGCATGACGGATACGCGGCCTTTATGGCAGGAACCTACAACACAGTGGGTGCCGCCGGCCTCCGCGAACGGCTACTTGCCGTCCTTGGGCAAGTGGGTGGCCGATACGCCGCAGATTCTCGGCAACTTCCCCGCGGCCGCGCTGATGTACCGTAAGGGCTACATACGGAAGGGCGCCACGGTCGTCCGCGAGCGCCGCAGCCTGCAAGATCTCTGGGAACGCCGCGTGCCCATCATCTCCGAGGCCGGCCCGTATGACCCCAACCGCGATAAGGCCGAGTACGCGCCCCGGTCCAACATCAAACAGGACGTGAGCCGCCTGGCGTTCCTGGTCGGCCCGGTCGAGGTGACTTACGGGGATGATCCATCCGGGAGCGTGGTTTCGGACGTTGGCAGATACATCAATGAGCAGGCCAGGATCGTCCGCTCCAACACGGGCGAGGTCGAGTGGGACTATGGCAAGGGCATCTGCAAGCTGAACGCGCCGAAGGCACAGGGCGTGACGGGCTTCCTCAGCAAGGTCGGCATGTTCGTTCTTGGCGACGTCACTGTCGAGGCGAAGAACGACTATGGCACGGTCCTCCTCGTCTCGATGGACGACAAGCCCCTATCTTCATCGGCAAGCATTCTGGTGCAGATGGGGACTACGGCCCGCCCTACGAACTGGGAGGAGCGGCCGGCCGCGTGGACGGACAAGAGCGGCAAGGCGCAGACGGGCCTGGAGATTGTGAACGTCGGCACGGCGCCATGGCAGGTCGTCTGCAATGACGTCATGTTAACTGTCGGCAATCCAGGCATCAGGAAGGCGGTGGTCCTGGACATGAACGGCATGCGGCGCTCCGAAACGCCACTGAAGCGCGAAGGCACCAGGCTGTCTTTCCAGATGCCTCGGGACGCCATGTACGTAGTCCTGCAATAGTCGAGGGCGGGTAACAGGCCGGCGCCTGCTGAAGGCGGTCCGTTCGGTTTGACACGCCATTGAAGAGGCACGCATGAGCATTCGGGTTCTGCCCATAAGTGTGGTCAACAAGATCGCCGCGGGCGAGGTGATCGAGCGACCGGCTTCCGTGGTCAAAGAACTCGTGGAGAACTCAATAGATGCGGGCGCGGGCCGCGTTGAGATACATTTGGAGGATGGGGGCGCCGGCCTCATCAAGGTCGTGGACGACGGCTGTGGGATGAGCGCGGACGACCTGGCGCTCGCCTTCGTGGGTCATGCGACCAGCAAGCTCTCCAGCGAGGAGGACCTGTTCGACGTCCGCACGATGGGCTTCCGGGGCGAGGCGCTGGCGAGCATAGGGGCGGTCTCGGACGCTCGCATCGTTTCGCGCACGCAGGAAAGCGACGTGGGCCACGAGGTCGAGATGAAGGCGGGCAGCCTCGGCCCCGTGAAGGACTGCGGCGCGCCCGTCGGCACCCAGGTCGAGGCGCGGAACCTCTTCTACAACATCCCCGTGCGCAAGAAGTTCCTCAAAAGCACCGCCACTGAAATGGCGCAGATCACCGAGGCCGTGACGCGATTGGCCCTGGTCCAGCCGCAGGTGCACTTCGTGCTGAACCACAACGGACGCAAGGTTTTCAACCTGCCGCCCGCGGGCGACCTGGCCCAGAGGATAGGCGAGTTCTTCGGCCGCGAGATCGCGGACAACATGATCCCTGTGCGCTGGCAGAGCCCCCAGATTGAGATCGCGGGCTTCCTGCTTCCGCCTTCGGTAGACCGCCGGAACGCCACGATGCAGTACACGTACGTAAATCGCCGATATGTGCGCAACGCCACTCTGATGCACGCCATCGCGGACGCGTACGGCGGCTTGATGACCTCCGGGCGGAGGCCGGTGTGCTTCGTCTTCGTCAGCGTCGAGCCCGCAGCCGTGGACGTGAACGTGCATCCCACGAAGATGGAGGTCAAGTTTCGCCAGGCGCGCGAGGTGCACCAGCAGCTCTTGTCGGCTCTTCGCGAGACGCTGCGGGGCGCAAGCCTTACCCCGCAAGTAGCGCTCACCTCGGAGGACGTGGCGCCGCCTGCCGCAGGTCGGGAATCCGTGCGGCAGGCCATAGCGGATTTTTTCTCATCACCCGCCGCTGGACGTTCCGCGAGCCACGCTCGGCCTTCACCCGGCTCCACGGGCGCGGCCGGGCGGCCCGGCTGGAGGGAGCCGGCTACAGCCTCGCCGACCGGTGTGACGCCGCCATCGCCTTCCACCCCGACTGCTCCCGGCATCTTGATGAAGGCGCGGTTCGGCAATTGCCTTCAGGTGCTCGACGCGTACATCGTGGAGGAGACGGACGACGGCATCAACGTGATAGACCAGCATGCGCTCCACGAGCGGATACTCTACAACCAGATGACGCGCCGCTTGCAGGAGGGCAACCTCGCCAGCCAGCAACTGCTCGTGCCCGAGTTGGTGGAACTCCCCCAGCAGGAATTCTATGCCGTCATGGACCTGAAGGACGATCTGGCCAGGTTCGGCATGGCCATCGAAGCGTTCGGCGAACGCACGGTGATCGTGCGGTCGTTTCCGCAGGTGTTGGTCAGGTTCGACGGCCGGACCTTTTTCGAGGATCTGCTCGACGAGTTGGAGGGGTCCGAGAGCGTGCGTAAGGTGGAAGGACGCCTGGAGAAGATCCTGAAGATGATGGCCTGCGGCGGCGCGGTCAAGGCCGGCCAGAGGCTGAGCGCCGAGCAGATGCGGCGCCTTCTGGAGCAGCGCACCGAAGCCGGCCCTACGGACACCTGCCCTCACGGCCGCCCCACGACCATCATGCTCAGCCGGCGCGAGCTGGAAAGGCAGTTCCGGCGGACGTGAGCGGAGCCCGCCTTCGACTTACTTGCCGACCTCGCCCGGGCTGCGCCGGCTGCGGGTCGCATGTTGATTGGCGAACCTTTCCCAGGTTTTGGCATACTATAGGCTGGCTTGGACTGGAGTGCGCTACTGCGTGAACGGAGCCCAAAGGGCGATCGGAGAGGCCACCACAGCATCCGAGTCAACGACCAGTGGCGGATCGTCTTCCGGTGCGAGGGTGGCGCTGCTGTCGACGTGGAGTTGACGGATTACCACTGACATTCGGTTGAACGAGGTGAGGCCGTGAGTGCCAGACTACCCAGGAATCCGACGCACCCGGGCAATATGCTGCTGGAAGAATTCCTCAAGCCGATCGGGCTGACCCAGTCGGCCTTTGCCGAACACATCGGCGTCAGCTTCAAGCGCATCAACGAGATCGTGAACGGCAGGCGCTCGATAACGCCTGAGACAGCCTGGCTGTTCAGCCAGGCTTTGGGAACTACCCCGCAGTTCTGGATGAACCTTCAGACAACCTACGATTTGGTGCACCACCAATCCCCTCGGGCGGTCGAGCGAGTGACCGCCTGAGCCACCTGAAGGGAATCGTGAGGATGGTGGCCGGCGGCACTGAAGCCGGCCGCACATTCAGCGCCGAGTCGAGGTCGCACTCTATTGTGCCGTTTATGGAGTTGCATGAATGGAAACCGTGCACATAGAGCTGGGCACGCGCTCCTACGACGCGCTGATTGACTTCGACTTCCTCTCGGACCTGGGGGAGGCGCTGAAGCCCCGCGGCCTGGCGAGGCAGAACGTCGCAGTTCTCACCAGCCCCAGCGTGGGCGGACACTACTTCGAGGCGGTGGCCGACGGGCTGCGCGGGGCGCGCATGGAGACAATCGGCCGCTTCGACATCCCCGATGGGGAGGAGAATAAGAGCCTCGACGGCTTCGCGCGGGCAATTCGCTGGCTTGCGAGTTTCGCTCCCGACCCCGCCATAGAACCGCTCGTGGTGACGCTCGGAGGCGGGGTCGTGGGCGACGTGGGCGGCTTTGCCGCGGCGTGTTTCCGCAGGGGCGTTCCCTACGTCCAGGTGCCCACCACTCTTCTGGCCGCCGTGGACAGCAGCATCGGCGGCAAGACGGCGGTCAACCTGCCGGAAGGCAAGAACCTGGTCGGCGCGTTTTACCAGCCGCGCCTGGTCTATATTGACCTCGGCACACTGAAGACGCTGCCGGCTCGCGAAGTCCGCTCGGGGGTGGCCGAGGTCATCAAGTACGGCGCCGTTCTCGACGGCGACCTCTTCCTCTTCCTTGAGCATTGCATCGAGGACGTCCTCAGTCTGGACGCGAGCGCCTTGATGCGCGTCGTGCCCACGTGCGTGCAGTTGAAAGCCGACATCGTGAGCCGCGACGAACTTGACAAGGGGCATGAGCGCATCTGTTTGAACTTCGGCCACACGCTCGGCCATGCCGTCGAGAAAGCGGCTGACGGCCGCATGACCCACGGAGAATGCGTGGCGGTGGGAATGCTGGCGGCGGCCTCGATCTCCGCGAAAGCCGGCCTTTGCCCTTCAGAAGTCCTCGAGCGCCTGGAGGAACTCATTGTCCGTGCCGAACTCCCGAACCGCGCAACCGGCCTGGATGCAGAGCGCGTCATGGCCTTTATGGCACACGATAAGAAGTTTCTCACCGGCCGCAACCGCTTCGTATTGCTGACGGACATCGGCCAATGGGTCGAACGCGAGGGAGTGCCTGCTGAACTTGTGCATGAGGCCCTGCGGCCACTGCTGGGGTAGCGAGGCCCATGTCATTGGTGTATTCGCCGGCACGCAATTCCATACCAGCATCACTTGAGCAGGAGGCCTTGCCGTGATCAGCTTTCAGGAATTCCAGAAGTTAGAGATAAAGGTCGGCCGCGTTCTGTCCGTGGACAATCATCCCAACGCCGACAAGCTGATGCTCATCCGGGTGGACGTAGGCGAGGCAGTTCCGCGCACGTTGGTGGCTGGCCTGAAAGACTACTACAAGAACGAGGAATTGGCGGGCAAGCTCGTGGCGGTGCTGACCAACCTGCAGCCGGCGCGGTTCCGGGGCATCGAGAGCAACGGAATGCTGCTGGCAGGACAGGACGATAGGACTGTCGCCGTTCTGACCCTCGATAGGGAGCTTGCCCCGGGCGCTCGCGTGAAATAGCGACGATGGCGCCGCCGGCGTGGACGAGCGGCCGGGTGGCTTGTCGGGCGGACAGGAAAAGCGGAGGCCGCCCTACGAGCCGGCCTCCGCCGTGGGAGGAGAGGAGCTTCGCGACTGCAATTGCCCACGGCGGTCACGGTACTCCGTCAGCAGGGGTACGCGGGCGGACGTTTTGGAGGCGCCGCCCGACTCGCTGGAGTTCCCGCCGAGTTTCCTCGACTCCAGTCCATACATGGCCACCCACCGGCGGCCACATCTCCCGCTGGCGCCGTGACCTCTGGAGCCCTGTCGGCGTACCCCGTTTCCTCACGCTCGGATGCAAGGCTTTATGCAGGCCACAGGCCGCGTCGGCACCTCACTGCTAAAAGATAGACCAAGTTGCAGCGCGGCGCAATGCGTATTTTTCGCATTTTGCCGCCCGAATTTCTGATGCCGAACGGAACGGCATTTGCTATGCTGGAGCCTTCTGAAGGAGCTTTCGGGGTCAGATCTCAAGCGAGTGCACCGCCGCCGTGGTGGGCCGCTTGGCCCGTTCGCCAACTACGCCAGCGTCAGTCGGCCACCGGCTCCCTCCTCGGCCGGCAGCGCGCCCTTTCTTACCAGGCTGCCCTGTGTGGCCTGGGACTCTGGCTCTCCGCTGGAACGAGCAGGCGAACAACGGTACCGCGGCCGGGCTGCGAAGCGACCTCGAGACGCCCGCCGACCTGGCGCAGTTGCTCCCGGATACTGAACAGGCCGAATCCGCCTTTCCCCGCGGAGCGCGAGGCCGTCGCGGATGGCTCAAATCCCACGCCGTCGTCCTTCACCGCGACCTCGACCTCGTCTTCATCCCTGCTGACGGACAGCCTCGCGCGTGTCGCTTGCGCGTGCTTGACGACATTCACTAACAGTTCTCGCACCGCCCTGAACAAGACCGCACGGGTCCCGTCGTCCAGGGGGCCCTGTTCGCCATCAGCCTCGAAGTCCACGGCGAGGCCGTACCGATCCTCTGCGTCTTCCGCAAGCCATTGCAGCGCTGCCTCAAACGCCACCTCATCCAGAATCGGCGGGCTCAGCTCGGCCGTAAGCGTCCTTGATCCCTCGAGTGCCTGCTGGACGAGCGCAACCACGTCGTCCAGCCCTTCGGACAGCTTGGGGCTCGCGGCGAAACGCTTGAGCGCTCCCGCTTTCATCGCCGCCATGGCAAGGGCTTGTCCGATGTTGTCATGCAGGTCGGAGGCAATCCGCTGTCGCTCACGTTCCTCGGTAGCGAGCAGGTCGGCAGCCAGTGACCGCAGTTGGCCTTGATAGGCGAGGAGTTCCTCTTCGGCGAGCATCCTCTCTGTGATGTCATGAACGACGACCTGAACGGTCCGCGCCGCGCCCTGGCCCTCGCGGAGGGGTTGCAGATGGGCGCTGTACCACTTCCGATCGCCGGCTATTGTGGTCACGCCGTCAGCGACGAGTGGCTGGCCTGATTCGATGGCCTGGCGGACTTGCCCCATCTGAATGTCGGCAATGTCCTTGGGGAATAGGTCCCACATCGTTTTGCCCGCGAAGTCCTCCGGATTGCCGCCGAAGTATGCTCCCGCCATGAGGTTCATCGTGGTCAGGAGGCCGTCGTGCGTGAACACGAGGATGGGCACGCCAGCATTTTCTACGAGGAAGCGGTACTTCTCCTCGCTGCGTCTCAATGCCTCTTCGGCCCGCCTTCGCTCGGTCACGTCCTCCACGACCCCGGCCACCCATCTGACGCGGCCGGATTCGTCGCTCTGCGCATTGGCTGTAACCGATACGACGATTCGCCTGCCGTCTTTCGTCGGCTCAGTTCGCTCGTGGTCCTTGACGGAATGCTCATTGCCGATTGCCTCAACGAGCCGATTCACGTCGTCCATGAGTTCAGGACAGGACCCGGCCCACTGCATGAGTTCTTCGACGGAGTCGCAGCCGAACATATTCGCCAATGCCCTGTTGGCATCGCCGCGACGGCCTTCAGGCGTCATGGAGACCCTGAACACCCCCACATTCAGGTTCTCAACCAGGGTCCGGTACCTCTCCTCGCTTTCTCGAAGGGCGCGTTCGGCCCGCAGTCTGTCGGTGATGTCCCGGTCGAACCCTAAGACGTGGTACTTGTCGCCCACTTTGATGGCCACTGAGGAGAACTCGAAGGTGTTCTCCTTGCCATCGGGACGAATCCATGAAGCCGTGCCCTGGTACGGCAGGCCGCGCACGATGGATTCGCGGATTCCGGCAAGCCGCTCCGGCGTCGCGTGGAGCCGAATAAGGGAGAGCCAGTTCTCCGCCTCCTCCAGTTGCTCGCGGGTATAGCCGGACATCTCCACGAAGCTGTCGTTGAAGAAGATGAGCCGGCCGGTGCGCATGACCGGATCGTACTCGAACAGGTCTACCCCCTCGAAGGCAGCGTCCACCAACTGGCGGAAGCGCGCCTCGCTCTGGCGCAGAGCTCTCTCGGCCCGCAGCCTGTCGGTTATGTCCCGGTCGAACCCCAAGACGTGGTACTTGTCACCCACTTTGATGGCCACTGAGGAGAACTCGAAGGTGTTCTCTTTGCCATCGGGACGAATCCATGAAGCCGTGCCCCGGTACGGCCGACCACTCACAAGGCAGTCATGCTTCTCGCTGAACTGCTCGGGCGTCAAGTGGGCTTGCCTGAAAGGGCGCAGATCCTGCGCCCTCTCCAGTTGCTCCCGCGTGTAACCGGACATCTCCACAAACCTGTCATTGCAGAAGATGAGCCGGCTGCCGCGTGTGACCGGGTCGTACTCGCAGATGTTCAGCCCGTCGAACACAGTGTCCAACAGCCGGCGGAAGCGCGCCTCGCTCTGGCGAAACTCCCTCTCGGCCCGCAGCCTGTCGGTTATGTCGCGGTCGAAGCCTAAGACGTGGTACTTGTCGCCCACTTTCGTGGCGACTGAGGAGAACTCAAAAGTATTCTCCTTACCATCGGGCCGGAGCCACGAACCTGTGCCCCGGTACGGCTCGCCGCTCACAAGGCATTTGTGCTTCTCTTCCCGTTGCTCGGGTGTCAGATGGCTTCGCCTGAAAGGGTGCAGGTCTTCCGCCTTCTCCAGTTGCTCCCGCGTGTAGCCGGACATCTCTACGAACCTGTCGTTGCAGAATATGAGCCGGCCCTTGCGCGTGACCGGGTCATACTCGCACACATTGACGCCGTCAAAAGCGGCGTCCACGAGGCTGTGGAAGTGCGCCCTGCTCGTCTCCATCTGGGCCAGCCGCTCGCGCACGCTTGCCAGCTCTTCCAGGAGCTGTGCCTTTGTCTTTTGACTGTCCTTCATCTGATCTATGCTCCTTCGTCACCCGGGGTCACCGGTCCTGCTTGCGCAACGCCGCAGGCCGCCCGTCTGGCCCCCGCCGATGCCGTCGCCCGTGGGGCGAGGGCGTGCCAGATTATACCATAAAGTCCAGAGTTGCCAAGCCTTGGTTTTGCCGGGAAAGCCGCACCCCAGTCGGAGGCCCGGCCACGTTTCCCCAGGCCGCAGTGCGAGGTATAATGAGTGCCCAGAGCACCCGGGCCGCTGCTCGGGGCGTGGCCGGAGAAGGGGGACACACAGGGGTCGGCAGATGGCTGAAGACAAGGAAAGAGGCGTATTGAGCCGCCGCGGTTTCCTCATCGGCGCTGCGGCGGCCGCTGCGGGCCTCGCCGGCTTGCGCGTCCTCGCCCGCCGCCATCGAGGACTTCGCCTCAAGGAGGCCGCGCCCGGCGAGCTTGCACGCGGCATCGCCATAGTTCATGGCGATGCCACGAGCCCGGACGATGAAGAACGCATCGTCACGGACATGACGCGCCACGCTGTCGAAGCGCTCGGCGGCATGAAGGCACTTGTTAAGAAGGGCGATACGGTCGTCATCAAGCCCAACATCGCCTGGGTCTGGGGGCCGGAGATGGCTACCAACACCAATCCCTGCGTTGTGGCCGCGCTCGTGCGCATGTGCAGGGAGGTGGGCGCGCGCCGCGTGCGAGTTATGGACAACACCATAGCCGCCGACCCGGCCCAGTCCTACCACGCGAGCGGTATCGCCGCTGCCGCGGCCGCGGCCGGCGCCGAAGTCCGCTACGTCGAGCGCAGCCGCGCCGTCGTACTGCCGATTCCCGACCATTTCGAGCTGCCGGAGTGGCCCTTCTGCCGCGAGTTCGTCAGCGCCGACCTTTGCGACGTCCTGATCAACGTGCCTATCCTCAAAGACCACGGCACAAGCCGTCTCAGCATCGGCCTGAAGAACGTGTACGGCATGGTCGCCGGAGAGCGGGGCCAGCTCCACCCGCAGATTCATCGCAAGATCCCCGACCTCAACCGCGTCGTCAAAGTGGACCTGACCGTCCTCGACTGCTATCGCGTCTTGCGCACACACGGTCCCACAGGCGGAACGCTGGCGGACGTTGACAACTCCCGGCAAGGGGCGCGGCGCATAATCGCGAGCCGGGATCCGGTCGCCGTGGACGCTTACGGTGCCTCGCTTTTCGGCTATGCGCCGGACCAGATCGGCTTCATCAGCAACGCCCAAAAGGCGGGGCTGGGGACGGCGGACTGGCGCTCCCTGCCGGTCTTCGAAGAAGCCTTGTGAACAACCGGCTCGCCCCGCGGACCGGCCTTGCGGTGAGCCCCATTTATTCCGCCGGGGAGATTGTATCGGCTCCCGCCGCAGGTATAATATCCGCCGGAGGGGACACCACAAGTAGGGGGAGGATGGCCATGACCCGCATCCTGATCCTGGTCGGGCTGTCGTGTGTGTGTCTGGCGTCGGCGTGGGCTGAGACGAGCGGCCAGCCCCGCCAGGTCGCTCTGCGGCCGGGCGAGCGACCGGCGCCTGATCGCGTGCAGGCAGAGGAGAAGCCCGAGCCGCAATGGGTAGCCAAAGTGCGGCAGGTCGCCGAGAAACCCCCGAGTCGGCCCCGGCGCGTCGTGCTTGTGTTCCCGCTTGTGGAGGCCGGCAACAAAGAGGGGAAGCTCGGTTGGGACAGGGGGCTGATAGCGATGCAGGCGATGTGGCTTTCAAGCTTCGCCCCCGACCGCCTCATGGACACCTGGGATTTCAGGGTGTTCAGGTGCTTTGTGGACCACCAGCTTCTGGGGGCCGGCCGGACCGTCACACCGGAGAAGGTCAAGGCTATCTGCGCCGCGGCCGACACCCGCAACTACGTCAGCGGGACGCTCCAGATGACAGCGGACTCGTACGCGGCCAACCTGACCTTCCAGGGAGAGAAGGGGACGAAGCTGAAGACGTACGAAGGCGCCCGCTCAGAGTTGCAGAAGCTTCCATGCCGGATTGCGCGGGACATCATTGACTATATGGCAATTCCTCTGACACCGGAGCAGGAGAGGGCTCTCCAGACGCCGCCGCTCAGTTCCGTCGAGCTGTTTGACGAGGTCGCAGACCACGTGCCGGGGTTGTGTTACTTCGCCACGGACTTCGACCCCTATTGGGAGGACGTCGTCGGGCGCTGCCGCACCACGTGGACAGAGTACATGTACATCTCGTCCATCAGCCTGCGGAATCCTGGATGGTTTCTCAACCAATGGGGGAAATTCGCGCCCCGCGGCACGTGCGCCGCCTTTGATTTCAAGAAGGCCGAACTGGCCTTCCTCGCCGCGGACTCCCAGGGCGGCAGCTACGAGCGCGCGGGGGAACTGCTGGCCTCGTTGCTGGAGTCCGACCCCTATAGCCCGCATGTGGTCGCATTCCTGGCCCGCTCACTGGGTGCGGCCGGCTGGCCCGAGCTTGCGACGAAGGTCGCCGACCGATGTTTCGCCATTTACGGGGACAGCTTGCTCGGACCTCTGGAGCACGGTCGCTTTCTGACTGATTACGCGTGGGATGCGCGAGGGAGCGGCTGGGCCAACAGCGTCACGCAGGAAGGCTGGAAGCTGTTTAACGAACGCCTGACCCAGGCCCGGGCCGAACTGGAGCGCGTCAGAGACGGCTATCCTCTGTCCTGGCAGGCGCGCAAGTGCCTGATCCCCGTTGCCATGGGGCTCAACCTTCCGCGCCAGTACGCGATGGACCAGTTCGAGGCAGCGGTGGCGATCTGTCCCACGGACTTCGAGGCATACGGCGCGATGATGTACTATCTGGAGCCGAGATGGCACGGGTCGCTGCAGGAACTGCTTTCGTTCGGCCGACGGTGCGCCAAGACTGAGCTATACGGCACCAGGATTCCGGCCCTGCTTGCCCAGGCGCACTGGGAGCTGGCGAGTTACGGCACCAATGAAGGGGAGGATGACTCGGCTCTTGCAAGGTGCGAGGTTCTGGGGCGGTACTTCAAACGGCCCGAGGTATGGCAGGAGGTGGAGCCGGTCCTTCGGCGGACTACCCAGGAGAATCAGGATGACTTTAGAGACCTGTCGTACTTCCTCATGATTGCTTACTGCCGGAAGGACCGGGATCTGGCGGCCTGGCTGTTCGAGTGCACCCAGTTCAAGAGCGGCAACAGGACTATAGATCGGTACGACATGCTGTGCCTGCCGCCGAAGGTCTTCACGCTGATCAAGGACTGGGTCAAGCAGGACATGACCCCGCTTCATGCGGCCGCCCGCGAAGGCCGCGTAAAGGAAGCGGAGCGCCTTCTGGCCGAAGGGGCGGACGTCAACCAGAGGAATAATGAGGAGTGGACGCCCCTTCACACGGCGGCCCGGGGCCAGCAAACTGCCATGGTCGAGTTGCTCCTGGCGAAGGGCGCAGACATCAATGCCGCCGCCAAGGACGGTTGCACTGCATTGCACCTTTGTGTGCTTGACACTAACCTGAAACTGGCGGAGGGTCTGTTGGCCAAAGGCGCAGACATCGAGGCGAAGGATAAGGACGGCTTCACGCCGTTGACGATTGCCGCAAGGGACGGGCTTGTGGAGATGGCGACGCTCCTCCTTGCCAGGGGCGCAAACCTCGAAGCCCGCGACAAGATGGAGGGCACCCCGCTGCACATGGCGGCAGGGATGGGCCAGATGGCGGCGGTTAAGCTGTTCCTGGCAAAGGGGGCGGACGTCCACGCCCGCGCCTCGGACGGGGCGACCCCCCTGCACTGGGCCGCACACCAGGACCACACCGAGGCGATGGAGGCGCTTCTGGCCGCCGGTGCAGACATTGAGGAACTGGATGACAATGGAAAGAGCGTGCTTTATATGGCTGCCAAGTATAGCGGGCCGCGCACAGTGCAGTGGGTCCTGAACCGAGAGGCAGGTAAAGGCAAGAAAGTTAACGAGGCACTTGTTCAGCCTCCCGCCGCAAAATACCCGTCCCTGGAGACCAAGGACAAGGATGGGCTGACCCCTCTGCTGATGGCCGCCTCGAAAGGCGCCAGCGCGGTGGCGGAGGTCCTTCTGGCGGCGGGCGCAGACGTGACGGCTGCCGATGACCGCGGCCGGACGGCCCTCCATCTCGCCGCCGAAAACGGTCATCTGGACATGGCCCGCGTCCTGCTGGACCACAAGGCGGATGTCAACGCGCGGGACAAGGAGAACCGCACGCCGACCTTCACGGCGGTGATAAAGGGCCACAAAGAAGTCGAAGACTTGCTCAAGAAGCGCGGCGGGACCGAATGAGGCGCATGCGCGCGGACCAGTGGGTGCCAAGGAATGCGGCCCCCGTTATAATGTAGTGATCGTGAACTCCGGGGCAATGCGGCATCTTTGTCCCTGTGGAGATGGCGGACGTCCTGAAGAGAATCGGCGGGCTGCCAGCGCTCGGGCGCCTGCCGGACCTTCTGGGCGCCAACCGGAAGGTCAGCGTGGTCGGCACAGCCGGCAGCGGATCAGCCCTGATAGCTGCCTGGCTTGCGGAGAAGGTACGTACTTCGGCGCTCGTCGTCTGCCCCACGGGCGAAGAGGCCGAGGAGTTCGCTGAAGACTTGAACTTGTTCAGCGACGGCCTCGCCTGCCACTTCCCCGCGCTCGAGGTCCTGCCCGGTGACGTCGAACAGCCCAGCGAGCCCATCCTGACGGCCCGCCTCCGGGTGCTGCGTCATCTGGCTTTCGGGCCGGAGACCGATACGGCCCCATCGGCCGGGCCGGGCGGCTACCTCGAGCCTGCCCCGCAGACGCGGGTAGTCGTCGCCGGCATCATCGCCCTCATCCAGCCCACGGCCTCGGCGGAGGAACTGCGGCGCGGCTCCCGGACGATTACCAAAGGGGACGAGGCCGACCCTCATGGGCTGGTCACGTGGCTGGTGGACAACGGCTACGAGCCTGTGCCGCAGGTCCAGTTGCCCGGTCAGTACTGCCTGCGGGGCGGCATCCTCGACGTTTACTCGCACGGCACGTTTCAGCCGGTGCGATTGGAGTTCTTCGGAGACCAGGTGGACTCCATCCGCACGTTCGAGGCTGCGACGCAGCTCTCGACGGAGCGCGTGCCGCGCTGTCTGCTCGCTGTTGCGGAGCATGCCGGCGGCCCCCCGGCCGGACCGCCCGCCAGCCTCCTCTCTTATCTGCCGCCGAACGCCGTCGTCCTTCTCGCGGAGCCGGGTCGGCTGTGGGAGCGCGGGCGGGAGGCGTTCGAGCAAGCCGAGCAGCGCCGCCTTCTGACACCGCCGGATGACCTCAGAATGAGGCTTGCGGAGCGCCCCTGCGTCGTCTTCGAGAGCGGCGAGACGACGCCCGAGGGGCCGTGCATCGAGATAGACATCCAGCAGCGGGATACCTTCGGCCCGGACGTAGACTCGATGCTGGCGGAACTTGGGCGCATCTGCAACGAGCATGAGGAGGCCGTCATCTACTGTATCAGCCCCGCGGAGGCGGAGCGGTTTCGGAACCTTTTGCGCGACAAGGAGTTCCCGGGCCTGGGCAAGCTCGAATTCAGCATCGGCCGCCTCAACCACGGCGCCCTGTGCAAAGAGGCAGGCCTCGCCCTCATCCCTCACCACCGGCTGTTCGGCCGCTACCGCCAACGCCGGTTCATCGTACACAGGGAAGAAGGCAAGCCAATAGAGTCCGCACAGGAACTGGAACCCGGTGACTACGTGGTTCACGTGAATCACGGCATAGGCCGGTTCCGGGGCGCCGGCATCCTGGAACACGAGGGCACGAGGCGGGAGTTCCTCGAAGTCGAATTTGCCGACGACGTCCGCGTTCACGTCCCCTGCGACCGCATAGAGTTGATCCACCGCTACATCGGTGTGGGAGGCCGCCAGCCGGAGTTGAGCAAGATCCGGGGCGCGAGCTGGCGCCTTGCGAAGAAGCGAGCCGAACAGGCGATCGAGGACTTCGCCGCCGAGTTGCTCCAGATGCAGGCCATCCGCGAGACGCAGACCGGCATTGCCCATCCCGACGACACGGAGTGGCAGCGGCAGTTCGAATCCGAGTTCCCATATGAAGAGACGGAAGACCAGCTCCGCGCTATCGAGGAGGTCAGGCGCGACCTGCGCACCCCGCGGCCGATGGACCGGCTCATCTGCGGCGATGTGGGCTATGGCAAGACGGAGATTGCCATGCGGGCGGCCTTCAACTGCGTCATGGGCGGCCGTCAAGTGGCCGTGCTTGTGCCGACCACCGTGCTGGCACAGCAGCACTTCCGCACCTTCTCAGAGCGCATGGCGGACTATCCCGTCCGCGTCGAGATGCTGAGCCGGTTCCTGACGGACGCCGAGGCTCAGCGCGTGGTCGAGGGGATGGCCGACGGCTCGGTGGACATCGTCATCGGCACGCACCGGCTGCTTCAGGGCGACGTAACCTTCAAGGACATCGGCCTCGTCATGATAGATGAGGAACAGCGCTTCGGCGTAGAGCATAAGGAGAAGCTGAAGAAGCTCCGGGTGACCGTGGACGTGCTGACGCTGACGGCTACACCCATCCCCCGCACGCTGCACATGGCGCTCATGGGATTGCGCGAGATATCGTCGCTTCAAACGCCTCCCCGCGACCGACAGGCCATCGAGACCAGGGTCGGGGCCTTCGCTCCCGACATCGTCCGCCACGCGATCCTCAGGGAACTCAACCGCGAAGGGCAGGTCTTCGTCATCCACAACAGAGTGCGCACGATTGACGCATTCGCCGACATGCTGCGCAAGATCGTCCCCGAAGCCGTGGTTGCCGTGGCCCACGGCCAGATGCACGAGCGGGAGCTGGCGGAGACCATGGACAAGTTCCTGGAGGGCGAGGTAGACGTGCTCGTGAGCACGACGATCGTTGAGAACGGGCTCGACATTCCCAACGCAAACACGATCATCCTTGACCGGGCGGAACTCCTGGGACTGGCGGAGATGCACCAACTGCGCGGGCGCGTCGGGCGCTATATCCACAAAGCCTACGCCTACTTCTTCACGCCTGCGGCCCGGCCCGTAACCCCCGAGGCCAAAGCCCGCCTGGACGCCATCCGACGCTACTCCCAGCTCGGCGCCGGCTTCGACATCGCTCTGCGCGACCTGGAGATACGCGGCGCAGGCAATATCCTCGGCCCCGCCCAGTCCGGACACATTGCCGCCATCGGCTACAATCTCTACTGCCGGCTGCTCGCCCAGGCCGCCCGCCGCCTCCGAGGCGAGCCGGCCCAGGAGCCGCCGGATGTCGCCGTGGACATCGGCCTCGAGGCCCTGTTGCCCGACGACTACGTCCCTACCCCCAGGCAGAAGATGGATATCTATCGGCAGGTGAACCGCTCGACCGGAATAGGCGAGCTGCGTCAGGTGGAGGCGGCCCTCCAGGATCGCTTCGGGCCCTTGCCGCCCGGGGCCCGGAACCTGCTTGCCGAGGCCGAAATCCGCATTTTCGCCGGCCAGGCCGGCATCGCTTCCATCCATATCGAGGACGGGCGGCTGCACTTCAGCATCAGGGATCGGGACGCCCTGGAGCATTTCTTTGCCGAGGCGCCGGCGAAGCCCCGCATCATTACGGACGACCTGGCCGTCCTGGACCCCCCGAAGGGCGGGTTCCCGATGGATGATCCGCCTGCCCTGGCGCTGTTCCTGAAGCGGCTTTTCCAGCGCGCCACTGCTGCCGGGAGGGCCGCGGGTTGATGCGCTGCCCCGGCCGGAGGAGGGCGGCCTTGCGCGCCGGTGCGGCGGGCCGTAGACTGAGAACGCAGGCGCCACCACATTGTGGGCGCATGCCGCTGTTGCACGAAGGGGCTCGCATGGTCGGTTTGCTGTTGTCGGTCTTGTGTTGCATCGCAGTGATGGCTGACCAGCAGGGGCGGCAAACGGCTGTGTCAGCCGCTGACGAGAATGTCTTGTCTTCGGCCGCCGCCAAGGTCGTCGCCGCGGCTGACCTGGCTCCCGCGTCCGAACCTGATCAAAGAGATATTCATGGCCCACTTGGGCCGCTGCAGTTGCCGGATTACCTTTCGCGGGCATTCCTGAAGCATCGGTGGCTCCGGCGAATTGTCGCGGGCGTGCTCGCCGTCGGGTTCGTGTTCATGGCTTTCCACTACCTGCTGCGCAAACGCCGACGGGCGGTCTTCATGGAGCGCGTGAGCGCCGTTCCGTCGGTCCATGCGCTCGCCGCCGAAGCCAATAAGCTCTCCGACGCGGAGTTCTATGCGCGCCTCCTTCGGGTGCTGCGGGAGGCATTGACTCCACAGACCCCGAGGCCCGCCGCTGCCATGACTCCGCGCGAGCTGGCGGAGGTGGAGCTTTTCGCCCTGGTCGAGGAGGAGGACGCCGTCGCCGGCGGGCTGCACGAGCGCTGGCGCGGACTGTGCGGCAGAGCGGAGCGGGCCGAGTACGGACGTGCTCGGATCAAGGGCGGCCAGAGACGCGAGGACTTGCAGCTTGTCATGGACCTGATCGAGAAGGCCGACCGCCGCCGGGCCGTGCGGGAGGATGTCAGTGAGCCTTGAGCATCCCTGGCTGTTGTGCCTTCTGCCGCTTGCGCTCTTGCCCGTCTTGACTGAGGTGCGAAGACGCCGGCGGGATGCGCTGCCTCTGTCCCTTCCCGCCAGCCTTGAGAAGGGAGCGGCAGGCGGGCCGCGGTGGAGGCTGCGGCTCCTCTATCTGCCGGCATCCCTGGTGACATTCGCCGCAGCAGCGGCCGCCATTGCCGCGGCAGGTCCTTACACTGCTGCCCGCCAGGTGCAGGACCGACAGGCCGCGCGGGACATCGCCCTCGCCATTGACGCCTCGGAGAGCATGCGGGCCATGGACTTCCGCCTCGGGGGCGTCCCAACCTCCCGGATGGATGGCGCGCTCCGGCTCGCGGCCGATTTCATCTCGCGGCGCTCGGGGGATAGGATAGCAATTGTGGCCTTCGGCGGCCGCGCCGTCACGCAGTGCCCGCTCACATTCGACCGGGCGATTGCACGCACGCTCCTGGGCAACGTGGAGGCCGAGATGCTCGGCAAGAGGACCGCCCTCGGCGACGGCATAGCGCTCGGCGTCGCCCGCCTGCGGGACGGCCCCTTGAGCGGCGCGGAGGAAGCGGCTGCGCTGGTGCTCATAAGCGACGGCAGGAATACGGCCGGGGAGGTCTCGCCCCTTGAGGCTGCGCAGGCGGCCACCGCCCGCGGGGTGAAGGTCTACGCCATCGGGGTGGGCTCGGAAGGCCCGGTGCCTGTGCCGGCTCGCCTTCCGTCCGGCCGTGTCCGGATGGAGATGAAGGATTACGCCCTTGACGAGGCGACACTGCGCCAGATCGCGGATGCCACGGGGGGGGAGTACTTCCGCGCGTCCGACGCCGATGCGCTCCAGGAAGTGTTCGCCGAGATAGATCGCCTGGAGAAGCACGAGGTGCCTGCGACCCGCACGTTGCCGGGTGGGCGGCTGGGCGCATATGCGGCCGCGGGAGCGGCCGTCGCGCTATGCCTGGCGCTGATTTCGTCGGCCACGTACCTGCGGGCCGTGCCCCGCCTGAAGTGACCCGCGCTAAGACATGGGCGTGGGCTGCAATGCGTCATGCGCGCCCAACGTCCTCGCCGGCCAGAATGAGGACCATCGGCCCGTGGGCGAAGAAGTTCACTCGAACCATGTGCCGCGTCCCGAGCGGGATGCTTTCCAATATCTCCCCATCGCCGTAGGTCGGGTGGCTCACCCGGACCCCGCGGGCGAGCCGGTCGCCCTGGCCGTCCAGGATGCGCAGCGACGCCCGTTTCTTCTTAAGGACAAAGTCCATGTCGGCCCCGAAACTCCCGGCGGCAAAACTGCCGACTGCGCCCCGGGCGCGGCCGAGCGGGCCTTCCGGCCGGAGCCACTCAACGCCCTCCGGCGGCAGTTCGTCAAGGAAGCGCGACGGGACGCACGGTTCTTCCCTGCCTCTCAAGACGCGCCGCTGAGCATGCGTGATGAAGAGTCGGTGCCGCGCCCGCGTCATGCCCACATAGAAGAGCCGGCGCTCTTCCTCGAGTGCAGCGTCAGCGCCCCCCCGCGTTGATTCCTCGAGTGCCCGGCGGTGAGGCAACAGGTCGTCTTCCAGGCCCACGATGAAAACGGCGTCGAACTCCAGGCCTTTGGCCGAGTGCAGGGTCATGAAGGGCACGGCGTCGGCCTGCGCGTTCCAGCCGTCCACGTCGCTCACCAGAGCCGCCTGCTCGAGGAAGCCTATCAGGCCGCCATCGGCCGGACGCGCAGCCGAGCCGGGGCGCTCAGCCGACGCAACTCGCTCGTCGTACTGCCGCGCATAGCCGATGAACAGGTCAACGACCTCCTGCGCGTCCTCCTTTTCTTGCGCCGGCTGCCGCTCCAAGTAATCGGTCGTTTCCAGCAGCTTGCGCACCAACTCGCCCACAGTGCGGCACTCCAGTGAACTCAGATCCTGGTAAAGCTCCCAGAATCCGGCCACGGCCTTGCGGGCGCGCCCGTCCAGGCCCTGTATCTGCTCTGCGTCGCGCACGGCCTCCATGAGCGAAAGACGCCGCTTCCCGGCGGCGGCCTGGAGCAACTCAACAGTCCTGGCGCCGATGCCCCGCGCCGGCACATTGATAACGCGAACGCAGGCAACATCGTCTTTGGGATTGACGAACAACTGCAAGTAGGAGCGCAGGTCCTTTATCTCGCGCCGGTCGAAGAAGCCCACGCTGTCCACAACCTGGTGCGGCAGGGCTAACGAGGCAAACGCGTCCTCAAGCGGCAGCGACTGATTCTTGGTGCGGTAGAAGACGGCGGTGTCTCGCGGCTTCAGGCCTTCCGCCATCAGCTCGCGCGCCTTCTGAGCCACCCAGCGGCCCTCGTCGAAGGGGTCTCCGAATTCCCCCAGGACTACTGCCGGGCCGTCGTCCCTTTCCGTGCGGAGGTTCTTGGGGCGGCGGAACGCGTTGTGCTCAATGCAGGCGGACGCGGCGCGCAGGATGTTGGCTGACGAGCGGTAATTGCGCTCCAGGGTCACCACGTGTGTGCCAGGGAAGTCCTCCTCGAACTCCATCAGGTTCTCAAGCCGGGCCCCGCGCCAGCTATAGATCATCTGGTCCGGGTCGCCGACGGCCGTGATGTTCCGGTGCCGGCCCTGAAGGGCGCGTGCAATCAGGTGCTGCGGGAGGTTGGTGTCCTGATACTCGTCCACTAAGACGTGCAGATACCCGTCCTGATAGCGTTGGAGCACCTCGGGCGCCTGCCGGAAGACTTCGAGTGTCTTCAGGAGCAGGTCATCGAAGTCGAGGGCGTTGTTGGCTGCCAGCTTCTCTTCGTAAGCGCGGTAGACGGCTGCCCAGGTCTGCTCGATGATGCCCAGCGCGCTGCGCGCGCACTCGTCCGGTCCTTCGACGTGGTCCTTTCGGACGGCGATGAAGTCCATGAGCGCCTGCGCGCCGTAGGTTGCCGGGTCAAGTTCCATCTCCTTTATGGCCTGTCGTATGAGGCGCAGGGAGTCCGAACGGTCGTAAATGGTAAAGGACGAATCCCGGCCTGTGCGCGAAATCTCGCGTCTCAGCAGTCGGGCGCAAAAGCTGTGGAACGTGCTGACGTAGACGTCCTCTCCGACAAGGGCCACGACGCGCCGGCGCATCTCGTCGGCTGCCTTGTTCGTGAAGGTCATGGCAATGACGTTGTCCGGCCGGACGCCCATCTCCAACAGATAGGCGATGCGGCGGGTAATGACGCGCGTCTTGCCGCTGCCCGCTCCGGCCACGATCAGGAGCGGGCCTTCCCCGTAGCAGACTGCCTCGCGCTGGGCATCGGTCAGGTCGGCGGTGAGTTTCTTGATACGGCTCTGGCTGAGCATGGCGAAAGAGGTCCGTTGAAAAGGGCGGCCGGAAGGAAGGGCAGTTATAAGCGATTGTGCGCGAAGAGGTTACACGCCCAGTCCGCGACACCCCGCCGGGACGCGGCTACCGTAGGGTTCATCATAAGCGGCCCGCCCGTTCCTGTCAAAGCTTTGCCGAATCCTCTAATCGCTTTCCCTCCCATGTCCTTGCCCTTCGGGTGATGATTGGGTACTTTCCCTATGCGTTGGGAGACGTCACCGAGGAGGGCTGCATCGTGCGGAAGGGGCTCATCATCATTTTGCTCGGCGTTGTCTGCTTCATGAGCGGCTGTTTCATCAGCCGGCGCATTGCTGACCTTTCGCCCCCAAATCAGCCCCCCTTACAGGAACTGGATCAGCATCTCAACTACGCTGACCCTTACGCTGGCCGGCCGGATTACATCGTGCATCATTGATGGCGTCACATGCGTCACCCCGTTCACAAATGGGCATTCACAGCCTTCTGCCTCCTCGCTCTCGGCGGCGCACCGGGCTGTCGCACCAACCCCGTGACCGGCTTGCCGGAACTTTCCGTCGTGTCGCCGGAGACCGCGCTGGCCCTCGGGGACCAGATGTACCCGAATGTCATATTCATGTACGACGGAGAGTATCGCGACGCCGACCTGAAGCGGTATCTCGGGACCATCGTCATGCGGCTTCAGAGCTGCTCGCACCGGCAGGACCTCCCGGCCGACTTCACTGTCCTGAACACTTCGGTCGTGAATGCCTTCGCCATGCCGGGCCACGGGGCTGTCGCTGTACGTTCGCCCAGGCGAACGTCGGGCGACAGCGGGTCGAGTTCGCTCAAGGAGAGCGCCCTCGACGGAATAGTGCACGTTTATGCGACTCGCGGGCTCGTGGCGCGGCTTGAGAATGAGGCCGAGTTCGCTTCCGCAATGGGCCACGAAATCGCCCACGTAGCGGCCGGGCACACGGCCAAAGCGCTGACGACGCAGGTCTTCACCGGCCTTGCCCTGGACCTGGCCGATCTTGCGGCAGGCCAGTCGGCCGCCGGCCATTTCGCCGTCAGCGCAGGGCAGGCAAGCGTGGCGCTTCTGGGCCTTTCCTACAGCCGCGAACAGGAGATCCAAGCGGACCGCGTCGGCACGTATTACATGGCCCTCGCCGGCTGGGACCCGCGACAGGCGGTCGTCATGCAGCGGCTTGTGGATTCTCTCAGCCATAGCAAGGCGACGGTGCTCGACAAGTACCTGTCCACACATCCCCCCACCCAGGAGCGCATCAGGGAGACTGAGGCCGTCATCTACGAGAAGAAGCTCTCAGGCGGGCGCCTTCTTCAGGGCGACGGCATCTACGCTGCCCGATGGGCCCGGCACACGGCCCAGTTGAGGGAGGTGGACAGAGCCTTTGCCTCCTATGATCGCGGGATGAAGGCCCTCGCGGAGGGCAAACCGGAGGTGGCACTCCAGGAGGTACAAGACGCCATTCTCAAGAGAGGCGACCAGACGCAGTTCCACAGGCTCAAGGGCGACGCCTTGCAGGCGCTGAACAGGCTGCCGGAAGCGAAGGCGGCGTACGATAAGTCACTCAGCCTGGACCCGCGGTACGTCCTGGCCAACAACGGGCTGGGCAGAGAACTCCTGCGAGAGGGCAACTGGGCCGGGGCCGAAGCGCAGTTTGCCATTGCGGCGCACGGCTACCCGAACAGCCTGTTGGCGTGGTATGGCCTCGGTGTGGCGCGCTACAAACTGGAGCGCTACGGGGATGCTGTCGGTCCCCTGGAAAAAGTTGCCGGATCGCAGCCTGACGATGCCGTAGTTCGCTACATGCTCGGCGTCTGCTGCGACAAGACAGGCCGCCTGGCGGACGCATATGAGAGCTACCGGAAGGCAGTTGCGCTCGGCCTGAGCGGCCCCGAGCGCGAGCAGGCCATTTCGCGGGCTTCGGCCCTTCAGGCATACGGTCCGCCTGGATCAAAGTGACCGCTCATCGTCGCCGGTCCGCTTGAAACCGCCCCGCCCTGGCGGTTAAACGTTTAAGGCGAAGGGCTTGGGCCGAACCGTAGGTCCTGGAGTCATCAACAACTGGGCGGGTCCGCCATGCGCAGAGCGTCTGCAAGCGCCTGGAAGCGCGTGAAGTTGGTGCTGGTGCTCCTTGGGCTGGCCGGCGTCCTGCTTGTCCTGCCCAGCCGGTTCACTGCGCCGGCGCGTGTGCTATTCAACGAGGCGGCCGGGCCCGTTGAGACCGGCGTCTTCCAGCAGGGCGGCAGGGCGCTCGCAGCCAGCGGCACCCTTGCAGACATGTTCTTGCAGAAAGACCGTGAGCGTGCGCTGTCCGGCGAAGTGGAGCAGTTGCGAAACGCAAACGCTGCGCTGACTGATGAGGCCCGCCGGCTTCAGGACATGTTGCGCAGCGTGGAGAAAGTGTCACTCAAAGGCACCGCGTTTCGGGCAGTGCGCGCGCCCGTCTCTTCTTACGATGCCTCGGCGATGCGGCGCAGCATCACGGTGCGAGCAGGGAGCAATGACGGCGTCGCGCGAGGCCTGGCCGTGACCGCTGACGGGGCGCTCGTGGGGATAGTGAGCGAGGCCGGGGCCTCTGAGTGTCGAGTTCGGCTCATCACGGATCCCGCGTCAGCCGTCGCATGCCGGGTGAGCCGCACGCGGGCGCTCTGCATCCTTCAGGGCACCGGCGGCAAAGAGTGCCGGGCCGAGTGGCTCGACCGTGACAGCTTCGTCGAACAGGGCGACGTGCTGGTCACCACGGCGTTGCGGGTGAACGAACGGAGCGAACTCCGAACCCCGGAGGGCCTGCCGGCGGCGACTGTCCTGAAGGTCCGCACCGGCGAAATGCACCCGCTGTTCCTGTCGGTGGAAGCAATCCCGCGGGCCAATCTGAATCGGCTGGAGGGAGTGGAGATATTCATCCCGCAGGGCTAAGGCGCGGCGGCCGCGGACGAGGACGATGACGAGCGCGAAGGCCGCCGGACAGGCCGGGGTCAACCGTGGCCCATGCGGCCGCAGCAGTGCTTGAACTTCTTCCCGCTGCCGCAGGGGCAGGGGGCGTTGCGTCCCACCTTCTGGGTGACGCGGATCGGCTTGACCGGCGCTGCGGCACCTGCCGCATCGGCCGTTTGCTCCTGCTGGCGCGCGTATTCCTCGGTCTGGAACTGCTCATGCCGGACCTCGGACATGCCCCAGACCCCCTGCACTTCGCGCCCGGTCCTCTCCTCGACCCGCACCTTGAAGAGCAGGTCGCTGACCTCGGCGGCGATGCTGATCAGCATACGCTCGAACATCTCGCCGCCCTCGCTCTTGTACTCGATTTTCGGGTCAAGCTCGGCGTAGCCTCTCAGGCCGATGCCGCTCTTGAGGACGTCCATCGCGTGCAGGTGGTCTTTCCATTTAATGTCAATCGTGCGGAGCGCTACCGAACGCCCAAAGTCCAGCAGCAATGCCTTGCCGAGGGCGTCGCACTTGCTCAGGAAGAGCGCCTTAGCGCGCTCGACCAGGTGCTTCTCGATCGCGTCGAAGTCCGCGCGCACGTCCGCCGAAATCTCGGCCGGCGCGCCGAACTTTCGTTCGAACCACTCGGTCACACCTTGCAGATCACGGTCTTCGGCCGAGCCCTTCCGGCTCACGTAGAGGTCCACGCCGTCTTGGACAGCGTCCTCGATCAGGGTGAGCAACTCCTCCTCGACGCCTCGATTTTCAACGAACTTCTGGCGCCACGAGTAGACGCTCTTTCGCTGCTCGTCCATGACCTCGTCGTATTCGAGGAGGTTCTTGCGAATGTCGAAGTTGAACTCCTCGACGCGCTTCTGGGCCTTCTCGATCCAGCGCGTCACCATCCTGCTCTCAATGGCCATGCCGTCTTCCATGCCCACCCGTTTGAGCCAGCTCTGCATGGACTCCGGCGCAAAGCGGCGCATCAACTCATCCTGGAACGAGACGTAGAAGCGGCTGGAGCCAGGGTCGCCCTGGCGGCCCGCACGGCCGCGCAGCTGGTTGTCAACCCGCCTGGCCTCGTGGCGCTCCGTTCCGACGATGTGGAGGCCGCCCTTGCCGGCAACGCCCGGGCCGAGCACGATGTCCGTTCCTCGGCCCGCCATGTTTGTGGCGATTGTCACGGCGCCCGGCTGGCCGGCCTTCGCCACGATTTCGGCCTCGCGCGCGGCAAACTCGGGCTTGGCGTTCAGCACCTCATGTTCGATGCCCTTCCGATGGAGGCCCGTGCTGAGCTTCTCGCTCTTTTCGATGCTGGTCGTGCCTACCAGGGCTGGCCGCCCATCCTTGTGGATGTCCACGATCTCCTCGACGACCGCGTCCCACTTCTCGTCTTCGGTGCGGAATACGCGGTCCGCATGCTCCTTGCGGATCAGAGGCAGGTTGGTCGGGATGGCCAGCACGCCCAGCTTGTAGATCTTGTAGAATTCGCCCGCCTCCGTTATCGCCGTGCCCGTCATGCCGGCCAGTTTCTTGTAGAGGCGGAATAGGTTCTGCAAGGTGATGGTCGCTTCAGTCTGGGTCTCTTCCTTGAGCTTCAGCCCCTCCTTCACCGTGACGGCCTGGTGCAGGCCATCGCTCCAGACGCGTCCCTCCATCAAGCGCCCAGTGAACTCGTCAACGATCACTACTTCGCCGTCTTTGACGATGTAGTCCGTGTCACGCTGGAAGAAGTCCTTGGCCCGCAACGCGGTCTCGATGAAATGCGGCCACTCCATCGTCTGTTCGCTGTAAAGGCTGTCCACCCCGATCATGCGCTCGGCGCGCGCTATGCCCGAATCGGTCAGGTGGCAGCTCTCCTCCTTCACCTTCGCCTCATAGTCCTGGCCGGCCTTCAGAGCCCGCGCGATGTTGGCGGCCATGTAGTACTTGTCCGACTGCTGCATGACCGGCCCGCTCAGGATCAGCGGCGTGCGCGCTTCGTCAATCAGGATGTTGTCCACTTCGTCAACGATGGCATAATTCAGGCCGCGCACGAGCTGCACCTGGTGCTCCGTGCTGTAGCGCATGTTATCGCGCAGGTAGTCGAACCCGAACTCGGTGTTGGTGCCGAACGTGACGTCGCACTTGTAGGCCTGCCGCTTTTCCTCGTAGTCCTGGTTGGCCTGGATGAAGCCCGCCGTCAGGCCGAGCAGGTTATAGACCGGCCGCATCCACAGGCAGTCGCGCCGCGCCAGGTAGTCGTTGACGGTCACGATGTGGACGCCATCGCCCGGCAGCGCGTTCAGATAGGCTGCAAAGGTGGCCACCAGCGTCTTCCCTTCGCCGGTCACCATCTCGGCGATCATCCGCCGGTGCAGCACTATGCCGCCGATTAGCTGTACGTCGAACGGCCGCATCATCGGGTACGGACTGTCCGGCGCGGGCGTGATGAGCCTGCGTCGGGCCGCCTCACGCACGTTGGCGAACGCCTCCGGCAGGATCTCATCCAGTATTCGCTGCTTCTCGTCGTCATCCTTCGGCCCGCGCAGGCGTTCCTTGAATTTGTCAGTCAACGCCCGCAATTCACCGTCGGGCTTGCGATGAAACTCGGGCTCCAAGGCGGTGATGCGATCCACCAGCGGCACCATCTCGCTGAGCAGCCGCTCGTTGGACGTGCCCACCACGGCTTTTGCTACGTCGAGGACTTTTAGGAGAACGTTGCCTATCATGGATCACAAGTGTTTATGGACAAGGGAGTAAGGTGATAGCCGGGACATCCGGTTCCGCAGGCGGGGCTGCCCGCCGGGTTTCTCAAGAACTGCGGCCCGGCATGCCGGGAACGCCGCTCTTTACGCACTCCCATTATAAGAAATAGCCTGCCGAAAGTCCACGTTGGCGAGCAGCGACAAGCTCGAGCCGTGACGACCGGAAAGCGTCCGCACAGTATCATGACCGGCCTGCGGGCACGGCGGTTGACAGGTCGCTCCCCCTCGGTCAGGGCCGGCTAAGAGTCATTGGCACGCTCCGGGCGATTGCATTACAATGCATTTCCCCTCCATTTCGCACTTGGCCAGGTTGCCGTCGCCCATGCCCGACGCGAAGTCAACTATGATGGACATGCACCGTTCCGGTGCGCCTTCCTCCGCGACAGTCGGCACGGCCCGCTGCCTGAGCTACAACCTCGGCTCCGTGAGGAAGGCGATCCGCCTGTGCGTCGAAGAGCTGCCTGACATGCAGGAAGTCTTCAGGGGCGCGCACAGCGTGCTGCTCAAGCCCAACCTCCTTTCGAGCACCCGTGACCCCGAGGCTCACATCAATACGCACCCCGCTGTGGTGCAGGCCCTGGCGGAACTCCTCAAGGAAGAGTTCAACTGCGAGGTCGCCATCGGCGATTCCACCGGTTCCCTTGGGGAAGGCTCCACCGCCAGGGCGATCGAGAACTCCCAGATGGACCGTGCCGCCCAGGCGGCCGGAGCGACCATATACAACGTTGACACCCAGCCGCGGCACGTCCTGAGGTTCCCCGCGGGCCGCATCTTCAAGGATATCCCTCTGCCCAGCAACCTGGACCAGTTCGACCTGATCGTGTCGGTCTCGAAGCTGAAGACTCACACGCTCACGTACGTCACCGGCCCAGTGAAGAACATGTTCGGCCTCGTGCCGGGCGCGGGCAAGAAGCAGGCGCACCTTCTCGCGCCGCGACTGGAAGAGTTCTCCACGGTCTTGTGCGACCTCTACGCGCTGTTGCATCCGCGCGCGGCGTTCGTGGACGGCGTGATCGGCATGGAAGGGCGCGGCCCTGCGAGCGGTGCATTGCGGCACGTGGAGCTGATCGCCGCCAGTTGCGACCCTGTGGCGCTGGACAGCTTCTGCGCCAAGGTGATGGGGTTTGACCCGCTGTCCATCCCCCTGCTGGCGCAGTGCCACGAGCGGAACCTCGGAGTCGCCGCGCCGGGAGGCATCGTCGTGAGGGGAGAGCCGGTCTCTGCCTTCGCACCTAAGAACTTCGCCAAGCCGCCCACCGACGGCCAGGCGGCGATCACGCGCGTCCTACCGCGGTGGCTTTTCCGCGGCGTTCTGAAAGCAATCTCGTCCCGGTACGCAGACATTGATCAGGGCCGGTGCAGGCGCTGCGGAGAGTGCGCGCGCAACTGCCCCAGTCAGGCCATTGCCTTCGACGAGCGCACCCGGCGCTACAGCGTGAACCGGCGCAGGTGCATCGCCTGCCACTGTTGCACCGAGGTCTGTCCGTCCGATGCCGTCAGGATGCAGAGCGCCTGGCTGCGTCGCCTGACATAGCTGCGGGAATGGGGGCAACAGGGAAAGACCCTGCGGGGCGATTTCTCAGCTTGCCGGCTCCGACGGAGCACCGGGCGAGCCATAGAACCGGTTCGCAAGGAAGGACTCCGTCAGGAGCAATCCGAGCGCAAGCAACGCCAGGTACGGCGTCAGTTCGCGCGAGCCGCCGCCCTCCGTCACATTGTCCGCGCCAAGCGTCGCCTCCTTCACGAGTTCTACGTTTCCGGCATGGATGGAGTTCTTGACCTTGTCGAAGGGCACTTTCTCAAGGCGGCTCTCGATGGCCGCAGTATTTACTGCGAAGCCCGAGTGCCACTTCAGGTCATGCCGTTCGAAGTCTACTCGATAGTAGCCGGGCACGTCCGTTTTCCAGTAGCTGAGCTTGCCCGGGGTCGTGCCCGGCAGCAGGCGCTCGGCCTCGCGCGCGCCCGGCGCCGTGACGTATACGGTGGTAGGCCAACGGGAAGCCTCAAACGCAAGAGGCACCTGCGCCCCTGCGCTCACGCTCTGGATGCCCGACCCCGTCCTGCCTGCCAGGTGCAACAGCAGTTCGTGGCAGAACGGGATGAACGGCTCCGTTTTCGCGAAGTCGCCCCACCGGTCGTCCGCCGTGGCGGCAAATACGGCCACCTTGCCCCGGGCCTCTGAGAGCACCAGCGCCGGCAGGTCAGGGCCGAAGCTCAGCAACTCAACAGCGTCGCGCCCCGGTGAAAGGCGCCGGCATTGCCGGTAGCGAATCTGCGCCAGAGTGGCGCCGGACGCCATCAGCGAACTGACGAACGGATGGCTCGACTTCACCACCCTCAGCCCGAACTGCGCGTCGGGCGGCGCCGCGACCACGGGGCCAACCTCGACAGGAAGCACGGCCCGCGCAGACCCGGTGCCGTAAGATGCCTCCGTTTCAGGGCCCGCGAAGACGACGAGCCCTCCGCCGCCGGAGACGTAGGCGTCCAGGCGGCGCCATGCCGCGTCCCGCACCCGACCGGCGCCCACCAGGGCGACCACGTCGAACGGACTTAGCTGCATCTGCTCAAGCTGCCCGGCGGAGGCGCGCTGGACGCGAAATATCCCGCGGCCCGGCTCGTCCCACGGGTTCAGGGCGAGGCGGAAGAAGTACGAGGGAGACTCGACGTCCGAAGAGGTGTCGTCCTCGACGCACAGGACGGATACTTCCGGCGCCACCTCCACGCTGAACGTGCGGGCGTCATCTTGCGGAAGGCCATCAGGGTTCATGAAACCCACGCGACCCCAGTGATGTCCGCTGGAGGTGAGGATCGTGCTGAACTTCGCCGCCGCCTGCTCGCCAGCCTGCAAGCGGAGCGGGCGCTGCTCCACCGGCGTGCCGTCGAACTCGAACTGCAACGTCCGATCCAGCGGCCCCCCCGAAGCCAGGACGCGCGCCTCCAGCGACAGCTTCGCTCCCAGAATGGCCGGCTCGCCCTCCTGGCGCAGTTCGGAGATGGCGCCGTTCACTGCCTCACCGCCGGCGCAATCCACCACGTGAAGGTTCACTTCCTTGCCGAGATCGAGCGTGCGCTGCTCGTATCCGGCCCACGCCGAGGGCGTCATGTCGGTGAAGAGGAAGATATCGCGCCTGGATGCCGCCTCCGCTCGAAGCATCCCCGCAGCGCTTTCGAGCGCCTGCCAGCAGGAGTTGGACCGCGTGCCGGCGAGCAGGCCCGAAATGCGGCCGCTCAGCGCGTCCGCTTTGCGCTGCAACTTCCCGCCCGGGTGAGACGTCGTGAGGAGGGCCGCGGCGCTGCGTTCGGGCAGTCGCGCCGCAAGCTCCAGGGCACGGCTTCGCGCCTCGTCGAACCATGTCGCATCGCCCAGCCGGTAGTTCATGCTCAGCGAGTCGTCCAGGATGATGGCCGCAGCCGGCGTGCCTTCGGCGCCGGGTGCGGGACCTGCCGCTGCGCCCTGGGTGAGGACCGGCCGCGCGATGAGCAAGGCAAAGAGCGCGATGAGCCCCATGCGCAGGAGCAGAAGCAGCAGGTGCTTGAACTGCGTCCGCCGGAAGCTCCTCCGCTGGCTGAGTTGGATGAAGCGAACCGCCGGGAATCGGATCAGCCTGGGCCTCTGCCGGGTCAGAAGGTGGATGACCACCGGCAGGACCGCGGCCACTCCCAGCGCCAGAGCCCCTGCGTGTGTGAAGGTGATGTGCCACATGGCCTTCGAGGGTGCCGGCACAGCGACGCCCGGCATGGCCTTCAGAACTTGGTTTGCCGCGTCCGAAGGAAAGACAGTAGCACGCGGTCGAAGGAGTCCACAGTGTCCACCTGGATGAAGTCTATCCTGTCGGCGCGACAGGCCTCTCGGTACACTTCGACAAAGCGGCGGACCTCCTCGCGGTAGACCTCAGCCACGGCCTCCGGGTCAGCCCGCAGCGCCTTCAGGCTCTCCACGTCAACGAACTGCGCCGGCCCCCGGAAGGGAAAGGTGACCTCAGCATGGTCCAGAAGCTGGAAGCAGATGACGTCATGCCCGCGGTAGCGCAGGTGACGCAGGCCCGCGATGACGTCGGCCTGGGTCTCTCCTTCGGCGGGAATCAGATCGCTGAAGACAATGACCAGGCCGCGGGCGCGCAGCATGTCCGCGGCGCGGTGAAGGCAGCCCGCCAGCCGCGAGGGACGATGCCGAAGCGACCTCGCCAGCACCCCCAACATCGCCACCAAGTGGGAGCGCTTGCTCCGGGGAGGCAGAATGCTCGTGACTTCGTCGTCGAAGGTTATGAGGCCCACGCTGTCCTGCTGGTGGATCATCATGTAGCCGAGCGCGGCGGCCATGTAAATACCGTATTCGAGCTTGCTCAGGAGGCCGCCGTAGCTGTAAGCCATGGACTCGCTGGCGTCCAGTAGGATGTGGCAGTTGAGGTTAGTCTCGGCCTCAAACCGCTTTATGTAGAACTTGTCCGTCCGCGCGAACACCTTCCAGTCAATGTAGCGCGGCTCGTCGCCGGCGCTGTACTTGCGGTGCTCGCTGAACTCGCTGGAGAAGCCATAGTAGGGGCTGTCGTGGAGGCCGGATATGAAGCCCTCGACGATGAACTTCGCTTTCAGGTCCAGCCGCGCCACCTGCTGGATCACATCCGGTCTAAGGTACTCCTCCACGTTCCGCATATTTCTGCCGTCCTCGCGCTGCTCCCCCGGCTCTTGCCGCATTCTACTCCTTCGTGCGCGCGGGCTAAAGCGCCCAGGGCCGACGCCTTGGCCGGGATCATGTGCTTCGGCGCCATAGCGGCGACGATAAGGCCGTCGCACATGCTTGAGATTCGCAGCGCCGTGCTGTAGTATGGTGTAGGTTTGTGGCGTCCCGCTTTGTGTTCTCCCTCGACGCTGTTTTCCGTCCCTCCGTGGAATCATGTGCGACTATGGTCGGGGACAATTCCGTCGGCATCGTTGAGACCAAGTACTGGCGCTTTGCGGAGCCGCCGGATGAACTCGTGCTTCGCAGCGGAGTCAAGCTCGGCCCCATTGACGTAGCCTATGAGACCTACGGCAAGCTTTCACCCGAGCGGGACAACGCCGTCCTCATCTGCCACGCCCTGAGCGGCGACGCGCACGTCGCGGGCAAGCACTCCCCGGACGACCCGAAATCCGGGTGGTGGGACATCATGATCGGCCCCGGCAAGGGCATTGATACGGACCAGTACTACGTCATCTGCCCCAACTGCATCGGGGGGTGCAAAGGCAGCACCGGGCCCTCGTCGGTGAATCCACGCACGGGCAAGCCGTACGGCCTCGACTTCCCCATGGTCACCATCAGCGACATGGTGAAGGTGCAGCATGCGCTGGTGAGCGAGCATCTCGGGCTCGACAGGCTCCTCGGCATAACGGGCGGCTCCATGGGAGGGATGCAGGTCCTTCAGTGGGCTATTGACTACCCCGAAATGGTAGAATCGGCGATCCCGGTTGCGACCACGAGCCGCCTCGACGCACAGGGCATCGCTTTCGACGAGGTCGGCCGGCAGGCTATATACAGCGACCCGAACTGGCGGAGCGGCAGCTACTACGACGGCAATCCCCCCAACCGCGGCCTGGCCGTGGCGCGGATGGTCGGTCACATCACGTATCTGAGCGAGAAATCCATGCGCCAGAAATTCGGGCGCGGCCTGCAAGACAGAGACGATGTCGGATACGACTTCGGCCCACCCGACTTCCAGGTAGAGAGCTACCTGCGGTATAAAGGCGACAGCTTTGTAGAGCGATTCGACGCCAATTCCTACCTCTACATCACGAAGGCGATGGATTACTTTGACCTCGTCGCCGACCACGGGTCTCTCGTAGACGCATTCAAGGGAGTACGCAGCCGCTTCCTGGTCGTCTCTTACAGTGGGGACTGGCTCTTCCCGACCCACCAGTCCAAGGAGATCGTGCGCGCGCTCCAGGCAAATGGCGTCCTGACAACCTTCTGCGAGCTGTCCTCAGAGTACGGCCACGACGCCTTCCTGCTCCCGGACGAACAGCTCTCGAGCGCGATGCGCGAGTTCCTCCGCCATACCTTGCGCGGGGTGCGCAAGCGGAACCACGCAAAGGGGGGATGACGCCATGCCGGTCCGCCTGGACTACCAGATGATCGAGGAGTACGTGAAGCCCGGCGACAGGGTGCTCGACCTGGGCTGCGGGGACGGCGCCCTCCTGGAGCAACTGATGGCGGAAAAAGGCGTCCAGGGCTTCGGCATTGACATAGATCTCGATGCGGTTCAGAAGTGCATCGCCCGCGGAGTGCCCGTCTACCACGGCGACATGCTGGAAGGCCTGGCGATGTTTGAGGCCGGCCGCTTCGACTGCGTGATCCTCAGCCAGACTCTTCAGCAGGTGCTGCACCCCGAGAACGTCGTAGGCGAGATGCTTAAGGTGGGCCGGCGCGCTATCATCAGTTTCCCCAATTTCGGGCACTGGCGCGTGCGTTTGCACCTCCTCACGCTCGGCAAGATGCCGGTGACCACTGCCCTGCCCTACAGATGGTATGAGACGCCGAACGTCCACCTCCTAACCATCAAGGACTTCCTGGACCTCTGCCGGCAGCAGGACCTGGAGATCGTGGACCGCATCTATCTGACGCCCGCGTACAGCAGGCTGCCTGTGGCCCTATCGAACCTGCTGGCAGCAATGGCAATATTCGTCGTCCAGCGCCAGGCTAACTCGCACCTGGCGCAGGGCGATGTCACATAGCTCCGTCCGGCTTCGACGGTTGAGTCGCAGATTCGGGAAAGGGGGCGAGTATGGCGGGGAAGGCGAACAAGAAGGCTGCGCGGGCGGTTTCGCCCAAAGCGACGCAGGCGAGGACGAAAAGTCCTGCTTCCCGGGCAAAGAAGGCTGCCCGCGAGTCGAAGCCCGATGCCGCCGGACGGGCCAGGGCGAAGAGGATCCTGGACCTGCTGGAGAAGAGGCACCCTGACGCGCACATCTATCTGGACTTCAAGACGCCCTTCCAGTTGCTCATCGCGACGGTCCTCGCGGCTCAGTGCACTGACGAACGGGTGAACGAAGTGACTCCGGTGCTCTTCGGCCGCTACCCGACGGCCGCCGATCTGGCCGCCGCCAGGCTCCCCGACATGGAGAAGCTTGTGCGCTCGACCGGCTTCTTCCGACAGAAGGCAAGAAGCGTAGTCCAGTGCGCCAGGGTCATCACGGACGAGTTCGGCGGCGAGGTGCCTGCTAATGTCGAAGCCCTGACAAAGATACGCGGCATCGGAAGGAAGACGGCCAACGTCGTCCTATCGAACGCCTTCGGCGGGCAGGCCATCGCCGTGGACACGCACGTGCAGCGCGTCTCTCAGCGGATCGGCCTCGCCACGGTGAAGGAGCCGGACAAGATTGAAAAGCAGCTCTGTGCGCTGATCCCGGAGGCGCGCTGGACGCGAGCCACCCTTCTGCTCGGCACGCACGGCCGCCGCATATGCACGGCGAAGAAGCCCGATTGCCCGCGCTGCCCGGTCAATTCCCTCTGCAACTACTACGCGGGCGTGTTGGCGGCGCAACCCGGCGCGGCGCCTTAGGGGCGGACATGAGCAAGATGGCTGCCAGGAGTGGTCCGCTCAAGCGCTACCGCCTCGTCGCGCGCGGGCGCGTCCAGGGGGTTGGCTTCCGGCCCACGTTCTACCGAGCGCTCACCGAGCGCGGTTGCGCGGGCTCGATTCGCAATACGCCCGAGGGCGTCGTCATCGAAGTCGAAGCCGCTGAGGGCGTTCTGAAGGATTTCGTGCGCGACTTCCGTCAGATCGCCCCGCCACGCGCCCGGGTGGACGAACTTCTCGTGCAGGAAATCGAGCCGCGCGGCGAGCATGGCTTCAGGATCGAACACAGCGACGCCGACGGCCTGAGCCTGTTGCCGATCCCGCCGGACCTCGCTACTTGCGCTGAGTGCGCGGCCGAGCTGCACGACCAGGCCTCCCGCCGCTGTGGCTACCCGTTCAACACCTGCACGGATTGCGGCCCGCGCTTCAGCATTGCCCGGCAGGTCCCATTCGACCGGCCGACGAACACAATGGACGACTTTCCCCCGTGCCCGGCCTGTGCCGCCGAGTACTCGACTCCAGCGGACCGACGCTTTCACGCACAGACCATCTCATGCCCCGCGTGCGGGCCGTCACTCACGTTCCTCACGCCGAACGGCAAAGAGCTTGACCGGCCGCTGGAGAGGGCGCGGCGCATGTTAGGCGAAGGCCGCATCCTCGCCATCAAGGGCATCGGGGGCTTTCACCTCGCCTGTGACGCCACGCGCGAAGAAGTGGTCCAGCGCCTCCGGGATCGCAAGAAGCGCCCGGCCAAGCCGCTCGCCATCATGGTGCGCAACGGGGAAACGTGCGACCGGATCTGCGTGGCTTCCGATTTCGAGAAGGAATTGCTCACATCGCCCCAGGCGCCGATCGTGCTGCTCAAGAAGCGGCCCGGGTGCCTCATTGCCGACGCCATTGCGCCGGGCCTTGGCGAGTTGGGCGTGATGCTGCCCACCGCACCGCTGCACTTCATGCTCTTCGAGTGGGCGGGCGCGCCGCTCGCCCTCGTCATGACGAGCTGCAACCGCACCGAGGAGCCCATCGCCATCACGCACAACGAGGTAATCGAGAACCTCAGCGACCTCGTGGACGGCATCCTGACCAACAACCGGCACATAACGAATCGCTGCGACGACTCGGTGGTCGCCGTGTTTGTGGCGCAGCCGCCCTCGACCCTCAATAGGGCAGCGGGGGGCATGGCCGATAGGGTAGCGGGGGGCGTCTCGCCCCCCGGAACGATCCTCATCCTCCCCATTCGCCGCTCGCGCGGTTACGTGCCGGAGCCGATCATGCTGGACCAGGAAGGCCCCGTCATCTTCGCCACGGGCGGCATGATGAAGAACACCCTCGCCCTGACAAGCGGCCGGCGCGTCTTCATCTCGCAGCACATCGGCGACGTGTCGGACGCCGATAGCGCCGCCTTCTTTGCGCGAGCCTTTGAGGAGTTCTCGCGCCTGCTGCGGCTGGAGCCGGAGGTCGTCGTCTGCGACATGCACCCCGACTACCCCACGACGGACTTCGCCCGCGAGCTTTCGCGCGCCCGGGGCCTTCCGCTCATCCAGGTGCAGCAGCACCACACCCATATCGTCTCCTGCATGGCCGAGCATGGCCACAATGGGCCCGTCATCGGCGTCGCATGGGACGGGTCGGGATACGGCGAAGACGGCGCCATCTGGGGCGGGGAGTTTCTTATCGCGGACCGCCGGCAGTGCGAGCGCCGCTACCACCTGGAATACGTCCCCTTGCCTGGAGGCGAGCAGGCCGTGCTGAACCCCTGCCGGATGGCTGTCGCTCATCTTGCGCGGGCGCTCGGGCCGGAGGAGGCGCTCAGGCGCATGGAGCCCATTATGGGTAGGCGCGAATGCGAGACGACACTGCGCGTGATGGACATGCCCGAGTTCTCGCCCCCCACCTCCAGCGCCGGAAGGCTCTTCGACGCCGCCTCCGCGCTCTTAGGCATCTGCACCCGCTCCACCTACGAAGGCCAGCCGGCGTGCGAGTTGGAGGCGAGGTGCTCTGAAGACATATCAAATGAGTCTTCCTATGACTTCGGCTTCGACGGACAGAAGATACCAGTGGCCGGCGTCTTTCGTGGCATATGTGAAGACCTTGACGGAGGCGAGAGCATCGGGGGCATTGCCGCGGAGTTTCACGTCACGATGGCGCGCATCATTGTCGAGACGTGTCTGCGCCTGCGGGAGGAGTCGGGCCTCAGAGTGGCGGCCCTGTCCGGCGGCGTGATGCAGAACCGGACCCTCTTGGGGCTGGTCGTGCCGACGTTGGAAGCACAGGGCTTCGAGGTGATGCTGCAAACCCTCGTCCCCGCCAATGACGCCGGCCTATCATTGGGCCAGGCTGCCTGCGCCCTGGCTCGGCTCGCCCCCTAAACGAGGGGGTGAGTCGGGAACCATCAAACGCGCAAGATCCGGGTGCCGCAAACGCGAGCGCCAGAGGCATGAGTCGGGTCGGCGTCGAAATATGCCCTGCCGGTCCCCGTCGGAAGGCCGATTCGGGTGACAGCCTGTGCTCGCCTGCATATACTGGATCGTATGGCAGCCTTACACGGGCGGCGCCCTTGGCTCTTTGGGTCGGCGGCGCTCGTCGCCTCGTCTGTCGTGTGAGCGCGCCGCCGTGGTTCGTTTGAGCAGTGTCGTATTGCCGGGTCTTGCCGCTCTCGGTGTTCTCTGTGGCTCCGTGGTGAGCCTACGCCGCTGGAGTTAAACCATGTGCTGGGCAATCCCCACCAGGCTGGTTGAGATAGACGGACAGATCGGCAAGGTCGAGATCGGCGGCACCGTCCGGGAGATCGGCTTGCAACTCGTGGAGGACCCGCAAGTGGGCGATTACGTACTGATCCATGCCGGTTTCGCCATCGAAAAGGTGGACGAAGAGGAGGCTGCAAAGACCCTGGAACTGCTTGCGGAGATAGGCTATGGCGAATCACCGCCAAGTACGCTAAGACCGCACAGCCGTCAGTAGGGGCGGTTCGCGAACCGCCCCTACTGACTGATATCTGCGTTTGGGGGGTCGCCTCGCATAGCACGTTACAGCGGCTGAAGCGTCTGCGGTGAGAAACGTTGAAGTACATTGATGAGTTTCGCAATGCCGCCGCTGCCAAAGAATTGGCGGCTGAGATCGGTCGCGCGGCGGCTAAAGCGGAGCGCGGCGGGCCACTCCGCTTTATGGAGGTCTGCGGCGGACATACGATGGCCATACACCGCTTCGGCATCCCCGGCTTGCTGCCGGAGGGGATCGAGATGCTGAGCGGGCCGGGCTGCCCCGTCTGCGTGACGCCGACCACCTACCTCGACCGGGCCATTGAGCTTGCCGCCGAGGCCAACGCCACGCTCACTACGTTCGGCGACCTCTACCATGTCCCTGGCGCGGCTGAGACCTTAGAGGACGCGGCGGCGCGGGGCGCCGATGTGCGGGTTGTCTATTCGGCGCGGGATGCCCTCAAGCTGGCTGAAGACAATCCCGAGCGCGAGGTCGTCTTCCTTGCCATCGGCTTTGAGACGACGGCTCCCGGGACGGCGGCGACGGTCCTGGAAGCCCACTCCAAAGGCGTACGGAACTTCCGAATTCTGTCCGGGCACAAGACGATGCCCGAGGCACTACGGGCGCTTGTGTCGGCGCCCGAAGTGGCGCTCGACGGCTTCATCCTGCCGGGCCACGTCTCCACGATCACGGGGCCGGAACCGTATGAATTCCTGCCGCGCGAATTCGGCATGGCCTGCTGCGTGACCGGCTTCGAGCCGACGGACATCCTGATGGCGGTCCTTGCGCTTGTCCGCCAGGTTGTCGAGCAGAAGCCGACGGTCGAGAACCAGTACCGCCGCGCCGTGCGCGCGGGCGGGAACCCGCGGGCGCGCGAGACGGTCTACGAGGTGTTCGAGCCGACTGACGCGCAGTGGCGCGGGATCGGCCTCATACCGGGCAGCGGGCTGTCGGTGCGGGAGCGCTGGGCGTCATATAGTGTCGAGCCGCCCGACCCGGCCATCCCGTCGGCGGAGTACAAGGCGTGCCGCTGCGCGCAGGTTCTGAGGGGCCTCGTGCGGCCACCCGAGTGCCCGCTGTTCGGGAAGGCATGCGTGCCGGACTCGCCGGTGGGGCCCTGCATGGTCTCGAGCGAAGGCGCTTGCGCGGCGTACTACAAGTACGGCGGCCAGCACTGACGACGAACGTATTCAACACGGAGAGCACAGAGTAGGCGGAGAAGCGCAAGGGATAGGAGAGTTTTTGCGCTCTCTTGGCGCGGTTCTGTCCCAAGTGGCGCCGGGGCGGCGCGTCCTCTACGGTGAAAGGGCCTTTGATGCCTGAAGATCACATCAAGCTTGGCCACGGGAGCGGCGGCGTCCTCACCCGCCGCCTGATCGAGGACACACTGCTGAGGTTTTTCACGTCTCCCAGGCTGGCACCCTTGCCGGACAGCGCTTGGCTCGAAGTGCAGGGCGTCCGCGTCGCTTTCACGACGGACAGCTACGTGGTGGACCCCATATTCTTTCCCGGCGGCGACATCGGCAAGCTCGCCGTCTTCGGCACAGTGAACGACCTCGCTGTGGTTGGCGCGCTCCCGCGCTTCATTTCCTGCGCCCTTATCCTTGAAGAGGGCCTGCCGCAGGCTGACCTGGAGGCCGTGCTGGACTCGATGAGGAAGGCAGCGGCAGCGGCCGGCGTGGAGGTGGTGACGGGCGACACGAAGGTGGTGCCGCGCGGCAAGGCGGACAAGCTTTTCATCAACACGGCAGGGCTCGGCGTGCTCCCGGAAGTGGCTGCCGTGCCTGGCGGCGAGCTGCAAGCAGGGGATGCCGTGATCGTCTCCGGCCCCGTGGGCGACCACGGCGCGGCTGTGCTGAGCCGCCGCGAGGGCTTGAACATGGAGACCCCCGTTGTGAGCGATTGCGCGCCGTTGACCGATGCCGCGCAGACCGTGCTGGGTGCAGCGCGCCGCGTGTCGTTCATGCGAGACCTGACGCGCGGTGGGCTTGCGACAGTCCTCAACGAGGCCACTGGCCAGAGCAGGCCGGGCATCCTCCTGACCGAGGCGGACATACCCGTCAGGGAAGAAGTGCGGTCGTTGTGCGAAGTCCTGGGCCTCGACTCGCTATATCTCGCCTGTGAGGGGCGGCTGGCTGCCATCGTGGACGCGACGAGCGCGGCGGCGGTAGTCGAGACGCTGCGCAAGGTGGCGGGCGCCGAGCAGAGCGCCGTCATCGGCGAGGTCTCGGAGCATTACGCCGGCAAAGTCGCCATGGAGACGGCGCTGGGGACCCGGCGGCTCCTCCAGATGCTGAGCGGCGAGCAATTGCCTCGCATATGCTGAGGGTTACTTGCAGGGGGCTGAGTGCTGAGGGCCGCTTGTCAGCGCTATGCGGTCCTTGACCTTTATAGTAGGTGACGGTTAGCATCGGTACCATAGTTATCAGGCCGCGACACCCGATGCCGTAGTGCTTCAGCGAGGGGGGCCAGTGCCCGACTCCAGGCAGACAAGCGCAGCTCGCAAGACGCCCCGGCGGCCCCTGTGGCAAAGGCTTCTCACTCAGCCGGAAGGGAAGATACTGCTGGTCGGTTTGCTTGTGTTCGTTGCCTACGCGACGGTCGTTGGCCTGACCCGCATCTGGTCTCAGCACATGTTCAACTCCCTGTGGACCATGACTGCGACGCACATTGTGGGCGGTCGCGCGGCCGGCATGAGTTGGGGCTACGGCCACCACCTGAGCGCTCTGGTCGTCATCCTCGCGAACATGGCCATCGAGACGTTCCTGACGCTGTTGTTTTATCCGCTCTTTGTCTTCTCGTGCCGCCGCTTGCTCGTCATAAAGCCTCTGGAGGCTGCCCTTGCCCGGGCCCATGCCGCCGCCGAGGCCCACCACAAGATCGTCGTCAAGTACGGTGTGCCCGGGGTGTTCCTCTTCGTGTGGATTCCGCTGCCGATGACGGGGCCGCTGGTAGGCTCCATCATCGGGTACCTCATCGGGCTGCGCCCCTGGGTGAACATGCTGGCGGTCCTGGCCGGCACGTACATGGCGGTCGTGTGCTGGGGGATTCTCCTGCACAGTATCTTCCAATGGTTCGAGGAGTCCATGTCCTTTCTCCCATACGTGTTCGTCGCGGCCCTGCTTCTTGTCGGGCTGGGCCTTCACCTTTGGTCTGCGCTCTCTCGCCGGACGGACCGGCCGTCGGAGCGAAAAGGGACGGCTCCGTGAAGCCGCCAGCTGTGGCCGGCCGCGCCCGTTTGCGCCGGTTGCCGGTCGGGCATGGCCACTGTATAATGGGCTGTTGTCCGGATAAGTGCCGAGCTATCGTGCTCCGTGCGCGGGGGCGAAAGATGTCCTGCCTCCGCCTTGTGTTTCTGAAGGGAAATGTGCTTTTGTGCAATATTTGGCGACTTTGATGTAACGGGGGAACGTGCTGATGGAGTACGCCATACTGGGAAGGACCGGTTTGAAGGTCTCGCGCCTTGGTTTCGGCTGCATGCGACTGCCCATGAAGTCCGCCGCCGAAGTAGACCGGGACCTGACGATTCCTATGCTTCGCCGCGCCTTCGAGCTCGGCGTCAATTACTTCGATACGGCCGTAGGCTATAACGCCGGAGACAGCCAGCGCGTCCTCGGTGAAGCGATGGAGGGCTTCCGGGACCGCGTGATCCTCTCCACCAAGAACCCGCACTATGACAAGGGCGATAAGGCCGGCTGGTGGAAGAACCTGGAAGACTCGCTGAAGTTCCTCCGCACCGACTGCATTGACATCTACAATGTCCACGGCCTGAACTACGAGGGCTACGAGTCGTGCTTTGCGGGCGAGGACGGCCTCTATAAGGAGTTGCAGAAGGCCAAAGACCAGGGCCTGATCCGCTTCATCTGCCATTCCTTCCATGGCTCGGTCGAGAGCATGAAGAAAATGGTAGACACCGGCCTCTTTGATTCCATCACCTGCCAGTACAACCTCCTCGACCGCAGCCTCGAGGAAGGCATTGCTTATGCGCACGAGCACGGCGAGGGCGTCGTCATCATGGGGCCGATCGGAGGCGGCCGCCTCGGCTACCCCAGCGAGAAGGCGGCCGGGCTTGTGGGCGAGGTCAAGAGCACGCCCGAACTTGCCCTCCGATTCGTGCTTTCCAACTCAAACGTCACGGTGGCGCTCTCCGGCATGACAAACATGCAGATGGTCGAGGAGAACGTGGAGACTGTGGCCCGCTCCGGCAAGCTGACGCGCGAGGACCACGAGCGCATCGCGGCAGCCATCCAGGAACGCAAGCAGCTCATGGGCCTTTATTGCACGGGCTGCGGCTACTGCATGCCATGCCCCGAAGGGGTGGATATCCCGGCGAACTTCGAGATCCTGAATCTGGAACGCGTCTTCGGCCTGACCAAGCACGCAAAGGATCGGTACGCGGCCTTGAGCGGCAAGGCGGCCCTGTGCCGCGTCTGCGGGAAGTGCGTCGAACCGTGCCCGCAGAAGCTCGACGTGCCGGCCCGCCTCGCCGAGGCGGTAGCCATGCTCGATGAGCGCGCCGGCTCGGTGACAGGTTGGGGCGAATTGCGCGGTGCTTCCCGCGGCGAGTACGGCTTGCTGAACGTGGACCTTCGCTGCCACCTGAAGAACTTCACGGACCAACCTCACAAAGTGGCGGTCGAGTTCCAGACGCACGGGGAGGAGCAGATCGCCCCAGGCCGATTCGAACTCAGGGACCTCAAGCCCTATGGGCGCCGTCACAAGGACGTCCGGGTGATGGTGAGACCGCCTCTGGAAGCCCTCAGCCTCGACGCGATCCTCAGGTACGATGGCAGCCACGAACTCGAACACCTGCACTACATTGCGACGACCGCCGCCAGGGCCGAAGGCTACGCCCTTGACCCGCAGAGGCGCCGCCCCGGCACCGTGCACGTGCCGTCTGCGTTCCATCCGACCTACAACTCCGACAAGCCCGTCAGCGGCCACAGCTTCGACTTCGCGGCCGCGTACGACGATGAGAACCTCTATGTCTTCGCCGACGTCGAGGAGGACCTGCGGTGTCCCGCCGCCGGGAAGATCGAAGACGAACCCAAAGCCGATAACTTGCGCATCTTCCTCGACGGCCGGCGCTCTGATCGCATCGGCCGCGGCGGGAGGGGCGAGCCCGGCGTGATGAACGTGACCGTCTACCCCTCCGCCAACGAAAAGGAAGAGCCGCAGGTCAAGGCGTCGAACGAGGCCGTCGTCACCGCGAAAGTCGCGCGCACACCGGTCGGCTACCGGCTGGACTGCTCGATTCCGTGGGCCGCTTTCTCCCAGGCCAAGGGCCGGCCGGGCGTTATCGGCTTTGACCTGGCCATCAACAGCTACGATGAGCACGGGCATGATGTGCTCCGACTCACCTGGACCGGTCGCTCCGGGCAGGAGCGGAACCCCGGCACGTTAGGGAGGCTCCTGATCGTCTGAGGCAACGCCTCTCAGGGCGAGCAAGTTATCTTGATGTCAGGAGACACGATTTGCTGATAGCTACCGTGACATTCCTGCAAGCAGTCGGGGTCTTGTGGTTCTTTGTCCTGGGCATCGTGGTCGGCAGCTTTCTGAACGTCTGCATCTACCGCATCCCCCGGGGCGGCACCATCGGCCGCCCGCGCCGCTCCTTCTGCCCGCGCTGCGGAGTGGCCCTGAGGTGGTACGACAACATCCCTCTGGCCAGCTTCATCGCTCTGCAGGGACGCTGCCGCGACTGCGGCGAGCCGATCTCGTGGCGCTATCCCGCCGCGGAGCTGCTCACCGGCCTGCTCTTCTCCCTCATCTACTTCCGGCAGGGCGCCCAGGTGGGCACGGACGTCGGGCAGTTGATCGTCATGCTGCTCGTGACCACGCTTTTGGTCTTCGCGAGCGCCGTGGACGTGGAGTTCACCATCATCCCCGAAGAGGCGACGGTCTTCGGGATGCTCGGCGGGCTGCTCGCGGGGTTCCTTCTGCCGCAGCTTCATGTGGGCGCGGCCGACTACCAAACCTTCGAGCGGCTGACCGGTTTCGCGCACCTCGACGGGCTGATCGGCTCGGCCATCGGGGCTGTCGGAGGCGGGCTGATGGTCCTCTTCTTCGCCCTCTTCGGGCGCGTCGTTTTCCAGAAGGAGGCGCTGGGTTTCGGGGACGTCACGCTGATGGCGATGGTGGGGTCGTTCCTGGGATGGAAGGTCGTCCTGGTGGCGTTCTTCCTGGCGCCGTTCTTCGGACTGCTCTACGGCCTGCCGCTCCTGATCCTGAAGGACGAACACGTGATGCCGTACGGCCCGTTCCTGTCACTCGGGGCGGTGCTCACACTCGTCTTCCGCGAGAGCCTCTGTCAGTACCCCACGCTCCTGCAGCACCTGCCCGGCAGCCTGTTTGGATAAGCGGGAAACCGCCTGCACCTTCCAGACCCCCAGGATCGCCGTGTCGCAGTAACCGCAGTTCCCGTCTTTCAGCCGCACCTCGTCGACGTAAAGCCCGTAGCGCTCGATGATCTTCCCCCGTGGCGGGCACCGGTAGTTCTGGTTCGCCCCCAGGGCTTTCACGAAGGCCTGCCGCGGGGTATACTGGTGCTGGATGAAGAGAGTCGCGCCACTTGCCAGGAAGAACAACCATGCCGACGATGGATTTCAAGGTTGTCTTGGAGCCGGACCCCGCGGGTGGATACGTTGTCTACTGCCCTTCGCTGGCGGGCTGTTACAGCCAGGGCGACACGATTGACGAAGCGCTGACCAGTGTTCGCGAGGCGATCGAACTGTGCATCGAAGACATGCGCGCTCATGACGAGCCTTTACCTGACCCCTCTAAGACCTTGGTCGGCAGCGTGCTGGTGACGATATGACGTCCTGCCTGCCGGGGCATTCGGGCAGGCAGTGCGGCGTCTCTTGGACTGTTGAGCAGGCCACACTGCATTCTGGAGATCGCGTCAACGCGACGAGCGCCGTCATTCCGAGTCCCGCGCGGGCGGGACGAGGAATCTCCCACCCGGAAGCGAACCTGCCATACGAGATCCCTCGGCTGCCCTAAGGCAGCGTCGGGATCAAAGAGAGTGTAGCTTCACGCCTTCCACACCCCCGGGATGGCCGTGCCGCAGTAGCTACAGTTCCCGTCTCTCAGCCGCACCTCTTCCACGTAAAGCCCGTGGCGCTTGATGATCTTCTTCCCGCATTTATGGCAGAAGGTGTTCTCGTATTCGCTCCCATCCAGGTTCCCCGTGTAGGCGTAATGCACGCCCTCGGCCACGGCGATTTCCCGCGCCCGCATTATCGTCCGCTCCGGCGTCTGCGGCAGGTTCGTCATCTTGTAGGCGGGATGGAACCGCGTGAAGTGCACCGGCACGTCCGGGCCCAGGTTCTTCACCACCCACTGGCTCTGCGCCTTCACCAGGTCTTCGCTGTCGTTCAGGCCCGGGATGAGGAGCGTCACGAGTTCAAGGTGCTTGCCGAGCTTCTTCACCAACTCGATGGTTGCCAGCACCGGCTTCAGTTCGCCGTTGACATATTTACGATAGAAGTCCTCGTCGAACCCCTTCATGTCCACCTTGACGGCCGAGAGGGGTTCGCAGATCCGCTTCATCGGCTCCGGCCGGATGAATCCGTTCGTTATGGTCACGCTGTGCAGTCCCGCCTTCTTGCACTCCTGCGCCGCGTCCAACTCGTACTCGTAGAAGATCGTAGGCTCCGAGTAGGTGAACGCCACGGTGGGAGAGCCGGACCGGCGAGCTGCCTCCACCAGCTTTGCGGGCGGCACATCCTGCGACGGGAGGTCTTCCGGCCGAGCCTGGCTTATTTCCCAGTTCTGGCAGAACTGACACGCAACGTTGCATCCGGCCGTGGCAATGGAGAAAGCCGTGGTCCCCGGCAGAAAATGGAAGAGAGGCTTCTTCTCGATGGGGTCCACGTGAGCCGTGCAGACGCGCCCGTAGACCAGCGTCTTGTACGTGCCGCCCTGGTTCTCCCTGACGCGGCAGTAGCCGCGCTGCCCAGGGCGCACGGTGCATCCCCGCGGGCAGAGAAGGCAGTGCACAGCGCCGCCATCGAGCTTCTCGTACTCCAGCGCCTCGTGGTCGCTGACGAACGGGCCCTTCGTGCTGGGCGCTTTGGTCTCGCCCGCAGGCGCTGCAGCTTCGGCCGCTGCGGCCGCCGCCGACCGCGAGCATCCCAGGTGAGCCGCGCAGAGCGCCGCCCCCGCCCCGGCCAGGATCTTCATAAAGTCCCGGCGATCTACGTCGTTCCGATAGACTTCCACTTCCTCAGACCCACTCATATCCCGCCTCCGCACCGATCACTTCTTCGATTATACTTGAGTGCGTCCGCTGCGTCACGGCGTACCGCTACCGGTGTGCGCGGCCCATCTCCGTTGCCGTCATATCTCACAGCCCGAATAACTCCGGCCGCACGATGAGCAACCTGGCGGCGCCCATCACGAGCGCTAAGACAAGCACCGCGCGCATGGCGGCGATCTTCCGGCGAAACCGCACCCCTTCCGATGGGTCCGCAACCACTGCCTCAAGCAACCCGACCCGCCGCGCGATGCTGAAATGCCGCCATGACGAGATGCTCCGCCTGTCCGCCCCGCCGGGGCTCATGGCCACCAACTTCTCCAGCGCCGTCATAAACGCGGTTGGCTCGCCCGTTGACGAAAGCGCAAACAGATCCGCCTCTTGCTCCATACGGCGCGATATGAACCCGAAGATCAACCCCCAGTAAACTGCCGCAAAGACGAGCATCGTCACCGTCTGGCCGGCAGTCACGTTCAAGGCCAACAGGTCTCCCAGGGGATCCACCATGCCTGCCGCAGCCAGGAGGTCCACCAGGTTGACATAGAAGCAGATGAATCCCGCCCCGAACAACAGGTAGAAGAGCAGGTGCCGATGGCGCACGTGCCCCACCTCGTGCGCAAAGACGGCCTCGACTTCCTCCTCGGTGCAGTTCTGCAGGAGCGCGTCGGTGAGCATCACGTAGCGAAGGAAAGGCGTCGGGCCGACAACGCCGGCATTGGCCAGATGCCTGTGCGTATGCCAGACGAGGATTTCCTGACACCGGAAGCCCTGCGACCTGCAGAAGGCCTCCAATCGCTCGCGCAAGGGGGACTGCGGCAGCGGCGAGGTCGCCCAGACGGCCCGGAGCAGCAACGGGCTGAACACCACCAGAGCGATTACGACAGCGCCCGAGGCAAGCCCGTCGGCCAGCGGGGCCAGTTCCGAACCTTCGAAAAGCAGCGCCACCACCGCGCTCACAACCACCAGCGCCAGCCACGGCACAAGGATGATCCCTAACTCGACCCGGAACCGCAGCCACATGTACGGGACCAGAGGCAGCGACACGCGCCTCTGGCGGCGCTCAAAGCGATATTGGAAGCCCATCACGGTGAGCGCCATCACGAGTGCCGGCAGCAGCAGCACGACGTCGCGGGCAAGCACAAACCATCCTCGGTCGGCCAGGAGTTCATCCACCAGGGCGGGCCAACCCAGGGCCAGGACGTCCGCCAGCACGAACCCGACCAGGCAGCCTTTCAGGAATGCGAATACCCCGTTCGCCATGCGCGCGGTGCGAGGTCCGGGATTATGGCAGAGCCGAATGGCCAGGCTGCTTCCTATCCACCCCGCAGCGGCGTTCAGCAGGGCAAGCGTCGTTACGCCTCCGGCCACCAGTGGCCAGGGCGGCGCCGCCGCCCCCACGGAAGGCGGAACGTAGAGGATGAGGATGCAGAGGAGGAACGGAAAGAGCATGACGTGAGCTTTCGCCGGCCGGGATGTGGTTCCGTGCGTTCGGGCAGACAGTCCGTGGATGAAGAGGCCATTCTACGGTCATGACCGCAAAGCCGCAAGGTCTTCGAGGTCTCGGAACGGGCGGCGCCGTGAAGCGGCTGACCCAAAAGGCCGACTTCCCTATGGCAGACCTCCCCAACATGTCACGGCTTCGGGCGGAGAAGAGCTACAGCGCAGCAAAGGCGGCGTGCCTGAAGGGCCTGCGGATTGGGAATGAACGGTTGCTGGCGCCGGAGGCCCGACGCCAGGACCTGGTGCAAGCGAGGAGGCCCCGGGAACCGGGGGCCCCTCTATCCATTGCCCTGCACCAGGTGGGGGGAGCATCGCAGAACGTCACTTCTGCGTCTTGGCCTGCTCGATCACTAAGACATCTATGAGCCTTTTCTCCGGCGTCAACTTGAGGCCGAGTTGCTCCTGAACGGCCGCCACGACAGCCTCGGGCGAAGTGCCCTTGCAGGCCAGCTCGAAATCGTAGTGCCCCGTAAGCCCGGTTTCATCAACAACGGACTTCTTGAGGTAGCCCTGCAGGCCGTATTCGAGGAAGCCGAGGCCAACGTTGCGGTATTTGCTGCCCTCACAGTATGAGCCGTGTATTGTGGACTCAGGATCGCGAAGGGCCGCCGCGCGCCCGCCGGGAGCGGTCATGACGTACACCTCCATCTCGCGCTTTTCAGTGTGCGCCGTTATCCCGAATTGCTTCTCAAGCTCAGCCCTGAGGGCAGCGTTGTGCGCCTCCCATAGCTCGGCTTCATGTCCCTCTGGCGCCTTAAAGTACACATCATAGAGACCTTTAGGAAGCGGCGACTCGATAACAACCCGGGGACCACTGATAAAGTATGCATCTTGAATCATGTGCAGGACGTCGTATCCCTCGGCGTAGTATTCGCCCGCCATCATACGCATATTCGGCCCGGACAGGCCGCGCGAGGGCCAGATCTTCATGATTCCGGCCGGCGTCCCCTGGGCTTCGGGCGGAACGGCACGCGCCGCGCCTGAAGCCCCGGCAATCAGCTCCGCTATGTTCACCTTCGTCTCCTGCCGGGTGTAGCCTTGGGGTGGCTCCAGGCTCAGAAGCGACTCGTCCACGGGCACATCGAAGGCAAGATTAGTCATTGTCGCGGTCGTCTTGCCAATCTGGAATTCCGCTCGGATTAGCTCTTTGGCCTGCGGATCAACCCACAGAGTTGCCGTAACCCCTTTTCCCGAGGTGCGGAATCCCGTCAGCGACCTGCCATCGAACGTACGTTGGCCCAGAGACTCCACTTCCTTCATCCTGTCGGGCAGGCTCTTCAAGCGCTCAACCAGGTTGTCTATGTACGGGACGCCATCCAACTGCGCAACCGTGAACGTCTGCGCAGTCCGGTCGAGGATGAGCAGTTCCTTTTTTCCGAAATCTATGATCGCTGCCCCTGCATCCCCCACGTCGCACCGCATGAGGGCTGGCTCGACGAAAGTGCAACGAAGGGTTTGCAGAGGCTGCCCAGGTGCCTCAACGCTCACCTGGCACGTGGCCGTCTGGGCCGCGCGCACCTGCTGCAAGACGGCTGCGTAGGCAAGGGCAGCACCGTCCTCACCTTGCCTGAACAAGTGGAACACCCCGACGAGCAGCACGGAGGCGGCTGCCCCTACAGCAAGCGCCCATCGCCACCTTCTGACAGACACGCGATGTCCGCCAGAGGCAGCCGTGGAGCCGACGGCGCGCATCTGCTGTCGGAAAGCGGCCAGGCGGCCCCGCAGCCGCTGCTCCACCTCCGGGGGGAGTTGCCTATCTAAGTTCTCTTTCAGGACTGAACGCATCTCTGAGTTCTGGTCTGTCGGATTCTTCACAGCGGTTCTCCTTTTTGGGCCTGTGGTCCAGCAGATGGGGTAGGAGCGTGGCGAGGCGTGTCCGAGCGCGGGCCACGTGTGTTCGTGCAGTAGGCTCACTACAGCCAAGCGTCTGAGAGATGTCCTCGTACGACATGTCTTCGAGGTCCCGCATCATGACCGCCACAGCCTGCTTGCGGGATAACCGGCTGACGGCTTCCAGTATCTCGGCGCGCCGTTCAGCTCGCAGGGCACTCTCCGCCGGAGAGGCCGAAGCATCCTCGATGTCAACGGCGAGGCCCACGGCAGCTCGCCTGCGCCGGCGCCGCAGGGCATCGTACGCGGCGTTGGCGCACATCTTGAGGATTAGAGCTTCAGGGTTCGGGTGCTCCTGGACTCGCCTGAGGCTTTTCCAGATGGCCGCGAGAGCTTCCTGCAAGGCGTCCTCGGCATCATGGGGATCGCCTACTATGCGCCAGATCGAACGCATCATCCTGCTCTCGATCGGGCCTATGAGGCGCCCGTACTCATCGCTGCCTGTTCCCATTAGTGGCTCCTACCTCGTTCTCTCAGCCAACACCGGTGTCTGCATTCACCATTGTAAGCGCGCGACAGGGCCATGTTGTGTACATGACGAGGCAGATTCGGAGTAATGCCGCGAAAAGCCTGGCGCCCCGGATCGCGTACAAGTAGAGAGCCCCCTGACCTGAAGGGGGCTCTTGCTGCACACAGTCTGTTGTGCGGTCAGATGCCGCCGAAAATCGTCCAACGGCCCGGCTGATTGTAGACCTGGCGGACGAACACGTGCGGAAACGTCCTGACTGACTTTACTCCTCCTGCCTCTATCTCCACCTCGCAAGGCACCTGCAGCGCGCGGCGGCCGTGCTCGGGGCTGGGCATCGGTTCGCCGATGGAGACGATGCGCAGGAACTTCATGTCGGTAAGGCCTTCCTGTAACTTTGCAGCCGGCATACCTTCGTAGAGCCGGCCGGCCGTCGCGTAGTCCCCCGCTATGACGGCTTCGAGGAAGGAGCGAACGACCTTGACTGCGACGTCATTGTCGCTCAGTTCGCCCTGCACCAGCCCGATGTCCTGGGTCGTCTGGTCAACGACCGTAATGCCCGCGGGGACGTCCAGCCTGAAGACGCTGGCCTCGATCGGCTTATTGTAGTCCAGCACAATCAGCCGCTGCACCGTTTTGTACTCGGTGCCTTCGAGTTTCTGCGTCTGAAGCTCCCTGAGCAGCTTGGTCTGTGCATCCACGAGCCACACCTCGCGCGTTGCCGTCGAATCCAATTTCGTGACCGTCAGGCGGATTACGCCCTCTGCCGCAGGCTCCTCGACCTCGACAAAGGCATTTCCACTGGCCTTGGCCTCGTAGATTCCTTCAACGGCCAGTTTTGGATCCGGGAATTGCTTGGTGATCATGGCGAGCATGTTTGGCTCGCGTACGACCGTGACGCACTTCTTGTCTTTGAACCAGACCTGCGCTTTGCCCTTCTCCCAGACCACGTCCTTGGATCCATCCTCCGTCTGTGGAAAGTCCATTCGCAGGCGCAGGAGGGAGCCATCATCTCCAAACTCGGCCCATGCCTCCTCAAGGCCGTTTGGCGCCGGCTCGACCTTGAGGTGAATCGAGCGCATGCCGCGATAGGCCTCTACTGTCTGTTCGAGGGCGTAGGCCACCGAGCCGGGGCGCCCAATTCCGAACAGGACGACGAGTGCAATTAGGGCTGCTGCCGCAGCGGCAGCCAGACTCCATCGTGTCACTTTCCTACGTATCATGTTGGTTCTCCTTAGGTTGGGGGTACTTTCGTGCAAGATCCTCTCCATGACCCTGCTGTCGGGGCGCGCATCTGCAAAGGCACGCCCGTCCCTGACGAGTCGCGTGCGCAGTCGCTCAAGACCCTCGGCCTCAGCCCGGCACGCCGGGCACGACCGCAGGTGCTCCGACAGGTCGGCCGCCTGCCGCTCGTCCAGAAGGCCTTCCGCCTGCGCGACCAGCAACTCCTGGAATTCTGAACACTTCATCTTTGCACCTCCGAGCTTTGCTGAGGCTCGTGAACTCTGGCGAGTGAGGCCCGCAGCATGGCATACGCCCGCGAGAGCCTTTTTGTGACCGTGCCAAGCGGGATGGCCAAACCCTCGGCCACCTGGGCACAGGACATGTTCCCGTAGTACCGCAGCAAGATCACTTGCCTGTATGGTTCAGGCAGGTCGGCGATCGCCCGCTCAAGGTCGTGATCGTGCGTTTGGGCACGCTGCACGACCTCTTCCCACGGCGGGTCGTTCCGCTGCTCGTTCCGCCGGCGCGCTCGCCACTGTTCCTTGACAACGCGGTCGGCGATGCCAAAGAGCCATGGAAAGAACGATGCCGGCTTCCTGAGTTCCTTGAGACCGAGGAACGACCTCACGAAAGCCTCTTGCGCGGCCTCCTCGGCCCAATCCCGATCTCCCAGCCGTCCGGCCAGGTAAGACAGAATGGGCGCCCAGTAGCGGCCGACAAGCGGCTCGAACGCCTCCGGGTGCCCGTCCAGGGACAGCTTCACGCACTCTTCGTCGGTTTGGCTCATGGACACTCCACGATGTGATTCCAGATCCGGATCCTCACAATATAGTGATCGAGGCGCATGTTTTGCGACACAGAAATCCCGGAAGAGCTGCCGCAAATGCTCTACGGTCGTCTGATCAGGGGCCGGTCCGTCTTAGGCCATGGTTCGGATGGGGCAGAACTCCAGCGCCTGAAGACCTATGGATGCCAGCGGGCAGGAATCCATTCCTGCCCTGGATTGCCATGCCCGAGCAGAGGCTCTTACGCTCCTTGAATGCTCCCGCCTTTTGTGTTACGTAGTACCGGCGGTCGGTTGCCGCTCTACCTGGCGGCATCGCGAATCCGTCGCCGCTTCACCTGCACCTCGCCGAAAGGAAGCCCGTGGAAACAGGCAGCAATGCCGAAGAACTGCTCCGCTTCGCGCGGGAGGAACTCAAGCAGCTCTCCGAAGAGGGCTGCGATACCTGGGAACTCGAACGCAAGGCATCGCTGATCGCCGAGGAAAAGGGCCCCGACCAGTTGAAGAGGGCCCGGGCGCTCTGCGAAGCGCTCGCCAATCTAAAGCCTTCGGCTGACTTCAGCTATGAGGAGCCCAGCGAGCTTGAGCAAATCCGCGCCCGCCGCCCTGACGGCCCGCGCCACATTGCGGTGCGGCTCCCGGCCGCCACCCTTGAGGAACGGACGCTGGGCGCCTGGCTTGGCCGCATCTCAGGCTGCATGCTCGGCAAGCCCGTGGAAGGATGGCGCAAGGAGAAAATAGACGACCTGCTCGATGTCTGCGGCCTTGATGAACTCACCGACTACTTCCCGGTGCCTCCGAAGAACAACCGGGGCATCGAGTTCCCCCAGTGGACATATGGCTGCCTCCGCGGGCACATCAACGGTTCGCTGCGGGACGATGACACCGACTACACTATCATCGGACTCTGCATCATCGAGCGGCACGGCCGCGACTTCACCCCGCGACACGTGGCGGAGTTCTGGTTGAACCACGTCCCATACCATTGCACCTACACCGCCGAGCGGGCGGCCTACCGCAACTTCGTCAACGGCGTCTGGCCGCCCGAGAGCGCCACCTACCGTAACCCATACCGCGAGTGGATCGGCGCCCAGATCAGGGCGGATGCTTTCGGCTATGCCCGCCCGGGCCGGCCCGAGGAAGCAGCAGGACTCGCCTTTAAGGACGCATCCATCAGCCACGTGAAGAATGGTATTTATGGCGAGATGTGGGTCGCGGCCACCCTTGCAGCCGCGTTCGCCACGGACGAGCCTGAGAAAGCCATCCGCATCGGGCTCTCTGAAATCCCAGCCAACTGCCGCCTGGCCGAGGCCATAAACAAGGTCCTGGATTGGCGCGCTCAAAAGCTCTCGGCCGAAGAAGTCACCGACAAGGTTCTGTCCGAGTTCGGCAACTACCACCCCGTGCATACGATCAATAACGCCGCTATTGTCGCCATGGGACTCCTCTGGGGCGAGAAGGACTTCTCGCGCACTATTGGACTGGCGGTGAGGGCCGGCCTCGATACCGACTGCAACGGCGCGACCGCAGGCTCGGTGCTGGGCGCCATCCTTGGCGCCACGAGCATACCCGAGCACTGGACCGCGCCGCTGCAAGACCGCGTGGACACGATCGTGGCGGGCCAATCCGGTCTGAGCATTACCGGCCTTGCCGCCCGCACCCGCAAGGTGCAGGACGCGCCGTGAGTCGCCTCGGCAGCCGCTGTGTCGTCCCTGTCGCTCCGTGGAAGGGCCGCCCTGCGCGAGCCTGAGCTGCGTCCCGACATCAGATGACCATATGCGAGAAACAGAGCGGCGGCCGCATCCTCTGCCTGAGGCTGAGCGGGCTGGGCGACATCGTACATGCGCTCAACGCCCTCACCTTGCTCCGCCGCGAGCGTCCGGACGCCGATATCGCCTGGGCCGTTGAGGACCGCTTCGCGGGATTGCTCAAAGGCCATCCCTGCATTGATGAACTCATCATTGTTCCCCGCAGCATCTGGATGTCGGCACTGCGGAGGCCCTGGCGGTGGCCCGCCCTCGGCCCTGAACTCTGGGACTATGCCTCCGCCCTCCGCGAAAAGCGGTTCGATATCTCCATAGACTTTCAGAGCAGCGTCAAGAGCGCCTGGCTTGTGCTGGCGGCCGGAGCGGAACTCCGTGTCGGCTTCGACCGGCCCGTCAGCCGCGAACTGAACCGCATCGTCCAGACCAGCCTCGTCCGCGTGCCCACAGAAGGCGCTCACCGGATCGAGCGCGATCTGGCCCTGCTCGCGCCGCTCGGTATCCCGACGCGCTACGCCGAGCCCATTCTGCCCGCGCCCGCTTCTGATGGGCGAGCGCTCGACGAGCCGCTCGCCGCGCGCTCGGCCGCCGAGCCAGGGCAAGCAACTGACTGCCCGCTTGTGATTCTCCATCCAGGGACGAGCAGGGCTGCCGCCTTCAAGCGCTGGCTGCCCGAGCGGTACGCGCGCGTGGCGGACGAACTGGTAGCGCGGCGCGGCGCCCGAGTGCTCGTGACATACGGCCCGGACGACAAAGACCTGGCCGCGGAAGTCGTCTCGCTCATGCGCGCGCCGGGCGCCTCTTCCCGGTCGGACACCGCGCCGGGCCAGAGCGCCCTCGCCCCGCCTACGGCGGACCTACAGCACCTCGCGCTGTTGCTTTCACGGGCGGACCTCTTCATCGGCAGCGATACCGGGCCAATGCACATCGCCTCCGCTTTGAATGTGCCGGTTGTAGCCCTCTTCGGCCCGAAGGACCCCGTGCAGACCGGCCCCTACTGCAGCCGGAGCATGGTAGTCCTCGGCCAGGCCGGCTGCCGCCCATGTAACCGACGCAGGTGCAGCCACGTGCGCTGCATGACGAGCATCACGACCGAGCAAGTGCTCGATGCCGCCCTGAGCGCGCTCGATGGCGACGGCCAGCGCCGCGCGCACGAAGGGCCGATCAAGCAGCCGTTCACCGTTGCTTTCAGGCTCGGCGAATGGCGCGGGCGCGTCACTACTTGCTACAGTACGCCGGCGTTCTACGCGCGGCTCTGCAACCCTGAAGCCATGATGAGCGAGCGAGCCGCATCATCAGGCGAGCGCGCGATCGCGACCGTCCCCGGCGTGGCCCTGCCGGGCGGCGGACCGGCCGAGCGATTGCTTGTCGAGCGAGGCGCCGTCAAGGAATCGCCCGGCCTGCGAAATGCCTGGAACTGCGCACTCCGCGTATCCGCCGCCCAGGCGTCGGGCGAAACGGTGCCGTTCCCGGCCTGTTACATGAAAAAGGGCAAAGGGCGGGGTGCAGAGCATCTCCTCGTCAGCGAAGAGGTCCCGGACGCCGTTGTGCTGCGCGACTGGCTCACGGCGGACGGCGCGGCTAACTGGCTGAACGCCTCGACGGAAGCGAGGGCCCGGATGATTGACGCCGTGGCGCGGCTTGTTCGCCGCTTCCACATGGCGAACTACTGCCACGGAGACCTCACCGACACGAGCATGCTGATCCGGTCCGACGGCGACCCTGCGAGCCTGCGGCTGTCAATGGCCGGACTGGAGCGGGCCAGGTGGATCGGATGGCTTCCGCCGGTGGTGCGAGACGCCCTCTACGGACGCGACATAGGCAAACTGCAGGGGGGGCTGGCTGTCCCGTTGTCCGGTCACGAGGCGGCGCGGTTCTTCGAGACCTACTGCAGCGGGTTCATCCGGTCCGAGCAACGGCGCCGCGTCGTGGCGCGCGCGGCCACGCGGGTCACCCGTCTGTATCTTCCGCATGCAAGCTCGCCAGCCGGCGACGCCTAACAGCCTCGACAGCAAGAGGAGCGACGGCATTGACCGAAGCAATCGTCGTGATGGTCACTTGCGCCGATGACGCCCAGGCCGAGAGGATCGCCGACTGCATCGTCCAGGAACGGCTGGCAGCCTGCGCCAGCATCGGGGGCCACGTCCGCTCCGTCTTCCGCTGGCGGGGCGCCATCAACCGGGAGTCCGAGACACTGTTGCTGATGAAGACGCGCTCTGAGCTGTTCGCGAAGCTGGCGAAGCGCGTCAAGGAGCTACACTCTTACGAGGTGCCCGAGATCATCGCCCTGCCCATCATTGACGGCAGCCCTGATTACATAGCCTGGATCATGGAGTCCACGGCCGGCGCCGGATGAGCGCGCGGGCCGGACTGCCCACGTCCGGCAGCCGGGGGCGCAAACTCCGTGCACACGGCCCGCTTTTCGTTTACAATGTTGCCCGGATCGAATACAATACAGGACATTAGGAATTGCGCTTCCCCCTCCATGAGGTGCAGAGCATGGCCAAGAGCGGTGATGTTGCAGAGGAGCGGCAGAAGGCTCTCGAAAGGACGCTCGAGCAGATAGAGAAACAGTTCGGCAAGGGCGCCATCATGCGCCTTAGCGAGGGACAGGCGCGGCTGGACGTCGCGACCATTCCCACGGGCTCGCCGGCCCTTGACCTCGCGCTCGGCGTGGGCGGGATCCCGCGCGGCCGCGTCGCCGAGGTCTTCGGACCGGAGGCGTCCGGCAAGACCACGCTGGCCCTCCACATGATCGCCTGGGCGCAGAAACTCGGCGGCGTCGCGGCGTTCATAGACGCCGAGCACGCTCTCGACCCGCAGTACGCTCGCACGCTCGGCGTAGACATGGAGAACCTGCTCATCAACCAGCCGGATTCCGGCGAGCAGGCGCTCGACATCGTCGAGGCGCTTGTGCGCAGCAGCGCCGTGGACATCATCGTGATAGATTCCGTCGCCGCCCTGACGCCGCGAGCGGAGATCGAAGGCGAGATGGGCGATCAGACGGTGGGGATGCAGGCGCGCCTCATGTCGCGCGCCCTGCGAAAGCTCGCGGCCACCATTGCCAAGTCCGGCACGGCCGTCGTCTTCATCAACCAGGTGCGTATGCAGATCGGCGTGATGTTTGGCAACCCGGAGACGACGCCGGGCGGCCGGGCCCTGAAGTTCTACACCACAGTCCGAATCGAGCTTCGCCGAATTGCCAGCCTCAAGGAAGCCGGGGAGACGGTGGGGAACCAGGTGCGCGCGAAGGTCGCCAAAAACAAGGTAGCCCCGCCGTTCCGCACGGCCGAAATCGAGTTCCTCTTCCGCAGAGGCATCTCGCGCGAAGGCGACCTGGTCGAGCTGGGCTCTGAGCACAACATCCTGGAGAAGTCCGGGTCGTGGTTCTCCTACAAAGGCACGCGGATCGGGCAGGGCAAGGACAAGGCGCGCCTCTTCCTGGAAGAGAACCCCGACATGGCGGACGAGTTGGAGTTGGCGATCTTCGAGAAGCTCGCGCCGAAGCTGTTGGACAAGCGCCGGGAGCAACTTCTGAAGGCGCGCGAACGCCGCGCCGCCGGGTGACAGACAGCAGTTTCACCACGACGACACGACGAGCACGAAGATGTGTCAAGGCTGCCTGCCCAGTCTGCTGGCGTCTCCTGATATTACGTTGTGTCGTAGTGGTTGATGAATCAGTTGTCTCCCTGGTGAGTTCTTTTCGTTGGGACAGCAATGATCGTAGGGATAGGCGTGGACATCGTTGAGGTCGAGCGTATGCGCCGAACGGTTGAGCGCTACGGGGGCCATTTCGTCCAGCGGGTCTTCACCGACGCAGAAGCGGCCTACTGCCGTCGGTGCGCCCATCCCGAGCAACGCTTCGCCACACGTTTTGCCGCCAAGGAGGCCGCCCTTAAGGCGCTCGGCGTGGGCTGGACTCAGGGGGTGCAGTTCACGGAGGTCGAGGTGATCACCAACGAACTGGGGGCGCCATCAGTACTGTTCTCGGGCAGGGCGCTCGAATTGAGCAAGGGTCTCGGCGTCAAGCGGATACACGTCAGCATGACCCACCACCGCGACTTCGCCATCGCCCAGGTGCTGCTTGAAGGCGCGCCGAAGCCCTGATCGCTCCGGCGACCAGGGCTGGTCACTCGCTTGCCTGGAGCCACTGCCGGTAGAGGGCGTCTATGCGCTCCTGAAGGCGTTCGAGTTGTCTGGCCAGCCGGCGGCCCCCGCTGCGGTCATGGCGGGCCAACGCCTGCTCTATGCCCCGCTCCAGCTCCGCCTTTTCCTGTTCAGTGCTTGAGATGCGGCGCTCCAGGTCTCGGACGACCTTCGAGGCGATGGCGCGCTCCTTCGCGCGTTGTATGATGTGGCGCGTAAGCCGGTAGGCTGGCAAATCGCGGAGGACGACGATGGCGCATGACAAACAGAAAGATCGGCTGGAACAGGTGCGGGAGGCGGTTGATTGCATCCTACGTCAGCAGCCAGACTCGGAGCAGGCGCGTTGCGGCTTCGTTCACCTCTACGGCGTGGCCCTGCTGTGCGTCCTGCTTGCCCGCAAACGTAACCTCGATCCGCAGCTGTGCGGCATCGTGGGTATGCTCCACGATATCTCCTCCTACGAGACCGGGCCCGCTCCCGACCATCCGCGCCTGAGCGCCCAAGAGGCGGAGCGGATCTTGCGGCAGTTGCGCGTTTTCACCGGCGAGGAGATTCGCGCGATCACAACAGGCATCGCTCAACATGGGGACAAGAAGCGCACCGACGGCCCTCTGGCGGAGCTGCTCAAAGACGCTGATGTAGTCCAGCATTACCTCTACAACCCGGCGATTGAGCCGGAACATCGCGGGCATCCGCGGCTCCAGCATGTCTTTTGCGAGTTGGGCATGCCGGAGAGCACTGGCCCCATGTTGAGCACGTCGTCTCCGAAATAGTAGCCCATGTAGAGGGGCGTGGTAAGGCCCCCGCACCACAGAGGAGCTTTCGCGCCGCGGGGGTGCCCGGTGAGATGCGAGGACGCCGGGGCTGCCCGCGGGCAAGCGCATTCAGGCCCTGGGGATGGCCTGGATGTCCGAGGCGGTCGCTTCCTCGAGCCTCGTCCGCCGGCTGATGGGGGGGCCGCTCAACTGCTTGCCTGGAGCCACTGCTGGTAGAGGCCGTCTATGCGCTCCTGAAGGCGTTCGAGTTGTCTGGCCAGCCGGCGGCCCCCGCTGCGGTCATGGCGGGCCAACGCCTGCTCTATGCCCCGCTCCAGCTCCGCCTTCTCCTGTTCAGTGCTTGAGATTCGGCGCTCCAGGTCTCGGACGGCCTTTGAGGCGATGGCGCGCTCCTTCGCGCGTTCTCGGTCCTTCGACCGGCGGGCCACCCGGCCTTCGGAGCGCAGTTCGGTGAGACGGCGCGCCTGCCAGAAGTCGCTGAACCCGCCGGCGTACGACACGAGCTTCCGGTCACGCACCTCGACCACGCGCTCGACGACCTTGTCCAGGAAGTAGCGGTCGTGCGAGACGACGAGGATCGTTCCCTCGTAGTCGGCCAGCGCGTCCTCGACGGCCTCGCGCGCCTGAATGTCCAGATGATTGGTCGGCTCGTCGAGGATTAGGAAGTTCGGCTTCTGGACCATCAGGCGGGCGAGCTGGAGCCGGTTCCGTTCGCCGCCGGAGAGGTTCTGCACGACCTTCCCCAGGTCGTCCGGGCCGAACAGGAACCGCGCCAGGACGCCGTGCGCATCGCGGCGGCTCAACCTGCCGGCGGCAAGGATTTCGTCCAGTACCGTTCGATCCCCCTTCAGCACTTCCTGCTGCTGGGCGCAGTAGCCGATGGTCAGGCTCGGGCCGATGCGTACCACCGCGTTCTCCCACGCGGCCGTCTCGACGACATCGCGCAGGAGCGTCGTTTTCCCGCACCCGTTCGGGCCGATCAGGGCGACGCGCTCGCCGCACGCGATGTCCAGATCCACTTCGTCAAAGAGCTTCAGGTCGCCGAACGCCCTGCTGTACCCGCGGAGTTGGAGCGCCACGTGCGCCTTGGGCGCTTGCGTGCTGAAGTCCGGCTGGATGGCGCTTGAGCCAAGCATCGGCTTCTCGACCGCCTGGGCCTTCTCGCGCTCAAGCTGTGCGCGCCGGGCGCGCAGGCGCTTGCCCCAGGCCGGAGCGGAGTGCCCGCGCGCGATTTCGGCGAATTTCTGCACCAGCGCCTCGAGTTGCGCCAGACGCTTCTGGTTTGCTATGTAGTCCTCCTGCTGGGCGACGAGCTGCCGCAGGCGGCCGGCGCGGTAAGCAGAGTAGTTGCCCTCGTGGCGCGCGAGCGTGCCCCCTTCCAGGTGCAGGATGCCCTGCACCACGCGGTCCAGCAGGTAGCGGTTGTGGGACACGATGAGCACGGCGCCTTTGAAGCGCGACAGGAAGCCCTCCAGCCAGGCCACGCCGACGTAGTCCAGGTGATTCGCCGGCTCGTCCAGGAGAAGCAGGTCCGGCTCGGCCAGAAGCGCCTGGGCAAGGGCGAGGACGTTCATCTCGCCGCCCGAGAGGCGGCTGACCCGTTGGTCGCCGCGCCCGGCCAGGCCCAGCGCGTCAAGCATGGCATCGGCTCGCCGGACATAGGTGTCGCCATTGATGTGGTCGTATGCGTCGCGCGCACGCTCATAGGCCCGCATGGCGCGCTTCACGTCCGCCTCGCCGGCGGAAGCGAGGCGCTCTTCCTCGCGGCGCAAGGCGGCCGTCAGCCGCCGGTGTGTCTCCAGCACGCAGTCCATCACACATGCATCGGCCGGGTACTCTACGTGCTGCGGTACGTAACCGATCCGCGCGCCCCGTGCGACGGCCACGTTGCCGGCCGAGGCTTCCTCCTTGCCCACGATGATGCGGAGCACCGTCGTCTTGCCCGCGCCGTTCGGGCCGATCAGCCCCAGCTTCTCGCTGCTGTTGATCTGGAACGAGACGTCCTTGAGCACCGTCTGGGCGCCGAAATTCTTGCTTACGTTCTGCAGGTTGACGAGCATCATGGTCGTGTCTTGAGCGGTGCGACCCCGCACGGTTCTCCATCAGAAAAAGAAGAAGGCCACGGTCACCCGTGACCCTCTTGGAACGCTTGTCTTTGAAGCCACGGAGGTAACCGCGAAGCCCGGCCCGCCGGGCGCCCATGGGCGTACCACAACCCGTCCCGCGTGGGCGCGCCGGACAGCCGATCTGTGCTTCGTCAGGCTGTCACTCGCGTGACTCCTTTGTCTCGTCCCGGCCTCCCGGCCGCATGCCATACATTATCGCGCCTCCGGCGCGGGCGTCAAGCCCTGATCTTCGTCACGGGAAAATCGGGACCGCTTGCGTGCGCGGCACTTCAAGCCGACGGGGACGTCCGGTGTGAGCGTGCTGTCGGCGTCGAGCGCATTCACGTGGGCCTCTTCGACCACAGGGGCGTCGCCATCGCGCAGGTACAACAAAGAGTTGACAGAAGCGAATCGGTAGCATATGCTTACTCCCGACGTGAACAGGCGTAGGCTTTGCCTGGTCCATCTGGCACGCGGAATATGCTTACTTTATGGGAAGGCGTAGGGTCCTTGCAGTACGGCGGATGAACGAGAGGAGCAGAGCATGGCAGAGGTATCGGAGAAGAAGAGGTTGGTGGCATTGTTGCTTTGCATCTTCCTGGGCGGCCTGGGTGTTCACAGGTTCTACGTCGGCAAAATCGGCACCGGGATACTGCAGATCGTCACGTGCGGCGGCGTAGGGATATGGTGGCTGATAGACCTGATCATGATCATAGCGGGCTCATTCACAGACAAGCAGGGCAAAGTCGTACAGACCTGGTGATCTGTCGGTCGCCTGAGACGGGCGTGCGGAACATTACCCGCGACGGTGAACTTGGACAACGCGGGTGTGATGCCGTGGTTCCGACAGCAATGTCGGCCCGGCCGAATGACAGGCCGTCCCCCTTTCGCGTTCCAAGTTGCCTTCGGTTGTGGAACATTCGTGCGAAGGCCGCTACAGGTCGAAGAGCACGCCGGGGTTCAAAATGCAGTCCGGATCGAGGGCACGCTTGACCGCCCGCATGGCCTCTATGTCCGCTTCGCAGAATTGAACCTGCAGGAACTTCTTCTTGATCCGCCCGATTCCGTGCTCGCCCGCCACGCTGCCCCTTAGCCGCACGGCCTCAGCCGCAAACTCCATGTAGAGAGCTTCGGCCCGCCTGAGTTCGCCCTCAGTGTTCGGCAGGATGTTCACATGCAGGTGGCCGTCGCCGATGTGGCCAAAGATCACGTAGTCGAGCCCGGATTCCTCAAGGCGCCGCCGGTAGAAGTCCATCATCGCGCCCAGCGACTCCAGCGGCACGGCCATGTCGGTGCCGACTTTGTGCAGCTCAGGCACCTTCATCTTGCGCCGGCCGATGATGGCATTGACCGTCTCCGGCATGGCGTGGCGGAGCCGCTTCATCTCCTCCACGTCGCGCTCGGTGAAGCCCGCCCAGCTTGCGGCCGGATCAAGCCCGGCCTTCGCGAGGACCTCTCGGAGAGCGGCGTAGATGGAGTCAAGCTCAGCCTCGTCGCCGAACGCAAGCTCCGCGTAGACGGCCGCCGCGGCGTTAGCCGGCAGGCGCGAGACCTCCACGTAGGCCGGCGTCTCGCGGCCCACGCTCCTCAGCAGCGCCATCGCCTCCGGCCCGATGTACTCAAGCGCGAGCGGCGTCAGGGCGGGGTGCCGCTTGCACTCTGTCGCCAGCGCAACGGCGGCGTCCGCGCCCTCCATGAACTGAGTGAGGAACAGGCGATTGGGCGGCTTCTCGATCAGGCGCAACTCCGCCTCGACGACGATGCCCAGCGTGCCTTCGCTGCCGATGAACAGGTCAACCGCGTCCATGTTGCGCTTCAGATAGTAGCCGCCGGTGTGCTTGGTCTGCGGGATGGGGAGTTCGGGCGTGCGCACCTCGGCGCGACTGCCGTCCTCGCGCAGGAAGATGAGCAAGCCGCCGTCGGCCCGGACCTCGCCGCGTCTCAGCGTGAGGATGCGGCCGTCGGCGGTCACGACTTTCAGCCAGTTGACCCAGCTACGGGTCGGCCCGTAGAAAAGCGTCCGCGCGCCTGAGGCGTTCGTCGCCATTGTGCCGCCGAGCTGCGCCGTGACCTCCGTTGTGTCAACGGGATAGAAGAGCGGCCGCTCGGGCTTGCCGTCCACGTAGTCGCACAGTCCGTGATCGAGAGCATCCGTCAGTTCGGCGAGCGTCGTCCCGGCCCGTACGTGGACGCTCCAGTTCCCGCCCGTGTCGCGCCGGACGACCGGCCTAACTTTGGCGCGCTCAAGCGAGATGATCTCCTCAGCCCCCAGCGGAACGGCCGCGCCGGTTATGCCGGTCCGTCCGCCGGAGATCGCTGCGCGATGGCCCGCCTGACGGACGGCGCGCACGGCCTCAGCGACCTCCTCAGCCGTTGTTGGAAAGTGAATGGCGTCCACGTGCGGTGCGGTCAGGCGCGATTCGTCGTGCAAGTACTCGGCGTAGCCCTGGCGGATCCGGTCCCAGCCGATGATCTTGCGATATCCGGTTGCGGCAGGCCCACCGCCCCCTGCCTGGAGCGGCTCCTCTGGGATCAGCTCATTCACCGCCGGCCTCCTTGCCGCTCCTGGCGCGCCGGACCTGCTCGACAAGCCGTGGGATCACCTCGCGGTAATCGCCCACAATTCCGAAGTCGGCGAATTCGAAGATGGGCGCGGCCGGATTGCTGTTGATAGCCACAATTGTGGCTGAAGACTGCATCCCCACGCGATGCTGGACGGAGCCCGATATGCCCACAGCCACATAGAGGCGCGGCTGGACGGTCTTCCCCGTCTGGCCAACCTGGCGCTCGTAGGGCGCCCAGCCGGCGTCCACGGCGGCGCGGCTGGCAGCGACCTCTCCGCCAAGCTCCGAGGCGAGGCCATTCAGAAGCTCGAATCCCTCCGGGCCTCCGAGCCCCCGCCCGCCGGCAACCAACACGTCGGCCTCGGCGATGCTGGCGCTCTCAAGCGCTCCCGCGCCGCCCGCGAGCACCTCGACGCCGCCATCCAGAATCTCCTCGGGAAGGGTCCAGCGCTTTACCCCCGGCCGCCTCGTTCCGCTCCGCTCAGGCGCGCTCATCACCTTCGGCCGCACGGTCGCCATCTGGGGACGGTGCTGTCGCGTGACGATCGTCGCCATGATGTTGCCGCCGAACGCAGGGCGCGTCTGCAAGAGGTTCCGGCTTTCCGGGTCTATGGCCAGTCCCGTGCAATCGGCGGTGAGGCCCGTCCTGCAAAGCACGGCCACTTGCGGCATGAGGGAGCGCCCCTCGCCTGTCGCACCGGCCAGCACGATCTCGGGGCGGCACCGGCCGATCAGGTACGCCAGCGCCCGGCCGAACGGGCCATCCCGGTAGCGCGCCAACGCCGGATGCTCGGCCACGTGCACCGCGCTGACAGGCAGCCCGGCAAGCTGCACAGCCGGGTCCGAAAGGCCGTGCCCGAGCACCGCGACCTCGACCCGGCTGCCGAGCGGAGCGGCCAGTTCCGCGGCCTTGCCCACGAGTTCCAGCACCACGTGGTGGAGCCGCCCCCCGTGGTGCTCGCCGTAGACCCAGACCGCGCCAATGCGTGCGCCTGGACCGCCGGCCCCGGGCTGTGACCTCGCCGCCATCAGATGAGCGCCCTCTGCCTGAGTGCCTGCACAAGTTTCACAACGGTTTTCACCGCGTCTCCCTGCCAGACCACGCAGGCGCCGCGCGGCGACGGCGTGAAGATCTTCACCACGCGGGTTGGCGAGCCCGCAAGCCCGAACTGCGCTGCATCGCCCCCCACGTCGCCCGCGCCCCACCGTGAAATCGCGCACCTCCGCGCTTTCATCTGGCTTACGAGCGATGGCAGGCGCGGAAAATTCAAGTCCTTCAGGACAGTGAGCACCGCCGGGAGGCGCACTTTCAGCGTCTCGTCGCCGTAGTCCGTGAGGCGCTGGACGACGAGGGCATCTTCCGAGCCTTCGAGCACTCGCCGCACGTAGGTGGCCTGCGGCCAGCCGAGATGGACGGCCAGGCCGGGCCCAACCTGCGCCGTGTCTCCGTCTATCGCCTGTTTGCCGCAGAGGACAAGGCGGACGCCCTCCAGCTTGCGCACAGCGCAGGCCAGCGTGTAGGACGTGGCCCAGGTGTCTGCTCCCGCGAAAGCGCGATCGGTGAGCAGGAGGGCATTATCGCACCCGCGGGCAATCGCCTCCCGCACCGCCGCCTCGGCCTGGGGCGGGCCCATGGTGAGTGCCGTCACCGAGCCCCCCAGGCGCTCGCGGAGCGCCACCGCCCCTTCGATGGCGTATGCATCAAGGGGGTTCAGGATGCTCTCGACCCCCTCGCGGATGAGGGTCCCGCGTTCGGGGTCAATCCGAACGTCTGAGGTGTCGGGCACCTGCTTTATGCACACAACGATATGCATTATTGCATATTAACCCGGGGCCGCGTCGGCAGGATGATGCGAGCGCAAGCACGCTCGCGGGATGAACGCTCCAAACGCCACTCATCTTAGCAGCGCCGGGGGGCCGAGTCAAAGCTGCAACGCCATAGCGCGCACCGTTGGCAATCCGCCGAGGCCGCTGTACACTGTGTGTTTCGCGTTCCGAGGCGCACTCAAACACGACAGGCCCTTTTTCCGGGAGAAGCCGGCAGATGGCGCTGAATGGACCAAAGGCCCCTAAGAGGAATCAACTTGCGTCGGTGATCGAATTGCCGGAACGAGTGTTCCGTTCAGGCTGGCAGACCACGATGCTGCAAGAGTTTCCGCTCATGTTCGCGCCCGACAATGCCGAGAACCTCCGAGTATTCACCGATAAGGGCAAGGCCGTCTCGCTGGTCGGCATGCTCGTCCGCGACGCGTGGATGCTGGGCACCCGCCACCGCTGCTGCTGCATCGGCGGCGTCTGCACTGATCCCGCCTACCGCGGCAAGGGCCTGGCCACGCGCCTGATGGACGATGCCCGCCGCAAAGCCATCGCCGACGGCGTGGACATCTTCCTTATCTCCGGCGGCCGGGGCCTGTATCGCCGCCTCGACTACGTGGATGCAGGAACCTACTTCTCCTGCAAAGTCAGGCTGAGCCGGCTCCCCCGCAAGGGCGCGTATTCCTTGAGGACGTGGCAGCCTGAAGATCTGACAGCGCTTGTGCGGATCTACTCCTCGGAGCCCGTTCGCTTCGAGCGGACGCCGGAGGACTTCCTTGCCTTCGTAAGCACCGGACTGGTGGGCTGTTCAGCAGGTACGACGGCGGTCGTCTGCCCGTCCGACTGCGATGAGCCGGTCGCGTATTTCACTTACCAGATCGGCGGCCCGCCGTGGGAGAGGAAACCCAAGGATTCCGTGACCGTGATCGAGATGGGCGGCCCGCGCTATGCCATCTTTCGGGCGCTCGGCGCCCTGCTGGACCGTCAGGGCGTGGACGCAGCGGAAGTCCGCTTCCTCGGCAGCGACGCAGAGACGGCCGAACTTGCCCGCAGCTTCGGATGGCCTACACAGCCCCAGGGCTTTCGCGGCACGGTCGGGGTCGTCGAGCCGGCCCGGTTCTGGCAGGCGTGCCTTCCGCTGTTTGCCGAGCGCCTCGGCCGCGAGCGCGCCGCCCGCCTCAAGATGGCCGGCGGCGAAAAGGTCAGTATCTCGTACGGGCGTGAGAAAGTCGTGCTGCACAGCATGAGCGCCTTCACGCACCTCGCCTTCGGGCCGGCCTCACGCCGCGACCAGCTCGACCTGGGGCTGCGCCCGGGCTCGGAACTCGCCGCCGTGCTCGACGACATCTTCCCCATGCCGTTGGTGGACTACGGACTCAACTTTGTCTGAACACGGCGCGCAGTTGAGTTAGCCCAATCTAACCGTTATGCTTGAAAGTCTCCCCTCAAGAGCCCCTAACAGAATGACCAGCGTCCGCGTGTCGCGGACGCCCGGCCGCAACGGAGCGGATTTCGCCGCAGGCCAAGGAGCGTCGGGCGCGGGCGCATAAGAGACCAATGCGAAAAGTGTGGCGTCGAGCGTGCCCCCCTTATGCCACTCCGACCACCTTGTCGGCCAATTCCGTCGAGGGCGCTTTCCTTGAGCGACCTCGACCAGCTGTCGCCATTTTCGGCGACAGCCCGGCGACACAGGGATGCGGCGAAGGACGCCCGTCCCTGCGGGTTGCGCCTCCAGCCGGCGTCTCCGGTGTCAGGGCTCCTCGTCGTGCCCGACCCTGGCACGCACTCGGAGCCCTTCCTTGCATCCATCCGGCCGGAGGCGCAACGCGGCTCACGCGGCATTCTGTTAGAGGCTCTGAGTATTGCTCCCCCTCGGGTCGGCGGGCAACGCAATGAACTCGTAAAGGGGGGTGAGCACCTCTATCAGGCAATGCTTGCAGCATATGGGCGAAGACGAAGAACTTATGATGCGCGCTGGAAAAGGCGACATGGACGCCTTCGATGAGCTTGTGTCGCGTAACCAGCGCACGGCCCTGAGCGTCGCGTACCGCTTCCTGGGCCGGCAATCGCTCGCCGAGGACGCCGTGCAAGAGGCTTTCCTGAAGGTCCTCGCGGGCGCGTCGCGCTACCGCCCCACTGCTCGTTTCAGCACCTATCTGTACGGCGTCATCTGGCACATCTGCGTAGACTTCTACCGGAAGAAGCGCACAGAGTCGTTGGACGACGTGCCCGCCCGCCAGGACCCGGGGCCCGACCCTGCCCAGGCGGCCCTGGCAGGCGAGCGAGCCGACCTCGTGCGACAAGCCGTTCAGGAGCTTCCCCCGCGCCAGCGGATGGCCCTCGTCCTCAAGCACTTTGAGAACCTGAGCTACGAGGAGATCGGTCGCACTCTCGAATGCTCCCCCACGGCGGTTGACGCCCTCCTCGTCCGTGCAAAGCGCAAGCTCCAGGAGCGCTTAAGGGATGTCCTCTGACCCCGCCCTGGCCGGCCGGAGGGCAGGCCCGGGAGCCTTGCCGGGCCGTTTGCGCGCGTTCATGCACCATTGGTGCGCTGGGTGCCGCGTTTTTCCGACGCAGGAATCGCCGCCTCCACCCGTTTAATGGTGTAATTGAAGTCCATGAACAAAGGAACGGACATGAGGCAGACTCCCAAACAACCGCCCGCTGCGACGCGAGACAACCGAGTCAAGGATGGGCTGCTTGTGGAGATGCCGGTCAGCACAAGAGAACGGGGTATATTGGGGACGGGAGAGAGGGCTATGAGCGCAAATAATAGAGTGATGACGGTGGCTCTGCACCGCGCGGCAGGTGAGGGGGACAAGTGGTTCGCCGAGACCTTGCTGGAGAAGGGCGCCAATGTCAATGGCCAGGATGAGAGCGGCGTGAGCGCCTTGCACCTCGCCGCCGAGAACGGGAACGCGGAGTTGGTTGCCTTGCTGCTGTCGCGGGGCGCTGAGGTAAACGCCCGGACCGACGGCGGATGGACTCCCCTGCACGGCGCCGCAGCCGCAGGCCAGTGGGAGGTCGCCAGGCTCCTTTTGGAGAAGGGCGCAGACGTGAATGCCGCCGATAGCCGCGGCGAGACGCCCCTTCACGCGGCCGTCCACTGGGGGCGTCGCGGGATAGCCATGCTTCTGATGTCCAACGGGGCGGATGTAGAGGCAGGGCCCGAATGGCTCAAGTCGCAGCCTGACCTGGCCCTGGCCAGCGAATGAGGAGCTGCCTGTGACGCCGAACGGATTCCATGCCTGCACCATCTTCTCTGAAGCGCCCCGGAATGCCATTGTCAGGGCTCCTAAGGGGGTTCTCTGCGTCATCCTGCCGGATGACGGGACGCCCGCGCGACGGCCTGTATCTCGCGCGCAGGATTCAGCGGCCCCGG
>Ga0315282_10000290_pt1 | contig 99264 bp, 87 predicted proteins | sample YL17G07_20_MG_FD_203693 | JGI IMG/M metagenome (GOLD analysis project Ga0315282, IMG submission 203693) | Sediment microbial communities from Yellowstone Lake, YNP, Wyoming, USA - YL17G07_20 | ecosystem: Environmental > Aquatic > Freshwater > Lake > Sediment | place: USA: Wyoming | collected...
CTGTCTTCTGCAAATGAAGCGCCTCCGTTAGTATAGTTGTATATCGAGCGAGCTCTTATCTGGTCAAGTTTAGCCTGGGCAAGAATGAAACTGCGGGTTTTATGCTCTATCTTTATGGCGCTGGCGTGGGCAACGGTCAAACATTTCAATATCGGAACCATCGCGACAATCAGTAATGCTGAAGCAGTAACAACTTCGATTATAGTTAACCCCGTGAATCGTTTTGCAATTTTCAGTTTTCGGTGCATTGTATCATACCTGTTGCCGGAGTAATACTAATTGTGAAGATTTTTCCATTTGCAGAAACGGCTAACTGGGAATCGCTTCCGGTTAAATTTCCCAGCGGGCCGAATTGAAAGTTTGTTCCGCCTGAGCAGGTGATTTTCGGGTCAATTGAAAATGTGCCGTTCGGAATTGGTGTCCCATTGCCGTCTACTATTTGATAGGTTAAGCCGGTTCTGTTTAGTGCAAAGCCGTTGGGATTGGTCGCTGCGTTGGAAATAGCAAGCTGGCGTGTTCGGCGAAGGTCGGTGACAATTTTTCTCGCAACTGTATCAGCCTGTTTACGATATAGAGCGGCAAACTGAAGTCTTGGTATCGCTATGAAGGCCAATGCGCCCAAAATCACTACAATTACAATCAGTTCAACCAGTGTGTGAGCATTCCTTTTCTTTGTCATAATGCAAATCCGCAATGGACAAGCCCTTGATTAATGGCCATGGGCGTCGCAAGAAACACGGTGAGTAGTACCGTCAATCGAATAGTTTCCATCAGTCGGACACGTAGGAGCACCCTTAGGAAAATAGTTAGGGTCGTTCGTAATATCCGTCAAGGCGGCCGGCCAGGAGCTGTTTTCCGAATAGTACACTTCGATTTGTGTGTTCATCATTCCAACATTAGTTCGGCAGGTCCTGGTCCTGGCGGCAGCTGAATTTCGAGACATTCTTGGAATAGCAATTGCGGCTAAGGTCACTGCGGCTACAATCATTACAATTGCAATCAGTTCAACCTGTGTATGAGCACTCCTTTTCTTTGTCATAATGCAAATTCACAATTAACAAGCAAAAAGGAACCGCCGGAAGGCGGTTCCCCTATATGCAAGCTATCCAGATTTTTTTGCCTTTTACACCCTGTAAGTGCCTTCGGTCCCTTGATTAGTGGCCGGTGGTACTGCAGTCGACACGATGAGTAGTAGCATCCATCGTATAGGGCGTACTGGTTCCAGTAGACGGACAGACAGGAGCACCATCAGGGAAATAGTTAGGGTCATCTGTGACAGTCCCCAAGGTGGCCGGCCACGCGTCAGTTGCCGAATTGGCATGGTACAATTCGATTTGTGTGTTCATCGTGGCGACATTAGCTTGGCAGGCCCTCAACTTGGCGGTAGCTGAATTCTGAGACATTCTTGGAATGGCAATTGCTGCTAACGCCCCTAAAATTATAACCACAATGAGCAATTCAATTAGTGTAAGGCCTTTTCTGTTTTTCGATAGTTTCATAATTTGTCCCTTCTCTAAAAGAAATTTTTTCATTAATCAAATCAGGTAGATAATCGTCATAAAACATCACCTACTTTATAGAAAACTGATGAAAAATTATCAGGCCAGGGCTTGCAAGTTAGTTCGGCAATCCATACACTCCTATCGCAGGAAGCGTTTTTATCGGAGGTAATCGCCTTTTGTCTGCATTTGCTCCCTCTTTTAATAAATTATAAAGCAAAATCTGCTTTATCCAAATCTAATAGGAAAAATCCCCCGTATTTTATCAAAACTTATCTACCCGGACAGCCGTGTTTTTCTTATATAGTTTCGACTATTCCAAGTGGCCCATGTAATCGAACATAGGCAAATAAGCCCCCATAAGAATCAATCCAACAACAGCACCCATAATAATCGTCAAGGCCGGCTCCAATTTCAAAAGCAAAGCATTTATTGCCCGCTCAATGTCTTTATCAAGAAGGTCGGCGCCTTTGTTCAACATTTCCGGTAATTGCCCCACCTGCTCCCCGGAGGCGGCCAACTGTATGATTATCGGAGGAAAAATTGCGTAGCTTTTAAGAGATTTTGCAACAGGATTGCCTGCCTTAATTTCTTGTTGCAATTCTTTGGTAATTTCGGTCAATTTGTGATTGTTAGCAACCATACTTGCTACATCCAAAGCCTTAATCAGCGAAACTCCAACTGAAGCCAGCATTGCGAAAGTCCGCGTAAACTGTGAGACTACAAGCATACGATTTAGTTTGCCAAAAACAGGCATATTCAGTTTGAAAGCATCCCACCATGCCTGTACTTGTGGTTTTTGCAACAGCCATCGTAATACCATTGTTCCTGCCGCTGCCACAATAAGGATTGCCCACCACTGTTGTGTTACCAGAGAGCTTAACCCTATAAGAACTCGCGTCGGGCCAGGCAATGGCACATGCGCCTGCTTGTATAATTTCATAAAGACCGGTATAACAAAAATCAAGAGAAAGGTAATAACTACAAAGCACATAATAGTCACTATAACAGGGTAAGCAAAAGCGGAAACGACCTTTCGTCTTATATCTGCCCGCTTCTCCAGATACGCAGCACTCATATCGAGCGTTTTTCCCAGCTTCCCCCCGGTCTCACCGGCTTCAATCATTCCAAGGAAGAAAGCTGAGAATATGTTTTTGTATTTTTCGCAGGCGTTTTTTAGACTTGAACCGGTCTGTATGCTCTGCTTGATATCAGCAATTACATACTTGAAGGCCTGATTTTCGGTCTGCTCCTCCAAGGCCTCCAGGCAGCTCAGTATTGATAGACCTGCCGAATACATCTCTGCGAACTTATAGGCAAAAGTCGCTACTTCCGAACGCTTTATTCTCTTGCGTTTCGCTGCTGAGCTTTTTTTCCGCCGAGCCTTTACGAGGATATAACCTATCTTGCCCAGCTCCTCTCGCAGCCCTATAACATTATCAATATCGGTGTATATGCCGGAGAACTTCCTGCCCGTTCCATCTTTCGCCACGTATTGGTAGACTGCCATTACTCTATCCTCACATTGATGACCCGCATTATCTCATCTATTGTTGTCACGCCGGTGAGAACCTCATTGACAGCGCTTCTATGAAGTGTTTTCATACCTTCTTTAATCGCTTGTTGCCTAATCGCATCGTCGCTGCTTCTATCTGTGATCATTTTCCTTATTGTCGGAGAAATAGGCAGTATCTCAAAAATGCCCTTTCGCCCGTGATATCCGGTATGGTAGCAGCTGTTACATCCTGTCCCCTCATAAAATTCTATCTTCTTATCCCGGTAAGATTCGCCAAACATACGGTTCAGGTCATCTTCAGATGGCTGATAGACCTGCCTGCACTTGGAGCAGGAATTCCTTATAAGCCTTTGAGCGATTGCTCCTAAAAGCGCTGAAGCAACGAGAAACGGCGGTATTCCGAGATTGATTAAACGTGATATCGCGCCTGCTGCGTCGTTGGTATGCAATGTGCTTAGTACCAGATGTCCCGTCAGGGCAGCACTGATAGCTATTTCTGCTGTTTCAAAATCACGAATTTCTCCTACCAATATGATATCTGGGTCTTGCCGAACTATGCTTCGCAATGCTGATGCAAATGTTATCCCCGCAATCGGTTTGACCTGCAGCTGTGTAATACCATCGAGGCGATACTCAACAGGATCCTCAACAGTAACGATATTTCTTTCAGAAGTATTTAGCAGTTGCAGAACCGAATATAGCGTGGTCGTTTTACCACTGCCGGTCGGTCCGGTCAGAAGTAACATGCCATAGGGATTGCTGGCCAATTCTCGAAATTTTCGATTATCATCGGGCGATGGCACAACAGCGTCAAGCGACCATTTAATTGCGTCCTTATCGAGAATCCTGATAACTATTTTTTCTCCTCCAACCCCTGGTAAGGACGAAACCCTCATATCGTACTCTCTGCCATCATGCTGCACAATCATATGACCGTCTTGAGGGACTCTTTGCTCAGAAATATCCATATCCGCTGTAACCTTAATGTGCGATACTACCTCAAGCTGTGCCGACGATGGCACCTTTATTGCATCATGTAAGATTCCATCTATACGGTACCGCACCCTCATGTCAGGCTGTTGTGGCTCGATGTGTATATCACTTGCCCCTGCGTCAATCGCACTGTTTATTATGGAAGAAACCAGCTTCGTAATAGGAGCATTGGTAACTCGTGGCGATTTATTCTCAGGCTCGGCCTCTCTCGATTCATCTTTATTACTGTCTGTTGTTAACCGCATTGAAGCTATAGCCTGGCGTGTTACATTTTGCACGTTGAAGTGATATGTAATAGCTTGTCTGATTGCATTCTGTGTAGCAGCCAGAGGTACTACCTTAAAACCCGTCCTCATCTCTATTTCGTCTCTAACAGCGAGATTCAGGGGCGAACTCATCGCCACCAGCAGCTTGTTACCCTCTTTTTTCAAGGGAATTATATTGTATTGGTTTGCTATCTCGTATGTCACCATGTGAGCAGCTATGGGATTTATCATATCTGGTGAAAGGTTCACAAATTCTATCTGATGACCAGCGGCAATTATCCTGATGAGCTGCTCTTCATCTACAAAGTTATTTTTTTTGAGAATACTTATTAGGCTTTGGCCGCTTATTTCTTGCTCTTTGAGAGCCTTTTGCAAGGTCTCTTCATCAAGAATGTTTTGCTCCAGTATATATGAAATTATGCGTTCTTGCTTTTGCATAGTATATCTTTCGAATATGTGGTTATACGAGCTCACAATCACTATCGACATTGCTCAGTGAAGACTTAATGAGAAGCTTCTATCTATCAAATTTGAACATTCTGCAGGTAATATAAAAGTCCGATACTAAAACAAGTAATAACTTTATCAGTGCCAGCAAAATGGCTGGGTTTATGACCGATAATCTTGCTTTTCTGGGAGACTCTTAATTTGTCGGATTGAGGACTTCTCCCAGCTCTTTATTTAGTTTTTCACCCCATTCGCCAAATTAGTAGCAACTTGCGACCTTTGAAAAGTTGTATGGGCTAACTCTAAACACGAATATGGACCCTTATATCATTACGTTAACGTTATTCTTTGCTAATGCTGTAATTGGTTTGGGTCGATAGAAAATTAGCAAAGCGATTCTGCAACTAAGAAAACACAGGAAGTTTATAGCTTCGAAGAGGAAGCCTATAATGTTGGGATTATTTAAGTCAAAAAAGAAAACCTCTCGTGCCAGAGTACTTGTTGTTGATGACGAAGCTGATATAGTCAGCACCGTCAAATACCGCCTTGAATTTTGCGAATTTGAGGTTATTACAGCCACCAACGGAAAAGAAGGTTTGGAAAAAGCGGCAAACGAAAAGCCGGACCTTATATTATTAGATATCAGTATGCCGGTTATGAGCGGCCATGAGATGCTCGAACGCCTCAAAAATCGTCCGGAGCTAAAGGACATACCTGTGATAATGTTTACCGCATTCAGCGATGCAAAGGATGTAGCTAAAGCCGTGGAACTTGGTGTAGCTGATTACGTTACTAAACCATTTGATTTTACTGACCTGGTAGGAAAAATAACAAACGTCTTGGGAAATAAAGTCCAGCGGTAATGTACAAAAGCAGGCCGAAAACCCAAACAAGGCAAAGCGATAGGCAATTCACCAACCAAAGAGATATTTACTAAATGCAGAGTGAAAATGGAGACCGATGTTGCACAAAAGTTAAGAATACTCGTAGTTGAAGATGACATCGTTGACAGAAAATCGCTGCAAAGACTGTTGTCTCAATCGGCACTGCCTATTTCAGATATAAAATCCGCAGAATGTCTTGCTACGGCGATTGGATTTCTGGATAAAGAACAGTTTGACGTTGTGTTCCTTGACCTCGGCCTGCCAGACAGTCAGGGAATTGAATCTTTCAACGCAATATACGCTAAAACTCCGAATGTACCCGTTATTGTGCTGAGTGGTCTTGACGATGAAGAAACGGCAGTTACGGCGGTGAAGAAGGGGGTGCAGGATTATTTTGTCAAGGGACAGATTGATAGCAACCTGCTGACTCGCGCTGTGCGGTATGCCATCGAACGCAAGCGGACTAGTAAAATACTCGATGAAAAGCAGAAAAATATAGAGGCAATATTTGACGCAGCACCTGTTGGCATGATGTTAATCGACGAGCACAAGGTAGTCAAGCGTGTCAATGATGCTATCAGACAAATGCTTAACAAAGGTTATCAGCAGATTATTAATCAACGATTCGGTGATGCTCTGGGCTGCGTTAATGCTGTTAGCAGTGGAAAAGGCTGTGGAAATAGCCCGGCTTGTGAATTATGTCGACTCTACAAAACCGTAGATACGGTATTAGATTCACAACAGGCTGTTCACGAGGTTGAGATCCAACTTACGCTCAAGATTGACGATAGACGAATTACACGCTGGCTTCTTATAAATGGCGTGCCTGCAATAATAGATGGTCACAGGTGTGCAGTCCTTGCTGTTAATGATATTACCAGAAGCAAGATGGCAGAGCGTGAACGCCAATTGGCGGAAGACAAGTACCGAACTATCTTTGAAAATTCTGCGGTTTCTATCTCGCTTGTTGATGAGCAGGAGCGCCTCATTTCCTGGAACAAATTCACAGAGCATCTTCTGGGTATGAACAAAGAGGATTTGTATCTCAGGCCGGTGAAATCGTTCTATCCTGAAGGGCAGTGGCGGAAAATAAGAGCCCTCAACATCAGACAAAAAGGATTACAGCGTCACCTGGAAACCAAGATGGTTAGGAAAAATGGGGTATTGATTGATGTTGATGTTTCGCTGAGCGTTCTGAAAAATCCTGAGGGAAAGATAATAGGTTCGATAAGCGTCATCACAGACATCACTGAACGCAAAAGAGCAGAAGAGGAATTAAAAGAGGCAATGGAAACAAAATCGCAATTTATATCTACGGTTTCGCACGAACTGCGGACGCCTTTGGCATCTATGAAAGAAGCTATCTCCATTGTTTCAGAGAAAGTAGCAGGGAAAATTAATAAAGACCAAAGGCATTTCTTAAATATCGCAGAAAGAAATATAGACAGGCTTGCCAGATTGATCAACGAGGTTTTGGATTTTCAAAAGCTCAGTGCCAACAAAATGAAATTTCATATGCAGGAGAACGATATCAGGGAAGTTGTTAAGGATGCGTGCCACACAATGGCCCTCTATGCGGAGAAGAAAAGGGTGAAACTTTCCATTAAACTTGATGATGATTTGCCCAAAGCCAGGTTTGATAGCGACGGAATTATGCAGGTCCTAACAAACTTAATTAGTAATTCAATCAAATTTACACCTGAAAAGGGCCAAGTTACCGTTTTTGCTCAGCACAAAGGTGAAGATTTAGTTATACGGGTCAGCGATACAGGCACAGGGATACCTAAGGAGGCCCTTACAAAAATATTCGACCCATTTTATCAAGCACATCAGCCCGGACAGGAGACCAAGGGCACAGGTTTGGGACTTTCCATAGTTAACAAAATCGTGATGATACACGGTGGCAGAATTGAGGTCGAAAGTGAGGTGGGGCAAGGCACAACTTTTACTGTCTTTCTGCCATTAGATGGTAAGCCCACGCCGGAGGTTTTACCTGAAAAAATGGACGAACTTCTGGAGAACACTGTTGTTGATAGTCAAGCTCACATAAAATGAAGGATGGTGCATAGCGGCTCTCTCCTCTTTTTCGTAGAATATCCATAACAAACTCCTTCAGCTTTGTAATCTTTTTCTTCGATTTGCAAAGTAACTTAGTAATATGCCTAACTCAAAAAGCAAATACATCGGAATCGACAGAGCAAATAAAGAAACCAGGTCTGACCCGGGTGTAGCCGCAGCCGCCACGAAGACAATCCCCAGCACAACATATTTTCTCGATTTACGCAGGGCTTCGATTGAAACCAGTCCGGTTTTATTCAGAAAGAAAATAGCTATTGGGGTCTGAAACGCAAGGCCGAATACCAGCATCATTGTGGACACAAACGACACATAGTTCTTGAAGGTGAAATTGGAAGTAACTCCCAAAACACTCTTGTTGAAAAGCACAAGAAAACGCAGAGTTAACGGCGCTATGATAAAGACAAAAAACAAAGCGCCCGTGACGAACAAAATCGTTGAAAAAGGCACAGCGAGATAGACATATCGTTTCTCGTGCGGGTAAAGTCCTGCGGCAATGAATAGCCACAACTGATAAAAAATCCAAGGCGACGCTATCACCACTGCTGCAATCATCGATATTTCCATATAGCTGGTGAATCCGTCTGTTGGGGCGATGCTCTGGAGGCGTGCTTCCTGCCCCATCACTTTGATGTAGGGCAGTTCAATAAATGATATTATCCACTTGCCGAAGGCCAGGCACACAATAAGGGTTACCGCCAGACCTAATATCACAAGGATAAGCCGGGCGCGCAGTTCCTCAAGGTGGTCGCCCAGACTCATAGTATAGTTGAGATGGTCCTGGTTCTTCCTGGTCTTGCCCATTTTGACAGGTTCGCTCGCCTCTCGGCGAAGCCGAGGGGTGGAATTTCAAAAATGTGGCGGCTGCCGCTACGACTTAATCGTCTGGGTCGGATTCGTCTATGCCGGAGGCCTTTTTGGTTTCTTTCACTACATCGTCCTTGACTTTTTTGACATCATCTCCCAATTCATCCTTGGTTTGCTCGGCTTCCTTGATGCCTTTTTTGAACTCGGTTAAGCTTTTGCCGATGCTGCGGGCAACGTCTGGAAGTCGTTTGCCGAATATCAGCAAAGCGATAACAAGGATAACCAGCCATTCCCATCCCTGTGGAGTCCACGCCGCGACATATTGCATACTTTCAGTCATTTTAATCTCCTTTTTTCTACCCAAAGCATTATAACACACCCCAAACTGCTTTGCCAATTAGCAACACTCTACCAAACTTAGCAAGGTTGACAAAAACACCAATGAAAATTATAATCTGTTTGAGTTATAGGGTCAAGGGTGTTCCCATTTTGCAAGGGCCCCGGTAGATAGTTGTTATTGGAGTTGACCATGGGTTCAGTTCCCGGCCGGGCAAAACGTCTTGAATCTGCTATAAGCATCTGCCTGTTAGCGATTCTTTCTCTCATCGGGGTTGGGGTATTCATAAAGCAATTCAATTATAACATGAGCCGATATGGCATAGACACAACTGCCATACCAAAACTCGAAACTCAAAATTCGAAATTCGAAATTCCTTTTGAGTTAAGCTCTCTTGTCCCTGCCGGTTTTGAAATGCTTTCAAAGGCTGAAGTATATAATTCTGAAAATCTTTATGAAAAGATTAACGGCAAAGCCCCCCTTTATACCGAATCCGGCTTTGAAGAATTGTTCACCCAGCGATTTATAAGCACAGGCGACCCGAACCAGTGGATGGAGCTTTACGTCTATGATATGGGTACTTTAAGAAATGCTTTTTCGGTTTATGGCGTGCAGAAAAGAGCCGACTCGGAAGCTTTTCCGTCCATGCAGTTCGCATACAAAAGCGGCAACGCCCTGTACTTTGTGCACGGCAAATATTATATAGAACTGGTCGGTTCCTCCGAATCAGATGAATTGTTCAAGGCGATAGCAGAAATCGCCCGGAAGATTGGGACGAATTTAGCTGTTGACCCTAATGCAGGCATAGCTGAACTATCGTTTTTCCCCCAGGAGAATTTAGTTCCGGATAGTTTTAAGCTTTACCTGGTAAATGCCTTCGGCTTTGAGAAATTAACCAACATTTTCACAGCAAGATACAAAGTCGGAAATGAAACTATTACCGCTTTTATAGGTAAAAGGGCCGATTTAAAAGAGGCCGAGGCAATCGCAGAAAGCTATCGCAACTTTCTGATTGAAAATGGTGCCGTAATAAAAAGCACAACCAATAAAACTCTCGAAGGTAAAGTTATGGATTTCTATGGCGAGACTGAAATTGTTTTTACAACGGGGCCTTTTGTTGCCGGTATTCACGAAGCAGAAAACCAGCAGGCCGCAGAGAAATTAGCAGAAATACTCATTAACAGACTCAACTCAGCAAATAATGAATGAACAAAGCAACAAAAAATTAAATCGAAGACAGTTACTGACACGGGCCGGCAAAGCAGGAATTTCAATCGCCGTTGCAGGTGCTGTTTCATACCTGCTTTATGATGCCAAGGGGCCAAAGGCAGGCGTTGAAGATGAAAAACGCGTGACACTAAAGGATTTCTCGATACAACACCGCCCCGGCCAGACAATGAGCATTGCAAAAGGTCCAGACCGGGTAAAAACTGTCGACAAAGCAATAGAACTGCTCGGCGGTATAGAAAGATTTGTCAGGCCCGGCGAAACAGTTGCCATAAAACCCAACGCAGCATTTGCATCACCACCGATATTAGGTGCTACGGCTAATCCCGAGCTGGTGGCTGAAGTGGTACGGCTGTGCTACAGCAGAGGTAAAGCAAAAAAAGTTATCGTTACCGACAATCCGATTAACGACCCTGCAAGTTGTTTTACATTAAGCGGCATAGGCAAAGCGGCAAGTGCCGCTGGAGCCGAAGTTGTATTGCCAAAAGCTCACCTGTTCAAACTTACTACACTACCCGAAGGCCGGCTTATTAAAAATTGGCCCATTTTCTTTGAGCCGTTCAGGAAGATTGACAAGCTGATTGGTATTGCTCCCATTAAAAACCATCACAGGGCCGGTGCTTCAATGACAATGAAAAATTGGTATGGGCTTTTGGGCGGACGCCGGAATATCTTTCATCAGGATATTAACACCATCATTGCTGAGTTAGCTATGATGGTAAGGCCGACATTGATTATACTCGACGGCACCGAGGTTATGATAACCAATGGCCCAACCGGAGGCTCAATTTCAGATTTAAGACGCGCAAATACCTTAATCGCAAGCACTGATTGTGTGGCGGCTGATTCCTACGGTTGCACTCTGCTGGACCTGAAGGTCTCGGATTTGCCCTACCTTGCAAAAGCCGAAAAAGCCGGTGTAGGAACAACAGACTACGAGACACTGAAACCAATATTTGCTACGATTAGTTAAAGTGAGTTTATGAAGATTGTTCAGGTGAGACGGCTAAGTCAGGTTTTCTTTTTCATCCTGTTTGTCTGGTTTTGCATAGTCAGCACAGCAGGTGAGAAACTGTGGCAGTTGCGGGGCTGGCCTGTGAATTGGTTCTTGCAGCTCGACCCGCTGGTGGCAATAGGTACAATACTAACTACGCATACACTTTACCGGGGGCTCTTATGGGCGCTGGCCACAGTCATATTGACGATAGTAGTCGGGCGATTTTTCTGCAGTTGGGTTTGCCCTTTCGGCTCGCTGCACCACTTTGTGGGCTTTTGGGGCAATCAAAAAAAATCAGCATCGCAAAAAATTCAGCTCAACAAATACCGAAAAGCCCAGTGCATAAAATACTTCATACTCATATTCTTTCTTTTTATGGCTGCGTTTCCATCGATTGCAGCCAGTTTGCAGGTGGGCTTGCTCGACCCCATACCGTTGATAACTCGTTCCTTTAACCTGGCATTGCTGCCTATAGTCGACAGGTCTGTTAATCTCATTTCGGCAGCGGAACGGTTCTACGAGGGGGCGTGGCTGATGCTGGTGATATTTTTTACAGCGGTCTTTCTTAACCTGGTTATCCCTCGATTCTACTGCAGATTTATATGTCCCTTAGGGGCATTATTCGGCATCATTAACAGATTTGCTATTTGGCGAATCGGCAAAAAACAAAACGAATGTGTTAATTGCAAATTGTGCGAGAAATCCTGTGAAGGCGGCTGCGAACCTGCGGGCAAAATAAGGATAAGCGAATGCGTGCTTTGCTTTAACTGCCTCGACGATTGCAAGGAGAACATAATCAGCTACCAGACACAGCCATCACTGGCAGGTGAAATTACGAATCCGGATATTTCGCGAAGAGGGTTTATGCTCTCGCTTGCAAGCGGTATTTTTGCGATACCAGCGGTCAGGCTTAGCAACAAGTTGGGCAGCAATTGGTATCACAGAGTTATCCGGCCGCCCGGTGCATTGGTCGAGAAAGAATTCTTGAAGAGATGTATCAAATGCGGCCAATGTATGCGGATATGTCCTACAAACGTTATTCAGCCCGCCGGAATCGACGGCGGATTGGAAAATCTCTGGACACCCGTGCTGAACAACCGAATTGGTTCAAGCGGCTGTCAGTTAAACTGCGTTGCCTGTGGGCAGGTCTGTCCGACCTCGGCTATCAGGCCGATTACCCTTTCCGAGAAACTTGGAACCGGCGAGTTTGCTGAGGCCGGACCAATCAAATTAGGGACTGCCTTTTTTGACCGTGGCAGGTGTCTTCCGTGGGCGATGGATAAGCCCTGTATCGTATGCGAAGAGAACTGTCCGGTCAGTCCAAAAGCAATTTATACGAAGGAATACTTCAATACGATAAGAGATGGTATTTTGACAGTAAAAAAAACATCAGATAATACTATAGAAACTATTGAGAATAACCTTTCGCTTGACAAACTTGCTACCGGTGATTACTATTGTGCTGTTGAAGGTGATAAACCCAGGAAAATCACAGCAAATACCGGAAATACCATTGTGATTTCATCTGATAATCAGTTCGAAAAAATCCCCGCTGCAGGCAGTAAAATTGAGGTTCAGGTTCGGCTGCAAAGGCCTTATGTTGATATTGAAAAATGCATCGGTTGCGGAGTTTGCGAACACGAATGCCCTGTAAGCGGTATGAAAGCTGTAAGGGTCTCTGCTGAAGGTGAAACAAGAAGCGCTGATAGAAAGCTATTACTTAAACGCTGATAATTTTCGGAGATAAATACAATGAAAGAAAAACACAATAATATCAATAGAAGGAATTTCTTAAAGACAGTCGGGGTTTTGGGCATCGGCTCCGCAATTGCCTCTGTGAAAGCAAAGGCTGATATAAATGAGCCAAACGCAGTTCAAAAGATAGAAGAGGCAAAATTTCCCGAACTTCCTCGACGAAAACTCGGCAGGTCTGGTATTGAGATTCCCATCTTAGCTAATGGCTTGATGTTCGATGTCACTGAAAACCACGTCATCTTAAGAGCTAATATTCAGCACAATGTTACCTACTGGGACACCGCCATCGGTTACGCTGGCGGAAATAGCGAAATTGCCATAGGGACATTTCTCAGGAAAAACCCGGAAGTCCGACAGAAACTTTTCATCGTTACCAAGGCATCGGGGGTGAACAGCAAACAAGGCAACGTAGCCGAACAGCTCGAACAGCGACTGCAGGAATCGCTGAAAAGAATGAACATCGATTACATCAACCTGTACTATGGTGTTCACGGCTGTGAAGACCCCGATTCTCAGCTCACGGAGCAGATGCAAAAATGGGCCGATGGCGCAAAGAAACGCAAACTCATACGTTTTTTCGGGTTCAGCACACATAAAAATATGGAAAGATGTTTGATGGCTGCATCCAAACTCAATTGGATTGATGCGATAATGACAAGCTACAATATCGTTCTGATGCGAAGGCCGGAAATGCAGGAAGCTGTCCAGGCGTGTCACGAAGCTGGCATCGGCCTTATCGCAATGAAGGTGCTGCTTGGAGTCCAAAAGAAACAACCCGAGGCCGAAGATAAAATGGTCACTCACTTTCTCGATAAAGGCTACACACGCGAGCAGGCCCTGATAAAAGCCGTCCTCGAGGATAAACGCATCACCGCAGCCTGTATAAGAATGGAAAATGTTACTTTGCTTCGTTCAAACATAGCCGCTGTGCTCGATAAAACCAACCTTACACAGGCAGATGCAGATATCCTCAGGAAATACGCCGCAGCGACTTGTAGCGGTTATTGCACCGGCTGTGCGCACATCTGCGACTCCGCCCTGCCGGACACACCGTACACCAGTGATATTATGCGGTATTTGATGTATTACAACAGTTATGGTGAGCAGCAAGAAGCAAGAGAACTTTTTGCTCAGATTCCGCGTAACGTAAGAAACAAACTGCTCAGTATCGATTACAGCCCTGCAGAAGCACGCTGTCCGCAGCATTTGCCCATAGGTAAACTTATCGCCGAAGCGGTCAGCAAGTTAGCCTGACCGGTATTTCAAACAGAGTATCTCAGATAGCTTCGGCCGGCAGGTTCTTCCTAAGAACCTGCATTCGCGTCGCCCAAAAAATTTAGCGGATTTATTAAGCGCAACCACTTTATTAACAGGAACTTATGTTTACAAGAAGACGATTTTTCTTGCTTTCCTCACTGCTTTTAGGGTATAATAATTGCATAATAAATGATGTGATGGTCCTATTTTCCCGGCGTGGTAATGAAAAAGTTTTATTACGAAATCTGGCTTCCGTTTACTTTCACAAAAAGGCGGATTTTGATTCTTGCAATTGCAAGTTATATTGCTATGTGTTAGAAATGCGCCGGACCTTTTTAGCCCCCCAGCCGCTCAGCTTTGGGCGGTTTTTTTATGCGCTTTAAATCCATTAAACATTGACACAATCGAGACGTCAAATTAAGCTTACAAAAACTAAATGGCTGACATAGGGGATTTGTAAATGATAATAGTTACCGGCGGAGCTGGCTTTATCGGCTCAGCACTAATTGCTGCATTAAACAAAAGAGGCATTACCGATATTTTAGTAGTTGACGAGCACGGTAAAGATAAGTGTAAAAATATTGTGAATTTATCCTTCGCCGACTATGCGGAGAAAAACAACTTTCTGAAAACAGTCGTTGAGAAAAAAATTGGCACTGGTCTTGAATCGGTTTTTCATATGGGCGCCTGTTCCGATACAACCGAGACAGACGCCGAATACCTTAGAAAAAATAACTACCAATACTCCAGGCTGTTGGCCCAGTGGGCAACCGACGCTAATGTTCGCTTTATCTACGCCTCAAGCGCCGCCACCTACGGCGATGGCTCAACTTGTGGTGAGCGAGGTCGAACCAAGGGCTTTTCCGACGACGAAGAAAAAATCCAGGAATTGAGGCCCTTGAATATGTACGGCCATTCCAAACAGCTTTTCGACCTGTGGGCACGCGGAAATGGTCTGCTGAAAAAAATCGTCGGCCTAAAATACTTCAATGTCTTCGGCCCGAACGAATACCACAAGGGCGATATGCGAAGTTTTATCCTAAAGGCCTTCGAGCAAATTCGAGACACCGGCAAAGTCCGCCTCTTCAAATCCCATAACCCTGATTACACAGACGGCGAATACAAGCGGGATTTTCTTTATATAAAGGACGCTGTCGATATGACGCTATTTTTTTATGACAACCCAAAAATAACCGGCCTGTTTAACATCGGCGCCGGCAAGGCTCGCACATGGAACGACCTTGTAAAAGCAGTTTTCGCCGCAATGGGTAAATCGCCTAACATCGAATACATCGAAATGCCCGATTCAATTCGCAATCAGTATCAATACTTCACACAGGCCGACATAACCAAGCTCCGCAAAGCCGGCTACAAAAAGCAAATAACCTCCCTCGAAAATGCAATAAAAGACTATGTCCGAAACTATCTGCAGAACAATAAATACTTAAGCGGCGTATAGCCATTGTTATCTTTTGAAGTGAGATTCAAATGCCGATTACGCCATATCATTTTGGACCGAGTGGATTTCTTGGACTCGCTCTCAGAAAATGGCTTGATATCCCGGTATTAGTCCTCGCTAACGTCATTGTTGATATCGAAGTTTTGTTTAACCATCATTGGCCAGTGCACCGATATGTCCATACTCTGTTATTAGGGGCGATAGTAGGAGTTGTTTGGGGTATTGCGGCGTATCCGTTGCGGCATTTCTTCAAAAAGATAATGCAAGTGTTTCGCATACCTTACCAAACCAGCCTTTGGAAAATGGTTGTATCCGGAGCTCTCGGTGCGTGGCTTCACGTTGTTATTGACGCCATTTACCACTGGGATGTGCAAATATTCTGGCCAAGCAAGGCAAAACCGTTGTATGAACTGATAAGCCAGGGATGGGTAAAGGCTATATGTGTTGCTTTTTTCTTTGCGGCTCTTATCTTGTATACGATTATTGCGGTGTCGTACACCAAAAGGAAATCATAACATCAGGAAAAAACAAAATTAACCTGATACCCTAATAACCTGATACCCACTACCTGATAACCTAACAGAATATTGTCTGATTCTTGCTTATTTTCCGTTTAGGCCTTATAATTTGGCTCTCTGGAAATCCTGAATGTGCAGGGAAAAATCTATGGCAGAGACAATTGCAGAACAGATTAAACTTCTAAAGCGAGGTACGGTCGAGATTTTCACCGAGGACGAACTGTCCAAAAAACTCGCCAATGCAGCTAAAAAAGGCAATCGGCTTCGCATCAAGCTCGGCCTGGACCCGACCAGCCCCGATATACACCTCGGTCATACGGTAGTGCTTCGAAAGATGCGCCAGTTCCAGAACCTCGGCCATAAAGCAGTCCTGATAATTGGAGACTACACTGCACGAATCGGCGACCCCTCAGGCCAAAATACAACCCGCCCGATACTGTCCCCTGAGCAGATAGAAAAAAATGCAAAGACGTATTTTGAACAAGCCGGCAAAATTCTTGATACTTCCAGCGAAAAACTTGAAATCCGCTACAACTCCGAATGGCTCACCGGCCTGAACCTGGCCGACATCATCAGGCTAACAAGCAATATGACCGTTGCTCGTATGCTCGAAAGAGACACCTTTGAGCAACGCCACGAAAAAGGCGACTCGGTTGGTATCCACGAATTCCTCTATCCTCTTATGCAGGGTTACGATTCAGTAGTAGTAAAAAGCGATGTCGAATTAGGCGGCACAGACCAGACATTCAACAACCTTGTTGGGCGGGACATTCAGCGAGCGTATGGACAGCAGCCGCAGATTGTAATTACTATGCCCATTCTCATCGGCCTGGACGGCAAAGAAAAAATGAGCAAATCAAAGGGTAATTACATCGGCGTAACCGACCAGCCAAACGATATGTTCGGCAAGGTTATGAGCATCTCCGACGAGATGATGGAAAATTATTTTACGCTTTTGACCAATTTGTCAGCCGAAAAGATAACTGAACTTGTCAACCCCGATAAAACGCATCCGAAAGAAGCAAAAGTCTTGTTGGCTAAAACAATCCTGATTCAGTTTTATGACGAGAATACTGCTGAGGCTGCCGCTGCCGAATTTGACAAGGTCTTCGCTCAGGGCCAACTGCCTGATGACATCCCGGAAATCAAAATATCCGCTGAGCCGATTATGGCAAGTAAACTGCTGGTTACATCGAACCTTGTGCCATCCAGTAGTGAAGCAAAAAGAATGATAAAGCAAGGGGCAACTGAGATTGACAAAAATAAAATCGACGACCCCAACACTCTAATTACGCCCGCCGATGGTATGATTATCCAGGTCGGAAAACGAAAATTCGCAAGAATAAAAGTTTTAAGATAGACACTAAAAAGCCCGTTTACTTTCTTGCCACTCTCGTATTATAGCCAGCCACTTACTGACATTTTCCTTGGTAATACCTTCGGATTTCAACTTGGCCCATTCTTGACCTCGTTTTTCAGATGCCCACTTTTCAAAGGACTCCCGAAACTCAGCCATAATTTTCATGCTTTCCTGTGCCGGCTTTGCGATCTCTCGCTTTATTAACCCGTTCTCAAAAGTTATTTGGTTGTATTCATAATGTAATGCATCTACCCCTGCAGCTTTCAGCCAATCGCTTTGCTCTTTAACCTTATAAGTTACTGTATTTCCATTCACTTTGATGTCAGTGAATGTTAGATGGACGTTTAGTACGGACATCTCTTCAATTGGTTTACGCAATTTCTCTTTACCTTCTATGACCATCGCAGTTCCAATTATCTCAAATCTGACATCATCCGCATAAAAAGACAGTAATTTTTCAGCATTGTGACTGTTGGCAGCTTTTTGGAACGCTTCGACTCGGTCAACCAGAGTCGGAGCACAAGACGTTGTAAGTAATAACGGAAATATAATGTAAAACATAATAAGTATCTTATTGCCAAATTTACACATTTTATTACCTCCTGTTTTTCCCCCGGATTTTAAAGCTATTTTTGATTGTGTCAAGATTGGATTTTTCTGCACTAAAAAAATCCGTGCAATCCACACAATCCACCGTTATAATAGTCATCTGTTGATAATTAATAGCTCAACTAACACAATACGCACGACGCAATACGCAATACGAAAATATGAAACTGCCAAAACTTAAAAATGGCGAAAAGTATGTCGGCCTGTATGTTTTCGATTTCGGCGACCATTGTGGCGTCGGATTTACCGCCGAGGAAGTAGCTGAGCTTTTCGAGAGCGAAAAGTGCAAAAACTGCAAGGCCTACAAAATACACAAAGCATATCCCGATGGCAAACTTGAACTAAAAGGTATGCGAGCAGAGATTTTCCAGCTTGAGGCAGGGATGTTCTTCTACTCAAGCGACCTCAAAACCGCTAAGCGGAATTTCAAAGGGCTGGTTAATTTAGCTGTCAAAACTGCGCCGCCCTGCCGAGCCAAAGTGCATCTGGCTAAATACAATGATAATAAATTTATGGCAGCTCTGATTTATCCTGCCGAGTACGATGACCAGATAAGCACCTGGCTTTTGGACGGCGGGTACAAAGCTGATGGTGTTGCAGAAGCCGGCATAGGGGCGGTGCAAAAATATTACGACGCAGAACTGCAGATTTTAGACAGACACCAGTTATTCGGTAAATCCGAATATCAAAGCCGCACCGGCGAAGAGCTATTAGCCGGTATAAAACTGGCAGTGCAACGGTAAAGACAAGCGGATATTTTTTATTTATGTATTTGAAAACCTCAACATTTATGTTAAAATATCGTTGTTTATACGGGGCGTGGCGCAGTTTGGCTAGCGCACTTGCATGGGGTGCAAGGGGTCGCAGGTTCAAGTCCTGTCGCCCCGATTATAACCGTAGTAAATTAAAGAGCTTATAACGCTAACGGCTACCTCTCATTCTTTCACATTCTTAATCCGCATTACCTTTTTTCAAAATCCGGGCAGTTGAATTCTTATTACATCCTTGTTATGTTAAACCCTTTATTACGTTGAGGGTAAATAAATTGAAGATCATAGTTGCAATGGATTCGTTTAAATCGAGTATCAGTGCTGTTTGTGCCTGTAAGATTGTAAAAGACACTTTAAAGTCGATTTGTCCTGAGCTTAAGATTGTCAGTATTCCAATGGCTGACGGCGGAGAAGGAACAGCAGAAGCTATGATGGCTGCACGTCCAGGGCAATGGATTGAAACACAAGCTATGGGCCCATTGCCGCAAATGCAGGCTAGTGCCGGATTTGCATTTTTCCCGGATACAAAGGTTGCTTTGGTAGAAATGGCAAAGGCAAGCGGCTTAGAATTGTTAAGTTCCGAACAAACCAATCCCCTCAAAACAACCACCTTCGGGACAGGCCAGCTCATTCGGGCGGCGGCGAACCACGGAGCTGACAAGATTCTGCTGGCGGTCGGCGGAAGCGCCACCGTAGATGGCGGAGTCGGTGCAGCTCAGGCCCTTGGATGGAAGTTCCTGGATTCAGATGGCAAACAGATTGGTTTTGGCGGCGGACAGTTGGAATACATTGCTCAGATAATCCGACCTGATGAACTGGATTTGCCCGAGATTGAAGTCCTCTGTGACGTTGACAACCCGCTTTGTGGCAAAGACGGAGCTGCCAGGGTATTTGGGCCACAAAAAGGCGCTACCCCCGAAATGGTCAAACGGCTCGAATCCGGATTAAATCACCTCGCCGAGGTTGTGAGGCAACAATTAGGAAGGCAAATAGACAAAATCCCCGGAAGTGGTGCGGCGGGAGGACTGTCTGCGGGCGCGAGCGCCTTTATGGACGCAAAGTTAGTCAGCGGTGTGGAGACAATTATACAGGAGAGTGGCTTAGCCAAAGAAATCAGCGATGCGGACTGGGTCATTACGGGCGAGGGGCGATTTGATTCACAGTCTCTCCGGGGTAAAGTCGTATCCGGGGTTACAAAAGCCGCCAAACTAAGCCGGGCAAAAGTTTGCGTCATCGCCGGAAGGGTTGAGATATCAAAAAAAGAGTGGCGGGATTTTGGAATTACAGATGCAATCAGTCTCACGGAAGAAACAACAGACCTGGATTATGCGATTGCCAATACCGAGAGTTTATTAGCTGATGCGGCGAGGAAATTTGCGCTAACAAATCTCAGGTAACAACCTATCAATCCATCTGAAGCTCCCATGGACTCAAAATCCTTCGATTGATAAACGAGGCCATACGTACCCCTTACAAGAATAATCTTGGTTTTCCATGTCCGGTCGCTTGCGAGAAAGACAGCAATGGTTGGTCGTGTAGCTAAAAAATCAAAAGTTTCGTTGCATATCGCAGCGTTTTTTGTTACTATCATAACGAAAAAGACACGGACTTGTCCGCCGAAGCATCAGCGAAGGCGGATTGACACAGATTCTTATGGCCGCGATAAGGCACAAAAGGTCAATTGGTTTTTGTTTTTACAGCTTTTGAGCTTTTTGTGTATTTTTGTGGCTATATAAATAATCCCTGTGTCCTCTGTCCGCCAAAGGTGAAACCTCGCCAAGCGGTGGGTGTTCTCTATGGCTAAAAAATACAGTAAGGTTAAAAAAACCGCGCCCGGCAGGACTCGGACCTGCAACCTTTGGGTTCGAAGCCCAACACTCTATCCAATTGAGCTACGGGCGCAACAGCTACAAAATAACCCCTCCGCGGAAAACTGTCAATTAAGAACAAAAAAACTATTACAGAAGCTTACAAAGTAAAAGAGCGAAACTCCTGCATAAGCAATTTCGTGTATCTGCCCGGCTTACCGGCTCCGATAACCTTGCCGTCAAATCTCACCACAGGAACAATGTCTTTCGTGGTCACCGCGATAAAAAGTTCATCCACATCTCTCGCCTGTTGTGGTGGTAATGATTTTTCGACCACTTCCAATCCGATATTTTTAGCCGCTTTGATTACAAATTTGCGCGTAATTGAAGGCAGAATATTGGCTGTAAGTGGAGCAGTTTGCAGCGACTGTCCTATGACCGCAAAAAACGCCGAGCCGGCCCCTTCGGTTATCAAGCCTGCGTCATCAACAAATATCGCCTCGGCACAACCTTTTTGCGCTGCATCCTGACGAGCAAGAACATTCGCTAACAGGTTTAGCGACTTAATGTCGCATCTTTTCCATCGCCAGTCAGGATGGGTCGATACTGCGATACCTTTGCTCTTTTCTTCTGCACTGTCGGATAGTTCTGTAATAGTCAGAAAAAAATTGGGCTTTAGGTCAATCTCCCAGGTATGGCTGCGCGGCGCTGAACCACGGGTAATATGGAGATATATCCTGGCGTTGGAAATACCCGCAGCGTCAAAGGCCTTTTTTATTCGGGAGCAAATCTGGTCGATGTCCACGCTGAGTATTTCAATTGCAGAGAGACTTCTGGCGAATCTTTGAAGGTGTTCTTCAAGTGCAAAGATTTTACCGTTGTAACTTCGCAGGACTTCATAAACGCCATCGCCGAAGTAGGTTCCGCGGTCGCTGTAAATCGGTTCAAGCTCGGCCAGCGGCACGATTTTGTCACCTATCATAGCTACCTGCATAAATCGCTCCCAAAGTCATTTCGTTTTTAATACCCGGTTACTATGCAAATAATAAGATACAAAAATATCCGATAATTTTCTTTACAAAAAAGAAAAGAATATGTAGGATATCTCAACTATCCGAATTTTTAAAGGTAAACCTCAGGAGTTTTTGGAATGTATGCAGTGATTGAACAAGGCGCAAAGCAGTATAAGCTCGCCGAGGGCGATTGCATAAATATCGAATTGACCGGCGTCTCGCCTGATGCTAAGACAATCGAGCTAAATAAAGTTTTGTTTGTAAGTGACGGCGAAAAAGTCAAAATCGGCACACCCTTGGTGAAAGGCGCAAAGGTTGTTGCCTCATTTAAGACCTCTGCAGAAGATGCCGTCGTTAAAGGCAAGAAGCTCCATCCGATGTACTTTACCAGACGCAAAAACACCCGAAGGCGTATCGGCCACCGCCAAAAGTACCTGCAAGTGATAATCGACAGCATACAGGCCTAAGATTTCCTCCCTCCGAAAACCGGTTTTTTATCCGCCGCAGGCGGATTAGCTCTTATTTCCCTTTGATATGAATCTATCAGCATACTTTTGCCATTGGGCGGGGCCGTTCTGAATGAAATACTCGAACGACTTATCATCAACCAGCTGCCCCAACAGGGTCTTACGGCCGATGGGGTTCGGAACATCTTTAATAATGCGGTTTCGTAGTCTTTCCAACTCAGCCAGAAATTCGCCATGTTTATCGGTAAAGGTTTGCTCTAATTTCTTCCGTAAATGGCCGGCGTAGGCGGGGCAATGTCCTTCGGTGCCGATGGCTATCTGCAGGTCGCCGCGATTCACAACAGCAGGCACGATAAAATCACAAAGTTCCGGTGCATCAACAACATTGCATAAAATCCCCAGCTCCTGACAATCTTTATATATTCGTTTGTTGAGTTGCTCGTCGCTCGTTGCAGCTATAACTAACACCGCCTCGGCAATATAATTTTTGGAATATCCGGATTTTATTAATTCAGCATTCGTGCCCTGGCAAAGTGCGGTTAGCGCATCATCGATGTCTTTGGATACCACCACCAGCCGTGCCCCTGCTGCCAGTAGCGCCTGGGCCTTTCGTGCCGCCACGGCTCCTCCCCCTATCACAACCGCACGACGACCGCCTAATTCAAGAAATATGGGATATTTAGCCATGATAATAACATTATATCCGCACTTCGCACACTTCAAAGAAAATTCTAAGCTTTTCAATTCGCAAAAAATGCTAATATATTGTAGACTCTTTGTGCTTTCTCAAATAGGAAAACCAAAGATATGAGCCAAATAAAAAAATTGCAGCCGCCTCTGACCGATTCTGTCGTGCGTTCGCTGAAAGTCGGCGATGAGGTTCTCGTCTCCGGCATAATCTACACCGCTCGGGATATGGCACATAAAAGGCTGTGCGAGGCGATAGATGCTGGGCGGAAACTGCCTTTTGAACTTGAAGGAGCGATTATTTATTTTGTCGGGCCATCGCCGGCCCGGCCGGGGAAGGTAATCGGGGCAGCGGGGCCGACCACCTCATCAAGAATGGATACCTTTAGTCCAAAACTTATAGCACACGGCCTGCGAGCTATGATAGGAAAAGGATATCGAAATGAAGAGGTCAGAGATGCGCTGAAAAAGTATGGAGCGGTCCATCTTTCTACTATCGGCGGAGCAGGGGCGTTACTCAGTAAACATATCGTTTCCGCAGAGGTCCTCGCTTATGAAGATTTAGGCACCGAAGCCATCAGGAAACTGCAGGTGGTTGATTTCCCCGCCGTCGTAGCGTATGACTCTCACGGAAACACCGTTTATAAGGCTTGCCCATCGCAGACGGGAAGGAGTTGATTAGTTGAAAGTTACACTACTGGGCTTATTGCAATCCGGCAAGAGCACTATTTTGGCCGGGTTAAGCGGCAAAGCAATCCCGCCGGTTGGCTCAACTAAGATTGAAGAAGCCATTGTGTCGGTTCCCGATGTTCGGCTCGACTGGCTGACCAACTATTACAAGCCCAGGAAAACAACCTATGCGACGCTCGATTGTCTTGACCTGCCGGGCTTTAACCTTACCGATGAGCATGGCCGCTCTGCTGCGCGACGCCTGATTAATCAGATAAGGACCTCCGATTTACTTGTTCTGGTTGTGCGGGCGTTTGAAAATCCGGCTGTGCCGCCCTACCGGGATAGTATAAATCCAGCCAGAGATTTAATGGAGCTGCGGACCGAATTACTGCTTACCGATTTAGAGCTGGTTACGACACGCATAGAAAACCTCGAAAGGGAGCTTCATAAACCCGCCAAAACCCACGCACACGATAAGGATAAGGCGGAATTAGAATTGCAGAAAAAATTACAAGAGGCAATAGAATCCGAAAAGCCGATTAGCACAGTTATTGAAACAGATGAGCAGCTTGAAACGATAAAATCCCTCGGATTTTTGACCTTAAAGCCGATGGTAGTTGTGGTAAATATCGGCGAGAACCAGTTAGACACAAAATTCGATTTCACCGACGTAATCAGCAGCTCTGTGCCGGTCATTACAATTTGTGCCGAGCTGGAATATGAACTGGCACAATTAGACGCCGACAGCAGGCGGGAATTTATGGCTGATCTGGGCATAACCGAGCCGGAAGCGGGTAAATTCGTCAGTAGCTGTTATTCGGCGATGGGGTTAATCAGCTTTTTAACGGTTGTCTCCGATGAGCTGCACGCCTGGCCTATAAAACAGGGAACCATCGCTCTCGATGCAGCCGGAAAAGTGCATACCGACATTAAACGGGGTTTTATTAAAGCTGAAATCTTCAGCTTCGATGACCTAAAAAACCTCGGCAGTGAGAAGGCCGTCAAGGCCGCCGGCAAAATCCGAATCGAAGGCAAAACCTATGTCGTTCAGGATGGCGACATTATTAATTTCAGATTTAACGTCTGACCAAAAAGTGGTCATTGCGAGCGAAGCGAAGCAATCTCTTCGTTTCATGTGCGACAAAGCAGCAGGTTAATAAAACCGATGCTTGACAGGTTGTTTTTTGAGCTCTACCGCTGTCGGCAATAGTTCAAATGAATCTATCTTTTCGGACTCGGCAAATTTGTTTATTACATGCTGAATCTCGCCCATACTCTTACCGTGCATCATCGCAAACAGATTATAAGGCCAATCTTCGACGGCTTTCCTCTCGTAGCAATGGCTCACTGCCCCGAAACGTGCCAATGCTTCGCCGGCTTCGACGATTCTGTTCCGGGGAACCTCGCTGCAAAACAGGATATTTGCAACAAATCCTAATTTGCGATGGTCAACTATCGCTGCTATACGCCGAATAACCCCTTTATCAATCAGCCCTTGTATAATCCGCAAAACCCCCTCGGTCTCCAACCCTTCACTGCACAAAAAATCAAAGGGTTCCGAAATCACATCCAGGTCGTCCTCTAATTTCCAGAGTATCTGTTTCTCATCCTCATTTAGCTCCACCGTCTTACTCTTTGGAATCTGCTCGATATCACCAGGCATCTGGCCCTCACCCTCGACGTCAAAGCGAACGTCAAGCTTAAAAACACGCTCAATGGGCAGACTGTAAAAATCAATTCCGAAGCGACCCGAAAGATTTGATACCGTAACCTCAATTTGTTTGGGCGACTCGGCTTGTAATGTGAACCATAAATTGTAGTAATGCTCCCTCAAATAATTATGGGAGACATTTTCTAAGCTGTTAACTGCTTCAGCAACCTCCTGCAGATTCTCTTCCGGAATATGTGCGGCAACCAAAGTGCCTGTCATACCCAGAGCGAGACTATTTATCAGCGCACAAATCCGCCGAATGACCCCCGATTCTTTAAGCTCTCTGATTTCCTGCAAGATTGTTTCTTCATTATTATTCAAATATTTTGCCAAATCGTCATACGGTTTCGGACAAATCGGCAGACCATCCTGAAGCACATTGCACAACTGTTTCTGTAGTTTCCTCAAACGCATACTTCTCATTTCTTATTTTTTAACCACGGATTTCACAGATTTCACGAATTCCTATTTCTGTCAGTGCTGTAGTTATTTTTTTATCTAATCGGTGTTAATCTGTGTCAATCTGTGGCTTTTTGTTTTGGTAATTACAAACCGGGTCCTCCCCCATATAATCTCCGCTGGCCGCATAAGCTCTTGCCCTGCACCCTCCGCAGATGCCGGCGTATTCGCATTTCCCGCAGTTTCCCTTGTAATCCGACACGCTGCGAATCTCTTTCAGGAATTCCGACTCCTCCCAAATCTTGCCGAAATCGAAATTGCTCTTGATTAGATTGCCTGCCGGTACGTCAAGGAAACCGCAGGTTTGCACATCGCCGCGATAGCTTATAAACCCGAACCCCCTACTGCCCATACACCCAGCCACGTCCTCCGTTAATCCCTTAGTTTCTGCTTGTTTGCACACTCGCGCAAATTGTGGCCCGCACGTGACCCTCACTTTAATTTCCGATTTAAGTTTTATCCGCAGCAGCTCATTCAACAACACCTCGTACTCTACCGCGTCAAGTACAGCATCTTCAATTTCTCTGCCTCGACCAGTCGGAACAAGAATAAACGGATTGAAGCAATAAGCGCCTATGGTTTTGGCCAGCTCTGCTATGCCGATAACTTCGTCAATATTAATTCTGCTGATTGTGGTATTAATCTGGAAACGAACACGCGCCTTGCGAGCTATTTTAGCGGCATTTACTGCTGCATCAAAAGCACCTTTAGCGCCCCTGAATTTATCGTGGGTTTCTGCGCCGGCCCCGTCGAGAGAAAAAGATAAAGCCATAACGCCCGCCTTTTTCAATTTGAGAATTGTTTTCTCGTCAATCAGGTACCCGCACGTGGCCATCACCATTCGCAGGCCCATCTTACGCCCATATCGAATAAGCTCGTAAATATCACTCCGTTCCATCGGCTCGCCGCCGGTCAATATCAAAATGCACCCCTGCTTCCGCAGGGGCAAGCTTACATACTTCGCTATGGCCTTAATGATTTTTTTGCACTCGCTTGTGGATAGTTTATCTTCGCCGGCTTCACCGGCGTTTGCCCGGCAGTGCAGGCAGCTATATCGACATCGGCGGGTAACTTCAAAGGCTATTAAACGCGGCTTGATTGCTTTCTTACTCATAACCGCATAAATGTAGCGGAATTTATGGCAAGATTCAATCAAATATGCCTGCCCCATTGTTTAGAGTGTTGTTTACTCTAATGGGGTCCGCCCAAACCCAATTCACCAATTTGCTAATTCACTAATTCTCTCCACTTTTGCGTATTCTTAAAATCACCGCACCGAGGCCGAGCAGGAGTTTAGTCGTTCTTGCCTTTTTTATCTCTAAACGTATAAATCAGGCCGCCGGTTATCACACCTACAACAAACAACTGGAGAAATAAACGAGAAAAATCAATTGTTACACTACCTTCGGGGGAGCACATTAAGGGGTAATAACCGATAGGCGTATAAGCCTTGATATTACTTGATGGTAAACAATAAACTTTATTCCACGGCGGGAAAATACACATTAAAACGAGAGCGATTATTCCTAACCATAGAATTATATTTCTTGCGGGGCATCGGCAAACAAGGTAAATAACCCAATAGATAATCCATATTCCTGCGAAACTGGCAAAAGCTATAGGAATGGTCAACCACCAGTCATCAAAGCCAGCTCTAAGCCCAAAAAGTCCAAAAGCGACCCAACTCAAAAAAGCAATTAGTGAAAGCACCCAGGTAATTATCCGAAATCCCTTTTTTAGATTCATAATCCCAATCTCCGTATCTGTTTAGCGTTTTCTTCTCAACATCACCGCACTACCCAGGCGCAGCCGAGTCTAATGGGTTTCATGTGCCGTTTCTTCTCTTAACCCAGATTTCCCCAAAAAACGTACCTGACACTTTTAATTCATTCGGTCGTTGTGATAATTGTAGCCGCATGGAAAAGTTAAACCGAAATAAGCTCGTTTAATTTTCCTTCATCTTTCAACGCGCATAAAAAATCCAGTATTTCCGTTCCTTTGGATCTACGCTCTTCTGCAAATTTTTCAATTAAATCGACGTCCCATTCTGGATGGAGTTCTTTTGCTTTATGTTTAATTCTGTCTCTTGCAACACCTTCATCCCATAGACTGTGACAGTCCCGCCATACATGCCCGATGAATAGAAAATACCGTGCATCATCAATTGGATGGCGTTTGTAGGATGTACTCGGAGCAAGCCATCTATGCAAAGCATCTTCCGTTTCCCGTGACCAAATCATAATGAATCTCCCAATTAAAACTTAATAGCACACATTATTTTCCCAGCGATTAAATTTTCCTTGCTCTCCAAGCCATTCAGATTCTACTTCGTCCCTATCAAGAATACAATAATTTTCTCGCGTCCTTTCTACACTTCTTTATAGCCATTTTTAAAAATCTGCGTTAATCAGCGTGAATTCGTGTCTAATTTTCCTCGTGCCTTTTGTGCCTTTTCGTGGCCAATTAAAAAATCCGTTTAATCAGCGTAATCAGTGATTAAGAAATCAATCAAAAGCGCAGGGGGGTTAAGAGCAAAAATACATTTTTTTTAAAAAATTTTTACTCCTTTTCTCAAATCGAGTTACGAGAATCAAGAATCGAGAATCAAGAACCTTTTTCGCCTCAATCGCGCAAGTTCGCCCTATTAATGAGAGGGAGGTATTATTTCTAAACGTTATGAGGAAAAGCAAAAGTTTATTTATCCTGTCTTGAGCGACCTGTGGTGAGCACCGTCGAACCAAGTCGAAAGATTGGTCGGCTTATATTAAAAGTGGGCCGGACGCCTGATAAGGCGAGGCAGCTTTGCTGCCAGGTGGACGAGACGAAGGCTTGGCGGACAAACCGAGTTTGGAGCACAAGCTTTGTCGAGAACGCCTCCCGGCCAAACTCTCCGCGTAACCTGCGCAATCTGCGTCCAAAAATCTGTGTAAATCCGTGTTCATCTGTGGCTGAAAATCAATCAATCAAAAATAACAAATTATGCAAAACAAACCCAATTTCCGAAAGACCAAAAACGAACTTAACACCTTATATTACAAGGCATTATGACAATAAATCACCCCTTTTGACGATGGAAAAACAAACCCAAACAAAGCCAATTTGCCCCTACCCAAGGCAGCCGATTAGCTCTTTGATATTTTTTATTTCCTTGCGAACGCAATATTTTTTTATGCCTTCTATAATTTTTACCGCACATCCCGGCTCGACGAAATTCGCTGTGCCGACCGCCACCGCCGTTGCCCCCGCAATAATAAATTCGACGGCATCCGAAGCGGTCCGAACTCCCCCTAATCCCAGAATCGGCATCCCGCGTTCTTTGGTAACTTCGTTATATACCTTATTAACCAAATACACCGCTATCGGCTTTATTGCCGGCCCCGATAGTCCTCCTGTTTTATTGGCCAGAACCGGCTTGTGGGTTTCAATATCAATAACCATCGCCGTAAATGTATTTATTAAACTAAGCGCATCAGCACCTGCCTCCACCGCCGCGCGAGCTATCACACTTATATCCGTAACGCAGGGCGAGAGTTTGACCATTAGAACCTTCTCTCCCGCCGCTTTCTTCACCGCCGATGTAATCTCCGTCACCTGCGCCGGCTCGGTCCCGAAACTTATTCCGCCTTTAGCAACATTCGGACAGCTTATATTCAATTCAAACCCTGCTATCGCTTGCTCCGTCGCTAACCGCTGCACTACCGCCATATAATCTTCAATAGTCTCGCCTGCCACATTAACAAAAACCGGCACCGTGAGCTTGGCAATAATTGGCAGTTTCTCCTGTATAAATGCGTCCAGGCCGATATTAGCTAACCCAATCGCATTAAGCATCCCCGAATCAGTCTCAACAACCCTCGGCGTCGGATTTCCCATCCTCGGCTTTGCAGTAACGCTTTTAGTAATAAACCCGCCGAGCTGGTTTATATCCATAAAATCAGCTAACTCATCCGCGTACCCGCACGTCCCCGACGCCGTGAACACCGGATTGGCCAGCTTCAATCCCGCAAACTCAACCGAAATATCAACCGTTTCCGTCATAATTTGAACACTATTTCCTTACTGTCAAACACTGGCCCATCTTTGCAGCACAATTTATAAATGGTTTCGCTTGAACCTTCAACTCTGCATTTTACAGCGCAGCTCTGGCAAACGCCAATCCCGCACGCCATCATCCGCTCCATACTTACCTGACAGTCAATTCCTTTATCTTCTGCAATCTTGGCCATTCGCGCAAGCATCTTTTCCGGACCGCAGCTATAAATAATCGTATCCTTGGCTGATAAGCTGCGCTGCCCAAGCCATTTCGAAAAACAATCCGTTATAAGCCCTTCGTATCCTGCCGAACCGTCGTCCGTCGCCACCTCTGATTCTACACCATATCTTGCAAATTCGTGCAATGAAAAACCCAATTGTTGCGAAATCTCATCCAGCGGCCTTTCAAATGGCAGTTCCGTCTTCGTCTTTGCACCGGCAAATGCAATCACTTCAACTTTAGGATAATCCGTTGCAAGAGTCTTTGCCAGATGAATTAAAGGCCCTGCACCCATTCCGCCGCTTACCAGCAGGACCATCTTCTTGTCCGCCGGCATCTGGAAACCATTTCCCAAAGGCCCGATTACGCTGACCGATTTGCCCGCCGATAACGTCGTCATCCGCAAAGTAGCCGGCCCGACAGCACAATAAAGAATATCAACTCTGGTTTTTTCCTTCCGGCTGCTGACATCGCAAAAACTAAAAGGTCTCCGCAGCAATATCTTTCGCTCGGCTACGTCTCGCAAATCCTCCGCTATCCCCTCTGTCGGCGGCAGGGCGATACTGGAAAGGTCTAACTCAGCGAATTGCCCGGCCTTGGCTTTGCCAAAAGCTGCCGCTCCATCCCCCGAAAATTCCAATCCAAGCCGATAGAACCTCTGCCTGATTTGTTTATTAGCGAACACTACCGCATCAAACATTCCCTTATTGGGCTTGGAAACTTCATTCGTCATAATCATCAAGCCTGTCCCGAGCGAAGTCGAGGGGATGGCTTACACCACTGCCTATCCGAGCAAATTGTCATAAACCCTAACTCCTTCCATCACTTTACAGATATGAACAGCGTATTTATCCTTGTACTTGGGACAGCTGCGCGGATAAGCGGTATTGACCGCTGACTTCAAGGCGTCGACACTGTCGGCCTTGACCAAAGCGCCCGTCGCTCCTTTATCACCGCCTCCCAGCATCCTTTCTCCCAGAACGCCGGGCACAGTGCGAGCAATATCGCACATCGTCTCCAGTTCCGGCCCTGAGATTTTATAGTTGTCTCGAAGACCGATACCATCCTCACGAAATATACTTCCGATGCTTTCAATGTCGCCGGCCTTCCAGGCATCAAGCATCTCATAGAATCGTTTTTGGGCGCCGAAAATATATTTCAACCGGTCGCATAAATCCGGATATTCGCCCTGGAACCGGCCCAATATCTTCTCATAAACCTTCCGGTCCTTAATATCAGCTAAGCAGCCTATATCGTATTTGGCCTTCTGCAATAGCGAAACCAGCTCTTCACACTCAGCCCTTCGAATTTTATAAGTTGATTTTTCCAGCCCGGGCCGAACCGTCCCTGTGTCGAGTACCACGATGCGAAAGTCCGTCGCCCCGGCGCCAAGAGGAACATAACTTACACTCCTGGTCTTGGAGTTATAATGCGTCCCCATATCTTTCTGCGCAAACAGTATCATAATCTGGTCTAACTGTCCGCACGGCGAACCGATATAATCGTTTTCCACCGCCTGCGCCATATCAACAATCTTAAATTTGTCTTTAATCTCAACATTGTTAGCATCGAGCAGCGACAAAATAAGATTCAGACTCAGCGAAGCAGACCGGCTCATCCCCCCACCCGGAATATTGCCGTAGATGACGGCATTTATGCCCTGTTTTAGTTTGAAACCTTCGCGATGCAGTACAAAATCCACGCCGTAAGGAAATCTCGCCCACGTATCTGCTATTTCGGGAGATTTCGGCTTTGGGACATCCCCAAGTTCAAATTCGACAACGCCGTCATTTGGAAAATTGCCGCTAAAAAATCGGCATTTGTTGTTGCCACTGGCCTTGTAGCCCATCCAGATAAATCTGTCTGTGGCTACTCCGAATAGTTCCGTCCCGTTATAATCGCCGTGCTCAACTCCCAGACAAAAACGAGATGAAGTCCTCCTCGCCTTCCCGCCTTTAATGTTTATGCCGGCCTCTTTAGATAGCTGCACTATTCTTTCGACAGCCGCTCGGCCTTCAGCAGTTAATTCCATCTTCAAAAATCTTTCATTACCAAAAAAACTCTGTTATCTCGCCAGGCCAATCGGGCTGAATAGTACATACAATATCAGCGTGATTATCACCACAACAATGCCGGCTATCTTCGCACCGTTGCTTGTCTTAAGGTCAAGGCTTGTCTTCTGCTCAAACTGCATCGGCTGCGCCAGCGGCTTGACCAAAGTTATCAGTGACATCACTATCAGCACTAAAGCAAAGCATATCGCCATACGGTTGAGGAACTGTATCGATGGCACCATAATCTTCATTGCAGAATATGCAACTATGTTAGTTACAAGGCCGATGATGCCGCAAATCTTGGGCGCCCTGCGCACGACAAGCCCGAACGCAAATACCGCCAGAACACCAGGCGAAATCAGTCCCTGGCTTTCCTGTATAATCGTGAAAATACTGTTGCTTATCTTTGGATTGCCTAATTGCGGCGCAAGCACAACGGCAATGACCGCAAAAATCACCACAGTCACACGCCCAAGGAACACCACTGCCTGCTGGGAGGCCTGTGGCGAAATATGCTTTTTGTAGATATCAATTGTGAAAATCGTCGAGGCGGCATTGAGCATCGCTGCCAGCGAGCTTACAACCGCTCCCAAAAGTGCCGCTAACACAAATCCCACAAGCCCAACCTTCTGTGGGAGGACGTTGCCGAGTAATTGCGCAAGAGCCGTGTCGTATTTATATGCAGTGAGCTTCTCCGTCGTCACCATCTTGCCGGCCGCCTTGGCCGTCTGCCTCGTATTCTCGTTGTATGCTTTTACCTCCTCATAGAGTGCCGGAAACGCGCTCGGCAGAGACTTATCATTTGTCTCAAACACCGTAAACTCCGATGGTGCAGTCTGGTCGTATTTGGCTTGGGTCATCGACAGCACAAAAGGACTGGTAACCTTTACCTGCTTCATCGCTGCATCACTGTCGTATATCGCCAGCATAAACCGACCCTGCTGCCATTGTGCAATCGCATCTTCGCTGGGCGATTTGACAATATCAACCAGTGTAGTCTGTGGATTGGCCTTCAAATACTTGGCTATTAGCGGAGCGTTGTCCTGCGCCGCGCCGAGCTGCATATCCCCGGCAAACAGGTTGAACGCAATAATGCCGGGTATCACAATCACAAAAGGTATCAAAAGCTTCAAAAATGCCGCGAAAACTATGCCTTTCTGCCCCTGCGATAGCGACGCCGAACCAAGTGTCCTCTGCGTAATATACTGATTCAGTCCCCAGTAATAAAAGTTGGGTATCCACAATCCCAGAAGCAGTGCCGTCCACGGCAGTACATTGTCGGTCTTTGGCAAAAACATATTCATCCGCACCCTGTTCAGATCCCAGAACCGTTCTACAGCACCGCTGCCCTGCCGAAGCGCCTCAATTGCCACAGCTCCCGTCTTGACATCGACAATCCTTGCTGCCTCGCTGACACCGCCTAACTTGTCGAAGGCAAACCATATTATCACTCCGCCGCCTAATATCAATGCGCTGCCTTGAATCAAATCCGCCCACGCACACGCCTTTAACCCCCCTGCTACGACGTATGCCATCGCTATCAGTCCGATTACAAGTGACCCTGTCAGCAGCGGCACGTTATAACCCATCTTGCCTCCCAGCGTCCGCATCGTCAAAGCCCCGGAATATGTCACCGCTCCAACCAGCAGCACGTAAATCAGAATTGTCATAATTGCCATCAGCAACCTTGCAGCCGGGTTATACCGGTATTCGAGAAACTCCGGCATCGTATAAATCCCGGCCTTCAAAAAATAAGGCAAAAACGCAAATGCTATCACTACAAGTGTTATCGCAGCCATCCATTCGTAGCTGGCAATCGCTAATCCCACGTGGCTTGCCGCATTCCCGCTCATTCCCACAAACTGCTCAGTTGAAATATTTGCTGCAATCAGCGAAAAACCTATCAGCCACCACACCAGCCCACGCCCTGCCAAAAAGTAATCCTCACCGGTCTTCTCATGCCGGCTCTTTAGAATACCGGTGCTGACCACAGCGGCAACGAACCCTACGAACACCACAATATCCCAAAGGCCAAATTCCATAACAAATCCTTTCCTTCTATTTCCCTTCTAATTTATAAGCCTCAGGCTTATTCATACCCTGAGCCGATATTACTAAATCGACCGCCATTATACACCACCTCCCATCGACAGCAACATATTTAGCTGGGTTTCAGATTCATTATGAAATGTCCGGAATGTTTGAATGCGATAGCTGAATCTGATTCAATCTAATCAAAAAACCACATATTTGCTCGCTTTTTCCAGCCTGACCCCCACCTTCCCCAAATCTTCAATTCGCCTTATCCGCCATTTCATTCGCCGTTCCAGAATCCCCTTTATTGTTACCGGCCCAAGTCCCGGCACTCTCAAAAGCTCCCACTTAGATGCCCGGTTCACATCCACCGGAAACGCCTCAGAATGCCTCTGCGCCCACGCCTCTTTAGGGTCGCAGGCTAAAGAAAGATTGCCCTCCTTGTTAAAAACAATATCCGACTCCTTAAACCCGTATTTGCGTAGCAGAAAATCCACCTGGTATAGTCGATGCTCCCGCACAAACACATCTGTTGGTTCCTCAAGTTTCGTTTTTTCGCCCGCTATAGACTCATCCCCCAGGCCTTTCTGATAGGCGCTGAAATACACCCTGTGCATTTTCAACCTGTCATACAGTCCCCACATATACTTCACGATTTCCGCATCCGATTCTCCCGCCGCCCCCACGATAAACTGCGTCGTCTGCTTGACCTTTTCATACTTTGCCCCGCGTCCGGTCAATCTGCTTATCAGTTTTATTGGCTCAATGATATCTCGGATATACTTTTTCTTCTCCGACAGTTTCGCCAGGTTCGCTTCTCCCGGCGTCTCGATATTCAGCGACACCGCACTCGCCAATGACACCGCATCCTCAATCGCCGCATCGCTCGCTCCGGGTATAATCTTCAGATGGATATACCCGCAAAAGCCATATCTCTTTCGCAGCAGTCTCGCCACCAGATTGAGCTTTTCCATTGTAGCATCAGCCGACCCGCACACCCCTGAGCTTAAAAATAGCCCGAAAACTTCTCTTTTCTTGTAATAATCCAGAAACACCTTCGCTGTCTCTTCCGCACTGAGACTACACCGCTGGATTGTCTCTTTTTCTCTTAGCGGACAATATTTGCAGTCATTCGTGCAGACATTCGAAATCAGCGTCTTAAACAGCACACTTTTACCCCCGTTTGGAAGTGTTATCGGGTATATCCATTTACCCTCGCCGCTTCGCCTTCTGCTTTCCTCTTTACTGCTGCCGCAGGCGCACGCCAGGTCATACTGCGCATCGGCGCTGAGTATTTCCAGTTTCTCACGAGTCCCGCCCCTGCGGCAGAGGTCGGGACGAGTCCCGCCCCTGCGGCAGAGGTCGGGACGAGTCCCCGGCTTGCCGACAATCCCTACCATAAAACTATCCGCTCTTTGCTAATGGTCCTCTTTCTGGAATATCGATGGCTTTTCCCTTTTGAATGTTATCCCTCTGCCCGTTATTATCTCCTTACCCTCTCTGACAAATTCGATATGCTGAAGCAATGCCCAGCCCGTATTTTGCCACCTCATTTGATAACCTCTCTGGTGAGCTTGCTTTTCCATTAAAAGGCGTTTATCCTTATTGAAGACTAAATAATCAAGAGCTTCGGCTATCTGTTCGACAGACGCCTCGCCGGGGTCAACTAAAATGCCTCTCGTATGGCGACCTAAGATAAGACCCGTGGAACACTCCCTGTTTGAATGAATCAGCTCCGCTGCATATCTGAATTTTGTTGCTATCGCAACTCTGCCTGCTCCAAGCGTATCCGCCAATACACCGCTTGATATTTGTTGCATATCCATGTACGGCAGCACCATAACATTTGTTGCACCGTAAAGCCTCAACAAAGTCTTTTCGTCCAAAAACGTATCAAGAAAAACAACATCGTATGTCTCGAAATCCACCTCTCTAAGTGCTTTGACTTTGCACCATTTCAGCTTGGATTCTTCCAGTGCCTTGGTTAGCTCGGCTTGATATCGTTGGTAGTCCTGCCCTCCTCCTGATTTTACAAATTCAGGATGGTATTGGCCGCCGATTAGATACACAATACTTTTCCTTTGGCAGTCCGTGCACGACTCCTGCAAAAACCTGCTATAACCTCGAATACCATATTGTAATCCTTTGTCAGGCGATAACAGCCCTAATGTCGTAACTAAAAAGCGGTCTTTCAGCCCGAACATTTCCTTTATTGCTAACCGGTCGTAATGAGATGGATGCTGCATCCTGATGCCGTGGTCGATATGTTTAAGTTTTGAACGGTCGATTTCATATACGGGCGATTCAAGAATTCCGATGGCGCTTTCAGTTGTAACAATTAATCCGTCGCTGTGCTTGGCAAGCTCCTGTATAACCATTTTTTGGTGCGGTTTTGGTTCATCGAGAACGGTGTGCAGATAAACCAGCGTCGTTAGCCCTTTGGAGTTGAATGCTTTTGCCATATCAACGAAATTAGTCCCTTCGCCGGCATTGCCGTTCTTGTCCGGGTCGAGCCCATACTCGTGTTGTAATATGACAACCGTAGGATTCGTGCTTTCGTTTGCCCTCGCCAGAATATCCTTTACGGCGTGACCCCACAATTCAGGGTTGTACTGGTTAATAACCAAATCCACCGGGATATCATAAGGCAGGCCCTCATTATCAATTGCTGCAATCCTTATGTGGCCGACTTCCCCCGTGAAATGCTCTAAGGCATTAGCCAAATCTCGTGAAAATGTGCCTATACCGCACCTTCGTGGCGGATATGTGCTCACTATTCGTATATTATACGGCATAGCAATTCAACCATTCCGTTTCCTATGTACTAAAGATAGACTATAATCTTTTGCAAAAAAGAGCAAGAAAATACCTGAAATAGCGTCTGCCACAGGTCCTGTGCTTCGCAGCGGCGCTCCTGCGAAAAAGTCTCTTTCTTTGTTGAAAACATACACGCAAGGCACCAAATCCAGCTCCGGTTGCTGGTTTCTTTTAGTAAAAGCAGATTCAACTTTGTATTCATTTCGGGTATAATGCTGCTTTCAGTTTTGAAAAAAGCACGGAATTTGAGAGTTCGACTCTATTGATTATGAAAATGCAAAATATAGCCAATTTACCGCCGACACAGCATGCTGTGCAATTGATTGGTGCGGGCAAACTGGTCTTTAATAAATGCAAAGAGGTTTTCGCACCTGGTGAGCATCAAATTCTTTGCAGGGTTGAGGCGGTTGGCCTGTGCTTTTCCGACCTTAAATTGTTGAAGCAATTTTCCTCGCATGTTCGCAAGAGCGAAATAGTTTCCGGCATTGATTCTGACATACTCAGGGAGATTTCCAGTTATGTCCCCAACGAGGCACCCGCTGTCCCGGGTCACGAAACAGTGGTGAGAATAAAGGCCGTTGGCCCAGGCGTGAAAAACTTCAAAATCGGTCAGCGATACCTCGTTCAAACTGATTACCGTTGGCTGTGCACCGCAAGTTCTAATGCCGCTTTCGGGTATAACTTCGAAGGTGCTCTTCAGGAATATGTGCTGATGGATGAGAGGGTTATCACTTCTCCGCAGGGCGACTCAATGTTAATACCGGTTTCAGAAGAGCTTTCCGCCTCAGCGATAGCTTTGGTGGAGCCCTGGGCCTGTGTCGAAGATGCCTACGCCGTTGCAGAGCGCCGAAAATTAAAACCGGATGGCCGGATGCTGGTTGTCGCCGACATCAATGTTGCAGAAGATATTTTTGCCGACCTCTTTTATAGCTGCGGAAGCCCGGCGCAAATAACCTGGCTCTCGAAGTTCCCATCGCCGCCGGGACTGAATGTTACAGAAACCGGCGACAAAAAAATATCGCAGCTTCCCGATGCCGCCTATGATGATGTAATATATTTTGGGTCTGAGCCGAAAACGGTCGAAGCTTTGTTTGCAAAAGTTGCTCCACGCGGTCTTCTCAATATCGTTCTTTGCGGCGGCACCTTTCGCAGAGACATCGTTACTATGGTGGGCAGGGTTCACTACGCTGGTATTCGAATAGTTGGCACCACCGGCTCGGACCCCGCTGAATCTATGGAACATATTCCGGAGACCGCCGAAATCCGGCTAGGTGACAAAATCAATGTCATCGGTGCGGGCGGGCCTATGGGAACGATGCACGTCATACGAAATATTTGTCAGGCTGTTGAAGGTGTCAGTGTTTTTGCCGCCGACCCCGATGAGAACAGGTTGGCTGCCCTCTCAGAAATAGTTGTACCTCTCGCCGACAAGAACAATGTCACGTATAAACCTTACAATCCGACAATGGCCAAAGTCGAAGATGCTTTTGATTATGTAGTATTGATGGTGCTGATACCCGAGCTGCTGGCCGATTCAGTTAAAAACGCCGCCGAGCACGGCATTATAAACATATTCGCAGGTCTGCCTGCGACGGTTACCGCAAAACTCAGCCTCGACACTTACATAGAAAAGCAACTGTATTTTATTGGCACCAGCGGCTCCGTTCTCGAAGATATGAAGCGGGTGTTGGCGAAAGCCGAATCCGGCAGCCTTGACACCAATATCTCTGTTGGAGCTGTCTGTGGACTCGATGGTGCGATCGAGGGGATTCGGGCGGTTGAAAATAGAGCAATAACTGGTAAAATTATCGTATATCCGGCCTGCAAAGGTTTGGGGCTTACGCCGCTGGCAAAGCTGAAGGAAAAAATGCCGCAGGTCGCCGAGTGTCTGAATAACGGATTGTGGACTAAGCAGGCGGAAAAAAAATTACTGGAAAGTTTCACGGTTTGACTTCGATGGATAAGGCCTTGGCGGATTTGATAAGGATATCAAACATCACGGGCAAAGATTCTGCCCTCATTCAGGGTGGAGGCGGCAACACGTCGGTAAAAACGCCGGATGGCAGGTATATGTATATCAAGGCCAGCGGCACAGACTTAAAGGATATGGATAAGCACGCCGGCTGGTGCAAGCTGCGATTGGCTCCGGTCCTGGCCATTATAAAAGATAAATCAATTGCTAAGCTCGGCGTCCAGGCAAGGGAAACTAAAGTGGTCAAGCGTTTGCTTTTTGCGTGCGATGATAAGGTTACCGGCGACGCTCGGCCGTCAATAGAAGCGCACTTGCATGCTATGCTCGGTAAGTGCGTCATTCATTTGCATCCCGTTGCGGTATTGTCTTTCGCCTGTGCAAAAAACGGTAAGGCCGAACTCGAAAAGCTCTTCAAAAAAATCGAAAATCGAAAATTGAAAATTGAAAATTCTTTACCTCCTCTTTGGGTCCCTTATGCACACCCCGGCTTTACACTCGCAAAGAAAATTGCGAAATTGAACGCTGATTATCAAAATCGATTCGGCAGAAAGCCCGCCGTTCTTTTCCTGCAAAAGCATGGGCTTCTCATTTCTGCTGATGGCCCGAATGCTGCTCTGCAACTGCTGCGCAGCGTCATAAATCGCTGCGCCGGCAAATTAAAATGCCCGAAAGCCGGCAAAACCAAACCGCTAAATCAAGAAGTTATTACCGATGTAAAGCTCTGCATTCGCAGGGCGTTTTATGAGGCGACCGGCCGATACGCTGTAATAAGCTATTTTTATGACGATGAAATTGCAGCGTTTTGGCGCCAAAAAAATGCACAGAAGCTGCTTATGCCGCCGGCCTTGACGCCTGATGAATTGCTTTACGCCAACGGCCCAGCAATGTGGGTGCAGGATTGTGTTCCGAAAAAAATCGCACGCAGACTTACTTCGCAAATCAGAAAAGGTAAAACCCCCCCCGCTGCTTTTCTGGTTAAAGGTGCTGGACTTTTCGTTGCTGCAGCGGATAAAATCGCTCCTGCCGTCAGGGACATTGTAAAAAACTCCTTCGTTATCCGCACCAATGCGTCCCGCCTCGGCGGTATTCTCACTTTAAATTATGCCGAGCAGGACTTTATTAACCGCTGGGAGGCCGATGCTTTTCGAAAAAAACTGGCAAATGGTGCCTCCGCTGTTGTATAACTAATACGCAATATGAGGTTTGATAAATGGCAAAGGAAATTAGACTACCACAATTTGGCCAAACGATGGAAGAAGGGACGATTGTTAACTGCCCGGTCAAGGTCGGCGACGAGGTCAGAAGTGGCGATTGTATTTTTGAGATAGAAACCGACAAGACGACCCTCGAGATGGAATCACCTGCCGATGGCTTTGTAAAACATATTTTTGTTGAAGTTGGTCAGACCCTGCCTGTCGGCGAGCTTCTCTTGGTGCTCGGCGGTAAAGACGAGCAGGTCCCGCAACGCTTTCTTGATTCGCTCAAAGCCGTCGTTGCCGCAAAACCAGCCCGGCAGCCCGTCGGCACCCCGGCTGTGGCTGCTGAAACAACCGATGTTAAGGTAGAAGTCAAAGTCGGAAAAATAATACCCCTCACAAAGAAGCAGAAATTAACCACCGAAAGAATGCTCAAATCGAAAAGAGAACTCCCTTGCTTTTATCTGACCGTAAAAGCCGATGTTACCGACCTTGTTGAGTTGCGAATAAAATTGAACAAAACCATCTCCTACAATGATTTTATTATCCGGGCCGTTGCAATTGGCCTGCAGAAATTCCCGATTATGACAGGCCAATTGGCCGGTAACACCATAAAACTCCCCTATACCATTAATATTGGACTGGCCGTTTCGACCCCGGGTGGACTTGTCGTCCCCGTCGTAAAAAACGCTCACAAAAAAAACGTAAAACAAATCGCCGCAGACGCAAAAGCTCTTATCGAAAAAGCCCAGAACGAAAAATTACTGCTCACCGACCTCGAAGGCGCCTGCATTACCGTCAGCAACCTCGGCGTCTTTGGAATAGACTCTTTTATTCCAATAGTTATCCCCGGCCAGTGCAGTATCCTCGGCATCGGCCGAATAACCGATACCTGTGTCTCGGACAATGGCGGCGTTATAATTCGCAAGTTGATGAGTATGACGCTGTCCGTGGACCACAAAATTGCCAACGGTGCTTATGCCGCACAGTTCCTCGACTTCACAAGAAAACTCCTCGAAGACACCTCCAACTTCGCCTTTTGAATCCGCCTTCGCCAAGGCTTCCGTCTTCGCTTCCGCCTTCGCCGAAGCTATGGCGGACAAGTAAGCTACGCCGGACAGGACGGCGGACAAGATTGGGTTTGATTGGGTTTGTTTTCCCGGCGTCAAAAGGCCTGATTTATTTTCATAATCATTTGTCGTATAATGGTTTAAGTTCATTTTTGGCTTTTTGGAAATTGGGTTTGTTTTGCATAATTTGTTATTTTTGATTGATTGAGTTTCAGCCACAGATGAACACAGATTAACACTGTTCTTTCGACGCTGATTGCGCAGAGGGCGCAGAGAATTTGTTCGGCTTCGGTGTACTTCGGTGAGTCTGTTCTCGATGTGAACATCTGCGAAAGCCCCGCCTGTGTCCACCGGGTGCCTGAGATACAGGCCCCCATTTTGAAGCCGACCAAATAAACTTTTGCTTTTTTTCATAGCGTTTTGAAATCCGCCACAGGCGGACAAGAAAGACGTCCCCCTTAGTAGGGCGAACTTGCGCATTTGGTCGGAAAACGCAGGTTTTTCAGATGGTATAAATTTGTAAATGCTTATATGGAAAGAGATAAAAAAATTTTGAAAAAGTGGATTTTTGTTCTTATCCCCCCTGCGCTTTTGATTGATTTTGCCGCAGATCATAGATTGCCTAAGTTAACAGGGTTTTTTGTTGTGGATTTTGAAGTTTGCGGAGTTTTGAGTTTGAGGGTAAAATGAGGCGGCGGATAAATGTTGTATATTATATTGGATCGAAGGAATATTATGGAATTACATCGAAGTCGCGAGGATCTATCCAGATTTTTAGTCCACTTGACTAGAGATTATGGTGGAAAATCTGCAAAGTTCAATTTGATCAATATCTTAAAAGAAAAAAAGATTTATGCAAGAAATGCTCATTGTCTCGTAATGCATAAGATTGAGAAAATGGGCTTCAGCCGTTTACTAAAAAGCAAATTCAATACAGTATACTTTACTGAAACACCACTAACCCAAATAAAGCAAATCACTACTGAAATTAAAGGTCGAAAGATTCAGTTAAAGCCCTACGGTTTGGTATTTTGGAAAAATAGTCTTTTTAAGGCAGGATCAAGTCCATCAATATACATAAATGCAAAAGGCACCTCAGTGTCAAGGTTTTTGCTTGATGAATTTGATTCAACCTTTGATGGAATAAAAACGCTAGAAACATTCAGGAAGGTCAAGGCCGATCATTATAAAAACATAGTCCATTATTACTCTCTGATAAATGTTGTTAAAGATAAGCATGACTTTCTATGGGAAAGAGAATGGCGACACCATGGGGATTTTACTTTTAAGTATGGTGACATAGTAGCTATTATTGCCAATAATCCTAGCGAATTCGAAAAATTATGTGAAAAGAACCTTAAAAAGACAAAATATAAGTATATAAAGAAAATTCCAATAATAAATCTTGAATGGACATACGAAGAATTATTAGAGGAATTCGCAATCAAAATATGGTAAAAGCTACCATATCAATTTATGGCAACCTCTCTTGGAGAAAAAAATAGAAACGGAAACTTGCTTTGTTTGCGTTATCATAATAGCAGGATAAGTCCGTCGTGGGCGGATAAAATCAGTGGAAGCGTATTGTATATTATTATGTTGGACGTTAATTGATGGAAGTAAAAAGAATTAACAAACTAGATGCTGCCTGTCGGCAACTCAATACTGCTATCTCTCTTTGGTTTAACGATGGTGATACAGTATCAATCCATACCCTTGCATGTTCTGCTCATCAGATAGTACACGACATCAATCAGCAAAGAGGCAATCGCGACTTGATATATGACAGATTGATATATGACAGTCTGAAAATCAAGGATGAGTATCGCCGTGAAGCAAATAGATTGCTCAAACACCCCTACAACTTTTTTAAGCATGCAGATAACGATGCTTTTGATACGGTCGAGTTCAAACCGATCCTTACAGAACTTTTCATAATGTTTACATCACTTGGCCTAGAAATCCTTGGTCGTCAACCCGATCCAATTCGGGCAGCATTTAATATTTACTACGGCTTGAGGAACCCGCACCTTCTAACAGAAAAAGGAAAAGCAGAATGGATTGATAAAATTTCTGAAGATGATCGAAAACAGATTTTAAGCATGCCAAAGCATCAGGTCTTCGAGCTCTATGTAATTCAGAAAGAACGGTTTTGAGAAATTCCAAACAATTTATTTCGCCGGACAGCGAGGATGCCTCGCGTCCGCAGAGCTAATCGTCCGACTAAAGGGCAACGCAATATAGCAGCACAAAAGCAGCCGAAATCGTGTTATATATTATTATGTTCACATAAAAGGATATTGAAAGAAGTCGGGAGATAACGTCATGTTCGAATACGATGAACAAACTCCAGCAAAGTCTTGGCTGAAATTAGTGCTATATCTCTTGATTATTTGTTCGGTCACTGCTGGTGCTGTTTATCTTCTTTGGAAAATTCAATGGGTAATTGGAGCAGTTGTTGCGGTTCCCATTTGGATTTTGCTAGTTGATGTTATTATTAACAGACAAAAGTCTATAACCTGGTATTTGTTTGACTTTCTTCGCTATACTCTAACACTCGGTGGAACGGCATTCATAGCATCGTATTTATGGAAAATTAACTGGATAATTGGAGCAATTTCTATTTTGCCTGTATTTGTTCTGCTTCTAAACATTATTGGTTTTTTAACCTTACCTGTTTATTTCATTACTCCGGAGTCGAGTGCTGCCAGAAAGGCGTTCAAGGAACTAGACCAGTTTAGGAAGAATCATTCAAAAGAAAGTGAACGCCCATCATAGATTTGCGAACATCGAGCTTCAAGGGGCTCCGCTATCGTGTCACACCTGAGCCGATGTGTTATCATCTGTTGTTTGTTTTTAATCAGTCAGGTGTTTGGGACAATCCGCCCTTCACCACCAAATTTCTTGTTGCTCTTATCACAATGCCATCATAAAATCAGCGAAAATCGTGTTGTATGTTATTATGTCAGGTGACGTGGTTACTGGACGCAAAAAACTTCTGAAATTAGTTTTGGTAATTTAATTCGATGATGCATGTCAATCTTCAAGAAACAAATTGATTTTGGCCAATTTATTGCTGACGCCATTTCTGGTAGCATAAATTTTTATGATGCCAATTTTGATAAATTTATCCCTCTCGTAGATGAATTTCATGTCCTTATACAAAAAGACAAAGAAGAATTAAGGGAGTCAGGTTATGCGTTAATAGTAGCCGACTTGATGGTTAGTTGTCAGATACATTTTGGTAAGATAATTTCCAATGAGCAGATAGGGAGAGAGATTGGGTTCATATATGTATTATTCCTTGGTAAGGAGAAGCATCTAAATAAAAATGAGATAGATAGAAAAGCCAATGAACTTGAAAATCTTCTCATTGCTTTGGAAAAAAATGAAGATAAGGAAACTTGCAGAAAAATAGGAAAAACTAAAGATGGTTTGAAATTTCTGTTATGTTCTACTTTCGCTGAACTCTATTCAGGTGATAACCTAAAAGACAAAATAGTCAAAGGAAAAAGGTTCGCAGCCTTCAAGCTAGCAAAAGCAATTATAAAGACAGATTTAGTTAGAATTATGCTTAAAGAGTTTAAGATCAAGTACACACCTATCGCTGAGGATAGTTCGGGGAAAACTCAATAACAACCTGCTACAAGAATTGACGATGGAAAGAAATCTGATAACAGCGTTTTCGCTTTCTATAAAATCCCTGTTAACTTAGGTAACCTGCGCCTAATTTCTCTTCGTCTGTCCGTCCGTAGTCCCAATGGAATCGGGACGAAGACGGATGTTTTTTGTGCTTTTTTGTGGCCGAATGAATCAGTGGAATCCGTGAAATCTGTGGCTAACTTTTCTTCTAAAATTGTCGAATATTTTCAAACGTTTCTATACTATTTTCAAACGTTTCATATCAATTTTCGAACGTTTCTATACAGTTTTCAAACGTTTTCGAACGTTTTCAATCATATACTCATAAACCCGCGCCGTTGACCCCTTTCAAGCCATTTTACGCTCGGACTTGCTCGCATTTTTCCCTCCCACCACTTACCTATCTTTCCCAAACTCCCCCTTTTAACACCCCAACTATTCCTCAACCTTTCTTGTTGCCATCAAGGTCTTTTCGTTCATAAGGCTTTAATTTATACTCTGCCATCTTCTTTGTATAATCTTCAAACGACTTTTTCACTTTTTCCAGATGTTCCGTCTTTTTCCCCGGCTCTTTTTTCTCCTCCTGTTGTATTCTATACCACCATATACCGTATCCTATCCACCCTAAAGCCACTATTATCGCCCCAGCAATCAGTATTTTATATGTAAGGTCCATTTTTTACCTCGATTAGCTTGTTTTCCCGTTCCACCTTAAAACTCTCTGCCCTTTAGAATAACCAATCTTTTCAACCCCGTCAAATCAAATCCCCATCCCCCAGCTCACCCCAAAAACCCGCTTTTTTGAAATATCCAAAAATATACGAAAAATACTTGACTAAGTCAAACAACTGTTTTATACTTTGGTTTGAAACATCTGTTTAAGGAGAAACTTATGGCAGACCAAAATGCCAATTTTCAGACTGAAAACGAGGTTTCAGCAAAAGACGTCCGAAATCGGCTGCTTGACGTAGCTGAGAAATTGTTCAGTGAACACGGCTTTGCCGATACCAGCGTCCGGGACATAACCGCCGAAGCCAACTGCAACGTCGCTGCGGTCAATTACCATTTTGGCAGTAAAGAAAAATTGTACACTGACGTCTGGCGTCATAATCTACTTTTGCTGCGAAACAACCAACTCGCAAGCATCGAAAAAGTAATGTTGGAAAATCAGGGTACTCCTTGTCTGGAAGACCTGCTAAAGTCCTTCGCAGAAACATTCATCGGCTCATTAGTAGATGAAACCAAGAGCAGCCGACTTCTTAAGCTTATGATGCGGGAAATGCTGGATAAATGCTTGCCGCCGAATATGTTTGCGGATGAGGTTATTAAACCCACTTTGGGCGCTATGCAGAAAGCTTTGCTTAAAACCTGTCCCGGCCTGCAGGAATCACGGATAGCTCTGATAGTTTTTTCCATCATCGGGCAATTGATACATGCAGTGCGGGTAAGAACTATGTTCGAGCAAAGTGACGGGGGCGACCTGCCGATTTTCGATTTGGCTGAAATGGTTGACCATATTATCAAATTTTCGGCGGCTGGGATTCGAGCCTGCATCGGCGAAAAAATAAATTGAGAAGGCAAGAGCGTGGTTTGTTGGTTCGAGATATGAAAGTTTTACAGTTAAAATACGGTTCACCTGTGCTGTGTATGTTGCTTTTAATTCGATTGGCTGGATGTACGAGCAGTGAAGAGTTTTACCAAGAGGTTAGTTTGTCAAGAGATGCCGCGTATCGCCAATGGAAAAACCGCGAAGAAATCCAGGCGCAATCTCAAACACGAATAAACGGCCAGTTAAGCCTGCAGGATTGTCTGAAGCTGACTCTTGTAAACAACAAAACACTGCAGCACATTGTTCAGGAAAAGGAGATTGCCCGCGGGAACGAGCTGAAGTCGTATTCAGCAATTTTGCCTTCGGCAAGTCTCACCGGTGATTATACACGGCTTGATGAGGTTAGTTCCATTGCCGGCTTCACGATTGGCGATGTAGATAACTATTCGGCCGGTCTTAGGGTTACTCAGCCGGTTTTTGCCGGCGGCTCAATAGTAGCCAAGATAAACGCCGGAAAATTGTTCTCTCTGCTTACCGACCAGACAGTTCGGGCAGCAACTCAAGACGTAATTTATACATCGGAGCGTTCTTATTATGATGTTCTTCTTAATCAGCATTTATACCAAATAAGCGCTGATGCAGTTCGTTCTGCCCAGGCACATCTGGATGATGTGAAGCAAAAACGCTCCGGTGGTGTCGCCTCGGATTTCGACGTCCTGCGTGCAGAAGTAGAACTATCAAATTTCCAGGCTGAATTGATACAGAACAAAAACGCCATCAATATATCGAAGACACAGCTACTTAAAGTAATTGGCATTTCACAGGACAGCGATTTTGTTCTGTCGGATGAGCTGAGCTATGTTCCTCTGAAGATGACTATGGAACAGGCAGTTGAAGCGGCCTATCGTAATCGTCCTGATTTATATGGACGCCAGTTCGATATAAAGTATCAGAAGGAATTACTCAAGATTGTCCGGAGCCGATATTGGCCGACTATTAGCGGTTTTTATGACAATAACTGGTCAAACCCCGACCCTCACAACAGCACACAGATTGAATGGGGGCGTGCCTGGCAAGCTGGTGTTATGGCAACGCTGCCTATATTTGATGGTTTTGCGCGTGAAGGCGAAATTATACAGCAGAAGGCGCGATTTAAACAATCTCAGATAGATTTAATTGACGCAGAAGAAACTACCTTATTTGAACTAACCAAAGCGCTATTGAGTATTGAGAATACCGAGGAATTTGTTCAGTCACAACAGTTAAACCTTACCAGGGCAGAGGAAGGAAGCCGTCTCGCAAAGGTTGGTTACAGGGAGGGCATAAATACACAAGTTGAGGTAATCGATGCCGAGTCGGCTTTGACCAAGGCAAAATCGCTTCATTACCAGGCCATTTATTCTCATATAATTGCCAAACTCGATTTGTTGAAAGCTATGGGTGTTCTGGGGTCCAAACTGCAGGAGAACCGAAATGAAATATAAATTTAAACATCCAAAGCGAACTACAACAATAATTATCCTTGCTGTTGTTTTTATTATTATCGTTGTCTGGCCGCACAATAAACAAGTAACCGACGACCAAGCCAAAGGTATTAAGGTCATGGCGGAAACCATAAGAACAACAAAATTGGTGGAAACAATCCCTGTGACGGGAAGTTTTGATCCTTTGATTAGTGTTGAAATTGTTCCGGAGGTATCGGGACAGTTGCAGCAATTGCAGTTGGCGAATGGAACACCGGTGGATGTTGGAGTTGCTGTAAAAGAAGGTGAGGTTATCGCGGTAATCAATCATGATATTTATCTGGCGCAGTTGGCCGAATGTCAGGCCGCCCTTGAGGCCGGCAAGGTTGCTCTTGCCGACGCCGAACGTGAAAAGAAACGTATGGTCGCTCTCTACGAAGGCGGTTCAGCTACAGAGCAAAATAAAGATAAAGCTGTAACCGCCGCTGACTTGGCCGCGGCGCAGCTCAAACAGGCTCAAGCTGCGCTTGATATGGCGAAGGTTACTCTCGATAAGGCTACTATAAAATCGCCGATTAATGGTGTTGTCGCTCAAAAGTATGTTGACCAAGGCAATATGGCCGGGCCGTCAACTCCGCTTGTGAGAATCGTTCAGATAGATACGTTAAAGGTTACAGGCGGTGTTAGTGAACGGTATTTACCACAATTAGTTTCTGGAAAGACGCCTGTCAATATCAAAACAGATGCTTACCCACAGGATGAGTTTGAGGGTATGGTTTACAAGGTTGGTGTGGCGGTTGACCCTGTAACTCGAACCGGCGAAGTGGAGATTCGTGTTCCTAATCAGGATAGAAGATTAAATCCAGGGATGTTTGCGCGAATGACAATAGTGCTAAGCCAAAAGGAGTGTGTCGTAGTGCCGGATTCGGCTTTGATAAGAGAATACGACAACGAGTATGTGTTCGTTGTCGATGGAGGTAAAGCTCTTCGCCGCAGGTTAAAACTTGGATTGTCTCAGGGCCAGTATCACGAGGTTCTGGATGGGTTGTCGGCGGGAGATATGGTCATTACTCACGGCCAGACGCTATTGAAAGATGGTCAAATGGTCGAAGTCGTTCAGGAGGCGGAAAAATGAATATTCCTGGACTTTCAGTAAGAAACCCTGTTACAACTTTTATGATGTTTCTATCCGTCCTGATGGTCGGAGGACTATGCTTATCCCTGCTGCCCATCGACCTGATGCCCGAAATGGATTTACCTACCATAACCGTAATTACTCCATACGATGGAGCTGCTCCGGAAGAAGTTGAAGAAAAGGTTACCAAAATTCTTGAGCGATATCTTTCGACGGTCCCGGAATTGAAGCACATCAATTCTACGTCCAAGGAAGACATATCCATCATCTCATTGACGTTTGAGTGGGATACAGACCTGGATACCAGGGCAAATGAGGTGCGGGATGCGGTCGGAATGGCCAGAGATCTTCTTCCTGAAGAAGTGGATGAGCCCCGCGTTATGAAGCTCGATATCTCGAACTTCCCCATTATGGTTTACGGGGTGACGGCAAAAGAAAGCTATCCACGGCTGGAGGATATCCTGGACGATTTATTAATAGAACCGCTCAAACGGCTGGAGGGAGTTGGCACAGCAGCACTTATGACTCCTCTGCATCGTCAGGTTAATGTTGATTTAGATAAAGAACGGCTGGTTAGTTACGGCCTTACGCCGCAGGATGTGGTTGGAGCTATCATAAAAGAAAATAAGGACACCTCTGCCGGTGGTGTCAAGATGGGGCTGACTGATTACTTGGTGCGAATTCCGGGAGAATTCAAAAGCGTCAAACCTATGGAGCAGATAGTTTTGGCGTCTCGGAACGGCTCGGTCGTCAGATTATCAGATGTTGGCACGGTCGAGGACGGCTTTAAGGAAATCCAGCGCTATATTCGAATTAATGGCGAATCTGGAGCCATAATGATGGTTCAGAAACAATCCGGGGCCAATACCGTTCAGGTGGCTCGGCTGGTCCGTAAACGTATTGAGCAGCTAAAGAAGAACCTGCCGGCCGACATCAAGATGCTAAATGTAATGGATTCGTCCGAAGATATTGAACGGACAATTCACGACCTGTCGCAAACATTACTGATTGGAGGTTTGCTCTCTATGGCTGCGGTGCTGATTTTCCTGCGGCAGTGGCGGGGAACTATTATTATCGGCCTTGCAATGCCTTTTTCACTTATTGCCGCGGTCATACCGATTTATTTTCTCGGTCACACAATAAATATGATGAGCTTGTTCGGTTTGATAATTGGTATCGGAATGGTCGTGGACAACGCAATCGTAATTCTGGAGAACATTACACGCCACAGAGAAGAAGGCGAAACTGCCAGAGAAGGCGCTGTTTGCGGCGCCTCTGAAGTGGCAATGGCTATAACCGCTTCAACACTGACGACGATATGTATTTTCTTCCCGATTCTTTTTGTCAGGGGAATCACCAAAATCTTTTTTGCTGAATTTGCGACGATCGTTGTTATTCTCATGCTTGCGTCTTTATTTTCCGCACTTACCCTGACTCCGATGCTCTCTTCTGTATTGATGCGCAAATCTCAAAAGGAAGTTAAACAAAGCGGATTCTTTGCGAAAACCGAAGATATGTTCAATACCCTTGCCGATAAATATGCTGCGTTGTTGGATTGGGCGCTCAGGCACCGCTGGACTGTTATCGGCGCTGCAGCAATTTCGTTCATTGCCAGTTTATTTTTGGTGTCTATCCTTGGAAGCGAGTTTATGCCGAAACAGGACAGCGCCAGAGTCCAGGGAACGCTTCATCTGCCTGTTGGGACGCGAGTTGAAGAGACGGCACGGATAATGAAGGCAACTGAAGACATTCTTAAAGAGGAAATCCCGGAAAATGAAAGAGTAGCAATCTTTTCAAGATGCGGGGTCAGTGAAAGTGGAATGTCTAATCTTTTTGGCGAGGAAGGTTCACACATAGGCACATTTGGAGCGAAGCTGGTTCCCAAAGGGCAGCGTAATCGCAACGCCGAGGATATTGGAGCGGCAATCAGACGCCGCCTGGATGAAGCAAAAGGTCTGCTTCGAATTGAAAAATACTCTATTAGCACGGGCGACCCAATGGAGAATTTGATTGTCGGCAATGAAAAGCCATTAACAATCAATATCGTTGGCGATGATATGGAAGTAACGGACAACTTTGCGGCTCAAATCGAAAAAATAGCCGAGGAGACGCCCGGCACCATTGACATCAGCGTCTCACGAGAGAAAGGAAGGCCCGAGCTCTGGGTTAATGTTGACCGCCAGAAGGCATCCGCTATGGGGCTGAATGTATCAGATATCGGGGATACGATTCGAGCATCTTTTTACGGGCGGGAGGCAAGTAAGTATCGAATCCACGGAGATGAGTATGATGTTTTTGTTCGACTGCGGGAAGATGACCGCAGCGACACACGCGATGTCCGCTCCACGCCTGTTCGTCTGCCGGGCGGCACCCTGATACGGGTTGATAATGTGGCCGAGACAGCTATGGAATTCGGGCCGATCCAGATTGAACGCAAGGACCAGGGCAGAATCGTTAATGTGGTGGGTGACGTATATGGGCGGTCTCTCGGGGAGGTCGTTTCAGATTTGGAGGGTAAAATAAAGGAGTTGAAAATCCCATCGGGAGTGCAGCTTTATTTTGGCGGCCAAGCAGAAGAGCAAAGAGAATCCTTTTTCTGGCTGATACTGGCACTGGTCGTGGGTGCAGCTTTGGTATATATGGTTATGGCGTCACAGTTTGAATCGCTGCTCGACCCGTTTGTAGTAATGTTTTCGATTCCATCTGCGATAACAGGAGCAATATTAGCTATATTCCTCGGCGGTTATCATATTAATATCATTGTATTTCTCGGCCTGCTTCTGTTGATAGGTATCGTGGTAAACAATGCAATCGTCCTTGTAGATTACATTAATATCCTTCGAGCAAGGGGGCTTGAAATGGGCGAAGCTGTTCGACAGGCAGGACGGACCAGATTAAGACCGGTTCTTATGACGGCAATTACAACAATAGTTGCGCTTATCCCTATGGCTTTTGCACGAGGCCAGGGCTCGGAGATATGGAATCCATTAGGGCTAACCGTTATGGGAGGGCTTCTGGTGTCGACATTGGTTACGCTGATTCTGGTTCCGACAATCTATAGTGTATTTGAAACGCACGTTAAGAGAAGCTCTTTGTGAAAGGTGCACCGATGAAGTTTGTGATGATTTGTTATAACGAGGCGATAGACGATGAAGTCATTGAACTTCTCGAACAGGCGGGTGTAACGGGCTATACCAAGTGGACAATGGTATCAGGCAAGGGACAAACCAGCGGCCCTCATTTGCTCAGCCACATTTGGCCTAAGGCAAATAATGTAATAGCTGTTGCCGTTGAGGAGCAGGTTGCAAATTCTATATTAGATAAAGTCCGCCAAATACGGGAGAAACTGGGCTCTGAAGGTCTAAAGGCATTTATGTGGGAAATTGAGGAAGTGACATAGGTCGGTAAACGGAGATAAAAAATGGTTACTCAAAATATTGAACATGATAATGAATTATTTAAAAGCAAACAGTGTAAGAACATAGCATTGGTGTCTTTTAAAGCAATTTCAATGGAGTGTCTCAGCAGTCTCGAAGAAAAACAAAAATTGTTGTCGCACTTTGATTATCTTTCTTGCAACCCCTCAATTAAGACTGTGATTCTTCGTAGTCCAAATACTTCACTTGATAAAAATAATTTTTGGGTGCGTTTTCATTCCTGGTCAGCATCAAAGACATCTTCATATGAAATGCTCAGAATATGCAGAACATTTGATCAAATCATGCTGAAAATCATTGAGTCAAATAAGCTTTTTATCTCGGCTCAGAGTGGTAAAGTAATATTTCCTTTTTTCGGCCTTAGTCTTGCCTGTGATTATAGAGTAGCAGCAGAAAATTTTGTTGTTCAAAACCCTGAAGTTAAAGTCGGTTTAATCCCTAAGGGGGCAGGAGCTTTTTTCTTTTCTCGAATTCTGGGGCCTTCAAAAGCTATTGAAATTCTTTTATCAGACAAAGACATAAATGCATATGAATTACTTCGCCTGAAGCTCGTAGATAGAGTAGTATCATTTAACAAACTGAGGCACACAGCTTTAGAAACAGCTAAAAACTTCGCCTCCAAACCGGTTACTTCTCTGCTCGGCGTGAAAAGATTGGTCAACTATTCGCTCAAGGACTTTAATAGCTATCTTGAATTTGAGAATGAACAGTTGTTCAAAATTCTCAATATAATTAAGCCATCTGGCAAAGAAACCTTAAACGCATGATAACCTCAAAATAAAATATTCCCGAGCGGATGCAAAAAAGGCTAATGCCCTTATGAAGAAAATAAGGTGACCGTGCCAGACAGAGCCAAAGGTGAAGAAATAATGGATAAAGTCCACCAAATGCGGGAGAAACTGGGCTCTGAAGGTCTAAAGGCATTTATGTGGGAAATTGACGATACTACCTAAGGGCGGTTAGGATGAACCCTTCTGTTCTATAAGTGGTTTTGGGGCTGCGAGTTAACAAATAGTACAAAAAATTCTCTTTGTTATCGAAAATTTTTCTGGCCAAATCATCCCTAAAAGTAGATAATAGGTATAGCTTGCATTCGGTGCATAAAAATATGGAAACTACTGCAAACTATAAGCCTAATGTTGAAGTTGTTTCCGACCCTGAGAGTCTTGCCCAGAGAAGCGCTGCACTTTTCATTGGCGATGCGGAAAAGGCGATAAAAGCAAAAGGCACCTTTTACGTTGCGATATCCGGGGGGCATACACCGAGGCGTTTCTTTGAGCTGCTCAGCGAAGTATCAAAAGCAAAAGCTCTGCCCTGGGATAGAATACAGTTATTCTGGGTTGACGAGCGGTATGTTCCGCCGGATTCACAATGGAGCAATTACAAGCTGGCCGCCGATACTTTTTTAGCTAAAGTTGCCATCCCCAAAGAAAACGTCCACAGGATACCAACAGAACACAGCGATTTCAAGGCTGCGGCTCAGTGCTATGAAGAAACGATTCGAAAAGTTTTTGGTTTACGGGAAAATCAGTTCCCCCAATTTGACCTGATTGTGCTGGGTATGGGTGCTGAAGGGCATACTGGTTCGCTGTTTCCCAATAGCTACGCGCTTCTTGATACGGAAGATTTGGCGTGTGTTGTTTATGTTTTGGATGAGAAGCTTAACAGGATAACCCTGACGCGCCCGGTTTTATGCGCTGCATCTCACCTGGCTGTGTTGGTTTCAGGGAAAGAAAAGGCTGGTATTTTGAAAGAGGTCCTGACCAGCGAGCCGGATGAGGTGCGGTATCCCATACACAGCCTCTGGCCTATTCTCGATAAGGTTACGTGGCTGACCGATATGCAAGCGGCAAAACTGCTGTAGTTACTTTGCCTTGGAGGCACTTCAAAGCCGGGATTTTGTCTGCTGTTTACTGTGGGATGGTTAGTCTCATACCGGGTATGAGGGTGTTCGCGTCTTTCAAGCGAGAGCGATTGGCATCAAGAATCTTTTGCCATTTGTCTGCAGAGTTGTAGTGTTTGTAGGAAATGTCGGAAAGAGTTTCGCCGCTGCGTACAATGTGAAATCTTTCGGTCTTTATCTCTTTAGGCTGTTCGTTGGCAGAAAATTCGGGTAACTTTAGCTCATCAGCGGGCGGCGGTTTGTCAACTACTATCAGGGATTTGGCTTGCTTAGTCGGATTTCCATCAATAGCGGTTTCTTTCCGAGGCCCGGCACTGTGAGAGTGCAGAGGGATTCCCCTTTTGCGATGCGCTGCAGAATCAGGGCTCGGCACTCTTGCTTTGATACTTAGGCTGGGTCGAGCAGAAAGCCAGACTATAACAACGGTTATCAACACCAGGCCCAAAGTCATTCCTATTTTGAAATCTTTCTGCATTTTTGGAGCTTTCATTTCACAGGCTGCTGTTTTGTGGGCGATGTTCCTTTGGCCTTTGTTTTTGCATCGGCGGCCTTGATGCGGAAAAGCAGCACAGGTGCCGAAATCGCTATTGAAGAATATGTTCCTTCAATAATGCCAAAAAGCATCGCAAAGTTAAAGCCTCGCAGCCCTTTGCCTCCAAAGATGTACATTACCGTCAAGACCAAAAGTGTAGTAGTACCTGTCAGCAGGGTTCTGGAAAGAGTTTCGTTGATGCTATTGTTGATTATCTGCGGCGTCAGAGTACCTTTGTGGCGGTTCTCACGAATACGGTCGTAAACAACGATTGTATCGTTGATCGAATATCCGAGCAGCGTCAGGAAGGCAGCTATCATAGCAAGGTCGATTTTGAAATCTCCGATGAGAAGTTTTTGGCCGATTGTTGTTGCAGCGATATAGGTGCAGGCAGTAACCATGCCGACTGTCACACAGGTATCATGAAAGAGCGTTATTACGGCGCCGAAGCCGAAGTGTAAATCTCCAAATCGGACCCAAATGTAAATCAACATCGCAATCAACGACAAGACAATAGCAACCAGTGCCCGCGTTTTTGCCTCTGCGCCGACTGACGGGTCTATCTGCGTTACTCGCGGCAGTGAGGTTTCCAGCTTGGTTGCAGCCAGGACCTTGGCTGTTTCGTTTTTAACAAACTGTGCCCACTCATCCTCGCTTAATTCACGGAAACCGGCCTCAGGTTCGACACCAAGATAAACAAAAGACTTCACTGGCTGGTTCGGTTCTATTGCCGTCATATCTGGACCGAGGATTTTATAGGAATACCAATTAAGGTTTTGCATATCGGGCTTGAATCGCAAATCCGCCAATCTTCGGTTGATTTCTTCCGCCGTGGCAGCTTTTTCGATTTTGCAGGTGATTTTAATGCCGCCCATAAAGTCGGTAAGTTCAGGGTAAGAATCTATAATCTGCTGGGTTATTTTTTCCTGCGAGATAATCTCCGGCTGAAGATTTTGCTGAATTTCCAGTTCATCCGCAAAGGCGGTTAGTATTGCGTTATTGACGATTTCATCGACTTGCGGCTGCGAGACGTTGGCGTCGGGAAAAGCCGTTCTTAAGACGTCTCCCACTAAAAATGTATTCAACTGGCTTGTTGTTATGGTGAACTCGGTGGGGGTTTCACCAAGAGGTGTTATCACAAGATTGCTCAGCTGCCCGCTTTCGACGTGTCGGGATTCCATAGCTTTTTTGATTGCCAAAGTTAGCTCTTCGACTGTTTGACCGCCTTTCGGGAAAGTGACAGAGGCCCTGGTTTTATTTGTTTCTGTCGTGGTTATCTCATATTGTTTGCCCGACGTTCCGATGCTATAGACACTTGCCGCTGCCAAACCGTGGCTTCCTACATCGGCTCCGGCTTTGTGGATTCTGTCTTCTACGGTTTGCCTATCGAGGTTGGCATTATCTTTCAGATTTATCTGGATACTTGTTCCGCCGGTAAATTCGATGTCGTATTTATTGTTTTTTGTGTCATCCCTTGTCAGGAATACAATTACACCTCCAATGGTAAGTATTGCCGAGAGCGTAAAGAATACCGGTCGCAGGCCCATCCAGTTTATATTCGGCTTGCGTATGAGGTGCAACATAACTAAATGGTCTTTTATAATTCGTTTGTTCAGGAGAAAATCGAAGATTGTCCGGGTTACGGTCAGGGCGGTGAACAAGCTTGACGCCAGGCCGAGCATAAGTACCAGGGCAAAACCCTTTATATCTTCCGAACCAACCCAGTAAAGAATGGCGGCAGTAATAATTGTGGTAATGTTGGAGTCGAAAATAGCGCTGAACGCTTTTTCGTAGCCGTTTTTAATGGCGACTCTCAGGGATGCGCCCCGCTGCTGTTCCTCGCGGATTCTCTCGAAAATGAGGACGTTAGCATCAACGCTCATACCAATGGTCAGAATGGCGCCGGCGATGCCGGGCAGCGTGAAGGTTGCTCGCAGCAATGCCATTATTGCGAGTGTGAACAGCAGGTTCATAAGCAGTGCCACATCGGCGATTGCACCGCCGAGGGTGTAATAAATTGCCATACAAAGGATTACCCCTGTAAGGCCGATTAAACCGGACCTGATTCCTCTATCACGATTGTCGGCGCCAATGGACGGGCCTATCGTTTTTACCGAGATGGGCTGTTCTATCAGTCTGGCTGGCAGAGAGCCGGCGTTTAGTTTGTTGACCATATCAACAACTTCTGTTTGTGTGAAGGTGCCTGTTATTATACCGTGTGAGAATATTCTGGACTGAATGTTTGGAGCGGATATTGCGGCACCGTCGAGCAGGATGCAAAGCGGTCGGTCGATATTTTTCCCGGTAATGTTACCAAACAACCTTCCGCCTCTTTCATCAAACGTAAAACCAATGGCCCTTCGACCGGTTTGGTCAGTTGTGGGGTAGGCTCTTTTTAGGCTCCAATCTTTACCTTCGGCGCCATGCACAAAAATCTCATCTTTTTTATTGCTTGCCAGGACATAGAACTTGTCGCCGAATTGGGCAACGAAGGCATCATTCCTTTTAAATTCCTTGATATTTTCTATTTCACACCATATATTTTTATTGTCTGAGGCGTATTTGGGTCCCTTTGTCTTAAGCCGTTCAACATAGCCGGCCATCTCGTCGGCGTCCACTTCCGCGTGTCCCCGCGTTGGCAGTATCCTGAACTCCAGTATTCCGGCGCCTTTCAGCATTCGCTGCAGGTCTCTCGGGTCGTCGAGCCTTCCCTGGAAAGGACGATATTCGTCGAAAGCCGCAACTGCATTGTCAATTTTTTCTGAACGGTTGGGAAATCCGGTTTTAAGCTCATCGATGGCGGAGCTGCGTTTAAGTGACTTGGGAGGCGTTTCGAGACAGAATTTTAGCTGGTCTTCAGTAAGGTTTAATTTATCGAGAGCTTTTTTTACCTCTTTGTATCGGACGTTTATACCCGTTTCAGCATTTGTCAACTGCTCGACAACTTCAGCCCATTCGGCATACATATTTACATACTTAGTCAGCATGTCCAGGTTGCCTTCAGAGCCGAGGTAGCCTGTTAGCGCCTCTCTTAATTGTTGCTCATCCAATTTAATCCAGTCGCCGAGATGTTGTTTTATATCATCGAGGTTAAGTCCGGCAACGGTAATTATATTTTCCGAGGTTGCCAGTCCTGAAAAGAGCTTGTCTCTCTTGTCCTGTAATTCCCTGCGTTCGTCATAGACATCCGCCAGTTTGTTGAGTATCGTCATTCTGTCAGGAGCACCCTGAGCGAATTCTTCGAAATCTTTGGTTCGCTGCTCTGCCGGCTTTTGCAGGGAGCGCAAAATTATTGCAAGGTTTATATTTTCAGCCAGCAGGTTGCTGCGCGCTTTTTCAAAATTCTGCCGCCTCTGGCGGGTTTCTTCACTCGCCAAGGGCATTTGTATCTCAAAACGGGTGCCACCCTGCGGACGCCATACAAGGTTTTGGATGTTGGCAGGGTCTATTCGCCTTCGCAGAACAGTTATCATCCTTTGGGCCAAGTCTTTCTTTTCCGGCCCCTCAAGCCCCTGGGTATCAATTTCATAGATAAGGCTTGTTCCGCCCGCAAGGTCTATTCCCGGTTTTAAGGTTTTGTCCGGAGGATATAAAGTCCACGCCGCAACAACCACAAGAACAATAATTAAAATGGATTTCGACAATAAATTCTTGTTCATAGCTTCCTCTTATAGGTAGTTAATTGGTGATTGGTTAAATGGTTAAATAGTTACCAGTTACCAATTACCAATTACCAATTACCAGTTACCAATTACGATTTATCTTGTGACAAATTCCTTCCGATTGCTGAAGAGGCAATTTTTATTTTCGTATTATTCGACTCATCGACTTTCAACGTAATCTCGTCACCTTTGATATCCACAACGGTACCAAAAATTCCGCCGATTGTCTGGACTCTGTCATTTTTCTGCAGCGATTGGACCAATTTTTTGCGCTGCTGTTTTTGCTTTTGAGGCCCCCTAAAAAAAACAAAAACCATTACGAGCATTAAAGCAATATAAATCCACAACCAGCTTCCGAGCGGATTTTGCTCCCGAGTTCTCGTTACAACAGCATTGGGGTCAGATGATACTGTCGTTATTGCTTCGCCTTCCGAAGTTACCGGCTCTGATGTAATGCGTGACGGTGCCTCATTGGCTTCCATTTGAGCTAACATCCATACATTGTTCATTTTTATTTCCCCTTCATAGTTGGTTGTTGATAACCAATTACTAATTATCGGTAAGATGTTAAATTATTCATAATCAATAATCAATAATCATTTTTTTAATTGTTCCTCTGCCCAGTCGGAAAATTTGTTCTCTTTCAGGACCTGTCTTATCTTGGCCATTAGTCTCTGGTAAAACCTTAAATTATGCAGGGACACTAAAATCGGCCCGAGCATTTCTCCGACATTAAAGAAATGCCTTAAGGCGGCCCGGCCAAAATTCCTGCAACAGTAACAATCGCAGCCGGCTTCGATTGGCGAGGTGTCGCTTATATATGCGTTGTTCCTCAGCCGCAAAGGACCATTTTCAGTAAAAGCAAAACCGTTTCGTCCGTTTCGAGTCGGCAGAACGCAGTCAAACATATCGACGCCGGCTTTCACGGCGGCAATAATATCTGCCGGCATACCAACACCCATTAAATAGCGAGGTTTATCCTCCGGCAAAACTCGTGTCGTACCAGAGACTGTTCTTATCATATCTTTATGTCCCTCACCCACGCTCAATCCGCCAATAGCATAGCCGTCGAAGTCCAGTTCGACAAGTTCACCGGCACAGAGCTCTCGCAGCGGCAAATCTATCCCGCCCTGGACAATACCAAACAATAGCTGGTCAGGGTTATTATGCGCCTCCTTGGCACGTTTCGCCCACTGTATGGTTCTTTCCACCGCTTTTTTTAGCTGTGAGTCACTGCAGGAAAATGGTGTGCACTGGTCGAAACACATTATTATATCGGCGCCGAGTCGATTTTGAATTTCAGTGGCGATTTCAGCATTGAGGTATATTTTCGCCCCATCTATATGACTGGCAAATTCAACGCCGTCACCATCGATTTTAGCCAGCGGGCTTAGCGAAAAGACTTGATAACCGCCGCTGTCGGTGAGTATGGGCTTGTTCCAGGCCATCAGTTTGTGGAGTCCACCAATCTTTTCGATTGCCTCGACTCCGGGCCGCAGCAGCAAATGATATGTATTGGCTAAAACAAGTACAGAACCGGTTTCTTCAAGCTGCTGTGGTGTTATTCCCTTTACCGCTCCGGCACTGCCGACCGGCATAAAGACGGGCGTCTCGACCTTGCCATGGGCCGTCGTTAATAACCCTCGCCGAGCTGCAGAGCAACGGTCTGTAGAAAGAATTTCGAAGTTACTCATTTCAATAAACTCTTATCGTTTTCGAGCCGGGGTAGTAATATGAAAGTATCTGTCTTGTGGTTTTGCCTACTCTTGCCATGCCCTCAGCGCCGCATTGGCACATTCCAACACCGTGGCCGTAACCTCTGCCTGATACAAATGCCCATTTATCACCCGTATCGACGATTTGACAGACTGCGCTTTTTATCTCCAGACCACTTGGGTCTATTGCAAGACGAAAGTCCTCGGCACGCAAAAAATCTCTTTTGCCGCTTGAGCCAATAATTTCTATCCGTGTCAATCTGGAAAATCCTCCGTAGTCGCTCTGCTCGGCAGAATTGACATCTATAATTTCTCCGAGTTCCGCTAACTTCGGATACCTCTTTAGCAATCTGTCTGCAATAATGGTCTTATCAAACCACACCGTAGGCCAGAAAAAAAAGTCTGATTTGGCCACTCCCTCACAGTATGGGCAGGGCACGCCAACAAGTGGTGCAAAAGAATCTCCGAACACATTTTTGCTGTTTTCGGTATGGCCGCCGCAGCTTGAGCCGTAGTAGGCGGGGAAAAGTCCTTCGGTGCCATCAGTCTGCTTGCAGACTAAAACTTGGCCATACGTTCGATTGACAGCATCCCAGACCTGGGCTGATTCGGCTGCGACTCCGAGGTAACGCTGGTTGGCCTGTGTTTTGGTGACATCCCAGTTGCGGTTATCGCCAAAACGCCTTTTAATATACAGGCAATAGGTTCTTGCCGCGATTGCCTGGGCCTTCAGCGCCTCCGGTTCCCAGTAATTAGGCATCTCGGCACTTATTACACCGGCTAAATATGGCTCAAGCGGAACAAGATTTATTGCACAAAAAGAATTGCTGTCAGGATTGAGTATGAGCTTTAATTTGCCGCGGTAGTCATCACCGTTCAGGTTAAAAATATGTGGCCTGTCAGGAAAAATAATTATTTGTTCTCCGCTAAAAGACCGACCGGAAACAGCAATTTTGCCGCCAGATATAGTCACCTCTGCCGGCGCATCGGATTGGTTAAAGTAGGCTTCCGTGGTCTGTGTTTGGGCATCCAAAACGGCGAACGAGGAGGCAACCTTCAGCGTGCAGGTTTCGGCGCTATCAAAGAGCAAAACCCTTATCCAAAACTGCGGGTCGATATCCATTTGTGGGGTGGTTCTGCCGAGTTGCCTCGCCTTACACCCGACAAGGATTATCAACCAAAGCAAAAAAACTACGCGACAATAGCATATGATGTATGGTTTATGGCAGATAGAAAATTGTATTTTCAATTCTAAACTTTTAACTTTGAACTTTCCCTCGACTGCGCTCGGGATGGTGAGCTGACCTGTCTGGAGCATAGTCGAAAGAGTCGAACCGTTTAATCCAGGCTTCGCAGAGATAACCCAAGGTTGCTAATGGCTTTTTTAATTTCGTTTAAGCTTGTTACGCCGAAGTTTTTAACGCCGAGAAGCTCAGCTTCTGTCCTGCGTATCAATTCCCCGATTGTGCGTATATTGAGCTTTTGCAGGCACTTTCGAGCACGGACAGATAATTGAAGGTCATCCACAGACTTGCTCAAAAGACCTTCATATTCCTCTTTTATGCCGCTGCGGTCAAAGGGCTCTGCCGCAGCGAACTGCTTTTCCTCCAGAGCTATACCGAGACGTAATCCTTTCGATTCGAGGATGGCCTTTATCTCCCTAAGCGAGGTTTCACCGAAGTTTTTATAAGACAGCAGCTCCACCTCGGTGATGTTCAAAAGGTCCCCGACTGTTTCAATATTCATTTTTTTGAGGCAGTTCCTGCTGCGCACTGACAGCTCAAAATCTGAGATTGGAGTTTCAAGAATTTGGGTCCTGCGGTCTTTTTTCTTTTCTTTTTCTTCGTCGTAGAACATTGTTTTTGAGCTTTCAATGTCTTTCTTGAATAGGCTTGCTCTTTGGTGATTGGGATGATATTTTAAGACCTTATCTATACATCGAGCTGCCTTGTCGAATTCGCCCATATCCTCATAAAGCACAGCTAAATTCAGCAGGGCGCTTACATAAACCGGAGTGGTTGAAGCAATTTGTTTGTAGTAGTCAATGGCTGCCTCTTCATCACCGGATAAATCGCAGCGATACGCTAAATGGAAAAGGGCCCTTTGATGGTTCTGGGATAATTCCAAAGTTGTCTTGTAATTGTCCATTGCCTCGTCATAAAGTCCCTGTGTTTCCTGAAGACGGCCAAGCTGGTAGTGATATTCGGCACTTACGTTTTCAAAATTGGCGAGAGTTTTGAGTTCCTTGGCCGCAGCGTCGTAGTTTGATGCATAACGATATGTGGCGGCTTTTTCCAGGGTTATGTTTAGCTTGTCCGCCTCGTAATCGACGGCTTTTTGCAAGTTTTCGATTGCTTCATCGAATTTGCCCGTTCGGCGAAGTGCAAAGGCCAGATAGATTAATTTCTCTTTGCAGTCCTTTGCTTTTCCCAATCTCTTGACTGCTTCGGCATTGCTACCCAGGATAAAAAGGCCGATACCTGTCGCCAGAAAAGCTTTTTGGCTGGTTCCGGACATACTTTCTTCCACCTGTTCGCCGAAAGCTATCCGATTAGCTTCGCTGGAATGGACAAAACACGATAATTTCTCAATATCTTCTAATGATGGTAATTTATCGGCAAATAAGTCGATTTGGCACTCTGTAATCGGTTCCATTATGAATTTACTCCTTATCCATCTTTATCCATCTTTTGTATAGAAAGCGTGTCATTATAATATGAAAATGAGTTTTGGCAATAGATTTTTTCGAGCCAACAGGCTATATTGCACTGGTCGGTCGTCTGGACAGGCGGACAGCAATACTGTATACTTCAGGTCCTCAAAAAAAGAAGGCACAATGAAGCTCGTTTTGAACAATGTAACTTATCATAATTGTCCTGTGCAGCTGCGCGAAAAGGTCGCTTTTACCGCAGAGAAACGCTGTTCTATGCTGAAAAAAATGCGTGCTGAGGAGCAAATCTCTGAAGCAGTTATTCTCCAGACCTGCAATCGGTCTGAATTTTATACCTACGCCAAAAAGGATTTTGATGTAAGGGGATTTTTGGCAGAGCTTATCGGGCAGATGCAACCTGAGGCGCCCGATACGTGGAGCAAATACAGCCGCCAGAACCTTGGGATTGATGCTGTTCGGCACCTTTTTGAAGTTGCTGCCGGCCTTGATTCGCAAATGCTCGGCGAAAATCAGATTCTATCGCAGGTAAAATCTGCTTACACAGAATCCATCGACTGCCGAATGAGCAAATTTATGTTTCACCGCCTCTTTCATAATGCCTTCCGGGTGGGAAAAACCGTGCGAACCAATACGGATATCAACTGTGGTGCAGTTTCAATAAGTCTGGCTGCGGTGGAATTGGCCAAAAAGAAAATCGATTTATCGGCCAGCACGGCAATGGTAATAGGCGCAGGAGAAAATGCGGCCCTTGCAGCAAGGTATCTCCTCAAAGCGCAACTGCCGACTCTGATTATAGCAAATCGCAATACGAAAAAAGCACAAGCTCTCCGAGCACGGCTTAAGCTTGTCCCGAGCGCAGTCGAGGGAACAGGGGAAATAATCACTCTGGCCGATATTGCTGACAGGTTGGCTGAAGTTGACTTGGTGATTAGCTCGACCGCTGCCGCTGAGCCGATAGTAACATATCAGGCAGTCGCAGATGGCCTCTCACAGAGACAAAAAGCGTTGCTGATAATAGACCTTGCAGTGCCGCGGGATATAGAACCGCAAATCAACCAATTTGAATGTGTTTCGCTGTATAATATTGATGATTTGAACGAGCAGATAAACCGCAACAAGAAAAAACGCAGTAATGAAATCCCCAAAGCCCGGGCAATTGTTGCAGAATTTACGGATAAATTTATGCAATGGTATGATTCGCTCAATCTCGTGCCGACAATTACACAACTAACGCAGAAAGGCCTTATTCTGGCCCACAGCGAAGCTAAGCGCTACGCAAAAGATTTTGGCGAAGGTAACGACAATAAACTGGAGCTTTTTGCCGAGTCTCTCGTTAAGAAGATGCTGCACGGGCCAATCAGCTTTCTCAAAAACGGCGCCGACGAAGAGCTAAGCACAGAACAACTCAGGGCGGCGGATTTGATAAACAAAATGTTCCTCTCACAAAATAAACGCGATTAACGATGAATGTCCTTACCGCTGCAACCCGGGGCACAGACCTGGCCATTGTTCAAACCAGCCTTATCATCTCGGCTTTGAAGAAAACTCATCCGGACATACAAATCAAAGTCAGAAAAATAACCACCAAAGGTGACCGGGACAAACGGACAGCTTTGTGGGACTTAAAAAGCACCGGCTTTTTCACCTCGCAGGTCGAAGATGCTCTCCTGGCCGGAGAAGCTGATTTCGCCGTCCACAGCTTCAAGGATTTGCCTACGCAGCAGCGTAAAGGGCTGGCCATCACGGCGGTCTGTGAAAGACAATTTGCAGAAGACTGTTTAATAGCAAATGATGCAGTCGGTTCAATCCGGCAGCTTCGCCAATCCGCAAAAATCGGCACTTCAAGTCTAAGACGGGCGGCCCAGATAAAACATCTAAGAGTAGACTTAACCCCGGCACCCATTCGCGGCAATGTCCCGACACGAATAAAATTGCTGCAGGAAGGTAAATTTGATGCTATTATTTTAGCTCGGGCCGGCATAGAAAGACTTGGCTTGGGCGGAAAAATATCTTTATGCTTCGACCCGGAGCAATTCATTCCGGCGCCGGCCCAGGGAGCCCTCGCCGTTCAAACAAGAACAAATGATTCAATCACAACAAAATTGATTGCCGCCATAGACGACAAAAACCTCAGAGCAATTACCTTTGCAGAGCGTCAAGTCCTGGTTACAATGCAGTGCGGCTGTCATGCCCCCGTGGGGGCCTTTGCAAAAATTGTAGGAAATAATATGGAAATCTGCGCATTTATATCGGATGTGGAAGCCAAAAACTTCATCAGCCGCCGTCTTACCGGCCCGGCAGCCGATGCCGATAACCTCGCCGAAAAAATCGCTAACGAGCTTCTCAACGCCGGCGGCAGAGAAATCTTGGAAAAACTGGAAAAATAATGAGCGAAAAAGGCAAAGTGTATCTGGTTGGAGCAGGACCGGGCAGTGCTGATTTGATTACCGTCCGCGGCGCTGAACTCCTCAAAACTGCAGACTGCGTAATCTACGATAAACTGGCCAACCCTGCCTTGTTAAAATTTGCCCGCCCGGACACCGAGATTATCCACGTGCCAAAACGAATCGGCCCCGGTTCTGCTACTCAGGACCAAATCAATAACCTTCTGGTCGAAAAGGCAAAACTCGGACAAACTGTAGTGCGATTAAAAGGCGGAGACCCCTGTATTTTCGGCAGGATAGGCCAAGAGCTAACAGCCCTCACCAAAGCGGGCATCGATTTCGAAATAGTCCCCGGCGTAACTGCCGCCATCGCAGCGGCTGAGTTCGCCGGAATCATATTGACCGACAGAGATTACAGTTCTCAAGTGGTTTTCATCACCGGCCAAGAAGCCGAAGGAAAGCAAAAAAGCAATATCGACTGGGACCTGCTTGCTAAATTCAGCGGGACCATAGTCTTCTATATGGCGATGGAAAATTTGGAGCTTATCGCCGAACGACTAATAAGAAGTGGTATGGAGGAAGAGACACCGGCAGCGGTAATAGCCGATGCTACATTGCCGAGTCAAAAAACCGTAAGGGCTTCGCTCAAAAAGATAACCGAAAAATGCAAAGAAAATAAAATTGGTCCGCCGGCTATTGTGGTTATCGGCGCCGCCGCCGATAAAAAACTTAACTGGCTTGCGAATAAGCCCTTGTTCGGCAGGAGTATTGTTGTAACTCGCGACGCCGACAGTAACGCTGATTTCGCAGCTAAAATTATCGCCAAGGGCGGATGCCCAATAGAATTTCCAACGATAAAAATCGAATCGTTGACGCAAACGAATGAATTCCTGCGAACACTTGCAAAAATTGCCGATTATGATTGGCTCATTTTCACCAGTGCAAACGGCGTAACTGTTCTTTTTGATACTCTGCAAAAACTGGACAAAGATACCCGCGTTTTTGCCTCCGCCAAAATCGCCGCCATAGGCAGTAAAACCGCTGCAAAACTAAGCGAATTTGGTATAAAAGCGGATTTTGTGCCAAACGTTTTTACCAGTAAAGAGCTCGGCAAACAATTAATCGGCTTTACGAATTTACAAAACAAAAAGGTTTTGCTTTTACGCTCACAACTTGCTTCGAACAAACTTGGCGAATTGTTACGCTGCGCAGGAGCTGAAGTCGACGATGTCCCTGTTTATACCGCTGTAACCATAAAAAATAAATGTAGCTGGCTGATAGAAAAAATCGAGAGGGGTGAAATTGATTGGCTGACCTTCGCAAGTCCTTCTTCGGCCAAAGGGTTTTTTGAACAAATCCCAGCCGAATTAGTAAACTCAAGTAATACCAGAATAGCATCGATTGGGCCGGTAACCTCTGAACAATTGAAAACCCTCGGCCTCAAAGTTGACGTGCAGGCAGTTGAGCATACTATCGATGGACTGCTTGCCGCCATAGAAAAAATGTATAAATGATAAACATCTCAAAATTATATTGTGGCTTAGCCGGTAAATCCGACCACTTACGGTATGCAACCTCCTCGGAAGTATATCAGCGATTAAATCCAGCATCGAGTATCGAGAATCGAGTATCGAGAATCGAGAATGGCCCGGTCGTCGCCTTCAATTGCACAAGCCGCTGCAACTTAAATTGTCTGCATTGTTATAGCAGTTCAACCTCCGACCTCAGCAGCAGCGAGTTGTCAACCGCTGAAGCTAAGCAATTGCTCCGCCAGCTTGCCGAAGCAAACTGCCCCGTAGTATTATTTACCGGCGGCGAACCTCTACTGCGAAACGATTTATTTGAATTGTTGGCCGAAGCAAAGCGATTACCCCTGCGAACAGTCATCTCTACCAACGGAACCTTAATTGATTCCGCTGCTGCCAAAAAGCTCGCCGGACTCGGCGTAAGTTACGTGGGCATTTCCATCGATGGCGACCAATCATTCCACGATACCTTCAGACAATCGTCCGGCTGTTTCAAAGCCGCCTTGGCAGGCGTTGAAAATTGTCAAAAAGCCGGCCTGAAAACCGGCTTGCGATTCACCATCGCAAAACAAAACGCAAATAAAATCCCCACCGTCTTCGACATTGCCGCCGAAGCCAACATCCGCAGGATATGTTTTTATCATCTCGTAAAAGCAGGCAGGGCAAAAAAAATGACCGACAACAACCTAACCGCTGTTGAAACCCGTCACGCCGTTGACACAATAATAGAAAAGACCGAAGAATTCGTTCAAAAAAAACTTGTTGACGAAGTCCTCACCGTTGGCAATCACGCCGACGGCCCCTACCTTTTGCTCAAATTACAACAAAACAGCACATCGAAAGACGCTGCACGCACGACGCACAACGCACGACGATTCCTCCTCGCCAATGGCGGCAATAAAATCGGTGAGAAAATCGCTTCTGTCGGCTGGGATGGCTCCGTCCATCCCGACCAGTTCTGGCGAAATTATTCGCTTGGTAACGTTAAAGATAAAACGTTCAAAGAAATCTGGAATAACCAGGATGAGCCGGTGCTTAATAAGCTCCGCAACAAAAGCCGGTTCACCGATAAACGCTGTTCGAAATGCAAATGGTTCGACCTGTGCAAAGGCAATTTCCGCTTCCTCGGCCCAGACCCATCCGAAAAAAATTGGCTCCTCGAACCGGCTTGTTATCTAACGGACGAGGAAATAGCTATAACTTAGAAAGGGTTTTGCAATGGGCTTTCCAAAAATCAGATTGCGTCGGCTGCGCAGTAGCGCCTCTATGCGACGATTAGTGCGCGAAACGTCTTTGAGTATGGACAATTTGGTCTATCCGCTGTTTGTCCGCGAAGGTGAAAACCTCAAGGAGCCGATTAACTCAATGACCGGCTGCTTCCACTTTTCACCGGACACAATAGCAGATGAGGCGGCTGAAGTAGCCGCCTTGGGCATACCTGCCGTACTTCTCTTCGGCTTATCTGCTAAAAAAGACAAAACCGGCTCGCAGGCCTGGGCCGAAAATGGCGTCGTCCATCGCTCCATTAAAGAAATCAAAAAAGCAGCGCCCGATTTGCTTGTCATTACCGACGTCTGCCTCTGCGCATATACCTCCAATGGCCATTGTGGCGTAATAAAAGACAACAAGGTGGATAACGATGCAACCTGCGAACTGCTCGCCAAAGTCGCTCTTTCGCACGCTCAGGCCGGCGCCGATATTGTCGCTCCTTCGGATATGATGGATGGGCGCGTAAAATACATTCGCGAGACGCTGGAAGAGAATGGCTTTTATGATGTAGCGATTATGTCGTATGCCGCCAAATTCGCTTCTGCCTTCTACGGCCCGTTCAGAGATGCGCTTGATTCCGCCCCCGCCTTCGGCGACCGCAAAACCTATCAAATGGACCCCGCAAATGCCAGGCAGGCCCTTGCCGAAATCGCCCTCGATATAGAGGAAGGCGCTGATATCGTAATGGTCAAACCCGCCCTCGCCTATCTCGACATAATCTATCGTGCTCGTCAGCGTTTCGATTGCCCCATCGCTGCCTACAACGTCTCCGGCGAATATATGATGCTCAATTCTGCCGCCAATGCTGGACTTCTGGATAAAGAACAGGCAATTCTTGAAGTCCTTCACTCTATTAAACGAGCCGGGGCTGATATAATCATCACCTACTTCGCAAAAGAGGTGGCAAAGGGCAAGTTGGCCCCCTAAAATTGGCTTTGTTTGGGTTTGTTTTTGCAGAACCATCCGTATGGTCTTTTTTTCGTAATCCTTTTTTCTACAGAGAGTTGCGTTCATTTTCGGTTTTGAGAAATTGGGTTTGTTTTGCATAATTTGTTATTTTTGATTGATTGAGTTTCAGCCACAGATGAACACGGATTAACACTGTTATTTTTTGCCACAGAGAACACAGAGAGCACAGAGATTTTAGTCAGCTTTGTGTACTTGGCAAATTTTGCTCCCAAAGCAAGCTTTGTCACAAAGCTTTGCCTTCGTCCACAAGGCCATATAAAATGGCCTTCTTGTGAAGCTGACTAAATAAACTTTTGCTCTTTTTCATAGCGTTTCGAAAACAGACTCTCTCCCACAATGGGGCGAACTTGCGCGTTTGGTGCGAAAATTATGGGGTTTTCGGGAGTGCGGTTTTTAGTCAAGTCGTTACAACTAAAGGGATAAAAAAAATTTCAAATTAACCATTTTTGGTGTGCAGGTAGCTACGCTTTTGATTGATTTTTTCTAAACCAATTCTTATTTCATACAACGTATCTGACTAGCCGACACGCCTATCCAATAACTCTTTTGATGAGCTACTTCTTGTTATCGCTATTGATCACGGTTATTTTGATTCCGTTTTGCTCACTCAGACTAAGAAACTGATTAAAGTACTCATAGTCTGGTTCTGGATGAGCTATGTGGAAAAGTTCTATACCAATCATTGTGAGGCGGTCGATACTAAAAAGAATTTTCGGTAGGAATTTGCCGCAACCAGGAATCTGCGTCTGGAATTCTCGGTCGAAGTAGTGAATATGATGGCATGTTGCTTCTTTTTCCTCTGACATGAAGCCACCATTATGAACTAAGCCGATATCACTTAAGTGACCCCAATACTCATAATCACTCACCTTTTCTTTCAAGTAGGAATCTATAGCATCAAAGCTCATCCGAAAAGGACAATCCTGATTATGAAACGTCATTAATAATCTACAGTAACCTGTAAATAATTGTGCTTCTTCAGTTGATAGGGACTTTACAAAATCCAGCGTTCGTTTTGAAAACGAACCAGGTTCCGCAACTTCACCAGCAAGTAGGCGACCCCATAAAATCTGCATCTCTTCACTGCCTACATTCTTGCAATGCTCAAAGAACTCAGCTATCCAATCTTCATCAACTGGTTTATCGTCTACGGTATCCGGTAGAGCATCTATTGCCTTCTGAGTTATTGACTGTATATTTTTATGTTGACGATTTTGCGTCCCATAAGTAAGCAAAAAGGATGCACCAAATAATTCTTTGATTTCCTGTCCCGACAAATCTAGCTGCTTGCCTGCATATTTCGATGCTGATGCCAATTTCTTTATATGACGAGGGAGATATGCTATCCCAGTTCCCCTTGAACAAGCATCTATGAGTTTTTCTATTGGCTCTCCCAATTTGTCCATTTTAACATTAATCGAAGCGTTGAATAATGACAATTTGGTTTCATTTTTGTTTTCTGTTGAATCAGCCATAAATCATCCCGCCAATTCTTATTTCATAAGCCGCTTCGGCAAAAAAAATAGGTGGCTGTCCCCATAGCCCCACCCATAGCCCCATTATCAGCCATTATCATATCAGGCTGTTCTAGTTCAGTCGCAGGTTAGTCATCTGCTGCATCTGATGGAGGGATTGCTTCTGGAAGTTTTCCCTCCTTAATAGCTTTAAATGTGTTCTCAATAAATGGACGAAAATTGGGTTCTGCGTACAAACTCTTTAAGATTTTTACAGTGGTTGCAGCAGGTCCATCGAACGTAAGTCCAACGTTTGTCAAACTGCAACCCTCGATACCACTACCGGCCTCTCCCCTAAAAACCAACTCTGTTTTCCTGAAGTTACAATTCACGAAACGCTTTCCGTCTACTACAATCCGCTGCACACCAAATGACTCACCTTTTATGGTCTGAAGCTGTTTGGGCCGGTCTTTAATTGCTGGCCAAAATATGATAGCCAAAGCAACAACGAAAAGAATGATTAGATACACGTAGACAGGTAATGTTATGCTCTTAGATAAGAAATCATCATAGAATCTCTTCCACCCAAGGATGATACCTATTAATCCACCCAATAATGTGATTATAAACATTACTAATATAATTATTGGATTATTTTGAAGATTTTTGATTAAGTTATCCATTGGCAACTCCCTACAATTAGGTGACTAACATAATAATAAACACTACTTTTTGTCGGTAATTTAGTCGCTGCTTCCGTTCAATTTTCATATCTCTTATCTCGTGAATTGTATCTCGTGTTGATTCTTCTCCCAGATGCATCACGCATTCAGGGAAGAAAGTAACACAAAAGAAGTGAAAAGGCAAAGAAAAAAACACTTAACGGAAACTGTCTCGCAGTAAGGTACGGTTAAGTGAATTAGCGAATTGAGTTTGGGCAGACACGCAGGTCTGCCCCAACGGGGTCAGGGTTAAATATTTGATTGAATTTTACCTGCGAATCCATTAGTATGCCCTTGTTATGGAAACGCTGAAATTATTATGTGATTATTTTCCGACAGCGGTTTTTACGGGCAAATGCTTAGTCTTTATAAGCGAGGACTGGCGGGTAGAGCTTACCGAGCATAAAGACAGCGATTTCAGCAAGGCCGATGATGCGCAGCCATCCGTTATACGAATTAAAATCTTCAAAAAAGCCCTGAACGGAGAATTTGTCCCCGGCCACTATGAGGACTTCCAGCTTTCATCATTAGGCGAACTTGCCGAGCAGATTGAAAAGTATGTGCAGTCGGCAATCGGCGCAAATCTGCGAGAGAATATCGAATAACAGGTAAAAAACTCTAACAAAAAGAACTTTAGCCACAGAGAACACAGAGGACACAGAGAAACAAATTATAAACAATACAAATCCGTGTTAATCCGTGTCTAATATCAACAGCATCTATCTGTGTCTTTCCGTTATGTTAGACTCTCTAAGTAAAATTCACTTCTGCGTACCCCTCCAAACAGCTATAATCTAATCAATGGCTGATTTAAAAATTGAAAATATTGAGGGTGGTGTGGTTTTCCCGACAAAAATAGTCCCCGGCAGCAGCCGGACTTGTGTTTGCGGCATATTCAACGGAATGCTGAAGATTAAGATTACCGCTGCGCCGGAGAAGGGCAAAGCCAATCAGAGACTACTTGAGTTTTTGGCAAAACAACTCGGCGTGAAAAAGAACACTATCAGTATAATCTCAGGACAAACTAATCCCATAAAACAAGTACAGGTTTTGGGCGTATCATCTGATAGTCTGATAGGGAAACTGAATCTGAGTGAAAGTTAACCACAAATGAACACGAAAAAACACGAATTGCCAATAATTGTTTATTTTTTATTTTTTATTTTTAATCTTTTATTTTTTACAACAGGGGTATCCTTCGGCCAGGATGAATCCCTGGCCAATAAGAATAAGGAAGGGTTGTACGCACGGTCAATCGAGCAGGTCCTGCGATTAGACGACAAAGAAGTCGATTTGGGTACAGCAGTATTGATTGTCTCAGAGCAGTGGAGCAATATCGTAGAGGGGAAGAGATATCTGGCGGACCTAGATGATATGGCCCTCGAAATTCGCGGGAGACTAAAAAAGAAAAGACTGCAGGCGAACTATAAAGCAGTCACAGTGATAAACGAGTATTTGTTCGACGAGCTGGGATTTAAGCCGATTGCGGATGCAAATGACCCGAATGATTTGTTTTTACACTCTGTGATGGATAGAAAACGAGGGTATTGCCTGAGTCTTTCGATTCTTTACCTTTCGCTTGGTGAACGGCTTGGCCTGCCCTTGTATGGTGTGGTTGTGCCGGGGCACTTTTTCGTTAGATACGATGATGGGCAGGTGCGCTTTAATATTGAGGCAACCAGCAAAGGCGGATACGCCGATGATGAACACTACATAAATAAATTCAAGGTGCCGAAGGGCAACAACGGTATTTATATGGTGAACCTGAATAAAATCCAAACATTAGGTTGTTTTTTTAATAATCTGGGGAATAGTTATAATGAGGTCGGCGATACAGAGCAGGCAATGCTGGCACTTGAGAGAGCAGTTGAGATAAATCCAACCCTGGCTGAGTCACGTATGAATTTAGGTAATATTTACCTGAAGAAGGATAGAATAGAGGATGCAATACACGAATACGAGGCGGCTTTGGACATCGACCCAGGCAATGCCAAGACCCATAACGGCCTTGGGAACGCATATACTAAACGAGGCCGATTGAATGATGCGATTTCGCAGTATATGCGCTCAATCGAGCTGGAACCGGATTTCATAGAAGCTTACAAAAATCTGGCAAACGCTTATTACGAACAGGAAAAATTTGGGCAGGCCGCGGCGCAATTGAAACAGGCGATTATTCTGGAACCGCAAGACCCCAATCTGCACAAGCAATTAGGCGATGTCTACAGCCGGATGGGTGATTATGAAAAGGGAATATCTCAATATAAGAAAGCCCTGGAGATAAAGAGAAATTTTGCTGAGGCGCATTACGGTCTGGCTCTTTGTTATAACAAATTGGATTTGTTTGACGATGAAATTCAAGCATACAAAAGAGCTTTGGCTATTAAGCCTGATATGACAGCTGCTTTGGCGAATTTAGGAAATGCATATTTTAAAAAACAGAATTATGATGCAGCTATCGAACAGTATAAAAAAGCTGTCCAGATAACACCCAATGACAACACAATTCATTATAATATCGGAGCGGCGTACTCCAACGAGGGACAATATGAGCAGGCGGTGTCTGAGTACAGAAAAGCGGTTGAGCTTGACCCGAAAATGGGCGATGCGCATAACGGACTGGCATTTGCACTTTACAGGTTAGAAAAGTATGATTTGGCGTGGCACCATATAAAAATAGCCGAGGAATTAGGAGTCGAAGTTTCCAAAGACCTGCTCGCTGCTATTAAGGATAAATTGCAATAGAGAAGCCGTAATACGTTACTTTCTCCCTTAGGAACACCTTACGGCGCTACCTGTCGCCTATTCTATACTTCTTAATATTTGAATCCAGGAAACTCGTTCCCCAACCAATAAGTTTGCCGTTATCAAAAACAAGAGGTGTCAGCTCGTCATCTGTGATGGTGGCCGGATTGGCGGTGTAGATAGCACTTTTTATATCTGTGTAGTAATACAGCACTTCAAAGGTTTTGTCTTTCCCCTGCAGAATTTCACTTTTATATGGGCTGTTAACTGTTGGTTCGCCGAACGTTCCACCCCCGCTTTTGTTTCCCATAATCGCCAGCGCCTGCTCTTTGGTCATACCCACAGAAAGTTTCAGGAGATTTCGTCTATTTGCAGTTCTGACCCGGTCAAGCGAAGAAGTGCATCCGGCTATCAGCACAAACAACACGGAAACAACTACTACTTTTTTCATAACCACGCCTTTCCTTAAGATACCGGCCGACGCACTTGATTTCGGCCTTTTCCATAGATTTTAGTTTAACGGCAATTAGATTAAAAAGCAATATTTTGCTCTCCTCAAAAACAGCCGTATCTTAAAAATCATTGATATTACTGCGGTAAGGGTGTATATTGCTTCCGTTGTATATCATAGATTTTGCAGAGAAAAAAATGGAGGATTTTATTGTGCGGCTGATTAAAACAATAATCGCAGTTGTCATTTTGAGCGCAATCTTAAGCAGCACCGGTGCCGAATCGGTCGACCCTAATAATTTGGCAGCATACTATGGGTTTAACGAGATGGAGATAATCAAATTAGACTGGGGTATAAGAGGTTTGAGAGTCGCTGATTTCAACGGTGATGGCCGAGGCGATATTGCCGTGGTTAATGATAGAAAGGCCAGGATTGAGTTACTGATTCAAAAGGACTCTGTCGGGCCGGGCGAAACACCGGTAGCTGTTGACCCTAATGACATTGACATAAATATAATCAGCCCCCCTACCCGTTTTCAAAAACAGGCTGTAGCAGTCTCACAGAAAGTCTTCAGTTTCGTTTGCGGGGATTTGAATTCGGACAAGATGACAGATTTGGCCTTTTACGGTGAGCCAAAGGGTTTGTATGTGATACTACAAAAGGCCAGTGAGGCTGAAGCAGGAAAACCGCTCGTCTCGGCGAAGGCTGGTAACGACCTTGAACAGAATCAAGAAAGCCAAGCCGTAGCCGGACGGACCTTGAGTTGGCAAACAAGAAAAAAAATAAAAATTGACGATGGTCTTACAACTCCCAATGCGCTGGTGTGTGCCGACTTGAACAACGACGGTAAAGACGATTTGGCCCTGGCCGGCCGCGATGGGGTTTATATCATTTTGCAAAAAGAAGATGGTTCGTTGGCTGAGCCGGTGAAATATCCCACCACTGCGCTGACGCTGGGTGTCGAGGTTGGCGATTTGAATGGCGATAATATAAACGACCTTATCCTTATAACAAATGACAGCGAAAAGCCAATACACGTGCGGTTTGGCCTTGCAACGGGACAATTAGGCCCACAAATTCAATTTTTTATTGAAAGGCCTCTGGCATTGGAGCTTTGTAATATAGACGCCGAAGCTGGTGACGAAATCTTGACTGTTGATGCGATAAGTAAGCGGTTAATCTGTTATAAATTTGCCTCTGAAAAAGAAACAGATGGCGATTGGCCGATTCTGTTTTACCCTCTCACTTCGGACGAAGGAAGTACGAAGCGGGATTTGGTAGTCGGCGATTTTGACGGCGATGGTCTGGCTGATGTCGTGATAAGCGACCCCGGAGCTGCGGAACTTATTCTTTATAAACAAACACCAGAACTTGGGTTGGCTGAGCCGGTAAGATTTCCCGCTTTTGCCGATATCGAGAGTTTGTCCGCTGCAGATATCGACGGCGATGGGAAAGTCGAGTTGGCAGCTTTGAGTGTTAAGGAAAAGATAATCGGGAAAGCTAAATTTGAAGGCGACAGATTATCGTTTCCGCAGCCTATTGAAATCCACGGTGAGCCGGTGGCAATGGAACTTGCCGATATTGACCACAATGGTAATATCGACTGTCTTTATATATCTAAAGATGTTAATGATATTAGACACCTAAGGGTCATTTATAACCTGGGGGTGACAGGCAAAGGGGGTAACCAGCCAAAAGGCAAGCAGCTTAAAATTACCGAAGAAGTCGATGATGCCAAGTCTGCTTTAGAACTTAAAGGACTTGTCTCCGACCCGGATGGTTTGAAAGTTCTTGACGTTGACCAGGATGGTTTAGAGGACATTCTGATATTTGTCAAATACGAGCCTCCCATATTGGTTCGCCAAATACAAAAGAAGAAATTTGAAGTAGTTGATTCGCCGAGCGCACAGGCAAGTCTGATTAAGGATGCAGCTCTGGGGTCGGTAGCTGTTGCCAATGTGGACGACAAGCACGGCGAAGAGATGCTGGTGGCACAAAAGAATTTTGCGAGGAGCCTGGTTTTCGCAGAGGGCAAAACCTGGAGTATAATAGACCAATACAATGCAAAGGGCACGGAGAATAAAATATCGGCAGTTGCTGCTTTCGATATCGACGGCAAGGGTTCTCAAGGTCGCCCTGCTATCCTGCTGCTGGACGGTCAGAAGGGCCAGCTTCAGATACTCAAAGCCAGTGTCAATAATACCTACCGGTTTGAAAAAGAATTAAATGTCGGCACGTGGGATGCAGCAGCAAAGCATCTAAAAATGTTGTTTGCACCCCTTACAGACAGCAAAGTTAAGAACATTCTGCTGTTCGACGGTGATAAATTTGCACTTATAACGCCACCAAGCGGTAGCCAGACGCCGCAGCATTTAGAGCAGCAATTCAGTTATGAGACAAAAATAAAAGATGGTATGTATGGTAATCTGACGGCCGGGGATATTAACTTTGACGGCCGGGTTGACATTATTATGGTCGAGTACAATCGCAATCATATCGAGATACTTGCGATTGACAGTGATACGAAGCCGATTCCTGCAATGCGTTTCAAGGTATTTGAGCAGAAAAGCTATCGCGATAGTAAAGAACTCGCCAAAATCTCTATCGAGCCGCGAGAGCTGAAAATCGCTGACGTAACCGGCGACGGCAAAAACGATTTAGTAACTGTTATCCATGACCGGATAATTATTTATCCTCAAGACTAAAGAGGAGTGGACAGCTCTACCACTGCTGCAGTAATGCAGCGGAAGATCTTTGCCTATGCAGGAAAACGATAACATCCTGAACCTGCTGAGGGAAGAGGAAGCCAAAGCATCTCGGCGAGCCCTGCGTGGGGTGATATTGCAGCCGGGCGCAATCGGTGATTGTGTATTAACTCTGCCGTTAGCTGAATTTATGAAAGATTGCCTCGGATTGGGTGGGGTTGATATTCTTGGTCATACCGAATATATCGGCATTTTGCCGGGCAGGACGTGCGTGGATGGCATTCGCTCCATAGATTCGGTAGATTTGCATCGATTGTTTGCTGAAACTAATACGTTTGACCTTGTGGATGGGGATGCTTTGATAAACGTTTTTGGCGATTATGCCTGGATTGTAACATTTTTAGGTGAGCCGAACAGTAACTTTGAGCAGAACCTGATTTTCACCGCCAATTGCAGCCGCAGTGCGGAAGTAATAACTTTATCGATAAAGCCGTCCAAAAAGTCCTCATCACATATAACTGATTTTTATATACAGCAATTCATTGCTCAAAGCGGTTTGTCTTTAGGACCCCGGCTGGTTCAGAAGACGAAAAGTTTAATAAAAGCGACCAAAGCGGACATAAATAGAGGCAGAGAGCTACTGAAAGAAATAAACGTTGATTCTTCCGAAAAACTTGTAGTAATTCAGCCGGGCAGCGGCGGTTCGCACAAACGTTGTCACTTAGATAATTTTCTGGTTGTGGCCGAAGAGCTTGTTTCAAAAGATATCAAAGTGATATTCCTGTTAGGGCCGGCTGAGGTGGAGCAATTCGGCGATGCCACCCCCGCCGTTTTGCTTCGCAAAATCGAAGCAGCGGGGGCAAAGTGCCTGACGGATTTGTCTTTGACGCAGGTGTTGGAGCTTTTAAGCTGTGCGGATGCTTTTTTAGGTAATGACAGCGGCATTACACACCTTGCTGCCGCGTTGGGAGTTAAGACAATTGCTGTTTTCGGCCCGACTAATCCGGACCTATATAGCCCTATCGGGCCTGCCGTAACAGTACTTGCAAGCAGCGATGCGGATTTCGCCAAGAAACCCTCAGCGAGTTTACAACAGGAGCTTCTTAATTTCTTTTGACGCTGATTTCGCAGATTTCGCTGTCCGTAAGAACTCCCTAGGAGAAAGATAAAAAATATTAAATATCTGCATTAATCAGCGTAATCTGCGTCTGATTATTTTTGACTGATTTCGGGCATCTGTTATAATACCAGCGGCCTGCCGGTGTGGCAGAAAATTGAAACAGGCGAGACCCGGGGGGAGGTAAAAATTTCTGTGGAAGGTGGTTTTATGCCAAGCAAAACTTTGGGTGAATTAGCCGAATACGTAGGCGGCAGGGTTGTCGGCGACTCCAATGTAGTAATCAACTCTGCCTCCACGCTCGGGCGAGCAGGCGAAGGAGACATCAGTTTTTTGGCCAACACCAAATACGAAAAGCAGATTCAGACAACCAAGGCCAGCGCCGTAATCGTAGGCAAAGAAACACCTAACGTTTCGGTTCCTCTTTTGGTAGCTGAGGACCCATATTACGCTTTTATGCAGATTATGGTGCTGCTTCATGGCTATCGGAAGCACAAAAAGGTAGGAATCAGCCCGCGGGCAATAATTTCGGATAGTGCAAAAATCGGTGCAGACTGCCACATTCATGATTTCGTTACTGTATCCGATGATGCAAAAGTTGGGGACGGCTGCATACTTTATCCAGGCGTGTGCATTGGACAAGGCGCACAGCTCGGTAATGACTGCATAATATATCCGAATGTGGCCATTTACGATGGATGCAAAATAGGCAATCGTGTGATTATAAATGCCAATTCCGTAATCGGTGATGACGGCTTCGGTTATGCCACCCATAAAGGCGTACACTACAAGGTACCACAGATTGGCACTGTGGTTATAGAGGACGACGTGGAGATTGGTGCCTGCTGCGGAATTGAACGAGGCACACTTGGCGATACCGTTATATGCCAAGGCAGTAAGTTAGGCGATTTGGTTGCGATAGGCCACGGCACAAGAATCGGCGCACATTGTTTGGTCGTGGCTCAGGTAGGTATTGCCGGCTCAACCACCCTCGGCCATCATTGTGTAGTCGGCGGCCAGGTTGGTATTGTCGGCCATATTAACATCGGAAACAATGTTACCATAGCCGCTCAGGCTGGTGTTATTAATAACATTCCAGACGGCAAAACGGTGCTGGGTGCACCGGCTATCGAGGCAGACCAAGGCAGGCGAGCGTACAGTATGATACAATACCTGCCTGAGATTCGACAAAATATTCGCAAGCTCGAAAATCAGATTGAGCAGATTGCCTCATCTGTCGAATCGGACTCTGAAAAGTCAACTGAGCAGTAATTATCTGTTTGTTCGTTGGCAGTATTCTGATTTTTTGTTGCGCCGTGGGGTACTGTGCACTATTATGAATAGCGAAGATGTACTTGGCTTGATTGCAGGAGAAGGTAAATTGCCCTTTCTTGTAGCTGCTGGTGCCAGAGGAGCGGGATTAAAGGTAGTTTGCGTCGGTTTGGCGGATAATGCAGAGCCCGGTCTGGCTGACGAAGTTGATGTTTTTTACAGAGTTGCGATTGCCCGACCAGCGACATGGATACGGAAGTTAAGAAAGCATGGCGTAACCAGAACGGTTATGGTCGGCAGGGTTGCCAAATACCGACTGTTCACGCCTTGGAGAATTCTGAGGTATGTGCCCGATTGGCGCGCATTTAGAATATATTACTGGCGCCTGCACGGCAAAGATAAACTGACGGATTCGGTTTTGTGTGCCATAGCCGATGAGCTGGCAAGCGGCGGGATAGTATTGGAGAACTCAACGATGTACTGTAAGGAGCATATAGCAGCAGTAGGTCTGATGACGGAAACCAAGCATCATTTGTCAATTGAAGGTGATATTGAATTCGGCTGGCAGATAGCTAAAAAGCTCGGCGAACTGGGTATAGGTCAGGCGATTGCAGTGAAGGAAAAGGAAGTGATTGCCGTCGAAGCGATAGAAGGTACAGCAAAAATGATTGAGCGAGTCGGCCAGTTTTGTAAATCGGGGGGCTGGACGCTTATCAAGGCCTCGAAACCAGGTCAGGACATGCGGTTTGATGTGCCGTGCGTCGGGCCTGATACTATCAGGAGTCTTGCTAAAAACGGAGGCAAATGCCTCGTTGTAGAAGCGGGCAAAACGATAATTATTGACAAACCTGAGACAATAAAACTTGCCGACCAATTGGGCATAACTATTCTGGGGCGGTGACATCTTGAACAGATGTTTCGACAAAATACGTGGGGGAAACTACACGTTATACATTCACAGAAATTTTCGCAACGATACTTTTGAACAGGCCTTATTAGACAGCGAGAAAGAACTGAGAGAGCGTTATCGCCCGACGACAATCCAGTCCTCAAAGTTTGCACGTGTGTATAAGCTCACCGTCAGGTTTGATGACGTGGACAAAGGGGTTTATTTCAAGCAATATCTTTGCAGGTCGGTTTGGGATTTTATTAAGGATTTTGTGCGCGCCAGTCGAGCCGAGCGGGCTTTTAAGGCAGCTGAGATGTTAGGCGAAAACGGCTTTGATGCCCCTGCCATTATCGCAATGGGCAAATTCAGGTATGGTCTTTATCATACAACAAATTTCCTGGTGACTCTTGAGATTGAAGACGCAAAACAAATTTATCAATTTATCTCCGATTTGCAAAAGAGGAGCAAATTGGAAACCCGAGGCAAACGTGAGTTAATACGAGCGTTTGGGCAGACTATAGGCAGAATGCACGCCAAAGGTATTTTCCACGGTGATTTGCGATTGGGCAATATACTGGCGAGACAGGAGAAAAACCGCTGGAGGTTCTTCTTTCTTGATAATGAGCGAACAAGAAAATTTTATCGTTTGCCGGCTCGACTGCGACTAAAAAATCTGGTGCAGGTAAATATGTTTCCGCCTGCAGCTATGAGCAATACAGACCGTATGAGATTCTTCAAGGAATACTGGGCGCAAAACGAAAAAGCTAAAACTAAGAAAGCAGATTTGATAAAAAAAGTTCTTAAAAAAACCCGCCGACGTTTAGATAAAAAAGAGAAGTTTTAGAATTGCTTCAGAAATCGCAGGTCATTCTCAAAGAGCAGTCTGATGTCATTGATACCGTATTTACGCATTGCAAGGCGTTCCACGCCGAAGCCGAAGGCCCAGCCGGTATATTTTTCGCTGTCTATCCCGACCGCATCGAAAACATTGGGGTCAACCATACCACAGCCGCCAACTTCCATCCAGTTTTCTTTGCCATGTTTATCTACCCATAACAAGTCAACCTCTCCACTTGGTTCTGTAAAGGGGAAAAAGCTCGGCCGAAGTCGCCATTTAATTTCAGGCCCATAATAGGCGTGAATAAACTGGTCAATAGTAGTTTTCATATCCACCATACTGATATCCTCGTCGACAACCAGCGCTTCGATTTGATAAAACATATACATATGTGTTGCATCGACAGTGTCCGGACGATAAACTCGCCCCGGTGCAACTACACGGATGGGCGGTTTGGTTTGTTCCATAACGCGGATTTGAACCGGTGAAGTGTGGCTCCGCAGAAGAGTGTTGTCGTCGATGTAGAAAGCATCGAAGGGGTCTCTTGCCGGGTGTTCAGGCCCGATATTTAATGCAATGAAATTATGCCACTCGTCCTCAACTTCAGGTCCGTAGGCCACAGCGAAACCCATTCGGCCGAATATCTCCAGCAGCTCATTTATCGTTTGGGTAATAATATGCGTTTTGCCGATGTGAACAGCTATGCCCGGCAGAGTAACATCAAGTAACTCTTGGGATTTTTCCTGCTGTGACTGCAACAAGCTTTTTTTAAGCTGCTCAAATGCTTCGGAGATTTCCTTTTTTGCTTTGTTTGCAAGTCGCCCTGCCTCGCGTCTTTGTTCAGGGGGCAACTGCCCTATTTGGCTGAGCATTTGAGTAATTCGGCCTTTTCGACCGAGGTATTTTATACGGAACTCTTCCAGCATCTCCGCATCGGTGATTTTTTTTAAGGCTGCAAGCGCATCTTTACCGATTTTTTCTAATTGCTCAACCATATTCTCGTAAGTCGTATTGTGTATTGGCGAACCATTAACACTCTCAGGTGACAGCCGCTTTGGCAGCGGCAACGATAGCATCGAAGCCCCCTGGGTCGGCTACAGCAATTTCGCTTAGCATTTTACGGTTCAGCTGAATGTTGGCTTTCTTACAGCCGTTGATAAACTGGCTATATCTTATCTCTCGCTGCCGACACGCTGCACTCAAGCGTATAATCCACAAACCTCGGAAATTTCTTTTTCGGAGCTTGCGGCCGACACGAGCGTAGACATTTGCTCGCGTAGCTGCTTCTTTGGCCAAACGATATAAGTGGCCTGGGGCGCCGCGGCCTCCCCTTACTGATTTGAGGATTCGTTTCCTTGGCTTGCGTCGTGCCGAACCTTTTCTAACTCTTGGCATATCAGCTTTCCTTAAAGAATTTTCGATTTCCTTAGCCTGCTGGCGGCAGCTGATTTGAAGGGAACCAATTTTGCGATACATCGCAGAATTAGCAACCCAAGCCGAGAAGCAAGCCTGCTTAATTGATTATTCGTTATTCTCTATTGATTACTTTTAATGTCTTTCATTTACCGAGCTGGATTCTGATTGCAGCAGCTGCTCTACCGGTAATAATTGCCGAACTTTTTATTCGCCTGCGCCGTTTGGCATTTTTGCCGCTCAGAAGATGACCGCCACCGCAGCGACTTCGTCTGATTTTACCGGTAGCAGTGATTTTGACTCTTTTGCTCAAACCCTTGTGGGTTTTCTGTTTTGGCATTTAATCGATTCCTTAAATACAAAAGTGGCAGTCTACAGCATTTGGGTTTGCTGGTCAATACCACAGCCTGGAAATTCCCGAAAAAAATGAAAAATCAGCTTACAATCTTTTGGCAGATTCTCCCCTTTTATGCCGATGCCCGCCATTGAGTTGATTATTGATTAGGGGCCCCATTTATGGCTTATCGCAAAATGGGAACCTTGACTTCAGGGTCTTCCCTGACTCTTAATCAACAATAATCGGTTACTTAGGCACAACCAGTAATGTCATACGCTTTCCAGACATTCTGCCTGGTTGTTCGACCTTGGCCGAATCCTGTAACGATTCGGTAATTTGCTCGAGCATCCCATATCCATGGTCTTTGTGCAGCATCTGACGTCCGCGGAATAATATTGTGAACTGCACCTTATGACCTTTCTGCAAAAATTCACGGGCACGATTGAGCTTGATATCCAGGTCGTGTTTGTCGGTTTCAGGCCGGAGTCTAATTTCCTTCAGCACTGTCGAATGGTGTTGGTGTTTTTTATGTGCTTCGCGGACCTTGCGCTTTTGCTGATACAGCCACTTGCCGTAATCCATTATCCTGCAAACCGGCGGGTCGCTCATAGGTGCTACTTCCACAAGGTCTAAACCAACCTCGCGTGCTTTCGTGAGTGCCTCGTATGTATTTACAATTCCGACTTGATTGTTTGATTCGTCGATTAGCCGAATTACGTTGGCCCGAATCCTTCCGTTTATCCTTAATCCTTGTTTGCTAATTGTGCACCACCTTACCTTTCTAAAAAGAAACAAAATAATTAATCACTTTTAATGTCTTTTCCAATTATCAATCCTCAAACGCCAACTCTACTTTTTTTTCGGCAATTTTGAGTTTTGCAATTGCAACAAATCTGTCGGTTTCCACTGTTTTGGTTTCTTTATCTCCCCAGGTTCTTACATTGACGGTGCCGGACTGCGCCTCTTTAGGCCCGACCACCAACATATAAGGCAGCTTCCTGCTATGGGCTTTAGCAATTTTAGCGTCTATTTTCTCATTCGATAAGTCACAACTGGACCGCAATTGCGCATCCTTTAGCTTCTCCTGAACGATTTTCGCATAATCATTGCTTTTTTCGCTTATCGGTAAAACTCCCACCTGCTCCGGTGAAAGCCAGAGAGGCAAATTCCCACCATAGTGTTCTATAAGAATACCAATGAACCGCTCGAAAGACCCCAAAATTGCTCTATGAATCATAACGGGTGTTTTCTCGGTATTATCCTTGTCGGTATAGAATAAGTCAAATCGCTGCGGCATAGAAAAATCCAGTTGAATTGTGCCGAGCTGCCAAGACCTTTTCAGGCAATCTCTTATATGAAAATCTATCTTGGGTCCATAAAATGCACCGTCGCCTTCGTTGATTTTGTATTCAATTTTCTTGTGCTTTAGGGCATTTTTCAGGGCGTTGGTGGAGATATCCCAAATTTCGTCCGAACCTATGTGTTTTACGGGTTTGGTAGACAGCTCGATATGAAAATCTTCGAACCCAAAGGCACGATATATCTCAAAGGCAAGTTCAATGACACCTATTATTTCGGCCTCTATCTGCTCAGGGGTGCAGAAAATATGGGCATCGTCCTGGGTGAACTGTCTTACTCTGAAAAGCCCGTGCATAACACCGCTGGCCTCGTGTCTATGCACCAGGCCAAGCTCAGCAACACGCATCGGAAATTCCCGATATGAATGCTGTCGGGTGTTATAAACCAAACACCCGCCCGGACAATTCATTGGTTTTATCGCATAGTTGGCATCATCAAAACTGGTGAAATACATATTCTCTTTGTAATTGTCCCAATGGCCGCTCTTGTGCCAAAGCTGCTCATTTAAAATAATAGGTGTTTTAATTTCCTGATAGCCATATTTATCGTGAACACCGCGCCAGAACTCCGTTATAGCGTTCCAGACAATCATTCCTTTAGGGTGAATAAATGCAAAGCCGGGGCCGGCTTCGTTGAAACTAAATAAATCTAATTGCTTACCTAAAACTCTGTGGTCGCGTTTTTTGGCCTCTTCTAATCTTTGCAGGTAGGTATTAAGCTCTTTCTTGGTCAGCCAGGCGGTGCCGTAGACTCGCTGAAGCATTTTTTGCGTGGGGTCACCGTGCCAATAAGCGCCGGCTACCGACATAATCTTAAAGGCGGTAACTTTGCCGGTGCTGGGTAAATGCGGACCCCGACATAAATCCTCAAAGCCATCTCCGTGCGAATAAAAGCTGATAATCTCGCTGTCTGTGCGATTTATATTGTCGGTTTTATATTTGTCAGAGGCCAATTTTGCCAAGGCCTCGCTCCGGGACATCTGCCTTCGAATAATCGGCTTGTCGGCCTTGGTAATTTCATACATCTTTTCTTCTATGCGTTCAAAATCGGCAGGGCAAATTGGCTCATCAAGGTCAATGTCATAGTAAAATCCGTCTTCGACAGTCGGACCATAAACCAGCTTTGCCTCCGGCCAAATGCTGCATACTGCTTCAGCCATTATATGGGCACAGCTATGCCGCATTATCTCAAGACCTTCCGTCTCTGCGAGGGTAATAATTTGCACGGCGGCATCAGCCGTGATAGGCGTGGATAAATCTACCAATTGCCCATTTATTTTCGCTGCTACAGCTGCTCCTGCAAGTCCTGGCCCTATTTTCTCTGCTAATTGTTTTGCTGTTGTTCCGTCAGCAATTTCTAATGTGCTGCCGTCAGGCAGTGTTATTTGCGCCATATATCTTACCGATACTACCAATCCTTTGTATTGACTCGGTTCTCATTTTGCGAAAGACGGCAAAGCAGAACCCAAACCCGCAAAATAGAGTCCTCTATGAATATAGCTGTTTAACCGAGATTGTCAAGCTGGCATCTCTGAGAGCCTGCCAAAAGTCCTAATCAGCAAATACAGAAAGGAACACCAAACAGCACTTGCTGCGTAAAAATCGCTTATAACTCCCGAATTAACATATAGTTATATAACTTGAACCTAATAGGGTGGTTTCGTCAACATTACTTGTCAGCGAATTTATCTGTTGTTATATGCTACTTTTGCTTATATAATAAATATAGTTTTGGCGAGGTTTAAATTAACTGGCAGGAAGGCGGTATGGATGTAAATTTGGTTTTGCTCAAAAAGAATGGCTCACATAAATTTTTTCCCCTGCCGAGCAGCGTCACGGTAATTGGTCGGCGTCATAGTTGCGATTTATGCATCCCCCTAATGTCGGTCTCCAGAAGGCACTGCCAACTAAACTACGACGACGGGGTATTGAAAATTCGTGACCTTGACTCACGTAACGGCACTTACCTTAATGGCAAGCGTATAGATGAAGCGGTGATTCAGGCAGGCGATTCTATCAAGATAGGGCCTTTAACATTCGTGCTTCAGATTGATGGTCAGCCGCAGACGATTGCCGAACCTGACTCGGCTGTACGAAGCTCGTCCCGCCAGGATACAGCGACGGAGGATATCGTAGATGAGCAGTTGGATAATTCTGCAGAGCTGGATGACCTCGATTCGTTAGAGGAAACCGGTTCAGCTTGATTTACTGTATTGCTTTATGGGCTTGCTGATGCGGCAAAGATATGGTAGTTTGCGATACATTGTCGGCTGATTTTTCAGTATCTGGCGTCTGGGTAATTATATGGGAACATTGACTTTGATAAAATGTTTCTCAACTCCCCAACAATTAGGTGCGAGCCTAAGCTCGATTGGTGCAGGGCCAAGTGCAACCTTGTCCTCTACGTCGCTGCCTTTTAATCCGATAAAACTTGTCTGTCTTGTGGGATGGGTGTATCTTTGTTTGTATCTTGTTCAACACATTCAGTTCAGCTCGTTAGTGCCGAAGAACCGTAAATCAATAGCCAGTGTTGCCACGCTTTTTTTGGGGCCCATACTTTTATTTGTGCTGCTAATAACGGACGTAGTAAGAAAATTCTCCGAGGGACACGATAGTGTCTTTGAGATACTAAAAGAGCGGCTGCAAAGTGCATCTGCAAGTGTAAGGTCTTTACGTTTTGGTTCCAAAGATAAAATAGCGTTAAGGTTGCTTGATTCGTCTGGCAGAAGCATTACAGAAATATATGGCCACGGTAAAGGCGGACGAGAAGACAGCCACATTCTTGAATTAACCGAGCAAATTGTCGCTGATTCCCTTGAGGAACGAGCCAGTGACATTCTTATCGACCCGAAGAATGCATTAATCTACACAATCAGGTTTCGAGTAGATGGCGTATTGAGAATGGTCAAACAGCTTGAGCCAACTGTATGCCAGGCGGTCATAAACAGCATCAAAGCTGTTTCCGGCATGGACATTGCTGAAAGACGCAGACCTCAGGATGGTGCATTTTTAGCAAAAACAGGCGATGGTACTGTGTTCTTCCGGGTCGCAAGTGCCGGGGCCGTCAGCGGCGAAAAGTTATCAATCAGGGTGCTTAACCAAAACGCTGGGATGTTTACGCTGGAAAGTATCGGATTGACGGAGAAGCAACGCACAGTTATCGAAAATATGGTCGCCAAACCTACCGGTATGGTGCTTATGTGCGGCCCCACCGGCAGCGGCAAGACCACAACTTTGTATGCTATGCTCAACAGAATCGATTTGTTTACACGCAATGTTATTACGGTAGAAGACCCTATCGAATATGTACTGCCGAATGCCAGTCAGATTGAAGTTAATCCAAAGGCTGATATTACTTTTGCAAAGTCTTTGCGAAGTATTCTGAGGCAGGACCCCGATGTGATATGCGTGGGGGAAATACGGGATGAGGAAACCGCAGCGATTGCACTTCGGGCGTCACAAACCGGCCATCTTGTCCTGGCGACAATACACAGTGACAGCAATGCATCGGCATTGGTGCGGCTGCTGGATTTAAACGTGACCCCCCTATTGCTGTCATCAGGGTTAGATGTTCTTGTTTCGCAGCGATTGGTTCGTCGGCTCTGTAACAGTTGTAAGGTACCGGCTGAATTGAGTCAAAGCCAAATCCACGACCTCCGCAAAAAAGGCATAAACTATAAAAATATTTTTCAGGCCGGGGGATGCGACCAATGCCGCGGAACCGGCTATCGTGGAAGGATAGCAGTTTTCGATATCCTGATTCTCGACAACGAATTAAAAGCCGATATCGCCAATAATAAATTGTCAGTAACTCATTTGAAAAAAGAGGGTGACAAGAAGGGAAAATCCAACCTTCGGAAACAGGGGTTGAGAAACGTGGTATCCGGAATGACGAGTCTCGAAGAGCTAAAAAGAGTGATAGGGTAAAATTTATGGTGTTTTGGATAGGCATATTAGTTGGCGGGACTTTCGCATGGCTTGCCATAAAACTGCGCTTCTATCAGACATGTGCCCTTGTTTTCAATATCATAATCTCAATCTACTTAGCTGTGTATCTTCGGCCAGTAATTGTAAATATCCCTGCGGTCGGTGATACGCCGTACAGTAATGCCCTGACTATGGCAACTGTTGCATTAGCGTCCTTTTTAATTTTACATGGCATATCATACACATTTCTTACAGGCCAATTTAATGTCTCATTTCCAAAAGTATTTGACACGCTCGGTACCGGCCTTTTGGGCTTTTTAGCTGGTTTTCTCGTCTGGAGTTTTCTAAGTCTCTTAATCTACATAACACCAGCTTCGCAAAATACCTTCGTAAAGGAAATTGGTTTTACAGACCAGTTTCAGCAAACCAGCGCACTGTATATTTCCCGGTTTTGCAATTTGGTTAATGCGGTAGTCTCCTCTCAAGACAATGGGTACTCTGCAGAACAAACTATCAGTAAATTGCTGAAAGGCCCCGAATCGAAAGCACGGGGAAAAAAACCCGAAAAACCCAAACCAGTTGAGCCCGCCAAACCCAGTAATGTAGAAACCAGCATCACCGAGCAGGAACAGCTTGGTCCACCACCAGAGCCTAACGAAGATATTTAAATGGGGTTACCTTCAGCTGTGCGCCTGGTCGAGGATGAGGTCTTTGACTTTCCTGCTGGGCAAATTGAGCGCACCATAAGCCGCTGCGGCGGCACTGCGCAATTTCGGGTCGATTTCCTTCGAGCTAACCAGCGAATAAATAGCATCTATCTTTTCATCGTCAAGCAAATTGGCATCGAGTTTTGCCGAGTTGGCCAGGGAATCAAAGGCGGATATTCGGACGTCCATAGTGTTGTTTTCTGCAAGAGCCATCGCAGCTATTGCACGCTGAGCCTCAGAGCTGTTAAGACTGGCCAAAATCTGGCCGGCAAGAACCTGAATCTCAACCCGTTTATTCTTTGTTGCATCTATAAGGGTGCTTTGAGCCGCGGATAAATCAATAACGGGATTTCGTGTTTGAGCTAATTTGAGCATAACTTCAGCCGCCCTAAGGGCATAGCTGTTCGCTAATTCTTCATTCCACGTCTCTGCGTTTTCGCCTGTCTGCTCAGGCGTTTGGCCGAGAGCCTGCGACAAATTCTTAACGACAAGCTTACTCTCGGCAAACTTTTCCTTGGGGCCGGCCGCCGCTATTGCTATCGCTGCACTGTATCTTACGGCTTTATCATCGAACGACAGTGCCTGAACCAGCGGTTGGGCTGGACCAATTCGATAAAGCAATGATTTTTCACCTGCAGTGGTAGCTAATGCCTCGACCGCACAAAGTGCGACATGAGCATTTTTATCTTTAATAGCCAGAGCAAGTGCCTGATGAAGATATTCGGGCCCTGCGGTGGTAGCATAAGTCATCGCATCGGCGTGACCGGGGCCAAAGTAGCTGGGCATATCGAGGCCGGTAGATTCAGCCTTAAAATATGCAGCCAGCCAGAGACCGATAGCCCTGCCGAATCCGGCGTCGGCTTTAAGCGCCCACTCGCACGTACGCATCGTCATAAGTTCGTTAAAGTAACTCTTGTCAACCTTCTCCCGCACCAGCCGTCGGCCCGTTGAGTCCCAAAACCATATATTGGCAAAATTGGCATCTTCCGCCGGAGCTAAAGATGGAGCGTGATTATAATAGTCTTCACCGAGCTGGTAGAACAACTGCGCAGCGGGAGCTTTCAATGCAGCAGGGTCAATCTGCTTGATACTTTGGCTGGCAAGGTTGCGAAGTTCGGCTGAATTGTCCTTCTCGATGATGTACTTTAGATAGGGCAGCGATTGGGGATAGCTAATCTTGCCCAGCGCCTGTACTATTTCGGCCTTTAACCCAACATCTTCGGTTTGTAGAGCAGCTGTAAGAGGCCTTATCGCATCTCTTCCAATTTGTGGTAGTGCCCATACGATATTCGGTAATTCTTCTTTCCGGGAATCGTCCATCATTGCATCGAGCATATAAACTACTGCATATTCGCCGGCGTTCTGGAGTCGTTTGACTGCTGCAAGCCGGCCTCGGGTTGTGCTGCTTAGCCTTCTTATTTCCTCTGCGATAATCTTCGGGTCGGCCCGGCGAACGAATCTGCCCTGCTCGATAACGTCCAGAACTTTTCCGCTCAGCTTAACCAGCTCAGCATCAGACGCAGTGTCGATAACCCTTAACAAAATCGCATACCCCTGGGGATTTTCTTCACTTAGACTGAGCAATTCCAGAGGGTCAGGTTTGCTTTCGAGAACAGCTTGTGCGTATCCCTTGGCTAAATCGAGTCGGCCAATCTTTGTGTAATGCAAAAAGTCGTTCCAGTTTTCCTTGAGAGTTTGCCCGAAAGAAATGCTGACTACAAAAAGTCCTGCTGCTAAAATTGCTCCAACCGTTTTTCTCTTAAACATCAAAATATCTCCAAAAAACGCATTTGCTTTATCGAAAATGCAGGTCTCTATAAATAATCGTCCTTGCGACAAACATCATATAAATAAATGCCGTTTTTGTCAATAAAAATACGTTTTATGCCACCACAATAACTGAAGTTCTCCTTTAGATAGCTTTTATTTTTCAATCGTTTTGTGTTTTTTGAGCCAGTTTTGCGCCCACTGCTCGGCTTGTTCTTTCCCCTGCAGTTTCCCTTCCAATTGGGCGATATACATCTCTTCAGCCAGCTGCCCCAGGTCAGGCCCCTGCACCGCACCTAATCGAATCAGGGCGTGCCCATCGAGCAGAGGTTTTGGCCGCAGCTCAACGTCACCCAGCGCTTTTATTCTTTTCCGCAAATTTACCAATGCAGCAACGCTTTGGCGTTCAGCTCTTTGAATCGCTCTCTGCAGTTCGTACAGGTCCCCAAAATACGGCTCACTGACAATCAGCTTCAACTGAGCTAAAGACATTTTCCCATCGAGCAATTTTCCCCTGTTGTCCAGCAGGAATTTTGTATGCTTTGTTTGGCTTCTGCTAAGTTTCAAAACCCTGCATTTCTCAATTGCAAATTCCGACGGACAGCCCGCAAAAAAAGCGGCCAGCGCAAGTGCAAAATCGCTCTTTTTTCGCAGTTGTGCCAACACTTTGATTGCAAGATTTTTATTTTCGACAGTAAAGTCTGGAAAAATCGCTTCAGCCAATCCGCTTTGGGCCAGCAGTGACACCCCTGCAGAACGGTTGGGACTGACTAAGATAGCCTCCAATTCCATCGCTATACGTTCGCCGCTTATTTTGGCTATGTGTTTCGAATTGCTGCAAATTGCTGAAAAGGTCCGCGACTCAATCGCAAAACCAAGTTGAGTTGAAAACCGCACCGCCCGTAACATTCGCAGGTAATCTTCACCAAACACCTTAGGTGGCCTGCCGATGGTTCGTATCAACTTTTTTTTGAGGTCAGCCTGGCCGTTGACGTAATCGATAACCTCTTTTTTCAGGGGGTCGTAAAACATTCCGTTGATGGTGAAGTCTCTTCGGCCGGCATCTTCCGCTGCGCCGGCAAATTTAACAACAGCAGGGTGTCTGCCGTCGGCATAGCCGGTTTCAGTTCTGAACGTCGCCACTTCCACCTTCGCCTCTTCAATTAAAACAATCACTACCCCGAATTTCGCTCCGACTTTTAGCGTGCGTTTGAATATCTTCATTACATCTTCGGGATGAGCTCCTGTAGCAACATCATAATCACTGGCGGCCCTCTTCAGGAGCATATCCCGCACACACCCACCTGCCAGCAAAGCCTCGAAACCACTTCCTTGCAGTCGCCTGATTATCTTTATAGCCGCTTCTCTGTTTGTCATTTTTCGTATATGCGTTTATGCGTATATGCGTTTATGTGTTTTTCATTTACTCATCTACTCATTTACTCATTCACAATTTTCTTTTTCCTTAGTATCGTTACCGCCATAGTCCCCCACTGACGTCGCTCTATTACTTCGAATCGGCATCGATTGGTAATTGGTGATTGGTTAAATGGTAATTGGTTAATTCGTCCTTCGTCCTTCGTCTCTCGTCCTTCGTCTCTCGTGCGTTTCTCTGTCCTGACCACAACAATCCCATTCGGCGATGACTGTTCGCTTAACAGCACCAGCAATTCGCTCAAGGGCGTCCCGCACCTATTTGCCTCGTCTGTCAGGTCAGAAATCACTTTCGGCGATATCCGTCCAGACTTGCGCTTTTGCCTTTGCGATGACGAAACAAATAGGTGCGGGATTGTCTCCCTTGTCCTGCCTCGGCTCGACGCCGAGTCGAGACGGGTGGCCGAATATGGCGGGTCAACAAAGATAAGGTCATACTTTTGTACATCGACTGGTGCGCCAATCTTAAATGCATCGGCCTTTATGACCTTTGACTCGCCGGCAAACCCGGCCTTTTCAATATTCTTCTCCAAAATTGCGGTAATCTTCGGGTCTTTTTCAACGAAAGTAACAAACTCAGCCCCCCTGCTCAGTGCCTCCAGACCTAAAGAGCCGACGCCGCAGAACAAATCAGCTGCTATTTTATCTTCCGGAAAACCGTAATTCCAGAGAACGTTAAAAAGCGACTCCTTGACCCTGTCAGTAATCGGCCTCGACCCCCGTGTCTTCTGTCGAAGACAGAAACGGGGGGGACTGAGCAATTTCATCCCTCGTTTTGCACCTGCTATTATGCGCATTTCGCACAATATACAATAATCCTGCCCGACGGACAAGCCCGTCTGACGGAAGCCCATCCGACGGAAACCTCTGGAGGGCGGACCTCTGGAGGGCGGATCTTTGGGTAGGCGGGCTCCGAGTCACAACAAAAGGTTTTGCATTTGCACGGCACACTGACGGAATTTATCGGCCGGCAGCGTTACCGTCTGCCACTTCGGACTGCGGTGCTTCATAAACTCTCGATAATCATCCAGCTTGATGGCAAAAAATACATATCTGTTTGCGTCAAAGTCATAAACATCCCTACCGTCAAAATCAACGTCGATATTTTCTGCTTTGTAGGCAAAGACAAAGACAGCGGTATGCCCCTGCCCGAAAACCTCCTGCCACTTCGTCAGCCCATCTATATCCTCAGTTGTAACCCAGCATTCAAACCCTGTTAATTTGGCAAAGCTGGTTCCCTTGAACAATCTGCCTTTTACCTCGGCAATTATTATTTGTTCTCCGCTAGGGGACGCCTTACGGCGGTTAGGCGGATATAACAGGAAATCAAAGCTTTTGACCTTCGACCGTCCAAAGGCCGCTTTTTTATGCTCATCTACCTTAATGTAATGGATGTGATTATCGGTCAGCCAATTCTCGAAGGCCCGTTCATAGTGATTGGGAGAAAAATCCTTCATTTTAATCAGCGCCGTAAGGTGTCCCTTATGGTTCGACTTCGCTCACCATCCCGAGCGGAGTCGAGGGAGGGAAATTTCAGCTCTGCAAAAAACTTATCTAATTTAATAAGTTTCTGCTTACTGGTTGTCATGTCCTTGACCACGAGCTCATTGTTTTTGAACTCGTCACCGAGGATGATACACTTCTTGGCGTTTCGGGCCGCGGCCTGTTTGAGTTGTCTGCTCAGACTGGCAGACTTGTAGCTGAAATCGGCCGAATAACCTTTTGTTCGCAGTTCAGCCACTATCTTAACGGCGTCCTGCTGGGTCTGTTCCGGTGCTACGCAGGCAACAAAATAGTCTAACCCTGTTGGCTTAGGTTTCAGCAATCCTCTTTCCTCGAGCATCACTCCTAAGACACAGTCACCCATACCAAAACCGGTGGCCGGTATCGCAGGGCCGCCGAACTGCTTCAGTAAATCATCGTATCTGCCCCCTCCGCCGATGGCTCGCAGCTCACCGCGCTTGTCATAAATCTCATACACGATGTCCGTGTAATAAGCCAGCCCCCTTACAATCCCCGGGTCGAATTGACAATATTCCACAACTCCCATTCGGTTAAGCCAGTCGAACAAAACCGCGATTTTTTCAAGGGCCTCGTTAATTTTGTCATCCGGCTCGATTATCTTCTTGATGTCAGAGATTGCTTTAATCTCCATAAATTCCTGAATCTTGTCGGCTATTTTGGCGTCCGGGACCTTTTTGTTAAGCATTTGCTTAAAGATTCCTGACGGCACTTTGTCCTTTTTGTCAAGCACAGGATACAGCGATTCCAAACGCTTATCGGAAATCCCTATCTTCTCGAGAATAGCGGCCAGTAACTTCCTGCTGGATATTTTCACCACAATATCCTTGGGTGTTAGTCCTGCTTCCCGCAGGTAATCCAAAGCGCAGAATATCACCTCAGCATCAGCCATCGCGCCCTCTACACCGATTATGTCAACATTCCACTGGAAGAATTCGCGGAGTCGGCCTTTCTGAGGACGCTCGGCCCGGAACAATCTCGGAACCGAGAACCACTTGATTGGCATAGCAAGCGTGTTGATTTTTTGATTTACCATTCGTGCAAGTGTAGGCGTGATTTCCGGCCGCAGCGCCAAATCTCTGTCGCCTCTGTCTTTAAATGAGAAAAGCTGCTCGACAATCTCATCGCCGCTTTTTATCTGGAACATTTGCAAATACTCGAATATCGGCCCATCGTACTCCTCGAAGCCGTTGCGCAGAGATACCCTCTTCCAGCCGTCTATTATCCAGTTTCTAACGGCCATATCCGGCGGATAAAAATCTCTCGTTCCTTTTACCGGCGGTATCTTCATATCAATTTGCCATTTACTATTTACTATTGCTCTTTCGCCTTATTATAATGCGTTTTTTTACCGCAAAAGGAACCAAATGTCAAAGACAAAGGTCGAAATAATATATCAGGATGACGACATAATTGTCATCAATAAGCCTGCCGGCGTATCGGTAACAAAAGACCGCACCGGCCAGGCCCAGCTTAAGGATATTCTCCCCGGCCATCTCACACCTGCCGTTTGCGCTCAACTGCGTCTTGTCCATCGCCTCGACAAGGACACCTCCGGCGTTATGCTCCTGGCCAAAAATATCGAGGCGCAGACCAAATTTACCACTTATTTTGAAAAAAGAGAGGTCAAAAAGACCTATTTGGCTATCGTAACCGGCTTCGTATCTGCCCCGCAGGGCACTATCGATGCGCCTCTGACGCGCGACCCCAGGAACACGGCTCTTATGTGCATCGCTAAAAAAAAGGGAAAGGCAGCCGTTACCGAATGGCGCTTGCTTGCCGACTTCGGCTCGGTTGCCTTATTGGCAGTTAACCCCCTGACCGGCCGGACACATCAAATTCGCGTCCACCTGCCCAGTATAGCTCTGCCGTTGGCGATTGACCCATTATATGGCAGCAGCCGCCCGATATTTCTCTCCGATTTCAAATCAGATTATCGGCTTGGCAGAAACCAAATCGAAAGACCGCTTATCGAGCGACTGACACTGCACGCATATCAGCTTGTCATTCCTGCACAAGCAGGAATCCAATCTGTCATTCCCGCGGAACCTGTCCTGAGCAAGGTCGAAGGAGCAGGAATCCAGTCCTGTTGTTTTATAGCAGGCCTTGACAAGAAATTCGCCGCCTGTCTTAAAATGCTCACCAAGTATAACCCCAAAGGCCTTAACGCCTTCCTCAATCCCGACGATTTCTCTAAAATCCTCAACGGCGAGAAGTTGTAAGTCGTCAATCCGATTAAAATAGATTCGACAAGCTCACTACAGGTTGGCTTTGTTTGGGTTCGTTTTGACCAAGTGTCCAATTTCATTTTTTTGTTGTAATTCATTGTCTATATTGATGTTATAAATATTTGACTTTTTTGAAAATTGGCTTCGTTTCGCATAATTAACTCTTTTTTGATTGAATTTTCCGCTCAAGACAGACGATCTCCGTTTCCGTTTCTCATCGCTGATTACGCTGATGACACGGAATTAGTTAGCCACCAAAAGGTACAAAAAGCTTTAAAGTCCTATGGAGGCATTTGAAATTTCCTATTAACAATTTAATAGTTAATGACTATTTGACTTGGACCTGCTGGGCCTAAGACCTTGCCCTACGGGGCGGTTTGTCGTCCCTAAGGGACTAGCGGGTATTTTAACATATTTTTGAGGAAAAGTAAACAAAAAAGTTAGCCACAAAGACACCAAGACACGAAGGAGAGGAAAATTTCAAAAGACAAGCGTCAAATTTCAAATAAATTCCAATCACCAAGATAGACAATTCAAAACAAAAGTTAGCTACACCAATGCGCGGTGCTGGTGGAGGCCGACCATTTCTTGCCTTGACTTTTCCGCACCGCCTAAATCTTGAGAGGGCAAGTTTTAGGTTTTGAAACCCGGGCGTGTTTTAAGTAGAATTGGGAAACAAAAAATAATTATGGCACGATGAGAAAAAATGTTGTTTTCCCTAGTTTTCTATGTGACGTTTTCTTTGTTTTCGTAAAGACCCCAATCCAGCACAATTCCCAGTTTGCGGGCTTTTTTGTTACAGAGTGTAATGAAGGCGCGTTCAACATGCGTATTCATACATGCTTTTCCCATGAAATATATAAGAGGTGCCAAAGAAATACTCGTAATAATTGCTTCTATTTTACACAGAAACCAAAGAGCGATCAAAACAATGATGGTGAGATACTCGCCTCGTAACCCAAGGTAAACTCCACACACTATAGTTGCTACAATAACGATTGGTCCACTACCCAAAAAAAGAGGAAATATTCGTCGAAGTAAATCTGAATAGGTAATTTCCCGAAGTGCCCCACCTATTAACAATCCTATAACCCAAAAGACAAGAGTAAATAGCCAGTCTCCGGTAATAAATGCCATTATTATTGCGGCCACTTCTGCCATTGCAATCGGTAAGAGTTCCCACAATTCAACATCCATCAATAGATCGTTGAAATCTGTCGATTTTTTCAATGGCTCAATTACTTTTTCAAGAGCATACTCATCATACCTTATTTTAAGACCATGGGGCGTGAACAGTGACATTAAGGTCTCCTTTTTGATATTTGTCTTCGCTGCATAACTATATTCGCAAATCTGGGGACACCATACTAATTTCTTATTCTCCATCCGAAATAAGTTAACGTCCGCTACTCATTCCCCCTTTGTTTTTTTGTCCGTCTTTTTCTTCCTAGACCCAAAAATGTAACCGCCGACTGCTCCTATACCGACTCCAATACCGGCGATGATGGGCAATACATATCTCATTTTCTTGGTGATTAGGATAGCGAGTGCTTTTGGCCAGAAATAAATTGGCATGGATATTCTCCTATTAATTTCACTGTAACACCAAAATCTTCATCCAAAACTATAAGCCTATCTACCGGACGGCAATATTGACGGACAAAGATGTGATTCTCCGCATCTTTCCGGCTTTAAAATTATGTTCCCTGTTAAATTAACTATAAATCATCCCCAAGCAGATGTCAACCCTCAAAGCCCGCCCGCATCCGGTGCCCGAGTCCGATTTGTATAACTAAGAAATCAGTGTATTGACTATTGCCGTTTATATTTATAAACTACAGCCCAATGAAGCCCCGTCGCCATAGCGTCGGCGACTTCATTTGCTCCGGCGAAACCCGCCGAAGCATACCCTCCTTCGCCGTTGGCTTCGGAGGGTTACCCTTTTCGCATTGCCTACTCCGCTGAAACGGCTTCGGCTGCGAAGGCGGGTAAAATCTTAAGGACTGAATAAATGAGCGAACAGGTTGTAAAAATTGGACTTGTCGGCTTTGGCACCATCGGCACCGGCGTCGCAAAACTGATACTGGAAGACGCAGATTCCATAGCGGCCAAGACCGGCCTTCGTTTGGAACTCGCCTGCGTGGTCGATATTGATACTAAAACGGCCCGCCCGGTAAAGCTGCCTAAGGGTATTCTTACCAACAACTTAGATAAACTCTTAAAGGACGACTCTATCCGAATAGGCATCGAGCTAGTCGGCGGAACTGATGCCTCCAAGCAAATCCAGCTTAAAATGCTCCAGGCAGGAAAAGATGTCGTTACCGCCAATAAAGCTTTGCTGGCTGAACACGGCAATGAGCTTTATAAAGTTGCTCACGAAAACGGCCGCTGTATTGCCTTTGAAGCCAGTTGCGCAGGAGGGATACCGATTGTTTCAGGGTTACGAACAGGACTTGCCGCAAATAATATCACGGCGATATATGGCATTGTCAACGGAACGTGCAACTATATCCTCTCCAATATGACCAGCAAAAACGAGGACTTCTCCGAGGCCCTTAAACAGGCCAAAAGCTTAGGCTACGCTGAAGCTGACCCGACGCTGGATATTAATGGCGGCGACAGCGCTCACAAGCTGGCTATCCTGGCTTGCCTTGCCTTCGGATGCGAAATCACACTTGACGATATATCTGTTGAGGGTATTGAAGAAGTTTCGAAGGACGACATCCGCTACGGCGGCGAAATGGGTTACGTACTCAAACTGCTGGCAATCGGACAAAAAGACAAGAACGACAGGATTTCTCTTCGGGTGCATCCCTCTTTCATTGCCAAAGATAATTCACTTGCGCGTGTCGATGGCTCATTTAATGCCATCAGTATATTCGGCAGTGCCGTCGGCCAGGTAATGTACTACGGCCGAGGGGCTGGAATGATGCCCACCGCAAGCGCCGTCGTTGCCGACATTATTGATGTCGCTCTGGGCAACTCCGCCACAACTTTTCGCCACCTGCACCTGAAACCGCGGAGCGAAACAGAGCCGCTGATTGAGAAAATCGGCGATTCTGTAAGCAGGTTTTATATCAGGGTTATGTGCAAAGACCGGCCTGGAGTGCTGGCCAAGATTGCAAAAGTGCTTGGCGATAACCAGATTAGCATATCGGGGACGCTGCAGCACGAAGGGGCAGGCCCGGACAACACCGTTCCGGTTGTAATAGCAACGCATCTTACTCAGCAGAAAAACATCTCCGCCGCAGTAAAGGAATTTAAAAAACTTGACGTTATTGGCGGAAAACCGGTCTGCATAAGAATCGTTGATATACCCGAGGATAAGGATTAATGACCAAATACGCCATAATAGTTCCTGACGGCGCTGCGGACGAACCATTGAAAGAACTCGGGGGGGAGACTGTCCTCGAGGTTGCTCAAACACCCAATATGGATAAAATCAGCACACAGGGCAGACTGGGGCTTGTCCGGACAATTCCAGCCGGTTTCGAACCTGGCAGCGATGTTGCGCAAATGAGCCTGCTTGGCTA
>Ga0315282_10000291_pt1 | contig 99071 bp, 86 predicted proteins | sample YL17G07_20_MG_FD_203693 | JGI IMG/M metagenome (GOLD analysis project Ga0315282, IMG submission 203693) | Sediment microbial communities from Yellowstone Lake, YNP, Wyoming, USA - YL17G07_20 | ecosystem: Environmental > Aquatic > Freshwater > Lake > Sediment | place: USA: Wyoming | collected...
TTCAAAGTGGTCATCACTGCTTGTATGCGAAAACTTTTGATTATTTTGAATACAATGATTAGGAATAAAACTTTATGGACTCCAAAAATATCTATAAAAAATTCCTAAAATCCAACACAGCCGCTCTATAATTGGGCGGAGATGCGTGTTTGGTGTGAAAAAAGTTCTTGATTCTTGATTCCCGATTCTCGTAACTCGATGTGAGAAAAGGAGTAAAAAATTTTTGCGATTTTGGGATTTTTTTAATTACCTCCCTGCGTGTTTGATTGAAATTAAAGATAGCGGATGGCGAAAAAGGGATTGTTAGTTGGGTGGAGGGGGGCTATTACATTTTAAATTGCCGAGCAGACAGTATCTATTTTCTTCTGTATGGCTATAGTTTCCTTTATTGCGGTTGCGATTCGGCAATAATGTTTTATATTCTCCAGCGAGAGTCTCTTTCCTTTTCTGTCTTTGAGCCATTTGGCCAGGACCTGATAGCCGCCTATCTGGTATTCCCATACATCCGAACCGACCGGCCCGAAATGCCGGGTGGGGTTTATGTATACAAGATTTTCTTTCTGATTGTATTCGACTTTTGTTACCAGATTGTCGCCTTTGCCCTCAAATTTGACAGCGGGCTTATTCAGCTTGTCGGACTCCATCAGGTGGAGGCCGACCAGCTTTTCGCCGAGTTTGCCCATAGCGATGAATAAACTATAATCTTCGCAAAACGGTATTCGCGGGAAATCGCTTTTTAAGAACTCGGCGTATTTTCGGCGGTAAATGTTGGAATATAAAACGGCATATATGTAATAAAATATTTGTTCAGGGCGGAGGTTCTTTTTATAAGCGTTTTTCAGTTTCTCAAGTATTTCAGGCTTTATATTCACCTCTCGCTCATACTTGCTGCCGCCGTTATACAAATCCGCATCAGGATAAATATAAAGAGGGAAATTTACGTTACCGCCTCTATAAAAAAGATTCAAATCTACAATATGTTCTGCACAAAAAACAACATTCCAGGGTTTTTCCAAACCGACAACATTACCTGCTCTTCCAACACAGAGCGCCAGGTTTTTCTGTATCATATGACGCATAACATCTTTTCTTGACCTTTCCACAACTGCATCATCATAGAAAATCCATTGTTTGTCGAAAGGTCTGTAAAGAACGGGCATTATTTCTTTTTCCCAATCATCTGTCTGCCGGACTTTGTTTCGTGCGTTTTTTAATTTCCATCGCCGGTTTTCTGCCAGTTCAAAGCTTCGCTTAATAGCGCCGTCTGGAATGTCCTCATTACAAAACATCCTTACGCGGTTTGTCAGTTCCGCCTTATCAGCGGCAATGACAAATTTGTCCCTGCTTGTTACAACGCCAACGCTATTCACTGGGAATATATCCGTAATTTTTGTGTATTTTTGATAGCCGGCCAGCAACCTTTCATCTCTCGGCACAAAGAAATAAAAATCTTTTTTGGGAGCAAGTTTTTGCCACCTTGTGGTTTTGACGTCATTTTTTTTGAGCCAGTTGTATTTGGTTTCGCGCAGTCCCCAGTCATCTCTGTGCATAACCTTCTTTTTGAGGTTTTTCTTTTTGACGGCCAAGAGAATTGCGACGCCCTGCTGGATGTCGAATACGTTTTCATCTTTTGAGCCATCAGGACATTTTTCTTTTTTCTTGCTGTTGCCGTGCAGGTCGAGGATATAGATGTGGTCGAAGCTGTTCATCAGGGACTGTCGCATACCTCTGAAGGTGGGGTTGTCTAAATAGCTGTGATTGGTGATAAAGCCGAGAACACCCTGGCCTGCTTGGTCGATTTTCCACTGGGCGAAGCGAATGAATTTTACATAATCGTCCTGCAGCCATTTGGGGTTCTTTTCACCCAGCGGCTGACCGTCAACCTGATAATAATCTTTAACAATCTCACCGATAAAGGTAGGCAGGCGTTTTCCACTTTCATTGAGTTTCCAGCTTCGGTTGGCGGAATGCCCCGAATAAGGCGGGTTGCCGAGAATGGCCAATATGGGAGTATCCTTTTTGACCTTGCCTGCGGCGTGGGATTCCTGCGAGAGCGAACTCATTCCGGGCAGGTTGCTTTGCTTAAGCTCCTCCAGCTCAAGCGTGTTTGTCAGGTATAGCTTGAACCTGTCGTCGTCACCAAGTTTATAGCCCAGCTCCTCCAGCAGAAATCCCATCTTCAGGTGTGCGATTGCATAAGGGGCCATCATCAGCTCAAAGGCGTAAAAATTTTTCAGGATGTGATTTTTTATCAGCTCGCTTACGCCCGCTGTGCCGTATCGGACTGAGAAATCATTGACGGCCACGTTTGCAGTTTCCGCAAGGAACGTCAGTGTCCCGGCAGCAGGGTCAAGGACTGTTACCGAATCGGTTGCGAAGCCGTCTGCCTTTGCGAAGAGGTCTTTGAGGAGAATATTCAGAGAGCGGACGATATAAGAGACGATTTCCTGCGGGGTGTAATAGACACCGCGGCGTTCCCGTTCGGCGGGGTTGTATTCTGCAAGAAACGTTTCGTAAAAATGCACGATGGGGTCACTGCCCCTGCCTTCAACGAAATATTTATGGAGGACTTGTTTTACATCCACAACTGCCAGCACGTTTACGATATCGTCAATTATCCAGTCCAGCAGCGGCCCGGGTTCTTCGAGGGAAATAAATCGAAATACATCCCGCAGGATGCCTATGGTTTTGGGGATATTATCGAAGGCAAGTTTCCTATTAAAATCGCCGTTGGAACGTGTGCTTGCAGCAAAAAGGCCATAGGTTACGGTCTGGGCATACATATCGGCGAAATCCTCTTTTGTAAGACCCGCAATTAAATGCTGCTGAAATGCCTCGTAGAACCCTGCCAATTTACTGCTATTTGTATTGATGTCGAAAAGCACCTGCTCCCGCAGGTAATGTGTTCTGCCTGCAAGAGCTTCGGCAAGTGTTTTCGGTGTGTATGTTTTTGGCAGGGAAAAGGCGAAAAACTTATTCAGCAGTTCAAAAAAGCAGTCCTCATTTTCCACCGGCGGCGGCTGCTTGAGCTGTGTAGCAATGAAGGGTCTGCCTATTTGAACCTTGTCGATTAAAGTGCCGTCCCTGTACAGCCTGAATTCAAAAAAGTTCGTCAAAATAACGTTGGGAAAAGTCTTTTTATACCGCTCGAATTGTCCGGATTCCTCGATTTTGTCAAGGTTCTCCTCGTGAGGAGGTTTTGCCTCGATGTAACCGATTATATGCTGTTTGCCGTCCCATACTCTAAAGTCGGGATTTCCAGCTTCGGTTTTTGCGGGCTGAATTGTTATTTCTGTTTTGGCTTTGCTTATTGATTGGGCAAAACTTTCTACCAGCGATGCTAATGCTCTATAAAAGCTTTCTTCTCTGGCATCGCCTTTTTGGATAATTTTAAGGATTTCACTTGTATACTTTTTCAGCATTTTACCCGTGTATGACTACAAATTCCGTTTACGTTTGCCGAATCTTACCACCTAATTTTTTGTAAAGCAAGCAGTATTGGGATAAGGGGTGATTGGTCGGACCCCTGCCAACGGATTGCCGGGGCAGGCAGGTCGAACCTATAGGACATATCGGGCCGATACTACCTTCTGACAGCCGCCGATACGAAAAACTTGACCCCAGATAACGACCCTACTTCGCCGAAATTGGCTACGCAGGGCAGGCTTTCTGGGGTCTGTGCTACGCTACGAGGGTTTTTTGAGCAAAAGGCGAAAAAATATTTAATTTTTTGGCGATTTGTGGTATAATATTTGCTTGCAGGAGGCGGGTTTCAAAAGACGAGGGAGCAGAAAAGGAGTTTTGGGGCAAAACCGTGAAGTTAGAGATGCGAGAACAGATGCGGATGGAGCAGCAAATGAAGCTTGCTCCGCGAATGATTCAGTCGATGGAGATTCTCCAGCTTCCGATACTTGCACTTCAAGAACGAATAGAGCGGGAACTCAACAGCAACCCTGTTCTGGAGGTTGAAGAGGAAGCGTCTGCGGAAGAGGCTGGCACGGCTGAACAGCAGCAGCAGGAAGGAGGCGGCGGGAAAGAGGCCGATACCTCCGCACAGAACTGGCGTGCAGACCGTTTGGAGCGAGAGGGCATCGACGATAACCTCAAAGAGTATATGGGCGGGGGTGAGTATTTTCGGCACACTGTTACGGATGATGAGCCGGACAGGAAGCTGGAGGCGATAAAGAACACGGCGGCGCCGCCGCAGTCGCTGAATGAATACCTCAGCGACCAGTGGCGGATGGTGGAAGCCGGCGAGCGGGTCAAAAAAGCGGGCGGGCTGATAATAGATTACATCGATGAACGCGGATACCTGACCGCAAGGCTGGAACAGTTGTACAACAAGGATCGCAAAGACTTTGGCATTGATGATTTGAAAAAGGCCCTGTTGCTTGTGCAAAGGTTAGAGCCTGCGGGAGTCGGCGCACGCGACCTGAAGGAATGCCTGCTAATCCAGATGAAACAGAGCGGCGAATATATGAGTTTCGAGTGTCGGCTGATTTCGGAGTATATGGATGAGCTGCTCGATAATAAACTGCCGGATATAGCCAAAAATATGAACTGCACCATCGAGAAAATCAAGCAGGCTGTCGGGCGTATAAGCAAATTTGACACATCGCCGGGCCTGCAAATCGGCCAGGACAGAAACCATCCTGTTTCGGCGGATGTTATAGCGGAGCCGGACGATGCGGGGGGCTATTCTGTGCGGCTGGCCGAAAACGACCTGCCGAACCTGCGGATAAGCGATTATTACGTGAAAATGGCGAGGGACACAAAGGTCAACGAGAAGACGAGGGACTTTTTGCGAAATAATATACGCTCAGCGAGGTGGATTATGGAGGCCATAGAGCAGCGGAAGAATACGCTGCTGAAGGTGGCCAAATCGGTGGTGAAATACCAGAAGGATTTTTTCGACAAGGGGCAGTTGTATCTGCGTCCCCTGCCGATGTCGAAGGTGGCCGAGGAGGTCGGCGTTCATCTGGCAACCATTTCGCGGGCGGTGGCGGGAAAATACCTCCAGTGCGAATGGGGTATCCTGCCTATGCGGAAATTTTTCAGCGGGGGCGTTGACCCCGATAAATCAGGGACAGGCGAGGGACATAGCTGGGAGGCCATAAGGGGCAAGTTGCAGCAGATTATCGACCGGGAGGACAAAAATCATCCGTTAAATGACGACCAGATATGCGAGGAGCTGGCCAAGGCGGACGTCAACCATATTGCCAGACGGACGGTGGCGAAATATCGCGGCATATTGAATATTCCCGCCGCAAGGTTCAGGAAAAAATACTAAAATTCGCCACCCGCAGCCCGAACTAATATTTTCATTTCAAGATAAAATCACGCTGCATAAATAAAAGAATTGACTTTGTGCGAACTAATAGATTACTATATGAGTATATAACCAAATAGTAATTTATAGGAGTTAAGCGATGCTGACTGAAAAAAAGCGACTATTGTTTGAAAAGCAGGCGGAAATCGTAAGCGCGATGGCGCACCCGATACGGATTGCAATATTGGATTTCCTCAAAGACGGCGAGCGGTGCGTCTGCGATATAGCGAAATATGTAGGCTCGGAGCGGTCGAATGTTTCCCGGCATCTTTCGATAATGGTCAAGGCGGGCGTGCTGGACTGCCACAAGAAAGGGCTGTGGGTCATTTACAGGCTGCGGGCAAGGTGCATTATCAACTTTCTTTCGTGTGCGACCGCCTGTCTTAAGCAGCAGGTAAAAGAAGACGAAAAGCTGCTCCAGACCCTTTAGGAGGAGAAATTTTTATGAACCGAAAGGCTGAATGGAAAAGTTTTGTGGTCATTGTCGCAATATTTTTGGGCTGTTTTTATCTGCCTGTGGGGACGCTTCGGTTCGATAACGCCGTGAAAGAGACCCTGGTTCTTGTGAGGTGGTATGCGCGTGAGCACGTGCTGCTGTGTCTTGTGCCGGCGTTTTTCATAGCCGGTGCGATAGGGGTTTTTGTCAGCCAGGCATCGGTAATGAAATATTTAGGCGCAAGGGCGAACAAGGTTTTGGCTTATGGGGTGGCAAGCGTGTCGGGGACGGTTCTGGCGGTCTGCTCCTGCACGGTGCTGCCGTTATTTGCGGGGATTTACAAGATGGGTGCAGGACTTGGGCCGGCAACGGCGTTTCTTTATTCGGGGCCTGCGATAAACGTTCTGGCGATAATCCTGACGGCACGGGTACTTGGTTTTGAAATCGGTGTCGCAAGGGCGGTTGGTGCAATTGCCTTTAGTGTTATTATCGGGTTATTGATGCACCTTATTTATCGTAAAGAGGAGCAGGAAAAAGCCAATGGCCAGATGGGTATGGCGGAGCCGGAGGTCAAAAGGCCATTATGGCAGAACATAATTTATTTTGCAAGTATGGTGGGGATATTAGTTTTTGCCAACTGGGGCAGGCCGATAGAGGCCGGCGGATACTGGGGAGCGATATATTCAGCCAAGTGGGTCATCAGCGGCGTTTTTGTGCTGGTTCTGGTTTTTGCCCTGGCGAAGTGGTTTAGTAAGCCGGAGCTTGGGCAATGGGTTGAGGTGAGCTGGGATTTTGCGAAGCAGATTTTGCCGTTGCTGCTGATAGGCGTTTTTGTGTCAGGCGGGCTTTTGGGCAGCGCACCCGGCAAAGAAGGCCTGATACCATCAAAGTGGGTTGCGGCGGCGGTAGGGGGCAATTCATTGTGGGCGAATCTGTTTGCGTCGGTTGCGGGGGCGTTTATGTATTTTGCAACGCTGACGGAGGTGCCGATTGTGCAGGGTTTGATGTCGGCGGGGATGGGCAAGGGACCTGCGCTTACGCTTTTGCTGGCGGGGCCTGCACTATCGCTGCCGAGTATGCTGGTGCTGCGTTCGATTATGGGGACGGGAAAAACCATTGTATATGTCAGCCTTGTGGTTGTTATGGCGACTATTTGCGGGATGATTTTTGGAATGTTTTTTTAGGAAAATGAAAAAATGAAAAAGATACAAATTCTCGGAACTGGTTGTCCGAAATGTAAAAAACTGGCAGAAAACGCTGAAGCAGCAGCGAAAGAGATTGGCATCGAATATGAAATTGAAAAAGTAACACAGATTAATGATATTATGAAAATGGGTGTTATGATAACACCTGCATTAGCGATTGATGGTGAAGTGAAAGTAGCCGGTAAAGTTGCGTCGCCTGAAGATATTAAAAAGATGTTGTCATAGGAAACCCGGCAAAGGAGATAAAGATGAGTCAGGGAAATTCGTGTTCATGTTCCGGCGGACCAAGGTTAATTTTTGCTTGCAGCGGAGCGGCGGATGTTGGTGAAATCACAGACAAGGCAGCAAGAAGGCTGACAAAAGAAGGTGTCGGCAGGATGTTCTGCACAGCCGGTATCGGCGGGCGCGTAAGCGGTATAATGAAAACCACCGAATCAGCCGAGAGAATTCTGGCGATTGATGGTTGTCCGCTTAATTGCGTGAAAAATAGTTTAGAGCAAGCAGGTTTCAATGAGTTCAAGCATCTTCAATTGGCGGACCTTGGCCTTGAAAAATGCAGTAGTCCCGTAACAAAAGAGAATGTTGCCAAAGTTGTTGCTAAAGGCAAAGAGGTGATGGCCTGTTAGCAGAATAAGCTTGGGAATTTTATGTTTATACGAATATTACAGGCTCTTTTGCTTACGACTGGAATAATGTTTTCAGGCTGTCAGCAGCAGAATACGGCAATATTGCCGGCCACAAATAATATCCAGGCTCCGATTGAAAATAGCAATATTTCAAAATCCGTTGAATCAGAAAATATAACTTCGGACGACAGTAAGCAGAAACCGACGGCGATTGCTTATTATTTCCATAGAACCGTACGATGTCCAACATGTATTGCTATTGAAGCAAACGCTGCAAAGATAATTGAAACTAATTTTCAGCAGCAGTTAGCCGATGGAAGCCTGACATGGCTGCCATTTAATCTGGACGACCCGGGCGGTGAAGAATATGAAAAGGAATTTGACATATCTTTTAGCACTCTGGTATTGGCAAAAAGGAAGGACGGTAATCATACCGAATATAAAAAACTTGAGAAAGTCTGGCAGCTTATTCATGACCCTGAAGCTTTTAATGCCTATATAAAAGACGAGATAAGGCTGTTTCTGAATGAATAATGCAAGCTTTGAAGTTCTAATGCAATGCCCGTGCAGCGGTGATGGCAGTGCAAATCCTTTGCTGTTGCTTGCCGTGCTTGCAGGGGTATGGCTGTTGTTTAACTGGGTAAAAACTTTATTAAAATCAAAAGGAGTTTCGTTTATGAACAAAACGCTAAAGATTATAATTGTCGTTACCCTTATTGCAGTTGTGGGAATAGTTTTTGCTTTAAAGCAAAAGAACAAGGCATCAGTTTCTGAACCTGTTGCAGTGGCAAGTTCAAATTCAGGCACAACGACAGAAAGCAAGCCACAGAATATAGAAAATCCAAAGGGTGCGGAAACGACAGCCAATTTGCCGCGACTGGTTGATTTGGGTGCGAAAAAATGTATACCCTGCAAGATGATGGCGCCTATACTGGAAGAACTGAAAAAGGAATATGCAGGCGTGTTTAAGGTTGATTTTATCGATGTCTGGCAGAGTCCGGAAAAGGCCAAGGAGTATGGTATTCAGGTTATTCCAACGCAAATATTTTATGGTGCAAACGGCAAAGAGCTGTTTCGGCACGAGGGTTTCTTCTCCAAAGAGGACATCTTGGCCAAGTGGAAGGATTTGGGGGCGAAACTAACCAAAACAAAATGATGCAGGAACTTTTTACAACATTAATTTAAAGTGAGATTAGAAATGAAGCAATATTACAAAACCGGACTTAAATTGCTGGCAGTGGTGATTATTGGCTGCCTGATTGTTTACTATTTGTTTTTTGCGATTAAATAAGTGTTTTAAGGAAACATGATATCCCTTATCAATTCTCAAAAATTAAGCAGATTTTATTTGACCTTAAGGAAAGTATTACATATACTCATATATATGTAAAATACATATAGATGATTTAATCGTCAAGGAAGCGAGTATGTTTGAAGGCAGTGGACTTGCGAAAAAATACAAGATAAAGAAATGTGAATGCCCAAGCGGAAAGATGACCCGTTTTGTTGAACCCTGTCTGCTGTTTTTTTTATCACAAGGGGATTCTTATGGATACGAGTTAATGGCGAAATTAGACAGCTTCGGATTTCCCAAGGCCAACCCAGACCCTGCGATGGTATATAGAACGCTTCGCTATCTGGAAAAAGAGGGATTTGTAGTATCGAAGTGGGACACTAAAGGAAATGGACCGGCAAAAAGAAATTACGGTTTGACGCAAAAAGGAATCGGCCTGCTTCATCTTTGGGCAGAGAGTATAGCAATGCGAAAACAGGTTTTAGAGAAATTCATAAGACAGTATAGACGGTGTTTCAAGAGGCAGTTAGGCGACATTGCACAATAAAATGTAGGAGGAAAAAAACAATGGAAGAAAAGAGCCTAAAAGAAAAAATGATTGAAGCCAAGAAGATAAAAACAACCTTAATAAAAGATTTGCCTAAGATATTGCTTGTGCTTTTGGCATCATTAGTTTTAGCAATTATAATAAATTCGTTTCATCCCATGAAATTACCGCTTTTGTTAGGTGAAGTAAATCGGCCAGCCATCCCTAAAGAGATATGGAAAAAGATAGATTATACTAATGCTAAAGATGCCTTTGAGATATCAAATTCCTCCGGGGTAACCTTGCTGGATGTTCGGGATAGGGAGGACTATCTTAAAAATCGCATCCCTAATGCAATCAATTTGCCATATCACGGGTTTGAGAATTTTTATCAATTTTTTGATGATAAGGTCTCAAAAAACAGCCAAATACTTGTATATTGCTATGGCACGCAATGTGGTTTAAGTGCTCGAGTTGCCAAGCGTTTAATAGTTTTAGGTTTTACAAATTTGACTGTTATCAAAGGTGGAATTGAGGCATGGAAGAAGGCAAATTTACCAATTGATGAAAAACCGATTAGCGAAAGCGCAGAAAAATCTGGGAGGTGATAAATATGGAGCAATTAAATACCGCAAAGCAAAGTATCTGGAAAAGTAAATGGTTCATTATCCCTATCAGAATTATTATTGGGGCTGTCTTTATATATGCGAGTATTGACAAGATAATTCATCCTGACAGGTTCGCCGAGATAATTATGGACTTTGAAATCGTGCCTTGGAATATAATTAACATATCTGCTATCTGGTTGCCGTGGTTAGAATTAGTAGTTGGATTACTGGTTATATTAGGTATATGGGTTCGTCCTTGCGCTTTTTTACTAAGTATTCTATGTATCCTATTTATTGCTGGACTTTCATTTGTGTTGGCGCAAGGTAGAGCAGTGCACTGCGGGTGCTTTTCTACTAGCTCCAGCGGAGATGTGCGAACTTGGTTGTCACTCTGGGAAGAAGGATTGTTACTCGTAGGCTGTATATGGTTATGGATTGCATACATTCAACTTATGAACAAAGAGGAATAAAATGGATAAAAATCAACGAAAACAAAGGATGGCGTCAAGATTATGGGTATACAAATCGAGAAAAGATGAATGAAAATCGCCTAACAACCGCATCAACTCGGACTGGCAATTCCGCTGCGCTTCATTGCCATCGGTTATGCATAGCGTTCGGCGAAAATTCGCAAAAGAGGAAAAAAACCAAAGGGAAAAGCAATGTTTACAAAACGATTATTAAGTGTTGGCTGGAAGATAGCACTGGTTTTATTAATAGCATTGATTATTGTTTATCGCATATATTTTGCTGCGGTACCGGTTGAATCCTGTGCTGTCAAGACAGGCAAGATTTCTGCGGAAGCTATGGGGACGGGAACATTGGAAGCTCGCGTGCATACAATGATCAGCCCAAAACTCACCGGGCGTCTGGCGCAAGTTCTCGTTGACCAGGGCGATAAGATAACCAAAGACCAAAAACTTTTAACGTTGGATGGCGAGGACTTGCGCCAGCAGGTAGAAATGGCAAAGGCGGAACTATCTTTTGCCAAAGCCGGTGTGGAAAACGCAATTTTAGCAATAAAACGTTCAGAAGCGATAGAGAAAGAGGCAAAGACTTCTTTCGCAAGATACGCACAGTTAGCGCCTTCAGGAGCTGTAAGTACGGCAGATTTAGATACCTCAAGGCAGAAAATGGAAGTTGCGGAAGCAGAACTGAATCAATCGCAATCTGCAAAAATTGCGGCTGAAAAACTTGTCACCAAAGACGAAGCTTCTCTACAGTATGCTCAAGCACAATTAGCATATACCGTAGTTTGTGCGCCTTTCGACGGATTAATTGTCAAGCGGTATCATGATCCGGGCGATATAGTTGTCCCTGGCAACATGGTTTTGGAGATGATTTCGCTAGATCAGCTTTGGATTTCTGCCTGGCTGGATGAAACGCTGCTAAGTAAGTTAAAGGTCGGGCAGCCTTCTAATATAGTGTTCCGGTCTAATCCTGAAGTTGAACTGCCGGGCAGAGTTGTTCGGATATCCCCTCAAGCCGACAGCGAGACACGAGAGGTACTTGTGGATGTTGCGATTGACCATCTGCCTCAATCATGGGCTGTCGGCCAGAGAGCTGAGGTTTATATAGAAACTGACCGCAAGGAAAATGCGGTAGTTATTCCACAACGCGTAATTGTCTGGCGGCAACAGCAGCCCGGTGTTTTTGTGATAGAGAATGGAAAGACTTACTGGCGTAAGGTTGCTTTAGGGGTACAAGGGAAGGATAAAGTTGAAGTAGTTCATGGATTACAAGCAGGCCAAGCTGTTTTAATTCCAGGCACTGAACTGCCAAGAGATGGACGAGCAGTAAAGGTGATGACAAAATGAATCTGGCAACAAAAGATATTCAGCACAACTTAGGGCGGTTTTCTCTGACCGCATTAGGCATAGGATTACTATTGATGCTTGTCATGGGAATGGGCGGCATTTACAGGGGGTTGGTTGAAGAAGCCACGTTGTTAGTTGATCGTATCGGAGCGGACTTGTGGGTCGTTCAAAAAGACACTCGCGGACCTTTTGCGGAAATTTCTCGCATTCCCCGCGATATGGAAGACCGTGTTTTGGCAGTTCCGGGCGTTGAAACGGCACGCGGATTCATTTCACATACAGTGCAGCGTAATTACAAAGGCAAAACTCTGCGTCTGACCATTCAGGGATTATCATGGCCGCTTGACCGCGGTCTTTGGCTGCCGATAGCAGCGGGGAGAAGTTTGGGACAGGCTCATTATGAGATGGTTGCTGATAAAACATCAGGATTGCAGGTTGGAGATAATATAAAGTTGGGAAAAAACGTTTTTACGGTAAAAGGACTGACAAAAGGCCTGACCTCATCGGCGGGCGATGCTATGGCATTTATGACTTTAGCCGATGCGCAAGCAGTGCAGTTTGATCTTTCTCCCGAGTCGATACGCGTAGAAAGAACCGCTCGTGTGAATCGTTTATTTAATATTGATCTGGGCCAAACCCAGCCTCAAATGAGCGAAAGGGCAGGCGGTCCTAATTCAGGAATTCCGGCTTTAGGCACCTTTATGATGAGCGCTGTTTTGGTAAGTGTTAAACCTGGCTACAATATTGAGCCAGTTGCTAAACAAATTGAAGCCTGGCCAGATGTCTCGGTCTATACGGAGGATGGGCAAAAACAGTTATTGTTGAAAGGAAATGTTGACCGTGCCCGCAGGCAGCTGGGACTGTTTCGAGCGCTGCTGATTATTGTTTCAGCAATAATTATGGCTTTAATTCTTTATACCCTTACTCTCGATAAACTGCATGACATAGCTATGCTAAAGCTTATTGGCGCAAGGAATTCGGTTATACTTGGGCTGATTATGCAGCAGGCATTGTTATTGGGTGTTATCGGTTTTTGTATTGCATACCTTTTAGGACAATGGATATTCCCTTACTTTCCTCGGCGAGTTGTTCTGGTGCGCAGCGACTTGTATATTCTGGCTTTAATTGTGTTCGTTATTTCGATACTCGCCAGTATGTTGGGGATTTGGCGAGCCATACGTACCGACCCAGGTGAGGTGTTGTCATGAACCAATCGCACGACAACTTAGCTTTGCAGGCTGCGGGATTGACAAAAATATACGGCAGCGGCCATACAGAAGTTGTTGCGGTACAGGATGTCTCTGTTCAGGTCAGCAGAGGCGAGATTGTGGCATTGCTGGGACCAAGCGGCGCCGGTAAAACAACCCTACTGACATTGTTGGGGCTTATTCGCCCGCCCAACATGGGGCGAATTGCCATTGATGGGACGCTTGTTTTTGACAACCATCAGGACAAAGTAAATGTCCGCCGTTTTCGCCGTCAGAAACTTGGGTTTGTCTTTCAAAAGGCCAATCTTATTCCTTTCCTTACCGCTGCCGAGAACGTTCGACTTGCGATGGAGATTGACGACCAGCCGGCGAGAGTTTCACGTCATCGCGCGATGGAACTCCTCGAATATCTTGGCGTGGCGGAAAGAGCAGAAAATCTGCCAAGCATGCTCTCTGGAGGCGAACAGCAGAGAGTGGCGGTTGCGCGGTCTCTGGCCAACCGTCCGAGTTTGATTCTTGCCGATGAGCCGACTGCCGCTCTTGATAGTGTTCGCGGCCGACAGGTTATGGAACTGTTCCGTAAAGTTGCGCATGAGCAAAACGCCGGCGTAATTGTCGTTACTCATGATCACAGAGCGTTAGATATCTTCGATAGAACAATAGAAATGGAAGATGGAAAATTAGCGAATACAAAATGATGCAGGAGCTTTTTACAATATTAACGCACGCGGTCGGAGGCTCGTTTGCGATTGCCTTTGGGGCGGCCTTTGTCTGGGGAGTGTTGAGCATATTGCTCAGCCCCTGTCATTTGGCAAGCATCCCGCTGATTGTAGGATTTATCGATTCGCAGGGACGCATTTCGACAAAGCGAGCATTTATTATTTCAACTTTTTTCGCCGTCGGGATATTGATAACTATCGGTGTTATAGGGGCGATTACCGCTGCCGCCGGCCGAATGATGGGCGATGTCGGGCGATGGGGAAATTATTTTGTAGCAGTAATCTTTTTTGCGGTAGGTCTTATTTTGCTCGATGTAATTGCTCTGCCGTGGTCGGGGCCGGGCCAGGTAAACTTCAAAAGCAAAGGTTTGCCGGCGGCTTTTATTTTGGGTCTGATTTTTGGGGTAGCGATTGGCCCCTGCACATTTGCGTATATGGCGCCGATGCTTGCTGTTGCCTTCAAGTCGGCTGCGACAAGGCCGGTATTCGCAGCGGGGCTTTTGCTACTTTACGGCGTGGGGCATTGTTCCGTGATTGTATTTGCAGGCACGTTTACCGAGATAGTGCAGCAGTATATGAACTGGAATGAGAAGTCAAAAGGGGCGATTATCCTGAAGAAGATTTGCGGCGTGCTGGTAATTGCAGGAGGTCTGTATCTTATCTACAGCGCAATATGAAAAACAAGATACGAATTCTGTTTCTCTGCACGGGTAATTCCTGCCGAAGCCAGATGGCTGAGGGTTGGTGCCGTCATCTTAAGGGCGATGTTATTGAGGCGTATTCGGTGGGTATTGCACCGAGGGGTCTCGACGGGCTTGCTGTGAAGGTGATGGCTGAAGCGGGTGTGGATATTTCTGGCCATCGTTCAAAACATCCAGATGAACTTAAAGATGTTAAATTCGATTACGTGATTACCTTATGCGGGGAGGCCAATGAACGTTGCCCGATGTTTCCCGGTAAAGCGAAGATTACACACATCGGTTTTGACGACCCGCCGAAACTGGCCGCAGAAGTAGAAGGCGCAGAAGAGAAACTGAACTGTTATCGCAGGGTGCGTGACGAGATAAAAATGTTTATTTTGGGATTGCCTGAAAGTATTAAAGTTAAGTGGAGGTAGTTATGGAAAAAATAAAGTTAGAAGTTTGCGGAGCGGGATGTAATTGCGGGAAGCCTTCGAGAAATACAAAAGCAAAGGCCGTAATCTGCTTAATTGTGCTGTTGGCAATATGCGGCATCTTTGTTTACAAAACAAAGAGTGCAAAACAGAGCGTCCCTGCCAATACGGAGACAGCGTTTGCCGCCCCCACCGCAAACCAGGTAAATGGACAGGAAACAGCAGTGCCAACTATCGACAAAGAGAAACCTGTAGTTAAACCGGTTGAGGACAAGAAAAGAGTGGGCGAGTTCCTTGATTCACTTGCATCACTGAACAAAGTAGCTATCAATCAGGACGCCGTATTTGTCTTCGTTCCTGCCAAGGGAAACGACACAGTCAATAAGGAAACCACAGATGCGATAACATCTGCCCAACAAAAATTGAAATCCAGTGGTGTAAGTATCGGCTTATACACCTTACAGTCGAATTCACCCGACTACGCCAATATCGCTGCTCAATTGCCCCCGCCGGGTATGCTGGTAATGAGCAAGGGTCGCGGTATGGGGGCTGTGTCCGGAGAAATAACGGAAACAAAACTGCTGCAGGCATACGTCGCATCCTCCAGAGCGGGAGGCTGCTGTCCATCCGGTGGCGGCGGTTCGCCCGGTTGTGGCCCTTCAGCCCCAGCTCCAGGCCCCAGGTTGTAAATAAGGATATTATAATGCTCGAATATATTACAAACACATTGCAGCAAGTGGCTTCAGAACCGTTAGGGCTTATATTTGCCCTAATACTTGGGGTGGTAAGCGCTGCCACCAGCGCCTGCTGCACGCTTCCGGCGTTGGGTGTTCTGGTCGGCTATTCCGGCACTCAGGCAAACGACAATCGAAAGGCGGCCGTCAAGACCGCGTTGCTCTTCACCCTGGGAACGATTGTCTCCCTGATGATTATTGGGGGAATCGCCGGGTTTGTCGGCCAAGTTGCCCAAAGCGCTCTGGGCCGATACTGGAAGGTCTTTGCCGGTATAGTGGCGGTCTTTCTCGGCCTGGCAGCCCTTAACCTTCTGCCTTTTAAACTCTCATTTGGTAAGTTCGATGGGGTCAAAAGCAGGTTGGGAAAATCCGGAGCGGTGTTGGCCGGTCTTATCCTGGGCGGCATCGTCGCCGCCAGTTCCCTGCCGTGCAATCCCGGCATTTTCATCGTCATCGGAGCGGCGATTTTACAAGGGAAAGTCTTCTGGGCGACACTCATGCTGGCGATGTTCGCCATCGGTTTCAGCCTGCCGCTGGGAGCGGTGTTGTTGGGAATTTCGTTAAGCAAGGTCAGCCTTGCCGCCAGGGGCGCCGACGCCGCGATTCGCTGGATCGCGGGAGTGGTTCTTGTCGTTGCTGGTTTCTATTTTCTGGTTACGTTTTGAGGTTTTATATGACTAAAAAGTCGCAAGAAAAAATCAGGGGGATAGTTCGCCGGGGATATGCCAAAGTCGCCAAGACCGGCAGCGGTTGTTGCGGCCCAAAAAGCTCATGTTGCGGCGGTATAAATGCGGCAAAGAATATCAGCGAAAAAATAGGGTATACCGAAGAAGAGATGCAGGCTGTGCCGGAAGGCGCAAACCTGGGGTTGGGTTGCGGAAATCCGATTGCGCTGGCTTCGCTTAAACAAGGCGAAACGGTGCTTGATTTAGGTTCTGGCGCCGGATTTGATTGTTTTCTCGCGGCAAATAAGGTTGGCCCAGGCGGAAAGGTCATCGGGGTCGATATGACCGCTGAAATGGTCGAAAAGGCGAAGGAAAATGCCCGGAAGGGACATTATGCAAATGTCGAGTTTCGGCTCGGAGAGATTGAAAGTCTGCCCGTAGAGGACAATTCGGTCGACGTGGTGATTTCCAACTGCGTTATCAATTTAGTTCCCGATAAGAGCACCGCTTTTAAGGAGGCGTACCGGGTGCTAAAGCCGGGTGGCAGACTTATGGTCTCGGATGTGGTTTTGCTCAAATCGCTGCCGAAATCCATACAAAATTCCGTTGAGGCATACATAGGATGTTTGTCCGGCGCTATGATAAAAGATGATTACCTGAAAGTAATTTCAAAAGCCGGTTTCAAAAATGTAAAAATTCTCGAAGAGAACGCATTTCCCTTAGATGTTATGGCCAACGACCCGACGGCAAAAGCAATTCTCGATACACCGAAGGTATCTGCTGAAGATATAAAATTGGCGGAAAGGTCGGTAGCCAGCATAAAAGTTTTTGCGACCAAATAAATGGAGAGCCTTATATGAAATCGGATGTAACGAGGCGTTTGTCTTTTCTTGACAGGTTCCTTACGCTCTGGATATTTCTGGCTATGGCGGTCGGGGTCGGGTGCGGGTATTTTTATCCCTCTATCGTGGGTTTCTGGAACAAATTCCAGTATGGGACAACCAATGTCCCCATAGCCATCGGTCTGATACTTATGATGTATCCGCCGCTGGCGAAAGTGCGATACGAGGAGCTTGGCAGGGTCTTCCGTGATTATAAAATACTCGGCTTGTCGCTGGTCCAAAACTGGATAATAGGGCCTGTCCTGATGTTCGCCCTGGCGGTTTTATTTTTGCGGGGTTACCCGGAATATATGGTCGGCCTGATTCTGATAGGGCTTGCCCGCTGTATCGCTATGGTGATTGTGTGGAATGAGCTTGCGGAAGGTGACAGCGAATACGCGGCGGGTCTGGTGGCTTTTAATTCGATTTTCCAGGTATTGTTTTTTTCCGTTTACGCTTATATTTTTATAACTGTCCTGCCGCCCCTGATTGGCTTGAAAGGGGCTGCTGTAAACGTAACCATTTCACAGATAGCAAAAAGCGTGTTTATTTATCTGGGGATACCGTTCATTGCCGGCGTAGTTACAAGATTCAGCCTGATAAAAATCAGGGACAAGGACTGGTATCAGGCCAAATTCATTCCTAAAATCAGTCCGCTGACGCTGATAGCTTTGCTTTTTACCATTGTTGTTATGTTCAGTCTGAAGGGCAATTTTATCGTTACTTTGCCGATGGACGTTGTGCGAATAGCAATACCGCTGCTGGCGTATTTTGTAATAATGTTCCTCGGCACTTTCTTTATGAGTGCGAAAATGGGTGCAAATTACAAACAGTCGGCGACCTTATCATTTACGGCGGCCTCAAACAATTTTGAGCTGGCGATAGCGGTGGCCGTTTCTGTTTTCGGGATTAACTCGGGCGAGGCATTTGCAGCGGTCATCGGCCCTCTGGTCGAAGTGCCGGTGCTTATAAGCTTAGTTAATGTGTCGCTGTGGATACGGCGAAAATACTTCATAAGCTGAGCCGTCCCAGCGAGTGCGCATTCGTAGTTGACATTCCAAACTCCAGCGGTGTATAGTATCTCAGAAGTCATAACTATTTAAGGGAGTGTTGTATATGAATCCTGCGATATTCAAGGCGTATGATATACGAGGGGTTTATCCCGAAGAGATAAACGAAGAGGATGCGTGGAAAATCGGCTGGGCCAGCGCAAGGTTTTTGCGGTCGCTGCTGAGCGGCTTTGAGCGAGGTCAGGCCAATTCGCAGGCAGTGTGCGTCGGGCGGGATATGAGAACGCACAGCGAATCACTGGCCAAGGCTTTGATTGATGGGATAACCGCAAGCGGTGGGAACGTCATTGACATCGGGATGATTGACACGCCGCAGATGTATTTTGCGATAAATCATCTCGTCACCTGCGGGGGCGTGCAGGTAACGGCCTCGCACAACCCGGCAAAGTATAACGGGTTCAAAATATCGGGCGCCGGCGCAAAGCCGGTCGGCGTCGATACGGGCCTGAAGGACATAGAGCATATTGCGATGGCCCTGCTGCATACGAAGGGCAAAACAAGCGGCACGGTGGAAAAACGCGACCTGACAATTGAATACAGAAGTCATGTGCTGAAATTCCTGCGGTCGAATATAAGGCCGCTGAAAGTTGCGATTGACGCCTCCAACGGAATGGCAGGCAAAATGGTGCCTGTGGTTTTTGGTGAGCTGCCGATAGAGATAGTAAAGCTTAACTTCGAGCATAAAGGGGTCTTTAAACACGACCCGAACCCTCTCGTTGAAGGAAGTCTTACGGATTTGAAGGCCGCCATAAAGAGAAACAGGTGCGATTTCGGGATATGTTTCGACGGCGATGGTGACAGGCTGATAATGGTTGATGAGAAGGGACAGACCATCAGTTGCGACCTGCTTACGGCGTTGATGGTGCCATATTTCCTGAAGGTCAAGCCCAAGTCGGTGATTGTCTACGACCTGCGGAGCAGCCTTGTGGTTTCGGAAGAGATTCTCAAGGATGGCGGCATACCCCGGCGGGAGCGGGTGGGTCACGCTTTTATGAAAAAGGCACTGCGTGACTCGCACGCCATATTTGGCGGAGAGCTTTCGGGACATTTTTATTACAGGGACAATTATTACGCCGATTCAGGTTTGATTACGATGGTTCACGTATTGAACATAGTCAGTGACGCCAAAGTGCCGGTCAGCGAGCTTATCAGGCCCCTGCGGAGATATTTCAACAGCGGCGAGGTAAACTTCAAGGTCGAGGACAAGAAAACCAAAATGGAGGAGCTTGCGAGAAGATACCACGATGCACAAATCGATTATCTCGACGGCATTACGGTGAGGTATAAGGACTGGTGGTTTAACAGCAGGCCGAGCAATACCGAGCCGCTGCTGCGACTTAATGTCGAGGCGAAGACCAAGGAGATGCTTGATGAGAAATTTTCCGAAATTTCCAAAATGCTCGGCAAAACAGAAAAATAGCGTATAGCGGGCAGCGTATAGCGTATAGTTTAAAGGAAATAATATGGAAATATACACAAAGACGTTTCAGACGCCGAACGGCCTGGTGGAGGGTGTGCAGACCAAATGGGCGGGGTTCAGCATTTTATTGGCGGCAGGCTCAAAAGGGTTTTTGGCCTGTCCTGCGGTTGATGTCGAGGCATCTGAAAGATACGGCGCCGCAGCGGCGCTGGTGGAAAGCACGCCTGCCAACCCGATAGGGACGCTGGAGCGGTTTCCGAACCGCAAGATTACGAAGGTAAATGCGAAGGCCGCCGCTCTTGGCATCAAAGAGGGTATGAATGCCGCCGATGCCTTTGCGCTTATTGCATAAAGATTCAGTCTAATTATTGTCCTGTAATGGAGGGAAACTATGAGTACCGGAAAGTTTTTGTTTCTTTTGGCCGTTATGGCGGGGGTGTTTTGTTGTTCGGTTCTTTACGGCGCAGCGGAACCCCAGCCGGCAGAGCAATCCGGCCAGGGGCTGGCGGACATCAAGGAGCTGAACGTTTCTATTGAATACCCTGATGATGAGCCGAACATAGCTAATCTGCCGTGGAAAGAGATTCAGAACAATGTAGAGAGGAGAATTAAAGAGGCCGGTTTAAAAATAGCCTCCGAACATTATCAGGAAATCAAGTCGACGGCCCCTGAAATTCCTGAACTTGTGATTTCTGTCCAGGCGTACAGAATCTATGATTCCCAGAGATATGTTTTGCACGTCCAGTCCTTTTTGTCGAGAGCGGTTTATGTAAGCAAAGAGCGTCGGCTGCTTATAAGAGCCGATGTCTGGAAATCGACTCCGGAGATGCTGATGACTCCTGTACGACAAGTATCAATTGCGATTCCTTCACTGCTGGCAAACCAGGTTTTAGTATTTGTTCATGATTACTCTCAGGCCAATCCGGCCGGCGTCACTGTGTCTGATACCAATACAGCCGGTACAGGTTCTCTAAAGGCCGCCAAAGAGCGGGTGAAGTCGACAGCCGAGCCGGCGGCGGCAAAGTATGAATATATCTCATCAAAAAACAGCAGAGTTTTTCACAAGGCTGATTGTGCCTGGGCCAAAAGAATATCACCCGGAAACCTCGTTGGTTACAACAGCCGGGATGAAGCCATAAAAGCCGGCAAAAAACCCTGCGAAAAATGCAAGCCGTGATTGTCGACAGTCGATTAAAAATCTTATGAGATTTCAGTTTATAGTTTGCAAGGTGATGCAGAAGGAGGCGTATTTTTGCGCCGCACGGTCGAAAAACATCGTCGATGTGGTACTGATGCCGCAGGGCCTGCACCAGGAGCCGAACAAACTGCGAGACGAGGTCCAAAAAGCGCTCGACCGAACAACCGATTTACAAAACAAGCCCTACGATGCTTCGCTGTTAGGCTACGGCCTTTGCAGCAATGGCATCGTGGGACTGGCTGCGAAGATTCCTGTTGTTGTGCCGCGAGGCCACGACTGCATCACGCTGCTGCTCGGCTCGAAAGAAAAATATCAAGAGTATTTTGACAGCCATCGAGGCATTTACTGGTTCAGTCCTGGCTGGATAGAAACCAACAATCAGCCCGGCAAAGAGCGATACGAACAAACGCTCAGGGAATATATCGAAAAATACGGCGAGGACAATGCCAGATACCTGATGGAAACAGAACAAAGCTGGATGAAGGAATACCAATGGGCGACGTATATCGACTGGGGACTTGGCGATTCTGAAAAATGCAGGGAATACACAAAGCGCTGTGCGGAATTTCTCGGCTGGAACTACGATGAATTAAAAGGCGACAGCTCATTGATGCAAAGGCTTGTCGACGGCCGCTGGGACACAAGCGAGTTTTTGATTGTAAAGCCGGGCGAAAAAATTGCAGAAGACCTTACCAGCGCCGGAATAATAAAGGCAGAGCAAGGAGGGCTTTTTTAGACTGTGGGTTTAATCAAAATCATAATTATAGCGGTCGGCCTGGCGATGGACACCTTTGCGGTTTCAATCGTCAGCGGAAGCACATACAAGCAGCTAAACATAAAACACGCCTTCAGGATGGCTCTTTTTTTCGGCGGCTTTCAGGCCTTTATGCCGCTGGTAGGCTCACTGGCGGGATTTACCGTAAAATCATACATAACAGGCTATGACCACTGGGTGGCCTTTGGAATCCTGGCTGCTGTCGGCGGTAAAATGATTTACGAATCGTTCAAAATCAAGGCTGCACAGGAAAATCTCGACCCGTCCAATATCCTGATACTGCTGGTTCTGGCTGTTGCCACCAGTATAGACGCCCTTGCTGTCGGAGTAACTCTTTCGTTTTTTGGGGTGCCGATTGGAACTGCTGTAACAATTATCGGCCTGATAACCTTTGTGCTTTCCTGGCTGGGTGTTTTTATCGGCAAAAGATTCGGGCACTTTTTTGAAAACAAGATTGAAGCTCTCGGCGGCCTGATTCTCATCGGTCTGGGGGTGAAGATATTATTTGAGCATTTGCTCCCCTGTGTTTCCTTGCAGAAACCTTGAAAAACAATATAATTAACTTAACCCGCTTTAATAGGGCTGGAGTTTATGAAGTCCAAAGTATATTTTATTAAAGCATCCATTGCGGACGGTGAGAAGATAATCTCTCAAAAGTCCGTCAGGCTGTTTAAGGCAGGCAGGTTCGCCGACCGCTTTAAGGCCAACGATTTTACCGCCGTCAAGGTTCATATCGGCGAGGCCGGCAACAATACGTATATCACGGCGCCGTGTATCAAGGGGCTGGTCGATGAGCTGCTCGCGTTGAAGACAAAACCTTTTGTTACCGACACCAGCACTTTGTATACCGGCAAAAGACACAATGCCGTTGACCATACTATTTTGGCCTCGAAACACGGTTTCGATATGCAGGGGCTGGGCGTGCCGTTTATCGCTCCGGACGGCCTGTTCGGAACGTCCGAAACGGCGGTGCAAATCAACGGCCTGCTCAACAAGGAAGTTTTTATCGCCTACGATATTGTCAGGTGTCAGTCTATTCTTTCGATAGCCCATTTCACGGGTCATATTGCCACCTGCGCCGGTGCTACGCTTAAAACTTTGGGTATGGGCTGTGCGAGCAGAAAAGGCAAGATGAGACAGCACGCGGCGCTTAAGCCAAGCGTAAAAGATAACTGTACGCTTTGCGGACAGTGCTTTAAGTATTGCCCTGCCGATGCCATCACGCTCGGTGCGGTCAAGGCGCATATCGACAAGGACAAATGTATCGGCTGTGCCGAGTGCCTGGCGATGTGCAGGTTCGATGCGATAACTTATGATTTCGAGATAGAGAGCGAAATATTGCAGAAAAGTATGGTCGAGCACGCAGCCGGGGCGTTGAAAGGAAAAGAAAACCGCTCGGCGTTCTTCAATTATATTATCTCGGTCACAAAAGATTGCGATTGTTTCGATACGCCCAATATGCTTAAAATAGTCGCCGATATAGGTATTGCCGCCTCGACCGACCCTGTGGCGGTGGATAATGCGGCTTTGGATTTAATAGAAGGCAAAACCGGCAAAAAACTGGCGGAACTGATAAAAAGCAGCAGACCGCGTCTCGACCCCCGTCATCAAATCCGCCATGCTGAACGCATCGGCCTGGGCAGGGCCGATTATGACCTCGTAGAGATTGATTAGCAGATTCGGAAATTTAAATATGTCACTTGGGCAGATAATAAGGAAAAAACGCGAGGAGTTAAACCTGACCCTCGATGAGGTCAGCGGCAGCGTAGGCTTTTCCAAGCCGTACCTGTCTACCATCGAGACCGGCAAGGTGAGACATCCGCCAAGCGACGAGCTGCTGCGAAAACTTGAGCAGGCACTGAGTTTTGAACCGGGATTGCTGCTGCACATCGCCCATCTTGAAAGAATGCCTTCCGATATTCGTCAGGAATACGAATCGGCCAAGGCCGAGAAACAAAAATGGCAGCAGTTTATCAGGAATATCGTTCATTCGAAACCCGATGCAGACAAGCTCAATGCGCTTCTTGCGGAAAGCAAGCTGGACGTCAAAGGGGACACTGCCTCGCTGGCGGCAGGCCGATTGGTGCCGGTGATAAACAAGGTTGCCGCGGGCTATCCGACCGACTCTAATGATTTGGATTATCCTGCGGGCATAGCCGATGATTATGTTCGCTGCCCCGATTTGCACGACCCAAATGCCTTTGCCGTGCGGGTTGTAGGCGATTCGATGGAGCCGAAGTTCTGTGAAGGGGACATAGTGGTCTTTTCGCCCGTTGCAGAAGTGCATAGCGGCGACGACTGTTTCATCCGTTTTTCAATGCCGCACGAGACGACCTTTAAGAGGGTGTTTTTCGAACCGGACAATAAAGTTCGGCTTCAGCCGCGAAATGAAAAGTATCCGCCGACAATCATTGACGGCAAGCGCATCAACGGCCTCTACCGCGCCGTCATAAAATACGAAAAACTATAATTATCTTTCGATTTAACTTACCTTTTGTCCCGCGACGGCCAGGACCAATGCGAAAACCTTTGTAGCGCCGGCTTCTTTTAATGTCTTTGCGCACTCATTGAGCGTTGCGCCGGTGGTTTTTACATCGTCCACAAGACAAATCTTTCTGCCGGCGAAATCGTGTCCCCGCCGAACGGCAAAGGCGCCCGCAACATTGGCAGCCCGCGCAGCGGCGCTGACCATTGCTGGCTGCGATTTGGTCCACCGAATCCTGACAAGGTCGGTGCAGATTTTCGCCGCCGGGTGTTTCAGCCTTTTCGTTATGATGTATGATTGATTGAACCCGCGAAAAAGCCTTCTCGACCAGTGCAGCGGAACAGGCACAAAAAGTTCCACATCATTGTAAAAAGGGCTGCCTCGCACAGCGGAATCAGCCAGAAAACCGAGAATCTTGTCCATCTCCGTTCGGCCTTTCTTAAAGGCCAATATCATTTCTTTCAAGCTGTCTGCGTAAATGCCGCTTCTGGCTATCCGGTCGAAATGAAATTCCTCTCCCTGACACTGGGGACAGGCGCCGTTGAGGATTGCGTATCTGCCGGCATCGCGACCGCAGCGGGGACAATAATCGCCGCCCGTGCAGGAGTGCAATTTGTCCCAGCAGTCGCTGCAAAGGCCGCCTTCGGTTTCGCTGATGTTTTCTTTGCAGTTGATGCACACCGCCGGCCAGAGAAGATGATTTAAGCTTTGCAGGGTGAAAACCGCCGCCCGCTTTAGCCGGCTGGATGTCTGTTTTGGTTTTGTTGCCTGAGTCATTTTATTCCAGGTCATAAGCGTCGTTGTCCTTCGAGAGAAATCCTATTTTCTCCGTTGCGGTTTTATTATACAGCTCAAGCTCGTCCTTTCCAGATGAAACGGCGTCGGTGAAACAATCTTCCTGTGAGCTTGAGCTGCCGTCGCACCAGGCGACATTGGTTTTCCCGCGGTGGCGGTATCCCTGTGTGCCGGAAGTCTTAAGGCTGCTGTCGGTGTCCCCATCCCAGATTTGCGGTGCCCGCATAAATTTATTCGCCCCGCTGCTCCACTGCCCGTCGCCGAAAAGCGCACATTGTGAGGGTTTGCCGACCTGGTTCAGTCTCACCGGTGTTTCAATGGTTTCTTTCTCACCGTGGCCGATGTAGCTGGTATTATAATTATAGCCGGTATATGGGTCATATTCAGTATTGGAATTACCCTTAAAGGAGGGACACTGCTGGATTTTTTCGATTGTCTGTCCCTGCCACAATAGTCCCGGCACAACTTCCGCCTTGGCTCCGTCTCTAATAACGGTAAAATCCCAGCAGTACTCAAATTTTTTGGCGCCTATTTTCCTTCTGTAGTGGGCTGTCGGGTAGTAATCATCATACATCTGCGTATAAGCCTGCACGGCCATAAACATCTGACGCAGATTATTCAGGCAGCAGGTCTGCCTGCCCTGCTGGCGTGCTGCGCTCATCGACGGCAGCATAACGGCCGTCAGCACCGAGATAATGACGATGACAACCAGCAGCTCCACAAGTGTAAAGGCTTTTCTGGACATTAATTGCATCCAATCGTGCATTTTCGCCAGTTATTGGCCAGCACCGCAAAATCGCGAAAATTGACGGCGCCGTCCTCATACAAATCTGCAATCACACCGGCATCTTTATAGCTTGTTATATTACACAGCCAGTAGTCTCCGAATATCGCCAGGTCGAAATAATCGACTTTACCATTTACATTGAGGTCGCCTGCGGGGTGTTGGTAATCGCCGCCGCCCGCAACATCGGAAAACCCGTCAATCTCTCCTTCGCTGGGGCTGATATATTCCACCTTTATATATTTAATCCACTTGCGTCCCGTGTTCGGGTCGGCAGCCAGAGCCGCATAATCATCCGGGTCAAGGTCTTTAAGGTCAAACCCCGTCCCGCCCGCAGAGCCGTCATAAAGCTCAATGGCGTCGGCGACGGACAGGCCGCCAAAATCGGAAACGCTTAAAGCCGGGTCGACCGGTTTCAGCCAGTCAAGCTCCGCAGCCCAACTATTGGCGTCCCTGTCCCACGCAAAGGCGTTTGTCGGAAAGGCCGTGTCACCATAAGGGCCGCTTGTGAAAGTATACCACGGCCCGCCGGAATTCTGGGAAACGCTAACTTTTACCGGCTCGGGGTTTATACTCGCAGGACTTGTCAGGAAATACTGGTCCATATCGGTATCCGGCGTCAGGTAACCGCCGTTCCTGAAAAAGGGATTGCCGAACACGATAAAATCAATCCCGTAGAGATTGCCGATGTCGTCTGACACCCTGTGGTCGAATCTGACAATGATATATGCGCCGCTTTTTATGGTAACGACCAGTTTGCCGCCGTTGGGGTCGGTCTCGTAAGCCGGGCAAACCAGAGAGCAGGCGTAAGTCTCCTCCTCCCAGTCATCGTATATCCATCTGGTGGGCTTGCCGATAACCGAACAGGGGTCATTGTATGGCGATGGGCCGAAAGGGCCGCTGTAACTTACGACCCCGGCGGCAAAATCAGAACCTGCCGCAGGTATTGCCGACAACAACAGAACAAAGATGCAGACCGATTTTTTATACATTTTGTACCCTTCTAAACTTCGTAAGCAGCAGCCCGCCGATGCCGAGCAGTGTTATAGTAACTGGTTCTGGCACCGGCGTTGTCGGCAGATTTGCGGGCGGCCAGGCATCGGTCGCCTGAACGGCCCAGCCGTCCCACGACCCGCTCGATAATACCCTGTCGGCAAACCCCACAGGCGAGTCGGTCCAGCTTGCCCCGTCGGCGCTTGTAAAATATCCCCACCAGTCTGTTGGCCAGCCATTCTGGCCGATATTCTGGTAGTCGCCGAAGCTGATGGTATTCAGGAATCCGTAGCTTTGGGTGTAACTCAAAGTCCCTGCCAAATCCACTGCATCCATCAGGTCTTTGCCGTATTTTGTGCCGGTCTCCCAGCGGTAGCCGAAGGCATAGCTTGCCGGCCCGAAGTCGACCACGACCACCGCCTCGTTGCTGCCGCTGCCGGCCCAGTACTCCACCAGACAGTCGTCAAAGGTATACCCGCAGGCATTTGCAGCAATCACCAGAACAACAACCACACACATCACTCTCCTCGAAGCCATAATTTTTCTCCTTTCCTTCGTAAGTTATTTGTCATTCCTGCGACAAGCAGGAATCCATTTTTTTATTGACAGTGTTAATCCGTGTAAATCCGTGTCAAAAAAAAACCGCCGTTCTCACAAAAGAACAGCGGCCTTGATAACAACCTGTGTTTAAACCGGCCTGACTTGCAGACAACCAAATTTGGCCGGAAAGCCGCATCTGCGTTCCAAATCGCGAGAACACATAAATGCGTTACCAACCACAGGCAGGTTTTCTGACTTGCACCTTACCGGAAGATTCCTTCCCGCTCGACTATTTGAGCAGTGGACAGAATATCTTTCGGATTTCCGGCTTTTGGCCGGAGCAGGCGCTTACAGCGGCGCGACCGCCGCGGATTTTAACCGCGTTCCCATTTTGATTATCTTCAGGCAAATGCCCGAAGACCTGCGATTGGGATATTAACTTTCAAAAAGAGCAATCTGCACTGCTTCTAACAAAACCTTCCGCAACCGTCAAGAAAAAATAAAATTTTTTTTGCGCAGTATAAAAATCGGATTGTCAAAACGGCACGGACACAAAAAGCTTTTTTATCCGGCAGGAATTTCATTGAGTTTTGTGTTGAAAAATTTTATTATATGCAACTTATACCCGTGCCGGTTTTCAAAATAGAAATTCTATGGTTGTAACTTGCATATAAAACAGGTGCAGACATTATATCAGAAGATAGTGAAGAGAATATATGCAGCATAGGAGCAAATTCGATATCAGCCAAACCCAGGCTTCGTTGATACTGTGGATATCATTAAGTGTTTATGTTACACTTCTAACTGTGCTGTGCATACTCAAGTTCAGAGCATTTTCATATGAAGATTTTGACCTTGCGATGCATGCACAAGTTATATGGAATATTCTTCACGGCTCGATTTATAACTCCATTCTCGGTGTGGATTTCCCCGCCAACCATATGCACCTTGTTTCTTTTTTGATTGCGCCCGTTTATGCGGTTTTTCCACACCCCTTTACGCTGTTGTTCCTGCAGAGCCTGGCACTCGGTATCGCTGTTTGTCCGCTGTATCTGCTGGCAAGGTCGGCATTGGGATATAAGTGGGCGCTGGTCATCGGCCTGATGTACCTGATTTATCCCTGCGTCGGCTTTGTAAATTTATGTGAGTTTCATCCGGTGGCATTTTCTACGGCATTTCTGCTGTTTATGCTCTATTATTTTGAGCAGGACAGATTTGGTATGTATCTGTTATTTATGTTTCTGGCAATGTCCTGCCAGGAAAATATTCCTCTTGTGGTTGTAGCTATGGGGATTTACGCCCTGATTTACCGTCGAAAGTTTCACTGGGTATTCGTCCCGATACTTTCGGGAGCGATATATTTCCTGCTGTGCGTAGGTGTAATAATGCCGTATTTTAACAAGGGCATAATGAATTTCATCGGCTTATACGGTTACTTGGGGGATTCGTACGGCAAAATTGTCCTTAAAATTATAATGCACCCCATTAGTATACTGAAGATAATGGTCACAAAACACAAAGTCTTATATTTGAACAAACTCTTTGGTCCTGTTTTATATCTCCCGCTGCTGAGTCCTGCGTCACTTGTCCCGTTAATCCCCCTGCTTTTTCAACACCTGCTTTCCAATCGCGCACCGGAAACGTTTATTAATTATCACTACACGGCTGAGATGATTCCTTTTATTTTTCTGGGGGTTGTCTATGGTATAAAAAATATTTTATCCCTGGGCTGGCTTCGCGAAAGGCAGCGAATATTCGCGGGCTTTTTGTTCTTGTTTGCATGCACCTGTAGCTTTCACCTGGGGCCTTATATGCGGCTGGCGAAGATCGCCTCTGTAAAACTGGAGCGAAATTACGCTGATTTGGAGAAGGAGCAGTTTCTAAAGAAAGTGCCGCACGATGCCGCGGTAGTAAGCACTTTTGAGTTTCTGTCGCATCTTGCGAATCGCAAGCGGTTGTATTCCTTTCATCATGTATATACGGGTGTCTATACTTTCTCAACCAAACCTTATTACCTGCCGGAGGACACACAATTTGTCCTGCTGAACTTTGACGACAGGATATTCAAGACCGATTACAAAATCGACAGATGCAAAAATATCGTGCGCGCCCTCGACCCCAATAATTGGGGAGTCTGTGAGGTTGCGGATTCTATAGTTTTATTCGAGAAAGGCGCTAAAAATAAGTATTGGCTTTATAGTGTTCTTCCGTCCGAACCTCGTCCGCAGCACGATATTCGTTTGAATCTGGGCGGAGAAATTGAATTATTAGGTTATGACTCGAAAGAGGAGGAAAATGGTTGCTTACAGCTTGTGCTTTACTGGAAAGCGATTAGCCAGACAAAGGCGGACATTAATTTATTCTTTTATGCCGTTGACCGCAAAAATGTCGTTGCCGAAACAGCCGAGACGCCTGTTTGTTACAGGATTTACCCGACCACCGCCTGGCAAAAAGGCCAGTTTATCGCAGAAGGCAAATATCTGACCTTTCCTTACTATTTGCCTGAAGGCAGGTATACAATTATGATGGTAATCTTCGATAAAATTCTGAAGAAAGCTTACACGCCTGATTCGTCAGACCGATTTGGACGAATATATCTTGCGCAAATAGATGTTAATGACAGGAATGCTCGGCCTTGAATTTTTCGCCCCTGTTCACATCCAAAAACCACAGACAATTAAGAAATAGAGGACTTACCTGCTTTTTAGATAAGCGATGATGACAGCGAGGATTAGGATGGCTGTCGTACAGACGCCAAGTGCAACTATGAACAGCCACATAAGACGTTTGTTTTGGCGGGTTATGAGATATTTGAGATACTTGTCACTGGCGGTGAAGGTCTTGTTCATCTGCATAATGCTGTCGGCCTGGCCGGTGATGTTCTGGTTCAATTTGTTCACCGTCTCATTAAATTTGTTGAAGCTTTCCGCCATTTGCACATCGGCATCGGCAGCGGCTGCAAGCTGATGATTGATATTCACCAGAGCATCGGTCTGCCTGCCGGTCTCGACAGGAATCTTTTCGACCGCCTCGATGAACTGCTGCTCTTTCGCAACAGATGTCTTTATCTGCTCAAAAAGCTGCTCGGTGAGCTTTTCCTGATTTTTCACAGCAGCCGGCAGGCTCTCCAGCAGTTCGGGCAGCTTGTTAATTTGATTTATAAGCATCTCACGCTGAATAATCTGCTGATTAAGATGCTCTCTTATGTCCTGCAGGTTATCAATGAGCTTGTCGAAACCAGCCTGCATTTTTTCGAGAGATTCGGTTTTGCCGCCCGGCTGCACCGGCTTAACCATAACCTGGCTGCTCGGGACGGTCTGCTGCTCATCTGCGGGCGGCTCTTCGATTATGCCGGGACTGATGAGGCCGTCAGCGTTTATATTGGGGCGATTGGCCGGCCATAATAGGCTGGTTTTCTGCAGCCGACGCTTTATTTTCAGGAAAAACTCTTTCATTTTTCCACACCTTCCGGAAAACATTATTTAACCCCGGTCAGGGTCGCCGCAAGGCACAGTTCGGCGGCACTATTAGAAATGTTTTCAGCCTCCTGTTCAAGAGGTTTTTGCAGTCTTTCGGTTATTCTTTTTTGGTCAGCAAATAAAGGTTGCAAAATCAGCTTTTTGCTTATATATTAACGTCCTTTAGCCGGTTTTCGAAAGGATTATCAAATGAAAAGTGATGTTGCCGATTTTTCTCTTGCGCCGAAGGGCAAAAAGCGAATCTTATGGGCCGATAACGATATGCCGGTTCTGGCATCGATTCGGCAGCGGTTCGCAAAGAGCAAACCCTTAAAAGGCAAAAACGTTTCGGCCTGCCTGCATATAACCGCCGAGACCGCTAACCTTGCCAGGACCCTCAAGGCCGGTGGCGCAAACGTGGTGCTGTGTGCATCGAACCCGCTCAGCACGCAGGACGATGTGGCCGCCTCGCTGGTGAAGGATTTCCAGATACCGGTCTTTGCTGTTTGCGGCGAAAACCGCAGCACTTATTACAAGCACATACACGCGGCAATCGACCATCAGCCGGTGATTACGTTCGATGACGGCGCCGACTTGGTAAACGAGCTGCACACCAGCAGAAAAAAAGACAGTTTCAGAATCATCGCCAGTATGGAGGAGACCACTACCGGCGTAATCAGGCTGCGGGCGCTGGCCAACGCAGGCAAATTAAAATTTCCCGTCATAGCGGTCAACGACGCCGCCAGCAAGCACCTCTTCGACAATCGTTACGGCACAGGCCAGTCGACGGTCGACGGCATAATTCGCGCAACTGATTTATTGATGGCCGGCTCGAAGGTCGTCGCCGCCGGCTACGGCTGGTGCGGGCGAGGCTTCGCAATGCGGGCAAGGGGAATGGGCGCTATCGTGATTGTCACCGAGGTCGACCCTGTCAAGGCCATCGAGGCGGTTATGGACGGCTTCGAGGTGATGCCGATGGCTCAGGCCGCAAAAGTGGGCAATCTTTTTGTCACCCTTACCGGCAATAAAAACGTCATTCGGGCAGAGCATTTCCGTGCGATGAAGGATGGTGCCATCGTCGCCAACAGCGGTCATTTCAATGTCGAGATAGACATACCCACCCTCAAAAAGATGAGCAAAAAATTGAATCGCGGCGTCCGCAACCACGTCGACGAATACGTCCTTAAAAATAATAAGCGTATATTTCTTCTCGCCGAAGGCAGGCTGGTCAATCTGGCCGCCGCCGAGGGACATCCCGCCAGCGTGATGGATATGAGTTTCGCAACGCAGGCACTCGAAGCCGAATATGTCGTGAAAAACGCAGGCAGACTCGCCGTTGCAGTGCATAATGTCCCCATCGAGATAGAGCAGAAGGTATGCACGCTGAAACTTGCTTCGATGTCCGTCGGCATAGACAGGCTTACCGCCGAGCAGATTGAATATCTTGCCGGCAGCGGCGAGGGGACTTAAGCAGCCAGGGTGGAACTTTAGATTCAGGTTCTTATATAAACCGCCGATGCCCGGCAAGGCGGGGCTATGAATAATGGTATAAACAATAAACAGACCGAAGAAACGCCGAAAGTGGCGCTGAAATCGTTTATGACTTCAGGGCCTACCCTGCACTACAGCCACAGCAACGTCCTGAAATTCTGGCTGCTTTCCGTAATAATCTTCGGCGTGGCCGCCTCGTTCTGGTCGAAGGTGCTGACAGGCTCGTTCTGGATAAGCGGCCTCGACGACCTGGCCTGGCCGAAAGGATGGTTTCTCGGCCAGTCGGCCACATCGGGCGTCAGCATATTCGAATACCCCTGGCAGATTCTTGTTCTGGGCCTGCTTATGGGGATTCTGGCGGTGGTACCGGTACTGGTCTCACAGCTTGCGAGTTTTATTTACTGCCTGCCCTTCATACTGGCGGTCGTCCTGCCCGCAGGCCTGCCCGGTTTTGCAATCTGCCTGCTGATAAGCTGTATCGCTACCGCCTGTCGTCCCCTGCGATTTCGCTCGCGGTTTATCGCCATAGTCCTCTGCACCGCACCCCAGCTTTTTTACTGGGGTTATTTCGGCGGCGCAAGGGGACTCGAACCTCTCAGGTTCGGGTATTCTTTCCTGCCCTGGGTCTGCGCCTGGCTGGTCAGCCTGTCAATCGCGGGCGCCGTTCTCGGCATAGGCCATTTCACGCGCTACCGCCCAGGCCTGATTTCATCGGCCACCGCCATAGTCCTGCTTACCGCAATAGTTGTCTTTAAGCTGAAAGTAGGCTTCGGCGAGCTCGATTATCAGCTTTATGTTGCAAATAACAATCCTGAAATGGCTGAAGAGTTCCGCGACCACAGCATAACGGAAGCGCTCGACAAAACAATCGCAAATCCCGCCGTCCGAAAATATCTCGCCGGCTTCTTTTACCCCACCGAGCCGATACCACTTCGCGCAGAGCTTAAATCCGAAATCCAGGTCCAGTTAAGTTACGACCGCTGGCCGAACTGGTTCATTGTCCCTGATGAGCTGGATTACCAGACGAAAAAACTGTGGCTGCTCAATCAGTATGACCTGTTCATAACCCAAAGACAAAAAAGCCGCCGAATGCCCATAGCGCTTTACTACAAGGCCCTTTTGACCGAATACAGCCCCGACACAGACCTTCTCGGCCAAAAAGAGATTCTGCATTTCTACAGTGACTACCCTTATGAAAGGTCACGCCAGATATGGTATCGGTTATACAGCGAATTCAGCCAAAGCCCTGAATCGCTGGAGGCAAGATGGCGCATCGCAAAACACTGGGCAGGCCAGGGCAGATTCGAGCAGACCGACAACATCCTCGCAGAAGCGCAGATTATGCTCGCTGAGCAGATGACCCTGCTCGGAAAAGAGCCGCCGCAAACCGAAACGGTGTTCAGCCCCTTTCGACCACCCGCCGAATCGGCGATGACAATGTTCAAATTGGGCGAGCTTCAGATTAAGTTAAGCCGCCTTCGCAGCCTTATAAGCACCAAAAACAGGGCTAATGACCCCGCCTCCGAAAAGCGATTGGCTGATTTTGTTATGCTCAACCCGCACAGCAGGGACTACAACCGGCACCTCGATGAGCTACTGCGGCAAATGAAGGAGAATGACCCTCTTCGCGATAATGTCCTGCTCGCACAGGTTATGCTCATCCCCGATGAGCAACGGCGGGCAGACAGCCTCGATAAGCTTCACAGAGAATTTCAGGATGCCGACGCCGGAATGGAGGCTTTATATGAATTGGCTCTTCTGCAGATTTCGCAGTGGCGTCAGCAGGGCGATGCCGGCACCGAGCAGAAGAAAAAATATCTGACGCAGGCAAGGGCCGCACTGACGAGCTTTATTAGCTTGTATCCTGACAGTATTTATATTGAGCAGGCCAAAAAGAACCTCGAAGGCCTCCCCTCCGTTGATTAAAACCTCCCTTTCCCGCATTATTTGGCAGTCACCGCCCAAATCGCCAAAGACTGCCAAAAAGCCCGAAAAATCCTCTCCGCACCCCTTCAACCAAATCGCCTTGACCGGTTTTCTATTGCAACGGTCGGAATCTATGCTATGATATCCGCTAATTCGGCGGGATTTCCTCTTGTGCAGCAACCAAGCCGATAAAGCGTTTTGTAGGGAGAATCCGAGGAGGAGAAAATGACTAAAACACGCCTAATCGCACTCATATTAGTTCTTCTGCTTTCCGCACAGGTCAAAGCAGACATTACGGTCACCGATACGAATGACAGCGGCGCGGGTAGTCTCCGCGCGGCGATTTTGGCCGCCGCAGCGGGCGACACGATCCAGTTCGCCAGCAGCCTCGCGGGCAAGACGATCACGCTGGCCAGCACTTTGCCGAGCATCACGAAGCCGCTCACGATAGTGGGACTTGGGGCCAGCCAGTTGACCATCGACGATGAGAATCGGAACTCCACCGTGTTCACAATTACCGCCAACGGGACCGCCACCATCTCGGGCTTGACGATTACGAGTTCCGGCTTAACGTTGGATGGTGGCGGCATCTACAACGCCGGCAGTCTGGCAGTGAGGGACTGTGTCCTGTCAGCAAACGATGCAGTCGCCGGCGGCGGGATCTATTTCGACGGCGAATACGGCGGGACAATGACGGTAACCAGTTCCGTCTTCTCTGGGAACTCCGCATCGTTCGGTGGCGGCATTTATTACAGCGGAACCAGCGGCGGTACGGACTCACTCACCGTCACCGACTGCGTCTTCTCAGGAAACTCGTCCGGCATCTACACTGCCGGAACAGCCACAATTAGCGGCTGTAGTTTCACTGGAAACACGTTCTGCGGCATCCGCAACTATGAAGACAAGCTCACAGTCACGCACAGCACCCTATCCGGGAACACCGGCGGCGGCATCCACAATGACGGAGGCACGTTGGTCGTCAACGACAGCACCATCGCGCAGAACTCGGCCGAATTCGGCGGCGGCATCTACAATAATGACGGAGGCACGCTGGTCGTCAACGACAGCACCATCGCGCAGAACTCGGCCTCAAATGCCGGCGGAGGAATCGACAACAAAGCCAATGCAACGCTGTGGAACACGATCGTGGCCGACAATCACAACGGAACGTCGCCGGACATATACAGCGACATCTACAACTCGCTCACCGTGAGCTATTGCCTCGTGGGGAATACTCTTGGCGCGACGATTTCTTCCCTCACAAATATCCTCAACACAAGTCCAGACATAGCTTGGCTTGGCAGTTACGGCGGGCCGACGATGCCCGATGGCACCACAATGCTGACCGCGCCACCCTTGCCCGGCAGCCCGGCCATCGACAAGGGCAGCAACGCCCTGATCCCGTCGGGGCTGACGACCGACCAGCGTGGGCTGCCCCGCATCGCCAACGGCAGGGTGGACATCGGCGCGTGCGAGTACCAGCCAGTACTCCGTCCAATGACTGTGGATTTGAATCATGATGGGATACCGAATTTTTACGATTTCAGCATCTTTGCAACGTTCTGGCAAAATGCATCTTGTTCGCCGCCAGATTGGTGTGATGGCAGCGATTTCGACAAGAACGGAATTGTTGACATCTACGATTTGCAGATATTTGCCGAATTCTGGCTTTGGCCGGTAGCAGATGTAGATATGGACGGCGCAGTCAATTTCACTGACTATGCCATTTTTGCACACAACTGGACGGATGATACATGCTGTGACCCCAACTGGTGTGAGGGAACTGATTTTGACCACAGCGGCAGCGTTGACATGCTCGACTTGGCGACCTTCACCGAGTATTGGCTTGAGGGTATTTGAAGAACATGACTCGCCGCTCGTTGTTCGTAAATCGGCAATCTAAATTTATCCGCCGCATGTTAGTGCATTATATAAGTATATACGCATATACTTATATAGTATCAGTCGGCCACTCTTAGCGCACTTTACCCACCTTCGGCATCAACAGCGGACACCCTTGGTTTGGAATTTTGAATTTTGCATCTTGTCCGCCGCAAGTTTACTGAAGGCGGATGTCATTTTGCTTTTTGCACTTCGTGGTGAGCTTGTCGAACCATTTGATTTTTGATTTGCTTCCCCTATCCGCTACCCGCCCCTCGAAGCGCAGCGTAGATCCCGGAATGCCGTTATCCGGGACCCAGTTGTTCCTCTCCGAGCCACGAGCCACGAGCCCCGAGCCCCTACCCCCGCCGCACACCGACACCCTTATTTTTACCCTGAAAACGCGGTTTTATCCTGAAAAACCATACCACTAAGTGGTATGATTTGCCGTAAGTCCTTATTTTACGTTGCCGCTTGTCTATCCGCCGTTCGCTCTCCGCGCTGCGCAATACACCCCCCACACAACGCACTACAAATCAATCATAAATACTTGATAATCAATCAGTTACGCAGCTCCCTTTTTGAAAAAATCCCAAAATTTTCATTTTTTCTATACGCTATCCGCTGCCTGCTGTCCGCTAATGAAAACGCACAAAAATTTCGCAAAAACCATACTTTTTTTCGCAAAATCGCATACGTTTTTTGCAAAATTTCGCAATTTTTCGCACTTTTTCACACTTTTTCCAGCCCCTACAATCGTTAAATTTTACCCATATTAACAAAAACCTCCTTATACCCCGCGTGTATAACCGACAACTTTATTAGTTAAACTTATAACAAAATTAAAAATTCTTTTGGAAATCCCCAAAATTAAGTTGACGGACGTAATCTGATTTTCTAAAATTCGCCCGTTTTGCGCAAGGTCCGCCCAAAATCCCGGAATTTTAGGCTATACTGCTGCGTTCTGTAAAAGTTTCTGTAACTTATTAAGAAAAAAGGTGTTATATGGCTACTCCGCTTGAAAAATGGGTCCAGGAGCAGGCAAGGCTCACCCAGCCTGACAGAATTCACTGGTGCGATGGCTCCGAACAGGAGGCTCACAAGCTCATCGAAGCAGGTATACGCGATGAAAAAATAAACGGCAATCCCATCTTTTACGAACTAAATCACAAGTCCTGGCCCAAGGCGTACTTACACAGAAGTCACCCTACCGATGTCGCCCGCACTGAGCACCTGACTTATGTTTGCCATCCTGAAAAGGAAACTGCCGGCCCAAACAACAACTGGATGGCACCCGCCGACGCAAAATCAATGCTCACCAAACTGACGCAGGGCTGTATGAAAGGCCGCACGATGTATGTTATGCCTTATATGATGGGCCACCCGGAATCGCCCTATGCCAAGGCCTGCGTTCAGGTTACGGACGTTTCTTACGTTGCCGTCAGTATGAGAATTATGACCCGAATGGGAAAAAACGTGCTGGACAAAATCGGCTCCAGTGAAAATTTCGTAAAAGGGCTGCACTCGGTCGGCGATTTCGATGTCAATAAACGCTTCATTATGCACTTCCCGGCAGACAATCTCGTCTGGAGCATCGGTTCCGGCTATGGCGGAAACGCGCTTCTCGGCAAAAAATGCTTTTCCCTGCGAATCGCTTCCTGCCTCGGCCACAGCGAAGGCTGGCTCGCCGAGCATATGGTCATCATCGGCATCGAAGACCCCAAAGGCAAAATCACCTATATTACCGCCGCCTTCCCCAGCGCCTGCGGCAAAACCAATCTGGCGATGCTCGAATCGGCCCTGCCCGGCTATAAGGTCTGGACGCTCGGCGACGACATCGCCTGGCTGAACATCGGCCCAGACGGCAGGCTTTGGGCTATCAATCCGGAAACGGGGTTCTTCGGCGTCGCACCCGGCACCTCTATGAAAACCAACGCTAATATGATTAGGACACTCAAAAAAGACGCTTTTTACCCAACGCTGTATACCAATACCGGCTTAGACGTTGATAAAAACGAGCCGTGGTGGGAAGGCCTCGGCCCAGTGCCACAGAACATTATCGACTGGCAGGGAAAACCCTGGGACAAGGCCTCCGGCACAAAGGCTGCACATCCGAATTCGAGGTTTACAGTATCCACATACAACTGCCCGACGTTGTCGAAGGAATTTGACAATCCAAAAGGCGTGCCTATATCTGCGATAATTTTCGGCGGAAGAAGAACTCAGCTTATGCCACTGGTGGCAGAGGGCTTCAACTGGCAAAACGGCGTATTCCTCGGCGCCAGAATGGGTTCGGAAACAACGGCAGCGGCAGTCGGCCAAGTCGGCGTTCTGCGAAGAGACCCAATGGCAATGATTCCTTTCTGCGGATACAATATGGGCGATTATTTCGGCCACTGGCTTAATATGGGCAAAAAAATGAAACGCCCGCCTAAGATATTTGCCGTCAACTGGTTCAGGGTGGATGATAAGGGCGAATTTATCTGGCCGGGCTTCGGCGAAAACATCCGCGTCCTGAAATGGATTATCGACCGCGTAAACAATAACGTCTCTGCCAAAGAAACGCCTATCGGCCTTGTGCCTAACATAAAAGACCTAAACCTCGAAGGCTTGAACATCCCCAGAGAAAACCTTGAAAAGCTCTTTGAAGTCAACATAACAGACTGGTACGGCGAGCTTAAAGAGGTAAAGAGTTTTCTCGACCAGTTCGGCGGCCGTATGCCTGCTGAAATCTGGCAGGAATATAAGAAAATAAGCGGTTAGCCGGATTCCGCCGGAGGCGGGTAAAATTGGGTTCGTTTGGGTTCGTTTTGACCAAGTGTCCTTTTGCCATTTTTTGCTGTAATTACTTGTTATTATTAAAGTTATAAACATTTGACTTTTTGAAAAATTGGGTTCGTTTTGCATAATTTGTTATTTTTGATTGAAAGATTTTTAACCACGGATTAACACGGATTTTCACGGATTTTTTTTGTTTTCATTAAATTTTGTTTCATACAATATCGGAACATAGAATCTTCCCATAATTGGGCGGAGATGCGTGTTTGGGTCGAAAAAAGCTCTTGATTCTCGATTCCCGATTCTCGTAACTTGATGTGAGAAAAGGAGTAAAAAAATTTTGCGATTTTGGGGTTTTTTTAGAAAGGTAGCCTCGCAAATGATTGAATCCGCCTGCGGCGAGTTCATAGTTTTTAGTTCATTGTGTTTTGTTTATTGTTTTTAACTACGAATGGTTCGACGTTGCTCACCATCCTGAGCCTGTCGAAGGACTATCAACAAAAAACTCAGAACTAAAAATGGTGTCCCCAGATTGCCTCTGACTGATTTAACAAGTTGCTAATAGTTCTTCAGCTTTATTTGTAATTTTATTTTCAATATCAAGTGCTTTTAAGGCTTGTTCTGTTGAAATATGTGGCTTAATCTTGTGTATATGTTTAGCAATATGCTTTGGATCACTTGTCCTATTTTCATTAGCAATGAAAAACGCGGTAGCTACTCTCTCGAGTTCAGCAACACCGTAATTACCAAATTGCTCTGCAATAAAATCAATTCTATCTTGATACCTTTTCAGTGTTTTGGGGAAAAGACGTTTAACTTGTTTAGATGTCGGACCAGGCACAATGCTAGGACCATATGGCTGCTGAGATATTAATTCAACCAACATGTCGGCTCTCATAGCTGTAAGTTCATCACTTAAATCGAATGAGTATGGTCCATGTTTATACAAAATAAACTCAAATTCCAGAGGAACTCTAAGTAACTCCTGAAGAAAATATGTTGTTTTCTGGATATGAGTTTCACCACACCAACTACCTTTTTTTCGAAGGTGCTCTATTAAAGATATTATTATAGCAGATCGTTTTAATCGTTCCATCAATCAATCTCTCCTGGGGGCTTTATTATGTTACCGTGGTTATCTTCAAGCCATTTTTTTGCAGCATCCAAATGTTCACGGTCAATAAACACCAAATCAGTGGCAGCAACTGGTGCTTTAGTCAGTGTATCAGATAGATCTATGGATTGCAATATTTTTCCATCCTGCAGTACAGGAAAATTTTGGGAGCTATTTTTCTGAGTATACTGATCCCGTCTGACAGCATCTGGCCCAAATTTCTCGCAAGCAGCGTCGTAAACAGCTTTTCCTGCATTGATGTTTATGTTACGATCGCCAGGAGTACACTCATATAAAACCTTGAAGTGTTTGTGTTCAATTATACGTTTGGCGTGAATATGGCCAGGATGTTTGGTGCCTAAGGCAGCTTTTCTAAGTTCGACAATGACTTCATTATCAGTTATTGCTAAATGATCTTCTATTACTGTCGAAAATTTCCCATTGGGGAGCCATTCTTTTAGAAAATCTTTCAAATGAATATCGTAAATCCTACGCACAGGATGAAAGTAAACTTGGCTGTACATAAAATATCGAGCCCATAACAGTGCTTCCGCTGACTGGATACCTCCTGCGGCTAAACCTAATGTAGGCTCCGTTGAATCATCTCCATCCTTACTCTTAGGAAGAATTCGCAGTGTGTCAATAAGACGATAATGGTCAAATTTACCGTAAGCAACACCTGTATGGAGCGAATCGCGTAATAAATAGTCCATCCGGTCAACACCAAATGTATCACCTGTGATTATTTCCGAAAGTATAGTTTCCCAATCATTAAATTCCAGCCCAAGTTTTTTTGCTTTTTTGGGTCCCAACGCAACTTTTATAATATCCTCTGTTTTCAGAGGCATTGTTAATCCTCTCTCCCAAATTTCTCTCATCTCTTTACTTTTAATAATTTCTGCTGTAATACGCTCATGATCCCACCCATCAGGTAATAACTCTTCTTCTGCCGCATGTGAAAATGGTAGATGACCAAGATCGTGACATAAAGCAGACATTCGAAGAACTCTTCGCCAATATCTCTTTAAGTCATCAATGGGTATTATACTTCTAACTGTATCGTGTATCGGTTCCGCTGTTATAATATCAAAAACGCGACTTGCCAGTTCCATAACCCCTAAAGAGTGCTCGAATCGGCGATGGGTCGCACCCGGATAAACAAGATATGTCATAGCAAGTTGATGAATCTGTCTGAGTCTTTGGAAAGGGCGAGAATCAAGAACCATCCGCTCCTCTGTATCCAAGCGAATGAATACGTGAATAGGATCTCTAATTTCATGAGAGTCTTTTTTCGTTTTAGTCTTTCTGCGTTTTTTTATATACTCTTAATATTCTTAGCAGCAAAAGGTCTCGGCAATAATTTACCAATTTTTGCAACTAAAAACATCCTGTCCATCACAAAAAACTTTTTCTGTTCGTATTAACTGACCCGACATTTCCCATATTAATCCGCCGTAGGCGGATAAAAAGGCTTGGCTGTGCAACCAAGCCTTTCAATACCATAATAATATCAAAATCTTCCTCAAACATCATGATTATATAATATATTGTTGGGCAGCCTCATTTCTTTTTCCTTTTACGTTTTGGCGGCTCTCCACTCAAGACAACGATAGTGGTATTTTCGGGCACGCCAGATTGGGTCAAGAATTGACTCCAGTCTTTTTCTGTCCGAAAACGGTTAGTCTCGTAAATAACATACAAAAAATGATTCCAGTCTCTTGAAGTATAACCTCGCGTATCGGCAAGAACCTGATCTGCGATGGCAACAATGTCTTCTTTGCTTGAGAGAAATTTATACTCGATAAGAGTCTCTATCGATGGAATACCCGTATCAGGTTCAAAGTTCTTTATTTGTTTTGTAAGGGTCGGTTTGTGCTTTAGATCCGGAAAGACGCACTTTAGGATGCCCTCAATGCGAAGATGAACATCGTTTTCGTTGGAAGGCGTAGTGCGAAAAAGAACTTTATCTGTAATAACATAGTGGATATCGCGAATTATCTGTAAAAGATCTTTTGTGATTTTGGTATGGTCTTCTTTTGGAAAAAAAGGTTCCAGGGCACGGACAAAATGTCTTATTCTTGATATGACCAATGAGTATGGCTCGCCATCCGGTGTCTGCCCCGCCTCCGAAAAACCGCCTTTCGAAATTTTGACTTCACCGTATTCCGCATGGATCATTTTTCTAAATTCTTCGAGTTCAAGTGCCTCAGTAATTGCTAGAAGTTGGAGAAAACATGCTTCGATTAACCAAAATGGATCTCTATAGTCATCGCCAGTCATGGCCCATACATCAAAGCTGCGGTCTGCTTCTGAGATTTTGTTCTTAAGGTCGTGAATAGCTTCTTTAATATTGGGTATCTGTTTCATGTTTAAGATTCTCTATTACTGCACATAACATTGTTTATATTTCTCCGCCTAACATTCCAAATACCATAACTATGAACATAATATAGCAAAGGCCGGCAGTGTGTCAATTGCGGATATGGCGATTCGGGGGTTTTTGTGGGGCAAGAGTGCAGAGTTTTTAGTTTTTAGTTCTTAGTGTTGAGTTTTGCGTTTTGAGTTGGTGGAGAGCAGGGCGAAGGATTGGAAAACTATTGAACAACGAGAAATAATGCTCTATTATGTAACGATATGCGTGATTTCAGCAAGACAAAGAAGATAGTCATAAAAATCGGGACGAATACGCTGACAAGGCAAGGCAGCAATGAAATCGATACCGACTATATCCGGCAAATAGCTGGGCAAATAGCTGAACTGCGGAAAAAAGGTAAGCAAGTCGTTATCATCACTTCAGGGGCCATCGGAATGGGTGCGGGACAACTAGGAATCGTAGAAAAAATAAAAGATATGAAGATGCGGCAGGCGTGTGCGGCGATTGGTCAGCCGATACTGATGGCAGAATACAGAAAGGCATTCGAGCAGTTCGGCATTACCGTTGCGCAGGTGCTGCTTATCGCAGATGTGCTAAACCATCGTAAAACTTACCTGAACCTTCGCAATTCAATCGAGACGCTGCTGCATCTCGGCGTTGTCCCCATTCTCAACGAAAACGACAGCATAAGCACCGAGGAAATCGGGTCTGCTTTCGGCGATAACGACAGATTAAGTGCGCTGGTGGCCAGTAAAATCGATGCGGGGCTTTTGATAATACTGAGCGATATCGACGCCCTATACGACAAGGACCCGCAGAAGTTTGCCGATGCAAAGCCGATACCGGCTGTTTATGAGATAACAGAGCAAATTGTCAAAAGTGCGGGCGGGGCGGGGAGCAGGTTTGCTACCGGCGGGATGAAGACCAAGATAGAGGCTGCGAAAATCGCATCGAGCGCCGGCTGCCGAATAGTGCTGGCCGACGGCAGATTAGAAAATGTCGTAACCCGCATTATCGCCGGAGAACCTATAGGCACCGTTTTTATGCCGAAAAGGAAACTGTCGAACCGCTCAAGATGGATACTGCACAGCGCAGCGGCTGGTGTGATAAATATCGACGATGGTGCGATGAAGGCGGTGAGAAACCGCAAGAGCCTTCTGCCGAGCGGGATAGTTTCGGTGGAGGGCCTATTCGAGGTCGGCGACGTGGTGATGCTAAACGACAGCGCAAAGGCGGTTACAAATTTCAGCAGCGTGCAGTTGAAGACGCTGGCGGGCAAACACAGCAGAGAGATAAAGACCCTTCTCGGCCCCGGCCATCGGGACGTGGTTGCGATACCGGAAGACATCGTAATGGTTGATTATTGATGATTGATAATTGATTATCGGAGAAGGGTGTTTGCGGAGAAAACAGCATATGATGCGGTTCAAGTGTATCTATTGCGGCCAAAGGATTGTGTCTCGTGACGACGGGGCCGGCAAGAAAGGCAAATGCCCCAAGTGCCTGCATTTGCTGGTTGTTCCGAGGACGACCAAAGGCAGGCCGGCAATCAGTATCGAAAAGGCAGAACCAATTCAGCACGCAAAGGACGTTGCTGCGGGGGCGGAGCGGGATTATGGGTTTACCAGACAGCACGATTTGCCCGAAGAACAAAAATACGAGTCGGCTGAGCTTTTCGAGGAAAAAACCGGCTGGTTTGTTCCAATATACGATGAATTATCGCTGTTCCTTATGGCGGTTACGCTTATTCTGCTTTATTTTGTCAACGCACTGATGCGAGAGTGGGTATACAAGCTGGTGACGGAACCTCACGACGGCTGGGTGTACATTTTGGCCTTGATTTTTCTGGGCGGCCTGGGGCTGAGTTTATACCATGTTTTCACTACAAGGGCGAAAACGCTCGCGGAAAAATATTTGATGCTGTTTTTTGCCGTTATGACAAATGCCGGCGTCGGTATTATTGCGGGAATTTACGTGATAAAGAGCAGTAACGTTCACAACTGGCTGATTGTGTTTCCAATATGGAACATTATCAACGGCGTTTTGCTGCTACTGATGCTGCGATTCAAGATTATCGATGAAGACTGTATCAGCGACCGTGACGCGACATTTTTTGAGGTTGTTCTCAGCCTGACAGCCGTTGCTGTTATTTTCATATTATGCGATTATGTTTTCAAATTATACTGGGCCGTCACTTTTTCGATATGCATCGTTTATACGACCAGCTTCGACAAGGCGCTGCAAAGCGTCCTTCCCGGCTTAACCGAATCGAGACCCCCGCCACAGTAACATCGCTGCAATTCCTGAAGACATCGTAATAATCGATTATTGAATATTTATTTAATATTTGCCGTTTGCCGATAAGACATCTGTAAGGAAAAGAAATGGAATTCGATAATTACAGCAGTCATCTTCTGGTGTTCGAGAAGATATTCGAGGTCTTCGAGGTCAGAAACGCTCTGGAGTTCGGGCCTGGTAAATACAGCACACCATTTCTTGTAAAGCACTGCAAATCGGTCGTCAGCGTCGAGCAGGAAAACAGCGAATGGTACGAGAAATTAAAATCCGAAATCAATTCTCCGAACTGGAAGATTATCTTCCAGCAAAACCCGCAGGTAATATTCGGACAGTTCGATGCGGCAAATGTGAAATTTGACCTGGTGTTCAGCGATGGTGCGCACCATAGCCGGCACCTAGCGGCAAATATGGCGATGGAGCGAAATGTGCCGCTTGTGGTGCTGCATGATGCCGAAAAGATATGGTATTATAAATGGAACCTGCTTGATATTGCGGCCAGTTACTGCCGATTCGATTTCCGGCATCAAAAGGGGGTCAAAAAGGTAACGACTGTGCTGGCAAATAAGCTGACGGACGTCATTGAGAAATGGAAAATACCGGAGCATGAGAGAATTCTGATGGCCTATAGTTCGCCGCGTCAGCCGATTTTCCAGATACCTTATGCCGAAGCAGTGACTGATTAGCAAAGCACCCAAAAACGGCAAATTCGCTTTTCGTCCCACAGGCATAAATTGTGATTATCAGACAAGTCTCGCTAAAATTGATATGAATCGGCGATTGACAATCAATAATCAATTGTCAATAATCACTTGCCTATTGAACAGGCCGAAGTGGCGGAACTGGCAGACGCGCAGGATTCAAAATCCTGTCCTGGCAACAGGGTGAGGGTTCAATTCCCTCCTTCGGCATTTCTTCCGCCCATTTATTCCAATAAAAGCATTAAGCTTTTTACCTACCCCAAAATCAGCAATTTCCCTATGCTCTTTTTTCAGTCTCGATGTTAAATATTGAAATATATGTTCCTGTCTGCATTCTATTTAGAAAGGGGGTACGCAATGAAAAAAAATGTTCTTTTAGCAGTCATTTGCGGCGGATTATTATTTGGGGTAATCTGTGAGTTACAAGTTGCCTTAGCAGCGAATAATCAGAAAATAGAAGCCGGCCAACAGGCGCTTTTTGAAAAGATTGAGAAACTCACTGCTGCCAAGGGCCAGTTTACTGAAAAAGAATCTGTCTTCAAGGTTGGTTTCTCTCGCAATGACCTTGTGGTTTATTCCAGTGGAGTAAAGATAACCCCGCCGATGGGGCTTGGTGTCTGGGCGGCGTTCAAAATAATGCCCGACCATACTATGGTTATGGGGGATTTGGTATTGCTCCAGGAACAGGTCAACCCGGTTATGAGCGTGGCGATGGAGAACGGCCTGGAAGTCACCGCGCTGCATAATCATTTTATGTGGGAGCTGCCCCGGATAATGTTTATGCACATTTCAGGCGATGGCAAAACCGAAGAACTCGCCTCGGCGGTCGGCAAGGTGTTCGCCAAAATCAGGGAAACATCCGGCAAAAAAGGCCAGGCTGTCCCTGCGGAAATCGACCCCAATAATTCCACGTTAGAGCCTAAAAAAATTGAGGACATCCTCGGCGTAAAAGGCCAGGCCATTGACGGTGTTTACAAAATAACCATCGGCAGAACCACGACTATGAACGGCCACGAAATGGGAAACGCAATGGGCATCAACACCTGGGCGGCATTTGCAGGCAGCAACGAAAAGGCTGTGGTAGACGGCGATATTGCGATGCTCGAATCAGAGGTTCAGCCTGTCCTCAAGGCGCTGCGGGCCGCCGGTATCAACGTTGTTGCGATTCATAATCATATGATAGGCGAATCGCCCCGCATAATTTTTCTGCATTACTGGGCCATCGGCCCGGTTGCGGACATTGCAAAGGGACTGAAAACCGCCCTCGATACGCAGGGCTACCAGAAAACCACAAAACAATAAGCCAATTAAAAGAAAGGGACAGAATTATGAAAAAAATATTAAAAAAAAGCATGAGTACGCCGGATGAAACCCGCACTTTCGACAAAGGCAAAGTAGAGATTGTAAAGATTGGGAACGTCACGTTCGGCAGAGCCACCCTTGAGCCTGGCTGGAAATGGTCTGAATGCGTAAAGCCCCTTGTAAAAACCAAAAGCTGTATGGCCGGTCATACGCAATACATCATATCCGGCGAGATGCATATTGTTATGGATGATGGAACGGAACTCGACGTTTCCGCAGGCGATGCGCTCATTCTTCCACCGGGTCACAACGCCTGGGTGGTCGGCAATGAACCCGTCGTGGCGATTGATTTTACAGGTATGACACATTATGCACAACCTCGCAAGGCCGCGAAAAAACAGCTCCGCAGGTAATAATGGAAGGTATGAATTATGAGAGACGCATTAAATTTTGAGCTTCCGCGAAGAGACGCTGTTAAAATGCTTTCCGCATTTGCCGCCGGCGCAGCGGTTTTCAAAAATTCATCCCTGCTTGCTGTTGTGGCGCCTGAAGAACCCGAAAAATCGCCGGTAAAAACCCCCGAAAAAATCTCAGCGGTCGAAGACCTTATGCGAGAGCACAGCCTGCTTGACCGGATGCTGCTTATCTACGAGGAGATTCACACACGATTGACCGCCGGCAAAGACTTCCCTGTCTCGATTCTTGCCGAAAATGCCGGCATTATTCGCCGATTCGTCGAGGATTATCACGAAAAACTTGAGGAGGATTTTCTGTTCCCTCGATTCGAAAAGGCCGGCAGGCTTGTCGATTTGGTCAACGTCCTGCTTCAGCAGCACCAGGCAGGCCGGAAACTGACCGACAATATTAGAAACCTTGCTGGTTCATCTTCGCTCCAAAGCCCGGACAGCCGCAAAAAGCTGGCTGAGCTTATCCATCTTTTCATCAGGATGTATCGTCCCCATAAAGACCGCGAAGGGACAATTCTGTTCCCGGCGATTCATTCGGTTTTCGCACCGGAAGAATACGATGCGCTGGGGGACAAGTTTGAAGATAAGGAGCGGCAGCTTTTCGGAGAGGACGGCTTTGAAAAAATGGTGAGCAAAGTCATATATATGGAAAAAATACTTGGCATTTATGAACTGGCACAGTTTACGCCGACGGTATAAAACTACGGACACACCGCCCGGCCAACAACGCAGCACCCCGGCCGGCAGCAGGTTTGATAACTTAAAGGAAATATCCGGCCTTTTCCTAAAACTTGGCACCATCGGCTTTGGCGGGCCGGTTGCTCATATTGCTATGATGGAAGATGAGGTGGTCGCCAAACGCAAATGGATGAGCCGTGACTTTTTTATGGATTTGCTCGGTGCGATAAACCTCATTCCGGGGCCGAACTCCACGCAGATGGCTATTATGTGCGGATATTACCGTGCCGGTTGGGTCGGCCTTATAACCGGCGGCGTATGTTTCATACTGCCCGCTGTCATAATAACAGGATTCCTTGCGTTCCTCTATGTCAGGTTCGGCTCGCTTCCCCAAATAGGACCGTTTTTATACGGAATTAAGTCTGCCGTTATCGCGATTATACTCGGTGCCATTTACAGGCTGGGTCAAAAAGCATTGAAAAATTGGCAGTTGGGTCTTGTCGGGTTGGCCGTTGTTATTGCAACCCGGAAAGGTTTAAGCCCGGTCACAGCCATTCTGTCTGCGGGCATATTAGGAATGATTTGGCTAAATCTCGGCAAAATACTCAGGGACAGGAGACCGGCGGTATTTCTGCCCATCGTTTTATTGCTCGCTGCTCCCGTCGCGACCCGAAATGTTTCGCTGATGAAATTATTCCTTATTTTCTTAAAAGTAGGTTCTATTCTTTTCGGCAGCGGCTACGTTCTTATTGCCTATCTCGATAACGACCTTGTAAACAGATTAGGCTGGCTCACTCGTCCGGAACTGCTTAACGCCATCGCTATCGGCCAGTTTACGCCGGGGCCTGTCCTGTCAACCGCCACCTTTATCGGCTATCAGATACAAGGTGTATGGGGAGCAGTTGCGGCAACCGCAGGGATATTCCTGCCGTCATTTTTATTAGTGTTGATTCTATACCCTATTATCCCAAAACTTCGCAAATCCTCTTGGACAGCGGCCTTTCTCGATGCCGTAAACATCGGCGCCGTAGGGATTATGCTGGCCGTTACCATTAAATTAGGACAGGAGGTTTTAACAGACTGGAAGACCTGGACCATAGCGATTATCAGCGCTGCGATTGTCTTTGGTTTTAAAAAATCGAACGCAGCCTTAATTGTCCTGCTCGGTGCTGTACTGGGCTTCCTGCTGAGCAAAATGTAAATATATAAAAATTGCCAATTTGCGAACAGCGAGCAACACTATTTCACCACAAACGGCGATAACTGCCGCAGTCGGTTGAGCAATATGGGGCAATTATTTCAATTGTGTATTCCCCTTTTCTGCAGAGCAAAAAAATTCATTTTTTTCTGTCAGTAAGCCGATAAGCCCTTATATACTTTTTAAGATAACCACAGAAAAAACGTGTTTTCAGTATTAGAAAGACATATAAGGATTTTCAAGGAAGTGCTTATGAAAAAAGGAATTTTACTGATTGCTGTAATTTTGTTTAGTACTGCCGGCCTGGTTTCGGCCAATCATAAAACCAAAACCGTTGTACCTGTTCTCGCAGCAAGCGTGACCGGGGAAACCCAACCAGGTGAAGATAAACATGGGCATAAAAACGCTGCATCAAGCGTCCGACACCACCGGCACCACCGGCATAATAAACTAAGTCATCAAAGCAGCCATAACAAATAAAAGAGACCAAGCCTAAATGGTTTTTTGAGGTTTGTTGTCAGACCGTGAACCTTGAGCTGTCTCGCTATTTTTTACTTACAAACGGCGATAATTGCCGCAGGCGGTTTATAATTCCCGGCAATTTCTCAATCGTGTAATCCACTTCTTCTTCGGTGTTGTAGCGGCTTAAACTAAAGCGAATTGAGCCGTGAGCGGAGGTAAAGGGGACACCCATCGCCCGCAATACGTGAGAAGGCTCCAATGACCCGCTCGTGCAGGCCGAGCCGCTGCTGGCGCAGATGCCGAATTTATCAAGCAAAAGCAAAATCGCCTCTCCCTCGATAAACTCGAAACTGATATTGGTGGTATTCGGCAGGCGATTTTTGCTGTCGCCGTTGACCCGGCAGTCAGGACAGCTTTTCAGTATGGCATTTTCAAGCCTGTCCCGCAGTTTTTTCACCTTTTCGTTTTCCTCCCTGATATTTTTCGCCGCCAGCTCGCACGCCTTGCCCAGCCCGATTATCCCCGGCACATTTTCCGTCCCTGCGCGGCGGCCGCCTTCCTGGTGACCGCCCAGCATAAACGGGCGCAGCCGTGTCCCCCTCCTGACATAAAGGACCCCGACCCCCTTCGGCCCGTGCAGCTTATGGGCCGAAATGCTCAACAAATCAATATTGCTTTTCGCAAGATTCAGCGGTATCTTGCCGACCACCTGGACGGCATCGGTATGAAACACAATCCCCTTCTCGGCTGTCATCTCCGAAATCTTCTCTATCGGGAACATCACGCCGGTCTCATTGTTGGCATACATTATCGTAACCAAAGCCGTGTCATCGTCAATTTCCTTCTCTAATTGTGCCAAATCAATTTGTCCCTCCCTGTTCACCGGCAGTTCGACAACCTTAAACCCGTGATTTTCGAGACTTCTGCATACCGAAAGCACCGCCGGGTGTTCGACCCTGGTGGTTATGACCTTGCGCCTGCTGGGCAGCGCCTCCAATACGCCCTTGATGGCGGTGTTGTCGCTCTCGGTGCCGCAGCTCGTAAAAATAATTTCGCTGGGGTCGCAACCAAGCAGCCCCGCTGCCTGCTCTCTCGCCTGGCGGATTTTCTGCCCCGTCTGTCCGCCGAAGGTGTGCATACTCGACGGGTTGCCGTAAAGCTCGCAGAAAAACGGCTTCATCTCCTCCAGCACTTCTTCCGCCACTTTCGTCGTGGCGTTGTTATCAAAATATATAGTCTTCATCGTTCGTTTCCTCAACTGTGACCCTCATCGGCCCGGTCCGTATATTCTTCAACAAAAAGCTCATTTGATACAAATTCCCTCAGCCTCGCCTCGACCACGTCCTTCATCGTGACCTCCGCCGCCTGGCACTTCGCACACATCCCCCTGAAAGCGACAATGACCTTGTTGCCCTCCACGTCTATCAGCTCGATATCGCCGCCGTCCGCCCGCAGCATCGGCCTTATTTGCTCATTTATCGTCCGCTGTATCAGTTGTATCTTCTCGATATTGGTAAGCTTTCCGCCCTTTCGAGGCATAGTCACCTCCATCTCTTTGACCTTGTCACCCTGCACCCTTTGTATTATCTTCCCTATTTCTCCCCTGCATCCGCCGCAGCCGCCGCCCGCCTTGCAGTAATTCGTAACATCATCGACAGTCGTAAGATTGTTCTCGCGTATGACCCGTTCTATTTCATTTTCGGTCACGCCGAAGCAGGTGCATACCACCCTTCCTTCGAGCTGATGTTTCTTTCTGCCGCCTGTCCGGTAATTTTCGATTGCCGCCTCAAGCGCCTCCCTGCCCATAACCGAGCAGTGCATTTTCTGTTCCGGCAGCCCGCCTAAATAATCCGCAATGTCCCTGTTTGTTACCTTCGCTGCCTCTTCGAGCGTCATCCCCTTTATTATCTCTGTCAGCGCCGATGAGCTTGCAATTGCGCTCGCACAGCCGAACGTCTTGAATTTCACGTCTCCGATTCTTCCGTTCTGGTCGAGTTTAAACATCAGCTTCAGGGCATCGCCGCAGGCCATCGACCCGACCTCGCCGACGCCGTCGGCGTCCTCAATCTCGCCGACATTCCGCGGATTGAAAAAATGCTCTTTTACCTTATCTGTGTATTCCCACATTTTATTACCTCTGACTAACTTTCAACGCCTGTTCAAAATCGGCAATTATATCATCAATATGCTCCGTCCCTGCTGACACCCTGACATAGTCCTCAGTAACGCCCGCTGCAAGCTGCTCGGCTTGCGTTAACTGCGAATGTGTAGTGCTTGCGGGGTGAATGACGAGCGTCTTGCTGTCGCCAATATTCGCAAGATGGCTGGCCAACTTCACGCTGTTTATAAATTTTACGCCCGCTTCCCTGCCTCCCTTGATGCCAAATCCCAAAATCGCACCCTGCCCCTTAGGCAGGTATTTTCTCGCCCGCTCGTAATCGGGATGCGATTTCAGGCCGGGATAATTTACCCAGCCGACCGCTTTTTGTTTTTCCAGCCACTGCGCAAGCGCCGTCGCATTTTCGCAGTGCCTTTCCATACGCAGGTGCAGCGTCTCAATCCCCTGCAGAAACAAAAATGCGTTGAATGGTGACATACAACTTCCCATATCCCGCAGGAATTGTACCCGTGCCTTGATGATGTATGCCAGTTCGCCGAACGACTCGACATATTTTACGCCGTGATAACTCGGGTCAGGCTCGGTCAGTTCGGGATACCGTCCGTTCGCCCAGTTAAATTTTCCCGAATCGACAATCGCCCCGCCGATGCTCGTCCCGTGTCCGCCGATAAATTTCGTGCAGCTATGCACAACAATATCCACTCCCCACTCAATCGGCCTGAACAATATCGGCGTCGTAACAGTGTTGTCGCAAATCACCGGCATACCGTTCTTATGGGCAATATCAGCTATTTTCTCATACTCAAGAATATCGTTTTTCGGATTGCCGATTGTTTCTATATATATCAGCCTGGTGTTTTTTTTAATCGCCTTCGCAAAATTTTCCGGTTTCTTTGGGTCTACAAACGTTACCTCAATACCTAATTTCGGAAACGTCTGGCTGAACAGCGTCACCGTCCCGCCGTAAAGCGAATTCGACGATACTATATGCCCGCCCGCACCGCAGATATTAAAAATGCTTACGTATATCGCCGACTGTCCTGAGCTCAGCGCCAGCCCGCCGACCCCGCCTTCCATCGCCGCCAGCCTTTTCTCCAGCACATCGTTCGTCGGGTTCATCAGCCGCGTATAAATGTTCCCGAACTCCTTTAGCGCAAATAAATTTGCCGCATGGTCGGTGTCTTTGAATACGTAGCTGCTCGTCTGGTATATCGGCACGGCCCTGCTGCGGGTATCGGAATCCACTGTCTGCCCCGCGTGCAAAGCCAGCGTCTCCAGATGATATTTAACATCTTTGTCCATATTTTCACCCTTCACTTATCTTGCCGGCATCCCGATATATCGGGACTATCATTCTGTCCAGCGCCATTTTGGCCTTTTCTCTTACATTTTGCGGCACCGTGACCTTATATTTCATATCCTCCAGCGACCAGACCACCTTCTCCAGCGTGATTTTTTTCATATTGGGACATATCGCCCGCTCACTGGCCGCTATAAACTCAGCATCAGGCCTTAGTTTTTTCAGCGGATGAAGCATTCCAATCTCCGTCGCCACTACAAATCGCTTCGCGCTGCTTTTACTGACGAACTTAAGCATCCCTCCGGTGCTTAACACCTCGTCAGCAAGCGCCTTGACCGGCTCTGTGCATTCCGGGTGCGCCATCACAACCGCATCGGGATATTTCGCTCTCGCATTTTTAATATCATCTTCTGTTATCATTATGTGCGTCCGGCAGTAGCCCGGCCACAATATCAATTCCCGTCCCGTGCGCTCGGCGACAAACCGTCCTAAATGCTGGTCGGGGACAAATATAATTTCCCTGTCTCTCGGCAGTGACTTCACCAGTTCTACCGCATTTGAGCTTGTGCAGCAATAATCGCTCTGCGCCTTTACCTCCGCTGAACTGTTGACATAACAGACCACCAGGGCATCGGGATACTGCTTCTTCAGTTCCGCCAATTGTTCTGCAGTTATCATATCCGCCAGCGGGCAGCCTGCTGTTTTTTCGGGCAGAAGCACCGTTTTCCCCGGCGACAGTATTGCAGCCGTTTCAGCCATAAATTTCACGCCGCAGAATACTATTACTTCCGCATCGGTTCCCGCCGCCTTAACACTCAGTCCCAGCGAGTCCTCGCAAAAATCGGCGATACCCTGAATCTCGGCGGGCTGATAATTGTGCGCAAGTATCACTGCCTTTCGCTGTTTTTTTAACTGCTTTATTTTCTCAACCAGATTCTTATCCAAAAAACACCTTTTTCTGTTGCCGCAATCATCCGCTATTTATGTTTCGTATATACCAGTTCCGACTTTGCCATCGAGACCGTTACACCCGCCGGCACCGACTCCTTCAGCCACACATTGCCTCCTATCACCGCGTCCTTCCCGATTACCACGTCACCCAGTATAGTCGCTTCTGCATATATCACCACATTGTCCTCTATCGTCGGATGTCTCTTGCCTCCCTTTATTATATTTCCTCTCTCGTCTTTTGGAAAACTCAATGCTCCGAGCGTCACGCCCTGATAAATCTTCACATTATCGCCTATAACCGTGGTTTCGCCTATCACAACTCCCGTGCCGTGGTCGATGAAAAAGTTTTTGCCTATTTTTGCACCGGGGTGTATATCGATGCCCGTTTTCGAATGCGCAAATTCGGTCATTATTCGGGGAATTAAAGGCACCTCTTTTGCGTATAGTTCGTGGGCGATGCGGTATGTTGCAATAGCATCGATGCAGGGATAGCTGATTACGATTTCCTCATAAGATTTTGCCGCCGGGTCGCCGTCGAACGCCGCACCGACGTCGCCCTTGAGCGATTCGCGAATTGCCGGAAGCCGCGAAAGCAGATGCCTCGTTGCTTCCTCAGCCATTCGCCTGCAGTCGCCGCTGTCGCACTTCTCCATCCTGCAGCGGTATTTATAAGCCCGCTCAATCTGCTCGACCAGCTCCGTGTAAACGTGATATAGTATATCTATAACAACAAAGTTTATGTTCGATTTGGTAACGCTTCTTTTGCCGGTATAGCCGGGGAAAAGCAGCTCGGTAAGCAAATCAAGCGATTCCAGTATCTTGTCCCGCACGGGCAGATTTAACGCATCGATAAAATTTATGCCGGTATCGTCCTGATACGTCCTGACAATCTGGCCGACCAGCTTTTCCATATTACCGTTTATGAATTCTTCGTTCCGCATAGTCGAATCCTTTATGTTTTAATCAAACATCTCAGTCGATATATATCGCTCTCCCGTATCCGGCAGAATCACAACTATTGTTTTGCCCTCGTTTTCCTGCCGATTGGATATTTGTATCGCCGCCCACATCGCCGCACCGGAGCTTATCCCGGCCAGTATCCCCTCTTTTAACGCCAGTTGCTTTGCTGTTTCTATCGCATCTTCATTGGCAACCTGCACGATTTCATCAATCACCTCCCTGTTCAGCACCTGCGGGACAAACCCCGCGCCGATTCCCTGTATCTTGTGTCTACCCGGCTTGCCTCCCGAAAGAACCGGCGAATCCTTCGGCTCGACCGCCACAATCTTTATATTTTTATTTTTCTGTTTAAACACCTCGCCACAGCCGGTTATCGTTCCTCCTGTCCCTACGCCGGACACAAAAATATCGAACCTGCCGTCCGAATCTACCCAAATCTCGTTAGCTGTCGTTTCCCTGTGAATCTGCGGGTTCGCAGGATTTATAAACTGTTGCAGCATAATACTGTTCGGCGTCTCTGCCACAAGCTGCTCAGCCTTTTTAACCGCCCCGGTCATACCGCTCTCAGCGGGCGTCAGCAGAATCTTCGCTCCGAACAGCCGCAACAGCTTCCTTCTCTCAATGGTCATCGATTCCGGCATTGTCAGTATCAATCTGTATCCCTTCGCAGCGCAGACAAACGCAAGCCCTATCCCCGTGTTCCCGCTGGTAGGCTCAATTATTACTGTGTCGGGCTTTATCAGCCCCTTCTCTTCAGCCTCCTCTATCATCGAGAGCGCAATCCTGTCCTTGACGCTCCCGCACGGGTTAAATGCCTCGAGCTTCGCCATGATAGTCGCACTGCCCGACCCCAGCTTATTGATTCTCACTAATGGCGTATAGCCAATCGCCGCCGTTATATCCTCAAACACTGCGCTCATATAGCACCTTTCTAAATACGATAATCAACCCCTTCTTTGCCCTTTGCCTTGTCGACCAAATCCTGGAGGCTTATCGACCGCAGCACTCCTGTAATCGCATCCTGCACCTTGACCCAAACTTCCCTGGCAATGCAATCAGCGAAACGGCCGCAATAATTCTCGTCCCGAACGCACTCAACGGTCGTTACCGGCCCTTCCAGGCAGTTGAAAACCTCGTCAAGTTTAATCTGGTTCGGCACTTTGGCAAGGATATATCCGCCTTTGGAGCCTCTGACGCTTTTAACAAACCCGCCTGACCGCAGGACGGTCATCAACTGCTCTAAGTACTTGACCGATATGTCCTGCCGTTTAGCAATAACGTTTATCTGCAACGGCCCCTGATTATAATGGCCGGCCAGTTCCAAAATCGCCCGGATTCCATATCTTGTTCGAGTTGAGAGCTTCATAACCTATATCCTACAATTCCTACTATATTAGTAGTATATACGGAATTTTGTTCCAAGGGAAGTAAAATTTTATTAAAATTTTCGGAATATTGCCTATTCTCCGCTCGCTAAATTTGCCTATCCCTATATGCTATAAGCACTTACATATTGCTTTCACTTCAGAGATAGAGGCCTAAATATTTTCCAAAAAATTTATTTTGACGCCTTTGGGCAATCATACACACGGGGAATGCAAAAGACTCTTTGTTAAAATGGGTAAAATTTAACGATTGTAGGGGATGGAAAACGTGTGAAAATTTGCGAAAATTTTTGAAATTTTTTGAAAATTTACAAAAAATGATACGTTTTTTGCGAAAAATAGTATCGTTTTGGTGAATTTTGTATGCTTTTTGCGACATCTTACAGAAATGAAAAAAGTTCGCAAAAAAAGTTTGATTTTAGCCGGTGCTGGTATGAAATTTGCATAGGAGGGGCAGAAAAACGGGTATCAGGGAATCAGGCAGCAGGAAGAAGCTATTTTTGTATTATCTGGCATAGAGAATTGACAAAATCCGGCATTTACCGGAAAATAGTTAGTTGGAGTTAAATTACCTATGGTTAGATTAAAGATAGTTGCATCGGGTGAGTCAGATAATGCGAAAGCAAATGCCAGAGGAAAATTATTTGAAAATATTGCTGCAGAAGTTTTAAGAAAGTATGGTTATAAAATAGATAAGCATCGAGCCAATATAACTCATGCGGGAATGGAAATTGATATTGAAGGTCATCATGAAGTTTCAAAAGATCCTTTGTGCGCCGAATGTAAATGCTATAGTTCTGATATAAATTCCGAGAAAATACAAACATTCGTTGGAAAATATACACCCTTATGGCTTAAAAATAATAGGACACAAGGAATTTTTCTAGCTATTCCTGGGTTGAATACCGATGCTATGGGATATTACAAAGAAAATTATCAAGATAACACTAAGATGAAGATAATGCTTCTTCAAGAACCAGATGTTGTTTCTTTACTAATTCAATCAAATACGGTCGTTTCAGAAAAAGAAATAAATGGCAAAGTTGATATTTCTAAGGCAGATGCCGGAGATACTATTTTGATCTGTAGCGACAAAGGTTATTTTTGGCTACAGTTTATAATCCCTAACGGTATTGGCATCGCTAATGCATATCAATTATTTGATGGTAAGGGACATTTGATTGATAATGAAAACACTGTATCCTATTTATCTAAATTAGTCCCAGAAGTATATGAATTCGACTGGTTCAGGCCGGAGCATCCAAAAACCCAAGGCAATACTGACGAAGATAGTATTGTGGAACTAAAAGGCAGTTCCTCATGTTTTGAATATCAACTTCCAGCATCTCCAGAATTCTTTGTTGGACGTACTGAAATTTTAGACAATGTGTCCCAATTTGCCAAGGATGTCCTTGAAAACAAAACTTCGCTCAGAGGTATTCTTTTTGAAGGAAATTCTGGTTGGGGAAAGTCCTCCGTTGTTCTGGCTGCTGTAGATAAACTTAAGAAAATGGGGCATTATGCCATAGCTATTGATTCGCGATGTGCTAATTCTTCAAGGTTTGTACTGTCGATGGTGCGGCATGTTTTTGATTGTTCTGGGGATTTTGACAGAGCAATAGATACGACACCCAATATAAGTGGTTTCCAAGGTGCAATAGACTCGCTTATAGGAATAGGTGATAAATTAAAGACTCGAAGCAAGCTGTTGTTTATATTTCTTGACCAATTTGAGAATGTTTTCTACCTTAATGAGGTCCTCCAAAAACTTTCCGTAATGCTGTTAAAGATTACTGATAAAAGCACAAATGTAATCTTAGGTTTTTCCTGGAAGATAGATTTACTCATCACGATTAGAGATTTTCCACATACATTAAGTGACTTAATAATTAATTCTTGTAAACACTTTTCTCTAAGCAGATTTACGGATGTCGAAACTAATGGTATGCTGGATAAGCTTGCTCGGGAATTGCATACATCATTGCGTAAAGACTTGCGATTTCATTTATCTGACTTTTCACAAGGTTATCCCTGGCTTTTAAAGAAGTTGTGCGCTCACGTAAAAAACCAGAGAGAGAATCATGTCTCACAAGCCGATATTGCAAAAGGATTATTAAATGTTGACCAGCTCTTTCAAGAAGATTTGCACGGTCTCGGACCAGAGAAAGAAGATACTTTAAAAAGAATTGCAAAATTGGCGCCAGTTCAAGTCTCGGACATTGGCGAGGACCTTAACAAAGACATAATTCAATCTCTTATTGACAGACGACTTTTAGTTAAAGTTGGCACAAAGTATGATATCTACTGGGATATTTTCAGAGATTTTCTAAACACAGGAAAACTACCAATACAAGAAGTATACCTAATGAGAGCTAATTTTGGAAGTTGCACGAAAAGCTTGAGTATACTTAATCAGAATAAAGGACAAATTAATGTTGCTGATTTCAAGTCAAAAGCAGGATTGTCTGACGGAACTTATTTTAATGTACTTAAAGATTTAAAACTTCTCAAACTAGTAGAGACCAAGAATAGAAGTTTGAGGCTTTGTATAGACTATTCTGATGACGACGAGGAATTCTTTTCAAGCGTATCACGATACACATCTGATAAATTAAAGAAAAATCACAGTGTTGATAGAATATTAAAATTTATACTAGCGCACAAGGATGTAACAATAGAACGATTGGCTTCAGAGTTAAGTAGTCATTTCCCTTATATTACCGCAAGTGACAAAACCTGGGAAACTTATTCGAGAGTATTGGCTTCTTGGCTTGACCTAGCAGACTTGGCAATATATGACTCCCCAAAAGAGGTGCTTTCGAAATATGACCCAAGTGAACAAATTAGAGTAAAGAAATTGACTTTTGTCAAGCGTCGGCGACAGTCTCCTGTGCCAGCAATACAATATATGCCAGTTGTTCAAGTTGCACAAAAAATTGCCGATGCGGTACAAAATCGTAAGGCGGTTGACTGGTCAGAACTTGGGAATACTACAATATTTCGTTCAATTTCTATGCTGGAAGATATGGGATTGATCACAAGGAAAGGGAAATCAATATCATTATCAGGGGAGTTTCTATTATTTGCAACTCATGAGGTTACAAGAAAAAAAATAGGAATTACAACATTATTGGAATGGCCATATTTTGAAAAATTTATCGGCGTTCTCGAAGAACAAAAAAATAACAAGATAAATCATGATCAACTATGTAAACTGTTTATCACCGCAACTTCTGTTCCGTGGGCTTTGTCTACTACCAAGACACATATAAAGATTATGTTAGATTGGGCTCGACATTTAGGGATTGCTCCAGGCAAATTTGCTTCTACTCACAGAGGTCCATTTAAAAACGTACATAATAATCAACAGCGAATTTTTTTTGATAAAAATTAGACAGGTTAGCCAAAAAGAAAACCCGTCAAATAAATCCTTCAACCCTCCTTTGCCAAAAGATAGGGCGGCAAGGTCGCCGTTGCCTACTTCGCCGAAGTGGCTACGAAGGCCAGGTCGGCGACCGCTAAACGGGATTTCGGGGACAACATAAACCCCGAAGCAGGCTTCGGGGCTAAACCGGCGAGCGATAAACGGGAAATTGCCCTGCCCACAGGTGGCAGGGCTAAACATCTGGATTCCCGCTTGCGCGGGAATGACAAAACCACAAGGGGGTTATTTGGCGGAGGAGCGGAGTTTGTCGGCCAAATCGGTTTTTTCCCAGGTAAAATCGGGCAGGTTTCGTCCGAAATGGCCGCCAAAGGAGGTCTGGGCGTAAATCGGGCGGGCAAGCTTCAAATGCTCAATCATACCCTTGGGCGTCATCGGGAAAAGGTCCCTGACAATCTCGCTGATTTTCTTTTCGCTGATTTTGGCCGTGCCGGCGGTGTCAATAAAGACGGAAATCGGCTCTGCCACGCCGATAGCATAAGACAACTGGACTTCGCAGGAATCGGCGAGGCCTGCGGCGACGATGTTTTTTGCGATGTAACGAGCCATATAGCTTGCGGTCCTGTCGACTTTGGTGGGGTCTTTACCGCTGAAGCAGCCGCCGCCGTGCCGCCCCCAGCCGCCATAGGAGTCGACGATGATTTTTCGGCCAGTGACGCCGCAGTCGCCTTTTGGGCCACCGATGACGAACCGGCCTGTCGGGTTGACGTGAAATATGATGTGTTTGTCAACGAGTTTCTCAGGCAGAACGGGGAGGATAACTTCCTCGATTATTTGTTTTTTGAGGGTTTTGTATGGGATGTCGGGTGAATGCTGAGTTGAGACGACGACGGTGTGAATGCGTTTTGGCTTTCCGTTTTCGTATTCGACTGTGACCTGGCTTTTGCCATCGGGCCGGAGCCAGGGCAGTTTTCGGTTCTGGCGCATTTTTTCGAGTCGGGTCGTGATTAGGTGGGCCATTTGTATGGGCATCGGCATAAGTTCGGGGGTCTGATTGCAGGCGAAGCCGAACATCAGACCCTGGTCGCCAGCGCCCTGCTCTTTGTGGAGTCCCTGTCCTTCGGTGACGCCCTGCGAGATGTCGGGGCTTTGTCTGCCGACCGAAACCATAACGGCGCAGTTTTCGCAGTCGAAGCCCAATTGCGGGTCGTCGTAACCGATTTTCTTTATAGTGTCCCTGACGACGGAGGGTATGTCGACGACGGCGGCGGTGGTGATTTCGCCGGCGACTATGACCATATCGTTTTTGACCAGCGTTTCGCAGGCGACCCTGCTTTTGGGGTCCTGAGCGAGCATAGCATCGAGGACGGCGTCCGAGATGTGGTCGGCCACCTTGTCGGGATGGCCCATCGTTACGGATTCGCTGGTGAAGAAAAATTTGTCGCTGTTACAGCAGGGGTTTACGGATTTTTTTGACATTTGAGATTTTTCCTTTCAATAAGTACTCAAACTGACCAATATTTTTTTAGACACAGATTAACACGGATTTACACTGTAAATAAAAAAATCCATTCTTCGTAATACTACGAAGGATAAACTGGATTCCTGCTCCTTCGACCGGGCTCAGGACAAGTTTCGCAGGAATGACAAATTACGTTACATTTTTTTAACCAAATAAGTTATATCAATCGTTCTGTCAAAAACGGTCAGTTTGAGTAAGTAGCCGGAGACTGCTCGTTAACTCTCCAGTCGAAACTAACAAACTGAACGGAATAATTTCCAACTTCGAGAAAAGAAGCTTTTTCCGCAGGGATATAGTTGACGATAAAGTTCAAAATCGCCCTGACTTCGGGGGTCTGGTCTTTGAATTTTTTGTCTGTGCCGTATTTGGTGAGGAACTCGCCTCCGTACCAGCTTGGCTCGAATAACGCGGAGAGGTAAACGGCTTTTTCCTCGGTATTTATGTTTAATGCCACAGGATTGGACAGGTATTTTTTAACCTGGTCTTCCATCTGCTCATTGAGTTTTTTGCCGGTGTAGGGTTCGTTTCGCAGAGGCGGGCCGGAAATGCTTGCCTGCGATACTGCGAAAAGTATGCGGGGGTCGCCGAATTCTTTGCGGAAAAACCGCCTATCGATTTCGCTGAGGGTAAATTCCTCATCCATTACCAGGAATTTGTAATCGGTCGACAAGCCCCTGATATGCCTGATGCTGGACGACGGCCAAAAGACACGGTGGATTCTTGTGGATTGTATCGGGTAATTGTCGGCGATTATTTTGAGCAACTGGAGGTTATAAGCGTTGAGCCAAAAGGCGATTTTATCCTCTTTCGGCCAGGAATTATATTCGTTTCGGCTGAGTTTTTTGAATTCATCGAGAAGGGCCTTTAGTTCCGGTTTTTTTCGCTTTAGGGTGTTATAATCGACCATTCCCTTGTCATCAATGAACTGGGGATTCAGTATAGAGGCACATTTGTCGTTAAAAGAAGCCATAACCGGTGCAGCCGGCGGCGCCGGAGCAACGGGGGGTGTCGGGGCAGTCTGGGGCGGCGGCGGTTCTGCTTTCGGGGGTTCGATTTTGGCCTGCTCGGTTTTAGCCGGTTCGATTTTGGCAGGTTCGGTTTTAGCCGGTTCGATTTTGGGTTGCTCGGCTGGTTTGGGCGGGGTCTGGCTACAGCCTGTAACGGAAAGCACCGTTATGGCCATTACAGTTAAAACAGCGATATATTTAACCATTTTTGGTCTCCTGAAAGTAATTGGCGTTTTTACCGACTTCTAAAACTGTGTAGCATAAAGGTTTTGGCTGATAAATGCAATGGTTTTTGGCTGGTTTTGGAGTTTTTTCATTCCGATAGAGAGTCAAATTAGCTTGACAGAAGAGGATTATAAAGTTAAGCTGGATAATTTGACGATAGAGACAAGGCTGGTAAACCAACAATTTTTTGAAGGTGTTTTCTGATGATGAATTCAAAGCAGGCGGTTTTTGTTATTCTGGGGGTGGTTTTAGCGTTTGGAGTAAATTCAGTCAGGGCGATTGACACCAAAGATATTGATGAGGTGCGTAGTAAGGGGGTGCTTGAAGAAGCAGATTTGAAGATTATCGATGGTTTTGTCTCCGGGGGCGTGCACGAGCTGCTCAACACCAAAAATTTTTCTACCATAGGAAGCGTTCGCCTTGCTGTTCTGGCCAGGGCCAACTCGACTGCGGCAAGCGCCGCGGAGCAATATGCCGCACAGTTTTCCGAATCCGCATATAAGCACATCACCGAAGGTCTCAAAACAGCGGAGGGTATCAGCCCGGAGGACGTCAGATTCAAGGTAATTATTAATCTTCTAATGCTGGCTGACGGTCTGGGTAATTTGCGGCTGGCGGATTTTGCTGCGGGGATGGCCGAGGACAAGAATCCGATTGTTCGCTACTGGGCGGTCCGCTGCGTTGCCAGCCCCGGCATTATAAAACAGCTTAATGCAGGCAGCGATGCCAATACCAAGCTTGCTGAAAAGATAGCGGAGCAGCTTAAGAAATCGGTCGAAGCATCTTCTCCTGAAACGACAGGTCTGATGGTCGGCTTTGCCGGCCAGATAAAGATTCCGCAGGGCGAAGACCTGTTATTGCAGATTGCGGATATGCGGATGGAAAAGTATCGCAAGTGGGATTTGGGCGGCGTGCTGGTGGATGCTGATATACTGAAGGCGCTTTGTGAAAAAATGCTTTCTTCTGGAGCGAACAAGGTTGCCGCTGCACAGCGTTTTGCGCAGTTGTATTCTTACGCCATACAAAGATATATAAAAGGACAGGACATTTTGAACGCTAATGAGAAAAGACAACTTATTTCGGCGATAGCCGACGTTGAGCAATCGTGCATCGGCAGGCTATTGGATGTGCCGCAGTCGATTATTCTAAAGGCCGTTGAGGCGGATGATGCAGCGGCGCTGCAGCAGGAGCATAACAGGCTGCTCGGCGAGGGGACGGAGGCAGGCAAACTGGCGCATAAGATAACTTTCGATTACGGCAAGTCGGCGGAGGGTAATAAGCTTATGGCACCGCTGAGTTTGCCGGACCCGCCGAAAAAATAGAGGCTAATTTCGCATCAGCCGCGGGATTTGCAGCAAACATTGGAGGTTTGTTTTATGAACGGTCGCGGAGGCGCAGGCGGCTATCTCCTTCTCTTGTTCCTTTCGATAATTATTTTCCTGCAAATCTGCACTATGAGGCGGGCAGAACGATTTTACGAGCAGCTTAATAGCCTCGATAAAATTTTCAGGGAATCTGCTTCGGAGGGTTCAAAGCCGAAGCCGCAGGCATCCGGTGCGGGATATGAGGAATATCCCGGCGATGAGGGCGACTGGCTTGTCTGGGCATTCAAGGTCGAGCCGAAAACGTTAAACCCTGTTTCCGCAGATGTGGACATATACACAATATGGATTACCATACCTTATATTTTTGAGCCGCTCCTGGCTTATGACTTTGACAGGGTAAAATTGAGGCCCTGGCTGGCGGACAGTTTCGGGGTATCTGCCGATGGCCTGGAGATAACATTTCACCTGCGAGGGGACATATATTTTTCGGACGGTGTGCCTGTTACGGCTGACGATGTGATATTTACCTACCAGACCGTTGTTAATCCCCGGGTCGATGCGGCCAACGTTGCCAACCAGTATATCGACGTGGAAAAAGCGGTGCGAATCGACGAGCGGACGGTGAAGTTTTTTATGAAACGGCCGTTTTTTTTATCCCTCGAAAACCTGTCCTTTACCTGGAGTATGGGCATACTTCCCAAGCACATATACCAGTTCAAGGACGCAGAGGAGTTCAACAGGCACCGCTCGAACCCTGTGGGCAGCGGGCCTTATGTGTTCGAGAAGTGGGACGTTGGAAGGGAAGTTGTTTTGCGGCGCAATGAGAATTACTGGGGAGGCAAGCCGAAGCTGAAGAAGATTATTTATAAATTTATTTCCAATCCGGTTGCGAGTATTCAGGCGCTGCGGTCGCACCAGGTCGACCTTGTTATTCCTGAGCCTGAACAGTTTGCAGACCTGGTGGGCGATGCCGAATTCAACAAGGAGTTTCGCTGCCTGAGTTATTGGACGCCGGACAGTCCTTTTTATTATATCGGCTGGAACGCAGACAGCCCGTTTTTTTCGGACAGGCGTGTCCGGCTGGCAATGACGCATATTATCAACCGGCAGCAGATAATTACCGACCTTCTCAAAGGCAATGGGCAGATTGTTACGGGGCCTTTCAATGTCAACGGCCCACAATATGACGGGAGTATTCAGCCCTGGCCTTATGATTTGGACAAGGCAAGGCAGTTGCTCGACGAAGCGGGATGGCGCGATACCGATGGGGACGGCCTGCGGGACAAAAACGGTGTGCCTTTCAGGTTCAAATTTATGTATTCCAATTCGTATGCTTTGTATGAGAGGATAGCCAAGCTGCTGAAGGATGAGGCGGCGAAAGCGGGTATCGAGGTGATAGCAGAGCCGACCGAATGGTCGATTTTGATAGGCCGGCTGAACGACAGAAAATTCGACTCGGCAATTGCCGGCTGGGGAGGCGCAATAGTCGAAGACCCTTATCAGCTATGGCATTCATCGCAGATTGGCAATCGCGGCTCAAATTACGTGGGGTTCAGGAACAGCCGAACCGATGCGCTCATTGAAGAGATTCGCAGAACATTGGACGAAACGAAACGTAACGAACTTTGTCATCGACTGCACAGGATTTTACATCAGGAGCAGCCTTATACATTTTTGTACAGTCCGCCGACGTGCCGGCTGCTTGATAAGCGTTTTGAAAATGTTATCATTCATAAACTGGGACTGAAGTATTGGGAGTGGTATGTGCCGAAGGACGAACAAAGATACAGGTAGGGTGGGGTCTTTACCCCACCAATATTTAAAGCAGAGGGTTAAAGGTGGGGTTGCGACCCCACCCTACGAAAACTGGGAGTGGTATGTGCCGAAGGATAAGCAAAGATATAAATGAATAAGACAGGAGACAGATAATGAACGGCAGGTCGGGACTGATTACGTTTTTAGTTTTTCTGCTGCTGACGGCGATGATAGTTTTGCAGATTTTGTCGATGGTCCAGTCAGACAGGTTATACGAGCGGCTTAATCGTCTTTTGGACATTCAGAAAGGCGGCGCAGCAACAAAATCTGCAGAAGAAAAGAAAGAAGCATCCAGCCTGCCGGGCGAGGAATATCCCGGCGACGAGGGCGACTGGCTTATTTGGTCGCTGGATGCGGAACCTGCGACCCTGATGGACATAACCACTTTGTCGAGTATGTACACGCGTTATATTGTTATGGGTAATATTTTCGAGAGCCTGCTGGAGTATGCTCCCGACAGTCTTACGCTTCGGCCGCTGCTTGCTGAAAGCTATAATGTATCTCCGGATGGTCTTGAAATCAGCTTTCGTATTCGCAGCGACGCTCGTTTTTCAGACGGTCATCCGGTTACAGCGGACGATATTATTTTTACATACCAGACCATAGTGAATCCCGGCGTTGACGCTGCGAGCCTGGCTAATTATTTCAAGGACGTGGACAAAGTCGTCAAAATCAGCGAGCGGGAAGTGAAATTCTTGATGAAGAGGATTTATTTCAAGTCGCTTGAGCTTGCGGGCGGAATGGAAATTTTGCCTGAGCATATATATAAGTTCAGCAACCCTGAGGAATTTAACAAACGCATATCCGGCCCTGTGGGCAGCGGGCCGTATATTTTTGAAAAATGGGACGTCGGCAAGGAAATTGTCCTGAGACGCAACGAAAATTACTGGGGACACAAGCCGAAAATAAGAAAATTGGTTTATCGAATCATTACCAACGATACGGCGGCGGTGCAGTCCCTTCGGGCAGGGCAGATTGATTTTATGCGGCCTCTGCCGGACCAGTATGCGGAACTGGCCAAAAATGAGGAATTCACCAAACAAATCCGGTGCCTGTCGTATTGGCATCCTGCTGTCGGTTTTTTTTGGATAGGGTGGAACCAGGACAGGCCGTTTTTCAAAGACCGCCGTGTGCGGCTTGCTATGACGTATCTGATTGACAGGGAAATGATATGCAAGCATCTCCTGAGAAACCCGGAGGCGAAAGTGCCTACGGGGACGTTTTATATTTACGGCCGGCAGGGCGACCCGAACATCCAGCCGTGGCCTTATGACCCGCAAAAAGCGAAGCAATTGCTCGATGAGGCTGGCTGGATTGACCACGATGGGGACGGTATCCGCGATAAAGACGGTGTCCCATTTAAATTCAGTTATATGATTGGCAGCGGCGTCACGCTGCACGAGCAGATAGCGAAATTAGTCAAGGACGAGGCCGCAAAGGTGGGGATTGAAGTGAATCTCGACCCTTACGAATGGTCTATATTCAGTCAGCGGCTGTTAGACAGGCAGTTCGATGCGGTGAACCTGGCCTGGGGCGGGGCGGTGGAGGAAGACCCTTACCAGATATGGCACTCGTCTCAAATCGGCAACCGCGGTTCGAATTACGTGGGATTTAAAAATGCCGAGGCAGATGCGCTTATCGAGGAGGCCCGGCGGACGCTCGATGAAAACAAGCGAAATGAGCTTTATCACCGGTTTCACAGGATACTGCACGAGGAGCAGCCTTATACTTTCGTATATACCCGGCCTGAACAGCGGTTTCTCGACAAGCGGTTTGAAAACGCTATCGTTCATAAACTGGGTGTTAATACTCTTGAATGGTATGTACCGAGGGACAGGCAGAAGTATAAATGACCACGTATATCGTAAGACGATTATTGTTAATGATACCGACGCTGCTGGGGATAACGGTGATGGTTTTTGCCATCAGCAGGATTGCACCCGGCGACCCGGTGAGCCTGTCGATGGGGCCGGGCGGACAGTTGGATGCCGCCCGTGCGGCGGACGTCCGCAAGGCCAGGATGGCGCTATACGGGCTGGATAAGCCTGTTCCGGTCCAATATGCGAAGTGGCTTGGCCGCGTGGTAAGGCTCGATTTCGGGGACTCAATCAAACATCATCGGCCTGTTATCGACATTATAAAAGAAAGACTGCCTATTACTCTGACGTTGAACATAATCGCCTTTGTGCTGATATATACGATTTCGCTGCCGCTGGGTATTCTGGCGGCGGTGAAGCATAAGAAGCTTTTCGACCGTGCAAGCTCGGTGGTTCTTTTTATGCTGTGGTCGCTGCCCTCGATGTGGGTGGGACAGATGCTGATAGGGTATTTTTGCGGGCCGACGTTTAAGAGCTGGTTTCCGCCGGCAGGACTGAGCAGCAATTACGCGGAACAGTTGGCGTTTTTCCCCTGGCTGGCCGACAGGCTGTGGCATCTTGTGCTGCCGGTATTTTGCCTGACATACAGCGGCTTTGCATATCTGACAAAGCAGGTCAGGGCGGGGATGCTGGATAATCTTCGGGCCGATTACGTCAGGACTGCCCGCGCAAAGGGACTGTCAAACTGGGTCGTGATATTCAGGCACGCATTTCGCAACAGTATTATCCCGGTGATTACGATTGTGGCGACGCTGCTGCCGGCGATGCTCGGCGGGTCGGTGATTATAGAAAGCATATTCAGCGTTCCGGGGATGGGACTTCTGGCGTTCGAGGCGGTTACAACGCGGGATTATAACGTGGTTATGGCGGTGGCGACCATCGGCGGAGTTTTGAATCTAATCGGGCTTCTGCTGGGTGACATTGCTTATGCCGTTGTCGACCCGCGAATAAGTTTTGAGAGTGCCGAGTAAGAATTATGAATCAGCAGATGCAGAAAAAACCGGACTGGGGCGCCTCTTACGGAGAGCTTGTATGGCGCGAGTTCTTCAAAAACAGACTCAACGCAGCCTGCCTGGTTTTTATCGTGTTTCTTTTTGCGGTCGCCGTGCTGGCGCCGTTTCTTGCGAACGATAAGCCGTTCGTAATTCGTATCGATGGCCGACTGCATTTCCCGATTTTCGCCAGTCTAAGCGCAAGCGATTACAGCGTGTTTCTTGCGGCGATTGTCGGCCTGACGCAGTTGCTGCTGATACAGCGAAATCGAAGAAAGATTGAGCCGTCCATTCGCAGCGAAGTGCTGTGGCGGCAGGTAACTATAAGTATCGCGGTAATTTTAATCGGCACGGTATCGGCATTTATCTTTGTGCCGAGGAGACTCGATGCCACCGATTATAAATCGATGATTGCAGCGGGCAAGGCGAGTGGAGCGATATTTGCCCCTGTGCCTTACGGGTATGGCCGCACAGACCTTAAATCGCGGGAGCAGCCGCCAAACCGGGAGCATTGGCTGGGGACAGATGATGTCGGCTCGGACGTTCTGTGCAGGCTGATTCACGGCAGCAGAATATCGCTTTCGGTCGGTTTTGTGGCGGTCGGAATATCGAGCGTTATCGGGATTATTATCGGGGCGATTCTCGGGTATTTCGGGGGCGGTGTCGATTTTGCCGGGATGAGGATAGTCGAGATAATGATGGCTGTCCCCACGTTTTTCCTGATTATCACAATCGTGGCGTTTTTCCCGCGAAGCCTTCTGAATATTATGATAATCATCGGCATTACAAGCTGGACGGAGGACGCACGGTTTATCAGGGCGGAATTTTTCAGGCTGCGAAGACAGGATTTTGTGCGGGCGGCGGTTTCGCTGGGCCTGCCGCTTCGCAGCATTCTTTTCAGGCATATGCTGCCCAACGGCATAGCGCCGGTGCTGGTCAATGCGACGTTTGGCATTGCGGGGGCGATATTTATCGAGTCTGCGCTTAGTTTTCTCGGGTTCGGCGTTGCGCCGCCGACGCCGAGCTGGGGACAGATGCTGAGCCTCGGCGTCAGCACTACGGGAAGATTTCTCTGGTGGCTGACTTTGTTTCCCGGCCTTGCGATATTTTTTACGGTGCTGACATATAATCTTGTGGGTGAGGGACTGCGGGATGCGATTGACCCGCGTTTGAGGAAAGCGGAATGAGCGAAAACGGCGACTTACTGTCGATAGAACATTTAAGCGTGGAATTTTTCACCGAAGACGGCGCTGCAAAGGCGGTGCAGGATGTAAGCCTTAAAATCAGGAAAGGCAAGACCTTTGCGCTTGTCGGTGAGAGCGGCTGCGGCAAAAGCGTAACGGCGCTTTCGATTATGCGGCTTATTCCGGAGCCGCCGGGGAAAATTACATCGGGAAAAATAATTTTTAAAGGAAGCGACCTGCTGTCGCTGACCGAGAAACAGATGCGGCGGATACGCGGGGACAAGATTGCGATGGTTTTTCAGGAGCCGATGACGAGCCTGAACCCGGTTTATACCGTAGGCGAGCAGATAGTCGAGGCGATTGAGCTTCATCAGAAGAAAACCGCTGAGCAGGCCTGGGCCGATGCCGTTGAGATGCTCCAGAAAGTGGGTATCGCCGACCCGCAGCAGCGTGTCGTGGAATACCCGCATCAGATGTCGGGCGGGATGCGGCAGCGGGTTATGGTGGCGATGGCGATAAGCTGCAGGCCGGCCCTGCTGATAGCCGATGAACCGACGACCGCATTAGACGTAACTATTCAGGCGCAGATACTGGATTTGCTTGACCACCTGCAGAAAGAAATCGGGATGAGTATTTTGCTCATAACGCACGATTTGGGCATCGTGGCTGAACGAGCCGATAAGGTTGCGGTTATGTATGCATCGAGGATAGCGGAAGTTGCTGATTCGGACGCACTTTTTACAGAGCCGCTGCACCCGTATACGCAGGGACTTTTGAAATCGCTGCCCCGGCTGGGATTGTCGGTTAAACGTCTGCCTACGATTTCGGGTACAGTTCCCGACCCATTGCATTTTCCGACAGGCTGTAAGTTTCATCCCCGCTGCCCGATAGGCTGTGATGATAAGCGGTGTCAGACAGTCGAACCGGAGCTTCGGCAGGTCGGACAGGAACGCCACGTTGCCTGCTGGTACGCACCGGAATATGAAACAAATGTAGAATATAAAGAATATGAATCAAGATATGGCAGACACAAACAAATACCTGCTTAAAATTTATTGGTGGGGTAATGACCCCACCAAAGAATTTATATGACTGAAGAAAATAATAATCTGCTGAAGGTTGAGGACTTAAAGACCTACTTTGCCGTCAAAAAGGGTCTGCTGCGACGGACTGTTGGCTATCTTAAGGCGGTTGACGGCGTCAGTTTCAGTATACCCGCAGGACAAACGCTCGGCCTGGTCGGCGAAAGCGGCTGCGGAAAAACCACGGTCGCTATGAGCATAATTCGGCTGGTGCCGGCAACAGCGGGCAAAGTGGTTTTTGACCGGATGGACGTTCTGTCGGCGGATAAAAAACAACTGCGGAAACTTCACACAGAGGTCTCGATTATATTTCAGGACCCGTTCGGGTCGCTCAACCCGAGGATGACTATCGGCAATATTATCGGCGAGCCATTGAAGGTCCACAAGGGGATAACCGGCAGCGAGCTTACCGACCGGGTCGCGGCGCTGCTTTCGAGGGTTGGGCTGTCTGCGGAGCATATCAACCGTTATCCGCACGAATTTTCGGGCGGGCAGAGGCAGCGAATCGGCATTGCAAGGGCGCTTGTGCTGGGGCCGAAATTAGTTATATGCGATGAGCCTGTCAGCGCACTGGATGTCTCAATTCAGTCGCAGATTCTGAACCTGCTCAAAGACCTGCAGGATGAATTCGGATTGACCTTCCTGTTTATAGCACACAACCTGGCTGTTGTGGAGTTCTTCTGCGATGTTGTGGCGGTGATGTATATGGGCAGGATAGTTGAAAAGGCTGATTCCGAAGAGTTGTATCGTAATCCTTTGCATCCTTATACCAGGACACTTATGTCGGCGATTCCGCAGGTCGATGTTTCGGCCAGGCGTCAGCGAAGTGTGCCGAAAGGCGAGACGCCGAGCATTATGAATCCGCCTGCCGGCTGTGCGTTTCATCCGAGATGCCCTCTGGCAGATGCTACTTGTGAGAAGCAAACACCGGCGTTGAGGGAAACTGACGACCGAAAAGGGCATTTTGTGGCCTGCTGGAAATATCAGTAAAAAGACTCGACAGGAGCGGATAAGTTTGAGATAATGAACAAGGTTTTGAATGACAAAAAATAGTGACGTAATGAATGAAAAGAACGAGATAAAAATAAGCAGCGAAGGAAACATTGCCATAGTAAGTTTCAAAGCTGTTTCCATAAGTAATATTGAAAAGATAAAGGCTTTTGCCGAGGAGATACGAGGGTTTGTCGAAACAAGCCGTCCGCGGAGGTTGGTATTTGATTTTGCAGAGGTAAAGTTTTTTTCCTCCCAGACGCTGGGGATGCTTTTGGATATCCGGGCAAAACTGGCAGATTACGGCGGCGAGGTCGTAATAAGTGCGATAAACCCGCAGCTGCACAGGGTTTTTAAGATAACGAGTCTCGACAGAATTTTCAGGTTTTTTCCGGACAAGAATTGTGCCGTCAAGGCAATAAACGGAACTTGAGTCGTATTTGTATTGGAAGGAATCAGGATATGTACATTACATCACAATTTTCGATTTTTATGGTTAATAAGCCCGGCGTGTTGGCGCAGGTGCTCGGCGAGTTCGCCAGGGTCAAGGTCAACGTGGTGGCAATGACGGTTATGGATTCGGTCGAACACGGGGTTCTGCGGGTGGTTTTCGAGTCGCCGAAAAAAGCCAAGGAGGTATTGACCAACCTGAATATGCCGTATAACGAGACGGATGTTTTGTGCCTGAACCTGACCAATAAGTCCGGCGCTCTTGCGGCGGTGGCCGAGAAGCTGGCCAAGAACCATATAAATATTTCGTATGCATACTGTACCGCGGGGGCTAAGGGCGGGCGAACGACAGGCGTCCTGAAAGTCGCAGACGTAAGTAAGGCGATGAGGATTTTGCAGGAAGGCCAGCAGAATAAGAATGATAAACCCCAGGCAGCTTTGAGACGCCCACAAGGCTTCAGAAAGTAGTGTCGACCCTGAACCCTGCGTGGTTCAGGGTTATCTATCTACTCTGGCGGCGCCGCCTTTTAGAAGTTTTTCGACCTCTTTTAATGTCGCCATCGTGGTGTCGCCGGGCGTTGTCATCGCAAGGGCGCCGTGGGCAGCGCCGTAATTTACCGCTTCAGCAGGAGATTTGCCTTCCATAAGGGCGTAAACAAGCCCCGATGCGAAGCTGTCCCCGCCGCCGATACGGTCGTAAATCTCTAAGTCCGGCCGTAAAATGGCGTCATAAAATTTGCCGTCCGCATACAGCACAGCACCCCAGTCATTCACCGATGCGGTTTTGGCGTTGCGCAGTGTGGTTGCCACAACTTTGAGATTCGGGAAGGTCTTTACCGCCTCGGTAATCATCCTCTTGAAATTTGTCGGGTCGAGCGCCGAGTAACTTTCATCGAGTCCCTTGACCTCAAAGCCAAGCGCCGCCGTAAAATCCTCTTCGTTGCCAATCATAACATCGACATTGGAGGCGATAGTGCGATTGACCTTTCTCGCTCTTTCCGTGCCGCCGATGTCCTTCCAGAGTGACGCCCGGAAATTCAGGTCATAAGAGACAATCGTGCCGTATTTTTTCGCAGTAGTAACGGCTTCGATAATAGCATCCGGCGTTGTTTCCGACAGCGCTGCAAAAATTCCGCCGGTATGAAACCACCTGATGCCGTCCTGCCCGAAGATTTTTTCCCAGTTAAAGTCGCCTTTTTTTATTTGCGAAGCGGCGCTGTTTGCCCTGTCGGAGCAGCCGACCGCCGCCCGAGCGCCGAACCCTTTTTCAGTGAAGTTCAAACCGACCCTCGATTTTCTGCCGATGCCGTCGAATGGCACCCATTTTACGTATTCCATATTTACGCCGCCCTGTAAGATGAGGTCTTCCAGCAGTCTGCCGACAGCGTTATCGACAATGGCCGTTGCCACCGCTGCGTCTTTTCCGAAGCAGCGTTTCAGGCCTCTTGCGACGTTGTATTCGCCGCCGCCCTCCCAGACGCGGAAATGCCTTGTGGTATGGATTCGCTCATCGCCCGGGTCGAGCCGAATCATAATCTCACCCAGCGAAAGTATGTCGTATTTGCACTTTGACTTCGGTTTTACATCCAGAACAGCCATTTTTGTGCCTCCGGTTTAACCGTAAATTTTTCCTTCCCTGTAATCCTGCCAGGCAGGCTCAAAGGCTTTTCTGTCGGTCGGCATAGGTCTGACAGGAATATTTTTGACTGCGAACAAATCCTGTGACTTCGGGTCATACCAAATCCGCACAATCGAATTTCTCAAATCCTTGTTTTCAGGTTTGAATCGCAGCGGCTTGCCGGTGGCCTTGTCAATCACATCAGGATGAATCTCGATGCCGTCCTCAGCGAGGACAAGATGTGAGCCTCGTGAGCCGCTGCCCTGTTCGAGCAGTGTAACGATGGCCTTTAGATAGCCGACGCTTGCCAGAGCGAGATGGCGTGCCTGCACAGCGGTAATCAGGTCTTTCGGGCCGGCCAATTTGAAGCCGTTATTGCAGATGCTGTTGCAGAGTTTGACCGCATCGGCCAGGGCGGCCTTGGCGCTTTCGAGCCTCCTTATGTGTCCCCCGAAAGTCGTCATTCTGTGCTGGATTTCTTTTATCACATCGTCAGGCGTGCGTCTGCCTTTTGAGGCGGTGATTTTGTTGAGGCTGTCGATGCAGTTTGCCAGTTGCTCGCTGATAACGGATTCGCTGTCCTTGTAATCGGGGACATCTGCGCCGTAGGCATTGGCGATGTATTCTGCCGCCCGCAGGCCGCCCGTCTGGCCTGAGTTCAGCGCCGACCCGCCGGGCCGCTTTACGCCGTGAGTGCCTGCCATTTCACCGATTACGAACGTGTGCGGAATGCTTGACTGCCACCACCTGTTTACGCCGAACCCGCCGTTATTATGCTGAGAGCAGACTGATATTTCGAGCGGCTCGGTATACAAATCGATGCCATTTTCCTTGTATATGTCAATGGCCAGCGGGTTCATATGAGCAAGCCTTTCTATCGGCGTCTTCTGCAAAGCGCCGGTCTTTTGCAGATACGTCAGCGCTTCCGGCTCAAGGTCGTTTAGCTCAAACGGCTTCATTGATGACCCCGCCGCGGGGTTTTTCTTGAAGTCCATAAAGACCCTTCTGCCTTTTTGGTTTTCGTTGAATACCAGTATGTCAACCAGCGACGATTGCAGGTTTTCGATTCGCTGCGGGTCGAACGGCCACTGGTAGCCCTTCAGGAAAATGTCGGTCGCCATCTTGCTCATCGTGGGGAAGAATTTTGTCAGAAATTCCTGCTCGTCTTTGCCCTTTGCATCGGTGCTGAATATACGCGGGATGACCTGCATATAAGTGCCGGAGACGTTCCAGCGGAATTTTGTGCTTGCCAGCCCGAACTGCGATTCGGTGAGGTTCTCCCCCGCCAGTCCCGCCTCGAATGCAAGGCCGTGAATGCCAATCTGACCCTGCGGATAGACGCTGGTCTCATACAATGCGCCCGGCCCGCCGGCAGCGAGGACCACGTTCGCCGCCAGGTAAACATTTATGGAATATTTTGACTTACTGACGGCTTTATTGTCTACGGCCACAACGCCGATGATTCGTTTTGAGCTGCCCTCGCCGGCGGTAAGCAGCTTAACCATTTCCTGGTTGTCGAATATGGCGATGCCGTATCTTTCGACCTGCGCCTGTAGACACTGGCTCATAAATCTGCTGGTCTTTGGTCCTGCCGAGGTCGCCCGCTCATAAGGGTCGTGGTCGGTCTTGTAGCCGATATAGCTTCCCATCGGGTCGTGCGGGAAGGGGACGCCTGCCTGGACAAGATGATAAAACTCGCGCAGCGAGCCGATGGCCTCATCCAGAGTCAAATCGCCGTGCGCACAGCCGGCGGCGGTAAGACTCTTGGCAAATTCCTCGGCGCTGTCGGCCACGTTCGGGCTTGTCCCCATCTTGTAATAAGTCTGCTTGTCCGAGCCGCTCATTCGCGATGCACCAAGACCCAGCCCCGCGGTTATCACGGCAATTTTATTCTGTGCGTTCTTGACGCCTTTCTGGCTCATAAATTCGTAAAGATGCACGGCGCAGTTCATACCCGCCGCACCGGCGCCTATGATAATAGTGCTGTAATTGTAAATTTTGACCGGCTTCCTGTTGATTTTTTTGGTTTTCATAATTTTGCTTCCTGTTTTAAGACCGCAGATTAAAGTTTCTTTTCGTAACCTGACTTATTTGCTCGACGGTGGCCTTTGTAAAATCGATGCTCGGCCATTTCGCCGCACGCGCAGTGTCAATCATTTGTTTTATCTTTTTGAATTCCTCTGCCAATAGATTGTAATTCTGCTCATCGATGATTTTCTTCATAACAGCCTTGTCAATCATACTGAACGACCCGCCCAGCGCCAGTATGCCCGCATCGACATACGTGGGTATATTGCCCGCATTGGTGCCGCCTGTCGGGATAAGCGATATGGTCTTGTGAATGGCCGGGTCGACCGCCTTTACGAACTCCGGCCCGCCCAGCTCCTTCGCAGGAAACACCTTGCAGAAGTTTGCGCCTTTCGAGAACTGGTCGAGAATCTCGCTTACCGTCCCGCAGCCGGGTATTATCGGCATCCTGCCCGCATATTTTTTGTATGTCGCATCGCTGAAATTCGCCGCCGAAACAATATAGCTTACCCCCGCATCAACAACCTCCTCGACCGTCGGCAGCGGGTCGCCTGCATTGGCCTTGTTGTAAATCTTCAGCATCCCCCAGTCAATCATACTCGCCGCCCCCGCCGCAAAGTCCGGCAGCTCCTTGCGAAGCCTCTGCATTTTCTCCAGCGGTTTTTTTATCCGGCAGGTTACTTCCATATTATTTATCCCCGCCTTGATAAGCGATTCAGCGGTTTTAACGATATCAAGCTTGTCCTCGTTAAAAACCAGGATTAAACTATCCCGCAGGATAGTCGTGAGCGTGCTTTTAATATCCATTTCTATCTCCTTCTTATAGTCTTCTTAAATGGAATCCGCCGTCGACGTTAATCACTTGTCCCGTGCAAAAATCGAGCCTGCCCTCCGCAATAGCGCCGACCGCTCTTGCAACGTCTTCCGGCTGTCCCCATCGCTTTATAGGCGTCAGCCCCTCGCCGATAAGTTTGGTATATTTTTCCTTCACTACCGCCGTCATATCGGTCTCGATAATCCCCGGCCGAACCTCAAAAACGCCGATGCCGAACTCAGAGAGTCTGTCGGCGTAAAGCATCGTCATCATACTTATCCCCGCCTTGCTCACGCAGTATTCGCCGCGTGCCGGGCTGCTGGTATACGCCGAAATCGAACTGGTATTAACTATCCGGTAGTTTCTGTCGGGATGCGCCTTCTTCTGCTCAATCATCCAGTTGGCGACTTTTTGAGTCAGGAAATACGGCCCCCGCAGGTTAATGTTTAGCACTCTGTCGAAACTCTCTTCCGTTGCTTCGAGAAGGTCGAGCCTCTTTGACGGCGCTACGCCGGCGTTGTTCATATGGAAGTCGCATCTGCCGAACTTGCTCTTGGCCAAATCGACAAGTTTGGTCCTGTCCTGTGCGTTGCTCACGTCGATACGCAGCACCTCGCATTTGGCGCCGAGCGCCTTTATGTCTTTTTGGGTTTGAAGCCCCTTGCTTTCATCCGGTTTGCCGTCTGCGGTAAAATCAAAATGACCGATTACAATATCATAACCGAGCTTTGCCAGTTCCAGTGCGATTCCTCTTCCGATACCCCTGCTGCCCCCGGTAACTATTGCTACAGGTCTGTCTGCCATTTCTCACCTCCTGTTGAAATTAAATTTTTAACCCTTAAGGAATTTGTTTATTTCGTCCGCCGCCTTCATTCCGTCTGCGACGGCAGTGACTACCATAAGTCCGCCGTTGATGATGTCCCCGCCTGCAAAAACGCCCGCTCTGCTGGTGGCTAAGCTGCCCCGCTTTACCGCAACGAGGTTCTTTTTGTTTAGTTCCACGCCCGGCAGGATGTCCTTGAGATTGTCCGGCGCCTTTTGTCCAATCGCCTCGATAATCACGTCTACCTCGACTTCGAGATTGGCGCCCGCAATTTCTATCGGCGCACGGAAGCCGTTTTCATCAGGCTCCGCCAGATTGACGTGCGTCGCCTTGACCGCCTTTACCCGGCCGTCATTAACAACGTACCCTTTCGGCATAAACTGGTTCATAAACGACACATCTTCGGTCAGCGTATGCTGCCGCTCGTGCATCCAGGCCGGCATAGTTATAAACGACTCGAAGCAAATCATATAAACGCTCGCTGCTCCCTGCTCTTTCGCTGCATTCGCCACGTCCATTCCCGTATTGCCCCCGCCGATAACGGCGACCCGTTTGCCCGCCACGTTTACATCGCGCCCGTGCTTGAGTGCTCCGAGAAATTCCAGTGCGCCCCACAATCCTTTTGGCTTGCCGTCAAGGTGCAGCGTCTTCGATTCCGGCAGTCCCATCGCAATAAACGCACAATCGAAGCCCTGCTTCATCACCTTGTCTAAATTAAACCCGGCATCAACCGCCTTGCCGAGTTCTAATTTGAGATTTGTCTGGGGAGCATCGCTGAATACGGCCTTTAGCTCATTATCGAGCGAATAGGCCTGCTTGTTCATTGCAATCACGCTCTTGACTATGCCGCCGAGTTCCTTGTTCTTGTCGAATATGGTGACACTGTGGCCGCTCTCGACCAATTTCACCGCACAGGACAGGCCGCAGGGCCCCGCCCCGATTACCGCCGCCTTCTTGCCCGTTAATTTCTTCGGTACCCGGATTTTCGACCACCCGTTCTTGTTCGCCTGCACCGCAAGATGTCTTTGAATGGCCGCTATCGGCATCGGCGCATCCCCGATGAAATTCTGCAAACAGCTTTTTTCGCACAACTGCTCAACCGGGCATAACCACGAGCAAATCTCCGGCAGCACATTCGCCTCTCTGATGACCTCGTATGCCCCCTTTTCATCGCCCTCAAGGAACAGCTTGATAAACTTCGGTATATTTATGCCCGCCGGGCACGCCCTCTTGCAGGTCGCATCGCCGCACTCTCGGCACGCATCGCCTAACCGCAGCAGGTTCAGCCTGTCCCGCAGTCGGCCCTGCTCGTAAATCGGTCCGTATACCTTCGTGTCACGCACAACGCAGCCGGTCATCCCGCTGTCACGCATAATCTGCGTGCAGGCGCTGCACCCGATGCAGGTCTTTTCCGGGTCCATTCTGCCTTTTTTAACGATATCGTGCGGGAAATCAGGATACGCAAAAGACATCCTGCCCGCCCCGACAATCGTAACCATACCGTTCTTCTTGCTCGCCGCCCCCACGTAAGGCAGCATTGACCGCAGCCAGCTATAACCCGTCCCGACAAGCGCCATATTCGGAAACGCCTTTTGAATCTTGCCGGTAATCGTCAATATCCTGTGCAGTCCAATCAGCGGATGTTCCGGCTCCTCGTATACGCCCAGAATCGGCTCGTTAAACGGCCTTCCGATATGCGGGTTGTAATACGGATTCCCTATGGTCGTATTCATAATCTTTACGCCGCGCTGCTCTAACAGTTTGATTAGCTTCTTCGGCTCAGTGAAATCCGGCTTGGTATAATCGTCTTTATCCACCCCCCAGCCGTATGGATACGGTATCGCATCATACATCGGGAATCGGGTCGTAATAATTTTATCCTCGCCGACCCTGTCGCGGATTTTGTCCATAATATCCAGCAGAATTCGCGTGCGGTTCTCGAACGACCCGCCGTATTTGCCCTTCCGCCCGAAACACGCGAATATCTCGTTAATCAGATACCCGTGACAGGACTTTATATCGACCGCATCGAACCCCGCCGCGAAAGCCACTTCCGCTGCTTCCACGTATGCCAATTGCAGCGCATCTAAATACTCATCGGTAACAATCGGATAATCCGCAGCAAGGTTTTTCTTCGCCTTGCGGTTCGGCGGGAACTGCGGCACCATCACATCCCTATATGGGTCGTGCTGCGGTATCATCGGCTCAGGCACACCCTTCGGCTTCGAGTACCTTCCCGAATGTGTCAACTGCGCCACGATAATCGGCTGATGATTGGGGCCGTATCGCAGCCTCACCGCCTCGCGCATCTGCTTTATCATTGCAGCAAATACGTCCTTGCTCTTTTTATTGAGCCATAATTGTCGCGGGTTGGCCCTGCCTTCCGGCACAACCGCAATCGCCTCGCTCCAGATAACGCCCGCACCGCCGGCTGCGAACCGCCTGTATCGCCGCAGCGTTAATGGCCCGGGCCGGCCCTCCGAATCACCGTCGCAGCCCTCCATCGCCTGCGTCGCAAGCGAATTCGGCGCCGTCAGCTTCCCAACCTGCACCGGCTGGGCTAAAATTGAGACATCATCACTAGTTTCGATTTTGACCCCCAGCGAACGTGCCAGTTTCTTCAACTGCTCCACGTTGCTTAACTCAAAATCCCATGCATTTTCCTTTTTTGGTCTTATTATTATCGTTTCCATAGACCGGTGTTTTTAACAAAAAACTCGCCCTGCGTCAATAACAACTTTACAACAAATCTCATTCACCCGCAAAAACCCAAAAACCCGCTTATCACTACTGATACGCCCGTTTCCGCTAATTTCCCAGTGGCACAGCCAGGGTGGCCGTGCCACGTTGCGAATGTATTGTTACCTGCTTTCCTGACGTGCATCCATTGGCAATAAGTCAACGGGAAAACAGGTTGCAAAATTCTGCAAATTAGGTTATTCTCTAACGGCCTCAGTGCAAGCCGGCTGAGTGGCGGAATGGCAGACGCTGGGGACTTAAAATCCCCTGCCCTTACGGGCGTATGGGTTCGACTCCCATCTCGGCCACTGTTTTTAATTCCTAAAGGCTCTTTTTCAGGCGATTGTGCGAAATACCGGAGAAAAATATGGCAGAAAAAACGCCTAAACTTGTAGATGTCAGAGAACCGAACCTTTTTCGGGAGATGTTTCCGTATTCCGAATTCCCGAAGGTTATATTTGACAATAAGCCGGTTGCGTTCAACATCCCCGATGAAATCTGGATAACCGACACCACTTTCCGCGACGGCCAGCAGGCCCGCCCGCCTTATAAGCCTGAGCAGGTCCTGCGGATATACGATTTGCTTCATCAGATAGACGGCGGAACAGGCCTGATTCGGCAGTGCGAGTTCTTTTTATATTCGAATCGCGACCGAAAGGCGGTCGAGCTGTGCAAGGAACGCGGCTATAAATACCCCGAAATCACAGGCTGGATTAGGGCTGTTGCCGCTGATTTCAAGCTGGTCTCGCAAATGGGACTTGCGGAAACAGGCATCCTGACCTCGGCGAGCGACTATCACATATTCCTCAAGCTGCGCAAGACCCGCGCACAGGCGATAAACTCCTATCTCGACATCGCCAAAGCCGCCCTCGATACCGGCGTCATCCCCCGATGTCACCTTGAGGACGTAACACGGGCTGATTACGATGGTTTCATCCTGCCGTTCGCCGCCGAATTGCTAAAGCTCTCTAATCAGTATAACAAGCCGGTCAAGATTCGGCTTTGCGATACGCTGGGTTTCGGCCTGCCCTGGCCGGAATCGGCGCTGCCCCGCAGCGTCCCGAAACTTATCGCAGGATTGCGCCAGATTGGCTTCCCGCCCGAATACCTCGAATGGCACGGCCACAACGACCTCCATAAAGTGCAGGTAAATGCCGCCGTGGCGTGGATGTATGGCTGCTGTGCCGCCAACAGCTCTATATTCGGCGTAGGCGAGCGGACAGGAAACCCGCCGCTGGAGGCGATGGTCATCGAACACGCCCAGTTAAGGGGAATGACCAAAGGCGTCGATTATTCGGCGATAACCGAACTGGCCGAATATGCGAGAAAAGAGCTGGGCTTTGAGATTCCGCCCAACTACCCGCTGGCCGGAAGGGACTTTAACGTTACGCGGGCAGGCATTCACGCCGACGGCCTGTTGAAAGATGAGGAGATTTACAACTGCTTCGATACGAATAAGCTGCTTAATCGGCCTGTCGGTGTGGCTATTACCGACAAAAGCGGCGCAGCAGGCATAAAGCACTGGATAGAGTCCAACTTCCGGATAGAAATCTCGAAACACGATGCCCGTGTGGCCGCCATAACGGACAAAATAGATGTCGAATATGCCGCCGACCGCGCTTCAGCCATATCCGATGATGAAATGTTCGCCTGGGTCCGCGAAGTCTTCGGCGATGACCTGCCCCCGCCAAGATAAACATTGGTATCGTGCATTATGCCTGACCAGATGCCGGATACAAAACGCAATGTGCCGAGAAGGATTAAGGCGGTGCTTTTCGACCTCGGCGAGACCCTTCTTAATTTCGGCAAAATAAATACAAGAAAGCTTTTTCGCCAAAGCGCCGCACTGACCTACGAATTCCTGCAGCGACTCGGCCAGCCGGTCGGCAACTTTACCATTTACCGCCTGCATAGTATGTTTGCGGTGGAGATAAGACGCCTGCTCTCGAACCTGACCGGAAGGGACTTCGATGCACTGTCGCTGTTGAAAAAAATCGGCGACAGAAAGGGTTTTAAGCTCAGCGAAGACCAGTGGCGGGAGCTGGGCTGGCTTTGGTATCAGCCGCTGAGCAACCTTGCACGGATTGAGCCGAAAATAAAAGAGACGCTTGTCTCGCTGAAGGAGATGGGGCTTCGGCTCGGAATAGTCTCCAACACCTTTGTAAGCGCAAGCTCTCTCGACAGGCATCTCAAACAATTAGGCATACTGGATTTTTTTGCATTCAGGTTTTATTCCTACCAGTTCGATTTTCGTAAGCCCAACGTCCGCCTTTTTGAAATCGCCGCCGACCGGATAGGAGAACCGCCGGAAAACATACTTTTTGTCGGAGACCGCATCGACAAGGACATCAAGCCCGCCTTAAAAGTCAATATGACCGCCGTGCTGAAGAGCGCATACACCAATATCGGCAGGAAAACTCCCGCCGGCGTCCAAAAGATAAACCGGCTCAGTGAGCTGCCCGCCCTGATAAAAAAAATCAACGAAATTGGCGAATAGCCTCACTTTTGAGCCTGGCCTCCTGTTTATATCTTCTTGCCGGACAGGCACTTATGGCCAAGATAGACAGGATAAAAAAATTTTTGAAAATTTTGCAAAAAAATGCTTGTAAAAAGGCGTCTGTGAGGGTTATAATAACAATAGAATTTCATAGTCCTTTTCTTCTTATAAAGTCTTGGTTTCTGAGACAGTGAGATTCTTATAAGTTTGCAGTCTATTTGCTAATTTTAGAAGCTGTCTCAATAAAAGCCGGAGTCATCTGACTCCGGCTTTTTTATTCTTAAAACTTATAACAATACCAACTGTCGCCCTGTGTCATTCCCGCGCAAGGCCTGCCTTGAACGAAGTCGAATGGGCGGGAATCCAGTTACGATTTTACGCATTCCGTTTAGCGGTCGCCGGCCTGGCCTTCGTAGCCGCTCCCGCCCTCCGTAGCAAGACTATTGCGAAGGACGGGTCGACGAAGTAGGCAACGGCGACCTTACCTGCTCTCGAGACCTTATCACAAGTCCCCGCAAATATGAGTTTTCGGACACTACGACCTTCCAAAGAAATTATTTTCGCAGACATGAATTTTTGAATACTACGCACCATTACTTGCCAAAGAAAGGTGTTAGTTCATCTGGTTCACCAAATAAGTTTACTAAGTCTTCGTATGACAATGGTAATTGATATCTTTTCGTCTTAGAACCATCCCAAAGGGCATCTATTCCAGGATAATTACATATCATAATTAAATTCCTATCTTTCATAAAAAAACCGCATCCAGCAAATTCATATTCGATTAACAAATCTGGCCCATACTGATCTCCCTGCCTTTCCGCAATCCATCTCGCTTTTTTCCCCTCCAACCATTCCCAATTAACAGCCGTTGGAGATATTATGTCACCATTTTTCAATTCAAGAAAAACATTCAATGAATCGATGTCTTTAAGAGGTTGTTTTGGTGACCCTATTTGTAAGTACTGATAACTGATCTCGTTCGATAAAATATTACTTTTGTACCCATAGATAGTGACAGGGCCTTTTTTGTATTCTTTACCTACATACATATTGCCACACCCGCACTGGGCAAGACACATCAAGGTCAACGTCCAAAATACTGTTAATCGTCCCATTCTTCTTCTTGTCCTTTACAATGTAACTCTTTTGCTTTTTTCCACAGTTTTTGTAGGGTGGGGTCATAACCCCACCAATTCCCTTGTCACGCCGCATCACCAGTTTATCGCTCGCCGGTTCAGCCTTCGCAGCCGCTTGTTGCTCTGCGTAGCACAGGTCGGCGAAGAATAAAACGAAAGCGGAACACCTATTATTTTAATCTTTCCTTTTCCCTTTGCACATCAATTTTGTCTTCTCTGCGTAATCAGCGAAATCTGTGATTAAAAAACAAAATTTATACAGTGTTAATCCTGTGTTAATCCGTGTCTAAAAAAACCGTGTAAATCAGTGTCTGAATCAGTCGTTGATTCAAATCGACAATCGACATTTGGCAATCGACAATCTTCCAGTCCCCTCTGTGGCTCATTTTTCAATCAAAAACGCAGGGAGGTAATTAAAAAAATCCCAAAATCGTAAAAAAATTTCAAATCCCCTTACCCCTTATTTCACAATAACTTAAGATTTCTCTGTGTCTTCTGTGCTCTCTGTGGCTAACATTTTTTTCGAATCAAACACGCATCTCCGCCCAATTATAGAGGGATTCTATGTCCCGATGTTGTATGAAACAAAATTTAATGAAAATAAAAACTTGTCCGCCGCTCCGTTTGGCGGAAAATTTGTGAAATTTATCCGCCGCAGGTGGAATCTGCGTTAATCTGCGGTTAATTTTGAATATAACTAATTATGAAACAAGAGCTTAAAACAAAATCAATTATTCTCAACTGGTTTCTTCTGATGCACTTTGGCATACATCTGAAGTGCTTCTGAATCACTTAGAGTGTGTTCTGATTACAACTGATTACAACTGATAACAACTGGTAACAACTGATGACATCTGATAACAGCAATAGATTCTTCTCCCATCGTTAAATTTTACCCACATTACCAAATCGCCATAAAAATCTGCTGCAGGAAACCCGTTAATTTTTGAACTTTTCTCGTTCTTTTTGACACGTTTTTTGCGGTTTTCGGGCTGTTTTTCGCATAAATATCGGCCTTTTACACCTCTATTACTCAAGAAAAACATCCCAAAAGACCGAAAAAATATAAGAATAGGCAAAAAAATTTAATAGCAGAGGCAAAAACTATGGAAGAAACTGTAAAAGATAACGTTTTACAGGATGAAGGCGCTACTTTGCTGCTCAATCGGCCCCTTGTGCCGATTGATGAATACGCCGACCGCGAAAGCGTATCTACTGGCCTTATAGAGGAATGCGGCAGGCTGGGCGTCATTCAACTGCGACGATATAAAGGCAAAACGTTTGTTGTCGATGTGCCGCTGTCGTATCCCTACACATCGCAGACAGCGGCGGAGCAGGACCAGCCGGACGATAAAACAGTCCTGCTGCAAAAAGCATCTGAATTAGTCAAAAAGCATATCCCGCCTGAACCGCCGCCAAAGCCGGCACGGAAAACCGGCCCCAGTAAACCGGGCTTGGCTCAGCAACATACGAAAAGGCTGCTTGAGGTCGGCAATAAGCCGCCGGCGGCAGATGAGGAAATCGCCGATATTCAGGAGCCTTCCGATGATTTGTTTGATTTACAAAACACAGAGCCTTTCGAGATTGGCGAGGATATTCTTGAGCTTATAGATGAATCTGAGCCGGCAAAAGAAGCGTCTCAGCCGGCTGCGATATCTCATCCGGCAGCAGCAGTTGCGGCAGTGCAGGGTGTGAATGAGCGGTTCTGGCGGATGGCTGCGGTGATTTTCTTTGCAGCTCTTCTGGTGGCTACATTTACCAGCTTCTGGTTTTATGCGGGCAGGCAGGCACAGATTGATAAGGTTGAGCAGGCATATAAAAGCACAAATAACGTGTTTAGCGCATTTGCGGAGTCGAGCAAGCAGGCCAAGCAGATGCAAAACGAGCTTGACAACGCCAGAGGAGAAAAAGAGCGTTTGACGAGTATGCTGGAGCGGTCGAGAGAAGAGGTCGACCGTATGCAGGATGAGCTGAACAACTCGAAGATAGAGGTAAAGGCTGTCCGCAGCGAGCTTAGCGATGCAAGGCGAAATCTTGAGACCCTGCAAAGGAACAATTCGGAGGCGGTGGAACAGTTGAACGAGGAAATCCAGAATCTGGCGACCCGGCTGGCGGAACTTACCAAACACACTAGAATACCGCCGGCACCTAAGCCGGTCAGCCCAGTCAGCCCGGACGATTCGGGCATCCCCGGGATTTTGAACCAGTAAAAAACGTTTGGGGGCAAAAGACGGCGTTTTCGTCAATCGCATTCTCTAGGCATACAAAACCCCTGTGGCGCAGGGGCTATTTTTTACTTTCTGTCCAGAGCCAGATAGCCAATACGGCGGTGACTATGAAGGCTGGAATGCTCGGCCACATCGGCAACTCAACGGCATTGGCTGTTATTTTCACCTGAAAGAGCAGCCTTAACAGGTGCGCTATCGAAACAAGGGACAAAAGTATTACTGCGATAGTAGTGGCTGGTTTCATAAACGTTCTCCTTTCTTCCCAAAATTGCCCGACACAAATCGGCAGGTGTTTACCGGAGAATAGTATAGTTTCATTAAAATACGGCTGTTTGGCAAGCAGAATTTCGATTGATTTGGGCCGAATTGACGGCGACTGCCTCTATAGAACAGGCTGAACATAAATTGTGTAAATGTTCTGCCAAAGCCGGTTCGGATTATATTTTTTCGGAAGTTTTTAAATCTCTTGAAAAATCGGCAAAATCGGTGTAATTTAACTGCCGGCTACTGGGGAATAGTGTAATGGTAGCACAACTGACTCTGGATCAGTTAGTCAAGGTCCGAATCCTTGTTCCCCAGTTTTATTCTGCCGACGGCAGAATAAAACAGAGCAATTGAAAATTGAACAATAGAGCAATAGAACGGGGAAATTTTCAATTGCGGTCTATTTTCTATTGCTCAATTGTTCAGGAGATGATTGTTGCCGTTCTTGTTTGAAAATCTTGAGGTTTATCAGAAAGCAGTTGATTTTGCCGAAGAAATCGGCAATCTCACGGAAAGTTTTCCCAAAGGCAACTATTACCTTGCAGACCAAATAAACAGAGCGGCCTTATCCGTTGCCGCCAACATTGCCGAGGGAAACGGCAGGTATCATAAAGCCGACCGAAAAAACTTTTTCAGAATTTCAAGGGGCTCCGCATTCGAATGTGTTCCAATTCTTGAGCTATGCAAGCGAAAAAGTTTAATCGAAGACGAAAAGGCCACAACTCTGAAAGAAAATCTGGATGAAATATGTAAAATGTTATCCGGTCTTATGAATTATTGATAATCAGCGTTGACAATCAGTCGGGTTATTTTTTTCTGCCGAGAAAACCGACAAGATTCTATTCGGCCTGTACCGGCAGGCGTGGTAAATTATCTACTGAAGCCCGCAAGCTTGCCAATGGTTGGCGATTCATTTTGCCCCCGTATTACCCAGTTGCCCTTTTGTGAGACATTTCCTGATAAACAGGAAAAGGCTGTTCTGTTGTTGTCAGGTAACATAGACAAGTTTTTCTGCCGGATTGTTACTTTAGGGGGACAATGGCAGGTCTTATAAGAATTTTTTTAATCACAGTGACATACACCTGTCACAGCAGCAGAGATTACCGTAATAAAATTATTTAAAGCTGCCGATAGTTTTTTTGGATACGGCTAAATGCCACCTTGCCGTTCAAAACTTCAGCCGTGCCGACCCTATATGCGGGGGGGCGGCACGGCTGGAATTTTTTAAACCCCCGGCAGAACCCACCAGAAACGGACAGGCAGGGGGCTGAATATTTCCGCTGCTGCCTGTCACCGGATGCTCACTCAATCTGCTTTCTGTAAAGTCTTGTTTCCAGCGCCTTCTGCCAGCCTGTCCAGTTCGAATCGCCGGCCTCGTTGTCAATCGCCGATGTTACCTGGTTTATCTTGGCGTCCAAATCGTCGATGTAATTGACCATAAAAGCCTCTGCTGTTGCGGGCAGTTTTGGCGAGCCGAATTCGTATTGGCCGTGATGCGCCAGAACGATGTGTCCCAGGGCATCCAGAATGGGCTTGTCGATTATCACACCGCGGGCGGCAAGGGCGTCGGCTTTTTTGTTTATCATAAGCAGGCTCTCGGCGATATGGCCTATTAGTTGTCCCGAATCGGTGTAGGAAAAGGCCATATCGGAAGTAATCTCTTCAGTTTTTCCGATGTCGTGGAGGAAGATGCCTGCCAGGACCAAATCGGGCTGCACATCAGGATAGAGCGGCAGTATGGCGACGGCCACATTGAGCATATTGTGGGTATGTTCCAGCAGGCCGCCGAGAAAGCTGTGGTGCAGTTTTATTGCGGCGGGCGAATTGCAGAATTTTTTCATCAGGTCGGCATCGGCCAAAAATTCTCCGACAAGTGTTTTTAACTGCTGATTTTTTATCCCGCCGACGATTTTTTTGACCTCATCGAACATCTTGTTCACATCTTTGTCGGTCCGCGCCAGAAAATCGTCGATGCTGACCTTACTCGCATCAATGACGCGTATGTTATTTATGACGATTTGCAGATTGCTCTGGTAAAGTTCGCTTCTGCCCTGGACGTGGACAAAGCCGGGCTTCGGCAAAGCGTTGTAGGTTGCCTCGGTTGCCTGCCACATCCTGCCGTTTAGCTGGCCGGTGCGGTCGCAAAGATACATCGCAATATACAAATCGCCCCGCGTTGTGCTTCGCAGAATTGGCTCTTTGACTATATAAACATCGTCAATAGTTTCGCCCGGCCCAATCTGGTTAATGAACTTATGCGCCATAATTTACTCCCTATCGCCACTTTTTATGGTTAAGGCATAATCATATTGCCAAACCGGCCTTTGCACAAGCAGATTCACCCGGAGCGAACCAAAACAATTACTGAAGCAGACTTAATCTTGCAAGCATCGCTGTTTTCGGTTATAAAACCACACAATGAACAGTGAACAATGAACTATAAACTTTTACGAGACATAAATTATGCGATACAGCAAAATGTTGATACCGACGGTGAAGGAAGTGCCGGCTGATGCTGAAATCCTCAGCCATAAGCTGATGCTGCGGGCGGGGCTGATGAGGAAGCTGGCCAGCGGCACTTATACATATCTGCCATTGGGCTGGCGAAGTCTGCTAAAGGTGATAAACATCGTCCGGCAGGAAATGAACCGCAGCGGCGCACAGGAAATCCTGATGCCCGCCGTTCAGCCGCTCGAATTATGGCAGCAGACAGGCCGCGACGTCGATTACGGCCCGACTATGGCAAAATTTGAAGACCGCCACGGGCGATTGAACGTTCTGGCGCCGACTGCTGAAGAGGTCGTTACCAGTCTGGCCGCCGGCGAGATAAACTCATACAAGCAGTTGCCGATGAACATCTACCAAATCAGTTTCAAGTTTCGCGATGAGTTTCGGCCTCGCTTCGGTGTGCTGCGCAGCCGGGAGTTCATTATGAAGGACGCCTATAGTTTTCACGCCACGCCGGAAAGCCTCGATAAAACCTACAAAATTATGTATGACACATATTGCCGAATATTCAAACGTTGCGGCCTCGATTATGTAATAGTCGAGGCCGAGTCCGGCGAGATGGGCGGCTCAGGCTCGCACCAGTTCACAATACCCTGCGAATCCGGCGAGGACATAATCGTTTATACCGAGGACGGCTCGTATGCGGCGAATATCGAAAAGGCCGGTGTCGACCCACTGCCGAAAGAAAAGCCGGCAGCCAACGTCCCGCCGATGCAGGATGTTCATACGCCAAATGTAGGCAGTATCGAGGCGGTCTGCGCATTTCTAAAAACCCAGCCGAAAGATATGATTAAGACGCTGATATTCAGCGCCGGCGGCGACACAATTGCCGCTCTTGTCAGGGGCGATTTTGAATTAAATCCTGAAAAACTTACGCAGGCACTGAGCGGAAAACACGCTGAACTTGCCGATGAGGCGACCATAGAAAAAGTTACCACCGCAAAGGTGGGGTTTGCCGGGCCGATGGGATTGGCAAACAAGATTTCACAAATGGTTATAGACCACTCGGTTGCGGCGATGGCGGTCGGCGTTACCGGCGCTAACAAGACCGATTATCATACGAAAAATGTTGTCCCCGGCAGGGATTTCCCGCTGCAAGGCAATAATATAATTGTCGCCGATATTCGAAACGCTGTCGAAGGCGACACTCATAACGGGAAAAAGCTGCTTTTCAAGCACGGCATCGAGGTCGGCCAGGTCTTCAAACTCGGCACGAAATACAGCAACAAACTTGGCTGCAAATTCCTCGGAGAAAGCGGTGCGGAAAAGCCCTGCCTTATGGGCTGCTACGGCATCGGTATTAACCGAATCGTCGCCTCGGCCATCGAGCTGGGCAACGACCAGAACGGCATTATCTGGCCGATTAGCATTGCGCCGTTTGAAATTCTGGTAACAAGCGTTAATCAGGATGATAAGGCGGTGGTAAATACCGCTGAGAAAATTTATCAGCAGCTGCTCGATAAGGGCGTTGAGGTATTGCTGGACGACCGCGACCTGCGCGGCGGAGTAAAATTCAAGGACGCCGACCTGATTGGCATACCCATAAGAATTACCGTAGGCAGCAAATCCGTCGCCGAAGGCAATGTCGAAATCAAGCTGCGCAGCGACCCCCAGAGCCAAAAAGTTACCATCGGGCAGGCTGCCGAAAAGGCGGTTGGGCTGGTTGATTCGCTGAAGAAAAAATTGAATCAGTAAATTTGCCGCAAAATGTGGAAGCTGAGTAAACCAAAGCCGGTCAAGCTGATAATCGGCATCCTGGCCGCAAATCAGGATTGTCTCAAGGCTGCCGTTGAGGCCATAAACGCCAAATTAGGCAAAATAGATTTTCAAAGCGACGTCTGGCCGTTCACCCAGACCGATTATTATAAAGACCAGACCGGCGAAAACATCCTGCGGCAGTTTGTCAGCATTGAAAGGCTCATCGACCCCGGCAAATTAGCCAAAATCAAGCTCAAAACAAACAAACTCGAACAAAAACTGGCTGCGGAACTGAATATCGGGTTGTGCAGGCCGGTAAACCTCGACCCCGGCTTCATCGAGCCATCGAAACTTGTGCTGGCGACCACAAAAAATTATTCTCATCGTATATATATAGGCAAAAAAATGTACGCCGAAGTGACCCTGATTTTCGATAAAGGTTTATGGAAGCCTTTTGATTATACCTATCCTGATTACAGGCAGCAGTGTTATTTCGACTTTTTCGAGAAGGTCAGGACCCGTTTGGTGGAGCAGTTAAAATCGAAACACTGACGATATTGGCGGCAGTTTGTCTGGCCGGCTCATTTGTGCTGTCGGTTCTGCTGACGGCGATTGTGCGCAAGATGTCGCTTCGCAGCAATTTCGTTGCACATCCGACCGCCGACCGGTATCACCGCACGACAGTGCCTCTCGGCGGCGGGGCTGCAATCTTTATCACTTTAGCAGCATTTATATTAGCCGCCGCAGTAACAATAAAATTCATAGCCGCTCCCGGCCATCTCAACTGGCTGGGTCCCTCCGCCACAATTCACATCCCCGGCTTTTTGAGCAAAATCAACCAGCTTATAATCATACTGCTTTGTGCCGCTGCCCTTTTTGTGCTGGGCTTTTGGGACGACAAACAACGGCTTGGCCCGGTCTTCAAACTGATTGTTCAGTTTGCAGTTGCAATAACAGCAGCCGCCTTCGCCGATGTCCGTGTCGAGTTCTTCATCAAGAGCAAAATAATCACCTCCGCACTTTCAGCGGTCTGGATAGTTCTGATTATCAACGCATTTAATTTTCTCGACAATATGGACGGCGCTTCAGCCGGCATTGCGGTCATAACAAGCTCGATTTTATTTGTCGCCGCCGCCTTGAGCGGGCAGGTTTTTGTCGGCGGCCTTGCACTTGTCTTCATAGGAACGTTACTTGGGTTTTTGGCATTCAACTTCCCGCCTGCGAGCATCTTTATGGGCGATGCAGGCTCGCTGGTTGTCGGCTTTTTCGTCGCCCTGCTGACAATCCGCACCACATATTATCATCAGGCACAGAGCGGCAACTGGTATCCGGTTCTTATGCCGCTGATTTGTATGTCGGTGCCGCTTTACGACTTTTTGAGCGTAACAATGCTGCGTATAAAGCAGGGTAAAAATCCTCTCATCGGCGACACGCAGCATTTCTCGCACCGGCTGAAAAAACGCGGTCTGACCGATACCCAGGCCGTCCTGACGCTGTATCTGGCCACCCTCTGCACGGGCCTGGGCGCAATATTTCTTTACCAGGTCAACCTGACCGGCGCCGTCTTAATTTTTATCCAGACGTTTATGATACTGGCGATTATCGCCGTTTTCGAGTCCACCGCAAAAAATGACAAACCAGCAGACTAACTTAAACGACGCAAAACCCGGGGGTCAGGCTGCCCTTGAATACATTCTGCTGACCCTGTCCCTGTGCGTAATTGCGCTTCGCACAATGTTCACCGAAGGCCCCAACGTCCAGTCGACCTCCGCTCAGCCCATCAATTTCAACGATGTTACTCACAGCCTTTCGATTTCCGGCCTGCTGATACTGCTGTTTCTCTGCTGGCTTGTGTCGGCGGTCTTGAGCAAAAAATTTCTCTACCGCTCAACCGGACTGGAAGCCGGGCTGGCGATATTTGCCATAGCCGCCGCTGCCGCCACCTTCAGCGCCTCAAACAAGCGTGCCGCCATAACCGACTTTGCCACTATAATCTCGCCCGTTCTTATGGCCGTTATGCTCACCCAGATTCTGGACAGCCTTTCGAAAATAAGACTGGCGCTCGTTGTCGTCGCCGCTCTCGGCGTGGTTTCAGCCTGCCAATGTGCCGACCAGTTCTTCTCCGGCAACCAGCTCCTCATCGAGGAATACGAGGCGAACCCGCAAAGTATGCTCCAAACTGTCGGCATACAGCCCGGCTCGTTCGAAAATATGCTGTTCGAGCACCGGCTTTACTCGAAAGTAGTTCGCGGCTTTTTCACAACCAGCAACTCCGCAGGCTCATTTGCGATTCTTTCTGCTTTTGCCGCCGCGGCACTACTGATTGAAAAACTCCGAAGCCGAAGGCTTTTCACGCCCCGCCCCCGATATTTATCGGGGCTGCCTTTCACCTACATCATCGTCCTTGCTCTCATTCTGTTCGGCCTTGCCATCACCAAAAGCAAAGGCGCAATATTAGCCTTTATAATATCAGCGATAATGTTCTTCGTTTATTCTTTCTGGTCTGACCGGCTGAAAAACCATAAAAAAATCATAGTGACTGCCTGCCTGTTATTTCTGGTCGCCGGTGTTTGCGCAGTTATTTTTTATGGGTTGGCTCACGACCGTCTGCCGGGCGGCAACTCAATGCTCGTCCGCTGGCAATACTGGTGCGCATCGGTAAAAATGTTCGCCGACCATCCTCTCACCGGCGTCGGCCCCGGCAATTTCACTTATTTTTACCCGCATTATAAACACCCTTCGGCCCCCGAAACCATTACAGACCCGCATAATTTCCCGCTCAGCATTCTTACCCAGTACGGCCCGTTAGGCCTGGCAGGTTTCCTGCTTATGGTTTTTGCTCCTTTATGGATGATATGCTCAGGCGCCAGCTCATTGCAAACGCCGCCGGAGCCGGCCTGCAAAAAAACAGCCGTTAAACTTGCTATTATCATCTCAATTGCAATTCTGCTGATTCGACCGATACTTGTCCCCATTACCATCATCGCATCCGCCGGCACAATGATTTATGTACTGTTTTTGTTCTATGCCGTCCCTGCAATCATATTTATTATCAGCTTCCTGCTGCTGATTGCAGAGGGCAAGCCTTCCCGTCCTGCCGGCATTGTCCCCATCGCTGCCCTGTGGTGCGCCGCTGTCGGCGTTCTTATCCACAACGTAATAGACTTTGCCATTTTTGAGCCTGCCGTCTGGACAACCTTCTGGGCGGTGACAGCCTGCCTGATTGCATCTGATTTTTGCCAAAAACCGCAACAGCAGCCGGTCCAAAAATTCGCCGCCCCGACAAAAATACTCATAGCGGCGCTCTCGCCGGCAGTTTTCTTTGCTTATCTCAGTTATGCCCTGATTCCCGTAGTCAAATGCACAGCCAGGATGCAGGAGGCCGCCCAGGCGGATTTGAACGGCGACTTCGAGCAGGCACATAACTTCTTTATCGCCGCTGCAAAAGACGACCCGTTAAATCCCACGCCACTCAATCTGGATAGTAAATTGTTTCTGCAAAGGTCGTCCGAATCACCGCCTTCGCGACAAACCGATTTACTGCTCGGTGCAGAGAAATCCCTGCTCCAGGCCGTCAATCGAAACAGGGCTGATTACAAAAAATTCGAGCAACTGACCGAAATTTACATATCGCTTGCTAAAACCTCGCCGCAGAAAGAAAACGGCTGGCTGACTAAGGCCTTTGACAGCGCCGTCCTCGCCGTCGACCATTATCCCGGCTGTGCGCGTCTGCGGTTCCAAATGGCCGAAATCGCAGAAAAGCTGGGTAAAACCAGTTTCGCCGTTGAGCAATATGCCAAGGCGATTGAGATAGAGGACGGCTTCAGAAAGCAATTTCAGATAATGTACCCTGGCCGCAAAATTGTCAGCCCCTTTGACGAGGAAAACTACCAGCTTGCAAAAGAAAAACTAAAATCGCTCCCCAACACCAAAAACTAAAAACTCTTATGTGATTTTCTGTTCGGCCTCTTTCACTATCTGCTCCGGTATATCGAAGTTCGCATACACATTTTGCACGTCGTCGTGGTCCTCAAATGATTCCATCATCGTAAGGATTTTTCTGGCGGCCTCGACATCATTGACCGGCACCGTGCTTTGCGGCAGCATCGATATTTCCGAGAGTTGCATCGGGATATTCTTGTCTGCCAGCGCCTGCTTCAGCTTTTCATAAGCGCTCGGCTGGCAGGTTATCTCGAAGATGTCTCCCACCGTCTGCATATCGTCCGCTCCCGCCGAAAGCGCCGTATCCATAAGCTCTTCCTCGTTGGCGTCGCCTGTGCGCACCGTGATAAGTCCTTTTTTGCTGAACATCCAGTTGACGCAGCCTCCTGTTCCGAGCGCCCCGCCGTACCTCTCGAAAAGTTTCTTGATTTCCGGCGCCGTCCGGCTGCGGTTGTCCGTCAGCACTTCGACCATCATCGCAACCCCGCCCGGCGCATAACCCTCGTAGAGTATCTCCTCGAAGCTTACTGCTCCTCCTTCGCCGGTGCCTTTTTTTATCGCTTTTTCGATGGTGTCTTTCGGCATATTTGCCGCCTTGGCCTTGTCGATGGCGTATCGCAGCGCAAGGTTTTGCGAAGGGTCACCGCCGCTCTTGGCTGCGACTATTAGCACCCTCGCCAGCTTGCTCCATACTTTGCCGCGCTTGGCGTCTATCGCCGCCTTTTTATGCTTTATTCCTGCCCAGTGTGAATGTCCCGACATATCTGCTCCTTAACTGACCGCTAATTACTGACCGTTGTTTATTATACCTTATTTTTCCTCCTGTGAACAGCCCGGTAATCTCAAATCCCAATTAAAACGCGTTGACAGTTATGAGAGTGTTCGCTAACTTATGGTTATGAACAGGTTTTTACTGAGGATAATACTATTAGGCATCATCGGGCTGGCGGTGGGCGGGTGTAGGGTTTCTGAAAAAGACAAGCCTATCTGGGAGCGGATGAAGATTAGCGATTTGGTGCCGCCGGATAAAGAACACGGCGTTATCGAGCCGTTAAAGACAATAGATTTTGACGTAATCGCTTTCGAGATACCGGCAGATAATATCAAGGCGTTCGACGAGATTCGGGGAATGTTGTATACGCAGCCGCTGCGTTTCAACAATCAGGATGTTTTCCGGGGCAATTCATTTTCAGCCGGCTTCGGCCAAGTAGAGATGCTCAGAAAGATTGACGGGCTGCTGGGGGCAGCCGGCGCAAAAAAAACGGAGACAAATTCCTTATATCTTCAGGATGGCCAGGCTGATGATGTGATGGTTGCGAGACTGGCGCGGGAGCAGACCGTTTTTTATATTTCGTCGGGAGGCGCGACAGAAGGGGTGACTTTGGGGCCGGGGGTGCTTATTCTGCGGATAAAGGCTGAAAAGATAGCCGGTTCGAGAGGGGTCTGCAATGTTGACGTCCAGCCGGTGTATGTGCCGGCGATATCCCTTAACGGGGGGAGAGATGAGTTTGCCTTCGACCGGTGCGGGTTCGAGCTGAAGATGAGTCCGCAGGACTTTGTTTTTCTGGGAACTGAAAAATACATCAGCGGGCAAATGATTTTGAACGGACTGTTTTTCAGCCCGGCGGCGGCAAAGCCGGTCGTCAGAAGCTATCTGATTTTTTGCAGAAGGATAATTGATTGAGTTTTGATATGCCAGGTTCGGTAGTGGCACTAACGGCGTGCGGGGATTACAGCCAGTCAAAGATTTCGGAGGCGATAGAAAGGCAGTTTTCGTTTCTGGGCGGGCTGGAGAAATTTGTCAGCAGAGGGGACGTTGTGCTGCTGAAGCCCAATCTTATTTCGCCGCGGCGGCGGGCCTGCGCCACGCAGACCGACCCTGCGGTGATTATCGAGACCGCAAGACTGCTGAAGGATTTCGGTGCGAAGCCGTTTGTGGGCGATTCGCCGGCGTGGGGAAATGTTTTCTCGTCCGTGAAGGCGCTGGAGATGGAAGAGCCTTTGAGGAAACTGGATGTGCCTGTAAGACAGCTTAACAGACCCCTAAGGTGCCGGATTGGGAAAAGCACGGTGGGGATAAGCTCGGTTGCGCTCGAGGCGGATGCGGTTATAAACCTGCCGAAACTAAAAACGCATCAGCAATTAGTAACGACGTTTGCGGTCAAGAATATGTTCGGCTGTGTCAGCGGGAAGAAGAAGGCTTACTGGCACTTTGCGAGAGGCAAAAAGGCTGACAGCTTCTGTGAGCTGCTTATAGGGATATTCAGGTTTGTTAATCCGGCAATTACTATAATCGATGGCGTTATAGCAATGGATGGGCCCGGGCCGATACGAGGCAGGGCCAGACCTTTGGGTTATCTTATAGGCGGCACAGACCCCGTTGCCTGCGAGGTCGTGTGTGCGAGGCTGGTCAATATCGAGCCTGATGAACTGCCGATTATCAGGACGGCGAAACGGATGGGTTACGGCTGCTGCGCTGCGGACAAAATAGAGATTGCCGGTGATAAGTTTCCGCAGAACGTCTGTATGGATTTCGAGCTGCCGGAACTTATTCCGATAAGATTCTCATTGCCTCATATCTGCAGAAGCATCTGCAAGCAGGCGCTGCTGCTGGCCGGGCTGGGCAGGAAGTAACGGCTGGTTTCTATTGCCTTGACAGAAGGGCAGGCAACAAATAAAGTTGTCTGCCGGAATGAACGAGGAGTCGAACAAGTATCAGGTCCTATTTATCTGCCTGGCCCTGGCATCAGCTACCTTCATTGTTTACGCCAGAACACTGCACAATGAGTTCGTTAATTTTGACGATGATAAATATGTTACCGAAAACCCGAATGTGCGGGGCGGGTTGACCGTCAGAAGTATCAAGTGGGCGTTTACCGCAACCGAAGCGGCAAACTGGCACCCGCTGACCTGGCTGTCGCATATTATCGATTGCCGGTTTTTCGGCCTGAATCCAAAATGGCACCACTTAGTTAATCTGTTATTTCACATTGCTAACACATTGTTGTTGTTTTGGGTTTTGAAAGATGCGACCGGCGCACTGTGGCAAAGCGTATTTGTCGCTGCGGCCTTTGCGCTGCACCCGCTGCACGTCGAATCGGTGGCCTGGATTGCCGAGCGCAAAGACGTTTTAAGCACGATGTTCTGGCTGCTTACGATGGCTTCGTATCTGCGTTATGTCAGGCAACGCAGCATAGCCTGGTATATAGGGACACTGTTTTTGTTTGCGATGGGTCTTATGGCAAAGCCTATGCTGGTGACATTGCCGTTTGTATTGCTGTTGCTTGACTATTGGCCGCTGCGGCGCCTGAATCGAAATACAATATACGAAAAAACTCCTTTTTTCGCATTTTCGGCGGTTTCAAGTGCCGTAACTTTTTTTGTGCAGCGTTCTGCCGGTGCAGTTTCTTCGTTAGAGAAGTTGTCTTTAGATAATCGCATCGCCAATGCCCTGGTCTCTTATCTCGGTTATATCGGCAAAATGATGTATCCGGGCCATCTGGGCGTTCTGTATCCCTATCGCCATCTGGGTTCGTTTGTCCAGCAGCCTATGGCGGCAATATTTGCTCTGGCGTTTATAACAGCGGTGATAATTTATTATTCCCGCCGTTACCGCTACCTTTTTGTCGGCTGGTTCTGGTATCTGGGGACATTAGTTCCGGTAATCGGCCTGGTGCAGGTTGGCGACCAGGCGCTGGCTGACAGGTATACTTATGTCCCGCTGATGGGATTGTTTATTATCGTTGCGTGGGGTTTGCCGGAGCTGCTCGCCGGTTGGCGATATCAAAAAGCAACGCTCTGTATATCGGCGGCGACAGTTCTTTTCGTATTGTCGATATGCACTTACCATCAGCTCCGCTATTGGCGCAATAATATCACGCTTTTCGAACATACGCTGGCGGTGACAGGGGACAATAGCAAGATACAAAACAATCTCGGCAACGTGCTGGCGTCGACGGGCAGGCTCGATGAGGCCATCGGTCACTACAACGAGGCCTTGCGAATCAGGCCGAATTACGCCGAAGCGCGCTACAACCTGGCCAAGGCGCTTCAGTCGCAGGGCAGGATTGATGAGGCCGTAAACCATCTTAACGAGGCTCTTTCCATAAAGCCGGATTATGCCGATGCGCATATCAATCTGGGAATAATCCTTAAATCAGCAGGTAAAGTTGACGAAGCGATAAGTCACTATCAACAGGCGATAAAAACCAGGCCTGATTCCGCCGAGGCGTATTACAACCTGGGTAATGCGCTTAAATCGGCGGGTAGGCTTGATGAGGCCGTCGGCAATTATGAAAAAGCCTTGCAACTCAATCCCAATGATACTGAAATTTGTAACAATATGGGCAGCGCCCTTCAGTCGCAGGGAAAACTCGATGAGGCAATTGGCTATTACCGCCGGTCTGTGACAATCGACCCCAATTATGCGGCGGCACATAACAATCTGGGCAATGCCCTTGCAAAAACAGGCCGACTCGATGAGGCGATTGTGCAAATCGAGCGGGCGGCGGCCTTGACGAAGTACCAAAATGCTGCGATTCTTAACACCCTTTCGGCGGCGTATGCGGCCAAGGGCAGGTTCAGCGAAGCGATAGCAACGGCGCAAAAGGCGCTCGACTTGGCGGTTGCACAGCAAAACGGCCATTTGGCGGACTTTATCCGCCGACAACTGGAAATGTATAAGCAGGGAAAATTCATAAAACAGTAACACAGAATGCTTTTTAGGCGATTAATTTCAAAATTCGGATTGCCGACAATCTTGATTCTCATTGGCATAGTATCGTATGCCAATAGTTTCGGGACGCCGTTTATTTTCGATGATGAGCCGAACATACTGGAGAATGCGCATATCAGAAGCCT
>Ga0315282_10000292_pt1 | contig 98983 bp, 66 predicted proteins | sample YL17G07_20_MG_FD_203693 | JGI IMG/M metagenome (GOLD analysis project Ga0315282, IMG submission 203693) | Sediment microbial communities from Yellowstone Lake, YNP, Wyoming, USA - YL17G07_20 | ecosystem: Environmental > Aquatic > Freshwater > Lake > Sediment | place: USA: Wyoming | collected...
GCGCGACGGCGGCTGGCGGCGGCGCTGATGGCGCCTCCGGCGTTGCCTGCGGCGACGGAGAGGCCGTGCCGGCGTCCAGAGTCGAGCTTCTGCCCCAGGCGCAAAGACCGCACGCCGCGATCAACAAGAAAGGCAACATGCGCCGCTGCATCCAACTCGTCACAGGACTACCTCCTTGAGCAGGAGCCCGTCGTTATCGCCTTGCGATAGAACCAACGGGGCGCGCGCCTCGACTACGGGGAGCATAGAAGCCTACTCCATCTCCCCGTCTCAAAACAAGCATATGGCGGACGCCGCGCACCTTCGTCCCGGAGCTTCGGTCCCGGCTCCTACTCTCTGCGGACGGCTTCGGCGGGGTCCACGCCGGCCGCTTGCCACGCCGGGAAGATGCCGAAGGCCAGCCCTACCGCACCGCTCACACCGAGCGCCAGCAGCACGAAGATCGGGGCGATGAGCACGCGCCACCCGGTATAGAGCGCGATTGCTTGTACCAGCATCCAACCGGTCAGCAGCCCCAGCAGACCGCCCAGGGCGCTGACGCAAACGGATTCAGCCATGAAGTGCAACAAGATGTCCTGCCGACTTGCGCCGACCGCGCGCCGGATGCCGATCTCCCGCGTTCGCTCGCTCACGCTCGCCAGCATGATGTTCATGATTCCGATGCCGCCCACCAGCAGCGATATCCCCGCGATGGCTCCCATTACCAGGTTGAAGACCCGCTGGGTCGCCTGCGCCTGCTCCAGCAATTCCTGGGGCACAACCACAGTGAAGTCGTCGGCGTCCCGATGCCGAAGGGACACCACACGATGCACAGCCTTGGCAGTGTCGCGCAAAACGCGCTCGTTGGCTACCGTTATGGACACCTCCGTCAGTTCGCTCGCATATCGCTCGTGGGCGAACGTGTAAATGGCGGCCGACACGGGGATGTACACATCCTGATTGACGTCTGTCGCGCTGAGCGCCTGCACCTTCCCTTCGACCATATGCCGCGGTTCCATAACGCCCACGACCACATAGGGGGACATGCCCAAGAAGACCACTTCGCCTATACACTCCGCATCCGCGAAAAGCTCCCGGCGCACGGCCTCGCCGAGCATGCACACTTTGTTCGCTCGGGCAACGTCCTCATCAGTCAGGAGCCGGCCTTGGGCGACCTTCCACATTATGGGCTCGGTGAACTGCGGGCCCGTGCCGACCACCCGCGCATGGGCTGCTTCGGTCTGGCCCCGGCTCACGCTCGCCTTGACCACCCGGATCGGGATGGCTGATAGCACCGTCGGGACCACGAGCTTCAGCGCACGGGCATCATCGAGGGAAAGGCCCCAGGAGCCTTTGCGCCGGGCTTCCAGGAGCTTCTCTCCCTCCAGAGCCGCGTCTTTGACCCGGATGTTGTTAATGCCGAGCTGCCGGATCTGGTCGAGCGCCTGCTCGCGGGCGCCCGCCCCGATACCTCCCATCGCAATGACGGCCGCCACGCCGAACGTGACGCCCAGCACGCTCAGCAGCGTCCGAAGCTTGTGGCGCGCCAGGCCGTCAACGATTGCCGTCGTCAGTATGTCATTCCAAAGCATTTGCGCCCTCGCGCCCTATCCGGTTCCAGGTGGCCCGCCCGGAGGCCCCATCTCCTTCGAGTCCGAGGCCATCTTCCCGTCAATGATGTGCAGCACCCGGCCACATCGGCCCACGATCCGATGATCGTGACTGACCATGACAACCGTCATCCCCTCTTCATGGAGCCCCACAAGGAGTTCGAGCACCTCTTCGGCAGTCTTGCTGTCGAGGTTGCCGGTCGGTTCATCGGCGAAAACTACCCGCGGGGAGACGACAAGCGCGCGTGCGACGCCAACCCTCTGCGCCTCGCCGCCGCTCAGCTCGGCCGGCCGGTGCGATAGGCGGTGTCCGAGCCCCACTCGCTCTGCCAGGTCCTTTGCCCTGCGTTGCCGCTCGCGCCTCTCCACTCCGCGGTAGGCGAGGGGCAGCGCGATGTTCTCCACCACCGAGAGCCTCTGAAGCAAGTTAAAGGACTGGAACACAAACCCTACCATTGACGCCCGTATGCGCGACAGCTCCCGGTCGCCCAGGCTGGCGACCTCCTGCCCTGACAGCCAGTAGCTGCCCTCACTTGGGTGGTCGAGGCACCCCAATATGTGCAGAAGCGTAGACTTGCCCGACCCCGAAGGCCCGGCGATTCCGACGAACTCGCCTTCGTCAATGGTTAGACTCACGCCGTCCAGAGCGCGCACCCCGGCGCTGGCCTGAGGGCCGTAGACCTTCGTCAAAGCTCGAGCCTCAATCAGCTTTGCCATCTTTGTGGCTCTCCTCCGGTTCCGTCAGCCGGTTCTCACCGCGGTCCGCCCGCACGTCCTCAGCGCCCGCCGGCCGGAATATCTCTACCACGGCCGACATGCCCACGCAGGTGGGCGGCTTGTCTTCCAACTGAACGACCACCCGGAACAGCTTCGCCGGCCGGACACGGCCTTGGCTGAGGCTGCGCTGATACCAGATCGGCAGTTCGGGCCAGTCTACGATCTCGGCCACGCGTCCCGTGAACAGCCGGTCCGCCACTCCCGCCAGCCTGACCCGAGCCGGCCAGCCGGGGGAGACTTTCGAATAGTCCGACTCGTCCAGCATGCCATAGACGACCGCCTGCTCCATGTCTGCGACCCCCATGAGGTACCAGCCCGCCTCTACCTCCTGGCCCTCCTTGGGCCAGGACCAGATTACGATGCCGGCAACTGGTGACTTCACTTCCGCCTGCTCTGCTTTGCGGCGCCGCCTGTCTGCTTGCGCACGATAGACTTGGAGACGGGCAGTGGCCGCTTCGAGTTCCGCCCGTGCAGCGGCCGCCTCCACCTCGGCGAGTGTCTTGGCCTTCTCCAGGGATGTGCGAGCTACCTTCAGATCCGCCTCCGCGATGGCCTTTTCCAGGTCTGACGCGCCCCTTAAGACCTCCGCCAGCTTCGCCCGAGCCATGGCCATCGCGGCATCGGCAGACGCCAGTTGCATCTCCACCTTCTTCACGTCTGCTTCGGATGCGTATCCCTGCCCAGCCAGGTCGCGGTAGGCGTCAAGCTTCCCTCGGGCGCCCTGAAGCTGCCACTCCGCCTCGGCGAGTTCGTTTCCGGCCTTCACGCGGTCAGGCGGGTCGGGGCGCGCATTCAACTCTTGCAAGCTCAACTCAGCCAACGCCACATCGGCCTTCGCATCCTCCTGCAGCAGTGGGACGAGTTCCTCTTTGAGCCGCACCTGTAGCTCTGCCGCCTGCTGGAGGTAAGTGAGGCGCTGGATTTCGCTTTCATCCTTTGCTCGCCAGTCCTCCTCCAGGCCGGGTTCCAGCTTGGTCAACGTGTCGCCCTTCTTCACAAGAGCGCCCTGCGGCGCCAACCACATGACCCGCCCCTTAAGGGGGCTTTCGACGTAATGGACGGACTTGGTCTCGAGATGGCCGGACAGCACGAGGTCTGCCCGGCCGGCGACCTGTCCCGTACGAGCGCCGGGACTCTCCTGCTCGCTTGTCGAGTTCGGCTCGGCACGCCCGGCTTCCGGCGCTGTCATCACGGACCGCGGGAAGATCGAGACGACCGCTTTCATGCCTGGCCGCACTCGTTCATCGGCCTCAGCCAACGTCACCCGTACGATCCCGTGCCTCTTTTGCACCTCCGTGGCGGTCTCCATGGCCTCTTGCTCTGACGTATGGATGATCGGAAGCACGGCCTCCACGATGCCTTTGTAGAGCCGACCGGGCACAGCGGGGAGTCGCGCCTCGGCCCTGTCGCCTTCGGTCACCAGGAGCAGTTCCTTTTCCCCTATCTCCGCCTCGATCCGCAGTCGAGCGGGATCGATCACCGAACCCACCACCTCCCCGTAATAGATCGGCGAGCCAGGAACATACCGTTGACCCGCAAGGTGGTACCAATACTCCTGCCGGTCCCCGTAGAGCACATAGCCCGCCCCTGGCGAGCGCACGGTCAGCGCTTCGATACGCTTATCAGCCAACTGAAGCTCCCGCCGAGCCTGCCCGACCTCAGCAAGGCGGGCAGCATCGCATACACGACGGCGCCGTTCAGACTCCAAGTCCCTGCGTGCCTCGGCGGCTTGCATCTCGGCCTTAAGCTTCTGCACCTTGACCTCTGCGCGGCGCACATCGAACGAGTCCCCCTGCTTCTCGAGCCGAGCGAGGGTTGCCGCCAGATATCCCGCTTCCGCCTCGCACTTCGACTGTTCATGCAGCGCTCCCCCCGCCTCGGCTTCGCCGCACAGACCCTCTTTAGCCAGCTGGCGCAGCATAGCCGCTCGATCGGCCGCCTGATGGCGCCGGACCTCGTTCTCTTCGATCTGAGCCGCAAGGCGCTCCTTCTCGACTGTCGAGGGCAACGCATTGAGCGCGGCGAGGCGCTCCTCCCCCTTCCGGAGGGCCTCCTGCGCTTCCAGTAGAGCCGACTCGAGGTCGGCCAGGGCTGCACACGTCTCTGCTTCAGTCTGACGGGCACCGGCTTCGGCCACCCGGAGCCGTTGTTCCTTGGATGCCCTATCGTCCACAAGCCACGGCGTGTAGAGTCGGGCGATGACCGCCCCCCGCTCCACGTGACTCCATTCCGGCACGATCTCCGTGAGCGTTGGAGCGAACGCGCCACTGAACATGACGTCCCAGATCGCATCCTGCTTCGTGACCGGCTTCACCTCACCGTCACCCGTGATGGACAGAGCCGGTCCTTGCCCGCCGTCAGGCATGCGTGGCACCTCCGAGGACACGGTCGCGGCAAGCGCCAGAACCACCACGGCGAGCCCAAGAGTCGCGCGTGTAAACGCACTTCGCAGCAAGCTCTTTCCCCGCAACGCCGACATTCCCCTACTCCTGGAGACAACGAGAGACCCATTCGCCTTCGCGCAGGCCCGACCGGATGGCTGCGAAGGTCCCGTCCGAGGCTTGCACCTCAACCTTCCTCTCACGCAGCTTCCCGTTCTCAACGACAATGACAACGTCATCGCGCACGCTCGAGCGCGGGATTACTATGGCCTTTGGGATGATCTCCACTATGGCCTCGGCATATCCCGTCATCCGAGGCCGGACGCCTTCGGGCACCGACTCCAACGTGATCTCCACCTCCAGGTGCCGCAGCTTGGGATTGCCTTCGTCCTCTGCGAGGGCTTCGCCGACCTTGACCACCGTCCCCGGAACGGAAGTGTCGGGAAAGGCCAGCAAGTGCACCTGCGCCGCCTGTCCCAAAGCGAGGAGCCGCGAGTCCGCCTCGCGGGCCTTTCCTTGCAGGACAAGTGACGAGGTGTCGGCCAGCTCGACGAGCATTTCACCTCGCCACGCGTAGTCCCCAACGGTCGCCTTGCCGCCGGCAGGGGCAAACGCGGTGCCATCGTGGGGAGCCTTGATGTGCGCCTTGGACATATCCTCCTCCAGTTGTGCGAGCTTTCGGCGCGCATCTCCCACGGAGTTCTCAGCGGACTTGACGGCGGACTCCGCCTGTCCGATGCGCTTCTCCTTGCTGCTGGCAGCTTGCTCCAAGGACACGCGCGCCTCGGTCAGTTTCGCCCGGGCGGACTCGAGATCTTCAGGCTTCGCCCCTTTCGCGGTTTCAGCCAGCGCCTTCTCCGCCTGCTGACGGTCGAGCGATGCGGAGTGATGCGAAAGCTCGGCGCCTCGCACGTCCCTTCTGCCCAGGATGCCTTCCTCAAACAGAGTTCTTGTCGTTTCCAACCAGTATCCGGCGTACCTCCAGCCGGCAGTCGCCTGGTCGAGCTGCGCCCGGGCCGTGGTGAGTTTCTCGGCCAAGGGCTTGCTCTGCTCCAGGGCGAAGCTGGCTTGAGCTACCGCGAACTTTGCCTCAAGTTCCTTGACCTCAGCTTCGATCTCCGCCTTGCCCTTCTCGAAGGCTGCCCGCGCCGCGCCCAGGTCCGCTTCAGCCGTTACGATACTCTCCTTGGCCGTAAGGACTTCTTCTTCGAGGCGCGTCGTGTCGAGTTCAACCAGGACGTCCCCTTTCCTCACCTGACTGCCCTCCGGTATCACCTTCGTGATGGCCAGATAGTCCAGGTCGCTGGTGACGCGTGTCGTCTTCGCTGGCCGAAGGACCCCCGGCACGCGGACCGTATGCCGGAAATCCACGAGCCGGGCCTGCACGGCCGGCATCCCCGCGACCGACGCGGCATCCCCGCCGTCGCACCCGCTCAATCCCGCGGAAGACCCCAGTGCCAACAACCCGCCCGCGAGTATGGCAAGAACACCTCGCCTCATTCGCCCGTCCTCCGTGCGTCCGCCTGCTCTTTGCCAGGAGGCAGCAGGAACGCTGTCCCCGTCATGCCAGGCAATATGCGTACGTCCCCGCCTTGGGGCAGTTCAAGCAGGACGTCCGCCCGGGTCGCGCGGACGCCGGACAGCCTGGAGGGATCGCCTTCCGGCATGAGGACCTGTTCCCGATCCAGCACCACCGGCACGACCGAAAGCACCTGCCCCAGGAACGCTCTGCCAGGGAATGCGCGCAACTCGACCCGCGCAGGCGCCCCGACCTTGACCTGGTTGACGTACGGCTCCTCCGCGATGGCGCAAAACTTCAGCCGGGAGAGGTCAACCATGTGGCCTATGCAGATCGGCGCCTCCGGCAGGGAATCGCCTAAGCCGATCCTTCCGCCCACCCACCGCGTCGCGGGATTGTGGACGATGTTGCCAGCTACCGGCGCCCGCACTGTCCGTCCTTCAACGCGATCGCGCCAGAACTGCAGGTCTTCCTCCGCGATTTGGACGGCCCCGTCGGCTTCGGCAACGGCCCGCTCCTTTACCTTATCCATCTGCTGAGCCATGGCCTCTGCGTAGGACAAAGCCTCCCGGGCCTTCGTCAACTCAAGCTCAGCCCTTCGCAAGTCAGCTTCGGAAGCGCCCCTCTCAACGATGGTCAGCCGGACCTGTGCTTCATCGACCCGAAGGTCTGCCAGCGTCGCATCAAGCTCCTTGGCCTCAAGTTCGCGTTGAGAGTCGAGCCCGGCGCCGCGCGTCGTCTCAAAGAGCTGCTTCGCCTGTTTGCTTTGGGCCTCCGCCTTCGTCACCTCCGCCCGCGCGATCTCGGTGGCATACCGATCAGGTTGGGACTTCAGTTGAGCGAGCCGAAGCTCCGCAATCTTCACCCCAAGCGCGGCCTTCCGGGCCTCTGTCTGCCAACGGCGCGCGTCCACCTCCGTGCTCGTCATCACCCCTTCGGACTCGCTACGCGCGAGTTCCACAGCATCAACAGCCTGTTCAAGGTTGAAGTCCGCCGCACCGCCCGTCGTTTCCAGGACCACCTCGCCCTTATTGAGCCATTGGTATTGCAGCGCAAAGTGGCTCACGTCTCCGGCCACGCGCTGACAGGTGAACACCGCCGTTTTGTCAACGCCTTCAACGTATCCGGCGAACGCCGGTAAGCTTCGCAAGTCCAGTCGAGCGCCGGCTACACCGGTCGGCCCAGCTTGATCGGGTATCCCGTGTTCAGGGACGTCTACCTGACGCGGCTCTGCCTCAGGGCCCGGCGGCGCCTCAACTGGCTCCATCACCGCGGAGCCGCCCATGCCCGGCATAAGGCCCTCCGGCACCTCCTCTATCTCTATGAGCACATCGAATTCCTTGGGTTTAAGCCGTTCGAGATCCACCACCGCCTTGGCGGGCTCGGCTTCCCGCTGGACGACGGTGTCAAACTCCGCCACTCGTCCCTTCAGGACCGCTTCAGGCAGCGCACCCAGTTGGACCCGCGCCCGCTGGCCCACGCTTATGCGCCCGAGAAGCGCCTCACTCGCTTTTCCTCGGAAGCGGAAAGCACGCCCGCCGATGACGGCAAGGATGCGCTTGCCCCACCCCACTTCGGTCCCGGGACCGATCTTTTCGACCTGGCCGCCCCCTACATAGGCTTTCTCGTATACGACGATGCCGTCTGTCGGCGCATATCGGCTGCCTTTGGGTATCTGGTCCCGCCAGTACTGAAAGTCCTTGCGGGCGCGGGTCAGCCTTCTCTTCGCTTGCACAAGTGCCAGCTCAGCCTGAGCCACTTTCGCCGCCGAGTCGGCCATGGCGAGTTCTACATCGAGCTGAGCCACGGCCAGTTCGGCCTCCGCAATCGCTATCTCGTTCGCAGTGGCGCCCGCACGCAGCTTCCCCAGCCGGGCTTCCGCCTGAACGAGGTCCGCCGCCGCTGCTTCCTGGCCGAAGCGCGCTTCCATCAGGGACTGCTCCGAAACTATCCGGTCACGCGCGAGCGCCTCAACCGCCGTGCGCTGCTCTTCCGCTTCGGCGAGCGCTGCCTTGCGTCGCTCCAGTTCCGACTCTGCCGCAGACAGCTCAACAGGATCTGGCACGTTCTTGAGCCGCTGGATAGCCAGCCGATGCGGCTCGACACGCGGCTCGGCCTTCTCCCGCACCGCGTCAAGTTCGCCACGCGCCGTGGACACCTTCGACTCGCCAGCCGTCACTCTAAGCTCACCGTCCTTCACCCTTGCCTCGGCGTCCTGTTTATCCCTCTCCCAGTTCTGCGTGTCCACCTGAAGCAGGAAATCCCCTTTCTTAACTTTCGTTCCCTCCGGCACGATCTTCGATATCACGTCGCTGCCGTACTTCAACATGGCACGGCGGCTGACCCAGACAGCATCGGAAGCCTCCAACTCCCCTTCAATCCGGACTTCAGTCTCCCCTGGTGACGGGCGCGAAGGGCTGGACTCCTTGACAGTCCCTTCCGCAGCTCCGTGCCCGTCGCGGACGACAAGGGACGCGGCCGCAAGCACGAGCAGTGTCCACTGAGCGAATCCCATTCTGCTGAGCAAAGCGCGCATAGCGGCTTCTCCCCTACATGCTCTACTCGCTCAGGATGGACACCCTCTCGCCTTCCGCCAGGCCCGCGGCAATAGCCACACTATCCGCATCCCCAGAGGCTATCGCAAGCCGGCACGGGCGCCATTGCCCATTCCGCCAAACCAGCGCCCAGCAGCTCCCTGCCTGTTCGCAGATGCACGCCCGTGGAACGACGATGGCGCTAACCGTCTCGCCCGCTTCAACGACGGCCGTGCCACTTGCGCTCTGTGGGAAGTTGGCGCCTTCCGCCGGCTCAAACTCAATCAGCACGTCGTATACCCGCACCCGCACCGGTTTCCGCTCCTCCTCCCGCGCGAGCGGGTACTTGTTCGACAGATCATCGCCGGCGACTCCCACAGCCGCGACCTTGCCTGTCAGTGCCCTCCCCGGCAGCGAGTGCAACTCTATCCGTGCGTTCTGACCCACCTTCAGCCTTGCCACCTCCTCCTCGGTGGCCTGAGCCACAAAGGCCGAAACCGCAGGGTCTACGATTGTAACTATAGAAGCGGTCCAAAGGTTGTCCAGGCCCGGCCTCGCCCTGCCTCCGAGGTAAATGCTCGGCCAGAGCACTAAGCCCGACGCGGGAGTTTTGCGTTCCCGATCTGCGGAGACCCTCACCCAGGTGTCACGCTCAACGAGGTTCCGCTTGATCGTTTCCTCCGCCTTGTCAAGCTCCGCCTTGCGCTTCTCCTTTGCCGCTGCCTCAGATGCTTTTGCAGCCTGAGCCCTGAGGCGGGCGAGCGCTGCTTCAGCACGGGCGGCCTGGCGCTCCGGTTCGGCCGGGCCCTTGACGAGGGCGCGCAATTCGGCCTCGGCCTTGTGAAGTTGCGCCGCAGTTAGGCGCTGCTTGCCCTCTGCTTCCTGCAACGTCTCTGCCGATACCTCCTGCTGCTCGGATAGCTGCCGAGCCCTATCCAACGCCTTCTCAGCGGCCTCGGCCTCAAGCCTGCATCTTTCCCCAGCTATCTCCGCCAGGCGTACGTCTTCTGGGGCCGGGCCGCCCTCGATTGAATGCACCTGAAGCTCCGCCAACTCCAGTTCCATCTCGGTCGCTCGGACCCTATGCTCACCTTCGACGCGCGCCAACTCAGACCGCTCCCGGGCAGTCGCTCGTGATGCCTCCCCGCGCCTGATGTCCCAGTTGCGCTCCAGAACCCGACGATCAGGAATGTCATTGAACACGTTGGCAACCAATTCGCCAGGCTGCACCGATGTACCTTCAGGTGCCATCCAGGTGATAGCCATCCAGTAACTGGGGTGGCTGACGATGTCGTGCCGGCGCGTTGAGCGGATCTCGCCGGACAGCCTGAAGGTAGGAACGAAGAGACGGCGCTCGGCACGGACCTCAATGCCGCTCGGCACAAGGCGCGGGGCAGAAGCCCCACCTTGCCCCTCCCGACGCACGGGCGCACTTCCGGCCAGAGCAAGAAGCGCTACTAACGCAACAGCAAATAAGCGATTCCAGCGCATGCGCCCACCAGTAACCCAGGGGTAAGTTCAGCACAGACGCCAGAGTCGTTGGCCCAAGAACGTCTTGCAGCATCCAAGCCCGGCATCCCGACAATTGCGCGCTTAGCATACCACCAGAAGCCGCAGGCGTCAATAAGGAAGTATAGTGCAAATGGGCCCGGCGCAACGGACGAGGCGGGATGGTCTTGCCGCGGATGAGGCGGAGGCGCTTGAGCTGTGCTCGGGGGACCTCGGCGGGCGTACGCGACGGTAGAGCTATTGGCCCGGAGTGCTCCGACGCCGGCTCTGCTACTTGTGGATGAACCAGGCTTCGTGGGGCCGTTGGTGATACATCTGCCGGGCCGTTTCCAGGAGGTCTTCTCGTTCGGCCTCGCCAAGCGCCCGGATTTCGCACGCGGCCCGTACGTTCTGCTCCAGTTCTTCGATGTCGTCCACCCCGACGACGGCAGCCGAGACGCCGGGCAAGCCCAGGACGAACCGCACCGCGTGCTCCGCCCGCGGCGCAAGCCATCCGTGAGCCATCACTTTCATGCCCAGCAACGCGACGCCACGCTGCTGCGCCGCCGGCATCACTACGTCGTAGAATGGCCGTACCGCAGCGTGCATGGCGCCGAGGGCAACCAGCAGCGTATCGAAGGGGTACTCCTGCAGCGCCTTTGCCAGAATCTCGGGCCTCCGGTGGCCCGTGACGCCAACAAACCGGATGGCCCCCTGCCGACGGAACTGCTCGATCGCCTTCAGCGCCCCCTTGGGCCCGGTGATCTCTGCCAGCTCTCGTTCGTCCCCCAGGTCGTGGATCTGCACGCAGTCTATCGTATCCGTGCGCAGCCGCTTCAGGCTCTCTTCAATGGCCCCTGCCATGCCGTCGTAGTCGCGGTTGTTGCTCTTGGTAGCGAGGTAGACTTCATCTCGGCGCTCGGTCATGACGAGGCCGATCTTGCGCTCGCTGTCCGCGTAAGTGTGCGCCGTGTCAATGTAGTTCACGCCAAGATCGAGTGCCCTGTTTACGACCGCCGTCGCGTGGGCATCGTCATGCGAGTTATAGGTGACGCCCCCGAGAGCAAACACGCTGACCTGATGGCCCGTTCGGCCCAGTGGCCTTGTCGGAAGCGCGCTCATATTTACTCCCCCGGATAGAGTGGCATTCGCGTCATATGCAAGGTTCGGCATTCCCCAGCCTGAGAGTCATAGCCACAGGCCGAAGGCTCATCGCTCTATGGGTCTCATCACGGCAGCAAGGGCCCGGGCAGAGATCGGCCTGACCCAAACTCCCCGCCGGCGAGCCAGGTGACCAGACACAGAGACCGGCCTCAGACGCCGAAGAAACGGGACCAGTGCGCTCGCAGGGGAAACACGTGCCTCAAGAAGGAATCTTCGGGCAGGCCCGGCAAGTGCAGCTCAAGCGGACAGAGCCCAAAGCATACCTCCGACAACTCCCGCCTGCCCAGGCTGTGGCAATCTGCGCCATCCCCTGCCTCGGCGGACAGGCGCCCATTGCGGCACCTGAGCGTGACGGCCTCTCCGGTCTCTGAATTAGCGAGCGACACACTGCCCGAACCGCAGGCGACCTTTGGCTGCGCCGCCCGGCAAGCCTTGTCAAGGAAGGAGGCGAGCCGGCCCACTCGCAGCATGCCCGACGGGACGATGGACATGCTGGCATAGTGCTTCTGGCATGTCCTTAGCAGTGCTGAAGGCGCGGCCGAGCACTCCACGCTCACGCCGCCGCTTCCCTCGGCCTGACCCTTCAACCATAACAAGTGGTGCGAGAGCAAGGACGCTATCTGCTCAGGGGTCCCCTTTCCGAGATAGACGTTGCGGCCGCCGCGCCGATAGGCGATGAAAGCATCGCCCGACACCCAACCTCCCGTGCTTTCGCATCGGAGTATCCTGCTCAGTTCGTCGGCCTCCACCACGACCGTGTCTGCCTCGGCTGCGAGGTGATTGCGTACAAGCGCAAGGTCGCGCTCAGGGTCGAGCGGCCGAACTTCCGCCGCGGCCGGCGGGCTGGGCAGGAAGCGCTCATAGAAGTTGAAGCACACCTTCAGCCCTCCCGTGGCCCACCCGAAACGCCCGTAGCGGATTCGATCGCCGCCGAGCCAGCAGAATTCACATCCGGCAGCGTCCGCTTCCCGGCAGACCGCCTCCAGAAGCGCTGTCATCACGCCGCGCCCGCGCGCCTCGGGCAAGGTGCCCACCTGCCCCACTCCCGCCGCATGGAACGACACCCCGCCGACCCTGACCTCATAGGGATACAGGCCAACACAGCCGACGATCTTCCCGTTGTGGAGGTACAAGAAGTGGTCTCCGATTCGCTCCGGCTCGAACAAATGCGGGAGGATCTTGAGGAAATCGAAAGGATGCGCCTCGTCCCGTGAGAATGCGATGTTCAGCACGTGCACCAACTCCTCACGGTCGGGCATCTGCGCCCTTCTGATGACGTAGTCCGTTTTCTGCCGGTCTGTCATGATGAGTGTTCCTTAGCTGTGGTTTTGCGACTTGTGTCAAGTTGTGCCGCGGAGCGGCTTCCGGCCAACTTCGGCCCCTTGTGCTGGTGGTCACGCTTACCAGCAGAAGAACCGATAAGGGTCGTCCCACTCTTCAGCCGTGTCCAGGTAAAACCCGTCCAGCCACCGCTTCTCCGCAGCGGTGGTAGCCACAGGGCTGTGGAGGCGGCTCAGGAGAGGCGTTGAGCCCGCCGCTCCCGTGTTGGCCAACAATCGCGTCACAAGAAACGACGTCCGCCTGAAGGTCCTCTTGGTGTTCTGCTTGCCGACATCGAACTGCCACGGCAGAAGTTGGCAGAAAATGACATTGCCGCTCTGGGCCCTGGCCAGGACGCCGTCGCCGAAGACCGTGGCTCCTTCCGATACAAGGGGCAAGTCCCGAGGGTCGCGGCTATGGACGTCCGCCGGGCTCACTCCCGCCAGGAGGGACTCTCGGCCGAACGGTGTGAAATAGGCAGCAATATGCTCTGCCTTCTTCATGCCCACCTTCGTCGGCAGGAACGCATTTGCCTCCTGCTCATCAAGCCCTAAGGCCACGATGCTCCCGCCCGCCTTCAGGAAATCAGCAATGGCCGGCGCGCTCCCCGCAAGCTGACGTCCACCGCCCGGTCCCACAACGAGAACCTGATCGGCGGAGAGCATGCCACCCCCGTAAGTGCCGGCTCCGAAACCTGCGCGTTCGAGGTGGCTCTTGCCGGCCGGATCGCCAACATACACTGACTTCCGCGCCGGCGAGGCCTTCCACGATGACGCATAGGAGACCAGGTTCCGAACCAGCGTCTCCCCCGCGGGGTCGGCCTCAGTGCGTCCCGTCACGTCCATCTGGCAGAAGAGCACCATGCCATTACCTTCGTGGTACTCCATCAGGGGACTATATTGGATGCTGTAGCCGCCATCGAGGATGGGCAGGAAATCGCCGCGGGCCGGTTTCTCAATGAGGACGGAGGCGACGTTGCCGCGGTTGCCGCAACGCCAAACCCGCGTGACAGGGATGTCGCACCACTTGACCGTCGGCTGATAGTTAAACGTAGGGCCCATCTCGTACTTCAGGCGCGACGGGAGGATCGTCGCTTCACCGCGCCAGTTCCAAAGATCCCCGTCGGTGATGCCAGTCAGAAGCGGATGATCCGGCACCCGCTTAAAGACCCACCTCAGGCCGTACTCCTCCGTGCGAAACCCCAGCCGCTTTTCCAGCGCCTCCGAGGTCTGCTCGAAGACGATCACCTTCAGGCCGTCGCGCACGCGCCCCACGTCCGGCGCCAGCCCGTTCAACGTCAAGGCAGCCCTGCCAACGATGAGGATGTCGTACGCCGACAGGTCGCTGTTCGCGTCCACGGGCTGGCACTGGATGCCCAGGGTGCCCAGCAGCTTGCCGGTCTCGCCTTTCGGGTCGAAGAGCGCAATCCTGGGGGCTCCTGGGGCAGCCGCCGGACGCGCCAGCACGTCAATCGCAAAGGTGTCCCCCTGGGCCTGGCCGTCGCTGAACTTGACGGTCGCGCTGAGGTCATATTCGCCGGGCCTGGTGCTAGCCGGCAGCGCGAAGGTGAGGGGCAGGCGCGCCTGTTGGCCGGTCTCGACCGTCACCTGTCCCTTGCCCGAGATGGGCTCGGGAAGCGCAAGCGACCAACTGCAATCGCACGTCACCGTCTGGCGCGAGTTGTTGATTACGATGAGCTGCTTCTCGACCGTTTCACCTTGGTAGAAATTGTGGTCCTTACTCGTGAAAGCGGCAGCTTTCCCGCCAATATAGGCCAGCAGCGGCATGTTATTGCGGATTAACGCCTGTGCCGCGGCCGTCGGAATCCAGTCCGAACGCCCATAGGCCACGTTCATCCATTCGAACCCCGCTTCCATGTAGTCGGGGCTCAGTCCCGGGCGCTGTAAGCCCTCCCAGTCAACCTTGATAGGCTTGCGGCTCTTATCCACGCCATCGCGGAGCTTCCAGTAACTGCCATGATCCCAAGGACAGACTGCCGACATTCCCCACGTTCGGAATGCTCGAATGTTGTCGGTGAAGTACATGCCGATCACGGCGTTCCGCTGTTCGAAGTTACTCGAAGAAACGGCATCGCGAGGATAGTCCCAGCGATGCCAGAGGGCGCCCGCCCGGAACTGTTTTGCTTCCCAGCGCAGGCAGTCCTTCTCCAGGTCGGTAATCTTGAACGCCTGGTCCCCGAAGAACTGCGAGTCCCACTCGGCAATGCATAGCTCCCACGGCACCTGGGCGCTCCCAAAGGTCCGCTGGCCCTTGTACCACCCCCGGTACATCATCCAGTCCCAGAATATCGGCACGCCGTACTCGCACAGGAAAACGGGCTTCACGCCCTTGGTCGCCCAGTGCTCGAGCCAGTCGGACATCTCCTGGATCGGCGCGAAGTTCGCATAGAAATTGGCCGTGTGCATCGAACTGAGGTTGCCGGACGAGTGATGGTAGATGATGCGGCCTGGATCCATCCGTTTAACGATTGCCTCCGCCCGGACTGCGAGCTTGGCGTTGTTCGCAGACCATGGACCGCGGACGTCCTGGATACCATCTATCATGTCCGGGTTCATGCACTCCTCGGGGCTGGTCGCGTTATGGCTCATGGAATAGAACACTACTGACGGATGGTTCTGAGCGACCCGTACGTAGAACTCGGCGTGGCGCGCGTAGCCGTTGTTCTGATCGGCGTCCGGCGCCTTCCAATCGTACTGGCCGAAGTGAGGTTGCGAAAACGATATGAGCATTCCCTCATCGTCCGCAGCCCTCAGCACCTCCTCAAAACTCAGATGAGCGCCGGGCTCGCAACCGTAGTTATGCGTGTAAACAAAGTTGATCCCGAAGCTCTTGAGTCGCTCAATGCTTTCCTTCGCGCCGTCGTAGTTCGCCCACGCGGCCCCTATCTGGGCATTGTCCAGCGGGACACAGCAAAGGAATATCCGCGTCCCGTTGAGGTAGAAATCCCGCCCGTTGATCCAGAATTCCCGGAACCCGAAGCGCACAGGCAAGGCCGTATCGAGGACCTTCCCGCCCTCGTCCACCAACGAAACGGTGACCTGGTACGTGTTCTGGGGCGTATGGGTGTCCCAGAGCTTCTCAGGTTTCCAATTCTCCGCGAACGCGATGCGCCCACTCTTGAGGTCTGCCCCCTTGAATGCTTTGCTTGCGAACTGGCCAACTCCCCGGTCACCGTCCATGACCTGGGCACGAAGAGTGTACTGTGCCGCCCCTGCCAGGCCCTCCACCGCTGCCTCAAACGTTATCTCCCACTTGCGCACCGATGTATCTACCTTTACGTCCGCGATGCGCGCGCCTTGAGGCGTCCCGACCAGGTAAACGTCTCCGCACAGGCCCCGCCGCGCTACCGTGCCCCTCACTTCCTTGGCCCCCACGGTATCGCTGTAGGAGAGCATGACGCCCTTGAGGGGCATAGCCACAACGAGGATGCTCAGGACGTGCTTAGTACCCGCGGGGCAGGCCGACGTGAGGTCCACGTCGCCCCAAGGGAACCGTATCTCGCCCGCCTTCCTGCCGTCAACATACACTGCGGCAAAGGAGTTTACGTACTCGGCATGGACGGTGACGCGCCGCCCCGCCCATTCCGCGGGTACCGTGATCTCCCGCTGGTACCAAGCTGCCGTGACGTCCGCCAGCCTTTCGCCCTTCCAATTCGCATGGGCATAGAGCGTCTGATAGTCCTTCTGCATGTAGTCGCCGATCCCGGGCCAGCACCCAGGGACCTTAAAGCACCCCCACCCGTCACTTGGAATGGCATCGCCTGCCGTCCTCGCCGGTTGCCAGCGCCAAAGGCCGTTGATGCAAACGCGCTCCCGCGTGGGAGTCTTCTCCCGGTATGCCTTGTCCAGATCCCAGATCGCCTTGACCCCGCTGGGCAGCACCATCCCGGCGCCCTCCTGACCACTCGCCTGATGCAGTAAACCGAAACCAAGCGCCGTCAATACGCACGCCGCAAATCCGAACTTCCGAGACGCAGCACGCATCTTATCCCTCCTAAGTGTGGCACAACGGGCGGGTGAGTATATGGCGGCGACACATCTTCGTCAATGTGCCTGCTTTCGCCCAAACCAGTGACAATGCCGGCCGGCAGCGCAGTCCGCCACCTCCGTTAGTGAAGACGCCAGGCCGGGCCGCAGCGAGGTGCCGTTGCCTTTCCGAGGCCCCGTGGAAATCTCAGGGCCTCCCCATCACGTGCTCGTTGATGTACGAGAGGACCGTCTCGAGGTAGTGCCGCCGGTGGCGCGGCTCGCCGATCCCGTGCGGCTCGCGCGGGTATAGAAGAAGGCTCGTGTCAACCCCATGCGCCTTGAGCGCCCTGTAGAACTCGTGTGACTGGCTCGGTGGCACGCGCACGTCTTCCTCGCCGGTGATGACAAGCGTTGGCGTCTTGACCCTGTCCGCATAGGACAGCGGCGACTGCTCCCGCCAGTAGTCGTCCGTGAAGGCGACCCTGCCTTTGCCGCTGCTGCGGACCATGAAGTCGGGTATGTCCGTCGTGCCCCACATGCTCACGTTATCAATCACCGCGGCCGCCGCTACCGCGCACTTGAACCGATTCGTGTGGCCCACAGTCCAGGCCGTCACGTAGCCCCCGTAGCTGCTGCCGAACACGGCCATGCGCTTCCCGTCGACAACGCCCCGCCGGATCAGTGCGTCCACGCCCGCCATGATGTCCCGGAACGGCCCGTCCCCCCAGTCTCCGACGATCTTCCGCGTAAATGCCCGGCCGTAGCCGGTGCTCCCGCGGAAGTTCGGCTGCAGACAGGCGTAGCCGGCGGCGCAGAGGATGTGCGCACCTATCGCATTGGCGTAGCTGACCGTCGAAGCGCCGTACGGCCCACCGTGCGGCGTCAGAACTAACGGGTACGGCTTCCGTGCGCCGGCCTTCGTGGGCGAGTAGAGGATGCCCTCGATCTCCATTCCGTCGTTCTTCCAGGTGACGACCTGAGACTGGGCCAAAGCGGTCGCCTCAATCGCGCGGTTGACACTCGTCAGTCTGGCCGGTTCTCCCGAGCCGTCCAGCGGCCGGACGTACACCTCGTCCGGCTCCTGGGATCCCGACCCCACGTAGAATGCCAGGCCCGCCTCTGCCGCGACCGCAGCCTGAGCGACGACCGCCGCGCCCGTTTCAAGCGCCCGTGGCCTGCCCCCCACGTCGCAGATGAAGAGCCCGTTCCTCGTCCCAACGCCCGCCTCAAAGAACACCCGCCCGTCGTGCAGCCACTGAGGCATGATGCTGCGGAGGTCGGTGCGTGGATGGACCGCACGCCTCTCGCCAGTCTTCAGGGCAATCACCTTCGCCACGTCATAGAACAGGTCCCGCTGGTCGTAGGATTCGCTCAGGAGCACACTCTCGCCGTCCGGCGAGACGCATATCGGCGACTCCATCTGGTGCCCCCGCACCGCGCACACGGTCCTCCGTCTCTTGCGGCGCGCATCGGCAACTCTCAGGGCTGACTCGTACCACTGCGAATTGATGCTCGCAATAGGACAGGCGGTGTAGACAAGCCGCTTTCCGTCCGGCATCCACGCGGCACTGCTGACGTGCTCGTCGTCCGCCGAGACCTTCTCCGGCTTGCCGCGACCGTCGGCATTGACGACCCACAAGGCACGGCGGCGTTCATCCGCGTCCACCGTCCACCAGTCGCGCTTCTGCTCGTCCTTCTCCTTCTCCTCGGACGACTTGTCAGGCTGCGCCACCACAGCAAGCCGTCTCCCGTCGGGACTCCAGGCGAATTTCACCACGCCCTGCTCGAAGCTCGTGACCTTACGCCCCTCGGATAGTCTGGCCCCCATGACGTGGAGTTGGGACTTGCCCCCACTGCGGTTGGACACAAAGGCCAGGCGGTCTCCCCGGGGAGAGAACTGCGGTTGCCCGGCCTCCCCGGCGAACGTCACTTGCCACGGCTCGCGCTCCCTGGACCAGGCCCAGATGCTGCTCTTGACCTTGTTCTCCTCCAGGTCGGGTTGTGCCGCCACGAACGCGGCGAGGCGCCCGTCTCGCGTCACCGTCAGGGCACTCAACGCGCGGTACTTGAAAACGTCCTTGACCTCAAAAGGACGCTTGCCTTTGGCCATCTGACTCCCCTTTTCTCAGATCGAAACGCACTCAATCTGCCGAACTCACCGCCTAGCGCAGCGGTCACCGTCTTTGTGTCCCTTTTCACTACCGTCGGCAAGAGCGCACAACGCGCCGGCACTCGCTTGGCCCGTCCCACGCGCCAGGCTCAGATCCACGCGCGATCGCGCATAGCCTGCACAAGCTCTTCCACGGCAATCGCGAACGATGCCATCCTCAGGGAACAGCTCTTGTCCTTGCACATCCGCATCATGTCGTCGAAAGCGCTGCTGATCCTGTCGTCAATCAGCTCAAACGTCTCCTCCTTCGTCGTAAGGGCGCCGCTCTTCGCCTTCCGCCACTCCACGTAGGATGCGATTACGCCGCCGGCGTTCGCAAGGATGTCCGGCACAATCCTCACGCTCTTTTCAGACAGGATGGCCTCAGCTTCGGGCGTCGTGGGCCCGTTGGCGCCTTCGACTACGAGCGCTGCCCGCACGTCCCGCGCGTTTGCAGCGTTGATCACATCCTCGCGGGCGCAGGGCAGCAACAGGTCCACGTCGAGGCCCAGCAGCTCCGCGTTGGTGATCTGGTCGCCTCCTGTGAATCCTTTGGTGCTGCCTTCCTTGCCCACGTGGTCCTTGAGGGCCTTCGTGTCTATCCCGTCGGAGTTGTAGACGCCCCCCGCTATGTCGCAGGCGGCGACCACCTTCACCCCGGCCTCGCTCAGGAACATGGCCGTATGGCTTCCGACATTGCCGTAGCCCTGCACAGCGGCCGTCGCGCCGCTGCTTGGCTTGCGCAGAAGCCTTTCCAGCCCCAGGAGCGCCGCCTTGCTTACACTCCGCCCGGTCGCCTCCAGGCGTCCTGGCAGGCCGCCTACCCGCGGTGGTTTGCCCGTCACTGACTCCGGAATGTGCGTCTCTCCGAATATGACGGCCATGTCAGTGGGGCCGGTCCCCATGTCCGGCGCTGGCACGTAATTGCCGTGCTCCAGCTCCAGCCGCAGCATGTGCACGTATTCCTTGATGACGGCGGTCTTCTCAAACCGGTTCAGCCGCGACGGGTCTATCGAAAGGCACGATTTGGCGCCGCCGAAGGGAATGCCTGCCAGGGCAGTCTTCAAGCTCATCAGCTCCGCAAGCCGCCTCGTTTCGTCCAGCGTCGCGTCTGCGCTCATGCGCAGCCCGCCCTTGCCCGGCCCCCGCGCGGTGCAATGATAGACCACGTAACAGTTGCCCTCCAACAGCTCATAGTCGCTCGTCTTCAGGCTGAGGGCGAAGTGAATCTCCTTCTCCGGGTTGCTGAGCAGCCGGCGGGCAGCATCCGGAACCTCTACAAACTGGCCAAGTGCATCAAAGTCCACAACGCTGCTCATATTCTCCCCTTAACTTTGCCTGAGAAATCACCGCGTAAGAGCAAAACCGTAACGCCGAGGGACCCCCGAATGCAGGGCCTTCCGCGCGGTACAGCCGAAGCTTCACGGTCCTTATACATATCCGACAAAGGCGCGTCAAATGCGCCTGCCCGCGCTCTCGCTCCCCCTGACCAGATGCGCTGTCAGGGATGCTCAACCGTGGCCAGGCCTGCCGTGCCGGCGGTCTCCCTATCCGCCTTCAGAGCCCTCCTTGACTCCGCTCCTTGCCCGGAGTGGCCCCAGACAGGAATCGTCCGCATAGATGCCGTAAAGGTGGGGCCGTCGCAGCATGTACGTGATCTCGCGGAAGTCCCCGCCGTTCCAGACATAATACCCGTCTTCCATCTGGACTGTGGCCTCGATGGCCTCCTGGTCCCCCTCGTTCCATGCCAGGATGTCGCCCTTGCGGTTGATTATGCAGCTCCCCTGCACGTCGTTCCTGGCCACCACCATGCAGACCTGGTTGTCAATGGCCCGCGTGCGCATGATCGCCTTCCAGCGACTCTCGTTGAACACCGGCTGCCCTATTGAGTAACGGTCGGCCCGAAGGTCACCCATGATGGGAAAGCATATGAACTCGGCTCCGTTTAGCGCGTTGAGGCGCGCCGACTCGCACAAGGTCGTGTCCATGCAGATGAGGCACCCGATGCGGCCAAGAGGCGTATCGAAGATCGGGAAGGAATCGCCCGGCCGCATCCCCGACAGGTCTTCTCCGGTCGCCAGATGCACCTTGCGGTAGACGCCCTGCACCCCTCTATCCGGCGAGAAGAGCACTGCGCTGTTGTAAACGGCGTCCCCCTTCCTTTCCTGCATGCCCACGACGAGGTGAACATTGTGCTCACGCGCAATCGTCTCGAAAGGCGCGGTCGCGGGCCCCGGCACCTCCACGCCGCCGTGCAAGCCTTGCCGCCCCCGGATCACCAGTTCCGGCATCACGATGAGCTGGGGCTTCTTCCGGCAGGCCGCGCGTGCCAGGCTCGCCCATAGGTCCACCGCCTCTGCCACGTCCTCGGGCAGGCCGAGCCCCTCGGAGAAGTGCTGAATCCGCATTCGTGCCTTTGTCTGGCGCGTGGCATTGACGACGCAGGCCCTGACCGGCTTCCTATGCGGAAGCTCGACTTCCTCGACCTGGGGGGCGCCCCAGATGGATGCGCCCTGCAGCGACCACCTGAAGATGCAACGCACTGTGAGGCGCCTTGCCCCGTCCGGCGCCCGGCCGGCGCACTCGAAATTCATCACCCCCCGCGATCTCGCTGTCGGGAGCAGGTAGTTCCACCGCGTGCTGCCTGAGTTAGCTTGCGCGCGGTCCCACTTGTCCCAATATGCAATGGCCTGCAGGCAATCCCTTGGACTCTCCAGACCTTCATGTCGAACGCTTGCCCGAATCCGATATCCCTCCCCTCCCCGGATGCCCGCGAAGACGAATTGCCATCCGCCGCAGCACGTCCGTGTGCGGTTGCCCTTGACGGCGAACGCGCCGCCTCTCGTCTTCGTCGCGACCGGCGCAGCGGCAGAATCCGGCGCCCAGGTCTCCACTTCACTCAGCTTGACTCTGTTCATTGCTCCCTTCCCGTGAAAAATCCGACAATATGTCCGTCGCTGCAAGCCGGGCGGGGCCGGCAGTTCACGATGCTCTCGCGCCGCCGGACGGCATCGTGCCGTATTCGTACGCTGCATCGAGCATGGCGATGACGTTTCTTACCGGCACGTTCGGCTGGATGTTGTGCACCTGGGTGAAAACGAACCCGCCCTGTCGGCCACCGAAAGCTCGGACGTTCTCGCGCACGTGCTCCCGAATGGCCGCCGGCGACTCAAGCGGCAGCACGTGCTGAGTCTCGCACCCCCCGCCCCAGAACACCACGCGCCCGCCAAAATCGTGCATGAGCCGTTCCGGCTCCATGTTGGCAGCCGAAATCTGCACCGGATTGATGATGTCAATCCCGGCCTCTATCCACGGGCCGATGTAATCGTGAATCGAGCCGCAGGAATGGAGAAACGTCTTCCACTTCGTGTTGGTATGGATCCAGTCGCAGAGCCGTCTGTAGTGCGGCGCGATCATCTCAGCGAAGAGGTCGGGCGCGATCAGCCCCGACCGTTGCGTCCCGGCGTCGTCGCTCGCAACGCCCCAGATCTCGATCTGATCCCCTGCTGCCTGGTGCAGAAGCTTGGTCCGGTCAATTGCGGCCTCGATGCTCCGCTCCATCATGTCATGAGCGGCAGCCTTCTCCGCCATCAGCATGCACAGCCACTCGTCCAGGCTCCCTTGCGTGATGTTGTCCGACAGCAAGAACGACAGCCCCAGGAAGGACACGCCCGATCCCCACCCAAGCAGCGCCTTGTCCGTGGACTCATACAGGAACCTGACCCGACGCCCAAACGCTTCGAGCATCTCGTCCGGCACCGTGTGGCTCGGCTTGAACCGGGTCGGATCAATGGAAGTCCCGCCCATGCTGGGCTTGATGAAGTCGAAGTAGAACCCATCTGCTGGCATGCGCGCATAGGGCTCGCCCTGTGGGTCACGCATCAGGTAGCTTCCGTCCCGCTCGTGCGTGATATTCGTCCCCGGCGGGAACCAGACGTCCGTCCCCCCGTAGAGGCGATGGCACACTCCGGCAGAGTAGTCCATCTCGTCCCATGCGCACAGGGCGGCCTCCACCGGCAGCACGTCGAGGTGGAAACGGTCCATCACCTCCGACTCCACCTGGGCCAGCATGTCCATGCTGCCGTGCGCCTTCGTCGGCGTCTCGGTGCCCAGGTGCTTCTTGAGTGTGTCATAAAGGACAGCGTTGATGCTGCTGGCCCGCGTTCCTCCCAGGTCAATGGGAATGCGGTCCGGCCTCTGGAAATTGATCGCCCTGTGCACTCTCTCGCGTGAATTCATGGCTCTTCAGAATCCTTCCCACCGGAGTTTCCGCGCAACCGTGACTCGCCGCCTGAGCATAGCCCTGCCCTTTCGACAAGTCAATAGTTGGCTTATCTGGCCCTGGACGCGCTGACGCCGATAGGTCTACTACGCCGTGCGCTTTGAGGAGCATCGGAAAGTCATTGGGGATGATGAAGCACGCTGTAAGACGCCCGCAGCCGGCAGCTACTTGGGCGCTGCTTCGGGCGACTCAACGAACCGGGGTGGAACCTTGATCTCCGCGACGCCGCCCTCGAAGCGGGTCATGATAAGTCCGAGCTTATACAGCTTGAAGACGACGCCTCCATGGTCTTGGTTTTGCGTCAGCGGAACCCATCTTCGCGTTGGCGCCAGGTCCGCAAAGACACGCTCGGCATCAGCAAGCTCTTCCGGGCCGAACACGACAATGGCGCGGAGAGCCTTCATTGCTTTCACCGTCGAACGCGGAGCCGAGAACAAAGTCTGGGAGATAATCCATGAGTACCCGAAGATGCGCCGCGTAACCAGAGCTTCCTGCTCGGTACCGGTCAGGCTCCGCATATACCACGTGCCGGCGCCCGACATGATATCGAAGACGCGTCCGTACCGAGCCCCCTCAACCGCAAGAAGCGCCAGACAGACCCAGGCAATGGCTGAAGTCACTGTAGCCGAAACCGACCAGCCGCACAGGAAACACGGGATGATTACCAGGAGCTTGAATATCCAATAGCTCAGCGGCCACAGGATGATGGAGAGCAGAACGAACCCGCAGGCCTTCAAAGCGTTGACCCGGTTCTGTCTCCGCTGAACCCGCGCTACGAAACCTGGGCTGGTGCTCATCTTGGACCTTCCTCCGCGGCGGCTCCGCCGTGGGCCGTTTCAGTCAGCCGTTCGCAGCGGTCCACTCCTTCTGGCGCCGCCTGAACTCCCTCTGTACATCTTCCGGCAGCGGCTTTGGCTGGTGGGTCTCGATGATCTCGCGCGTCCTCCGGTTCAACCTTTCCGTGAAAGACGGCAGCTCCTTCGCAGCATGCGTCCCGAGCCGGCTGCGGTCCATCATCGTCGGGTACCACACCTCCCTGAAGTGCTCCAAAGTGTGCTCCTCGCTCAGGAAGTGCCCGCCCGGACCGACCTTGTTGATCAGGTCGAGCCCCAACGTCTCCTCGTTAACTTCGATCTTCTGCGTCGCGGCGCGCAGCATCGCAATGATCTCGTCGCAAAGGACCATCATCTCCGGCGAGGCAATCTCTGCGTGGTCCAGCAGCCCGATGTCGTGGATCAGATTGGCGCCCGACATGACTGACGTTGCGCAGGAGAGCGAAGCCTCAATTGCAGCCTGCTGGTCAACCTCTTTGGCGTCCGTGCAGCCGGCCGTCCCGAACATCGGCAAGTTGTAGCAATGGGCCATGTCGGTCACCGCCATCACCATCAGCCACATCTCCGGCGCGCCGTAGGAGCAGATCGTCGTCCGCATGTCAATAATCGTCGGGATGCCGCCGAAGATGAACGGGGCGCCTGGCCGCATTTCCTGCGCTATTACGAGCCCCACCAGCGACTCCGCGCTGCACAGCATCACCTCACTGGCGAAGGAGCAAGGGCATGTCCCCCCAGCCATGAGCATCGGTGTGTAGACGACCGGAATGCCGTCGCGCACCGACCACATCAGTTTCCGAAGCGCCTCGCCCGTGTGAACCAGCGGGGTTGTCGGCTCCCAGTAGTGGAAGATGAACGGCCTGGCCCGAAGCTGCTCGTCGCCGCCCGCCACCATGCGAGCTAACTCCATCACAGCCTCGTAAGGCGCCTCGGCGCCGTGACAGACCCCGATGGGCTTCACCGTATTGCTGACCAACTCCGTGAACACCAGCGGCGGCCGGTCTTCCGGGTCCCGGCAGTCCGTGGCGGATCCCCCCAGGATGAGAAAGTCAATGTTCGGCAGGCAATCGCACACGCGCGCATTGATGCCGGCGTGCTTGCTGCTGCCCGCCTGCTGCGCCCGCGTAACGGGGTCCAGGTACTTGGGGCAATCCACGTGCGAGCCGAAGTAGCTGCGGTAGCCTCCGAGGTCCATCGCCTCATCGCCTGTGCGCGTATAGAGCCGGATGCTCTCAGGCGCGCGGTCTATGGCCTTCTCGACCGCTTCGGGCGGGATCCTCACCAGGTCTTCGCCTGTGACTCTTGCACCGGCGCCGGCCAGGACGTCACGTGCCTGTGCATCGCGGATTCGCACCCCCGTGCGCTGAAGCAGCTCAAGCGTGGCCTCGTGGATTCGCTGCATCTGCTCGTCGCTCAGCACCGCGGGCCGACCGGCCTTCAGAATCTCACAACCGTCCCGGCGTGCCATCTCCTGTCTCCCTCATGATTGGCCGCCGTATTCTACCCGACTCTGCCCTCTTTCGCCCCTCTCCCGTTTCCTGTTCCTCATCGCCCACCCGCCATCTTCCCCCTCGTCCTTGACGTCGCTGTCAGCCGCATTCCCTTGACGTCTATCCCAAGGACGAGTAAGCTGTACAATCGCCGCCTGTGGCTGGGATATCTCGGAGGGTGGATCGCCAGATGTGGGGTACCTGCCTGATCTGCCGCGTCCAGCATTTCGAGCCTGCGGACACGTTACGGGGTTACGATGGCAGGGCGACACGGCAACCATACAGTGGCCCTGCCTCATGCCCGCAGGTGTGTCGCGCAGTATCGGTGGGAATCCGCGTTAATCAGTGTCTAAACTCGTGGCCGTTATCAGAGGAGCCGGATCCGTGCAGGTCAACGCTCATCTGTGTCTCCCGACCTTTGCTCCGTCAGCGTCGTGCCGTAGTGGTCAAACGGCCTTTTTGCGAAGCAAAGCCATTTTCGGACGTAACTCTTTGACAACAGAAGCCTTACATCATTTCAGGCCCCTTTGGAGGCGCCTGAGAAGCCCACGGAAGGCATCCGTAGGGCGTCGGAACGCTCGAAAGCCGACCAAATTAGACCAAAATATGACCAAATAAGACCGTCTAAGACCAAGTATGACCGTACAAGACCAGCTAAGGACCGAATCTGACCGAGTAATCACCACAGCTCAGGCCTTTGGAAGGAGCACGTCTTCCAAAACGCCCTCAAGTTGACGCTTTTGCGCAAGCGGCCCGCGGTTCGCTGCGCAGTTCTTTGACAACACACGGACTTACGAACGCCCAAGGCTTGGTGCTCAAGCCTTGAGGATATCCTTCAGCACGGGCTCCAGGCCTTTCGCAATTCGCCAGAACCCCAGGTCGGTCGGATGGACGCCGTCCACCGCGCACTCGTGGAACTCCCTTCCTAAGAGCGACCCGCCGTCAACGAAGTAGATGCTCCCGTCTCCGGCTGCACGCCGTTCCTCGACCACGCGCCTCTGGAAATCCCGCTTCTCCCTTCGGGTTCGGGCAGCGGCCGGCGTGACCTCATCCCGCGCCATGCGGATCTTCGACACAACCAGGATGGGCGTCTTCGGATGCGCCTGGCGCAGGATTTCTATGAAGGGGCCAAGCGTCTTCTCTAACTGGCCTCCTTCCGCGTTCCCCTCATAGTCCAGGACGTGACACGCCGGACTGGGAATCTCCGCCATCGTCTGCGCCACCTCGGCCTCCCCCCTGCCGCTCCCCGAAAAGCCCAGGTTGACAAACGGCCGATTCAGGTGCCTGCTCAGGATGTTTGTGAAAGCCATGCCCGGCCGCGCGGCGCAGCCGCCCTGCGTGATGGAGGTACCGTAGACCACGATCGGCCTGTCGTCCTCGTACGGCGGCGGCGCCTCAACCTGCGCGTTCGGCTCCAGGCCCACCAGCACTTCCTTGACTCCCTGGTAAAGCGGGAAGTTGAGTGTCACGTTCCGCATGCTCCGCCTCGGCAGGTCAAACATGGGGCAAGTGTAGACGTCCGCCCCGAACGGGAACCGCGTGGTACTCCAGAAGCGCTGCCGCTTCGGCGGGCCCAGGTAGCAGTCGAAGCCGGCGACGCACGTCTGCGGCATGTGATCGCTCCCCGCCGGCCCTGCAAGCTGCACCTTTACGGCTAGCTTGCGCGAGTCAGTCTGGAATTGGATTTGCCCGCCGGCCGTACAGTTGGCGAGGTCGTCCACCGCCTTGGGGAGCGGCCACCGCGGCTTGACGGGCAGGCGCCGATACGCCCTGTCATGCTCGAACCACGCGAACCCCGCCAGCCGCAGCGGTGCTTCAAAAGGCGCCCGCCAGCGCAGCCCCTCCCCTTGCGTCTCCTTTGGTCTCATGGCCTTGTCGTGCTTTTCAACTCTCATCGAAGGGGCTCCTTGAAAGGGATAGAGGAATCGGCTGACTCTATCCGACGCCGGCAGCCTCTGCAAACCACTCGGGCAGAAGAACCTGCGCCCCAGACTTGAAACTCCGGACACTCAAGGTTCGGACGAGGACAGACTCGGCGCGTTGACAGGGGTCCCGCACGGCCATAGCATGGCTGTTTTGCGTTGCTGCGTCATATTGGGCATATGGAAGGGTGTCCGGTTTGGGCCCTCGACCGCCTGAACTTACGGCAGTGAACTCCGCTCAGAGGAGAGTCGCGATGCGTTCTAGATCTCAGAAGCCGTTGATCGGAATCTGCATCTTCGTGGCCATCGTTTGTAGTATCGCGCGGCAAGCTCCGGCCCAGGAGAACCCGGACAAGGTTCTGCCGGACGGCGTCAAGGTGGTCTGGGACTTGGACAAGGCATACCGGGAGAAGACCCCAACGCGCGAGCGCGTCTGCATCAATGGGCTTTGGCGCTGGCAGCCGGCCAAAGAACCGGCCGACACCGTGCCCGGCGATGGGTGGGGGTATTTCAAAGTCCCGGGCGAATGGCCGAAGGACGCCACACAGGGAGGCTCCCAGGTCCTGTATCCCCATGCAGCCTGGAAGAACGAAAAGCTCGGAGAGGTAACCTCGGCCTGGTATCAGCGGGAGATCGCAGTCCCCGGCGAATGGGCCGGCCGGCGCGTCACGCTCAACCTGGAGTACTTGAACTCCTTTGCCGCGGTATACGTGGACGGCAAGAAGACGGGCCAGATGCGTTTTCCCTGGGGCGAGGTGGATCTTACCGCGGCCTGCCCGCCCGGCAGTAGGCATGTGCTCACCATGTTGGTCATCGCCATGCCGTTGAAAGCCGTCATGATCTCCCATAACGACACTGCCGCGCCCAAAGAAGTAGAGGGCACAGTAGAGCGGCGGGGCCTCTGCGGCGACGTTTATCTCACCGGCACGCCTCAAGGCGCGCGCATAGGTGATGTGAAAGTAGACACGTCGGTGCGCAAGTGGGAGATCACGTTCGCAGCCCCCCTTCAAGACCTTGCGGCAGACGCACAGTACAGCCTTCGCGCCCGGGTGACGGAGAACGGCCGCAGCGTGGAGGAGTTCACGAGTGATCCTTTCAAGGGCAGCGACCTGAAGGACGGCCGCATCGCGTTCACCAAGAATTGGAGGCCCGAGAAGCTCTGGGATATCAACACGCCTCAGAATATGCACCAGCTCAGCCTCTCACTGGCGGATTCCGGCGGAAAGGTCCTGGACACTGCCCTCCCAGTGCGCTTCGGGTTCCGGGAGTTCTGGATTAGCGGCCGGGACTTCTATCTGAATGGCACCCGCATCTACCTATCCTTCCAGCCGCTGGAAAATGGGCTGATGGGCGCGGCGCAGGCGAACTACGGAGCTGTGCGCGAGACGCTCGAACGCCTGAAGACCATTGGGGTGAACTCCGTCTACACCGCCAATTACGGCTGCGAGCCGGGCACCAATCTGAGCTACGAAGAGGCGCTCCGGGCGGCGGATGAGGCGGGGGTGCTCGTGTCGTTCTCTCAGCCGCATTTCGCCCAGTACGATTGGACGGCGCCCGACGCCGACCGGACCAACGGCTATGCAGCCCATGCGGCGTTCTACGTGCACGTGGCCCAGAACCACCCTTCCGTGGTCTTCTACTCCATGAGCCACAACGAGACCGGGTACGCCGAAGCCATGAACCCGGACATCATAGACGGAACGCAGGACCCCCGCTCCGAGTGGGAGACGAGGAGCGTCAAGCCGGCCTTTCGAGCCCAGGCTATCGTGGAGCAGATGGATCCGAGTCGCATCGTTTACCATCATTCCTCGGGCAATCTCGGCACCATGTACACGCACAATTTTTACCCTAACTTCGTCCCCATTCAGGAACTTTCAGACTGGTTGGAGCACTGGGCGACGGTGGGAACAAAGCCGTTCTTCACGTGTGAATACGCCGCTCCGGGCAGTCTGGACTGGACGATGTACCGCGGGTGGTACAAGGACGCACGGCTCTTCTCAAGCGCGCGCGTGCCCTGGGAGTTCTGCTTCGCCGAGTGGGTATCTCAGTTCTTTGGGGACCGGGCTTTCAAGATCACGGAAATGGAAAAGGCAAACCTGCGTTGGGAGGCCAAACACTTCCAGGCAGGCGATCTCTGGAACCGCTGGGATTATCCGTACGAAATCGGTTCGAGGGTGTTCGATGATCGGCACGCAGTCATCGCCATGTATCTCGCGGACAACTGGCGGGCCTTCCGAACCTGGGGCCTGTCGGCAAACTCCCCGTGGGAGCACTGGCACTTCTGGCGTCTACGGGAGGGCGTGAAGAAGGGCCGCAAGGACTTCAAGGTTGACTGGGAGAATTTGCAGCGGCCGGGCTTCAGCCCCGACTACAACGAGCAGCGGGAAGAAGCGCTGGAGTTGAACTTCGAACGCTCCGACTGGACTCCCACCGCCGACGGCCAGGCATTGCTCCGCAACAACATGCCCCTGCTGGCTTACATCGCCGGCAAGCCGGCCGCCTTCACCAGTAAAGACCACAATTTCTACCCTGGCGAAACGGTCGAGAAGCAACTGATCATCATCAACAACTCGCGCCAGACGGTCACTTGCGATTGCGAGTGGTCCTTCGGCCTGCCGCAGCCTGTCACGGGCGCCGAAAAAGTCACTTTGCCCACCGGCGAACAGAAGCGCGTTCCGCTGCGTTTCGCATTGCCGGCTGCCCTGGCCCCCGGGAAGTACGAAATGAAGGCTACCGTCAAGTTCGGCAGCGGCGAGGTTCAGGATGACTCCTTCTCGGTGGATGTCCTCCCCCGCCCTGCCGCGCTCCAGGCCGGCGGGGAGATCGCGCTCTTCGATCCAAAGGGCGAGACGGGCAAGCTGCTGAGCGCGCTGGGAGTCCAGAGCCAGCCCGTGGACGCCAACTCCGACCTCTCCGGGTACGACACGCTTGTGGTCGGCAAGGCCGCCCTGACGCTGAATGGGCAGGCGCCGGACATCACGCGGGTGCGCGACGGCCTCAAAGTGATCCTGTTCGAGCAAACCTCGGAGGTGCTGGAGAAGCGTTTCGGGTTCCGCGTGGAAGAGTACGGACTGAGGCAGGTCTTTGGCCGCGTTCCTGACCATCCGCTCCTGGCCGGCCTGAGTGATGAAGAGTTGGCGAACTGGCGGGGCGAAGCCAGCGTCCTTCCGCCGCGGCTGAAGTACGAAATGCGGCCTCGCTACGGCCCGACGGTCAAATGGTGCGACATCCCTGTCACGCGGGTCTGGCGTTGCGGCAACCGCGGCAACGTCGCCTCCGTCATCATCGAGAAGCCGGCTCGCGGCGATTTCATGCCCATCCTCGACGGCGGCTACAGCATCCAGTTCAGCCCGCTCATGGAGTACCACGAAGGCAAGGGCCTGGTGCTCTTCTGCCAGATGGACGTGACGGGGCGCACTGAGAGCGACCCCGCGGCTGAGGCCCTGACGCGCAGCATCTTCCGATACGTCTCGGCATGGAAGCCCTCCCCCGTCCGGAAGGTCCTCTATGTAGGCGACCCCGCCGGCAAGCGCCATCTCGAACGTGCAGGCCTCGCAGTGGGCGCGTATGAGGGCGGGAAGCTATCCTCCGATCAGATCCTCGCCGTGGGGTCCGGCGGCGGGCAGCGGCTCGCCGCCAGCTCGGCGGCCATTGCCGACTTCGTTAAGTCAGGCGGGAACGTCCTGGCCCTGGGGCTGGAGGAGCAGGAAGCGAACGCGTTCCTGCCGACGAAGGTCAGCATGAAGAAGGCGGAGCATATCGCCGCGTACTTCGACCGGTTCGCAAAGGATTCCCTGCTGGCCGGCGTGAGCCCGGCTGACGTGCACAACCGCGACCCGCATGACTTCCCCCTCATCTCGGCCGGCGCCGTGCCGATCGGCGATGGGGTGCTGGCCAAAGCCGAAAGCGCCAACATAGTCTTCTGCCAGCTCACGCCTTACGCCATAAGCGATGCGCAGGGCGCCATTGCCTCATTCGCAGTGAACGCCGACGATGCCGTGGACGGGAAGCAGAGCGCGCTCGTGACCATGGGCACGACTTCCAAAGCAGGAAGCCGCTTCGGGGCCCAGGTGAAGGGAGTCGGAGGAGAGGTCGGCAAGACTTACACCTTCGCTGCCTTCGTCAAGGGCGTGGGCGGCCCGGTGACCCTCCACCTTCAGTTAGAGCGGGCGGGCAGGCCTTGGGACCGTGTCGCCAAAGGAGATGACGTCCAGGTCGGCGCGGACGAGTGGACCGAGCTGCACCTGACCTTCAAGGTCGAGAAGCCATTCCCGCAAGGTTGGCAGGCTTACGTCAGTTGTGCTCAGGACGGCGCCGTGTTCGGGGCCGACATGTTCCAGCTCTATGAGGGGGAATACGTGCCCTGGAAGGCCCCCGCCGCGGGGCAGGCGCCCGCGGCACCTCAGAACTTCTTCACAAACCCGAGTTTTGAGGCCGGAACGGAACCGTGGTTCTTCAACTTCACCGAACAATACAACCTGAGGCGGACTTACCGTCGCGCTTCCTTCCTGTTGACCCGCCTGCTGGCCAACATGGGAGCAGCCGGCACGACCCCGGTCCTGGATCGCTTCCACAGCCCGGTGGCCACAGATAAGGCCGAGAAACGGTGGTTGGACGGGCTGTACCTTGACACGCCGGAGGAGTGGGACGACCCCTACCGGGCCTTCAACTGGTAGGCGTCACGCCGGCACCTGGAAAACCGGCGGTGCCGGAACTGCCATTTGAACTGAACTCCTTCGTCGCTTCCAGCCGCCCTCCGACAACGGGCGCGGCCGGGCACCACGCACTCGCGGATCGCTCCGACGCTTGCAACCACCTTCCGACGCCGGTACCTTGTTGGGCTTCGCAGGCCTCTTGGCGGACTTTGCAGGCGTTTCGGCATGAAACTGAACCGCAATATCGTGCTCTTCGTCCTGGCCACGGCCCTGCTCGGCGCGGCCGGCGGAATCTTCGACAGCACGAGCAATAATTACTACTCGCAGACTTTCCACATAACGGCCCAGCAGCGGGGCAATCTCGAGTTCCCGCGCGAGTTCCCGGGCTTTATGGTCGCGGTCATGTCGGGCGTGCTGTTCTTCGTGGCTGAGGCCAACATAGGAGCGATTGCTGCCGCCCTGGTCGGCATAGGGATGTTCGGCCTGGCCGTCTTCGCGAATCAGCCCGGCCAGTACACAAACATGGTCGTGTTGATTGTCATTTGGAGCGCCGGCACGCATCTGCTCATGCCGGTCACACAGTCAATTTCGCTGGACCTGGCCAGCCAGGAGAACGAGGGCGAGAAACTGGGCCAGTTCGCCTCCGTGCGCTCGGCGGCTTCCATCGGCGGCTGCGTCATCGTATGGCTGTTCTTCGCCGAGTTAGGCAGCCGGTTCAGCCTGACCTTCATAGTGGCCGCAATCATCACCGCATTCGCGGCCATCGGCTTCCTGCTGCTCGGACGCTCAATGCCCGCGACGCACCGGCATCTGCGACCGAAGCTGGTGGTCAAGCGGCGTTACACGCTGTTCTACGTGCTCAGCACGCTCTTCGGCGCACGCAAACAGGTCTTCATCACCTTCGGCCCATGGGTCCTCATAACCGTTTTCGGCCAGGGCGCTGAAACAATCGCAAAGCTGCAGATCGTGTCCACCCTTCTGAGCGTGCTGCTGCTGGCGTACATCGGACGGCTCATTGACAGGCTTGGCGAGCGAGTCGTTCTGATGGCCGACGCTATCGTCATGGTCTTCGTCTGCCTTGCTTACGGATTCGCCCAAGACGCCTTCACCCCGGCCGGCGCCTTCGCCGTTGTATGTGCTGCCTACGTTACGGACCAATTCCTGTTCGGCGTGCAAATGGCCCGCGCCACCTACCTGTCCAAGATCGCCGAAAGCCGCCAGGATCTCAGCGGAACGTTCAGTCTGAGCACAAGCATTGACCATGCCGTGAGCATCCCGATAGCCATGCTCGGGGGCCGGCTCTGGCAGGCGGCGGGCAGCCATCGGCCGGTCTTCCTGGCAGCGACCGGAGTGGCGCTGCTCACGCTGCTGGCGTGCAGCCTGATCCGAATCCCCCGCGTCTCCCATCGCGACGCTGCCGCAACGCCTGAAGCGGCTGCGGAGGACGTCCGCCGCGAAGTTACCTGAGCAAACCCGGCGGAAGGTGCCCACCAGCCTGGCGGCCGCGCTAAGCCGGCGCCGCCTTCGCCCCCACTGAACGCGCCGCATCAGGGCCGGCGCCGTGTATCTCCTGCAAGCTGTGGACCTCCAGCTCTCCCTCTTTGAGCGCCTTAAGTGCGGCGGCTACGGCGTCGGCTGCGGCCACGGTCGTGATCAGCGGAATGCGATAGGTGACGGCAGCGGCCCGGATCGTGACCTCGTCGCGACGAGGCACCGGCCCGCTGGGAGTGTTGACCAGGAGCCCCGCCTGGCGGCTTTTTATGTAGTCCAGCACGTTCGGCCGCTGGCCTTCCGCAAGCTTCGGCACGCTCCGGGCCGGAATGCCTGCCTCCGCGAGCTTCGCGGCTGTGCCGGACGTGGCAAGGATGCCGAATCCGAGCGCCGCGACCGCGCCGGCGAAACGGACGATCTTGGACTTCTCCGAATCCCTGACGCTGATAAACACGTTGCCGCTGAGCGGCAACGGCTGTCCCGCCGCGATTTGGGACTTCGCAAACGCCAAGGCGAAGCTGCGGTCCACACCCATGACCTCTCCCGTTGATTTCATCTCCGGCCCGAGGACGGGGTCCACGCCCGGGAACCTGGAAAACGGCAGCACCGACTCTTTGACCGAGAAGTGCTCGGGGTGCGGGTCCGCCGTCACGCCGAGAGAGGCCAGGGACTTCCCCACCATCACCTTGGAGGCGATCTTGGCGAACGGGACGCCCGTTGCCTTGGCCACGAACGGCACCGTCCTCGAAGCGCGCGGGTTGATCTCCAGCACGTACACCGTGCCGTTCTTCACCGCGTATTGGACGTTCATCAATCCGACGACGTCGAGTTCCTCGGCCATGCGCCGTGTCTGCGCCCTGATTTCGTCTACGATCGCCGGCCGCAAAGAGTGCGGGGGCAGAACCATCGCGCTGTCCCCGGAGTGTATGCCGGCCTCCTCGATGTGCTCCATCACGCCTGCCACAATCGTTGTTGAGCCGTCCCGCACGGCATCCACGTCTACTTCCGTTGCGTCGTCCAGGAACTTGTCAATCAGGATGGGATGCCCCGGGGCCACCTCCAGGGCTTTCGCGACAACGTCCTCCAGTTGCTCCTCGCTCCAGGCGATGACCATACCTCGGCCGCCAAGCACATAGGAGGGCCGCACGAGGACGGGATAGCCAAGTTGGCCGGCGATCCTGCGGGCCTCTGCAAAAGACGTAGCCGTGTCGCTCTCGGGCTGTCTCAATCCCAGCTTTAGAATGAGTTCCCGGAAGAGCTTCCGGTCTTCCGCGCGGTCAATGGCGTACGGCGACGTTCCGAAGATCCGGACCCCGGCCTCGGCCAGCGGGATGGCCAGGTTCAGAGGCGTCTGGCCGCCCAACTGCACAATGAGGCCTTCGGGCTTTTCCTTGGCAATGATGCTGAGCAAGTCCTCCAGCGTCAGCGGCTCGAAATACAGCCGGTTGGCGATGTCGTAGTCGGTCGAAACCGTCTCGGGGTTGGAGTTGACCATGATGGTGTCGTAACCCAACTCCCGCAGCGCCAGCGAGGCGTGCACGCAGCAATAATCGAACTCGATGCCCTGTCCGATCCGGTTGGGGCCGCCGCCGATGATAAGCACCTTGGGCTTCTCGCCCGGCCTGCTTTCGTCCTCTGATTCGTACGTCGAATAATAATAAGGTGTGTACGCCTCGAACTCCGCGGCGCAGGTGTCAACCAATTTGTAATTCGCCTCCACACGCTGGGCAAGGCGCTGAGACCGCACGGCCTTCTCGTCGGATCCGATGAGCGCCGCGATCTGTGCATCCGAGAAACCTCCACGTTTCGCACGGCGCATCAGTTCCGACCCGAGCGCCCCCTTTCCGGCCTGTGCGGCTATCTCCCCTTCCAGCTCCACGATCTCCAGTATGTTGTGAACGAACCAGGGGTCAATGTTCGTCAGCTCAGAGACCTCCTGGACGGACATGCCGGACTTGAGCGCGTACTTCATGTAGAAGACGCGGCTCGGATTGGGGCGTGCGAGCATCGGCCGGAGTTTCGAGGGATCCACGCGCCGTTCGGCCTTCAGGTCAAGGCCGCTAAGCCCGATCTCCAGCGACCGCAGGCCCTTCTGAAGCGCCTCTTTGAAAGTCCGGCCGATGGACATCGTCTCGCCCACGGACTTCATAGAGACGGTCAGGGTGTCGTCTGCGCCAGGAAATTTCTCGAATGCGAACCGCGGTATCTTCACCACGCAGTAGTCAATCGTAGGCTCGAAGCAGGCGGGCGTCTCCTTCGTGATGTCGTTCGGTATCTCGTCCAAGGTGTAACCGAGGGCCAGCTTTGCGGCGAACTTCGCAATGGGGAACCCTGTCGCCTTGCTCGCCAGGGCCGAAGAGCGCGACACCCGGGGGTTCATCTCTATGCCCACCATCCGGCCCGTGCGCGGATGCACGGCGAACTGGATATTGGCGCCGCCCGTTTCCACACCTACTTTGCGGATTATGGCGATGGCGGCGTCCCGCATGGCCTGGTATTGCTTGTCCGTGAGGGTCTGGGCCGGCGCCACCGTGATCGAGTCCCCCGTGTGCACGCCCATGGGATCGAAGTTCTCGATGGAGCAGATGATGACCACGTTGTCCTTTCGGTCACGCATCACCTCCAGTTCGTATTCCTTCCATCCGATGACGCCCTCCTCGATGAGCACTTCGTGCACCATGCTCGATTCGAGGCCGAGGGACACGGCGCCTTCGAACTCCTCGTAGTTGTAGACGATCGAGCCGCCCGTCCCGCCCAGCGTGAAGCTGGGGCGGACGACCAGCGGGAAGCCGATCTCCTGCGCAACCCGCACCGCGTCTTCGCGCGAGTAAACCGCCTCGCTGCGCGGCAGGTCAACTCCGATCTCCTGAAGTCCCCTGCGGAACAATTCCCGGTCCTCTGCGCGCCGTATCGCCTCGTAATCCGCGCCGATCATCTCGACCGAGTGCCGCTGGAGGATGCCCTCCTCCCACGCCTGCACTGCCAGGTTCAGCGCTGTCTGCCCGCCGAGCGTGGCCAGAAGCGCGTCGGGATGCTCGCGCTCGATGATCTTCGCCAGCACCTCCACAGTTATCGGCTCGATATATGTCCTGTCCGCCATGGCGGGGTCGGTCATGATCGTCGCCGGGTTGGAGTTGAGGAGGACTATCTCGTAGCCCTCCTCTTTGATCGCCTTGCAGGCCTGCGTGCCCGAATAATCGAATTCGCAGGCCTGGCTGATGACGATCGGTCCGGACCCGATGATGAGTATCTTCTTTATGTCCGTTCGTTTCGGCATCGCTCTGCCGCGGGCCTCATTCCCATTCGATGGTGCTGGGGGGCTTGGGGCTGATGTCATAGACCACCCGGTTGACCCCGCGCACCTCATTGATGATCCGGTTCGAGATCCTGCCCAGTATCTCATACGGAACCTTCACCCAGTCCGACGTCATGCCGTCAACGCTGCTGACAACTCGCAGGGCAACGACGTTGGCATACGTCCTTTCGTCCCCCATGACGCCCACGCTCTTGACCGGCAGCAGAACGGCGAAGGACTGCCAGATGTCCCCGAAACCCTCGTACTTCTCCAGCTCCTCGAGCACCCGCGCATCTGCTTCCCGCAGCACCTGGAGGCGCTCCTCCGTCACTTCGCCTATGATCCGGACGGCAAGGCCCGGCCCGGGGAAAGGCTGGCGCTTCAGCACTGCATCCGGCAGGTCCAGTTCCCGTCCCAACAGCCGCACCTCGTCCTTGAACAGGGCGCGGAGCGGCTCCACCAGTTCAAAGCCCAGGTCGGCCGGCAGGCCGCCCACGTTGTGATGGCTCTTTATCGTCGCAGAGGGCCCCCCGTAAGCCGACTGACTCTCAATCACGTCGGGATACAGAGTCCCTTGGGCCAGGAAATCAATGCCGCCGATGCGCCGGGCCTCCTTCTGGAAGACTCGGATGAACATCTCGCCGATGATCTTGCGCTTCCTCTCCGGGTTCGTGACGCCCCTGAGCGCGGACAGAAACTTCGCACCGGCATCCACGAACCGGAAATTCACGGGGTACTCTTCTTGGAAGAAACGTCGAACGCTCTCAGCCTCGCCTTTGCGCAGCAGACCGTTGTCTACAAACACGCTGACCGCGCGCTCCCCCACCGCCTTATTCAGCAGCGCCGCCACGACCGTCGAATCCACGCCTCCGGAAAGCGCGCAGATCACGCGGCCGGTCTCCAACTGCCTGCGAATGCCGGCTACAGCTTCTTCGACAAACCCGGCCATTGTCCATCCGCCCTTGCAGCCTGCCACTCCGAACAGGAAGTTGCGGAACACTTCCAGCCCGCAAGGCGTGTGCACGACCTCCGGATGAAACTGCACGCCATATATCCTGCGCGCCGCATCCCCCATGGCCGCGACGGGACACGTCGGCGTATGGGCCAACTTCCGAAATCCCCCGGGCGTCTGCTGGACCTGGTCGCCGTGGCTCATCCAGATATCCAGCCCGGTCCCGCAGCCGATCAGGAGCCTGTCGGGATCATCTACGCTCAGCACAGCAGGCCCGTATTCGCGAGCCTCGGCCTTGACCACCTTCCCACCGAGCATCTTCGCCAGAAGCTGCATGCCGTAGCAGATGCCCAGCACGGGCACGCCTATCGCCAGGACCCGTTCGTCCATCGCGGGCGCGCCGGCTTCGGTCACAGAGGCAGGTCCGCCGGAAAGGATCAACGCCTTAGGAGCCTTCTCTTTCAGCTCCTCAAAGCTCGTGCCGTTCGGCAGGATCTCACAATAGACGCCCAACTGCCTCACGCGCCGGGCGATCAGTTGGTTGTACTGCGAGCCGAAATCGAGAACGATTACAGTCTCACGCATGCGATTCTTCCCGCTTCCGTTCTGCCTTCATCATCTCGATGAACTTGCCGAACAGGTGCCGGGCGTCATGCGGACCGGCTGACGCCTCCGGGTGATACTGCACGGCCATGATGGGTAGCTTCCTATGCCTCAGCCCGGCCGCCGTCATGTCGTTCAGGTTGATGTGCGTGATCTCCACGTCCCCTGCTTTCAAGGAGTCAATGTCCACGTGATAGCCGTGGTTCTGGCAGGTGATGTCTATCTTGCCCGTCTCAAGTTCCTTGACCGGATGGTTTGAGCCGCGGTGCCCGAACTTCAGCTTACTGATCTTGCCGCCCAGCGCCAGGCCGAGGAACTCATGCCCCAGGCAGATCCCAAAGATGGGTTTCCGGCCCAGCAGCTTCCGCACGTTCTCGACCGCGTATGGCACGCCTTCCGGATCGCCGGGCCCGTTGGAGAGCAGTATGCCGTCAGGGTTGTACGAGAGTGCCTCCTCCGCCGTTGCATCCGCGGGAAGAACCCTGACGCGGCACCCCATCCTGGCCAAGCAGCGCAGGATGTTCAGCTTGATCCCGTAGTCGAACACAACCACCAGCGGCGCGTCGGGGGGCGCCTCTTCATCCCCCTGGAACCAGTAGCTCTCGGAGCACGTGACCTCCTTGACCAGGTCCACGCCCGTCAGGCCCCGCCAGGCCTTCGCCTCGGCTACCAACTCGTCGGCGTTGCACTCGCCGGCCGCAATGATGGCGCGCATTGCACCCGCCGTGCGCACGTGCTTGGTGAGGGCGCGCGTGTCCACATCGCTCAGCGCGATCACGCCGTGCTTGCGCAGGTACTCGCCAAGGCTCCACTCCGCTTCCCAATTGGAGGGATATGGGCAATACTCTCGGACGACGAAGCCCTCGACTTTCGGGGTGCTCGATTCGATGTCCCGCGAGTTCACCCCGTAGTTCCCAATCAGGGGATACGTCATTGTGACGATCTGGCCTTTGTAACTGGGGTCGGTCAGTATCTCCTGGTAGCCGGTCATGCTGGTGTTGAAAACGATCTCCCCCGCCTTCTGGCCGTCCGCGCCAAAGGATTCACCCGTAAAGACCCGGCCGTCTTCAAGCGCAAGCGTGCCCTTCATCGCCGTGTTTCTTCTGCTTTCCGTTGCTGTCTGCTGCCCGCCGTGCCGGGCGTTCCACAGGTGCACGCCGAGCTTTCGCACTCTTGTTGTAGCTACGTTGGGAGGACTCGGCCCATGCGCACTTACAAGCCCGTCCTTTCTAACACTTCTCGCGTTACTTGTCCAAGTAACGCTCCGCCCGTCCCAGCCACTGTTGGGCCAAGCACAATCACGCCGAACCTGAGCCAAGCCCCTGCCATACAGTTGCCCGTATCGCGGACGCCGTACCTACTGCCGTGCCGGAGCACCCGCGGTTCCTGCAGTGGCAGCCGCGCTCAATCTCACGGTCACTGCAGATCAGTTCCACCAGACTTTCCACCGCGCCGTTTCGCCGGGGGCATCGAGGAATCGCGTGAGGTCAGCGGCGCTTACACTTCCTCCGTCGCCGAAACAGTCTCCGTATCTCTGTCTTCTGCCAACCGCATCCGGCTGAGCGCCTCGCGGTATTCTATGGGTATCACCTTCACAAACAGCGGCAGGTGGGCCTCCCAGTTCTCCAGGAGCATGCGCGCCCTAAGACTACCCGTGTAGCGCAAGTGGTTCTCTGTCAGTGCGCGGAGTTGGGTTTTGTCCTCGTCGGTCCACACGCTCTCCAGGTCCACCATGTCCAGGTTGCAGCGCATGCCAAAAAGCTCTGACTCGTCATATACATAGGCTATCCCGCCGCCCATCCCCGCGGCGAAGTTGTAACCGGTCTGGCCCAGCACGACTACAAGCCCCCCGGTCATGTACTCGCACCCGTGGTCGCCCAGTCCTTCAATGACGGCTCTGCCGCCGCTGTTTCGCACTGCAAAGCGTTCGCCCGCCATCCCGCAGAAGTAAGCCTCGCCGCCGGTCGCACCGTACAGCGCGGTGTTGCCCAGGATAATGTTCTCGTGGGCCTGGAAATTCGCCTTCGCCGGCGGCACGACGATCAGCCGTCCGCCGGACATGCCCTTTCCGACGTAATCGTTCGCTTCCCCTTCGACGTGCAGCGTAATGCCGTTGGCGAGAAACGCGCCCAGGCTCTGTCCGGCCGATCCTTTCAGGGAGACTTGGATCGTCCCGTCGGGCAGCCCTTGAGCACCGTAGCGCCTCGTCACTTCCCCGCTCAACGTCGCCGCTACGGCGCGGTGCACGTTGCGGATGGGAAGCTCGATTCGCACCGGCTGGGCGCGCTCAAGCGCAGGGCGTGCGAGCCGCAGCAACTCATCGTCCGGCGCCGCCTCCGGTCCGGGGTCCGGTTGCCGCCGGCATCGGACGGCCGCGGTTTGCGGGGCTGCGGGTGGGGTCAGCAAGGCGCTGAAGTCCAGGCCCTTCGCTTTCCAGTGGTCAATCTTGTTGCCCGGATCGAGCATGTCGGCCCTGCCCACCATCTCATCCAAGGTCCGGAAACCCAGCTCCGCCATGTGCTCTCGCAGTTCCTGCGCGACGAACCGGATGAAGCGCTCGACGTAATCCGGTTTGCCGGAGAAGCGTGCCCTCAGCATCGGATCCTGCGTAGCCACTCCGACCACGCACGTATTCAGGTGGCACTTACGGTCCATGACGCATCCGAGCGTCACCAGCACCGTCGTCCCGAACCCAAACTCCTCGGCCCCCAGCAGCGCCGCCACGGCCAGGTCGCGCCCCGTCTTCAATTGGCCGTCCACCTGAACGCGGATGCGGTCGCGCAGCCCGTTCGTCACGAGCGTCTGCTGAGTCTCTGCGAGGCCAAGTTCCCATGGCAGGCCCGTATGTTTGATCGCCGTCAACGGGCTCGCGCCTGTCCCTCCGTCGTGCCCGGCGATCAGCACCATGTCAGCTTTGGCCTTTGCGACGCCGGCTGCGATGGTCCCCACACCCGCCTCGGCGGCCAGCTTCACCGAGATCCGTGCATGTGGGTTCACGGCCCTGAGGTCGTATATGAGTTGCGCCAGGTCCTCGATTGAGTAGATGTCGTGATGCGGCGGCGGCGAGATGAGCGTCACGCCGGGCGTCGTGTGCCGCACACGGCCGATCTCCGCGCTCACTTTGTGGCCGGGTAACTGGCCGCCCTCGCCGGGCTTCGCCCCCTGCGCCATCTTTATCTGCAGCTCGTCTGCATTCACAAGGTACTCGGTCGTCACTCCGAACCGGCCCGAGGCAACCTGCTTTACTGCGGAGCGCGTGCGGTCGCCGTTTGGAAGCGGCCTGTAGCGTGTCGGGTCCTCGCCGCCCTCGCCAGAGTTGCTCCTCGCGCCAATGCGGTTCATTGCGATGGCTATAGTCTCATGCGCTTCTTTGCTTATGGAACCGAAGGACATGGCCGACGCGGAGAACCTGCCGATCAGTGATTCCACCGGCTCCACCTCATGGAGCGGCACCGGGCGCCCCGACCTGAACCGGAACTGGCTTCGCAGAGTGCTGCGGTTGCGGGACGCGTCGTCAATCAGGGCCGTGTATTCCTTGAACGCTTTGTAGTCGCTCGCGCGGACTGCCTGCTGAAGTTTGCGGATTGCCGCCGGCGTCCACAGATGACTCTCCCCGCCCGCGCGGCTATAGTATTGGCCGCCCACATCGAGCAACGGCTCAGGCGACCCCGCCACGGGATAGCCCCGCCTGTGCCGCTCGACGGCCTCCCGGGCAATCTCGTCCAGCCCTATCCCTTCTACGCGCGATGCCGTGCCTGTGAAGTAGTCGTTGACCAGAGCGCGGCTAAGGCCGATGGCCTCGAAAACCTGCGCGCCCAGGTAGCTGCGGATGGTTGAAATCCCCATGCGGCTGAAGGTTTTGAGCAAGCCCTTCTTGACCGCCGTGATGTAGGCATCTGCTGCCTCCTCCGGAGCGGCCGGGGGGTCCAGCAAGCCTTTCTCCGCGAGTTGCCGCACCGTCACCAGGGCGGTGGACGGGCAGACGGCGTTTGCGCCGTAACCGATCAGCAAGGCAAAGTGCATGACTTCACGCGCCTCGCCGGTCTCCGTGATTATGCCCGCCGCGCTTCGGAGGCACCTCCGCATGAGGTGATGGTGCAGCCCCGCAGTCGCCAGCAAGCTCGGGATTGCAGCGAAATCCGCGTCCATATTCCGGTCCGTCAGGATGAGGATTGTGGCACCCTCCGCAATCGCCCTCTCCGCCTGCGCAAAGACCACCTGCAAGGCGTCCCTCAGGGCCTTCCCATCGCCGTCCGCATGGAACAGAATGTCAATGTCCCGCGTGACCACGTCGGCGTGCCGCGCGTTCCTGAGCTGCGCCATATCCTGCGGCGTCATGATCGGTTGCGAAAGCTTCAGCCGGCGGCAATGCTCAGGCGTCTCCTCCAACAAGTTCCTCTCCTGCCCGACGAAACTCATCAGCGACATCACCAACTCCTCCCGCAGAGGGTCTATGGGAGGATTGGTGACCTGAGCGAACAACTGCTTGAAGTAGGCGAAGAGGAGCTGCGGCCGGTCCGAAAGCACGGCCAGAGCTGCATCGTTTCCCATCGAGCCCACGGCCTCCTGCCCCCGGGAAGCCATAGGCGTAATAACGGTCGCGAGGTCTTCCTGTGTATAGCCGAAAGCGTGGTGCTGGCGCAGCAGCGCCTCGGGCTGCGCCTGCGGGACCGGCGACGGCGCGAACAGCCCGCGCAGCTCCACCCGATTTTCCTTGACCCACCGGCGATATGGCTTCTGCAGCGACACCTTGGCTTTGATTTCGTTGTCGGGAACGATCCGCTTCTGCTCCAGGTCCACCAGGAACATCCGTCCAGGCTGCAGCCGCCCGTGCCGTACTATGTTCTCCGCGGAGATGTCCAGCACCCCCGTCTCCGAGGCCAGAACGACGTATCCGTCCCGCGTGATCGTGTAGCGCGCCGGCCTCAGCCCGTTCCGGTCCAGCATGGCGCCCACGTAGCGGCCGTCGCTGAACACCAGGGCCGCCGGGCCGTCCCACGGCTCCATGATTGCCGAGTGGTATTCGTAGAACGCCCGCTTATCGTCGCTCATATGGTACTTTGCGCCCCATGCCTCCGGCACAAGCATCATCGCCGAGTGGGGCAGCGAACGCCCCGCCATCACCAGGAGTTCAAGCACATTGTCCAGCATGGCCGAATCGCTGCCGCCCTCAACGACGATCGGCTTGACCTTCTCGATGTCGCCGCCGAACAAGTCCGACCTCAGGTGGGGCTCGCGGGCACGCATGTGGTTGACGTTCCCGCGAAGCGTATTGATCTCTCCATTGTGCGCCAGCATTCGGAACGGCTGAGCCAGGCTCCACGCCGGAAACGTGTTTGTGCTGTAGCGCTGATGAACCACCACGAAGGCACTTGCAAGGCTCGGGTCGTTCAATTCCAAGTAGAACCGCGTCAACTGCGGTCCGCTCAGCATCCCCTTGTAAACGACCGTCCGGCTGGAAAGGCTCGCCACGTAGAATCGAGAGCCTGCCAGCGTTGACTCCGCCTCCACTTCCTTCTCCGCCCGTCGGCGAACGACATAGAGCTTCCGCTCAAAGTCACCCGCGGGCACTTTGCCGGGCCCCAGGAACACCTGGCGGATGTCCGGTTGGCTGTTGCGCGCCAGCTCGCCCAGGTGATCGCTCGAAGTCGGCACCCGCCGCCACCCGAGCACCACGCAGCCTTCTTCCCTTGCCGCCGCCTCCAAAATCGCTATGCAAAGCTCGGCCGTAGCGCCGTCCGTCGGCAGGAAGGCCATCCCCACCGCATACGTGCCCGCCGCAGGCAACCGAAGCCCTTGTCCCGCGCAAGCGCGACGCAGGAACGCGTCGGGCACCTGCAACAGCAGACCTGCGCCGTCGCCTGTGGCCTTGTCGCCCCCAACTGCGCCACGGTGCTCCAGGTTCATCAGCACCTGCACGCCGTCAGTCACTACCTCGTGGCGCGGTATCCCGTCGAGCCGGGCCAGGAAACCTACCCCGCACGCATCGTGTTCGAACGCCGGATCGTAGAGCCCCGCAATCGGCGCCCCCTCCACGCCTCTGTTCGTGCGCTTATGATCGCTCATGCTTTCGCGTCCACGCGACTTTGCTGTGGCACAGGTCCCCACGCCTTCGCGGCCCCTCACGCACGTTGCTCTCCAGAAGGCAGCCGCGCTCGCGCTTTCCGAAAAGGCCCCGGGGACCCCGGCCCTTTCGGATGCCGGGGTGCGCCGGGGCCCTTTTCCCCTCTCCGTCAGCTCACGCAGTCCGCCGCCGGCTTACAGGACCGGCAGGTACTTCTCCAACTCGTAGCGGCTGACGTGCGTCCGGTAATTATCCCACTCGATCTTCTTGTTAGCGATGAACTTGCCGAAGATGTGGTCGCCCAGGGTTTCCCGCACGAGGTCGCTCTTCTCACACTCGATGATGGCCTCCTCCAGGCTGCCCGGCAGCGACTCGATCCCACGCTTGTGCCGCTCTTCTTCGGACATTTCGAAGATGTCCTCCTCCACCGGCTCCGGCAACTCGTAGCCCTCCTCCACGCCCTTCATGCCCGCCGCCAGCATCACGGCGAACGCCAGGTAGGGGTTGCACGCGGGGTCCGGGCAGCGGAACTCAGCCCGCGTGGCCAGCGCCTTGCCCGGCTTATACATAGGCACCCGCACCAGCGTGGAGCGGTTGCGACGAGCCCACGAGATGTAAACCGGCGCCTCGTAGCCGGGCACCAGCCGTTTGTAGGAGTTTACCCACTGCGCCACCACGGCGCACGTCTCCCGCGAGTGCTTCAGGAGCCCGGCGATATACGCCTTCGCAGTCGCGGACAGGTGGTACTTGTCCTTCGCGTCGAAGAAGGAGTTCGTGTCCCCTTTGAACAGCGACTGATGTGTGTGCATGCCGCTCCCGTTCTCGCCGAAGACCGGTTTGGGCATGAACGTGGCGTATACGCCGTGCTTCAGCGCCACCTCCTTCACGGTCAGGCGGTACGTCATCGCGGCATCCGCCATTGCCAGGGCGTCCATGAAGCGCAGGTCTATCTCATGCTGGCTCGGCGCCACCTCGTGGTGGCTGTATTCCACGTGGATGCCCAGCTTCTCCAGCGTCAGCGCAGTGTCCCGCCGCAGGTCGCTGGCCGCATCCAGCGGCGTCAGGTCGAAGTAGCCGCCCGCGTCCAGCGGCTCTACGTCGGCGGAGTTCTTGAAATAGAAGTACTCGAGTTCCGGCCCCACGTAGAATGTGTATCCCTTGTCGGCGGCTTTCTTCAGGTTCCGCTTCAGAGCCCACCGCGGGTCGCCCACGTACGGGCTGCCGTCCGGCTCCAGGACGTCGCAGAACATCCGCGCCACGCTTCCTTCATCCTGCGGCCGCCATGGCAAGATCGCAAATGTCTCCGGATCCGGCTTCGCAATCATGTCGCTCTCCTCGATGCGCGCATATCCTTCGATCGAGGAGCCGTCAAAGCCCATCCCCTCGTCCAGCGCCTCGACCAACTCCTCAGGCGTGATGGCAAAGCTCTTCAGGAAGCCCAAGACGTCCGTAAACCAGAGCCGGATGAACCGGATATTATTGTCCGCCACCGCTTTCAGCACGTACTCCCGATCCTTCTTCGCCTTTGCCGCCATTTGCCACCTCCTCCAGAGATTCAAAAGAACGCTTGTTGGAATGCCCTCTCTTGCCAGCCCTATTCTGTCGGGCGCGTCTTGCCAGGCGGTCCTGGTCCTACTCTTACCTTCAGGATGCGCCGGTTGCCGTATTCAGTCTCCGGCCGGCTTCCACCGAAATCCCAACCAGTCGGCGCGGGCCAGCACCTTTACTGTGGCGCTCTACACACTGCCGCTCCCCCTGCCGTCTGCCCGCAGCCTATCCGGCCTTGCCCATGCTATTGCAACGAACGTGCCACGTCCAGTGAACACGCCCTAACAGTTGCGGGCGAGAACACTTGCACCGCATTGTGGTGCCTTCGCCCCCCCCGCTGAAAACCTACTATTCCGTAGGTTTTCCGCCGGCTATCCTACAGGCGCGTCGGTTCAGTTCCGTCGGCCGAAACCCCTTGCCAAGCGAGCGGACCCTTGAGGACCGCGCCAGAGGCGGTCGCACTCAGACCTGAAGGTACCTGGTCACGACCTCCATGCCCCGCGGCCATCCGTCGGCCGATGCCTGCGCCGGCAGGTCGTCCTCTGCCTTGATTTTGTTCGCGGTCCTGACTATAGTGGTAGAGTCGTAGGCGCGTCCGAAAGCAAAGGACATCAGGAGTGCCAGCATAGTCAAGGCATAGTGCGGCGTTTCGGGCGGTCTCTTCAGTGACCATGTAACTCGAAGCAGACGTATGCAGTAACGATCGGCGGAGAGGTGGCTGAGCGGTCTAAAGCGACGGTTTGCTAAATCGTTGAGGGGCGTAAAGCTCTTCCCCGGGTTCGAATCCCGGCCTCTCCGCCATTTGTCTTGGTTCTCCCCAACGGGTTCTGCTCTCTACCCTTCCCCTGCTACTCGCCCTACCCCGCCTTGTGCTTTGACGCCCGGGCCGTTTGAAGAGCCAGGATCGTACGTCTGATGGCAAGCGTCGTTATGATTTCACAACCGGCGAAGAGCCCGGCGGTTCAAAGGCCGTGCACCTCGCTGCCTGGCCGTTCAGCCAGAAGAGAAATGAGAACACGACGACGTAAACGATCAGAAATGGTATGTTCAGTCTTCCGGCAATGCAAAGCGGGACCCCGACATTGAAAGACAGGGCAAGCCCAAAGACCGTCCAGATAAGGACCTTCGCTCTTCTATCGGCCCACGGTGTCGAAGACCTATATACGGCCACAATCGTCACAAGCAGCAGCACACATTGAGCAACTCCAAACACAAGCCCAAATCCGATCTCTCCCCTGCTGACCCTGACCCCCATGACTATGGCCGTGACAATCAGGCCGAGGATACAGAGGTCGGCAACCGACCTGTAGTGACGCCTGAGATTCGGGTTCTTTGCCTGGCAACCCGGGCACTGCCAGGCGTCGTTGGTCCTCATATTCGGCTCGAATGTGTTTCCGCACCTCTTGCACCTGATCGCTGGGCTTGTGCCGCTCATTCCTTCCTCCGAGATCAGAGGGACCGCGGTCGCTCACAGGTCTGAACCTTCTGTCGGCTCCTCGGTCAATTCAGCACAGCAACACACCTGAAGCCCGCGTGCAAGCCCCCAACCCAGCGCTTCCCGCGTGCAGTATGTCGCGCACACTCGCGAGGCTCGAACCCGCACGCTGCCGAGACACGCGGAATTACACACCTTCCCCTGCCGTTGTCCAGCCGGCTCCACGAAGTCGCCCCGACGCCACCCTGGCTCCGCACTTTTTTTCAGTCTTGACGGCGACTGCCATTCGCGGGTAGCATCAGATTGGGGAATATCACTCGAGCAAGGGGGCATTGCCATGAGCCATCTCGTGGCCGTCACGGGCGCCACAGGGCACGTCGGCAGCGCACTGGCGGCGCAGTTGCTGGACCGGGGCGTAAGTGTGCGCGCAATCGGACGTCAAGCCGAGCGGCTGGCGCCGCTCGTCGCTAAAGGGGCCGAGGCGCGCACGGGGGACCTGAGCGACACGGCCTTCCTCACGGAGGCATTCCACGGCGCGGACGCGGCCTTTGTCATGGTCCCGCCGCACTACAATGTGCCTGATCCGCGCGCAGACCAGCGCCGCATCGGCGCGAGCCTGGCCGAAGCGCTGGAAGACGCGGCCGTGCCGCGAGCCGTCGCACTGAGCAGCGTCGGGGCGAGCCTGCATTCCGGAACGGGGCCCATTGCCGGACTCCACGAGTTCGAGGAGATGCTCAGGACCATCTCGGGTTTATCAGTGCTCGTCATCCGCGCGGCGTTCTTCATGGAAAACCACCTGGCCTCGATACCGCTCATCAGGAGCGCGGGGACCAACGGCAGTTCGCTGCGTGGCGACCTTCCCCTCCCGATGGCGGCGACGCGGGACATCGCGGCTGCTGCCGCGGAGATCCTCTCGGCCCCCGCGTTCAGCGGCCACTCTGTGCGCGAGGTGCTCGGCCCGCGCGACTACACCATGCGCGAGGCGAGCGCCATCCTTGGTGCGGCCATCGGTAAGCCCGACCTGGCATATGCGCAATTCGGGTATGATGATTTTCGCAGAGCCCTGGTCGGGGTGGGCTTTTCCCCCGCCGCGGCAGACGCCATCGTGGAGATGAACGACGCCTTCAACACCGGCCGAATCCAGGCCACGTTCAAACGCACGCGCGCGAACACGACGCCCATAACACTCAAGGAATTCGCTCGCGACGTCTTCGCTCCCGCGTATCAGGCTGGGTGACAAACGACATAAGGAGGGCACGCAGATGAAGTACCTGGTACCGTTGGGAAGGGTCCTCTATGCGTTCATCTTCGTGATGGGCGGGTTCAATCACGTTCGGATGCAGGGCGTCGCATACACGACCGCCCACGGCGTGCCCCTGGCCTCGGTCGCGGTTCCGCTTGCCGGCGCTATTGCGCTCCTGGGGGGCCTCAGCGTCGCCTTCGGGTTCAAGGCCAGGTGGGGAGCGTGGCTGCTGGTGATCTTCCTGGTCCCCGTCACATTTACGATGCACAACTTCTGGGCGGTGAAGGACGCCGCGGCGGCGCAGATGCAGCAGATCATGTTCATAAAGAACATGTCCATGCTTGGAGCGGCCCTCCTGATTGCACATTTCGGGTCCGGCCCGCTGAGCCTCGACGCCCTGAAGAAGAGCCGCCCATGAGAATGCCCGTCCTCTTCATCGGCCACGGCAACCCGATGAATGCCGTGGAAGACAACGCCTTCAGCCGGGCCTGGATTGCCATCGGCCGCGAACTGCCCAGGCCCGAGGCCGTGCTCTGCATTTCCGCCCATTGGGAAACCGACGGCCCGGCCGTCACCGCGATGCCGAAACCGAGGACCATCCACGACTTTTACGGTTTCCCCCGGTTCCTTCACGAACAGCAGTACCCCGCTCCCGGGTCGCCGAGCCTAGCGGAGCGCATCCGCGCCATGGTGCACGGGGCGGACTTGCGTCTGGATCACGAATGGGGACTGGACCACGGCACCTGGGCGGTCATGCGGCGATTGTTCCCGCTGGCCGACATCCCGGTAGTTCAACTCAGCCTTGACCGCACGCGCCCGCCGACCGACCACTATGAGTTGGGGCGAGCCCTGGCCCCCCTCAGGGACCGGGGAATCCTCATTCTGGGCAGCGGCAACATTGTCCATAACTTAGGCATGCTTGCCTGGGAGAACAGCGCGTACGACTGGGCCGTGGAGTTCGACGAACTGATCAAAGGCCGAATCCTCGCGGGCGACCATCCCGCGATTATCAACTATCCGCAATGGGGAGACCTGGCACGCCTCGCCGTGCCCACGAACGAGCATTACCTTCCTCTGCTCTATGCACTGGCCCTGCAAGAGGAAGGCGAACCCATCCAGTTCGCCGCCGAGCAAGTAACGCTCGGCTCTGTGTCCATGCGCTCGCTGCGGATCGGCTGACAGGGCCTTGCCGGTCCCGATTCCGAGCCCGAGGTCTGCGGCCCCCATGCAGCAAAGGAGCCCACGGCGACTCGCGCCCATGGGTTCTCTCACTTACCGACCGTGGCTTGGCCTGCTCAGATCTCCACCGGCTCGCAGAGATTCGTGCTCTTTGCAGCGCCGCGACCGCAAATATGGCACATATACTTTGCGCCTTTTGTCAGCCGCGCCACCTCGGCCATCTTCCTCTTGGCCACCAGGTCACACAGGTGCTGCGCGTGGCCCTTGTGCTGCTCAAAAAGCGCGTGTTCCCTCGCCACCAGCGGCTCGCCCTCATCTTTCGCCATGTGCAGCCTCCTCCGATGTAATGAACCTTCGGGGTCGGCAAGAGCTGCCCCCTGAAAACTGAGTCTACGCGCCTCCGGCCCGTCTGTCAATAGGCGCACGGTCGCAGCACCTGCGCGTCCCCCCGCCGGTGCCCTGGGGCAGACCCGAAGAAGCGGCCAGATCCGCGGCCAGGCAACGGTGTGCGTTGACAATAGGCTTGGCGCTTAATAAAATAGACTAAAAAGGTGTCCCTTGTCCTATTAAGGTGCAGCGATGAAGCTGTCAACGCGAGTTCGCTATGGGTGCCGGGCGATGGTGGACCTTGCCATGCACGATAAGGACGGTCCGGTCTCACTCCAGCTTCTCGCACAGGAGCAGCGGATCCCGGAGCGCTATCTGGCCAAGATCGTCCAGGACCTCCGTCGAAACGGCCTTATCCGCAGCGTGCGCGGGGCGCACGGAGGCTATCTTCTCAGCAGGCCCCCCGCCCAGGTCAACCTGCTCGATATCTGGCAGGCGCTGGAGGGCCCCTTCTGTCCAGTCGAGTGCCTTGAGATGCCCACTTCGTGCGGCATGGCCGGGGAGTGCGTAACGCGCGACGTGTGGGATAAGATCAGGACCGCGCTCACCCAGGTGCTGGCTGCCGAGGACCTGGCGACCCTGGTGCGCCGTTATAGAGGCAAGATGGCAAGAACCGCCGTCTTGCCCGGCAAGCAAGCTTCGAGGAGAGGTTAGATGAGGATTGCCGACGATATCGTGGAGCTGGTCGGGAACACGCCGATGGTCCGTCTGAACAAGCTGGGAGCCGGGCTGCCAGCGACGCTGGTAGGCAAGCTCGAGTCATTTAACCCATTGAGCAGCGTCAAGGACCGGATCGCCAGGTCCATGGTTGAGGCGGCCGAGAAAAGCGGCCTGATCCGCCGGGGCAGCGTGCTCGTGGAACCTACCAGCGGCAATACCGGCGTCGGATTGGCCTTCGTCTGCGCCGCCAGGGGCTATAAGTTGATACTCACAATGCCGGACACGATGACGCCCGAGCGCCGGATGCTGCTGAAGGCGCTGGGCGCGGAGGTCGTCTTGACGCCGGGCGCGGAAGGCATGGCCGGAGCCGTGAACCGCGCTGAAGAGATCGTGCGCGAGATACCCAATGCCTTCATGCCTCAGCAGTTCAAGAACCCCGCCAACCCTGAAGTCCATCGCCGGACGACCGCCGAGGAGATCTGGCGCGACACGGACGGAACCGTGGACGTCATCGTGGCGGGCGTGGGGACAGGCGGCACGATCACCGGCGTCGGCGAGGCGCTCAAAGAGCGCAAGTCCGGCGTGAAGGTCATCGCAGTGGAGCCGGCCGCGTCTGCCGTGCTCTCCGGCGGCCAACCCGGTTCTCACAGGATACAGGGCATCGGCGCGGGCTTCGTGCCGGACGTGTTGAACATGGAACTGGTGGATGAGGTGATCCAGGTCCGCGACGACGACGCAGCTAAGACCACCCGCCGGTTGGCAAAAGAGGAAGGCATTCTGGCGGGCATATCGTCCGGCGCCGCCGCCTGGGCCGCGCTCCAGGTCGGCAAGCGTGCGGAGAGCGCCGGCAAGATGATCGTCATAATCCTGCCGGACACCGGCGAGCGCTACTTGAGCACTGACCTCTTCTACCAGAGAGCGTAGGCTGCTGTTGCAGCACGAATGCTGACGAGAAGGCGGCGTGTCGCCGCCGGCAGTTCATCCGAACGTTTGGGAAGGAGTGACTCGAATGGCCGGACAGAAGGTGTTCGCACCCGTCGGCGAGAAGGAAATAACCAGGGCAATTGTTGCGCACTTCGCGGCTGAGTTCAACGAGTACGTTGAGAGCGATTGCATCATCGTCGGAGCAGGCCCCAGCGGGCTGGTTGTGGGCAAAGACGTAGCGGCAGCAGGCTTCAAGACCCTCATCATTGAGAGGAACAACTACCTGGGCGGCGGCTTCTGGCTTGGCGGCTATCTGATGAACAAGGTCACATTCCGCGCGCCGGCCCAGATCGAGTTGGACGCCCTCGCTGTGCCGTACGAAAAGGTCCAGGAGGGCCTCTATGTCGCCGACGGCCCGCACGCCTGTTCGAAGCTCATCGCAGCCGCCTGCGACGCAGGCGCCAAGTTCGCCAACATGACTGACTTCGACGACGTCGTCCTGAGCGACGATAACGCGGTCGCCGGCGCAGTCGTCAACTGGTCCCCCGTCTCCGCGCTGCCCCGCCAGATCACTTGCGTGGACCCCGTGGCCCTCGAGTCCAGGTTCGTCGTTGACGCAAGCGGCCACGAGGCGGTTGTAGTCAGCAAGCTCGAGCGGCACGGCTTCCTGAAAAAGCCGGGCACAGGCGGGATGGCTGTCGAGCGCTCGGAGGATCTGGTGGTGGCCCACACGGATGAGATCTACCCGGGCCTTGTGGTCACGGGCATGGCCGTCAGCGCCGCGTGCGGGCTGCCGAGGATGGGACCGACTTTCGGCGGCATGCTGCTCTCCGGCAAGAAGGCTGCCCGCATCATCGTCGAGGCCCTGACCGCTGAGAAGCGCGCGCGGCGGGAACTCGCCGGGGCGCGCACAGGAAGGTAGTTTGACCCGGCCTGCTTCCGCCATTGGTGGTCTGGCCTTTGGGCCCGGTAGGGATTATACTGCAAGAGGGAGAACCCGAGCCTCAGACGCCGCAAGAGGGGGCTGCTCCCGACCATCCGGGCCGCCGCTCAGGTTGGGCGGGCGACGAGCGGCATCCATGCACGTTCTTAACGCGATGATAGAGCAGGAAGGGGCACATGAAACGCGTCTATCTGGATCACAGCGCAACGACGCCCGTCAGGCAGGAAGTCGTGGAGGCCATGTTGCCGTACTTCACGTCGGAGTACGGGAACGCCTCCAGCGTCCACGGGTTCGGCCAGCGGGCCCGCCACGCCATGGAGTCGGCGCGCGAGAAGATCGCCGCCCTGTTGGGGGCCGCCCCTGACGAGATAGTCTTCACGAGCGGGGGCACAGAAAGCGACAACCTGGCTATCAAGGGCGTGGCCGCTGTCGCCCGTGGCCGCCGGGTCATCACCTCGGCCATCGAGCACCACGCAGTGCTCAATACATGTACGGCCCTGGAGAAGCAGGGGTTCACGGCGGTCAAGCTCCCCGTGGACAAGCACGGCGTGGTTCATCCCAACTCCCTGCGCAAAGCGATGCAGGAGGCGGCGGGCGACGTGGCACTCGTCAGCATCATGCTGGCCAACAACGAAGTCGGTACCATAGAGCCGATAAAGGAACTCGCCGCCATCGCAGCCGAAGCGAAGGTGCCGTTCCACACGGACGCGGTCCAGGCCGGCGGCCATGTCCCGGTTGACGTGAACGGCCTCGGCGTGGACCTGCTCACAATCGCCGCTCACAAGTTCTACGGACCCAAAGGCGTCGGAGTCCTCTACGTGCGCAGTGGGACGCGCATCCAGCCCCTCCAGCTCGGCGGCCATCACGAGAAGAACCGGCGGGCCGGAACGGAAAACGTTCCCGGCATCGTGGGCATGGCTCGCGCCCTCGAACTGGCCTGCGAAGAGATGGACGCCGAGGCGGAGCGGCTGCACGAACTGCGCGACACGCTGCAGGATGGACTGATGGAGCGCATCCCGGACAACCTGCTAAATGGCCATCCGACGGAGCGGCTGCCCCACCTCCTGAACATGAGTTTTGAGAACGTCGAGGGCGAGAGCACGCTGCTCAGCCTCGACGCCGTCGGAGTGGCTGCTTCGACCGGGTCAGCGTGTACGAGCGGAACCCTGGAGCCGTCGCACGTGCTGACGGCTATGGGCATACCGCCTGAGATCGCGCACAGCAGCCTGCGCTTCTCGCTCGGGCGGGCCAATGCTTCTGAGGACATCGAATACGTGCTGGAGAAACTACCCCCCATCATTGCCCGACTGCGGGAGATGTCCCCGTTCTCCAAGGAAGCGGCTTCCTGAACATGCGGAAAAGTATCCAGGAACAGATAGTTGAGCTGAAGACCGGCATGAACGCCGTCATCCTGGCTCACAATTACCAGCTGGATTCGGTCCAGGACCTTGCGGACTTCGTGGGCGACTCGTTGGAGCTGAGCCGCCGCGCGGCTCGCACGGAAGCGGACTTGATTGTCTTCTGCGGTGTGCGGTTCATGGCGGAGACAGCCTCAATCCTCAATCCGGAGAAGCTTGTGCTGTTGCCGGACCAGGAGGCAGACTGTCCGATGGCGCAGATGCTCGATCCTGAAAGGCTCCGAGCACTGAAGGCCCGCCACCCTGACGCGCTCGTCGTCTGCTACGTCAACAGCACCGCTGAGGTCAAAGCCCTCAGCGACGTGTGCTGCACGTCAGCCAACGCTGCGGCGGTCGTCGGTTCGATCGAGCCCGGTCGGCCAATCATCTTCGTGCCGGATCGGCACCTGGGCCGGCATGTCGCCGAGCAGACGTGCAGGGACCTGATCCTCGACAAGGGCTTCTGCCCCACGCACCTCCGCATCCAGCCGGAGCACATCGCGCAGGTGAAGCACCTGCACCCGGATGCGGAAGTCATGGTCCATCCCGAGTGCCTTGCGGACGTGGCTCGGATGGCGGACGTCGTCACCTCCACCGGCGGCATGCTGCGCCACGCCAGGCAGAGCAGCGCACGGACGATCATCGTGGGCACGGAGGTGGGCCTTCTTCACCGCCTGCGCGCGGAGAACCCGGACAAGGAATTCATCCCGGCCACGTACGCCGCCGTGTGCCCAAATATGAAACGCATCACGCCTGAGAAGGTCTTGTGGGCACTGCAAGAGCAAAAGTACGAGGTCAAGGTTCCCGAGGAGGTCCGCCTGCCGGCGCGGAGGGCCCTGGAGAAAATGCTGAGCATCGGAACGCAACCTGCCTGCACCGGCAGCGGCCGGATATCGCAAGCCCCCTCGTGCGGCTGACGGAGGTCGCCGATGACCGGTGCGGCGGAGAAGACAGTGGTAGCGATGTCCGGCGGAGTTGACTCGTCCACGGCCGCCGCCCTGCTCAAGGAAGAGGGCTTCGACGTAGTGGGCGTCACGCTGCGGCTGCCATCGTACGAGCCAGGGAACGGCGCCGAGGCGGCCTCTCCGTGCTGCGGCGTCAAGGGCATTGAAGACGCCCGGCGCGTCGCCGGCAAGCTCGACATTCCCTTCTACGTGCTCGACTTTCGCGAGGAGTTCGAGCGAAGCGTGATCCAGGATTTCTGCCGCGCCTATGCCGAGGGCCGAACGCCGAATCCGTGCGTTCGATGTAACGAGAAGGTGAAGTTCGGCGAACTGCTCCGTAGGGCGAAGGCCTTCGGCACCGGCTCCGTTGCCACCGGCCACTACGTCAGGAAAGAGACCGACAATCGGACCGGCCGCATGGCGCTGCGCATGGGACAGGACGGCGACGATCAGTCGTACTTCCTGTATTGCCTCTCTCAGGAGCAGCTTCGGCACGCCCTGTTCCCGCTGGGAGGTTACACGAAAGACCAGGTGCGGCGGCTTGCACGGGAGCGCGGCCTGCCGGTGCACGACAAGCCCGGCAGCCAGGACCTGTGCTTCCTGCCGCAAGGGAAGTACCGGGAGTTCCTGAAGGCGCGCTGTCCGGAGGCATTCCGCCCGGGCTCGCTGCTCCATGTCTCCGGGGAGGTCCTTGGGCAGCACGACGGCATGGCTTCTTACACCGTCGGCCAGCGGCGCGGCCTCGGCATAGCGGGCCGGGAGCCGCTCTACGTCATCTGCGTCAGGCCCTCCGAAAATGAGGTCGTGGTTGGTGAGAAGGAACACGTCCTGCGCAAGGAGGTCGTCGTGGGCGGGGTCAACTGGGTGTCTATTTCGCCCCCCGGTGATCCCTTCGCGGCCGAAGTGAAGATCCGGCACAACCACCCGCGCGCCGCCGCGGAAGTGACGCCCCTTGGCAACGGGAAGGTGCGCGTTGCATTCAAGGTGGCGCAGGAAGCGCCCTGCCCCGGGCAGGCCGCCGTCTTCTACAGCGGGGACGCCGTCCTGGGGGGCGGGACCATCGAGTCGTCGCTTTAAGACCAGGGAATTCAGATGCCGGACCTTGAGCTGGAACAGAAGCTGCAACGCGTGCAGCAACTTTTGCAGGAGATGGGGTCCGTGTTGGTCGCCTTCTCCGGAGGCGTGGACAGCACATTCTTGGCGGCGGTTGCCAGGAAGACGCTCGGCCGCGAGCGGGTGATCGTCGCTACGGCCCGTTCCGCGACCTATCCGCTGCACGAGTTCAACCAGTCGAAGGAACTTGCGGCAGCGCTGGACGTCGAGCAAGTCGTCTTCGACTCGGGCGAGTTGGAGGACCATCGGTTCAGCGCGAACCCGCCGGACAGGTGCTACTACTGCAAGCTGACCTTGTTCACTGCCCTGAAAGGCGTGGCCCGGGAGCGGGGCTTGGCCTTCATCGTTGACGGCACGAACGCGGACGACATGAGCGACTACCGGCCGGGCCTCCGGGCCTCCAACGAGCTTGGCGTGCGGCATCCATTGCGCGACGCCGGGCTGACCAAGGCGGACATTCGGACGCTGTCGGCGCAGATGGGACTGCCCACTCACGACAAGCCGGCGGCCGCGTGCCTTGCTTCGCGGTTTCCGTATGGAGAGGCACTGACGAACGAGGGGCTCTCGAACGTCGAGAAAGCGGAAGACCTGCTGCGGCAGATGGGGTTCCGGGAGTTCCGCGTGCGCACTCACGGGACCATTGCGCGCCTGGAGCTTGGCCCCGCCGAGGATGCGGCGGCGCTCCTCAGGAACGGGACGCGGCGCGGTTTGGTGGCAGAATTGAAGGCGCTCGGTTACAAATACGTAACGCTGGACCTGGAGGGTTACCGTACCGGCAGCATGAACGAAGCGCTTGACCGGAGCAGCGCCACAGAGGCGCAGACATCAGGAGAGTAATATGTACACCGAGAAGGTGATGGAGTACTTCAGCAACCCCAAGAACATGGGGGAAGTCGAGAATCCGGACGGAGTGGGGATAGTCGGGAACCCCGTCTGCGGCGACGTGATGAAGATCACCATCAAAGTCGAGAACGGGCGCCTGGCAGACGTCAGGTTCAAAACCCTCGGGTGCGCCGCGGCCATAGCCACCAGCAGCATCACCACGGAGCTGGCCATCGGAAGGACCCTCGAAGAAGCCCTCCAGATAAGCCGCCAGCAGGTGGCCCAGGAATTGGGAGGCCTGCCGCCCAACAAAATGCACTGCTCCAACCTTGCGGCACAGGGCCTTCACAAGGCGATCAAGGCTTACCTCGTCAAGATTGGCGCGGCCCAGCCTGAGCCGGAAGAGCAGGAAGAAGAGGAACACGCAGAACATAGTTGACAGTTGTTAGTTGCCAGTTGTCAGGCACGGATTTGCGTGCGGACTATCAACTGACAACCACCAACTATCAACTGTCCGTTGGGTTACCGCAAGCCCTGGGGAGTGTAGCTGCCAAGGCCGTTATCCGGCGCCATCTTCGGCCCAAAAGCCGTAAACTTCGGAAGCGGTTCACCGATGAGCGGCATTGCCCAGCGGACGAAGGCATCCGTCACGTCCGTCCTGCTCGGCGCGATCCATTCCGCCGGGAAGGTCCGCTCTGCATTCGCGACGACCTCGAGCGGCACGCCGTCGTATTCGACGTGATAGGCGCTCCCGGGCTTCCGAAGGATCGTTGCCATGAGGCCGCTCTTCCCTGCCAACGCAAGGGTCGCCGCATGTGCCCCCACGCGGTAGGCCTCTTCGAGATCCACTGAAGAGGCGCGGGTAATGTCGCGCCGCTGGATTGTGCCTGGGATATCCACGCGCGCAATGCCCGGGGCGGCAAGCCTGCTCTGCGCCCTTCCTGCGGAGTCCAGCCGGTCGGTGCCGTTCAGGTAGTTCATCAGCAGTTGCGCCGCAGTGGTGCGCGAGGCGCTGAACTGCTCGTGGCCGAAGCTGTCGCGGATCGTCATCACATCTCCCACATTTGCGCCCTCGGTGATGACCACCATGCAGCGGCCCTGCTTTCGGAGCACAGCATTGACGCTCTCCGTGACGAACTCCAGGTTCGCTTTCGCATCACCCTTGCCGAGGGCCTCGGGCATGATGATGAGGAGCGGCATCTGGCGCCCGGGGTCTCCCAGGCGGGCCGAGGCGGTGATGAACCCGATCTTGCGCCCCATCGCCTGCAAGACCAGGACGGGATCGCTGGTGAAGCTCGCCTTGTTCTCCTCGTTCGCTTCCCGCACGTTCATGGCCCAGTAGCGGGCGACGCTGCCGTAACCCGGGTCGTGATCGCAGAGCGCGAAGGTGCCATCGGGCTGGAGCGAGCCGCCGACGTCGTTGTCCACTGTCTTGGCAATGCCGATGGCCTGGAGGTCGAGGCCGGCGTCGCGCGCGATGCCGGCCACTTTGTGGGCGGTGTCCATTGAGTCGTTGCCCCCGACATAGAAGAAGCAACCTATGTTGTGCGCTTTGAACACCTTGATGATGCGGGCATAGTCTTCTTCATTGGGACCGCCCTTGCCGGAGAGCTTGTAGCGGCAGCTTCCGATGGTGCCTGCTGAGGGTGTGCCTGCAAGAAGCGCTATCTGCTCCGAGTCCTGCGCGGTCAGGTCAAAGAGTTCGTTCCGGAGCACGCCGAGGATGCCGTTACGAGCGCCGTAGACCTTCCCGACTGCCTTCGATCCCATGAGCACGTCGAGCACGCCGCGGACGGAGTTGTTGATCACCGTCGTCGGCCCGCCCGACTGGGCCACAACCGCATTCATCGCCATTGTATTAACTCCGTGAGTTCCAGACGAAGACAGCCACGCTCCAGCTTTCCGGCGCAGCCGCTGCCGCTCCTCAGAGCACGAGGAGCTTCCCCTGCGGATGGAGCTGCCGGTAGGTCATGACGCGCTTCTCCTGGAGCTTCTTGTACTCCTCGCGAGCGTCGTACCCCGCCTGCTGCCAGGGGCCCTGATCGAGCAAGGCGGCCTCGAACTCCGATACCTTGGCATCCTCCATTGCGCCGCGGTAGCGTCCCGCAAAAAATGCGTCAAAGACGTCCGGCGCGGCCATCCACGCCCGCTCCTCCATGCCGGGAGGCGTAGGGTAGAAAAGCGCATTGTTTGCGCGTGCAGCCGTCAGGTCGCCGCCGCCGTCGCCGACCATGATCACGTTATCGTCGCTATAGCCGCCGACTTCTTTGATGAGCCGGATATGGTCCGCCTTCTTGCCCATTTCCTTTCCGGCTATGGCCTGGACGTACTGCGCCAGGTCCGTGCGTGTCCACCAATCGGCAAGGTCGCCGTACGGCGTAGCCGAGACGACCAGTATGTCCGCTGCCTTGGCCAGATACTGGACCGTCTCCGGCACGCCGAGGAACGGGCCGATGCCGAGCGTGACGAACTGGAACGTGCGGTCCACGGCTTCGCTCCACGCAAGAAGCCGCGTGATGTTGTAATCCAGGCCGTGCGCAACGTGGTATTCGGTGAGCGACGGAATGCCAAAGGCTTTTGCCCCGCGGCTTTCCTCCACGAAGCGCACGTAGCCTTCCGCCGAGACCAGCAGATCCTCGATGTGGTCCACGCGGACGGCCTCCTGGGCCTGCGCGTCTTCCAAGAGCGACGCGAGCGTCAGGCGAACCGCGAGATACCGGTCGCAGCCTCGGGTGGTGGCCCAGAGGTTGTGATGCTCGGCGTGAAGGCGGAAGAACATTTCGATGCCGCGCAGGCCGTTCATGTCCATGAAATGCGGGTGGAAGACGACGACCTGCTTGGCCCACATGTTGTCGAGGACGCAGCCGTCCGTGTCAATGCAGACGGCGAAGTCGTGCTCGCGCCGCCAGCTCCGCAACTGTTGCTGCGGGCCCTCCTTGATCTGCTGCTTTGTCAGGACGCCTTGGAAAGCCATTCAACCCTCCGAAGTGCATACTCCGTGTAGCCCGACGGCCACTGCCTCTCGCACCACGTTGTGGGCCAGTACGCGAAACAAACCAATCCGCGCTGTGCCGCAACGCTCAGTGGTTCCGCCGGGCCTCCACGCGGTCTGCGGTGAACCTTGCGAAGCTTTAACCGGCGGGGCTGAGGTGATAGCCCTTGCCGGACTTGTCAACGCGCTCGAAACCGTGCTCGCCGAAGCGGTCGCGCAACGCCTGGATCATGTTCGCCGGGAGCCTGGCCGTGCGGTAAGTATCGAAGTAAACGAGCGAGGCGCTGACGGCATCCATCGGCAGGCCGAACTTGGCCATGCTCATGACCCAGCGCCGCCAGTTCTGCTGGAAGCGCCTGTTGTTCAGGACCTCGCGGAAATAGGGCGCGACCATGATGTTGTGGAGGCTCGGGTCTTTTTGGTATGCCTCGCGGATCGGGTCGAGGAGCTTCGAGCGGATGATGCAGCCGCCCTTCCAGATGCGCGCCACCTCGGCAAGGTCGAGCTTGAAATTGTAGTCTCCGCCGTTCTGTGCGGGGTCGGCCTGGGAGGCCTCGGCCAGCAGCCAGAACCCCTGCGCATACGCGGCGACCATGGAGGCGTAAAGGGCGTCTGCCGCGGCCTCGACCAGGACTGTCTTCTCCTTGTCGCCCAGCCGCCCTGCCGCAGCGGTCTTGAGCTTCTTGGCGGCTGCCTCGCGCTGCTGCTTGAAGGCGCTCATGACCCGCGCCTGAAGGGACGACGCGATGGTTGGAATGGGCACGCCAAGGTCAAACGCTATCTGCGAGGTCCACTTGCCCGTGCCCTTCTGGCCCGCCCGGTCCAGGATAACGTCCACCATGGGTCGGCCGCTCTCCTTGTCGGTCATGCCGAGCACCTGCGTGGCGATCTCCATAAGGTAGCCGCCGTGGCGCCCGGACGTCATCTCTGCAAAAGTTGCATGAAGCTCTGCCGGCGAACGTTTGAGCAGATGGGCCAGGCCGTGATAGACCTCGGAAATGCACTGCATGATGCCGTATTCAATGCCGTTATGGACGTTCTTGACGAAGTGGCCGGCCTCATTGTCGCCCATGTATGCGCAGCACGGCCCGTCAACCTGGGCTGCAACGGCCTCCAGCATCTTCTGCACGTGTCCGTATGCTTCCCGCGATCCGCCGGGCATGATGCAGGGGCCTTTGAGAGCACCCTCAGCCCCGCCGCTGACGCCGGTGCCAATGAACAGGATGTTCCTCCTGGCGAACTCGGCGCAGCGGCGCCTCGTGTCGCGGGGATGAGAGTTGGCGGCGTCTATGATGACCGTTCCCGGCGGCACGATGCTGACCAGCGCAGGCACGGCCCTCTGGTCGGTGTCGCTGTACTTGGCCTTGGAGCCGGTGAAGAAGAGGTCGTCTATCGGACCCCGGGGCTCGGTGATGGGGTCGTTCGCATTGATCATCGCAAGCACGGCGCCGCCGGGGCTCTTCAGGCTCTGGCAGGCCTCCACCAGCGTCTCCGCTGTGCCGACCCGGGCCGCGATGGCCTCCTGGGCGGCCGCGGCAGCAAACTTCTCCGTGACGGCGACCGTACGGTTGACGCCGATGACACGGTAGCCCTTGGTGGCGAAGTTCCTGATGAAGTTTTCCCCCATCACACCAAGGCCGTAGAGGACCAGATCGTACTTGCCTTCCAGACGCGTGACTGCCATGACGTTTCTCCGAAAGTGACATGGGAGGAAAGAAAGGCGCCAGGAGCCGACCTGCGGCTCCGAAGCGGGACTATTCTGCCAGAACCGGACGAAGGCTGTCAAGCCAAGCGAGTTTGCCTTCCACAGTCTTGACTCACCCCTTCAATCCGTCGCCCCCTTCCGCCGCCCCAACGCCCGCTACCAAGCGATGCGCCCGCTTCCGCCGGGCGAGCGCTCGGTGCTCGCACGCACCGCCCGCCGGGCGCGCGGGACCCTCCTCGACCGCGCTCCAGAGGGGTTTCCGGCGTCACCCGTGCGTGATTCGGCCGTAATACGTGCGTCATTCATGCGTAGTTCGTACGTCATTCGTGCGTCATTCGTACGTGCTTCGTGCATGGTTCGTACGTCGTTCGTACGGCCTTCGTGGTCACTTTTCGCCGCGCGGAGGCCCTACGGAGGTTGTCCGTGGGATCCGTGGGGGCCTGGTTTCGGGCTCTTTCGCGCCACGCCTATACGGGCAAATGCCTTACGCCAAATTCGATTTCGTTTTGCAAAAACGCATCTGCCTCTTGCACTCACCCCCTACCCGCCCGCCTGACCAACCGAGCGCGGCGACCCGAACAGCGAGCGGGCGAGCGCCCGCAACCGACGAGTCGGGGCCCTGCGCGTGGAAATCGGGCTATGGATCCGGAACCCTTTGGGCTTCAAGCGACGGACGGGCACAGCCCACTGTCGAGCTACATGTCCTGCCTTACCCCAGCCCCCCTGCGATTCCGCCGCGAAAGGGTTGCATGTTAACCCGCCTTCCTCCTGTATACTCGTCCTTGGAATAGAATGCAAGTGAAACTCGAAATGAGTGAAATGGAGCAGTGATCCGGGCCAGCGCTTTGTTGCACCGAGGCCGAGGATGCAGTATAAGCCTATGAATTCACACCTCAGCGTTCTGGCTACAAGGAGCAGGCAAGGTGAAGAAACCTGAGAAGAGACGCGTGGCGGCCATTGACGGAAGCGGACGTTTCGTCCTCATCGAGGAGCAAGTTCCCCGCCCCGGCAAGGGCGAACTCCTGGTGGCAAACCAGAGGACGCTCATCAGCCCGGGCACGGAGCTTGGGGGCGTGCCGGCGATGCGGGCCAACCCGAAGCCCGATGCCAAGCCGCGGAAGTTTGGGTACAGCAGCGCGGGCACTGTGTTGGAAGCCGGGGAAGGCTGCGAGGACATCCCCGTCGGGCTCGAAGTGGCCTGCATGGGCGGGGGCTACGCGCTGCACAGCGACTACGTCGTGGTGCCGCGCAACCTGATGGTGCCCAAGCCCAAGGAACTGAGCTACGAGGAAGCGGCTTTTGCCCACTTAGCGGCGACGGCATTGCACGCAATACGGAGAGCTGACGTCAGAATAGGTGAGAACTTCCTGGTCGTGGGGCTCGGCATCGTGGGGCAGATTGCCGTCCAGTTAGGGACGCTGGCGGGCGCGCACGTCGCGGCGATGGACTTTGTGGGGATGCGGCGGGAACGCGCAAAGAAGGGCGGCGCCGAACTGGCGCTCGAACCGTCGGACGACGCCATCGCCCAGGTGAAGGACTTCACGCACGGCTACGGCCTTGACTGCGCCTTGATTGCGTTCGGCGGTGAGGCGACGCGCGCCATCGAGCAGGTGATCAAGATGATGAAGGTGGCGCCTGACGGGCACCGGATGGGGCGGCTGGCCATCGTCGGCGGGGCGAACTTCCAGGCGAAGGGCTGGCCCGTCGAGGTAGGCAACATGGACATCAGGCCGTCTTCGCGTCCGGGGCCGGGCTATCACGACGACGCATGGGAGCACGGACGGGATTATCCGCCGGTCTTCATGGACTGGAACACGCGGCGGAACATGGAGGAGTGCCTGCGGTTTGCGGCGGCGAAGCGGCTGAATCTTGAGATGCTCGTGACGCACCGCCTGCCGTTGAACGAGTTCGCTGCGGGGGCGGAAGCCCTGGTGAGCACGCCGGACCGCGCGCTGGCAGTCATCCTCATACCTTAAGGAGTGTTGCTGCCGAACCGATTCTAAAGCTTGGGTGTCTGGCTTCAGGGGCAAGGTGTAGGGAACTTTGCCCCTTGCTTTTTACACTGCGCTGCCGACGGACCTAACACTGCGGAAAAGGATTGACTTTGCCCTTCCCAACGCAGGATAACAACCGTTTGGAATTGGTCTGTATGCTCCGTCAGCAGCGGGCACGCCCTTGTGTGCCGTCTGCATCGGGGTCAAGGGCGGTGGAACTACCTATGATCAGGCAATGGCCTCTCTTGCGGTCCGCAGCGGTAATTGCCCTCGCATTAGTTGCAGCGTTGCCATCAGGAGCGGGCACTCGGCCCGAGGCCGACGAGGTTGCTGCGCTCACCAGACAGTTGCGGGACGACAGGCCGTATGTTCGGGAGAACGCGGCCCGAATGCTGGGCAGGACCGGCCCTCAGGCCAGAGGGGCGGCGCCGGGCCTGATTGGAGCCTTGAGCGACCCCGATTGGCATGTCCGTGCATACGCTGTCTGGGCGCTTGGGAAGGTGGGCCCAGACGCGAGAGAAGCCGTGCCCCCTCTCGCAAAAGCGCTCCGGGACGGGGAGTACCGTGTTCAACAGTCAGCTGCCGGGGCACTGGCAGTGTTCGGAAGGCCTGCAATACCGGCCCTGATTGCGGCACTGAAGGACGAGAACTGGCATGTCGTGGACTCAGCGGCGGATGCCCTTGGGCACATGGGGCCAGAGGCGAAGGAGGCCATCCCTGCCCTCCGCGAGGCGCTGAAGCGCGTGCCCAGAGGATGCATGAGTGGCAGTTCCGTGAGTTTTGCGCTGGCAGAAATGGGGGAATCAGGTCTCCACGCGCTCGTTGAAACTCTAAAGGATGAAGACGAAGAGGTCCGCGCGGGAGCGGCATGGACTCTAAAATGTGTCCCGGCCGAAAGGGCCGTGCGCATCCCCACGGAAGACATCCCGAAGCTGGTTGAGGCCGCCCGGCAGGGAAGCGCGGGGTATGCCTCGGACATTGCCGAGTGTCTCAGTAATATCGGGAGCCGCGCTGTGCCTGAGCTGACCAGAACGTTGAACGATGACCAAATGCGCGGTTGGGCGGCAGCCGTCATTGGTGCCCTCGATGAGGGGGCCAAGGAGGCCGTTCCCGAGCTGCTTAGAGCGCTGAACGACGAGGCCCCCGAGGTCCGAGAGGCGGCCGCCCAGGCGCTGGGAAGGACTCACGCTGACGTTGAGGAAGTTGTCCCGGCACTCGCGAGGGCCTTGGAAGACAGCGACCGCAACGTGCGCTCGGAGGCCGCCTGGGCTTTGGGGTTCTTTGAAGAACAGGCCAAACCGGCTATGCCCGCTCTGATCAGAGCGCTGGGAGACCGCAACGGCTGGGTCCGGGACAATGCTGCCCTCGCCTTGCATGGACTCGGGCCTGAGTCGGCTCCAGTGCTCGCCAACGTGGTCGCACTCGTGCCGCTCAGTCCGCAGGAAATGTTGGCGCGCGTGTTGAGGACTTCCATTCCTGAGCTGCAGGTGCTCTTCGACCTATCTGATCAGAGGCGGGAACGGGCAGGGAAACTTGGAGCCGCGCTCATGGCCCCAGGAGCAGCATGGGTCCTTGACGAGTTTGTCCCTGCATTGCGGGGCCTGCTGGAGCTTCCCGAAGACAGCAGGTTTGAGGACTTCCGCCAAGCGGCCGCGGACGCCCTCGCATCCCTCGGAGAGCCAGGGCTTTCGCATCTAAAGCGTCTCCTGCACAGCGAAGACCCAGAGGCCAGGCGGCGCGCCGTATGGGCGCTGTGCAATGAGGGTGTAAGGCGAGAGGATGCCGAAGCCGAACTGTTGAGCGCACTCAGCGATGATGACTGGGAGGTAAGAAAGGGAGCGATAGGCGTTCTCAGCCATATAGGACAGGACGCCGTTAAGGCACTGCAAGGGGCCGGCTCCGGCCAGGCGTCCGCGCTTGACGGGGCTGCCGCAAGCTGGCGGAGTGTTGGTACCAGTGTCGTGCCCGCCTTGAGCAATCGCCTGAAGGACTCAAACGCGGAGGTCCGCTGCGCGGCTGCGTGGTCGTTGGGTGAACTGGCGGCGAGAGCCAATGAGACCGTCGCTAAATTGGGCACGCAGCGGAGTGAGGACGCGATTGGGGTGCGACAAACTGTTGCCCGTGCCTGGGAGTCCTTTGCGACGGTCGCCTCGCCCGCTCTGCTGAGTGCGCTGGCGGACGAGAACCCTTACGTTCGAATTGACGCAGCAACCGCTCTTGCCAAGTGCGGCGCAGAAGCCGACGATTTCCTCCCCGCCTTGCTGAGCGAAGCGGGCGGAGATAGAGGCCCTGCGTATAGCGACGCACCGGATGCAATGAAGGAGATTGGTCCTGTTGCGCTCCCCCTACTGCTACGAACACTCGGCAGTGCGGACGCGAGGACCCGCGAGGGCGCCTCAACCTGTCTCGGGCACATTGGCGTGGCAGCCGTTCCCGGACTTATCCAGGCCCTGAGCGACAAGAACGCGGCAGTCCACGGTGCAGCGGCGAGGGCCCTGGCAATGATAGGACCGGACGCTCAGGCGGCGCTTCCCGCGCTGAGCAAGGCCTTGGAAGATTCGCACCCCGAGGTTCGGGAGAGCGCTATTGAAGCACTGAGGGAACTGACCCCAGAGGCATGGAAAGACTTCACGTAACAAGTGCCGCGCCGGCATTGGAAGCAGTTGCGGCTTAACGTGCGCCAGCCGCCAGTTTAGCCAAGGCCGCTGTCCGGCCAAGAATAGGAGGCGAGCCCGGACCACACAAGGCGCGACTTTGGCCACCGTCAGGGAATGCGTATAGGTCAGGCTCCTTTGATCTCGAGTTTCTTGCCCTTGGCCTCGTCGGACTTCGGCAGAGTTATGGTGAGCACGCCGAACGGCGCGCTGGCGGTCATCCTCATACCGTAGGAAGCCGGCTGAGCAGCTTTCGACGGCCTGACCGGCCGAAAAGCTTTAGGCGCTATTGCAGAACCCCCTCCTGGCCCGCCACATTGCTGGCAGGAATCAGCCAGACAACCGACACCGACATGATCACCTGGTTTGAAGCGAGTGACATCCGGCCCGACGCTTACCACGCAGCCGATGATCTCAGGGCCAGGCACAATCGGGTAAGGAGTGGCAAACCAACTACCTCAGTCATTGCGGACCTGATGTAAATCCGAGTGGCACCCGCCACCGTTGGGAATCTCGATAACGCTCGACATCGGCGGCCGCGCGAAGCGCCGTCCTCTGCACGCTATTGTTACGCCGCTCCTGACCCAAGTGATGGCCCGTTGCGCACGAGCACGATCTTGCCTGTCACGCCTCCCTTGCCGAGCAACTCATGTGCGTGTCTTGCCTCGGCAAGAGGAAATCGCTGCGCGATTAGCGGCTTGATCTTTTGCTGTTGAAGGAGTTCAAACAGGGCGATCAAATCCTGCCGAAAGAATGCCGGTCTCATCCGTTTGAGCCACTGGATGCTGTAGGGGACCACCCGTTTCCGGCCCGGAAGAAGCCAGCCGCCAGCAATGTACAGCCCGAAAATCAGGATTGCACGATAGCGATGACGACGACCTGAACGACCTGAAGCCAATCGTCCCCCACGTAGCGAGGAAGTAAGGCCATAGGCCACCACCCTCCCGCCAGGACGGAGAGCTTTGCGGGAACGCCAAATGTGGGTACCACCGATGCTGTCAAAGACGACGACTACGCCCTCGCCCGTGAGGCGGTGAATTTCTTTCACGAAGTCCTGATCCTGGTAATCAATTGGGATACCGCCCAGCTCGGAAACGGCCGACGCTCCTCGCAGTGAACAGGTGCCGAACATCTCCAGCCCGGCGAGCCTCCCAAGCTGCAATAGTGCCGAGCCGACCCCGCCTGCCGCGCCGTGGATCAGCACGCACTGGCCCGGTCTGACCTTAGCGGAACGATGCAGCATCTGGTACGCCGTGACGTAGTTCAGGATGAGGCTGACAGCCTCAGCGGCGTCCAACCCAGATGGCACCGGAACCAGCTCGCGTTGAGGCAGGCAGACGAACTCCGCGTACGCACCGCTGATCGGCAGCGCGCCAACTATCTGGCCTGGTTCGATTCCGGAGACACCGGCACCGAGTCGATCCACTATGCCAATCAGATCCCACCCTGGCGTGAAGGGCAGCCGGGGCGTCTCGGGATGAACGCCCTCGCGCATCATCAGGTCGGGCAAGGAGACACCTGCGGCCAGCACTCTCACGCGCACTTCGCCATCCTTCGGCTCGGGGCACTCTTCTTCAACCACCCGAAGTGCATCGGGCCCGCCGTAGTGAGTGACGATGATGCGCGTGTGTTTCATGGACCTCCTCCTCCCTTGGCCGGCGCTCGAAGTTGTGGGCATAACCACATGGTTAGCGCACGGATCGCGACGCACAAAGCGATGTGCTTGCCAAGGCGTCTTTAACGGACTGTGCTGTGTAGCCAGGTACATTCGTTGGCATTGTTTCCCCTCAACAGTCAGCGAAATTTTGCTGAGGACCGAAATTCCTGTGCCAAGGGAAAGGTCTCACTCAAGGGCCCCCTCTCGCGAGGCGCTTCCCTTGTACGGGTTAACGACCGGTCATTCGCTCCAGGTTTTCGGGGTACCGAGAACCTTGCACCTGGATGTTTGAGGCGGCGTTTTCAGTCTCACGAAGGTCGTCCGACGTAAGTCTGATTGCAGCTGCTCCAATGTTCTCCTCGAGACGCTCCAACTTTCGGGTGCCTGGGATAGGAACAATCCACGGCTTCTGGGCCAGCAGCCAGGCGAGCGCTATCTGAGCAGGTGTTGCCTTCTTCCTCTGCCCGATCCTGGCAAGCAGATCAACCAGGGCCTGATTCGCTTTGCGGGCTTCAGGCGTAAAACGAGGCAGAGTGTTTCGGAAGTCAGAGCTGTCGAACGTCGTCTGCTCGTTGATCTTTCCCGTGAGGAAGCCTTTGCCGAGAGGGCTGTAGGGAACGAAACCGATTCCAAGTTCCTCCAAGGTCGGCAGCACTTCCGCTTCAGGGCCTCTCGTCCACAGGGAGTATTCGCTCTGGACGGCTGTCACGGGCTGGACGGCGTGAGCGCGGCGAATCGTCTGTGCTCCCGCTTCAGAGAGGCCAAAGTGCTTGACCTTGCCTTCCTGAATCAGATCCTTCACCGCCCCCGCCACGTCTTCGATGGGCACGTCCGGGTCAACACGGTGCTGATAGAACAGATCAATGGCCTCAACCTTGAGTCGCTCGAGCGAGCCATCGGCCACCTGCTTAATGTGCTCGGGCCGACTATCGAGGCCAATCCACTTTGGCCCTCCGTTGGGATCAAGCTTGAACCCGAACTTGGTGGCTATCACCACTTGCCCACGGAAGGGCGAGAGGGCTTCGCCCAAGAGTTCTTCGTTTGTGAATGGGCCGTAGACTTCAGCAGTGTCAAAGAGTGTGACGCCGCGGGCGACGGCCGACCGAAGAAGAGAGATCATCTCCTGCTTGTCAGCAGGCGGACCGTAGGAAAAGCTCATTCCCATGCAGCCCAAACCGATAGCCGAGACTTCCAGCTTACTGTTTCCAAGTTTGCGCTTTTCCATTCCTCGGAACTCCTATCTTTGAGCTAAACGTCGGAGCGAATTCAGCCGGGATTCCCCATTAGCCAGTGTCATTCAGGCATCGTGCCGACCTCGCGCAGTGTGCGGCGCCCTGCCCACCCTGTAAGGCCTGAAAACGGCGCTTCCGTGCCTTCCGTCGAGGCCGTCGGAGTGCCAGACTCGTCCTCCAACAGCCGCCTGACGGCTCCTCCGAGAGACCTATCCTGCTGGAGCCCTTCTCATGGCTGCCCGCCAGCGGCGCCCCGAATAGCCCGCGTCAGGTTGGCGCCGGTTCAAAGGGCTGGATGCGACCGAAGATGGCGGCGAACATCCCCTTCGGCACCGCCACCTCGGCGCGCTGGAAGATCACGTAGCGGGAGGGTCGTACTACCTTGGCGCCGATCTTGACGGGCTCTTCCCGCAGCGTGGTCAGCGACCCTTCCCCCTTGCTTTTTCCCCCGGCGTCCGGACGCTGACTGCCTCGCGATCTGCAGAGGTCAAGCTCATGCGCCTTTGATCTCGACCTTCCTGCCTGTGGCCTCTTCGGACTTCGGCAGAGTTATGGTGAGCACGCCGTCCTTGAACGTCGCCTCGATAGCGTCCTCATTGACCCCCGTCGGCAGGGAAATCCTGCGCACGAAGGAACCGTAGGAGCGTTCCGTTCGCCAGTAGTTCTCCTTCTGTTCCGTCTTCTCCTCCTTCTTCTCCCCTCGAAGGATCAAGACGCCCTCCTCGATGGAGATCGCGATGTCGTCCTTGGAAAGGCCGGGCAGTTCGGCCGTGACACGGTAGCCTTCGTCCGTTTCCGCGACGTCAACGTCCGGCGTGAAACGGAAGACATCCCTGGTGGCCTGGCGCCAGGGCGTCATCATCCAGGAGCGGAAGGGGTGCTCGAACGCCTCAGTGAGGAAGCCCTCGATATCCCGCGCCGCGGGAACAAGGGGCTCCCCCTCATGCCTTCTCTTCCGCCAGGGGACCAGATGTCTGAACGCCATTTTCGAGCCCTCCTTTTCACAGCGCCAGCGCCCGCTTCAGCCTTCCCTGATCTCGATGCGACGAGGCTTGAGCGCGGCGGACTTGGAGATCAAGAGACGGAGAACGCCGTCCTTGACAGTCGCCTCAACATTGGAGACATCGAGGCCCTGTCCAACCGTAAAGGACCTATGGAAGTTGCCGGCCTGATACTCTTCCAGTTCGAGCCGCATGCCGGGCTCGCCGGCCGCCTCAACTTCGCCTTTGATGGTGAGGACGTCCTCCTCAAACAGAACGTCCACCTTGTCCTTCGTCACGCCCGGCACGTCCGCCAGCACTATGAGCGCATCCGGCGTCTCGATGACGTCCACAGCCGGGACAAACGTCCGGGCTGCGGGCGGCTGCTCTGCAGGCTTGCCGGAGTCCGTGACTTTGACGACCTTTGCTTCGTCTGACATGTCTGCTGACCTCCTGTTCCTGCCCCCAGGGTGAAGTGCGGCGAGGGCCGCAAGCCATTCAGGACTCAACCCGAATCTTGCTCGGCTTCGCCGCGGCGGCGCGCGGGAGTTCCACCCGCAGAATCCCGTCCTTATAGGTTGCGGAAACTTGTCCCTCATCCGCCGGGAAGGGGAGCCGCACCGACCGCGCGAACTCGCCGTGCCAGCGTTCCTGCCTCAGATACCGCTCCCCTTCCCTGGCCTCTTCAGGCGGCCGCGAGCAGCGGATCGTAAGGCCATCGCCCTGGACCGATACCTCAAGATCCTGGGGTTTCGCGCCTGGAATCTCCGCCTCGACGACAGCCTTCTGGTCACCGGACCAGACGTTGACGCATGGAAACTCGGCACCCAACATGGCCGGGGCGACGCGACGCAACAGGGACTCCATTCGCTCGCCGGCGCGCGCCAGGTCGGCCCAGGGGTCCCACGACAAAGGTTCAAAGTCCCATATGGGCATCAGATTGCCCCCCTTTCTACGGGCCTCCAAAAGAACGCCGCGTGAGGCGCGACGGAGCAGACGGATGCGGCGTCTCCACGGCAAACGCAATGCAGGGGCTCAGAGCACGATACACGGCCGGAAACGGCCTGCTCGTGCAGTTCCATGTTATCCCCCGGCGCGGCGCATCCCCCACGCCACTCTAAGAATCGAATCTACATTCTGTGTGAGAGGAAGTCAAGGCTTCCCTGAAGCCACGTGGTCGCATGCCGGAAATGGAGTCAATCGCAACAGCCGATTCGCAAATGCGGGCGGATGTGGGGAGTGAGGAGCGGAATCCCGCATGGCCAGAGTGATGCTGCGTCCCGAGGTCCCTCGTCCGCCCTGTGGCGGACTCGGGACGACACGATGCGGTACGCTGAGTGGGGTCTACTGCATTGGGCGCCGGTCAAAGCGGAGCACGAAGACGGGGAGAAAACCAAGGCTCCTCACGGAGCGTACCTCCGCAAGGAGCCTTTCAAATCCTCACACTTGCAGCCGAAAAAAGGACAGTTACGCGTGGACTTTGGCCCGCGCGCGGCCGCTGCCTACCTCGCTGCCTTTTCCGTTCGTCGGCTCAACGCCCAGACGCTCCTGCGCTGCGTGCAGGATGGCCTCCAGCATGTCTGAGTAGGACATGCCGGCGACCTTGGCCATCTTGGCCAGGTGGCCATCCCAGCACCAGCCGGGGTTCGGGTTCACCTCCAGCAGGTGCGGGTTGCCCTTATGGTCAAGGCGCCAGTCGAAGCGTGCGTAGTCGCGGCACTCGAGCCGGTCGAAGAGCTTGAGACACCATTCCTCGATGGACTTCTCCGTCTCCTCCGGCAGTTCGGCCGGGACCGACTTAATCTCCCAGTACGGCGAGGTCGGATCCCACTTGGCCTCATAGCCGCAGACGCGGGGCAGGCCGGCCGGCAACGCGGAGTAGTCTTCCTCAATTATGGGCAGGACGGTGTAGGCGGTCGGCGGATTGCCGATGATGCCGACGCTCAGGTCCTTGCCCGTCAGGAAGCGTTCGAGGAGGACGGGCTTCTCGTAGCCGAAGCTGTCGCGTATCTCGGAGATGGCATTAACCAGTTCTTCGAGGCTCCAGGCGACGCTGCGCTGGGTGATGCCGTAGCTGGAGTCGCCGAAGTTGGGCTTCACGATGACCGGGAAGTCGAAGGGCAGCTCAAAGAAGCTGTCCTGCGGCTTGATGAAGAACCCGCTCGGGACCGGGATGCCCATTTCGTTGGCGATGCCGCGCACCAGCGACTTATCGTAACAGAACGCGAGGCATTGCGGCCCGGCGCCGGTGTAGGGTATGCCCAACTGCTCCAGCAGAGCAGGGACATGGAGTTCCTTGCGAGGGTCGTTGGAGTACCCCTCGTCGCACAGATTGAAGACCAGGTCCGTCCTTCTCACCAGCTTGCGGAGGTCCGCAATCAGCGTGTCGTGATCGTTGAGATACTCGAACTGGTATCCGTCGAGTTCGCGCAGCGCTGACTTCAGTTCGTCTATGGTGTAGAAATCGTCGTCATCGAAGACGGACGACGGCTTCAGAGGGTCAGGCTTCCCAGGGTCACCGAGGATGACGGTAACACTTCGGGTGGAGCCGCTTGACTTCTTCCTGATGGGGGCCCAGTCCTTGCGCACGAGGCCCGTGACGATGACACGCCGCTGCATCATGCCCAGGTCCTGGTTGCGCTGCGAATCAGGACTGAAGCTCGCGTGGCAAACGCAGTCCACGAAGCCCGCCTGCTCCATGAGTTTCTGGAGGCTTTCCCGGGTGTAGAGCCGCTCCGCGTAGAACTGGTCGGCAAGGACGCCGTCCTCCACGTGGGTGATAACTTCCCGGGAGATCAGACGCTGCCCGTCTACGGAGAGCGAGCGCTCCCTGCAGACGAAGTGGTTCTTGTCAATCCACTCCCATGAGCGGGGTTGGAAGTTCTTCTTTACATGCTGCCCGTCTGTAACGTCCACAAGGAGCTTGCCCCAGGGCTTGAGGATCCTGAAGACTTCCTTCAGCACCCTGAGGTCGTCCTTGACGGTTTCGAAATAGCCGAAGCTGTTGCCCAGGATGAGGACCGCGTCGAAGGTATCCGCCGGGTAAGGGAGCTTTCGCGCGTCGCCTTCCCGGAAGCGTACGTGGAGACCTTCTTTCTGGGCGGAGCGTTTGGCCTTCTGGATCAGGCAGTGCGAGCGATCCAGGCCCTCGATCTGTTTGTAGCCTCTGCGGGCGAGTTCCAGGGAGTGACGACCTTGTCCGCAGCACAGGTCAAGGATTCGGTCCTCAAGCGGAAGCTTGAGGATCTCGGAGAACATGTCTATCTCATGGTGGGTGATGCTTTGGTCGTCGACAACGTCGCCGTCCGTCTTCAAGTACATCGCATTGAAGATGCTTTGCCACCAGTCCGGCCGAACGTATTCTTCAAGAGTAGGAACCGGACCAAGGCACCTTGCCCCGTTCACACGGGGCTTATGAGACGGGACTTGTTGGTCGCCTTCCTTCTCTTCCATCAGGACCCCAACCCTCCACTAATGTAACGTGACGCCGCCGCAGGACGGGCCGAACACCTTTACGGCCCAGGCAGCGATAGACAGAAGCCACCCGTGCAGCGGCCCGGTTGGCCGACTGCACATAGAACCTCTAACAAAACGCCGCATGAGCTGCGTTGCGCCTCCGGCTGGATGGATGCAAGCAAAGGCGGCGAGCAACGTGCCAGGGTCAGGCACGGCGAGGCGACTTTGCGCAGCAGACGCCAGCCCGAGGCGCAACCCCAAGGGACGGGCGGCTTTCGCCGCACGCCGGTGTCGCTCGGGCTTATCGCATTGGTCTCCTATGCGCCGCGCCCTCGCTCCTTGGCCTGCAGCGGAATCCGCTCCGTCGCGGCCACGGGGCGCTCTGTTAGAGGCTCGTACACTAATGCAAGCTTATTGTACCCCTTTGCGCCGCGCTGTCCATAAAAATCTTCGGATTTTCAATAAATTCTCCGAAGTCCTTTGGAAACGGGCACATCGGGTTCCAGAAAGTGGGGCATCTACCGGCCCGACATGGCGAGGCTGACCCGACGGGTGTCAGGGCGCCATCCAGCGGAGCAAAGCCGCTTCGCCGACACCGACCTCGCGCCAGAAAGAGATCAGCTTGCCCCGCAAGTCGGCCAGCACGTCGGGACGCTCGGGGGCAAGGTTGCGTTGCTGACGCGGGTCTCGGCTGAGGTCGAAGAGAAGGTCCTCCCTTCCCTCCTCTGCGGTGTGGCTCCTGGCCACGCCGTCGACGGCGCGGTCAACGAAGGACTTCCCCTCCTTCGGCGAAGACCAAATGACGCCGGCCCACTGCCCGCAGGTGACGGTGGCGGGGACGGCGTCGCCGCCGATGTAAGGGCTGCTGACGGCGAACTTCCGGTGCTCGTCGCGGCCGCCGCGGAGCACTTCTGCAAAGGAGCGCCCGTGGACGGCCCCGGGCTGCGGTATGCCCGCCACGTCGAGGATGGTAGGCATGAAGTCCATCGGTTCCACGACCGCTGTTTTGCGGCCCGGCGCGGCGGCAGGGAAATGCACAGCAAGCGGGATGTGGTTGATCTCTTCGTAAAGCGGCACGTAATGGAGCCGCTCGGGTGAGATGAGGCTCTTGCCGATGAGGCCGTGCTCTCCGTGGAGGAAGCCGTGGTCGGTGGTGAATACGACCACGGTATCTCGCAGAAGGCCGAGGTCAGCGATCTTCTCGAGCAACCGCCCTACCCATCGGTCCACGAGGGTGACCTCCGCGGCGTAGAGAGCGCGGACGTGCTTTAGCTCCGTGTCACTAAGGAAGTCTGTGTGGGCGTATTGCGGATAGTCCACCACCTCGCCCTCGTAGCCCGGATCGTACATGTCCACGTACCACTGGGGGGCGTCCCAGGGCTCGTGCGGATCGAAGGTGTCAACGTAAAGGAAGAAGCGCTCGCGGCGGTAACTTTTCTCCAACCACCTGCACGCTTCGGTCATGGTCCGCGCAACGAAGGTATCGGCCTCGTATTGCCACCAGGCGGTGTTGCGCCGGTGGTGGCGGCTTAAGCGGTCGGCGGTGCGGATCTTCCTGGGATCGCACGGGTGCTCGGGCGCCTCGGGGTAGGTCTTCCATCGGTCGGTCTCCTGCCCGCGTATCCACTCGAAGCCGTCGAAGCCGCGGTCATAGCCGTAGCCGTTCTCCAGGATGTGCGGGCAATCGCAGACCATCATGCTCACGTAGTCCTTCTCCTTGAGCACCTGCGGCAAGACCACCTCGTCCGGCGACAGCGGGGCCCAGGGAGCGTAGCTCGCGGTGAAGCGACCGGTCAGGACGTCGCGCCGATGCGGCACCGTGGGAAAGCTGCCTGAGTACGCGTTCATGAAGAGCAGAGAGTCGGCGGCAAAGCGGTCAATGTGCGGAGTGCTGATCCACCCGTTTCCGTAGCAGCCAAGATGGTCCCTGCGGAGGGTGTCTGAGATGATGACGATGAAGTTCACTGCAAGGCCTTCCCTTCCAGGCAAGGGGTTTGCACGGGGAGTGCAAGGAGCTTACGGCAACGAAGCGGACTATACGCCCCCCTCGTCCACTTTTCAAATCGCCGCGGCACGGCGCTGCCCGGGGGCGCCTTGACTTTCAACACAACGGGGCATATAGTCGAGGGCGTCCACACGAGGGGCCCATAGCTCAACGGCAGAGCAGCGGACTCATAATCCGTCGGTTGGAGGTCCGAATCCCCCTGGGCCCACCAGCCATAAGACAGCAGCCGAGCGTCACATAGAGCCTCTAACAAAATGCCGCGTGAGCCGCGTTGCGCCCCCGGCTGGATGGGTGCAAGCAAAGGCGACGAAGCCGTGCCAGAGCCAGGCACAGCGAGGCGACTTTGCGCAGCAGACGCCAGCCCGAAGCGCAACCCGAAGGGACGGGCGGCTTTCGCCGCATGCCTGCGTCGCTCAGGCTTGTCGCATTGGTCTCCTATGCGCCGGGCCCTCGCTTCTTGGCCTGCGGCCAAATCCGCCCCGTCGCGGCCACGGGGCATTCTGTTAGAGGCTCCTGCGCCAGTGCCGACCAGCTCGGCTGCAATGCTACGGCGGCTGAGCGTATATTAGACACTGGTCGGTGCAACCGGCAGGTCTGAAGCGCCGGGACGCGCGGCGAAAAACGGGCTTTTCACACAACAGCGGTCACGAACGGTCAGGAGCAGGATGCCTGAACGACCCTCCCTCATCGAACGCCTAAAGCTGCTGACCATAGGCGCCGCGCGAAGCTATCGGGAACCGGGCATGTTCCACAAGCTCTCGCTGGTGGCGTTCTTTGCCTGGGTGGGGCTGGGCGCGGACGGCCTCTCGTCGTCCTGTTACGGCCCGCCGGAGGCCTTCTCCGTGCTGCACCAGCATCCCCACCTGGCGATCTTCGTGGCCCTGGGGACAGCGGCAACGGTGCTGGTCATCAGTGCGAGCTATTACCAGATCGTCGAGCTGTTCCCTTCGGGCGGCGGCGGCTATCTCGTCGCCAGCAAGCTGCTGTCGCCCACGCTGGGAATGGTGTCCGGCTGTGCGCTGCTTGTGGATTACGTATTGACCATCACTATCTCGATTGCAAGCGGTACGGAGGCGCTCTTCAGCCTGCTTCCAGCGACATGGCACAGCTACAGAATCGGGGTTGCGCTAACGGGCGTAGTTGTTCTCACACTGCTGAACTTAAGGGGAGTGAAAGAGTCCGTCCTGCCTTTGGTGCCGATCTTCCTCGCCTTCGTGTTGACCCATGCGTTTGCGATCCTGTATGCCGTCGCGACGCACGCTCCCGAAATCCCCTCGGTGGCGCAGAGCACGGTGACCGATGTCCGCAGCGTGGTTGGAGAGGTGGGCGTCGCGGGATTCCTGTTCCTCATTCTGCGCTCTTACGCCATGGGCGCTGGAACCTATACGGGCATAGAGGCTGTAAGCAATGGCCTTCCCATCCTGCGGGACCCGAAGGTCCACACCGCCAAACGCACGATGCTGTATATGGCTGCTTCGCTGGCGTTTATGGCGATGGGGCTCATGGTCGGGTACATCCTGTACGACCTCCGACCCGAGGCGGGCAAGACGTTGAACGCTGTGTTCTTCGAGCGGATGACAGACGCATGGGGACGGGGGCCGTCGTACAGCTTCGTCCTCGTGACTCTGATCTCGGAGGCGGCGATCCTTTTCGTCGCCGCGCAGACCGGCTTTCTCGACGGCCCCAGGGTGCTGGCGAACATGGCCCTGGACCGCTGGGTACCCACGCGGTTTGCCATGCTCAGCGACCGCCTTGTGATCCAGGACGGCATCCTGCTGATGGGCGGAGCGGCGGCGGCACTCATGCTCATGACGAAGGCCCGGGTCTCCTTCCTGGTAGTGTTGTACAGCATTAACGTCTTCATCACGTTCGCCCTATCGCAATTGGGCATGGTCCGGCACTGGTGGCAGGCGCGTTCGCAGGTCAAGGACTGGCTGCCGAAGCTCGGCATCAACGGCCTCGGCCTGACGGCCACCGGCGTCATCCTCGTGTCCGTAACCGTCCTCAAGTTCCGGGAGGGCGGTTGGATAACCCTGTTCATCACGAGTGCGCTCTGCACGGTAGTGGCACTGGTGAACCGACATTACACGTACACCGCAAACCTTCTGCGCAGTCTGGACGACCGGCTGCTGCCGACCATAGCCTCGGAGTCCGAACGCATTGTAGACATCCCGCGCAATCCCGAGGAGAGCATAAGGTTCGACGCTAAGGACCAGACGGCGGTCATACTTGTGGACGGTTACAACTGGAAAGGGATTCACACGCTGGCCGCGGTCATACGCCTTTTCGGGGGAGCCTTCAGGAATTTCATATTTGTCCAGGTGGGGGTCGTGGACGCAGGGACATTCAAAGGGGCTGAGGAGGTCGCGCGCCTGGAGGCTCACGTGAGAGGCGAGCTTGACCGATATGTGAACCTCGTGCGCCGGCAGGGGTACTATGGCGAGGCATTTCCATTGTTCGGCACAGATATCGTGGACGAGATCGTGAAGGTAGCGCCGCACGTGTTCGAGCGGTTCCCACGTGCCACGTTCTTCGGCGGGCGCATCGTCTTCCCGAAAGTGTCATTTTTCAGCCGCTGGCTCCACGACAATATCGCGTTCGCCTTGCACAGGCGGCTGTACCTGCGGGGCATCCCGTTCGTCATACTGCCGCTGCGGGTCTGAAGAGCGCGCCCGTTCGGCGGCGGTTCATGGTCCCGGCCCGGTGTGCTATCATGTGGTAGGCGCAGGTGCGGCTTAGCTGTATGTCTCTTCTACCGACCTGCGCAAGTCTTTCCACGCGAACAGGACAAATGCGCCACCCGCAGCAGGACATTTTGGAGGCGTCGCCAGAGGCCCTGGCCCGATGGCTCGAAAGCCAGGGCGAGCCAGCCTACAGGCTGAGCCAGCTCCTCAAGTGCCTGTACATGGAGCACCTCGCCTCGTTCAGCTCGATGACTACCCTACCGCTGGCACTCCGGGCGCGGCTCGGCGAGGCGTTCTCCTTCTTGAGCCCCAGGGAGGTGGCCCGGCTCGTCTCGGACGACCGGAAGAGCGCGAAGTTCGCTTTCGAACTGGAGGACGGCGAGGAGATCGAGAGCGTGTGGATGCGCGACGGGGACCATGCAACTTTTTGCATTTCTTCTCAGGCAGGATGCGTGCTGAAGTGCGGCTTCTGCGCGACCGGCGGAGCGGGATTCAGCCGCAACCTGGCGCTGAAGGAAATGCTCGGCCAGGTGAGGGCACTCGCGCGCGCGAAAGGGTGGCCGGCCAATATAGTGTTCATGGGAATGGGCGAGCCGCTGCTCAACCTGGACGCGGTGCTGCCTGCCCTTGAGGCCCTCACAGATCCGCAGAGATTCGCGTTAGGCTCACGGCGGATCACCGTCTCCACGGCGGGCGTGACGCCGGGGATCCGCGAACTCGCCGGCTCTGTCGCGAGGCCGAACCTGGCACTTTCGCTGAATTCGCCGTTCGACGGGCAGCGGAGCCAGCTCATGCCGATCAACAAACGGTATCCTTTGAGCGGCGTCCTGGAGGCATGCGCGGATTACGCCGAGCGCACGGGGCGGCGGATCCTTCTTGAATATGTGCTGCTCGGCGGCGTGAACACATCGGCTGAGACGGCGCGGGCCGTCGCACAGATCGCCTGCGGATTGCACGCAATGGTGAACCTGATAGAGTTCAACCCTGTGCCTGATTGTGGCTTCCATCCCCCTGTACGCAAAGAAGTGAGCCAGTTCAGGGCCGCGCTCGAGAACGAAGGCGTAAAGGTCAGCCAGCGATTCCGACGCGGGCGGGACATCTCAGCAGCCTGCGGGCAGCTGCGGGGGAAGCACCGCCACGCGGCTCGCGTGGCTGTCCACTGCCCATCTCCCCCGGCGCAGGATCGCGAACAAGTGCAAGAGCACGAGTAAGAGCGCGGGCAGGAGTAAGACGCGAGAACGAGCACGAGCAAGAGCACGAGTAAGAGGACGCGGCAAGGAAGGGGTGAGATGGCTGAGTTGCCGATTCGACTGGTAGCTTTCGACATGGAGGGTTGCCTGACAACGGACCCGACCGTCTGGGAGATCATGCATCGGAAGCTGGGAACGTGGGAATCACATGGGCTCCCCTACTGGAACCGTTTCCGGGCCGGCGAACTCGAATACGACGCGTTCGCCCGCATGGACGTCGCGGTCTGGCGCGGTGCTCCGCTCGACCTCCTCGACCAGGCCGCCGCTGAGGTGCCGCTGATGCGGGGGTGTGAGGATGTGTTGAAGGCGCTGTCGGAGGGCGGCGTGCGGTTCGCCGTCATCACAAACGGACTGAATTGCGTGGCCGACCGTTTCAGACGCGACTTCGGCGTGCAGGACACGTATGCCAACCGGGTGGTGGCAGATGGACCCTGGCTCACGGGCGAACTCGAGATCCGGGTGCCCTATCACGGTAAGGGGAGGATCCTGCGCAGTCTCGCCGGCAGTTTGGGCCTGCGGCGCGAGGAAGTGGCGGCCGTCGGCGACAGCCCCGCGGACATTGCAATGTTTGACGCCGCACGCATTCGCGTGGCGGTGCGTCCGTGTCATGAATCCGTGGCTGCCGCAGCCACGCACGTTATCAAGGACGGCGACCTGCGCGCGGTGCTGCCGGCGCTCGGGGCCAGGCCGTAATGCAGACCTTCGGTCCTGCGCTCTCAGGCGAGGCCAGCAGTGAGCTTCGAGAGCGATTGATGACCCATGGGGTCGCCGCTAACGCGAGCTTGGCGGAGGCGCGGGCCCGGCCCGAAGAAGTTGCGACCACGCGTACGCAGCTGTCCCGGTTGTCGAGGGCGATCATGCGTAACGGACGGGTGAGCCCCGATCGCTCTGTTGCCAAGCGCCTCGTGGACCTGTTCGGCGCCACGGTCGGGCTGCTGTTCACACTTCTGCTCCTGCCTTTCATCGCGCTCGCCATCCGGGCGGACTCTCCCGGGCCGATCCTGTTCACTCAGGCACGGGTGGGACGGCACGGGCGCCGATTCAAGATGCTCAAGTTCCGCACCATGCATCGCTGGGCTGAGGAGCAGAGGGACAGCCTGGAGCCCTGGAACGAAATGAGCGGCCCCATTTTCAAGATTGCCGGCGACCCCCGCGTCACGCGCGTGGGCAGGCTGCTGCGACGCTTCAGCCTGGATGAGCTGCCGCAGTTCTGGAATGTCCTGAAGGGTGAGATGAGCCTTGTGGGGACCCGGCCGCCCACGCCCGAGGAAGTTGAACAGTATGAATTGTGGCACTATCGCCGCATCGCCATAAGGCCGGGCATGACGGGGCTCTGGCAAGTCTCAGGACGGGCCGATGTGAGGGACTTTGACCAGATCGTCGCGCTCGATCTCAAGTACATTGACGAGTGGTCCCTGTGGCTCGACCTGAAGATTCTGCTCAGAACTCTGATCGTCGTCTTCCTCGCACGAGGCGCAGCCTGAACTACCCGTTTGCGCCATTCACCACGAGACCCCTCCAAAGCATGAGCCTTCGCGGATGAGTGGGAACGACAGCCCGCCCTCCGAAATCGCCCGCCGGCATGCTTTCGGTCTCTTGTCAATGGCACATTCTCGCCGCATAGGAAGAGGCATACCTTCAAGCTGGGGCTGAACGGGGGCTGGGAGTCCAGGTGGTGTGACCCGGGCGAGGTGGGCGAGCGCAAGGCTTCGCGTCCGCTCAGAGATCGGCGTCCGAAGGCTCATCGCGGATTCTTCCGGCAGTTGAACGCGCCGCGGCCGACACGGCGCCGCCCGGGAGGCGACGACGAACACTGTCAGAGCACTCTGGGTGAAGGCACCTCGCCGTGAGTATCTATTGTGTACTCTTGCAGTGTCTTGATGCCCATCTGGGTATGCTTCATCTTCCTGGTGGCGTGGGCGGCGGCGACTGCTGCGCGGACTGTAGTGATAATGGGCACTCGGCGGGCCCATGAGGTGCTGCGTATGGCGATCTCATCCTGCCGGGGGTGCTTGCCGCTGGGCGTGTTGATGACGAGAGCGATCTCGCCGTTGATTATCCTGTCCACTATGTGTGGTCTTCCTTCCCTCACTTTGTTGACGCGCTCGCATTCCAGGCCGCTGCTCCGCAGCCAGGCCGCCGTGCCCTCCGTGGCACACAAGTGAAAGCCCATGTCTGCGAAGCTCTTCGCGGCGCTCCCGGCTGCCGGCGTCTTGTCTCTCGGGTTCAGACTGAAGAAGACGGTCCCTTCGGTGGGCAGCACCAGGCCGGCGGCCATCTCGGCCTTTGCAAAGGCCATCCCGAAATCGTCGGCAAGCCCCATGACTTCGCCCGTAGACTTCATCTCGGGTCCCAACTGGGTGTCAATCCCGGGGAACCGGGCGAACGGGAAGACGGCTTCCTTCACGGCCACGTGCTTCGCCACCACCTCCCTGGTGAAGCCGAGATCGCGCAGCGAATGCCCCAGCATCACCTTCGTTGCCAGTTGCGCCAGGGGGACTCCGGTGGCCTTTGAGACGAAGGGCACGGTCCGCGAGGCCCGGGGGTTGACCTCCAGCACGTAGACTCGGCCATGCTGAACGGCATACTGCACGTTCATCAGACCCACCGCGTGCAGAGCGCTGGACAGAGCTTTCGTCTCGCGCGCTATCTCTTCGCAGACCTCCGGCGCGAGGGTCTGAGCGGGAATAACGCAGGCGCTGTCGCCGCTGTGAATCCCTGCCTCCTCGATGTGCTCCATGATCGCGCCGATGACGGTCAGGTTGCCGTCGCTTATGGCGTCTACGTCCACCTCGATGGCGTCCTCCAGAAACTTGTCAACGAGGACCGGCCGCTCGGGCGACGCCTGCACTGCCTCGTGCATGTAATGCTTCAGGTCGTCGCGGTCGTAGACGGTCTCCATCGCCCTGCCGCCGAGGACATAGGATGGGCGCACGAGCACCGGGTAGCCGATTGCCTCTGCCAATCCCAGGGCTTCGTCATACGACGTTGCCGTGCCGTTGGAGGCCTGACGAAGGCCCAGTCGGTCGAGCAATTCTTTGAACCGCTTGCGGTCCTCCGCAATGTCTATGCTGGTGCAACTCGTGCCCAGCAGCGGCACACCGTTGGCCTCCAGATCGGCCGCGATATTCAGAGGCGTCTGGCCGCCGAACTGGACGATCACGCCGTACGGCCTCTCGGCCTCCACCACGTTCAGCACGTCCTCGGCGGTCATCGGCTCAAAGTAGAGCCGGTCAGACGTGTCATAGTCTGTGCTGACGGTTTCGGGATTGCAGTTGATCATTATGGCCTCCAGGCCTTCGTCGCGGATGGCCATGGCGGCGTGCACGCAGCAGTAGTCGAACTCTATGCCCTGCCCGATGCGATTGGGGCCGCCGCCCAGGATGACGACCTTCTTCCTCTCGGAGGCGCGGCACTCGTCCGCCTGCTCGTAAGTAGAATAGAAGTACGGCCTGCGCGGGTCCACCTCACCCGCGCAAGTGTCGACCAACTTATAGGAGGGCCGGATGCCGAGGGCCTTGCGGCGGCGGCGCACCGCCCACTCGCCGCACTTGAGCAGCCAACCGATCTGCCGGTCGCTGAACCCCCAGCTTTTCGCTTTGCGCAGCAAGTCCGCCTTGATTGTCTCAATGCCGCCGTCCCGGCCGGCCGCTGAAAGCTCTTCCTCGCACTCGTAAAGTTGCTTCAGGTTGAACAGAAACCACGCGTCTATCTTCGTCAGGTTGCATACCTGCTCCACGCTGAAGCCGCGCTGGAACGCGTACCGGATGTAAAAGAAGCGCTCATCGTTCGGCACGGCGAGCTTCGGTGTGATCTGCTGCTCATCAGGCAGCGGGAGAGGATCCCTGCCGTCCCCGCCGAACCCATACCTGCCGATCTCCAGCGAGCGAAGCCCTTTCTGGAAGGCCTCTTTGAACGTCCGCCCGATGGACATTGACTCGCCCACGCTCTTCATGCTCGTGTTGATGATGCGCTGGGCCTGGGGGAACTTTTCGAAAGTGAACCGCGCCGCTTTGAAAACGCAGTAGTCCACGGTCGGTTCCTGCAGCGTGTAGGTGTTGCCCGTGACGTTGTTCAGGACCTCGTCCAGCGTGTAGCCGACTGCAAGCTTTGTGGCAACACGCGCGATAGGAAAGCCGGTGGCCTTGCTGGCAAGGGCGGACGAACGCGACAGGCGCGGGTTCACTTCGATGACCACCACGTCGTCGCTGTTCGGGTCCCCCGCGAATTGGATATTCACGCCCCCGCCCTTCACGCCCACCCGGCGGATGATCCTCTTGCAGTAGTCCACGTACTTTGCGTATTCGTCCGCCGTCAGCGTCTGCGAAGGGGCGACGACCGCGCTATCCCCTGTGTGCACGCCCATCGGATCGACGTTTTCCATGCTCGTGATGATGACCACGTTGTCTCGGCAGTCCCTCATCACCTCGTATTCGATCTCTTTCCACCCGAGCACGCTTTGTTCGACCAGCACCTCGTGGATGGGGCTTGCATCGAGGCCCGCTGTAAGCAGGTCCGGCGCCTCTTCCGTATTGTAGACAGTGCTGCCGCCCGTACCACCCAACGTAAATGCCGGACGAACGATAACCGGCAGGCCGACCTCCTCGATGACTCCCATGCCTTCCTTCACGGTGTGCGCAATCCCGCTCTTCGGCACGCGCAGCCCGATCTCAATCATGGCATTCTTGAAGTCTTCCCGATCCTCTGCCGTCGTGATGCCCTCCGGATCGCAGCCCAGGACCTCCACCCCGTAGCGGCTGTAAACGCCTGCCCGCGCAAGGAACACCGCCACGTTCAGGCCCGTCTGCCCGCCGAGCGTAGGCAGGACGGCGTCGGGCCGTTCCCTTGCAATGATCTTCTCGATGATCTCAGGGGTTATCGGTTCGATGTACGTCCGATGAGCCATCACGGGATCGGTCATAATTGTGGCAGGATTGCTGTTGATGAGAACAACTTCGTAGCCTTCCTCGAGCAATGCCTTGCACGCCTGGCTGCCGCTATAGTCGAACTCACAGGCTTGCCCGATGATCACAGGGCCGCTGCCGATCATCAGCACTTTCTTGATGTCCGTCCGCTTCGGCATGGGTCTCGTCTGTTCTCGTCTGAGGTCTCTTGTCCCTGGACAGCCGGCGGCACTTCCGTGCGTCCGCGTTGATAGCGCACGCGCCGCTGGCGTCAGCCCCTGCCAAGTCCCACAACGAACCGTTCTATGTGCGCGTTCACCAGGCCGGGCCGAGGCGCCGCTAAGGTTTCCTGCAAGCCGACGGCCGAGCCATCCGCCGCCAGGATGCCTTCCACTGTCTCGTCGTTCACATTCTCGCACAGCAGTCCCACTCGGTCCGCGTCCAGGACGCTCTGCCTGTCGAGAGCCACGCTGTGCCTCTGGTGCGTCACTTCGACAGTTCCGTCGGCCACGTTTCTCACGGGATAGTTGGCGCCATGGTGCCCACGCCTAAGAAAGGCCGGCTCGCAGCCGGCGGCCATCCCCAGTGTCACGTGGCCCAACCCGCAACCCAGCAGGGGGACGCGCCCCATCAGAGCCCTGACCGTCTCTATGGCCTCTCGCGGCGGCAGGCAGGTGGCGGGCCCGTCTGAGATGAACACGCCTGCAGGGCTCGCCCCGAGGATGCTCGCAGCATTGGCATGCGCCGGGAACGACAAGACCGTGCAGCACGCGTTCAACTGTTCCAGCAGCGACCGACGGATGCCCAGATCTATCACTGCCACCTTCGGGCCGCTACCCTCGGAAGAAGTGGTCGCAGTCGTCGTCGCCCGGAACTCCGGCCTCTGGCGCTCTGCCAGTCTTTTTCCCAGCGCCTCCGCGTCTGCGTGGACGGGCCCAATGGCTGCGGCCATTTCGCCGGCCTCGCGCAGATGAACAGCGACCGCACGGGTGTCTATCCCGACCAGGCACGGCACCCCTTCCTTGGCCAGCATGCTGCTGAAGTCCTCCTCGGACAGGTAGTGGCTCCTGTACTCACTGAGCACCTTCACGACCATGCCCTCAACCTGCACGCGAGGGGACTCCGAAAAGCGACCGGCCACGCCGACGTTTCCCACCTCAGGGTACGTGAAGGTCAGTATCGCCCCGCCGTACGTGGGGTCTGTGGCCATCTCCTGGAAGCCAACCACAGCCGTATTGGCCACAAGCCAGCCGATAGCAGTCTTCGGAGAGCCGACCAGCGTCCCTTCAGCCTTCAGCCCGTCGGCCAACAGGAGGTATCCTTCCATTTGGTTTCCCTTCACTCGTGCTCCCGCTCGCGCTTTCTCGTCCTTCCGGACCGCTCGGCGCGCAATTACACGTATTCAATCGTAGCCGGCGGCTTCGGCGTCAGATCGTAAAGGCAACGGTTCACGCCCTTGATCTGCGTTACTCGCTCGCAAATCCTTGCGAGCTTCTCCCACGGCACACGGACGGGGGTGGCGGTGCGTGCATCGACGCTGTCAATGCAGCGCAGCACAATGATCTCGCCGAACTCCCGCTTGTTGGCCCGGATGCCGGTCGCCCGGTCGGCCAGCAGCACGGCCATGTACTGGAAGGCCCCGCTACCGGCAAGCTCTTCTTCGACGATGCTGGTAGCGGCCCGCACCGTCTCGAGCCTCTGCTCAGTGACCTCGCCCACTATCCTCGTCGCCAGCGCGGGCCCCGGGAACGGCATCCTCTCCGAAATATCGCGCGGCAGGCCCAACGCTCGAGCCACCTCCCGGACGCCGTCCTTGCGCAGCGTCTTCAGCGGCTCCAGCACAGCGTAGCCATAGGCCTCCTCGGGGTTGATGCCGATCTGCGCCAATATGTTGTGCTGCCGCTTTATCCCGGCCACCGTCTCCTCGATGTCCGTCAGGATGGTCCCGTGCAGCAGAAACCTGGCGCCCGTCTCTCTGACCAACCGCGCAAAGACTTTGGAGTAGAACGTGTCCGTGATGGCCTGCCGCTTCTTCTCCGGGTCGCTTATCCCTTCGAGCGCACCAAGAAACTCCCCTCTGGCATCTACAAGCTTCACCCGGATGCCCATGTCACCGAAGGCCTTTACGACGCGCGCCGGCTCCCCTTCCCTCATGAGGGCATTGTCAATGAAGAACGTCCTCAAGCGCTCGCCCAGCGCACGATGCCCCAGCATGGTGACAACCGAACTGTCCACGCCGCCGCTGAGCGCGTTGATCGCGAGGCCGTCCCCGACCGAACTGCGGATCTCGGACACCTGCTCCGTTATGAACGCCTGGCAATCCATCCCGTGCTCCTCGCATCCGTGGTCCTGTCTGACCTCCGACGTCCAAAGGCCGGAGAATCGTACCGGTTTCTCCCCGCCTCCGCAAGTCAACATGCCGTCCCCACATTGAGGCCGTGTCCAGAAGTGTCGCGCAATTTGATCCAGAGGCCGCGGCTTGGAGCAGTAGAACCGGCCCTGCCGCAACCGCCATGACTGCTCAGGCGGGTCAGCGGCAGGTAGTCGCTGGCACGCCGCGCCCGGCGCGCCATCCCTCGTGGGGGTCAAGGGAAGATGAGTCAACGCCAGCATGCGCAGCACGGAAGAGAAGGGCTTGACAAGTTGCGCTGGATATTGTATTATCTCGATTGACTTACTCGGCACAAAGGGCCAAATTACGGTTTCACACGTGCGTCAATCTGTCTTGCGCCCATCGCGTGAACCGGCCACGGGTGAGGCCAGGGCTGGGATCAGATTGGCCGGGGTAGCGAGGCCCGGAGCATTCATGCCGGCATGCCTAAGATCATGCTCTGCGGGTTCAGCGAAGCGGCTGTTCGCGGCGCTGACGATGGGCCGTTCGACGGTGTGGTCGAAAGGGACAGCCCGCCCCAGTAAGATCTACCTGGGTGTGCGCGCCGCTTGGGGTTGGGCGAGGAAGAGCTGAGTCCGATTGGGCCTGTGAGCGGTTGTGTCGTTCAACGAACCCGACTTCGTCGCTCGACATGCTCTCCTATGGTTTACGTTGTGAGCATGGAGGCGCGCGCCAAGCGATGTCGCAGGCTGCCGGGAAGGAGCAGTTGCTGAATGGATCACAGGAGGCGTTCATGGGCGAAATCCATTACCTGGCGCGTTGTGGGCGTCGTGCTCCTCGGCGTAATCACATACATGGTCACCCGCGACTGGGGCAAGACGACAGGCATAACTATCGTCTTCCACGGCCTGCGCCTTGTCCTCTACTACTTCCACGAGCGGCTGTGGGAACGAATCAACTGGGGCCGCATCAGACATCCGTTGGCGCATCTGACCCTGAGGGCGGATCTGACGGCAAACGACATTGAGGAGATCGGCAGGCTTCTCCAGGAAAAACGGTATCTCGTCAAGCGTCCGGACTACGAAATCTGACTCGGAAGGGAGGATTGGAAATGGCGATCAGTGTTGTGCAGGAAGATGTCAAGAGGCTGGTGGAGACGCTTGACTTCGCCCAAAAAGTGGAGCGCTCACTGCGGCTCATTCGGGGAGCGTACGAGGAGTACGGCGACCGGCTGGTAGTGGCTAATAGCCTCGGGAAGGATTCGGTGACGGTATGGCACCTCGCAAAGCGCGTGAGCCCGGACATCCGCGGCTTCATCGTCACGACGCGGTTCAAGCCGAAAAAGACGGTGGCATTTATGAAGCGGGAAGTCGCGCGCTACCCTGAACTAAGAGTCTACAGCAGCGATGAACCCATTCCGGACAAGCTGTACGAGACCGAGCCGGATCGGTGCTGCGAGATTCTCAAGGTCCGGCCAACCCGGCGGGCGATTGAGGAGATGAACGTTGGGTGCTGGGTGACGGGGCTTCGCTGCACCGAAGGGCGCACGCGCACCGACTTCCAGGAGGTCGAGGAGCGCGACAAGGGCCTTATCAAGCTGAACCCCATCCTGGTTTGGCACGAGCGGGAAGTGTGGCAGTACCTGGCAATCAACAGGGTGCCTGTGAACCCGCTCTATGCGCTCGGGTACCGTTCGCTCGGGTGCGCGCCGTGCACGCGGATTTCAACCGGTCTCGACGAGCGGGCCGGCCGGTGGCTCGGGACGAGCAAGTGCGGCGGCGAGTGCGGCATTCACACGCGGCCCCTCAAGGGCGACTATCAGATCTGAGCCGGCGGTCTGCAAGGGGCGTCAACACAGTAAGGACGCGCATCATGGACATCACCTATAACCTGCCCAAGACGCTTGCAGAAGATCTGCACAAGTTCGAGACCGAAACGGAACGGTTCAGGAAGGGCGAGCTGTCTGCCACCGAGTACCGCGCGTATCGCGTCCCCCACGGCGTCTACGAGCAACGCAAGGCGGGGGCTTTCATGCTGAGGGTGCGTCTGCCGGCCGGCGCAATCCTCCCCCACCAGATCCGCGCGGTCGCAGCCGTGAGCCGCGACTGCGGGGATGGCATCCTTCACGTCACGACTCGACAGGACATCCAGGTGCATTCCGTGGCGCTGGAGGGCATTCATCCTGCTCTTGTGCGGCTCTTCGAGGCCGGGCTCTCGACCAAAGGCGGCGGCGGCAACACTGTGCGCAATATCACGGCTTGCTTCGATGCCGGCGTCTGCCACCGGGAGGTGTTCGACGTCTCGCCGTACGTAACGGCGCTGACGGAGTCCCTGTTGCCCGACCCTGCGTCGCACCAACTTCCACGTAAGTACAAGATTGCCGTCTCAGGCTGCTCGCGGGATTGCGCGGGCGCAACGGTAAACGACCTGGGGTTCATCGCCAGGATGCAGGGAGGACAGGCCGGCTTCAGCGTGTACGCTGCCGGGGGGATGGGCGCGCACAGCCGCGTGGCAGACCGCTTTGAGGACTTCGTGCCGGCTGCGGACATTCACCTTGTGGCGGAAGCGGTTAAACGGGTCTTTGCCCGGCACGGAGACCGCAAGAACCGGAACAGGGCGCGCTTGCGGTTTCTTGTCCGGAGCATCGGTCTTGAGCGCTTCCGGGAACTGTATCAGGCGGAGCTTTCCGCCCTCGGGACGACAGGCCTGCCGGCCCTCCAGGTCCGGGCCCTGCCGAGTCGAGACCAGACGAGCGCCCGCCCGTCGGAGTCAGCGGCCGAAGGGTTTGAAATCTGGCGCGAAAGGAACGTCGTTCCTCAGAAACAGCAAGGCTACTACCTCGTTCACATCCCGCTCATGCTCGGCGACATCGCGGCAGAGCTGCTCCAAGGGCTGGCCGAGGTGGCCGGTGCCTATGGCGAGGGCATGATCCGGACCACGCAATGGCAGAACGTGGTGATCCGGTGGGTGCGGACATGCGATCTGACTGGCCTGCACCGGAACTTAGCTGAACTTGGCCTCGCAGAGGCGCTCGCGCCCATCCTGCGCAACACCGTCGCATGCACGGGTGCGGCCACCTGCAAGCTGGGCATCTGCCTGTCGCGCGGGGCGGCACGGGCCATTGCGGACAGGTTGGTACGAGACGGGCTCGATCTGAATGGGCTCGGCGAACTGAACCTCCATATCAGCGGCTGCCCCAACGCGTGCGGCCGCCATCCCATCGGGCGAATCGGCATGTTCGGTGCTGCGCGGCGGCTCGGCGGGCGGCTTGTGCCGCACTACATCATTCAACTGGGCGGCAAGGTAGGCGAGGGCGAGACGAGGCTCGCCCAGGACGCGGGCTCCATCCCGGCCAGGAACGTGCCAGCGTTCATTAGTGAGTTCCTGCGAGCCTTTCAGCACTCAACTCAGTTCCCGGACTATGACGCATTCTTGGAGGCCGAAGGTAGGAGGACAGCGGAGAAGATCGCGACGAACTACAGGAGCGTTCCGTCCTTCGAGGAGGACAAGAACTATTACTTCGACTGGGGGGCGGAGACCACGTTCTCCCTGGCAGGCCGCGGCCCTGGCGAGTGCGGCGCGGGCGTAACCGATCTGATCGAAGTGGACCTCGCAAGCGCACGCGAAGCGCTCAAGGAGGGCAGGCTGTTCGCAGCCGTCTGCTCCGCGGCACGAGCCCTTCTGGTCACGCAAGGCCAGGAGCCAAGAAACGACGCTGAGGCCCTTCGACTGTTCAAGGAGTCCTTCGTGGCGAAAGGGTTGGTTGGCCAGGCGTCCGCGCCCATCGTCGAGGTTGCGCTCCAGAGCGTCGCCACCGTCGGGCCGGCTGCGGCGTTCAGCGCAGGCCACGACGAGGTGGCCGCATTTGTTAACGCGGTCCAGAACCTCTACGACAACATGGACTCCTCTCTGCGCTTCCGCTCAGGTCCGGCCGCCCCAGAGGGAGCTAAGCCGACCCAATTCGAAGTCGCAAAGGAGGCAGACTTCCGCGGCGTCGCGTGTCCCCTCAACTATGTGAAGGCCAAGGTTCTGCTCGATCAGGCTGCAAAGGGCCAGATTGTGTCCATTCTGGTGGACGAGGAGGGTGCTCGGAATGTGCCCCCGAGTGCGGAGCGAGAGGGCCACAGTGTCGTGTCAGTCTCTCACGAGGGGACCCACTGGAGACTGTTGATCCGAAAAGGATGACGGATATGGGATCGCTTGAGCAAGTGACTCGCCATCTGACCGATACAGGCAGGTCCGGTGAGCTCCAGAGGCAGACGCGACGGCACTACTTGCCGGTCGCCATTGACGTCGGCGGTCTGCGGTGCCTCATCGTAGGGGGAGGACGCGTGGGGACACGCAAGGCGCTCACGCTGGCGAGCGCCGGGGCGGAGGTCACCGTCCTGGCACCGAGGGTCTCCAGGGGCCTCGTCGAGGCCGCTCAGGCCGGCAGTCTTCGCTGGAAACCTGCTCGTTACAGCGCGGTGGACATTGACGGGTACGCGCTGGTTGTTGCGGCAACGTCCGACCCGGCCCTGAACGTCCGGATCGGCAGTGACGCGGAGTCCAAAGGGGTGCTTTCCTGTGTGGTCTCCCCCGGTCGCTCCTCGCGAGTGATCTTTCCGGCCGTGCATGTGCGCGGCAGCGTGACTGTCGCTGTCCACTCCAACGGCACGGATTGCGCGGAGTCGCGCCAGATCCGAGACGAGGTCGCAGCCATGTTGCTCCGGCGAAGCGAGCGCCCGATGCGCCTGGCACTGTTCGGAGCGAAACGTGCTGACTTGCCGGCCGCAGTTTTCGAATCCCTTGCAGATGGCACCGGCGACGCCTTACGGGAATCAGGCATCGCGGTACTTGCAACCTGCCAGCGCTGGGAATGCTACTTTGCGGGGCCGTCCGTCCCGACCGTTGTGCGTGATATCCGCCGCGCTGTGGAGGACCGATGCGGGCTCATGCTCGAGTCATACGCCTCGGCCTTCTATACGAAGACGGACGCCGCGGCGTTCCATCATCTTCTCCGTGTCGCCGCGGGACTTGACTCGCCGCTCCTGGGCGAAACCGAGGCGGCAGGACAGGTACGTTCGGCGGCAGACCGGTGGGCGGCTGAGGTCTCACAGCCCGGCGGTAACCCGCAAAGAGGTTCAGACGCGGAACTCGGTCTCCTGAAGCAGGCATTCGCATCGTGCCTTCTGGCGCAGAGGCGAACGCGCGTGGAGAGCGGGCTCAGCCTGAGCGCGAGGGGTTGGGCCGCCGCCACGGTCGCATTGCTGGAGTGCAGGATTCGGCCGTTGGCCTCGCGCTGCATCTTGCTTGTCGGCTGCGGGCGACTGGCAGAGTCCATCGCGCGCCCGTTGCAGGCCAGGCAAGTGGAAGTAGTGCCGTTTTCGCGGCGGGCTGGCACCGCCGCCCCCGGCTGGCCGTCCTCGCTCGGCCTTGCCGTGCAGCACCCGGCAGCGCTCGCCCGCTTCCTGGAAGGGGCACACGGCATTGTGATCAGCTCGGAGCTTCCAGAGGAAACCGAGCGCCCGCTCGCTCAGCGCCTACGCAAGGGAGCCTTTGTGGCCGTGGACCTGACCGGGCGCTATGGTGAGCTGCTCGCTCGGTATCGCGGAGCAGGCGGGGCACATTGCCTCAACCTGGCGGAGATCGGGAAGGTGCCCCTGGCGAGCGCGGACGCTGTCCGCATCGCCTCCGCAGAGAAGCTTGCGTTCGAGCACGCGCTACGTTGGCACGTGCGGCAGACCGGTCGGCGGTGGAGCCCGCAGGTCGCCCGGATCGGCGGGCGCACCAGCGCGCTCTCCCTGGCGCAGATTGAGGAAGCGAAGGAATTCCTGGCAATCCTGGCGCCCGAAATTTCAGCGGAAATCGTGACCTTCGACACGCCGGGCGATCGGGACAAAAGCACACCCCTGCCACTGGTATTGGAGGATGACTTTTTCACCCGTGACCTGGATATGGCGCTCTTGGCAGGCGAGATTGACATAGCCGTGCACAGCGCCAAGGACCTGCCGAACCGCCTTCACCCCGGGCTGCGTGTTGCGGCTCTCACGCCGTCCTTTGCGCCTTGGGAAGCCCTCGTGTCCCGCAGTGGACTCAGGCTGGCCGATTTGCCGCGTGGGGCCCGGGTCGGGACGTCGAGCAAGGGCCGCCGTCAGCGTCTGGCGGAACTGCGACCCGATCTACAGGCGTGCGAGGTGAGAGGCAGCGTCCCGGAGAGGCTGGCCCAACTGGACGAGGGCAGGTACGACGCACTGATCCTCGCCGCCGCCGGCTTCATTCGCCTGGGCCTCGGGGACCGCATGACGGAGGTCTTCTCCCTCGATGAGTTTCCGCCTGCGCCGGGGCAGGGAAAGCTGGCGCTGGTCGTTCGCGAACATGAAGAAGACTTGCGGAGGTTCCTCGAACCGCTAAGTCTCGGTGATCGGAGTGATATGCCATGGGCGAAATGAGCCCTGATCCGGGCATCGTCTACGTAGTTGGCGCCGGGCCGGGCGCGGCAGACCTCATCACCCTGCGCGCTTTGCGGGCCATTCGGCGAGCCGAGGTGCTCATCTGCGACGGACTCGTGATGCGGTCTCTCATCGAGGAGCTGGGAGTATGTACGGAGGGCAAGACCGTCACATGGCTTGGACCCGGCGCAAACCGGCCCGATCAGAACGCCATCAACGAGATGATGCGCGACGCAGCCAGGCACGGCCGGACTGTGGTCCGCCTCAAGGGAGGAGATCCCTTCGTGTTCGGCCGTGGCAACGAAGAGATCGAGTTTCTGTCAGAGCATGGCATTCCCTGGGAGGTAATTCCGGGACTTAGCGCGGCAACGGCGGCGCCGACCGCTGCCTGCCTGCCGCTCACATGGCGGAAAAGCGGGCGCTCGTTCGCCGTGGTCAGTGCCCGGCGCGCAGGCGGCGCCGTGACCGACTCCTTTCCTCGGGCGGACACGGTGGTCATCCTGATGGGCGCGGCTTTCCTGGCAGAGGTGGCAGAACGCCTGTTGGAAGACGGATGGGCTCCGGAGACGCCGGCCGCCGTTGTAGAGCGTTCGACGTTGCCCTGGGAACGGCGCGTCCACGGCAAGCTCGCGCAGATTGCATCCCTTGCGGAGGCCGCGCACGTGCGCTCGCCCGCCGTACTCGTTGTGGGCGTGGCCGCCGAGCGCGGGCATGCCTTCCAGGAGCGGCCGGTGATCCTGTTTACGGGCCTTGACCCGTCGAATTTCCGAGCGCTCGGTGACCTGCTCCACTGGCCGGCGCTGCAGATAGCTCCCGACCCCCGAGGGTACGCGGCTTTGCCCGGCGTCATCACGGCCCTGGGCCATCGGGAATTCAATTGGCTCGTCTTCACGAGCAAAGTGGGAGTCGGGTCGTTCTTCGCAGCGCTCCAGGAACGGGGCCTCGACGCGCGCGTGACGGCGGGGACGAGGGTCGTAGCGGCCGGGGCAGGCACAGCCGACCGGCTGAGGGAGTACAACGTGCGCGCGGACTCGGTGCCGGCAGAGCCGGGCAGCCGTGGGATTCTCAGCTCCCTGGGCCATCTGGACGGCGCGAGTGTATTGCTGATCCAGGGAAGCCATGCGCCGGCGGACCTGGCACAGGAGATCAACAGGCTGGGGGGTCAGGTCACGCGCCTGGCACTGCACCGGGTAGCCCCCCATCCGGAGCTCGGCCGCCCGCTGCCCGCGCACGACGTGGTTTACTTCGTCAGCCCGTCGGGCGCGCGGGCATACTGGCAGGTTTACGGCGCCGAGGCGTTCCGGCGGGAGATCTGGTGCATCGGCAAGGCCACGCTGGCCGAACTCGAAAAGCTCGGGCAGCGGGCACGGATAGTGGAGCCCTATGTATCCTCAGACCAGAATGAGAAGATTGCGGCGCAGTGAAGGGCTGCGGCGCCTGGCGCAGGAGACGGGCGTGCGCCCGGAGAGCCTGATCTTGCCGGCGTTCGTCCTCTCGGGGAAAGGGCGCGCGGAGCCCGTCCGGTCCATGCCGGGCGTCGTACGGCTCTCCGTTGACCTGCTCGCCGAGCGGGCCGAGCGCTCGCAGGCCAGCGCCCTTCTGCTGTTCGGCGTGCCCGGTTCCGGGGAGAAGGATGCGACGGGATCGGCGGCCCTGCGCGACGACGGGATCATCCCCTCCGCAGTCCGCGCGCTGAAGAGCGTGCGGCCCGATCTCACACTCATCACGGACGTCTGCCTCTGCGCATACACCGAGCACGGTCACTGCGGCCTGCTCACGAAGTCAGGCGAGGTGGATAACGATGCCACGCTGAGTGTCCTTGGGCGCGTGGCTGCCGGTCACGCAGCCGCGGGGGCCGATATGGTCGCCCCTTCCGCCATGATGGACGGCCAGGTGGGCGCCCTTCGCGCGAGCCTGGACAACTCAGGTAAGAGCGAGACACCCATCATGGCCTATGCTGCGAAGTTCGCCTCGTCCTTCTATGGTCCGTTCCGAGACGCGGCACAGTCGGCGCCGGGCTTCGGCGACAGGAGGGCGTATCAACTGCCGCCAGGGAACCGTCGTGAGGCGATTCGAGACGCGTTGCTGGACGAAGCCGAGGGCGCAGACTGGCTCATGGTAAAGCCGGCCATGGCATACCTTGACGTGCTGGCCGAACTGAGGGGCGCGACACGGCTACCCCTGGCTGCATATCAGGTCAGCGGGGAATATGCGATGCTCAAACACGCCGCAGCGGCCGGTGCCTTCAGCGAGCGAGACGTCGTGCTCGAGGCAATCCTGTGCATAAGGCGCGCAGGCGCCGACGCCGTAGTCACTTACTACGCTGAGGAGGTCTGCAAGTGGCTGGCCGAGTGAATGACGACTTGCTGCGGCGGGCAGAACGGTCCATCGTCGGGGGCGTGAACAGCCCCGTGCGTGCGTTCCGTGCGGTCGGGCTTCCGCCGATGTTCGCAGTCCGGGGTTCGGGGCCTTATGTGTACGATGCGGACGGCCACAGATACGTTGACCACCTGATGTCGTGGGGGGCCATCATCCTGGGCCACGCGCATCCAGCAGTGGAAGCCGCAATCGCACGCGCCGTGCGCCGAGGGACCAGTTACGGCCTTTCGACGCCTGTTGAGGCAGAGCTTGCCGAGCTGATCAAGAGCGCCTTCCCTTCGATCGAGTTGCTCCGGCTGGTTAACTCCGGCACGGAGGCCGTCATGAGCGCCGTGCGCCTGGCGCGTGGGTACACGGGTCGCCACAAGGTGCTGAAGTTTGAGGGGTGCTACCATGGGCACAGCGACGGGCTCCTGGCAAAGGCCGGCTCAGGACTGGCGACCTTCGGCCTGCCGGACAGCGCGGGGGTACCACCGTCTTTTGCCGCTGAGACGCTCATCGCGCGCTACAACGACCTGGAATCGGTGGACGCTATCTGCACGGCGCTCGGCCACGAGATCGCCTGCATCCTGGTCGAACCCGTTGCCGGCAACATGGGCGTGGTGCCGGCCCGTCCGGACTTCCTAAGAGGCCTGCGCGAGGCCTGCGACCGGATCGGGGCGCTCCTCATCTTCGATGAAGTGATTACCGGTTTCCGCGTGGCATGGGGAGGGGCGCAGGAGTTATACGGCGTCAGAGCCGACCTCACTACCCTTGGCAAGATCATCGGCGGCGGGCTGCCGGTCGGCGCATTCGGCGGCAGGCGGGAGGTCATGGAGCGCCTGGCGCCGATTGGCGACGTCTATCAGGCGGGGACACTTGCCGGCAACCCCGTGGTCGCAAGCGCCGGAAAGGCAGTGCTGGAGAAGCTGCGCGAGGAGAAACCCTATGAGGCCCTTGACGTTGCGACAGAGCGGCTCACGCGCGCAATTACCGCTTCTGCTGACAGTGCCGGCGTCCCGGTTTGGATCGGCCGAGTGGGTTCTATGTTTACCATTTTCTTCACGGAAGGGCCCGTCACCGATTACGAATCCGCCCGAAGAGCGAATCCTGAGCTATACGCGGCCTTCTTTCGCTCGATGCTCGGGAGTGACGCTCGCATTGCGCGCGGTCAGGGAATCCTCCTGCCGCCCGCGCAATGGGAGGCCGCCTTCCTGGGGACTGCCCATCTCCAGAATGACGTCTTGGAGATCACTGCCGCGCACGCTTCGAGAGTTTTCGAGGCGCTGAGCGAGCACAGGTTGACCGTCCGGGCCGGCCTGTAGGCGCAATCGCAGAATCCCATCGGGGGCTTCGGATGGGAGTAAAGTGGATAACCCCGAACGGGGGATTCATGTCGTTCCTGGGAGCCCTGGCGGCGCCCAAGCACTTTTGCCAAACGAACCCAATTTGTCATAACCTCCTTGAGTGCAAGGACATAAAGTAGGACTTATTAGCTCTTATAGTGCCGGATCATCTGTCATCTTGCAAGAGTGAGACCGCAAATAGAGAGCGGGGAGCTGGAGACCTGACATTATCTTGTGGCAAGGGCCCCGCCTGGGAGCCTGGTCAAAAGGACCCCGACGCTCTGGAAGGAAGTCGGAGTAAGGACAAGAGTCCGAATAAGAAAAGGCGCGCCGGCCGGGGCCGCGGTTACTTGTGGACTGCCGGCCCGGTCTCGAGTTCAAGAGGGGACAGGATTGCCCGCATCCCGTCCTCAAGATGCAAGTCAACCGGCCGTGTAATCGGACTCACTGCGGGCCTCCCCTCGGGCGCGGGAGACGTAGAGAATCACTTCTGTGTTGGGTGCGGCCTAACGGTTTTGGCAGAAGTGGTGTAGCCGGGCGATGCAGCGTCAGATCAAGCCCCTGAAGGCCTTCGCTCGGAAACAGAAAGGCTATCTGGATGGCATACTGGCACACCGCCGCTGCATAGCAGCCTGCTGGAAGGCATCCACAACACGATCAAAGTGATCAAGCGGATGGCCTACGGCTTCAGGGACGACGAGTACTTCTTCCTGAAGATCGGCCAGGCCTTGCGCGGAGTCGGCCCATGGTCCAACAAGAAGGCCAAAGCGCCTCGGCCTTTTGCCCGGGCGGCTCCGGCTGCAAGTACACATCCGGGTGCCACGCCCAAGCGAAGCTTGAGCGTGCGCAACGTCCGCCGCCCCGGCTGTCGTCTTGCGGCCTCGCTGGTCAATCCCTCAGCGGCCGCGAATGAAGGCTATGGCGCCGCGGCTTTGGGCTCGGCCTTTTCGGGCTCAGCCTTCTTGGTCGCGGTCTCACCTTGCGGTTTGGGCTCTTTCTTTTCCACCTTCTCGCCGGCTTTCGGCGGCTGTTCCTTTAGCAGCTCGTCGAGTTGGGCGCGCATTTGTTGAAGGTCCCAGCGCGCCGTCCGGCCGAGCCCAGTATCGGGGTGGCCCTGGGCAAATGCGCCGAGGAGTTGCATGGAATTGTGGGCGGAAGCCGACAGCTCCTTTATCGCCTGCTCTCCCGTGATTCCGCCGTACCTTCGCCAGGCAAGCTGCAGCATCTGGCTCGCGGGCGGATCGGCCCAGTCCATGTCCTTCACCTCCACTTCCACCGGAGGAGCCTGGAGCAAGACAGCATCGCCTCCCTTGGCCCGGTCTGGGTAGCTGATCGTGATAGTGTAATGGGTGTCACCAGGAAGATCAAAATAGCGGCTCACCGGCGCCACTTCGTACCATGTTCCGCCTGGCTGAATAAGCTCAGAACTTGAGGAACCACCGTAGCGCCATGGCTGGGCTGAGCCCTTGGGGGTAGCTTTGTCATAGTCGAAGAAGCTACGGGCGGGCGCCTTGTTCGGGCCGAAGGTGACAGATATATTCCAAGAACCCTCCCAGGCAGATTCCAGTCCACGGGGCTTGTCAGAAAGGTTTTGTATTCTCACGCCGACCAGGAGAGGTTCGCCCCAGGCAAATACATGTTTGGTCAGGGCGACACCCATCCTCAGGCCGTCGTTTGGCTCCCCCCATAGGACCTCCGGTTCCTGCCATTGAAGTGGAACCGTGAGGGGGTCGCCCGCCCCGAGGAAAGGCGACAGCCCAAGCACAACCAATGCAACCCAGTTCGCTCTCATCGCTGTTCTGCTTTCTGCTCACGGGGCATCAGTGACCGTGCCTCGGAAGGCGGGCAGGTATTATAAATCCGTTTGGTATTTGGCGCGCGCACGACGCGACGGGCCATGTTCCTCCCAGACCC